>ERZ1370068.4559-contig-3624_pt1 | contig 210426 bp, 256 predicted proteins | sample MGYA00561227_ERZ1370068 | MGnify/ENA primary metagenome ERZ1370068 (study PRJEB38410, sample SAMEA6850437) | metagenome | study: Metagenomic assessment of the ecological functions of the soil: analysis of the soil microbiota associated with the...
GCGCCACCAGGGTGACCCGCTCGACCCCGAGATCGCGGTAGCGCTTGAGTGCGTCGGGATCAACGCCGTCGAACGCGAAGACGGAGACCGAGAGCGTTTCGGGCCGTCGGCCTGCGGCGGCCGCCTTCTGCCGGAGATCGGCGAGCGCGGCGGGGAGGTCGTCGATCAGGACATCGATCGGGATCCATCCGTCGCAGTACTCGACCACGCGTGCGCGGCCCTGCGCCGTTGCGCCGCCGAACAGGATCGGCGGGTGGGGCGCCTGCACGGGCTTCGGATGGGAGACCGCCCGCTCGAACTTGACGAACTCACCGGCGAACGAGGCCTCTTCCTGGGTCCAGAGCGCCTTCAAGGCGAGGACGCGCTCGCGCAGCACGTGCCAGCGGCGGGAAAACGGCGTTCCGTGATCCTCCATCTCCTCGCGGTTCCACCCGCCGCCGACGCCGAACACGACCCTGCCGTTGGACAGCCAGTCGAGCGTCGCCACCGTCTTGGCGAGCACGATGGGGTCGTGCTCCACGACCAGGCAGATGGCGGTGCCGAGCTTGATCCGCGAGGTCACCGCGGCGGCCGCCATCAGCGACACGAACGGGTCGGCCATGTGGTAGTAGGGCTTCGGGAGCGGGCCGCCGCCCGGGTAGGGCGTCTGGCGGCCCGCCGGGATATGCGTGTGCTCGCCGACCCAGAACGACTCGAAGCCGCGATCCTCCGCGGCGCGCGCCAGTTCATCGGGGCGCGCCCCGTAGTCCACGTTGTAGCTGAAGATGCCGAGGTGCATGGTGTCGTGGTCCTGCCGCCCTCAGCGGCTCCGGCGGTCAGGAGCGGTCTTGCTGGCGCGACGCATCGTAGTTCGCGTCGTACCACCACTTGAGATAGTCCGCGTACGTGATCGGCGGATACTTCGGCGGCGTGTCCGGTCCCTGGCAGGTCGGCAGGCATTCGATGATGGTGTCGACGTGCGGGCCGAGGAAGAACGGGATCGCGTAGCGGTGCCGGCCGATCGGCGGCAGGGCGCGATGAGGCGTCGACTTGAATCGGCCGTTCGTCCAGCGGTACATCATGTCGCCCGAGTTCACCGCGAACGAGTCGGGGACGTAGGGCACGTCCACCCAGGTCCCGGACGGCGTGCGCACCTGGAGGCCGGGGATCTCGGTCTGGGCCAGGAACGTGAGGAAGTTGGCGTCGGTGTGGGGCGCGATGCCGAACTGATTGGCGTCCGCCTCGACGGGCGGATAGTGCGAGAGGCGGAACGAGAACTGGCTCTCGGCGAACGCCGCATCGAAATGATCGGGCGCTAGCCCGAGTGCCACGGCGCACGCGGGCAGGAGCCGGCGCCCGCAGCTCGTCCACCGCGGCGGTATACGTCAGGACGTTTTCGCGGAATCCCGGCAGCCTCGAAGGCCAGAGGTTCGGCCCCACGAAGCGCCGGCCCGACTCGAGCAGCGGGTCGCCCGGCGCGCGCTCCCGCTTCACGAAGAAGGCCTCGTTCAGGTCGGGCTTGGTGTTGGTGTTCACCTCGGACGTCCACACCGCATACCGGCCCAGCGCCATGTAGCCGTTGTTGTGCTCGTTCATGCGGAGCGCCATCTTGGCGTCAGCATGCTGGTCGTGAAAGCGCTTGGCCTCGGCGAAGGTCTGGGCGATCAGGTCGCGCGGAACGCCGTGGTTGACGATGATGAAGAACCCGATGCCTTCGAGGGCGTCCCTGAGCGCGGCGGCCGTCGCCTCGAGGGCGCCATGCGCCCCGGCGAGGTACGCACCGAGATCGATGACGGGAATGGCCGTCTCGCCGGCGCTCTGTTCAGGCGCACGCAAGGCCGTCGAGCTCATCGGCACGGAGCATACCACGCGGCCGCGCGCGCGGCGTGGCTCGGCGCTTGGCAGATCGCAGCAAGGCCGTGGGGCTTCATGCGTCGGTGATGCGGCGAATTGCCAAGGAGGATGGCGGGACGCTACACTCGCCGCCGAGGAGGATCCCCGATGACGCAGGTCACGTCCGCCTTTGCGCTGCTCGTCGCGGCGCTCGCGGTGCTGTCCGTGTCCGCTCCGCTGTCCGTTAGGGCGCAGGGCACGGGCACGCAGATCACGATCTCCCAGCCCGCGGAGGCGACCACGATGGACCCGGGCCGGAGCACGCAGGTCCTCACCGTCAACTACTTCTTCAATCTCTACGACACGCTCACCCGCTGGGACACCGGGCTCAAGCTGGTGCCGGGCCTGGCCACCTCGTGGAAGAGCGTGAACGACACCACGTGGGAGTTCGCGCTCCGGCCGGGCGTCAAGTTCCACGACGGCGCGCCGCTCACCGCCGAGGACGTCAAGGCGACGATCGAGCGGAATACGATCCCCGGCCGGACGATCGTGCATTCGGGCTTCGCGACGATCGAGGCCGTGGAGGTGGTCAACCCCGGCACGATCCGCGTGATCACCAAGAAGCCCGATCCCCTCGTGCCGGTGCGCATGGCCCAGATGGGCGCCCAGATCCTGCCCGCGCGCTTCACGACGGAGGCGGGCGCCAAGGACCTGGCGAAGAAGCCCATCGGCAGCGGCGCCTATCGCTTCGTCGAGTGGGTGAAGGACGAGCGGCTGGTCATGGAGGCCAACCGCGACTGGTGGGGCTGGGAGGGCAAGGCGCCCTCCTTCGACCGGCGTGATCTGGAAGCCCATCCCCGAGGACTTCCCCGCATCGTCGCGCTCGACAAGGGCGAGGTCGACATCATCACCAATGTGCCGCCCGACCAGGTCAAGGCCATCGAGAGCGGCCGGCTCACGCGCGTCGTCACCACGCCCGCCACGCGGTTCGTGGCCTTCAACATGAATTCGACCCAGCCGCCGCTGTCCGACAAGCGCGTGCGCCAGGCGCTGCACTATGCGCTCGACGTCAACGCCATCGTCAAGAACCTCTTCGGCGGCCAGGGCAAGCCGTTCAGCGGCGGGCTCGCGGACACCGACTTCGGCTACAATGCCGCGCTCAAGCCGTATCCGTACGATCGCGGCGCGGGCGCGCCAGCTCCTGGCGGATGCCGGGTACGCCAGTGGCATCGACGTGACGCTGCACGCCGGCATGGGCACCATGGTCAACGACAAGCACCTCGTCGAGGCCATCGCCGACATGTGGGCGAAAGTGGGCATTCGCGCCAAGGTGCAGATGATGGAGATGGGCGCGCGCCAGCGCATGCTCAACGACCGCATGATCCCGCCCAACGGGCTGCTGCTCGGCAACCCGCAGTCGACCCTGCTCGACGCCGACGGATCGCTCTGGCGCATCTTTCATCCGAACGGGCTCGGCGGGAAGTACTGGACGGGCAGCCAGCCCGGCCAGCGCTTCCACGACCTGATGGAGCAGGCGCGCTATACCCTCGACGCGGCGAAGCGGAAGCAGCTCTACACCGAGGCGACCCAGATCGTGAGCGAGGAGAAGCCCTGGCTCGAGCTCTTCCAGGAGGTCATCGTCTACGGCACGTCCCGGCGCGTGAGCTTCCGGCCGCGGGCGGATTTTCGGCTGATCGTCTCGGAGATGACGCCGGCGCGATGAGGCCGATGCGCGCGGCGGGCGTGGCGGCGGGTCGTGATCGGCGCGGCGGCGCTTCTCGCGCCGGCGCTCGCCGCGGCGGAGGTCAGGTCCCGCCGGGCTTCCGCGTCCAGGCCTACGTGACGGGACAGGGATTCGACTCGAGCCAGGAGCGGCGCGCGCGCGGCGTCCCGTCGGTCGCGACGCTCACCTTCGATCCCGCCGGGGTGCTCTATCTCGGACGGTCGGGACGGCGGTACATGTCGGGCGGCGAGGTCGAGGATCTCTGGCGCCTCTACCGGATTCCGGCGGGCGGCGCCAGCATGACCCCGAGCACCGAGGCGCGCTTCCTCTTCGGGCCGCCGCTGTCGAATCCACAGGTGGGCGTCTTCCGGGGCGAGCGCGAGCTGTTCGTCACGACCTACGATCGCGACCGGAAGATCGGCGTGCTCTACCGGATGGTGGACGGCCGCGCCGAGCTGTTCGCGGGCGGCACGCCGGAGGCGGGCGCGCCGCCCGACCTTCGCCAGCCCGAGGGGATCGCGGTGGATGCGTCGGGGGCTTCTACGTGGCGGACCGGGCCGCCGGTGCGGTGGTGCGGCTCGATGCACGCGGGCGCGTGGTCGCCCGGCGCCACGCGGAGATGACGCGGCCGCGCGTCCTCGTCGCCGATCGCGCCGGCGGGCTCTGGGTCGGCGCCGACGGCACCGCCGAGGCGCCCTGGCAGCAGGCCGAGGGCCAGATCTGGCACGTGAGCCCGGAGGGGTGTCGCGGCTCGTCCTCCGCGGGCCCCTTCCCCAGGCGTTCGCCTTGAGCCCGGCCGGCAACCTGCTCGTGGCCGATCGTCACGGCAGCGCGGTGTTCGCCCTGACGCCGGCGGGCGAGCGCGTCGACCTGATCCGCTTCACCGACGGCGATGCCCCGCGCAGCCTCGTCGTGGCGCCGGTCACGCCGGAGACGCAGCGCGCGGGCATTGCCGGTGAGATCTTCGTGGTCTCCGTCAGGGGCGCGGCCTGGCCGGTGAACGAGGTGCTGCGCATCTCGGGCCCGCTCGACGAGCTTATCCGCGAGCGCGTGCCGCGCGCCTGATCCCATCGCGCCAGGAGAGTCGCCCATGCTCGATCTGCCCTTCCGCTCCAGCCAAGCAGCTCGCTGCCGACATCCGCAGGAAGAAGATCGGGTGCCTCGAGCTGCTCGACACCTATCTGGCGCGCATGGACAAGTACAATGCTCGGCTCAACGCCATCGTCGTCACCGATCGGGACGGCGCGCGGCGCCGGGCGCGCCGCCGACGCCGCGCTCAGAAGGGGAAGGCCTGGGGGCGCTCCACGGCGTGCCGATGACGGTGAAGGAGTCGTACGACGTCGTCGGCATGCCCACGACATGGGGCGCGCCCGAGCTCAAAGACAATCGGCCGTCGCGCAATGCGCTGGCGGTCGACCGCCTGCTCGGCGCGGGCGTGGTGCTCTTCGGCAAGAGCAATGTGCCGCTCATGCTCGCCGACTGGCAGAGCTACAACGCGGTGTACGGCTCCACCAATAATCCCTGGGATCTCGGGCGCACGCCGGGCGGCTCGTCCGGCGGCTCGGCCGCGGCGCTCGCCGCCGGCCTGACGGGCATCGAGGCGGGGAGCGACATCGGCGCGTCGATCCGAAATCCCGCGCACTACTGCGGCGTCTTCGGCCACAAGCCGACCTACGGCATCGTGCCACCGCGCGGCCAGGCGCTGCCGGGGCGCGTGGCGCAGCCCGACATCGCCGTCATCGGCCCCCTGGCGCGGAGCGCCGACGATCTCGCACTCGGGCTCTCCGCGATGGCGGGCGCCGACGAGATCGACGGGACCGGCTGGCAGCTCCGCCTGCCCGCGCCGCGGCGGAAGCAGCTCCGCGAGTACAAGGTCGCCGTCATGCTCACCGACCCCAGCTCCGAGGTCGACCAGGAGGTGCAGGACCGGCTCCAGGCCCTCGCCGACTTCCTCGCGAAGAAGAAGGCGCGGGTGAGCGACCGCGCGCGCCCCGACATCGACACGGCCGAGGCGGACCGCGTCTATATCCAGCTCCTGCGCTCGGCCACCTCGGGCCGGTCAGACGGACGACGAGCTCGCAAAGAACCTCGAGATCGCGCGGCGCCTCGCGCCCGGCGACGAGAGCTACTACGCGCGGATGATGCGGGGCAATACGCTGTTGCACCGGGACTGGCTCGCCTTCGACGAGGCCCGGCACAAGATGCGGTGGAAGTGGCACGCCTTCTTCGAGGAATGGGACCTCTTGCTCTGCCCGCCCGCCGCCTCCGCGGCCTTCCCCACGACCAGCAGGGCGAGCGGTACGAGCGCACCATCCGCGTGAACGGCAAGGACGTGCCGACCACCGACCAGCTCTTCTGGGCGGGCTATCCCGGGCTGGTGTACCTGCCCGCGACGGTGGCGCCGATCGGCTTCACGCCCGCGGGATTGCCGGTGGGCGTCCAGATCGTCGGCCCGCAATACGCCGACCGCACCACCATCGACTTCGCCCGCCACCTCGAGCGCGAGTACCAGCCCTTCGTACCGCCCCGGGCTACGAGTGAGCGGCCCGCCGCGCCCGCGAAGCGCGAGCGGGGATCAGCGCCGCGTGTCGTTCATCCCCATGGTGCGCTCGATGGTGACGACGTCCTGGGGCCGCTCGAACGGGGCGGGGGCTGCGTCGCCCGCGTGGCGCGGGCGGCCGATGGCCTCGAAGAAGTGCTCGAGGCCGGGCGGCGAGACCACCCAGAGCATCACGAGGTCGTCGGCGCTGTCGTTCCAGATCTCGTGCTTGACGTCGTAGCCGAGGAAGCACGCGGTGCCCGGGACCAGGTCGTGACTGACGCCGTCGACCACGACGCGCCCGGTGCCGCGGAAGCACACCTGCAGTTCGATCTGGCCCCCGTGGGAGTGCTCGCGAATGTGCGACCCCGGGGCCACCGTCTGAAAGCCCATGCTGAGGCCGTCGTAGCGCGTGTTCGCCGGGTAGAGCTTGGGGTCGGCGTGGCCATTGGCGGGGACGGGTTGCCAGTACGAGACGCCGTCCTTCGGCTGCATGACGACGGCGTGGCCTCTGATCGACTCGGCTTGGCTCATGGCGGTCTCCTCTCCGGCCAGGAGCATAACGCAGGCCCCGCGGCGGAGAAGGCGGCGGTCAGGGCGAGCGGAGGAGTCCGAGCTCGGCGAGGTAGCGGCGCGTGCCCGGGTGGAGCCGGTCGGGCTTGGCGCCGCGAGGACGGTATTGGCGGCGGTCGTCTCGCGGGCCTGAGGCAGGCGCGCGCCGAGGGCGGACTCGCCCCGGTGCAGCGCGCGGGTCACGCGGTAGGCGACCTCGTCGGGCAGGGTCGGGCGCGCGAGGATGAAGCTCCACGAGCCGACCGGAGACGAGGTCGGCGGTCTGGCCGGGATACGAGTTGGCCGGCACCATCAGCAGCTTGAGGAAGGGGTGCTTGGCCTGGATGCGGCGGATGCCGTCGAGGTCGGGCACGATGAAGCGCGCGCCGCCGGGCGCCTTCGCCACCGCGGTGAAGCCGGGCCAGCCGAGCCCGCCGCCCCAGAGCGCGGCGACGCGCCCGTCGAGGACCATCGCGGGGCCGTCGCCCGCGCGCTCGAGGAATACCGCCTTGAAGTCCCGGTCGCGGTCGAGGCCGAGGCCGTCGAGGACGTAGCGGGCGAGAATGATGAGCCCCGAGCCCTGCGCTCCGAAGGCGACGGGCTGGCCGACCAGGTCCTGGATGCGCGTGGCCTTGGCGTCGGCCCGCACCACGAACATGCCGGCCGTCGAGTACATGGCGGCGACGAGGCGGAGCGCGGCCGGAGCGCGGCCGATGCCGGCCCAGGCCTCGTGGGCGACCTCGCCCTGGACGAGCGCCAGGTCGAGCGTGCCCGCCTCGAGCATCGGGCACGTTCTCCGTGCTGCCCTTGGTGTTCTGCGGCTTCATCTCGAGCGACGGGTCGACCTCGTTGACCGTGTCGGCCACCGCCTGCCCGTAGACGGGGAATCCGCCGCCGGGCGTGGCGGTGCCGAGCGTCACCACCGTCCGGGACGTCGCTCATGGCTGCTGCGCTCCGCGGGCGTCAGCACCCGGCCGGGCAGCGCGCCGGTGTGCTCGCCGCGGTCGATGACCACGCGGCCATTGACGAGGACGTAGGGAATGCCGGCGGCGTAGCGGTGCGGGTCCTCGTAGGTCGCGAGATCCTCGACGCGGGCGGGATCGAAGCCGACGACGTCCGCCTTCGCGCCCACGGCGAGCACGCCGCGATCGCCGAAGCCGAGCCGGCGCGCGGGCAGCCCCGTCATCTTGTGCACCGCCGCTTCGAGCGACAGGATCGGCTCCTCCCGCACGTAGCGCGCGAGCACGCGGGGAAGGTCCCGTAGCTCCGCGGATGGGGCTTGCCCCGGCCGAGCTCCCCGTCGACGGCGAGCGACGAGCCGTCGGAGCCGATCATCACCTCGGGATGCACGAGGGCGCAGCGGAGGTCGGCCTCGTCGAGCTGGAAGAGGATCACGTAGCCCTTGCCGCGCTCGTCCACGAGGATGTCCATGGCGGCGTCGAGCGGATCGATGCGCCAGTCGCGCGGCGACGTCGTCGAGCCGGCGCCCTTCGGCCTCCGGGCGCGACGGCGACGACGCGATCATGATGTCGTGCCAGTCGAGCCCCCGCGCGAGGATGGGGCTGCCCCCGGTCATGTCCTGGCGGATGCGCTCGCGTGCCGCGCCGTCGCCCAGGCGCTCGAGCATCGCCTCGATCCCGCCCTCGAGCACCCAGTCGGGCAGGAGCGTGCGCAGCGTGGTGCTCGACGCGGTGTAGGGATAGACGTCGGCCATCACGTCCTGACCGCCTTCCGCGCGCGCGGCGTCGATCAGGCTGAGCGCGCTTTCCACCTTGCCCCAGTTGGGCCGGCCCGCCGCCTTGATGTGGCTCACCTGCACGGGCACGCTCCCTCGCGCCCGACGCGGATGGCCTCGCCCACCGCGGCCAGGAGCGTCGCGCCCTCCCCGCGGATATGGCTCGCGTAGAAGCCCCCGTGCGCGGCGCGCCGCGCCACCGCGATGATCTCCTCGGTGTCGGCATAGGAGCCCGGCGCGTAGATCAGGCCGGTGGCGAGCCCGTACGCGCCGCTCGCCATCGCGTCGTCCATCAGTCGCTCCATGGTGACCAGCTCGCGCGCGGTGGGCGGCCGGCGCGCGAAGCCCATCGCGGCCAGGCGCAGCGTGCCGTGACCGACGAGCTGGACGACGTTCACGCGCCACCCCCTCGTCGCGGTAGCCGCGGAGGTAGTCCGCCATCGATCGCCACGAGAAGTCCATGCCGGGCGGCAGGAGAGGGCGAAGCCGCGCATCTCCTCGCGGAACTCGTCGGAGACGGGCGCGGGGAGAACCCGCAATTGCCGACCACCTCGGTGGTGACGCCCTGACGGATCTTGGACTCGGCGCGGCGATTGCCCCAGAGGCGCCAGTCGGAGTGCGTGTGCACGTCGATGAAGCCCGGCGTGACGGTGAGGCCGGCGGCGTCGATGGTCCGCCCCGCCGGCTCCCGCTCGAGATCGCCAACGGCGGCGATGGTGTCGCCGGTGATCCCCAGATCGGCGCGCACCAGCAGCCGCGCCCGTCCCGTCGACGACCTGCCCACCAACGACCTTCGAGGTCAAGCATGGCGTAGGCAGCGAACGATATCCGACGCGCCGCAACGCACCGTCCACCCCTATCCCAATCGGGACAGCGTGAGTCAGCTGACGCAGCTCGCAGAGTCCGCGCAGTGCGAGCGGCTGCGAGGACGCAGGTGGCTGACGCAAAGTCGCGAGGCACGCTGGGCGGCGAGAAGGGTCCAGTAGTGGCGAGGCGGCGCCCGAAGGCCGGAGCCCGCGAGGCGTAGTCTCTCTACGTTGAGCGCGCTGACGAGGGCGCCAACGAAGCAGATGGGCCCTTATCGCCGCCCAGCGCGTTAACTCTTCACGGAGCCGGAGGTCAGGCCCGCGACGTAGTAGTCGACGAAGAACGAATAGATCAGCGCCACCGGGATCGAGCCGAGCAGCGCCGCCGCCATGAGCTGGCCCCAGTAGAAGACGTCGCCGCGGATCAGCTCCGTGATGGCGCCCACCGGCACCGTCCGCACGTCGCTCGTGGTCAGGAAGATCAGCGCGTAGAGGAACTCGTTCTGGGCCAGCGTGAAGGCGAAGATCCCCGCGGACAGGAGGCCGGGCGTGCAGAGCGGCAGGACGATCCGTGTCATCGCCTGGAAGCGGCTGGCCCCGTCGATGCGCGCCGCCTCCTCCAGCTCGCGCGGGACGCTCTTGAAGTAGCCCATGAGGAGCCACGCGCAGAACGGGACCAGGAGCGTCGGGTACGTGAGCATGACCGCCTGGAGCGTGTTGCCCAGCCCGAGCTTGTTGATGATGTCCGACATCGGGATGAAGAGCAGCGGCTGGGGGACCAGGTAGGTGGCCGCCACACCGATGGCCACCACGGCGGCGCCGGGGAAGTTCATGCGCGCCAGCGGATAGGCCGTCATCGTGCCGAGCACGAGCGATACGGCGGTCGAGACGATGGCCACGAGGAACGTGTTGTACGTCCAGGTGAGGAAGTTGGTCTCGGAGATCAGGTCGACGTAGTGCTTGAGCGTCGGCTGGTAGACGATCAGCGGCATGATCTCGCGCGTTGTACAGCTCGCGGTTCGGCTTGATCGACGTGATGAGCATCCAGTAGAACGGGAACAGCATCAGGACGAGGAGCAGGCTCAGCGGCAGGTAGAGCCGCAGCGTCCGCGTCCCGAGCCCGCGCTCGCTGACCATCAGACGTGCCGTCGACGCGCGTCGGTCATCATTCCCGCCGGAGGTAGAGGGTGAGCGCCGACGATCAAGAGCGCGAGCGCGGGCAGCATCGACAGCGCCACCGCGGCGCCGAGCCCGAGCTTGCCCGCGCTCATGCCGAGGTCATACGCGTAGGTCGCGATACACCTGCGTGGCATTGGCGGGGCCGCCGTGGGTGAGGGCGTAGATGAGCTGGAAGTCCGAGAACGTGAAGATCACCGAGAACATGGTCACGATGACCAGGACGGGCTTGATCAGCGGCATGGTCACGTACCAGAAGCGCTGGCGGGTGGTCGCCCCGTCGATGGCGGCGACCTCGTACAGCTCCGGCGAGATGGTCTGCAGGCCCGCGAGCAGGGTGATGCCGTAGAAGGGCATGCCGCGCCAGGTGTTGACGATGATGATGGCCACCATGGCCAGCGTCGAGTTGCCCAGCCAGGAGAACCCCGTCTGGATCGCGCCGCCGTGGATGAGGAGCCAGTTGATCACGCTGAAGGTCGGGTCGAAGATCCACATCCACGCGATCGTCGAGAGCGCCGTCGGCACGATGAAGGGCAGGAGCAGGAAGGCCCGCGCCAGGTTCTTGCCGCGGAAGCTCTGGTCCATCACGAGGGCCATCACCAGTCCGCCACCGAGCTTCAGGATCGTGGTGACGATGGTGTAGATGAACATGTTGCGGGTGACCTGCCAGAACACCGCGTCGTTGGCGAGCGTCACGAAGTTCGCCAGCCCGATGAAGACGCCGGTCCGGGCGACGGGCCGGTCCTGCAGGCTCAGGAAGATGCCGTAGAAGAACGGGTAGGCGACGAAGGCGAGCAGGTAGAGGACGCCCGGCGCCAGCATGAGCCAGCTGAAGATGCCCTCGCGCTCGATCAAGCCGCGCAGCGAGAGCGAGCCGGCCGGGCGACCGGCGCAGACCGCTCGAGCGGTGCCGGCCGGACCGCCATCGGCTTACTTCGCTTTGTAGATCTGCTTGAGCTGGCCCGTCGCGGTGGCGATGACGTCCTTGGTCGACTGGCCCTGGCAGGCCTTGGCGAACATGTCGACGACGACGTACTTCGCCACGCTCTCGGACATGGCGTGGCTCGGCGGCCCCGGCCAGCCGTGCAGGTGCGTGGTCTTGAGCGACTCCTTGTACGGCAGGTAGCGCGGCTCGGCGTTCCACATCGGGTGGTTCTCGTAGCCCTCGAGGAATGGCGCGTAGTAGGCCTCGCCGGAGGCGAGCCAGCGCGAGAGCTGCTTGTCGTCGTAGAGCCACCGGAGGAAGGCCTTCGCCGCCGCCTGGTCCTGGGCGTGGGTCATGATCGCGTGGGACGCCGCTTGCATGATGTGGAAGCGGCCCTTGGGCCCCTGCGGGTTGAGGCGCATGATCGGTGACCTTGGCGATCTCGGGGAAGTCGCGCTTGCCGACGACCAGGATCGACGACGCATTGTTCGTGCAGGAGATCTGCTCGCCAAAGAACGCCTTGTTGTTGTTGACGTCGGTCCAGCCGAGCACGTCCTCGAACATCGTCTCCTTGTAGAAGCTGCCGGCAGAAGTCCACCGCCTTGGCCGTCTCGTCGGAATCGAGGAGGACGTGTCTTGCCGTCCTTGTCGACCTCGCGCCCGCCGTAGGACCAGAGCAGCGGGTAGAGCCAGCCGTGGTTGTCGCCGAAGCCGTGGCCCAGCTCGAAGCCGAAGGGGTGGCCTTTCTTCTTGAGCAACCTGCCCGCCGCGAGCAAGTCCTCCCAGTTGTCGGGGAACTTGTTGACGCCGGCCTCCTTGAACCAGTCGGTCCGGTACACCTCGAGCTGGCCGATATTGCCCCACGGCAGCGCCTTCCACTTCTTGTTGACGACGACGGCGTCGAGGACGTTGTCGTGCCAGCGGTCCGACCTTCTTGCCGATCTCGGCGGCGATATCGCTGACGTCGACGAGGCTCTGGTCGAAGAGCCAGGGCCAGTTGACGCCGGTGCCGACGATCTCGGGGCCCGACTTGGTCTCCGCGATGGTGGTGAGCCGGGTGAGCATGCCGCCCACGCTGACGGCCTCGTAGGTGATCTTGATGCCCGTCTGCTTCTCGTATTCGGCGGCGAGCTTCTGCGAGAAGAAGTCGTCGAACGGCTTGATGAAGGAGCTTTCTCGGGCCACGGCCATCGACTTGGGAGCCGCACCGGCGCGGGAGACACCCAGGGCGGCGGCAGCTCCGCCCACCACGCTGACGGTGAGGAAATCTCGACGAGTGGTCATTGCGTCCTCCGATCGTTGGAGATGGCCTGTCGGACGTGGAATGGCCCCGATGCTAGGCGAGCCCTCAGACCGTGTCAAGTCATTCGGCCGCCCTATTGACACTCCGGGGCCCCTCTCGTAGCCTAGCGCCTGTCCGTTGAACCACCCATGAAGACCTCGGGTTCCTCTTGACCTGTCCCGCCCGTGACGTCGCGATCGTTGGCGGTGGGATCGTCGGCGCGTCCTGTGCCTACTTTCTCGCCGAGCGGGGCGCCGACGTGCTCCTGCTCGAGAGCGGCCGGATCGGCCGCGAGGCCTCCGGCATGAACGCGGGAGGCGTGAGACAGCAGGGTCGGGCGCTGCCGGAGATGCCGCTCGCGCTCGAGGCGCTCGCGTTGTGGGCAGATCTCGACAAGCGCTTGGACGCCGACCTCGAGTACGAGCGCACGGGCGACCTCCGCATCGCCGAGACCGAGGACGATCTGGCGCGCGTCCGCGCGCTCGCCGATCGGGAGCGCGAGGCGGGGATCGCGCTCGAGCCCGTCGAGGGCGCCGGCCTCCGGTCGCTGGTGCCCGCGCTCTCCCCACGTGTCCTCGGCGGCACCTTTTGCGCGACGGGCGGCCAGGCCAATCCCTGCTCGTCGCGCCGACGTTTGGCAGGCGCGCCCGGGATCTCGGGGCCATCGTGTGGGAGAGCTGCCCGGTGCGCGAGATCCAGCCGCGACGGGGACGGCTATGTGCTCGAGACCGTCAATGGGCGCGGTGCGCGCCGCCCGCCTGGTCCTCTCGGCCGGGGTGTGGACGCCGCGCCTTGCGGAGGCGCTCGGCGCGCGGCTGCCCATCGCGCTCTTCGTGCCCCAGATGCAGGCAACGGCGCCGCTGCCTCCGGTGCTCGGCGTGGTGCTCCTCGGGGCGAGCCGCAAGCTCAGCATGAAGCAGGCGCGGAGCGGCGCGGTCTTGATCGGCGGGGGCAAGCGCGGCTGGGGCGACCTCGGCACGCGCGCGCGAGGACGACCGAGGAGAACCTGAGGCTCGGGGCCATCGACGCGGCGGCCGTGCTGCCCGTGCTGATGGGCATCGAGGCGACGCGGAGCTGGGTTGGTCTCGAGGGCCTCACGCCGGACGAGATGCCCATCATCGATTGCCTCGACGAGGGGCGCGCATACGTCGCCGCCGGCTTCTGCGGTCACGGCTTCGCCATCGGTCCGGTGGTGGGGCGGCAGCTCTCCGAGTGGCTGCTCGACGGCCGGCCGTCGCTCGACCTGTCGGCGTTCCGGCGGGACCGCTTCCCGGCGGTGGCCTGAGCGCGGGCGATGCGGCTCGCATCGACCGACGTGGTCGTCATCGGCGGGGGCGTCATCGGCCTCGCCGCCGCCTACTACCTGGCCCAGGCGGGCAAGCGCGTCACCCTCGTCGAGCGCCGGGGCATCGGCCAGGAGGCCTCGGGCGCCAATGTCGGTCTCGTGACGCTCTTCTCCGGCCACTCCTTCGACGAGCCCGATCCCGGCCCCGTCTACGAGCTGACCCGCGCGAGCATCGACGTCTACGCGTCGCTCGGCCAGGAGCTGGGCGTGGACATCGAGTACGAGCAGAGCGGCGGCGTCGTGTATGCGCAGACGGAAGGACAGCTCGCCGTCATCCGGCGCGCGTACGAGGGGTATCGCGCCCACGGCGTCCCGGTCGAGTGGCTCGATGCGCGCGGCATCCGCGAGTGCGAGCCGGCGTTCTTCTCGGAGCGCGTGCTCGGCGGCGTGTTCTGTCCGCTGAACGGGCAGATCAATCCGCTGATGCTGTGCCGCGCCTTCGCCCGGGGCGCGCGGCGGCTCGGCGCCCGGATCATGCTCGGCACGACGGTGCAGAACGTCTACTACGGCAATGGCAGGGTCCGCGCGGTCCGGACCAGCGAGGGCGATATCCCGTGCGAGTTCGCGGTGAATGCGGCGGGGCGTGGGCGGCCGACATCGGCGAGATGGCGGGCCAGCGCCTGCCCGTGAAGCCGGCCCGCGGCCAGATCGTGCTCACCGAGCCGCTGCCGCGCTTCATCCACCGCGTGATCAGCGGCGCCGAGCCATCGGCCCGCCAGACGCGCCGAGGGAATATCATCATCGGCGGCACCGTCGAGGACGTCGGCTTCGACAAGCGCGTCAGCCCCGAGACCATCGATCACTTCGCCCGGGGGTCGTGTCGCACTACCCGGGGCTCGCGGGCCTGAGCGTGATCCGCGCCTGGGCCGGGCTCCGTCCCGCGACGCCCGATTCCAAGCCCATCATCGAGCTCTGCGACGAGCCGGCCCGTCTCTGCCTGGCCGTCGGCCACAGCCGCCGCGGCATCTGCTATGCCGCCGGCACCGGGCGCCTCGTGGCCGATCTCATCACCGGCGGGCGGCCGTTTCTCGACCTCGGCGCCTTCAGCCTGTCCCGCTTCGCCGGGGCCGAGTCGGCGCCGCGATGACCGGAGGAGACGCGATGGAGGGCGGCGATCTGAGAATGGTGGGCGTCGAGCGCGGGCGGGCGCTCGGCGTTGTCGTGGACGGGGCCGAGGTCCGGGCCTACGAGGGAGAGAGCATCGCCGCCGCGCTGTTCGCTTCAGGACGCCGCTTCACGCGGTGGACGGCGCGAACCGGCGAGCCCCGCGGCTACTTCTGCGGAATGGGCGTCTGCCAGGACTGTCTCGTCACCGTGGACGGGCTGCCCAATGTGCGCGCGTGCGTCACGCCGGTGCGCGACGGCATGCGGGTCGAGAGCCAGCGCGGGCTCGGCGACTGGCGCGTGAGTCCATGAGCGACGTCGCCTGCGTGATCGTCGGAGGCGGGCCGGCCGGCCTCGCCGCCGCGCGCACGGCGGCACGCCACGGCGTCCGCGTGACGCTCGTCGACGACAATGCCGCGCTCGGCGGCCAGTACTATCGCCAGATGCCCCCGTGGTTCCGCGCGTCCGCCGGCTCGGTGCCGGCCCGCGAGTCCGAAGCAGGCCGCGCGCTCATCGCCGAGGTGCGGTCGCTCGGCGTCGAGCTCCGCCTGGGCGCGACCGCCTGGGGCATCTTCGACCAGCGCACGGTCGCCATCGCCACGCAGGATCGGACCGAGCAGATCAGCGCCGAGACCCTGGTGCTGGCGCCGGGCGCCTACGATCGACCCGTGCCGTTCCCCGGGTGGACCCTGCCCGGGGTCATGACCGCGGGCGGCGCCCAGAACCTGATGAAGGGATCGGCCGTCCTGCCGGGCCGCCGTGTCCTCGTCGCCGGCAGCGGGCCCCTGCTGCTCGTGGTGGCGCATGCCCTCATCGAGGGAGGGGCGCGCGTGGAGGCGGTGTGCGAGGCCGCGCCGATGCGAGGCCTCTGGCGCTACGCGCACCGCATGCTGCCGCACCTCGACGTCGTGCAGCAGGGCTATCGCCTCCACCGGGAGATCGCGGGCGCGGGCGTGCCGTTCCTGACGGGCCACGTGATCCGCCGGGCGCTCGGCGATGGCGCGGTGACCGGCGCCGTGGTCTCGCCCTGCGCGGATGACTGGACGCCGCTGCCCGGCGGCGAGCGGACCTTCGACGTCGACGCGGTGATCGTCGGGTATGGCTTCGTGTCCTCCTCGAGCTGTCGCGCCTCGCGGGCTGCGAGCACCGCTGGGACGACGATCGCGGTGGCTGGGTGGCCGTGCGCGGCCGCGACATGGAGAGCACGGTGCCCGGCGTCTTCATCGCGGGCGACGGCGCGGGCGTGGCCGGCTCGGCGGTGGCCCTCGCGGAGGGACATCTGGCCGGGCTCACCGTGGCCGCTCGCGTCGGCCGCCTCGCCGCCCGCGAGTACTCGCGCGAGGCGAGCCGCGCGCGCGGGCGCCTGCTGCACCTCGCGGGTTTCCGGCGGGTGATGGACGAGCTGTACCGCTTCGGCCCCGGGCTCTCCGCGCTCGCCGACGGCGAGACGATCCTGTGCCGCTGTGAGGAGATTGGACAGGAGGAGGCGCTCCAGGCGGTCCGCGAGGGCGCCACGCACGTGAACGAGGTCAAGGCGTGGACGCGGATCGGCATGGGGCGGTGCCAGGGACGGATGTGCGGTCCCGCCCTGGGCCAGCTCATCGCGCGCGCCACCGGGCGCCCCGCGGCCGAGGCGGGCGTCTTCAGTCCGCGGCCGCCCGCCAAGCCCATCCCGCTCGGCGCCCTGACCCGCTAGAGCGATGATAAGGCCCACTGCTTCGTTGGCGCCCTCGGCAGCCGGCTCCAACGGAGGCACGCCTCGCGAGCTCGAGCGCTGCCTCGCATCTGGACCCTTCTCATCGCTCTAGGCGGCTCTCCACGGTCTGCTAGCCGCCGCAACGGAGGACTGCCGATGAGCCGACGAAGCCAGATCCAGCTCACCCCCGACGAGCAGGCCGCCTTCCTGCGCGAGCCCCACAAGGCGGCGCTGGCCACGCTCGACAAGGACGGGTTTCCCCACGTCGTGGCGATGAGCTTCCTCGCCAAGGACGGCGCCATCTACATGACCTCGTACGCCAAGGCGCAGAAGGTGCTCAATGTCCGCCGCGACCCCGGGTCGGGGTGATGATCGAGACCGGCAGTCGGTACTCCGAGTTCCGCGCCGTGATGATCCGCGGGCATTGCGAGGTCATCGAGGACGCGGCCCTCGTCGAGTCCATCATCCGCGACGTCGCGGCAAAGCAGGCCGGGCGCGCGGCGTCCCCGAGCGCGGCGACGACGAGCGCGCCGAAGCGCGTCGCGCTCAAGATCGTGCCCGAGAAGATCGCGAGCTGGGACCACACCAAGCTCGGCGGCCGGTATTGACCCACGAGGAGGCGGCGATGGTCCAGACGGCGGACGTGGTGGTGGTGGGCGGCGGCGTCAACGGCACGAGCATCGCCTATGCGCTGGCGTCCAAGGGCGCGAGGTGCGTGCTCGTGGAGAAGAGCGCCGTCGCGAGCGGCGCCTCGGGCCGATCGAGCGCGCTCGTGCGCATGCACTACACGAACGAGTGGGACGCGCGCCTCGCCTGGGCGAGCTTTCCCGTCTTCCGGCACTGGAGCGAGCTGATCGGCGGCCCGCCCGTCTTCACCCATACCGGCTTCGTGAACGTGGTGGCGCCGGCCTACGCCGAGCACCTCCGCAAGAACGTCGAGATGCTGCGGGGCATCGGGATCAATACGCAGGCGATCACGGCGGCCGAGCTGAAGGATCTGCAGCCCTTCGCCAACGTGGACGACGTGGGCGCGGCGGCCTACGAGCCGGACAGCGGCTACGCCAACCCCGCCGAGACGGTGGAGGGCTTCCGCCGGCGCACCGAGGAGCTGGGCGGCAGTGGTCATGCAGTGGACGGCGGTCACGAAGATCGACCGCCGGGACAGCAAGGTGCTCGGCGTCGAGACGAGCGCGGGGCGCATCGACGCGGGCGCGGTCGTGCTGGCGGCGGGGGCATGGTCGCCGCGCATCTGCCGCGAGCTCGGCATCGATCTGCACGCGCGGCCCAAGGCCATCGACACGGTGGCGGTGGCGCGGCCGGCCGACCTGCCCGTCGCACATGGTCTTCATCGACAATGTGCAGGGCAACTACTTCCGGACGGAGGCGGGCGGGCTCACGCTGGTCGGCGTGCCGTGCCAGGAGTGGGACATCGATCCCGACACGCTCGGCACCGGGCTGCCGCCGCATGCCGCCGGGCTGGGCGCCCAGCTCGTCACCCATCGCATCCCGGCGATGGAGCGCGCGACCCTGGCGCGTGGCTACCGCGCGTTCGACGGCTATAGCCGGGACCGCCACGCCATCCTGGGCGCCGTCGACGGGGTCGACGGCCTCTATCTCGCGACGGCGTTCAGCGGCTCCGGCTTCAAGATCGCCCCGGCCGTCGGCATGTGCATGGCCGAGCTCATCACGGAGGGCCGCGCCAAGACGGTGGACATCGACGGCGTTCAGCCTCCGCCGATTCGCCGAGGGCAAACCGTGGAGGGGCCGTATCCTACGCGACCCGGCCCGACCACCGTGACCCCGCGGCGGTGACGCAGTCGTGGACGTCAGGCTACCGAGGACACGCCCCGCATTGCCCCGATCTGAGAACATTCTTGCTCACGCAATCCGAGGACGAACTCGGAAAGGCGATGTTTTCCTGCCTTGCCGCAATGGCACGATAGATGCCTAAAGCGAACGCCATTTTCTTGCCTTACCAACCCATCAGCAAGGAAGATGCTCGCGCGGAGCCAAGCCTTTGCTCCATCGCCTCGCACCGGTTTTTCGCAGCACTCGCCTGCTTGGCGTGTCTTCGCGGCGGCCAGTGCCGTCGAGATAGAACGTCACCAACTTCAAGGGCACCGTCACCGACATCGGAGTCCAGCGGGCGCCTGGTCAGGTCGGCGGCATCGAGTACCGCATCGAGGGCAGTTCAGATACGACGGCCCACTGGACCTGACTATGTCGACGATCACCTTCCATTCTATTTGATGAGTACCTGAAGGACATCTCGCTTCCGGGAAGTGGCTCGCTGAGCAGAAGCGGAGAGATGGTCCTACCGCGACAACGCAGACCTGGTCTGCCCGGAGGGATACCAGCGACTGTGCTGTGTTGGCCCCGCTTCTGTCTTCCAGCAGCCAACAAGCGCACCGAGGCCAAGTACGAGACGCCGGGCCGGTTCCGCCCGCCGATGCGCCAGATCAGAACAAGGACGGGGAGTACAAGTTCGGCATTGCGGTTGGACCAGTGGCACCTCGCCCCGGTGCTGCTGCCCGGGGGGCCGATCGACCCGCACCTCTTCCCTGCGGATCGTCAGTTCACGCCTTTGTGCCCGTCGATCCGTCCGACACGAGCAAGCGCCCGAGGCGAGCATCCGGACCAGCTTCACGATCGACGATGGCGTGAATGAGCCGGTGTGCTCGATTTCTCGAAGACCTGGGAGTGCGATCCCGCGCCCGGCCGTTTACCACCTCCGCGCGCGCTGAGCCATACCTCGACTAGACAACCGGGCGCTGGTCGTGAGCGGCCCCAGGTTATTGTCATTCGTCAGAACGCTTACAGACGTCCGGCCCAGCGGAACGGCCGCTGGCTCGTCGCTCGGTCGCCGCCCCTGCTTCGCCGTGGCACACTGAGTGGATGGCTGATCCGGCGCACGGCGAGGCCATGGACAAGTCGGAGCTGCTCAAGGAGCTCCGCATCGATCGCGGCGCTCCGCGCCGATCGCGATCGCGCGCGCGCATCATCGGCACGCTCGTCGCCGTCCTGGTCCTGGTGGCCGGCGGCCTCGCTGTGGTTCGCGGCGCGCCCGGTGCCACTCTCGGTGCAGGTCGCGGTGGCTCGGGATGCGGGGCAGGGCCCGGGGCCCGTGCTCGACGCGAGCGGCTACGTGACGGCGCGGCGCCAGGCCACCGTGTCCGCGAAGATCACCGGCAAGGTCACCGAGGTCCTGATCGAGGAGGGCCAGCGGGTCAAGGAAGGCGACGTCCTGGCGCGGCTCGACGACACCGAGGCCAAGGCGCAGCTCTCGCTCTGCCCAGGCGCAGCTCACCGCGGCGCGCTCGCAGCTCGCGGAGGTCCGGGCCCTGCTCGTCCAGGCCGAGCGCGACTACGACCGCCAGCAGGAGCTGCTCCGCCGCGAGCTCGTGGCCGAGCAGTCGATGGACGCGCGCGCGCGCCCAGCGCGACATGGTGCGGGCCCGACTCGGCAACCTCGAGGAGCAGGTCCGCGTCGCCCAGGAATCGGTCGCCGTGGCGCGGGTCCAGGTCGACAATACCGAGATCCGCGCGCCGTTCTCGGGTGTGGTCGTCGCCAAGTCGGCTCAGCCGGGCGAGATGATCTCGCCGATCTCGGCGGGCGGCGGCTTCACGCGCACCGGCATCGGCACGATCGTCGACATGGACTCGCTCGAGATCCAGGTGGACGTCAATGAGTCCTTCATCAACCGCGTCGCGCCCGGGCAGCCGGTCGAGGCCGTGCTCAACGCCTACCCGGACTGGAAGATCCCCGGCGAGGTCATCGCCATCATCCCGACCGCCGACCGCAGCAAGGCCACGGTGAAGGTGCGGGTGGCGCTGCGGCAGAAGGACCGGCGCATCGTGCCGGACATGGGCGTGCGCGTGTCGTTCCTGAGCGCGCCGTCGGCGCCGGGCGCGCCGCCGGCCGGCGCGGCAGGCGTGCTCGTGCCCGCCGCGGCGGTGCGCGTCGAGGGCAAGGCGGGCGTCGTCTTCGTCTTCGCCGATGACAAGGTGCAGCGTCGCGCGGTCACGCTCGGACAGAGCGTCGGCCCCGATCGCCAGGTCCTGAGCGGTCTGTCCGCGGGCGAGCGTGTCGTGCTGTCGCCGCCGGCCTCGCTGGGCGACGGCGCCGCCGTGAAGCTCGCCGCGGGCTCGTGAGCCGCCCCGGATCGATTGTGGACGGCGTTCGCCACGCATCGGGCAATGGGAAGGTGCGCCCGCTCATCGAGATCCGCGGGCTCACCAAGACCTATCACCGAGGCAGCGAGACGATCGAGGTGCTCCATGGCGTCGACCTCGACATCGCGCACGGCGACTTCGTGGCGCTCATGGGGCCGTCGGGATCCGGCAAGACCACGCTCCTCAACCTGATCGGCGGGCTCGATCGCCCCTCGTCGGGCACCATCGAGATCGACGGGCGGCGCATCGACGAGCTCTCGGAGCGGCGAGCTGGCGGCGCTGGCGCGCCGCCAATGTCGGCTTCGTGTTCCAGTTCTACAACCTGCTGCCCGTGCTGTCCGCCCAGCGGAACGTCGAGCTGCCGCTCCTGCTCACGGACCTGCCGCGCGGCGGAGCGGCGGCGGCGCGCCGCCATCGCGCTCACGCTGGTCGGGCTCGCGGACCGCGCGCGGGCACAAGCCGAAGGAGCTGTCGGGCGGCCAGGAGCAGCGCGTGGCGATCGCGCGAGCCATCGTCTCCGACCCGACGCTCCTGGTCTGCGACGAGCCGACGGGCGACCTCGACCGCGCCACCGGCCGACGAGATCCTGCTGCTGCTGCAGATGCTGAACCGCGAGCACGGCAAGACGATCGTGATGGTCACGCACGATCCCAAGGCGGCGGAGTATGCCGGGCGCCGGGTCGTGCTCGACAAGGGCAGCCTGCTCGGATGAGGTATCTGCCTCTCCTCTGGGCCGGGCTCTTCCGGCGGAAGGCGCGGACGATCCTCACCATCCTGTCGGTGGTGATCTCGTTCCTGCTGCTCGGGCTGCTGGACGCGGTCACCGTCGCGTTCGAGTCGGGCGCCGACAGCGCCGACGCCAAGCGGCTGCTCACCACCGCGCGCTACTCGATCATCGAGCCGCTGCCGCTGTCGTACCTCCGCCGCATCGAGCAGGTGCCGGGCGTGACGGGCGTGGCGCATGCGGACTGGTTCGGCGCAAAGTACCAGAACGAGAGCAATGCCTTCCCGGTCTTCGCGGTCGATCCGCGGCGCTACCTCGCGATGTACCCCGAGTTCGACATCGCGCCCGCGCAGCTGGAGGCCTTCGCCGCGCACGCGCACCGGCGCGGTGGCCGGCCGGCGCCTCGTCGATCGCTTCGGCTGGCGCGTCGGCCAGAAGCTGCCCATCAGCTCGGAGATCCACGCCCGCGCGGACGGCGACCTGAACTGGGAGTTCGACCTGGTCGGCATCATCGACGCCGAGGATCCCGCGGTGCGCGGCAATACCGACGTCGTGCTCATCAACGTCGCCTACTTCGACGAGGCGCGCCAGCACCGGCAAGGGCAAGACGGGCTGGTACATCGAGCGCGTCGCCGATCCCGCGCAGGGCGCGGGCCATCTCGGCGGCGATCGACCGGCGCTTCGCGAACTCGCCGGACGAGACGAAGACGCAGCCGGAGAAGGAGTTCGCCATCGGCTTCGCCAAGCAGATCGGCGACATCGGCGCGCTCGTCGCGCGCATCCTCGCCGCGGTGTTCTTCACGCATCCTGCTCCTGACCGGCAACACGCATGGCGCAGTCGATCCGCGAGCGCATCCCGGAGCTGGCGATTCTCAAGACGCTCGGCTTCTCCGACGGCAAGGTCACCGCCGCTCGTGCTCGCCGAGGCCGCTGCTGCTGATGGGGCTCGGCGGCGGGCCTCGGCATGGCGCGCGGCCGCGCGCTCTTGCCGGTCGTCAACGAGTCGACCGGCGGGCGGTTCCCTCCGCTGTTCGTCAGCGCGCGCACCTGGCTCGTCGCGGCGGCGCTCGCCGTCGCTGGTCGCCTTCGCCATCGGGCTGCCGCCCGCCGTCGCGCGCGCGCCGCCTCCGGATCGTGGACGCCCTCGCGGGGCATCGCTGATGGCGCTCGGCTCAACCAGGTGATCGCAGATCACGCTGGTCAACCTGCGCAGCCTGCCGCAGCGCCTCGGCACCTCGCTGGTGGTGGTGATCGGCATCGCCGGCGTGGTGGGCGTGCTCGTCTCGGTGCTCGCGATGGCGGAGGGCTTCCGCCACACGCTCACCAGCGCGGGACGCCCGAGCCGGGTCATCATGCTGCGCGCGCGGGTCGGACTCCGAGCTGTCGAGCGGCGTGGCGCGCGACCAGGCCACGCTCGCTCGCCCGATTCCCGGTCTCGCGCGACGACGCCGAGGGCCGCCCGCTCGCCTCGCCCGAGCTGATGGTGATGGTGGACCTGCCGCGCAAGGGCGAGACCGATCCCAACAACGTGCCGTTTCGCGGCGTCGGCCCGCCGCCTTCGCCGATCCGCGACGAGGTCCGGATCGTCGAGGGGCGGCGCTTCGACCGCGGCGTCCGCGAGGTCATCGTCGGCCGGCAGGCCGCGCAGCAGTTCGCCGGCCTCGGCGTCGGCTCCCGCATCGGATTCCGCGACAGCGACTGGACCGTCGTCGGCATCTTCGCGAGCGGCGGCGACGTGCACGAGTCCGAGATCTGGGCCGACGGTGACGTGGCGATGTCCGCCTTCCGCCGCACGGGGTACCAATCGCTGACGGCGACGCTCGCCGATCCGTCGGACGCCGGGCTCGCGGCGCTCAAGGCGTACGTGGCGCGCGACCCGCGCCTGTCGATCAACGTGCTGCGGGAGCCGAGTACTACGCCAAGCAGGCGGGCATGCTCTCGAACCTGATCCGCGTGCTCGGCTATACCGTGGCCGTCTTCATGGCGCTCGGCGCGGCATTCGGGGCGCTCAACTGCATGTACTCGGCGATCGCCAGCCGCCAGGTGGAGATCGCCACGCTCCGCGCCATCGGCTTCGGCGGCTTGCCGGTGGTCGTCTCGGTCATGATCGAGGCGCTCCTGCTGGCGCTCCTCGGCGGCGCGGTGGGCGGCGCGCTCGCCTATCTCTACTGCGACGGCGCCTCGCTCTCCACGCTCAACTTCAGCACGTTCTCGCAGGTGGCCTTCGCCTTCCGGGTGACGCCCGGCCTCCTCGCCCAGGGGTTCCTGTGGGCGCTCGCGATCGGTGTCGCCGGCGGGCTCTTCCCCGCCATCCGCGCGGCCCGCATCCCCGTGACCATGGCGCTGCGCGCGGCCTAGAGCGATGATAAGGGCCCATCTGCGTCGTATGGCGCCCTCGACCGCCTGCCACGTACGCGCGGTCAATCGTCGACAATCGCAGGTGACATGGCCCGCCTCGAGCGTATGCCGCGTGCGCCATCGGGCGCCGCCTCGCAGCTGGACCCTTCTCATCGCTCTAGGCGGGTTTCTCCGACAGGCTCTTAGCGGCTCGCGTCGGCGGCTCAGCGTGCTTCGGCCGGTTCGATTGCCCGAGGGCGTGGGGGTCGCCTGTATCTCGTCGCCATGCCGGGCACTCACGGGCCGCTCGAGCGGACGTGGGAGGCTCTGCGACGGGAGGGGGTCCAGGTCATCGTCTGCCTGGCCGAGCCCGAGGAGATCCGCGGCAAGTCTGCCGCCTATGCCGCCGCGCTCGAGGCGCAGGCCGTCCCGTGCCCGGTCGAGTCGTTCCCCGTCGCCGACTTCGGTGTGCCCGACGATCGCGAGGCGTTCTGGGCGCTCGCCTGACCGCGTGGGGAGGCGGCTGACGGGGGCGAGCGGGTGGTGATCCACTGCGGGCGGGGATCGGGCGGACGGGGACGCTCGCGGCGTGCGTGCTCCTCGCCCTGGGCGAGCCGCCCGCGCAGGCCGAGCAGGCGGTATCGGCCGCCGGGTCCCATCCGGAGACCGCCGCGCAGCGCGCGCTCGTGGCGTGGTGCGCGGCGCGCGCGCGGGCTCGTTGATGGCGGCGCGCGGAGGCCCCGTGATAGGCTGAGGCCCGCGGCGCGAGCACGACGCCGCAAGGAGAGATACGCCATGGCCTTCGACCTCGCCCCCTTCGCCGAGCGCCGCCGCCGATTCGCCGAGGCGATCGGCGATGCCCTCGCCGTCATCCCGGCGGCGCGCGAGACTGCGCGCAATGCCGATACCGGCTTCGAGTTCCGCCAGGACTCCGACTTCTACTTCCTCACCGGATTCGACGAGCCCGACGCGGTGGCGGTCATCAACCCCGCCCACGCGAAGGAGCGCTTCGTGCTCTTCGTCCGGCCGCGCGACCGCGAGATGGAGGTGTGGAATGGCAGGCGGGCGGGGTCGAGGGCGCCGTCGCGACCTATGGCGCCGACGCCGCCTACACCGTCGGACGAGCTCGACGCCAAGCTGCGCGAGTACGCGATCGACCGGACGGCGCTCGTGTACCGGCTGGGCAACCCGCACCATGACCCGCGGATGATCCGCCTCGTCGCGGAGATGCGCGGCGCTGCGCACGCGCGGCTTCGTGACGCCGGTTCGCGTGGAGGACCCGGGCCCGATCCTGCACGAGCTGCGCGCTCAGGCGCTCGCCGGAAGAGCTGTCGCGCCAGCGCCGCGCCTGCGAGATCAGCCGCGACGCCCACATCGAGGCGATGCGCTATGCCCGGCCCGGGCAATACGAGTACGAGGTGCAGGCGGCGCTCGAGTTCGTGTTCAAGAAGAACGGCTCGCCGCGCAATGCCTATCCGTCGATCGTGGCCTCGGGCCCCAACGCGACCATCCTGCACTACAGCGAGAACAACCGGCGCATGGAGGACGGCGACCTGCTGCTGATCGACGCGGGCTGCGAGTGGGGCTACCACGCCGCCGACATCACGCGCACCTTCCCCGTGAACGGGCGCTTCACGCCGCCGCAGCGGCGCATCTACGACGTCGTGCTGCGCGCGCAGCTCGCCGCCATCGAGGCCGCGCGGCCGGGCAACCGGTACGAGGCGATGCACGAGGCGGCGCGGCGCGCGCTCGTCGAGGGCCTCGTCGCGCTCGGCCTCTTGCCCCGCGGGGTCGACGAGTCGCTCGCCATGCACCACTACCGCGAGTTCTACATGCACGGCACCGGCCACTGGCTCGGCATGGACGTCCACGACGTCGGCGACTACCGCGTCCGCCGCCAGTCGCGGGTGCTCGAGCCCGGCATGGTGGTCACCGTCGAGCCCGGTCTCTACTTCGACCCCGAGCGCGAGACCGTGCCCTTCTACCTGCGCGAGTACAGCGAGGAGGAGATGTGGGAGCGCCGCTACCGCCTCGGCACGGCCGCCGCGAAGAAGATCGAGGACGAGGAAAAGGCGCGCGCCGAGAAGGTGGAGCACCGCGTGCCCGCCGAGTACCGGGGCATCGGCGTCCGCATCGAGGACGATATCCTGATCACCGCCGACGGGCCCGAGGTCTTGACCGCGGGCACGCCGAAGACGATCGAGGAGGTCGAGCGCGCCTGCGCCGAGCCGCCTCGCCTGCCGCGGTAGCGCGGGGGCGCGCGGCATGGACGCGAGAGTCGCCGCGGTCAGTCGGAGCGCGACGCCACACGATGACGAAGCCGAACGAGGGGAGCATCCGGCTCCTCGCGGGGCTCGGCGTCGAAGGGGACGCGCATCACGGCGTGACGGTCAAGCACCGCTCGCGCGTGGCGCGCGACCCGAGCCAGCCCAACCTGCGCCAGGTGCACCTGATCCACGCCGAGCTGCACGACGAGCTCGGCGCCGCCGGCTTCACCGTGCCGGCCGGACTCATGGGCGAGAACGTGACCACGCGCGGCGTCGACCTGCTCGGGTTGCCGACGGGCGCCCGCCTGTGTCTCGGTGACACGGCGGTGGTCGAGGTGACGGGCCTGCGCAATCCGTGCGCCCAGCTCGACCGGCTCCAGCCGGGCCTGATGGCGGCGACGCTCGCGCGTGACGAGGACGGCAAGCTCGTCCGCAAGGCGGGCGTCATGGGGATCGTGCTCGCGGACGGCGAGGTCCGGCCCGGCGACCCGATCCGCGTCGAGCTCCCGCCGGAGCCTCACCGAGCCCTCGAGCCCGTCTGACGACGGCGGCGCGCGCGCGGCACCGCGCGGAGCGGTGGCGCATCGCGGCTCAATCACTTCGTCCGCTCGATGGAGCAGCGCGGGCGGGACTGTCAACCTGAGCGCCTTCGCGGTCTTGAGGTTGATGATGAGCTCGTACTTCGAGGGTTGCTGGACGGGCAGGTCGCCCGGTTTCGTGCCATTGAGAATTCGGTCAACGTAAGCAGTGGCCTGGCGATACAAGTAGGCGTAGTCCGGACCGTACGCGATCAAGGCGCCCTCCCGGGCCGCGGGAGGAAAAGCGAAAATGGTCGCGAGGCCATGAGCCATCGCGGCCTTGATGATCCGATCCCGTTGTCCGTACGTGAATGGGCTCGGTTGAATGATGAGCAGTACCGCTCCCCCTTCTTGATCGCCGCCATGACGTCGTTCATAGTCGACGAGGTCGCTTATCGCCCGCGGTCGAAGCTTCATGCGGAAGCGACGTGGCTGCCCGCTCGGTCGCGTAGAGTCTGTGCTGCCCATCTTGCCATCCGGTATGCCAAAGGTAATCAATCGTCGTCGTGCGCGACGTGCCGAGGTCCCTGGCGAGCTCGACGTACTTCCCGCTCAGCTCCGCAAGGAGGTCGCTGAATCCGGTGATGTTGCCCCCGGAGCGGAGAGAGCTTTCGACAAGTCCGATGCCGACGGGGTTGCCGACGCTAATGAACAAGATAGGCACCCTCGACGCCTGGCGCTGCGCCCCCAACGAGTTGCTGGTGCCGCAGGTGACCAACAGCTTGGCGCCGCGCTCCAGCAGCTCAGCCACCGCTCCGGCGATCTCGGGCTGACTGCCGGGCCCATACGATATCGAGCACGATGTGTTCATTCTCGATCAGGCCGACGTCGCGCAAACCCTGTCGGAACGCCTCGACGAGTGATCGGTCATAGGCGCTGGACGGTAAGCCGAGGGGCAGGAAGCCTATCCGGACCGGACTGGGTAACGGCTGCGCCTCGGCGGCGAGGGGCGCGGCGAGCAGGCTGCCGGTGACAAGCCTCAGGAAGGTGCGTCTGGCCACCACGCGCGCGGCGAGGGCACCGCCGCGATGAGCCGCCGCCTTTGTTATGGCGCCGCTTTTCGGATGGGTCGCGATTGGCTGAGGTCAACCGGCGCCGACCACCCGCTCTTCGTGGAGCGCGCTCAGGATCTCGTCGATCGCCGCCGAGGCCCAGACGTCGAAGAAGGGTGAGGCCTGCAGCGCGACGAACTCCCGCCCCGAGCGCTCCTTCGTCTGCGCCTCCGCTTCTCCCGGCCGGGCCGCCTGGAAGGTCCCGCGGATCAGGTCCTTGTGGTAGATGGCCGGGAACTCGATGTAGCGATGCAGCTCGCGGAAGTCCGCCGTGTAGAAGACGGCGACCGGCACCGACGCCCACTCGGCGCCGCTCTTGCCGTTCATGAACTCGAGCATCAGGTCGTGGTTGGCGTCGGGAGCGGCGGCGGGATCGGGGCGTCGCGTGCCGAGGATCTTCTTGCCGTCGCGATTGAAGATTCGCAGCTCCATCCCGCCCGCCTCGGCGAGCCGCGCGAGGACGGGCACGTCGCGCCGGCAATCGGAGGACCAGTCCTCGGAGATCACGAGGATCTTCGCGGGGCCGCCGGGCTGGGCGGCGAGCCACTTGATCGCGGCGGCTTGCTGCTCGCTGAGCCGCGCCTTGGCGTAGCGGTCGCGGAACACCGCGCTGTTGTCCTTGCGGGGCGCGGCGATGGAGCCGCCGTCGGGGAAATAGCCCCCGAAGGCCTCGCGGGCGAGGTTCTCGGGGCTGCCCGCGTACTTCACGTACTGGTCGAACGTCATGCCCTTGGCGAACCGCTCGGCGGTGACGGCACTCTTGGCCACGCTTGCCTCCTTTCAGGTTGCTGAAGAGTCGCAGGATGCTCAAAAAGGTCCAGATGCGAGGCGGCGCCCGACGGCCGCACGCGAGGCGTACGTCTCTACGTTGAGCGTGCGGCCGAGGGCGCCAACGAAGCAGATGGGCCTTTTTCAGCATCCTGCCGGTCAGTAGCCCTTGTCCTTGTCGATGAGCGCGATGAACGGCTGCCCCGCGCGCATGCGGCGCAGGTTCTCGCAGAAGGTGTCGATCACGCGCTGGGCGCCGGCGGGGCGAGCCGCCCGCGGTGTGCGGCGTGACGATCACGCGCGGGTGCGTCCAGAGGCGATGGTCCTTCGCCAGGGGCTCGGGATCGGTGACGTCGAGGCCGGCGCCCCAGATCAGCCCCTCGTCGAGGGCGGCGAGCAGGTCCTCGCCATAGATGATCTCGCCGCGGGTGACGTTGATGAGGATGGCCGTCCGCCGCATGCGCCGGAAGAGGTCGCGGGTGAACAGGTGGCGCGTGGCCTTGGTCAGCGGCAGCCCGATGACGACCACGTCGGACGAGGCCGAGCATCTCGTAGAGGCGGTCGGTCTTCCAGATGTCGGGGACGCCCGGCTCGGGCGGCACGTCCTCGATGTCGACGCCGATCACGCGCATCCCGAAGGCGAGCGCCCGCCGCGCGACCTCGCGGCCCACCCCCGAAGCCCACGATGCCCATCGTCGATTCGAACAGCTCCCGCTGCTCGAGGCGGATGGGCTCGCGCAGGCCGTAGTCAGGCCGGCGGATGGCGGTGTGCAGGCCGCGCGTCAGTCCGAGGAGAAGCGCGAAGGCGTGCTCGGCCAGGTGAATGCCCACGCCGCCCTTCTCGCTCGCGAGCGGGATGTCGCTCTGCACCAGCTCGGGGCTGAGGACGGCGTCCACGCCCGCGCCGATCGAGTGGTAGAAGCGCAGCCGCCGGTTCAGCACGAAGATGTCCGGGGCGACGCGGCCGAACAGGGATATCGGTGTCGACGATCTCCGCCCGCTGCCGCGCGGGCTCCTTGGCCTCGACCAGGACGGTGCCGGGCCCGGCGGCCTCGAGGATGCCCGCGCGCTGCTCGGCGCTGAGCGATGGCACGATCATGAGCGGCGTGTACAGGATCTTCATGCGCGCGTGACCTCCGTGACGACGTCTCCCGCGTGGTGGCCCAGCATCCGGCCGGTGCCCCCGCGGGACGCCGGCCCCGGCATTCTACCGCGTTCGCGCGCCGCCGGCGGCCGCCCGGGCGGATCCCGGACCGGACTCTACCTGAGGAGCAGGGCGATGCCGCCGCCGAGCACCAGCATCGCGATGATCCGGACGAAGGTGCGCTGGCTCAGGCGGTTCTGGATCCGCCCTCCGGCAAAGAGGCCCGCGGCGGCGATGGGCAGCGCCGCCGCGATATGCAGCAGGGTCTCGCGGGAGAGGAGGCCCATGACGGCGTAGGCGATGAGCCGGACCCCGCCGTCGATCAGGAAGTTCAGCGCGAAGGTGGCCCGGAACGTGGTCCGATCGAGCGCGCGCGAGTGCAGGTAGATCGCGTAGAAGGGACCGCCGGTGCCGAACAGCGTGCCGAGCAGCCCGCCGAGGACGCCGCAGTACGTGGCGGCGATGCGCGAGCCGCGCGCCGGCCGGAACGACGGCGGCAGAAGCTGGTAGATCCCGAGGGCGATCACGAGGGCGCCGAGGGTCTTCGAGAGGACCCGGGTCGGCACCACCGTGAACAGATAGAGCCCGCCCAGAATGCCGATGAGCATGAAGGGCAAGAGCACGACCTGCTCGCGCCAGGCGACGTCGTCGAGGTTTCGGACGCTCTGGCTCGCCGAGCCGATGTAGTCGAGCGAGACCACGACGGGGACGACGGCGGTGATCGGCGGAGATCAGCGTCAACAAGGGCACCGCGATCGAGGCCGGAGCCGAAGCCGGCGACCCCGCGGACCAGGTAGGCGACAAAGACGACGGCGCGCCGAGTAGACGGCCGTCTCGAGGGCCATCGAGGGCGCCGATCAGGCGGGAAGCTGCCCGTCGACGTGGAGCGTGCCTTCCTCGCGGTTCCACAACCTCAGCATGTGGCGAATCTGACCCGGCCTCGCCCGCGTCCCGGAACGCGGTGCGGCTATGGGCGATCTGCCGGTTGTTCAGGTACTGGAGCTGGCCCTGCTCGATGCGGAACTCCACCCACTCCTCGGGCGCATCGACGATCTCGCGGAGGGCGGCGAGCGCGTCGGCCGCCTCGGCGTCGAGCGGCTCGCCGGCCAGCTTCTGCCCATTGGTGATGTAGTCGTCGTAGTAGCGCGCGGCCAGCGTCGATCCATCGGAGGCGAACACCGGATGGGTCGACCACCGGGCTTCGTCGGGGCCGTGCTCGGCTTGCCGGTCCCAGTGAACCGGCGCGTAGAGGCGGCCCAGCAGCCGCGGATGGCGCGCGCGCATGGCATTGTGCGCGGCCGCGAGGCTCCGGACGCGGCTCTCACCGCCCGCCCGCGCCGTCGCCAGGCAGAAGAGCCCGACGAAGGCTCGGGGGCTGCCAGAGCCAGGGGCCGTCCGTGTGAAACGGCTGGCCGAGATTGGTCACCGACCGGCGAACGCCGTAGCCGAGGGCTGCCCGGAGTCCTTCACGTCGTAGAGCCGCGTGCCGTCCCACTTCTGGGCGACGATGCGGCCGAGAATCCCGGCCAGGAGCCAGCCGATCGCCTTGGACTCCTCCGCGCTGTACTCCTCGACGGGAACCCGATCGACCACCGCGAGCCCGGGACCATCGACCAGCTTGCCGCGCACCGTCTCCATCAGCTTGCCGCACGACGCCAGCCGGAACCGAGCGGGCTCGAGCGCCTCGATCGGGCCCGTCCCCGAGGCCCGCAGCGACCTCACGCACCGCGTCGATCTCTTCCAGACACGCCCGGGGCGCCGGCACGATCCACTCAGCCGGGCGCAACCCTTCGGCTCCACGCGCAGCCACCGAGGATGTCCTGCTCGATCATCGGAACACGCGGCTGGGCGAGCGCCATGAGGCCTCCGGGGCGAGAGCAGATCAGAAGCGAACGCGCGGGTATAGCACGCACGCCTCCATCCGGCCGTCCCAGTGCCAGCCGGAGTGCCTCATCGCGCCCCGGCGGGCAGGGGAGGAAGGCGATGACCTCTGCAACCGCACCTTCGAGCTGGACGAGCTCCGCGGGCGCGGCGTCGAGGTGGCCGTCCTCGCGCGAGATTCTCGAGCGCGGCCGCGACACGCGGCGGCGCCCCGGCGCCGAGCGCGCCGAGCACGCCCTTGAGGCCGTGGGCGGCGCGCTCCAGGCGCGCGGCGTCCAGGGCGTGCAGCGCCGATCGCAGCTCTTCCTGCCGGGCGGGCCATTCCTCGACGAAGAGCGCGCACAGCTCGCCGAGGAGCTCGACGTCGCCGTCGATGCCCCGAAGGCGCCACCGCGAGGTCGACCGGTGGCGCAGCAGCCGGCGCGCCGGGCGCGAGCGCGAAGCGCGCCAGGGCCCGGGCGAGTGCCTCGACCGTGACGGGCTTCGAGAGATAGCCGTCCATGCCGGCGGTGAGACAGCGCTCCTCGTCGCTCTTCATCGCGTGAGCGGTCAGGGCGACGATGGGGATGCGGCCGCGCGCCCGGGCGGGATCGGCGTAGGCGCTGCCCGCGGGCGCGGGCTCGGTCCCGTCGCCGATCGCGCTCTCCCGCGCCCGGATCGACCGCGTGGCCTCGAGACCGTCCATCTCCGGCATCTGCACGTCCATCAGCACGACGTCGAACGCGCCGGTGTCGAGCGCGCGCCAGCGCAGCCCGGCCGTCGCTCACGACGCGCGCGTGGTGGCCGAGCCGCTCGAGCATCCGCATCACGACCTTCTGGTTGATGGCGAAGTCCTCGGCGACGAGGACCCGGAGCGCGCCCGCGCGCGCGCGGCGCCGCCGCGCGGGTCGGGGACGGGCGCCGCCGCGGGTGCCGCGCGAGCGCGCGTCAGCAGGGCGTGGAGCAGCTCGGCCTCCGTGACCGGCTTGATCAGGTATCCGGCCAGCGTCGCGGAGCGGGCCGGGGCGTGCCCGCGAGCCCGGACGAGGACAGCATCACGACGGGCAGCGCGGCGAAGCGCGCATCGCGTGCGATCCTGTCCGCGAGGCCCGGCCCGTCGAGCCCGGGCATCTGATGGTCGGTGACGGACCAGGTGGAAGGGCCGATTGGCGGCATGCGCCTCCTCGAGCTCACCCCAGCGCGGCGAGGCCGTCCCGGGCGAGCACGGGCTCGGCCCCGGTCCTCGCCAGCATGCGCGTCGAGGATGCGGCGGCTCGTCTCGTTGTCGTCGGCGACGAGGACGCGCAGTCCCCGGAGCAGGCTCAGGTCGGCGCGCGGCTCGGGAGCGAGCGTGCTCGTCTGGACCCCGAAGCTCGCGGTGAAGTGAAACGTGCTGCCCTTCCCGGGCGCGCTCTCGACCCATATCCGCCCGCCCATCAGCTCCACGAGCTGCCGCGTGATGGCGAGCCCGAGCCCCGTGCCGCCGTGTCGGCGGGTGGTCGAGCTGTCCGCCTGGATGAACGGCTCGAAGATCGACGCCTGCTTGTCCGCGGCGATGCCGATGCCCGAGTCGCTGACCTGCGCGTGGAGGATCACGCCGCGTCTCGGTCCGCTGCGCCACGCGCACCTCCACCCGCACCTCGCCCTCCGCGGTGAACTTGATCGCATTGCCCACGAGGTTGATCAGCACCTGTCTCAGGCGGCCGGGGTCCCCGACGAGGCCGTCGGGCACCTCCGGATCGACCGACGAGGTGATCTCGAGGCCCTTCTCGTGCGCGCGCGGGCCGAGGGACTTGAGCGCCTCGCCGAGGCCCGGCGCGCAGGGCGAACTCGATCTGCTCGAGCACGAGCCGGCGGGCCTCGATCTTGGAGAAGTCGAGGATGTCGTTGATCACCTGCGAGGAGCGCGCCCGCGGAGGACTTGACCAGGCTCAGGTACTCGCGCTGCTCGGCGTTGAGCTCGGTCTCGAGCGCCAGCTCCGACATGCCGATGATGCGCGTTCATCGGCGTGCGGATCTCGTGGCTCATGTTGGCGAGGAACTCGCTCTTGGCCCAGCTCGCCGCCTCCGCCGCCTCGCGGGCGCGGCCCGCGTCTTCCTCGGCGCGCTTGCGATCGGTGATGTCCGTGAAGGTGGTGACGAACCCGCCGCCCGGGGTCGGGTTGCGCCGGACCTCGAGGACGGTGCCGTCCGTGCGCAGCCGCTCGAACCGGTGCGCCAGGGGCTGACGGGCGGTCGCGATGCGCTCCTTCACCTGCTCCTCGAAGTCGCCCGGCCCGTACAGCCCGCGCGCGACGTTGCAGCGGGCGAAGTCGGTATAGGTGGCTCCGGGCTGGAGGATGTCCTCGGGAAGCTCGAGGAGATCGATGAAATTCTGGTTCCAGGCGAGCAGGCGCAGGTCGCCGTCGACCGCGAGCAGGCCCTGGTCGATGTTCTCGAGGGTGGCGCGGAGGACGGCGGACCGGTCGGCGAGCTCCGGCCTCGCGATCCCGGAGCTGGTGCAGGACGCGCTCGAGGTCCGTCGCCATGCGGTTGAAGGCGTCGACCGTCGGCGCGATCTCGACGAACTTGGTCGGCGGCATGCGCACGGAGAAGTCTCCGCGCCCGAACCGGGCGGCGCTCTCGGCGAGGGCGCGGACGGGCCGGAGGCCGCGGTTCAGGATCATGTAGGTCGTGCCCAACAGCGTGATCGAGCAGGAGCGCGGTCATGATCACCGCGGAGCAGATCTCCGCCAGAGCTCCGCCTCGATCGGCGCGGACGAGGGCGTCACCGCCAGCACGGCGTACACGACGGGATCGGCCGCGATGGAGATGCGCGTCTCCCTCACCTTGAGGGCATGAAGCGCCGGACCCAGGCGGGAACGCTCGATACGCTCTGGTGGTGCGGCGAGGCGTCGAGGATGAGGGTGCGTCCGTCGCTCTCGTAGAGCCGCACGTCGCGCCAGGACCCTGTCGACGTTCAGGTTATCGATGGTCTGCTCGGCGCTGGCCAGATCGCCTACCACGAGCGAGTTGAGCAAGAGCGGCACGCCCGCCGAGGCGAGGCGCTGGGTCCGGACGTCCATCCGCTGATGTGCGGCGCGGATGCGCTCGTCGAGGCTCAGCGCCAGGCCGCCGAGCATCACGAGGACGATGGCGATGCCGGTCAGCCCGAGCAGAACGGCCTTGAGGTTGAGCTTCACTGGCCGGTCTGCTTGTACACGCGGCGCACGCCGTCGTAGTCCCGGTCCGACGCGGGGGCGAAGCCCCTGAACTTGACGCGGGCCAGCACGGGCGCGGCGGCGGGGTCATCCGCCATGCCGATGAGGGCACGGCGCAGCTTGTCGACGGTGGCAGCCGGCACGCGGGGATGGACGATGACCGCGAGCTCCGGGAAGCCCTCCGAGACGTAGATCTCCCGAAACTTCACGCCCTCGCGCTCGGCGTACTGGGAGAGGAACCGCGAGTTGACCGCTGCCGCGTCCACCCGGCGCGCCTTGAGCTGGGCCATGGCGCCCTCCTGGTTGCCCGCGAAGACCTCGCTCACGTTCACGCGCGCACTGCGCAGCGCGACGAGCGGCACGGCATAGCCCACGAAGGCCTCCTTGGACGGGAAGGCCACCGCCTTGCCCTCCAGCTCGCGCAGGTGGCGAACGGGGCTGTCGGCCGACGCGGCGATCACCGTCCGGATCGGCTCGCCCGCCCAGCGCGCGATCACCCGATATCCGATGCCGTCGAACTCCGACTGGAAGTTGTGGTTCGTGAACATCAGGTCGAACACGCTGCGTGCCATCATCGCGTTGGTCTCGTCCACCGTCGGCCCCATCTTGAGGACGAGCGGCACGCCGCTGACCGCGGTGAGGTAGTGCAGGATGGGGTTCCACCGCTCGGCCGTGAGGGCCGGGCTCTGCTGATTGAGGACCCCGAAGATGAGGGGCACCATCGGCGGCCGCCGGCGCCGTGCCGAGCGGGCCCGACGTCAGGACGATCAGGGCGAGCACGAGTCCTCTCATCGGCTTCCTCCTCGAGACGGCGCTCAGCGGCGGCGGGCGAGGCGCTGCGCGCCGGCGGCGCTCGGCGCCGCGGCAGGCGCGTTCGGGGCGAGCATGGCGTCGATCAGCCGGTGGCGCGGCGCGCCGAAGCCGCGGGCGCGGCTCGCTGGCGCCGGCCCCGAGGCGAGACCTCACCGCGCCGCTCCCGCGGGCGTGGCCATGACCGTGGTGCGGCAATCGGGGCAGATGGTGTGAGTGAAGCGCGCGTCGGAGCGCGCCGAGACGTAGCGCTCCACGCTCTGCCAGTGGGTGCCATTGCCGTCGTCGCGGATCTTGTGGCACCACGCGCAGATCGGCAGCAGCCCTTCGAGCTGCTTGACCTGGGTGAGCGCCTGCTCCAGCGCGACCACGCGGTCGGCCAGCGCCTGCTGCAGGCCGAGGATGCGCTCGCCCACGTGCACCCGCGCGCGCAATTCGCGCGCGTCGAAGGGCTTGGTGAGATAGTCGTCGGCGCCCGCCTCGAGCCCGCTCACGACGTCTTCCCGCCGGTCCTTCGACGTGAGCAGGATCAGGTACGGGGAGATGCGGCCCTCCTGGGCGCGGACGGCGCGGCGCAGGTCGACGCCGTCCAGTCCCGGCATCATCCAGTCGAGGATGGCCATCGGCGGCGCCTCGGCCGCCAGGAGAAGCGACAGCGCCTCGTCACCCGCGGCGGCCTCGATCACCTCGTGGCCCGCGCGCACCAGAACGCCCCGCACCATCTTGCGGAAGATGACCTCGTCGTCGGCGACCAGCACGTTCATCGGCAGAGGGCTCCGGAGACGCGCTCGACCAGCGCGTCCATCGTGAAGGGCTTCTTGAGAAAGGCGGGGCCGTCCTCCGGCACGCCGAGGGGGCGAAGGGTTTCCCGGTCATGGCCCGACAGGTACAGCACGCGCAGGAAGGGATGTCGGAAGACGAGCCGCTGCGCCATCTCGGGTCCGTTCATCCCGGGCATCACGACGTCGGTCAGGACGAGGTCGATCTCCTCGGCGTGCTTGTCGCCGATAGCCAGCCCGTCGTCCGGATGCGCCGCCGGTCAGCACCCGATATCCCACCATCTTGCAGCGCGTCGGCCAGCAATGACAGGACTTCCGGCTGGTCCTCCACGACAAGAATCGTTCGCTCGGACGAGCTCGTGGTCATGCACTATCACCCCGCGCGCGCAGCACTGCAAGCGCACGGCCAGAAGATTGGCGAGCGGGAAATCAACGACTTGGCGAGGGCGCTCACCGAGAACGGACGCGTTTCGTCAGCTCGGTGACAAGTTTGGAAGAAATCGTCACCGACTCGACTCGCGGCTCACCTCGGTGCCGGCGGCGAAGACGCCGACGCTGAGTAATGCGGGTTAGAGGCGGCCGATCACGCCCGAGCGCCGCCGGTGTCACGCCTTCCGGCGCAGCTCGTCGATGACGCCGAGGACGCGGATGACTTCCTGACCGTCCCGGACCATGTGACGGTCGCCGGCCTGGCCCCAGCGAAGCAGGCCGTCGCGGTCGACGATGAAGGTCGATCGGTAGGCGACGTTCCGCTCCACGTCGTGGACGCCGTAGGCCTGGATGACCTGGCGGTGGATATCGCTCAGGAGCGGGAAGGGGAAGCTCCGGGCCTTGGCGAACGCCTCGTGGGAGAACGTGCTATCCCCGCTGATCGCGAGGAACGCGATCCCGCGACCTTCGAGCTCGCGGGCGACCTGTCCCAGGCCGGTCAGCTCGGGCGTTCAGATACCGCCCCAGTCGTAGCAGTAGAACGCGAGGACCACGTCGGCCTTGCCCCGGTACTCGGCGAGGGAGACGGGGCGGCCGAGCGTCGAGGGCAGCGAGAATTCGGGCGCGGGCTGGCTCCACCTGAGTGCGTTCACGCGCCGAGACTATTCCCTGTCGTCGGTGGGGTCAAGCGTCTTACCACCTCGCCGCTCGATGCGCGCCCCCAGCTCGGCGAGCCGCTCGTCGATGCGCTCGTAGCCGCGATCGATCTGCTGGATATTGTGGATCGTGCTGGTGCCGTTGGCGCACAGCGCGGCGATCACCAGCGCCATGCCCGCGCGGATGTCCGGGCTGACCAGCTCCTGCCCGACGAGCTGCGATCGGCCGCTCACCACCACTCGATGGGGATCGCACAGAATCAGCCGCGCGCCCATCGACGCCAGCCGGTCCACGAAGAACAGGCGGGACTCGAACATCTTCTCGAAGATCAGGACCGTCCCCTCGCTCTGCGTGGCGCCGACCACCGCGATGGACGTGAGGTCCGCCGGATAGCCCGGCCAGGGCGCGTCCTCGATCTTCGGGATGGCGCCGCCCACATCGGGCGCGACGCGCAGCTCCTGTCCTCCCGGCACCATGATGTGCCGCCCGCTCGCGTCGGGGCCGAAGCGGATCCCGATGCGGTCGAACGCCAGTCGCGTGGCGCGGTGCTCGTGCGGCCGCGCCTCCTCGATGGAGAGCTCGCCGCCGGTGACCGCGGCCAGCATGATCAGCGAGCCCCACCTCGATGTAGTCGGGCCCGAGCGCGTACTCGGCGCCATGGAGGCGGGTCGTGCCGCGGATCACGAGCCGGTTGGTGCCGATGCCCTCGATCGCGCCGCCCATGGCATTGATCAGCCGGCAGAGGTCCTGGACATGCGGCTCGCACGCGGCGTTCTCGATGACCGTGGTGCCGAGCGCGAGCGCGGCGGCCATGACCGCGTTCTCGGTGCCCGTGACCGAGGCCTCGTCGAGGAACACGTCGGCGCCGACCAGCTGCTTCGGGGCGCTGAAGACGTACTGGCCGCTGCCGGTCTCGACGGTGCCGCCGAGGGCCTCCAGGGCGAGGACATGGGTGTCGATGCGGCGGCGGCCGATCACGTCGCCGCCCGGGAGCGGCAGTCGCACGTGGCCGCGGCGCGCGAGGCAGTGGACCGGCGAGCAGGATCGAGGCGCGGATCTGCTTGCAGACCTCCGGGTTCGGCTCGTCGCCGTTGACCCGGTCGGCCCTGAAGGCGATCGCGCCCGTTCCGCGTGGCGTCACGGTGACGCCGAGGTCGCGGAGGATCGAGATCAGTGCCTCCACGTCTCGGATGGCGGGCACATTCGTCAAGACCACTTCGTCGTCGGTCAAGAGCGTCGCCGCGATCAGCGGCAGGGCGGCGTTCTTGTTGCCGCTCGGACGAATGCGGCCGCCGATCGGATGACCGCCTTCGATCACGAAGCGCTGATTGACCATCATGCCCTCCATCGATCAGAGCGCATTCGGCCCTCATCCGTCCAGAAAGAAGTTCGAGTAGACTGGGCTCCCAGGCGGCAGACTACCCGGGCTGGTCGTCCGGAGAAACCACGAGGAGTCCAATGGCACAGACGCTCGATGAGCTCTTGGCCCGGCAGGTGGCGCGCTTCACCGATCGCAAGGGGGACTGGGATGCCTTCGCGGACGCGCGCGTCGAGGGCTACCGCCGCGCCCAGCACCGGTTCATCGGCAGCGGCGCGCATCCGGCAAGGCGGATGCGAGCGTGATCCCCGCCGAGCACTTCACGCTCAGCGTGATGTTCGTCCCGCCCGGCCAGGGCAATGCCGCTCATACCCATGAGGTGGAGGAAGTGTTCTTCATCCTCCGGGGCAAGGTCCTGGTGTTCCTCGAGGACGGGGCGGGGAACCGCGCGGAGACGGTGCTCGGCCCGTGGGACTGCGTTGCCGCGCCCGCCAACGTCCTCCACGGCTTCGTCAACGTGGGTCTCGAGCCCGCGTATCTCCAGGTGATGCTCGGCAAGGGCCGCCCCGACCTCATGACGTACGCGGACCAGTCGCTGCAGGCCCGCCGCGCTGAGCACCTAGAGCGATGATAAGGGCCATCTGCTTCGTTGGCGCCCTCGACCGCCGTGCCACGTAACGCGCGAGACAATCGGGCCGACGAACTTTCGTCTGCGGGGCCCAGACATGGCCCCGCACTCCCCCACACGCGAGTACGCCTCGCGTGCGGCCGTCGGGCGCCGCCTCGCAGCTGGACCCTTCTCATCGCTCTAGCTGGGTTTCTCCGACAGGCCCTAGCCGGTGCAGTTCGGCGCGTCGCTCAAGCGTAAGGAAGACGGCCGCCTCGTCGCCGGCCTGGGGCGATACCTCGACGACCTGAAGCTGCCGGATCTCCTGTACCTGGGCCTGGTGCGGAGCCCGCACGCCCATGCCCGCGTGCTCGGCGTCGACCGCGCGGCGGCCTCAGGTCTCGACGGCGTGATGATGGCGGTGTGGACGCTCGACGACTTGCCGGAGCTCGCGCACGCCTCGGTGCCGCCGCTCGTACCCGAGCCGCGCGGCCGGCCCCATCGCCATCCACCCCTCGCGGGGGGCCGCGTGCGCGCACGCGGGGAGGCCGTCGCCGTCGTGGTCGCCGACGATCCGTATCGGCTGGCCGACGCCCTCGATCGGGTCATCGTCGCGTACGAGCCGCTGCCGGTTGCCGCGACGCCGGCCGCCGCGATGGCGCCGTCGGCGCCCCTCGTCCACGACGACTGGCCGGACAATGTCCCGTACGTGAGCCGCTCCGGCACGGGCGATGTCGGGCCGAGGCTTCGCCTCCGCCCACGTGATCGTCGAGGCGCACCTGCGCTATCCGCGCGTGGCGGGCATGCCCATCGAGACGCGCGGCGTCCTGGCCTCCGAGGACAAGGCGACGGGCGCCCTGCTCGTCTGGTCGTCGACGCAGGTGCCCTTCGCGGTGCGCAGCGCCATCGCCGTGCGCGCTCGGGCTGCCCGAGGCGGATCCGGTGCTCGTGCCCGAGGTGGGCGGCGGCTTCGGCATCAAGGGCCACGTGTGCCCGGAGGAGATCGTGGTGGCGGCGGTGGCGCGGCGGCTCGGACGGCCGGTCAAGTGGGTGGAGAGCCGACGCGAGCACTTCCTGAGCGCGGCGGCGGATCGAGACCAGGATCACCGCGCGCGGATCGGCGTGGCGCCGCGACGGCACCATCGTCGCCCTCGAGACCGCCTTCACGCGAGATCACGGCGCGTTCCCGCCGCTCGGCGAGGCCATCACCAGAACACCATCAATCACCTGCCCGGGCCGTATCGCGTGCCGAACTATCGCGCCGTCGGAACGAACGTCGTCACCCACAAGACCTTCGCCGCCGCGTATCGCGGGGCCGGGCGCCCCGAGGCCGCCTTCGTCCTCGACCGGTTGCTCGACCGGGCGGCGCGCGCGCTCGGCATGGACCCGGCGGCGCTCAGGCGGCTGAACATGATCCGGCCCGACGAGATGCCCTATCGCTCCGGGCCTCACCTACCGCGACGGCGTGCCGATCACGTACGATGCGGCGGACTACGTGACGGCCTTCGATCGCCTGATCGAGCGGCTCGAGTATGCGGACTGGCGCGCCGAGCAGGCGAAGCGCAAGGGGACGACGCGGCCGATCGGGATCAGGCTCTGCGCGTACGTGGAAGGGACGGGGCTCGGTCCCTTCCGAGGGCGCCGACGTGCACGTCGATCCCGGCGGCACCGTCTTCGTCCATCTCGGCGTCTGCGCTCAGGGGCAGGGCCACGAGACGACGTTTGCCCAGATCTGCGCCGACGTCCTCTCCGTGCCCGTGGAGAGCGTGGTCGTCAAGGGCGGCGACACCCAGCTCGTCGGGTACGGCATGGGCACCATCGCGAGCCGCGTAGCCGCCGTGGCGGGCCCCGCGGTGGCGCGCTCCGCCGGCGAGGTCGCGGACAAGGCGCGGCTCGTGGCCGCGGAGATGCTCGAGTGCGATCCGAAGGACATCGTGCTCGCCGACGGGCGCGTGCTCGTCAAGGGCGTCCCCGGCAAGAGCCTCCGCCTCGCCGAGGTGGCGCGCGCCGCCGTCAGGAGCCGCGCGCTCGCGAAGACGAGCGGCCAGGCCTCCACGCCTGCGGCTTCTTCTATCCCGATTCGGTCACGTGGGCCTTCGGCGTTCAGGGCGTCGTGGTCGAGGTGGACGTCGAGGCCTGCTCGCTCACGCTGCTCCCGCCACGTCGCCATGCACGACTGCGGGCGGCCGATCAACCCGATGATCGTCGAGGGCCAGCTTCACGGCGGCCTCGCCCGGGGCATCGGCGCCGCGATCGAAGAGGAGCTGCTCTACGACGAGCAAGGCCAGCTCCTCACCGGGACCTTCATGGAGTATGCCCTGCCGCGCGCCGACCAGATGCCGGACTTCCGAGGTGGGCCACCTGGACTTCCCCTCGGCGATCAATCCGCTCGGCATCAAGGGCGTGGGGAAAGCGGGGTCATCGCGCCCGCCGCGGCCATCGCCAATGCCGTCGAGGACGCGCTGGCCGACTACGGCGTCCTGGTGAACACGGTGCCGCTCACGGGACCGCGGATCTTCGAGATGCTCCGCGCTGGGGCCGCTGGCCCTCGTCCACGAAAACGGTCTCCGGATGACGCGCGAGCACCGCTTCGCCCAGGTCGACGTCTTCACCGACCGTGTCTTCGGCGGCAATCCGCTGGCCGTCGTCTTCGATGCGGATGATCTCGGCGACGCCGAGATGCAGTCGATCGCGCGGGAGATGAACCTCTCGGAGACGACCTTCCTCCTGCCGCCCACGCGGCCGGAGTGCGCGGCGCGCGTGCGCATCTTCACCCCCGCGCGCGAGGTGCCGTTCGCCGGCCACCCGACCATCGGCACGAGCTGGGTGCTCGCGACGGAAGGGCTCCTGCCGCAGGGGACACGCGCTTCCTCCTCGAAGAAGCGATCGGGCCCGTCGAGGTCGAGCTCGAGGGCGACCCGGCGCGCCCGAGCTTTCTCTGGATGCGCCACGGCGAGGGCCGTGCTCGGGCCCGAGCTCGCCAACCGGGCCGCGTTCGCCGCGGCCCTCGGCCTGGCGGAGGCGGACCTGCGGCCGGGCGCGCCCATCTGCACCGGCTCGACGGGCAGCGCGTTCCTGTTCGTCCCGCTCCGGGACAAGGCCACCGGTGGACCGCGCCGCGCTGGACGTGCCCCGCCTAAAGGCGGCGGCGGGGGAGGGCCCAATCTCGGCGTTTTCGTCTTCGCAGCCGATCCGGATCCCAAGGCCGGCCGCGTGTACTCGCGGATGTTCGCGCCGCACACCTCGGGCATTCCCGAGGACCCGGCGACGGGTTCGGCCAGCGGTCCCCTTGGCGCCTACCTGATCACCCATGGCCTCGTGGCCCCGGCCCCGTCCGTCTCCATCGTCAGCGAGCAGGGCACCGTGATGGGGCGGCAGAGCTTCGTCCACATCAAGATCGCGATGCGCGGCGGGCGGATCAGCGAGCTGCGGGTCGGCGGCGGCGTCGTGCCGGTCATCGAGGGCCGCCTTCGCGTGTGACGTGCACCCACTGAACTGGAGGAGAACCCCATGCCTCAGGCCACTCTACCGCCGTGGATCGAGACGCTGAAGCAGCGCGACCCCGAGTTCGTCGCGTCCTACATGAGCCAGCGCGAGAAGATCCTGGCGGACGGCGCGATCCCCGCCAAGTACAAGCACCTCATGACCATGATCGTCGACGCGCTCCTGGCACATGCCGACGGAGTCGCCACCATCGCCAACCGCGCGCGCGCAGCCGCGGGCGCCTCGGAGGCGGAGATCCTCGAAGCGGTCGAGGTGGCTCTACCTGTTCGGCGGGACGCCGGGCCTGGTCACGGCGGTCAACGCGTTCCGCACCTGAGGCGATCCCGGCCTGGGCGCGCAGCATCATGGTCCACGGCCAACTGGAGCGCCTCGCGCCATTGGCTACGCGGCACATCCGAACTTGTCAAGCCCGTTGCTTCCAAAGCGGGGTGGCCTTTATGGCGTCGCGCGAGCCTGTGTTCTTGAGTCGAATCAGGTCTGCCTCTTCGGGATTGACCACACCGAGAATCTCGCGGAACTCGTTCTCTACCGCTTCTACGAGCAGTTCACCTAGGTTGGCGAAATCCTTCATTGGTGGAAGGTCTGAGGACATTGTTTCCATCTTCCGTGTCTCCCAGTCGGGAAATTACCGCCCAACTCATGTACTCGCCAATGCTCCCAAGATCCTCGCCAAGACGTGGATGAAAGTAGATCCTGTCGTTCGCAAAAGCAGCTCGTGAGGATCAGCTTGAATCGCAGCGCTCGCTCTGCATGCAGCGCGGAAAAGCGAACCTGCGTCTTCAGCTCCTGGATCTTCAGCTCTGTCGAATCTCCTCCATGGCCTTTGCGTTCTGATTCTGCATCGCCAGCATCCTCAAGTCATACTCGTGCTTGATGGCAGACGAGAGTCTTTCCTTGTACCAGTGGTTCACCATTGCGATGACGGCGCTGAATACGGCACTCGAAGTGAGTAGTCCGACCAGGTAGTCTGGCATGCGCGACCCCATAGCTGGTTGCACGTGTGTCCGCTTCCGGGAAAAGGGACCTGCTCGATGGAGGCGCGTTAGAGCGTCACGCCCGCTCAATTGGCGACTGTCAGCATTCGATCGTGACAACGTGCGCGTGACGCCATTCCACAGGGCGCTTGGTTCCGACCTCGGAAGCCAAGTCCAGCATCGGCTGATTCAAATCCGTGGCGACGATCGAGACGCTGTCCGGTAGTGCGGCTGCCAGAGTGCGAGTGACGACACCCGTGCCGGCGGGCAAAGAGTTCGAGTACGCGAGACAGAAGTCGCGAAGTGACCCGACTCACCAAGTCTGCAGCATACGGCTGGAAGATCAGCGGAACGAGATACGTTTCATAGAGCGTCGGAATTGAGCCGGCGAAGACCTTCGTCAGTATCGGGACTGTTCACGGCGTGCTCCTGCCATGGTGAGTGCTCAGCCCGTCCCGTCAGGCACGGTGACCAGGATCTGGTGCGACGGCCGCAGCTGCGCCCGATGGCGGATGGTGAAGCCGGCCTTGGCGGAGCAGCCACTGCCAGTCGTCCGGCGTGTACTTGCTCTGGAAGGGGAAGAGGCGAAAGCCGCGCCGAAGCTCTCCGCCTCGTCCTCGCCCATGACGTCGCGGCGATAGGCGAGATAGGCCGCCAGTGGCTGGCGAATCCAGTCGTTGAGCAGGAAGATCCCCACCGGGGACGAGCACGCGGCGAATGTCGGCCAGCACGGGGAGGGCTCGTCGATGACGTGCAGCACCGAGGACATGCTCACCAGGTGCACGCTGCCCGCGGCATGGGGCAGGGGCTCGGTGGCCGCGTCGAGGCGCCTGACGATCGGCTTCGCGCCGGCGCACGCGAGCTCTTGGCCGTGCGTCACCATCGCCTGGGTCACGTCAGTAGCCGTAGAGCGCCGCCGCCGGATAGCGCTCACCGAGATCGCGGAGGAAGAGCCCCGGCCCACAGCCGAGGTCGAGCATGGTCGGGCTCGGCGGCAGATAGGAGCGCCACGCTCGCGGTGAAGAACGCCCAGAAGGCGTCGTCGAAGCGGTCGAGGTGCGTGGCGACCATACGCCGCAGCAGGTCGTCGTCCGATGCGCCGCTGAGCGACTGGTGCGTCGGCATCAGGTCTGGCCCTGCGCACGGCTCGCGTGCTTGCCTGTGAGTCCGTGGTCCATCGGGTTACCTCCTGTCTCGTGGGTGGCCTGCGAACCGTCCAGATCATAGCGCGTCCGGTGCAGGCTCCGCCGGGTGCCGCGAGCGAGATGACGAGCGAGGCCGGCTCCCCGACGCCGCCGCAGACCACGGCCCGCTGGGCATGCGCGTGGCCGAGGGCAGTGGCTTCGGCTCGGGGCATGCCGAGGATCAGCAGGCTTGCTTCCGGAGGCCACTCGCCGTCGTCACCGATCCCCTCGCCCGAGAAGGCCTCGTATCCTCGCGCGCTCACGTCGGCTTCGAGACGCGTGTGACGCGCCCGATTCTCATCGGCGGTCAATGGCATCGAGCCGGGATTGTGGGCCGTCACATAGGCCCAGTGCCGATGACCCCTTGCCGTCAAGAGCGCGTCGAGGGACCGGGATGGGTCTCGCCGATCCGGATGCGCAGCCGGCCCACCGGCGTATCGGCGAAGTACGACGTCTTGCGGTAGGCCGTGTCGAGGGGATGCTCTTCCAGCGATCGCTCCGCCTGTCGCGACCCGCTCAGAGCCGCGCGCGCATGACGCGGCGGAAGGCGTCGACCTCGCGCGTGGGCATCGCGTAGCCGCCGTCCAGTGTATGGGCCGGGAAGAGGAAGACGTGCTCCACGCCCGCCTCCTCGCGAGCGCGCAGCAAGCGCTCGAGGCAGTGCTCGGGCGGGCCGAAGGAGCCCGAAGGCATCCGCGATGCGCGCGGCCTGGTCGTCGGGGATCCGCTCGGGATCGTGATCGTCGGGGAGGTCGATGCCGGCCTGGCGCAGCCAGTGGAGGTTCGACGCGCTCGGATGAGGTCAGGAACGACTGGCGCGGCGCGAACCAGCGCTGCACCCACCGCTGCGCTTGCGCCGCGCTGTCGTCGACGGCGATCGGCACGATGAAGATGGTGCGGAAGCCGTCGAGGCGAGCGCCCCGCCCGGCGTGCGCCCACCTCAGGCGGCTTCGTGCTTCGGCGACGGCCGCGGGATGCAGGCCGACGAGGAGCACGGCGCCATCGGCGACCTCGCCGGCCAGCTCGGTCATGCGCGGCCCGGATGCTAGAGAGGTAGACCGGAGTGGGCACGGGCGAGCGGTTGCGCAGCCGCGTCTGCGACGCTTCGAGGCGCACCGTCTCCCCGGCGAGGAGGCGGCGGACGGTGATGATGGCCTCGCGCATGACGGCCAGGTTGGCACGGGGTCGCCCGATGCTCCGCGCGGCGAGGAAGCCGGGCGCGATGGTCAGACGGATCCGGCCGGGGCGATCTCCTCGAGGCTCTGCGCCGCCGAGGCGAAGCAGCAGGGGATGGCGCACGATGGGGCTCGACGTGGCCGGGTAGAGCCGGGCGATGCGTGTGCGCTCCGCGGCGATGGCGAGGGTGACGTACGTCGCGCCCGCTGTGCGGGTGGTCGTGCACGCCCACGCCGTCGAAGCCCGCGTCCTCGCACCGCGCGACGAAATCCGCGGTCTGTAGTATCGGCAACCCCACCGGCACGCGAATGTCGACCAGCACGGCGGGCGGTCGCGGTCCGTGCTAGGAGCCTGTCGGAGAAAACCGGCGAGAGCGATGAGAAGGGTCCAGCTGCGAGGCGGCGCCCGAGGCCGCACGCGAGGCGTAGTCGCTCTACGTTGAGGCGTGCGGCCGAGGCACCAACAGCAGATGGTACCTTATCATCGCTCGCGCGACGATGGGCGCGGACGGCTTCCTCGTTCACCTCGGTGCCCCAGCCCGGGCCGGTGGGCACGAAGAGCTCGCCGCCCTCGATCCGCGGCTTCACGGTGACGAGGTCGTCGTACCACGGCACGTGGTCGGGGTCGATCTCCATGATGCGCAGGTTGGGCACCACGGCGCAGAAGTGCGCGTTCATCATCGTGGCGAGGTGGCCGTAGAAGTTGTGCGGCGCCACGTTGACCTCGTAGGCGTCCGCCATGGCGGCGATCTTGAGCGACTCGCCGACGCCGTTCCACGGCGTGTCGACGATGGCCACGTCGACCGACTGCTTCTCGAAGAAGGGCCGGTAGTCTCGCCGGCCGAAGAGGCATTCGCAGGAGGCGACGGGGATCGTCGTCCGGCTCCGGATGTAGCGCAGCGCCTCCGGCATCCGCGTGTCGATCTCCACCCAGAAGAGGTCGTACGGCTCCATCGCCCGCGCGAGCTTCAGGAAGCCCTCGGTCTTGTAGTTGAAGTTGAGGTCGACGAGGATGTCCATCTGCGCGCCCGCGCCCTCGCGAAAGGCCGCGAGCAGCTCGCGCGCGGCATCGATCACGTAGCGGTCGGCATTGAGCGCGGGAAGCCCTCGCCGCGGGCGAAGCCGGGGACGTGGCCGCGGGGATTGTCGCCGAGGATCAGGACATTCGTCTTGAGCGCGGTATAGCCCTTGGCGACGACCTCGCGGCCGAGGGCCACGATGTCCGCGAGGGTGCGGACGGGTGGCACCTGCATCTCTTTCGCGCGGTTCACCCGGTACGTCGCGCAGTGGGACCAGTACAGGCGCACGCGGTCGCGCACGGGGCCGCCGAACAGCTCGTACACGGGGACGCCGAGCGCGCGCGCCTTGACGTCGAGCAGCGCGTTCTCGATGGCGCCGATGGCCTGCTGGATCACGCCGCCGGTCGCCTGGCGGCGCAGCGCGTACATCAGCGCCACGTGCGCTTCCCATGCGCGCGGGTCCTTGCCGATGAGGGCGGACCCCAGCTCGTCGATCACTCGCGACAGGCCGGGGCCGCCGAAGTTCTCGTTGTATTCGCTCCAGCCGGTGATCCCCTCGTCCGTCGAGATCTTGAGGAAGTCGAAGTTGCGCCAGCCGGCATCGGCGTGCAAGGACTCGATCCGCGTGATTTTCATAGGCGGTAGGCTACGGCAGGACCGATCGCTTCCGCAAGCGCCCTGCGCTATGATGGGCCGGCTCACGGCGACCTCGAGCGGCGAACCCCAAGGCAAGGAGACGGACATGCTCACCGCAGTGGACTTCATTCGCGCCCAGCTCAAGCGCATGCACGCGGGCTTCGACAAGTCGCTGTCCGATCTCACACCCGAGCAGCTCCACGCGGTGCCCGGTGGCCACGCGACGGCCAATACCATCGGCTGGGGCATCTGGCACTACGTTCGCACCGAGGACAATATCGTCCGCTGGGTCATCCAGAACCGCCGGCCGCCCATCTGGATGGAAGGCGGCTATGCGGACAAGCTCGGCATGCCCGCGACGGCCCAGGGCACCGGCATGTCCACGGCGGACGCCCACGCGGCTGCGCATCAACGACGTCCCGCTCTTCCGCGAGTACGTGGCCAAGGTGTGGGCGGGCACCGAGAGGCTATTCGCCTCGGCGTCGCCCGATCTCTTCGACACCGTCGTGACGGTGAAGCCGCTCGGCGAGATGTCGGTCGTCCAGTGCCTCGGCCAGGTCGGGCTCACCCACGGGATGACCCACCTGGGCGAGATCGAGCTGGCGCGCACGCTCGTAGGCGCGAAGCCGCTCGGCGGCTAGCAGGTCGTGCGCTTCGGCTGGCTCACCCTCGCGCATTCGCCGTCGGCGGACGCCGACTACGCGGCCATCGATGATCTGCTCGTCGAGGCGTGCCGGGCCGAGGATGTCGGCTTCGACGGCGTCTGGCTCACCGAGCACAACTTCACCGGCGAGGCCGTCTACTGCGATCCCATTCCCTTCGCGAGCGCGCTCGCCGCGCGCACCTCGCGCGTGCGCATCGGCTTCGCGGTGATCCAGCTCGCCCTGCGCCATCCCATCCGGCTCGCCGTGCAGCTCGCCCTGCTCGACAACCTGAGTCGCGGCCGCCTGGACGTGGGTGTCGGCCGCGGCTCGCTCTACAACGAGTACGAGTTCGTCGGCTACGGGCTCCGCAGCGACGACAGCCGCGAGCGCAGCGGCGAGGTCCTCGAGATCCTGACCCGGGCATGGACCGAAGAGCCCTTCGCGTACCACGGCAAAGTACTACCAGATGAGCCTGCCCGCGCTGCGTCCGCGCGTCTACCAGCGGCCGCACCCACCCATCTGGCGCAGCGTGGTGACGCCCGCCTCGTTCGCCGAGTGCGGGCGGCTCGGCGTGCCCATCATGACGTCGCGGATCCCGCTCGGCGCGCTCCGCGACCGCTTCACGCTGTACGAAGATGGGCTGATCGCGGGCGGGCATTCGCAGGAGACGCGCGAGCGGCTGCTCCGCGACGTGGCGGTGTGGCGCCACGTCTACCTCGCGCAGAGCCAGGCGCAGGCGGAGGACGAGCTGTCGGCGGCGCTGCTCCAGACCCGCCGCCACATGCTCCACGCGCGCGCGGCCCACAACCCGAGGACTATCGCGTCGATCCCGCCGTGCTCAATCCGTTCAATGACCCGCGGGTGTCGGAAGACGAGGCGATCCGCTTCTCGATGGACACGGCGCTCTGCGGCACCGGCGACCGCGTCGCGGAGCAGATGGCGGCGCTCCGCGACGTCGGCGTCCACCATGTGCTCTGCCAGATGAGCTTCGGGTATCTCGGGCACGACCGGGTGCTGGCCTCGATGCAGCGATTCGGCGAGCACATCGTCCCCGCCTTGGGCAACGGCGCGCGTTCTAGCTCGCGTGATTCGCGAGGACGATCTCGAAGCCGCCGGCGAGGTCGGAGAACGCATGGGCGTGAGTGAGAAGCGGATCGTGGTGGCGCTGGGCGGCAACGCGATCCTGCGCTCGAAGGAGCTCAGCAGCTACGAGGAGCAGTTCGAGGAGCGTCCGCCGCACCTGCCGTCAGATCGTCGAGGCTCATCGCCGAGGGTTATCAGCCGATCTTCTCGCACGGCAACGGCCCCCAGGTCGGGAACCTCTTGATCCAGAACGAAGCGGCGGCGCGCCTCGTCGCCCGCAGTGCCCCTCGACGTGTGCGGGGCTGAGACGCAAGGGCAGATCGGCTACATGATCCAGCAGGCGCTCCGGAACGAGCTCAGCGCGCGGGGCTCTCGCGGCCCGTCGTGAGCGTGATCACCCAGGTGCTGGTGGACGCGGACGATCCCGCGTTCGCCATGCCCACCAAGCCGGTCGGCCCGTTCCTGCCTCGTGAGGTGGCCGACCAGCGCACGCGCGAGAAGGGCGAGACCTGGGCCATGATCGACGTCCGTGGCTGGCGGAAGCTCGTCCCGTCGCCCCAGCCGGTTCGTATCGTCGAGGTCGACGTCATCCGCGCGCTCCTCGAGGCGGGCGCGGTCGTGATCGCCTGCGGCGGCGGCGGCGTGCCGGTGCTCCGCCGGCCCGACGGGGGACTGCAGGGTGTGGAGGCGGTCGTGGACAAGGATCTCGCAGCCGCGCGCCTCGCGCTCGAGGTGCGGGCCGCCGCGCTCCTGATCCTCACCGACGTGCCCGGGGTCGCGATCGACTACGGCAAGCCGACGCAGCGGTTCGTGCGCCGGATGGCCCTCACCGAGTTCGAGACCCTGCTCGTCCGCGAGCCGTTCTCGGCCGGGAGCATGGGGCCGAAGGTGCGCGCGGCGTACCGGTTCGTGCACGATGGCGGCGGCCGGGCCACCATCTGTGCGGTCGAGGACGCGCTCGCCGGGTTGCGTGGCGACGCGGGCACCGTCATCGTCCCCGACGACAAGATGCAGCTCACGCTCACCCGTGAGGCGCGCCCCGAGGCGATGACTCCACGGGGCGCTACTCGGACTGACCGACCACGCCCTCGACCAGCCAGTCCATCTTGCGAAGCTCGGCGAGCGGGAAGGCCTCGCCGGCCTTCACCCGCTCGACGCCCTTGTTGTCGCGGATCGGTCCCTGGAAGACCTCCGCCTTGCCGGCGAGGAGCTCCTGCTTCTTCACGTTCACGAGCTTGATGGCGTCTTCGGAGACGGCCGGCCCGAATGGTGCGAGGGTCAGGTAGTCGTCGCCGAGCCCGCCCTGGATGTTCTCGCTCTTCCACGTGCCGTCCATCACCTGCTTGGCGAAGCGGGTGTAGAGATGGCCCCAGGTGAACGCGATGCCGCCGATCCAGCCCTTGGGCGCGAACTTCTGGACACCGAGGTAGTGGTAGCCCACGGAATAGGCGCTGCGCTTCTCGGCCGCCTGCACCACCGTGATCGGAGAGTCCACGATCACCCCGAGCACGTCCACGCCCTGCTCCAGGAGCGCGTTGGCCGCTGCCGCTTCCTTGCCGGGGTCAGGAAGGTGCCGGTGAACACGACGCGCGTCTCGGCCTTGGGGTTCACGGAGCGCGCGCCGAGCTCGAAGCGCGTTGACGTTCGCCAGAAAGAAGCTGATCGGGAGCGCCACGACATAGCCGAGCTTGTTGGTCTTGGTGGTCTTGCCGGCGGCGATCCCCATCAGGTAGAAGGCCTCGGGGGTGCTCGCCCAGTAGGTGGTGAGGTTCGGGGCGCGCTTGTAGCCGCCGGGGTGCACGAATTTCACCTCGGGGTACTTCTGCGCGACACGAAGCGCAGGCTCGAGGTACCCGAAGCTCGCGGGAATGACGAGCTTGGCCCCCTGCTTGATCATGTTTTCCATGACCCGCTCGGCGTCCGCGCCTTCGGGGATGTTCTCGACCTCGATCACCTCGACCTCCGGCAGGTTCTTCTTCATGATCTGGACACCCTCGGCATGGGCCTGGTTGTAGCCGGCGTCGTTGATCGACCCGACGTGGAGGATGCCGACCTTGAGCTTCGGCTGCGCAACGGCCTCGTGCCCGGCCGGGGCCAGGACGACGAGGAGCGCGGCGAGCGCCACCGGAAGGATTCGCCTCGTGCCGACCATCTCCACGCTCATCGCTTCGATTCCTTTCCCTTAGTCGGTTCGCTGGAAACACTCGCCCCAGGCTGCCCGGCGCGGCCGACCGCCGCGCGCCGCTCCACACCGCGAGCACCGCCAGGCTCAGCAGGTAGGGCAGCATGTCGAGCAAGAAGGGCGAGACGGGCACGCCGAGCACCTGGAGATGGAGCTCCAGCGAGATCGCGCCCCGAACAGGAGCGCGCCGGCGATCGTGCGCAGCGGCTGCCACTTGGAGAAGATCACCAGCGCCACGGCGATGAAGCCGCGTCCGGCCGTCATCCACTCGGCCCACGTCTTGGCCGGGCCCAGCGACAGGTGCGCGCCGGCGATCCCCCGAGGAGCCCGGCGATGAACAGGGCCTGGTACTGGAGCGCGTGAGGGTTCTTGCCGGCCGCGAAGGCCGCCGTCGGGTTCTCCCCAACGGCCCGGAGAGTCAACCCCCAGCGCGTGAAGAAGAGCGCCCACCACGCCAGCACCACCACCGGTACCGCGGCATAGACCAGCACATCCTGCTGGAAGAGGATCGTCCCCACGATCGGCGCGTCGACGAGCACGGGAATCCTGATCTCGCGAAGCCCGCGATCCGGCTGCCGATGTACGGGCCGCCGATGAGCGCGCTCAACCCACCCCGCAGAACATCAGCGCGAGCCCGCTCGCGAGCTGGTTGGCGCGCCGGGTGATCACGAGGAACGCGAAGACCATGTTGAAGAGGGCGCCCGCGAGCGCCCCGACCAGGATGGCGAGTCCGACGCTGCCCGTGTGGACCATCGTGACGAATCCCGTGACCGCGCCCATCAGCATCACGCCCTCGAGGCCCAGGTTGACGATGCCCGCCGCGCTCCCCGATCAGCTCCGCGACCGTGGCGTACAGCAGCGGCGTCCCCGCGAGGATCGACCCGGACAAGAGGCTCCGCATGGTGCTGATCATCGCGTTGCCCGCCTGCCGTCCCAGGACGACGAAGAGGATGATGGCCATCAGGATGTTGACCACCGAGCCCGGGAGCGTCTGCGTCATCTGGAGGATGTCGCCGCCCGCCGTGACGACGGCGAGCAGGAACGACGCCGCCACGATGCCCAGGGGTGGCCGCTCGCCATCCAGCTGATCAGGAAGCCCGTGTAGCCGTACCCGGAGGACAGGCTCGGCCGGAGCCGGCCCTGAATGGCCGAGACCTCGCTCATTCCGGCGAGGCCGGCGAGGCCACCCCCACGAACATCAGCACGATGACGTACCGGGCGATCGGGATGCCGTTCCGCCGCGCCGCCTCCGCGTTGCCGCCGATCGCCCGCATCTCGAGGCCCCAGCGTGTGCGCGCGAGGACGAACGCGAACACGAGCACGACCGCGAACGCGAACAGCAATCCCAGGTGGATGCGGGTCGTCCCGAGCGTCGGCAGCGTCGCGCCGGCGGTGAACTGGCGCCGTCTGCGGATAGTTGACGCCCTCGGGATCCTTCCACGGCCCGAACACGAAGAAGTGCACGAGGAGGATCGCCACGTAGTTCAGGAGCAGGGTCGAGATCGTTTCGCTCACCCACCCTCGAGCGCGCAGCACGCCCGCGAGGCCGCCCCACAGACCGCCGCCGAGGAATCCAAGCGCGGTCATCGACCGGCAGCAGCAGCAAAGCCCGGCCAGTCGCCGAACGTGAGCGCTCCCCACGTTGCGAAGATCGCGCCGACGTGGAGCTGGCCCTCGCCGCCCACATTGATCAGCCAGATCCTGCCCGGCACCGCGACGGCGACGGCCGCCAGGACGAGCGGGGTCATCTTGACGAGCGTCTCGGAGAACCCGTACCAGCTCGCGAGCGTGCTGGAGAAGATATCGACGTACGCCCTCACGGGGTCTTTGCCGAAGGCGAGCAGCACGATCGCGAACGCCGCGAACCCCAGAATCAGGAGCCAGAGGGAGCGGGTGACCGCGTCCCAGCGGCCGGCGCCGACGACCTGGTCTGCACCCACCCGCTCGTGCGCGGCCCTCACGGCGCCCTGGTCCCGGTCATCAGGTAGCCGATCGCCTCCGTCGTGATCGTCTGCGGCGTCGCGGCGGCCACGATCCGGCCGCGGAAGAGAACCACCAGGCGGTCGCTCAGCGGGAAGAGCTCGTCCAGATCCTCGGAGATCAGGAGCACGCCGGCGCCCGCGTCGCGCGCGGCGACGAGCGCTCGCGCGCGGCGACAGCGCTCCGCACGTCGAGCCCGCGCGTCGGGTAGAAGGCGACGATCAGCCGGGGCCCGTGCGCCAGCTCACGCGCGAGGATCATGCGCTGGACATTGCCGCCCGAGAGGCCGCCCGCGAGCATATCGAGGGACGACAGGGTCACCCCAGTCGCCGGAGCGCGCCCTCGAGATCCCCCGGACCGCCGGCCAGTCGATGGCCAGCCCGCCCGCCCGCGCGTACCGCCGGGTATCGCCGAGCGCCATGTTCTCGAGCACGGTCATCCCAGGCACGGCGGCCATCTCGCGGGCATCCTCCGGGATGAACGCGACGCCGCTGCCGCGGATCTTCGCGACGGACCACACGGTCGCGTCGAGACCCCAGAGGTACTTCGCCCCGCGCGCGCAGGACTCGAGGCCCAGGATCACATCGCCAAGCTCTCGCTGTCCATTGCCTGAGACACCGGCCACGCCCACGATCTCACCCGGCGCGATCGTGAGATCGACCCGATCCAAGACCACGGCCTCCCCTTCGGCGCGTGTGCTGACACTCCGGAGCTCGAGGAGCGGTGCCGGCACCGGACGGCTGCCCGCGGGGAGCGCAGGCTTCGCCTCCGCGACCACGTCGCCGAACATCATCGAGACGAGGGCGCTCTCCGGTCGCACCGGCCCGCGGGAGGGTACCGGCGACGCGACCACGGCGCATGACCGTGATGCGGTCGGCGCACGCCAGGACATCCTGGAGCTTGTGGGTGATGAACACCACCGCGAAGCCATCGCGGCGGAGCCCGTCGAAGGTGCGGAACAGCGCCTCGATCTCGTGGGGCGCCAAGCTGCGCGTCGGCTCGTCCAGGATGAGCACTTGCGCATCCGCGAGCAGGAGCTTCAGCACCTCCACCTTCTGCCGCTCGCCGATGGAGAGCCGCCAGACGGGGGCGGACGGGTCCACGTCGAGGCCATAGCGCCTGGACGTCGTCTCGATGCGCCGCACGATCTCGCCCTCGATCCAGAATGAAGGCCAGGTTCGGGAAGAACAGCGCGAGATTCTCGGCAACGCTCAGGGCGGGGATCTGTACGAAATCCTGGAAGACCATGCCGATGCCCAGGCGTCGCGCGTCCTCGGGCTCGCGGATCTCCGTCGGGTGCCCGTCGAAGCGGATCTCACCCGCGTCGGCTCGATAGAAGCCGTACAGGATCTTCATGAGGGTGCTCTTGCCGGCGCCGTTCTCCCCTACCAGCGCGTGCACCTCGCCGCGATGGATCTCGAGGTCGACGCGATCGTTCGCCCGCACGCCGGGGAAAACCTTGGTGATCCCGCGCAGCGACAGGACGGGCGCCGAGAGCATGGCGGGATCATATCCAAGCGCCGCGCCGGTGGCCATGGGGAAGTTTGTCCAGAAGGGGCAGGGGATTTTCACTATAATGCCGCTCGACCATGGGCGTGAACATCGGCAGCGCGAATCGCGAGGCCGTGGACCGGCTCTGCCGCGCGCGGCCGAGATGGACGGCCGTCAGGCCGGCGCGCGAGGCGCTGGCACTGGCGGGGCAGTCACTCCTGCACGCGGGCCCGCCGATCGGCTGGGACCGCATGTGCTCGCCCATGCGTGGCGCGGTCACGGCGGCCATTCTCTCCGAGGGCTGGGCGAAGACGCCGGAAGACGCCGAGCGGGTCGCGGCCTCGGGCGGGGTCGCCTTCAGTCCCTGTCATTCGCGGGGCGCGGTGGGGCCGATGGCGGGCGTCATCTCCCCGAGCACGCCCGTGCTCGTGGTGGAGGACCCGGTGAACGGGACCACCGCCTGCACGTTCATCGCCGACGGTCCGTGGGGGCACCAGCTCCGGTTTGGCGCCCACGGGCCGGAGACGCTGGCGGGCCTCGCGTGGATCCGCGACGTGGTGGCGCCCGCGTTCCAGGCCGTTCTCGAACGGGAGGGACCCGTCGATCTCGCCAGCCTGATGTCGCAGGCGCTCGGCATGGGCGACGAGATGCACATGCGGAACGCCGCGGCCACCGGACTTCTCGCGCGGCAGCTCGCCGCGCCGCTCGCCGCCGTCGTCGCGGATCGCGATCAGCTGCAGGCAATTCTCCGCTTCGTGACGCGCGACAACGACCAGTTCTTCCTCGCGTGGTCGATGTGCGCGGCCAAGGCGGCGGCGCGGTCGATCGAAGGGCTCGAAGGGTCGACGGTCGTCTCGGCGATGGCGCGCAACGGCGTCGAGTTCGGGATCCAGGTGGCCGGCCTCGGGGATCGCTGGTTCACCGGACCCGCCAGCACCGTCGAGGGCCTCTACTTTCCCGGCTTCAGGGCCGAGGACGCCAACCGCGACACCGGCGACTCGGCGATCATGGAGACGTACGGCCTGGGCGGCATGGCCATGGCCGCGTCACCGGCGGTCCAGAAGATCGTGGGCGCGAAGTCGTTTGCCGACGCCGTGGCCACCTCGCGCAGCATGTCCGAGATCTGCGTCGGGGCCAATCCGCTGTTCCCCTGGCACCACTGAACGGCGAGGGCGCCCCGACAGGCATCGACGTCAGAAAGGTGGTGCGGAGCGGGGTCGTCCCGCCGATCAACACCGCCATCGCGCATCGAAGCGCTCACCGGATGATCGGCGCCGGGATCGCCACGCCACCGGTTCAGCCGTTCGTGGACGCGCTGGTCGCATTCGGAGAGGCCTACCGCTCGTGAGGCGCAGGACCGCGCTGACGTGCGCCGCTCCACGAGCCCGCTAGTCACGATGTCGATCCGCGTGCAGGTGTGGCGTTCGTTCTATCAGGACTCGATGGTGCTCATGCGCCTGGCCAAGGACCTGCAGGGAGCGCCCGGGTGTCTGTCGGTCCGCCGCCCTCATGGGCACACCCGCCAACCACCAGCTCCTTGCCTCGGCCGGGCTGTCCCATCACGACCTTGCGGAGGCGTCCCCGGTCGACCTGATGCTGGCGGTAGAGGCCGAGACCGACGCCGCGGCCGAGGCCGTGCTCGCGTCGGCGAAGGAGTTCTTCGACCGGCGCCGCCGCGAGCGCGAGTCGACCGGCCGGGTCCTGCCGCGTACCTCGAGTCGGCGCTCCGGCTGCGGCCCGATGCGAACCTGGCGCTCGTGTCGGTGCCCGGAGCCTACGCCACGTTCGAGGCGATGACCGCTCTCCGGCGCGGGCTCCACGTCTTCCTCTTCAGCGACAACGTCGCGCTCGATGACGAGATCGCGCTCAAGCGCGCTCGCCGTGAGCCGCCGGCTGCTCTGCATGGGACCCGATTGCGGCACGGCCTATCTGAACGGCGTCGGACTCGGATTCGCCAATGTGATCCCACGGGGCCGGGTCGGCTGCGTCGCCGCGTCGGGGACGGGGCTGCAGGCCGTGGCGTGCCGGCTCGCGGCCTCGGCGAGGGCATCTCGCACGGGATCGGCGTCGGCGGGCGGGATCTGTCGGAGCCGGTGGGCGGGGCGATGACGAAGGTCGCGCTCGGGCTGCTTGCCGCCGATCCCGCCACGCGCGTCATCGTGCTGATCTCGAAGCCGCCCGCGCCGCCGGTCATGGCGGAGGTCGAGGCTCTCATCGAGACGATCGACAAGCCGGTCGTGGTGTCTTGTCTCGGCGCCGCGCCTCGTGCCGGGGCTCCCGGGCATTGGGCGCCAACACTCGAGGACGCGGCCGCGCGCGCCGCCGCGCTCGCCCGCGGGGAATCGTGGAGTCCTCGCCCGTTCACGCACCCCGCCGCCGTCCGGGCCGGCCTGGCGCGGGCCGCAGGGGCTGGAGCGAGAGGGGCGCGCGTGCTCGGACTCTTCACCGGCGGCACGCTCGCCCACGAGGCTCGGCTGGTCCTCGAGCCGCTGCTCGGCTCCGATCGCGGCGGATGATCGGCGGCCATGCCGGAAACGTCCACCGCATCGTCGATCTCGGCGCCGACGAGCTTCACGCAGTCACGGCCGCATCCGATGATCGATCCGGCCGCGCGGAGCGCGCGCATCCGTGAGGCCGGCCGGGCCCCGGAGATCGGCGTGCTCCTCGTGGATCTCGTCCTCGGCCGCGCCGCTCACCCGGACCCGGCGCGGCCGCTCGCCGGGGCGATTCGCGACGCCTGCCGAGGCGCGGCCTCGGCCGGCCGGTCGCTCGCCGTCGTCGCCTGCGTCGTGGGGAGCGAGGGGGACCCGCAGGGCCTCCGCGCCCAGACCGTGGCCCTCGAGGAGGCGGGGGTCTACGTCCTCCCATCGAGTGCCCAGGCCGCTCGCTTCGCCGCGCTACTCATAAAGCCCGAGCTCGGACGGACGCTCCTCGCGGGGACGGGATGACCCCGGACCGCCTCCTGGAACACCCACTCCTCGTGATCAATATCGGGCTCGAGGTCTTCGCGCAGGAGCTCGAGGCCGAGGGCGTCGCGGTCATCCAGGTCGACTGGCGCCCACCGGCCGGCGATCCGAGTGTCGCGGCGCTCCTCGCGAGGCTGGCAGACGACGACCTCCAGTCGTAGCGACTGAGACAGCGGCGGCACGTTCACCGACTGCGTCCTGCTGGACGGATGCTCCAAGCTCGACGAGCCGCACTCGAGGGTCAGACCTGTCCGACCAGGTCTGAGCCGATTCCCGCGACGAATTGCTCGAGGCCGGCGGTGTCGGCGCTGCGCGGCGGAATCAGGACGAGGCGGTGCACGCCGAGCGCGGCGAACGCCTGGGCGGCGGCGCGGTCGATCCGTCCGCGCGGGGACACGCTGATCTCGAGCGGCGGCAGCTCGGGCGGCCGCGTGACGGATGCCGCCGCCTCGCGCAGGCCCTCGAGGCAGCGGGTCGTCGCGGCGGTGTCCAGCGCAAAGCCGTACCAGCCGTGGCCCTGCTGAACGGCGCGCCGGAACGCCGCCTTCGTGTGGCCGCCGATCACGATGGGCGGCGTCGGCTTCTGGACGGGTTGGGGATGCGCCTGGACGCGCTCGAAGGCGGCGAAGCGGCCGCGATAGGCGGGCGCGGCCTCCGTCCAGATGGCGCGGATCGCCGCGAGGTACTCGTCGGTGACGCGAGCCGCGTTCCTCGAACGGCGCGCCGAGGGCGCGGAACTCCGGCTCGAGATAGCCCACGCCGACGCCGAAGATGAGGCGGCCATTCGACATGACGTCGAGCGTGGCCAGCTCCTTCGCGAGGACCAGCGGATTGCGCTGGGGCAGGATGATGATCCCCGTGCCGAGGCGGATCCGGCTCGTGTGCGCGGCCAGGAAGGTGAGCGCGACGATGGGATCGACGATGCGATCGCCGGGCCCGAGCGGCGAGGGCGGCGCCTGGGGATCGGGCAGCACGACGTGCTCGCCGCCCCAGAGCGACTCGAAGCCGGCGGTCTCGGCGGCGCGCGCGACGCGGGCCGCGCCCTCCGGATACGAGCAGGGGCCGGTCGTCATCGAGAACAGGCCGAACTTGAGTGGCATCGCGATCTCCTCGCGCCCCACACACGCTCTATGCCTATCTGGTCTTCGCGATCAACGTCGCCTGCGCTTACCTGATCCTGTGGGGTGGCGCGGGACCGTCCCCGCCTCCATTGGGGCCGGCCTTGCAAAGACGGTGGCGATGGGCGCGATGATGCTCGCGGCGTATCTCTCGGTGCTGACCGCGATGTCGATGGCGCCCGTGAGCTACGTGGTGGCGGCGCGCGAGATCGGGGTCGTCGTGGCGGCGCTGCTCGGCATGCTGGTCTTGCGGGAGCCCCGGTCGCCGAGCCGGCTCCTCGCCGCCGTCGTGATCTTCTCGGGGCTGGTCGTGATCGCGGTCAGCCGCTGACTACGGCGCGGGCGCGCTCGGCTGCGGCGCGACCTGCTGCCACCCACCGGCACAGGTGGCGACATACGGGTAGTAGCCGGGCGGGTCCTGGCAGTAGTACCAGTACGCGGCGGATCTCGGCTCGACGTAGGCCGGCGGCGGCAAGGCTCCTCGACGACCGGGGGCCATAGACCGGCGCCGCGTGCAGCGGCGGCGCGTAACCGGGTAGGGGTAGGCGTATGGTCCCGGGTACCAGAACGGGCCGCCGATGTAGACGCGCGGGCCCCAGTAGCCGCCATGCCAGCCGCCGCGATGCCAACCGCTGCGCTGCCAGCCGCCGTGATGGCCACCGCCGCCGTGCCAGCCGCGACGGCCATTGGCGGCGCTCGGCGGAATCAGCGGCGACGAGCACGAAGAGCGTCATCATCACGAGGCTCAAGAGCGCGAGGTGCGCGCGCGTTCGCATGGCTGTCTCCCTCGTCACCCGATGATGAGCGAGCGCATCGAGATGCTGCCCATCGTGGCGGCGTCGTTGAAGTACGCGATTGGCTCCGCCTCGCCCTTGACGGCGAGCGCGTAGAGCAGCGGCAGGTAGTGCTCGTTGGTCGGGACGGAGAGCTGCGCGGCGCGCCCGAGCTGGTCGTACCGAATCAGGGCGCGATGATCGCCCGCGTCGATCAGCCCCTTCACCCTGGCATCGAACTCGATGGCCCAGTCGAAGCCCGAATCGGCAAGCCGGCGGTCGGCGCGCCGCAGGTTGTGCACGATATTGCCGCTGCCCAGCACGAGCACGCCGCGCTCGCGCAGCGCCGTGAGCTCGCGCGCCAGCTCGTAGTGCGCTTCGGGGCTCCGCGTCGTGTCGAGGCTCAGCTGGATGACGGGGACGTCGGCGCGCGGGAACATCCGCGCGAGGACCGACCAGCTTCCGTGGTCGAGGCCCCACGCCTGATCGAGCCCGACGGGCGCGCTCCGCACCACCTCCGCCGTCTGGCGGGCGAGCGCGGGCGAGCCGGGCGCCGGGTAGCGCTTGTCATTGAGCTCGTCGGGGAAGCCGGAGAAGTCGTGGATGGTCCGGGGCCGGTCCATGGCCGTCACATGCGTGCCGCGTGTTTCCCAGTGGGCCGAGACGCACAGGATGGCGGTCGGCGGCTCGAGCTGCGCCCCGATCTCCGCCCATCGCCGCGACCAGACATTGTCGAGCACGGCGTTCATGGGGCTGCCGTGCCCGACGAACAGCGCGGGTGTCTTGCGGCCGCGCGGCTCGAGCGCCGCGGCGGCTTGTCGGAGGGTTGCGATGGCACTCATCCCGATGGGCGCGAGCGAGAGCGCCTTGATGATCGCGCGCCGCCGCATGGACGTCGCGGTGTCGCGCTCGGAGGGTTCTCGCCGCATGGACGCCATTCTGCCACGTCCATGCGGGCACCGCGAGGAGGCTGGCATGCGCAATCGGCGGTCGCAACTTGCCCCAGTGCCGGAGGTCTGACTTAGCCCTGGGCCGGGCGCGGGCCGCGGTGCCGGTAGTGGTCTCGCGGGCTCATCTTGGCCATGGCATCGCGCTGCTCGGGCGTGAGGATCGGCGCGATCTCCTGCAGCGTCGTCGCGTGCAGCTCGGTCATCTGGCCGACCAGGGCCGTGACCACTGCCGCCTTGCCCTTGACGTCGCCGCCATTGAGGGCCGCCAGCTTGAGCTCGTTGCGGGCCTCGCGGAGAGATTGCCCGAGCTGCTTGCGCTCTCCGCTGTGACGGGCATTGACCTCCTTGATGGCGGCCATTTGCTGATCGGTGAGGCCCAGCCGCTCCTGGAATCGGTGGTGGCCGGAAGGACTTGTGGGGGTACCGGTCTGGGGCGCATCCGCCCAGGCCGCGGCGGTCGTGGTGGCGAGCGCGGCGGCCAGGCTGAGGCCGAGCAGCTTGGCGAATCGTCTCTGAATCATGGGCGTCTCCTTTTTCGTGTCGGGCGCCGGAATTGACGTCCTGCAACTCAGACGGGCCGCCTCGCCAACTATTCCGCGGGCCCATGCTATAAATCGATCCACGGTGACGCCGCGCGAGCACGAGCCGCTGGCTTCTCATTGCACCCTGGGCGTCGGCGGGCCGGCGCGCTTTTTCACCGACGCTCACGACGAGGCAGACGTGCTGGCCGCCTGGGCGTGGGCCCGCGCGCGCGGTATCCCGCTGCGAATCCTGGGCGGCGGTTCGAACCTGGTCGTCGCTGACGAGGGCGTCGACGGCCTCGTGGTCCGGATCGGCCTGCGGGGTCTTTCGGCGGTTGCGGTGGGCTCGGCGGTCGAGCTGACGGCCGGGGCGGGCGAGCCGTGGGACGCGGTGGTGCGCCATGCCGTCGAGCGCGGCTGGGCGGGGCTCGAGTGCCTGAGCGGCATTCCCGGTCTCACGGGCGCGACGCCCATCCAGAACGTCGGCGCGTATGGCCAGGAGGTGAGCGACACCATCACGGCGGTGCGCGCGCTTCATCGGGAGCGCGGCGCCGTGGTGACGCTCACCGCGGCTGACTGCGCATTCGCGTATCGCGACAGCATGCTGAAGAGCGGCGCGCCGGACCGGTACGCGGTCCTGGCCGTGACCTACCGCCTCGAGCCCGATGGCCGCCCGCGCGTGCGCTATGCCGATCTCGAGCAGCATTTGGCCGCCCGCGGTGTCGCGACCCCATCGCTCGCGGAGGTCCGGGCGAGCATCCTCGACATTCGCCGGGGCAAATCGATGGTGCTCGATCCCGACGATCCCAATCGGCGGAGCTGCGGCTCCTTCTTTCTCAATCCGATCGTCTGGCCCGAAGAGGCCGGGCGCATCGAGGCGCGCTCCGGCGATGCGGCCATGCCGCGCTGGCGCCAGACCGACGGGCGGATCAAGCTCGCCGCCGGCTGGCTCATCGAGCGCGCTGGCTTTGCGCGCGGGACGCGGGCTCGGTCCGGTGGGCTTGTCGACCCGCCACTCCCTGGCCATCGTCTGCCACGACGGGGCCCGGGCGCGCGACGTGCTGGGCTTCGCGGCGAGGATTCGCGACCGGGTGGAAGAGCGCTTCGGCGTCCGCCTGGCTCCCGAGCCGGCATTCTGGCCCGCAGGCGCCTTGACACGGTCCGGCGGGACTGCCTAGAGTCGCTAGAGTGCTGTCTTCACCCGGCCAAGCGAAAGATTTCTTTGGCCGGGAGCAAATGACGAGTGCGGGACGTTCGTCTTATCGAGGTGGATAGAGGTGGAGCGATGAATTTCCCGTCTCGTGAGGAGGGATCGGCGCATGAAAAGGCTTATGTTCGCGTTTGTCGCGGTCGCGGTATTGCTGGCCGGCAGTGTCGTCCCGAGCTATGCGGCATGCGGCGGCATGGCGGCGGGTGGCATGGCGGTGGTGGCTGGCATGGCGGTGGTGGATGGCATGGCGGCGGTGGGTGGCGTGGCATGGGGGCTGGCACGGCGGATGGCGGGCCCCGGTGTTCTTCGCGGGTCCGCGGTTCTTCGTGGGTGTGGGTCCGTCGTTCTACTACCCGGGGCCCGTATGCGTACGCGCCCCCGTCGTGGTAGCCGCGCCGGCTCAGCCGGTCTACTCGCAGAGCCCGCAATACTGGTACTACTGCCAGAATCCGGCGGGCTACTACCCGTCGGTGCCGCAATGCCCGACCCAATGGCTGCAGGTGGCGCCGCAGCCGCAGTAAGTGCGCAACAGGGCCTGTAGGGCCTGGAAGAGGAGATAGCCGTGATCAAGCGATCTGCCGGATTCTTGCTCGTGGCCGTCGTGCCCCTGCTGGGGGCCTGCGCGACGGTGCCCGCCGGTCCGAGCGTGATGGTCTTGCCCGGTTCCGGCAAGCCGTTCGAGGTCTTTCAGGCGGACGACGATTCTTGCCGGCAATGGGCCTTCCACCAGAGTGGGGCGGGTCCGAATGATCCGGTGGCGAGCAGCGCCGTAGGCGGAGCGACGATCGGAACTCTGCTTGGCGGGGCGCTCGGCGCCGCCATCGGTGCCGCGGCCGGCAACCCGGCCATGGGCGCCGCCGTGGGTGCAGGGAGCGGGCTGGTCCTCGGCACGGCCTCGGGCGCCAACGCGGGCGCCTACGCCGGCATGTCGATGCAGCGGCGCTATGACACTGCTTATACGCAATGCATGTACGCCAAGGGCAACCAGATTCCGACGGCCGCGCAGTGGGCACCGCGTCGGACCGGGTACGCGGCTCCTCCCCGCCGCCCCCCGCCGCCGCCGGCGAGTGGCCCTGCTCCTGCACCGTCTTCGGCAGCTGCTCCGGCACCTCCGCCACCACCGCCGGGTCCACCCCCGCCACCCCCGCCCCGGTAACGGCGGACTCGCGAGAGGACGGCAAGCCAAGGCCCGCTTCCGCAGATCCTCGGAACCGGGCGCTGGTATTTTCCGTCCTGGGGCGAGGCGTCGTGAGGACGAACGTTCGTCGGCCGATTGTTTCGCGCCTTGCGTGGCACGGCGGTCGAGGCGCCGTACCTGCGCAGATGAGCGCTTATCATCCCTCTGGGAGCGTGTCGGAGTAACCGCCGTTCGAGCGCCGGCTTTGCCGGCGCAGTCCGCTGTTCGGGGAGGCATCGGAAGGGGGCGGCGGAGCCCCTCCGAGTTTCCTAGTCCTGGTCGATCATCAACTTGGCGGCCACCCGGCGCTTCTGCGCCTCGGGCGTCGCCGGGTCGCTGAGGGCCCCGAGCCCCACGGCCTGGATTCGGCCGATCTGGACGCCCTGTTCGACGAGGAAGCGCCGCACGGACTCCACCCGACGCTGGCTCAAGTTGTAGTTGTAGTCGCGCGCGCCCTTCATGTCCGTATAGCCCACGAGCTCGACGGTCACGCCGGGATTGGCCTGCATCTCCTTGACGAGGCCCAGCAAGGTGGTCTGGGCGCCGTCGTCCAGCTCCGACCGATTGAAGCCGAACTGCACGTTGACGGTCTCGACCAGCTTCGCGTTGTAGCGATTGTTCCACAGCTTCGTCAGACGGCTGTCGACGCCCTCGGCCTTGGCCATCGCCGCGTCGGCACGCTCACGGGCTCCTCTCGCGGCCTCGCTGGTCGAGGTGATCGACGTCTCGAGGGTACCCACCCGGACGCCCATGCCATCCGTCTTCTGGGCCTCCTGGCTCGACGCGCCCTTCGACGGTGTCGACACGCTTGTCGACGCGCTGCGCCTCAGCCCCGATCCGTTCGTCCACCTGACCGATGCGCTGGCCGACCTGGGCCTCTTGCTTGCCCATCTCCTCGCGGACCCAGCCCTTGGTGGCGCACCCCGTGGCGACGATGAGCAGCGTCGCCGACACCAGAACCCCAGTTCGAGAGACATGTCTCATCCGTCTATCTCCTTTGAAACAGGTTGAGAAGCCCTGGAACCAACTCCGGCGGCGTGAATTCGCAAGAAGTGTGCCTCAGCCGGTTGGCTGCGGCAGGCCCTAATGGACGGTATCGGTGCTCGAAGAGGTATAGAGCGCGGTAATCGAGATGTAACCTTTACACAGCGCCTTTACACGGGGGATGTAAGGCTTTCAGCAGCGTGCGTTCGCTAGACCAGCGGGACGTAGTCGTATTCGCCGATACCCTGGAGCACGAGGAAGGTGGTGGACGTGGTCCCGGGATTGGTCACGAGATGCGGGCGCTGTGGTCGGACGGCGTAGGTCTCGCCCGGGCCCAGGCGCACGTCCTCCTTGGGATCGCGCAGGAAGATCCGGAGCTGCCCCTCGATGACGTAGAACGTGTCCCGGATCTGGCTGTGCGAGTGCCAGGGCACCTGCTGGGTCGGAGAGATCTGGAGCTCGGAGATGCGAAAGCCCGGCCGCTCCGCGTGGCGGGCCCGCCGCTCGACATCGTAGAGGTGACTCGCGTCCTTGACTGCGTCCATGGCTGAGCCTCCCGTGAAAGAGTGGGCGTTCAGTATAGCCCGCCGCGTCGGACAGGGTATCATCGGGTGCTGAACCCATCCTGATCAGGAGGCCGCCATGCCCAGAGCGCGAGTGAACGGAGTCGAGATCGACTACGAGGACGGCGGCCGAGGGCCGGCCGTGCTCCTGAGCCACGGGTACTCGGCCACCGGGCGGATGTGGGCGCCCCAGCGGCCCGTGCTCGAGCCGAGCTACCGGCTCATCACCTGGGACATGCGGGGCCACGGGCAGACGGACAGCCCCGCCGATCCCGCCCAGTACTCCGAGGCGCTGACCGTCGAGGACATGCGCGGCCTCTTGGCACATCTCGGCGTGGAGCGGGCGGTGATCGGCGGGCTATCGCTCGGCGGCACCATGTCGCTCGCCTTCCACCGCCGGCACCCCGAGATGGTGCGGGCGCTCGTCATCTGCGACTCCGGCCCCGGCTACCGGAACGACGAGGCGCGGGCGGGCTGGAACAAGCGCGCCCACGAGCGCGCGGCGGACCTCGAGGCCCGCGGGCTCGCCGCGCTGACCTCGTCGAGCCGCGAGATGCAGGAGGCCATGCGGCACCACCGCTCCGCCCAGGGCCTGGCCCATGCCGCGCGCGGCATGCTCGCCCAGGAGGGCGCCGCCATCATCGACTCGCTGCCCACCATCCGGGTGCCCACGCTGATCATTCTGGGCGACCGCGACACCCCGTTCATCGCCCCGTGCGAGTACATGGCCAAGAAGATCCCCGGCGCGCGCCTCGAGGTCATCAAGGACGCCGGCCATTCCTCGAACCTCGACCAGCCCGAGGCCTTCAACCGCGTGCTGCTCGACTTCCTCGGCTCGCTGGACTGAGCGGTCCTCGGGCCGCCGAGAGGACATCGCCGTGAAGCCCGTCGAGATCGGACGGATACGCGTGGAGAACGTGGTCGAGTGGTATGGCCCGACCCGGCCGACCTGGGTCCTGCCCGATGCCGCCCCGGAGGCGGTGGAGCGGCATCGCGACTGGCTCGCGCCGCATTTCATGGACGCGCGCGGGCGCTTCCTCATGAGCATCCACAGCTTCATCTTGCGGGCGCCCGGCCTCACCGTGCTCGTCGATACCTGCGTCGGCAACGACAAGCCGCGGCAGAACCCGGGATGGCACATGCTCCAGACGGACTTTCTCGACCGGCTCGCCGCCGCGGGCTGCCCGCCCGAGTCCGTCGACCTCGTGCTCTGCACGCACCTGCACGTGGACCACGTCGGCTGGAACACGCGCCTCGACAATGGCCGGTGGGTTCCGACCTTCCCGCGCGCCCGCTATCTCTTCGCGAGGACGGAGTGGGAGCACTGGTCGAAGCTCGACGGCGACGAGTACGGGCCGATCATCGCCGACAGCGTGCGGCCCATCGTGGAGGCCGGCCGCGCCGACCTCGTCGAGGGCAATCACCGGATCAGCGAGGAGCTGACCCTCGAGCCCACGCCGGGCCACACCCCGGCCACGTGAGCCTGTCCATCCGGTCCCAGGGCGCCGAGGCCGTCGTCACCGGCGACCTCATGCACCATCCGGTCCAGTGCGGCGAGCCCGACTGGCAGAGCAATTTCGACGACGACCCCGCGATGGCGCGCGTCGACGCGGCGCGCCTTCTGCGCCCGCTACGCCGACCGCGACGTCACCGTCCTGGGCACCCATTTCGCCGCGCCCACCGCCGGGCCGCATCGTGACCCACGGCGACGCCTGGCGCTACCGCGTCTCTAGCAGCGTCTCGAAGTAGGCGCCGTTCGAGCGCCGGCTGCCGGCGCAACCCGTTTTGGGAGGCTCGGAGGGGGCCGTCGAGGCCCCGTCGAAGATCCAGCGCCGGCTTGCCGGCGCAACCTCGTTCGGGGAGGCATCGGAAGGGGGCGGAGCCCCTCCGAGTTCTAGAGGACGCGGACGTCGTAGGCGCGAATGGCCGGGTCGGTGGTGACGAGGGTCAGGTCCTCGACCCGGGCCTGCGCGACGAGCAACCGGTCGAATGGGTCGCGGTGATGCATGGGCAGGGCAACGACGGCGGCGGCGTGACGGGCATCGATGGGTAGGTCGTCGAAACCCGTCGCCTCGATGAGGCGGGGGAGCTTGATCACGTCGGCGCGAGAGATCTGAAGCCGGCCGATCGACGCCTTGATTGCGATCTCCCAGACGGAGGCGGCGCTGACGAGGACCGGGTTGGACGCTGATTCGATCGCCGCCCGAGCTTCTTCGGGGATCCGGCCCTCATCAGAAAGGAACCAGAGGAAGACCTGGGTGTCCAGAAGGGCCGCATCAGCGGCTCTCGAAGGCCCTCGCGATGTTCCGTGGCAGGGGCGCATCGAAGTTTTCGAGATCCGGATCCGGCCCTTGAGCAAGCCGGGCCGTCGCGGCCGGGTCGGCGACGCCAAGGGCATGAGCCGCGCGAGGGGCCGGCCCGCCCGCGCGATGATGATCTCCTCGCCGTTCGCGGCGCGCTCCACGAGACGCGAAAGTGCGTCTTGGCCTCATGGATGTTTACCGGCTTGACCATGGACTAAAGTTAGTCCACATCCCGGTCGCCGTCAAGTCGAGGTCTCTCCGACTTCCGGGTTGCGCTGGTCGAGGGCGCCGATCTATTCTCGACGCCGTCCTCCCGCGCCGACGACGGCCGGGTACCCCTGTGATGGAGGAACGAGGCCATGATTGTCCCACTCACGCTGGGTGACTTCCTGGAGCGCGCGGAGCTCGTGTACGGGGCGCGCGAGGCGGTGGTCGACGAGCCGAATCCGCCGGGCGGTGGGCTGGGGCGCTTCACCTATGCCGAGCTCGCCGAGAGGGCGCGCAGCCTCGCCGCCGCGCTCGACGACCTCGGCGTGGGCGAGAACGACCGCGTGGCCATCGTCTCGCCCAATGCCGCACGGTTCCTCATCACCCTCTTCGGGGTCAGCGTGTTCGGGCGCGTGCTCGTGCCGGTGAACTTCCGGCTCAACGCCGAGGAGATCCGGTACATCATCGAGCACTCCGGCTCGTCGGTGCTCCTCGTCGATCCCGAGCTGGACGAGGCGCTCCGCGACATCCCGGTGAAGCACCGGTTCGTGCTGGGCACCGCGACAGATCCGCAGCTCTTCTTGAAGAAGGACGCGGTGCCCCGCTTCCAGGTCACGGACGAAAACGCCACGGTCTCGATCAACTACACCTCGGGGACCACGGCGCGGCCCAAGGGCGTGCAGCTCACCCACCGCAACTTCTGGCTGAACGCGGTCACGTTCGGCTGGCACCTGGCGATGACCGACCGCGACGTGTATCTGCACACCTTGCCGACGTTTCACTGCAATGGCTGGGGCATGCCGTACGCGGTCACGGGCATGGGCGTGCGCCAGGTCGTCATCCGGAAGATCGACGGCGAGGAGATCCTGCGCCGCGTGGACGCCGAGGGCGTGACCCTGTTCAACTGCGCGCCCGCGGTGATCGCCGCCGTGCTCGACGCAGCATCGGCGCGCCGCGACAAGGGCGTGGCGGTGCCCGGCCGCGGGCGCGTGCGCGTGGTCATCGCGGGGCGCCGCCGCCGTCCAAGACCATCGAGCGCATCGAGACCGAGCTCGGCTGGGAGTTCATCCAGATCTATGGCCTCACCGAGACCGCGCCGCTGCTCACCATCAACCGGGCGCCCGCCGAGTGGGACGGGCTCGATCCCGTCGAGCGCGCGCGGCGCCTGTCGCGCGCGGGCGTGCCCGCCGTGGGCGTGCGCATGCGGGTCGACGCCGAGGGCGAGGTGCTCGCGCGCGCCAACCACGTCTTCGAGGGTACTGGAACCAGCCCGAGGAGACGGCCAAGGCGATTCAGGACGGCTGGTTCCACACCGGCGACGGCGGCTTTGCCGAGGGCGCCTACATCGCCATCACGCGACCGCAAGAAGGACGTCATCATCACGGGCGGCGAGAACGTCTCGTCCATCGAGGTGGAGGACTGCCTGTTCCAGCATCCCGCGGTGGCCGAGGTCGCGGTGATCGGCGTGCCCGACGAGAAGTGGGGCGAGACCATCAAGGCCCTCGTCGTGCTGCGCCCCGGCGCCGCCTGCACCGAGCGGGAGCTGACCGAGCATTGCCGGAGCCGCATGGCGCACTACAAGTGTCCGACGTCGATCGAGCTGCGCGATGCCCTCGTCCGCACGGCCACGGGCAAGCTCCAGAAGTTCAAGCTGCGCGACCCCTACTGGTCAGGCCGCGAGCGCCGCGTCAACTGACCGCGGCGCCGGGCGCACCCGTGCGCCTGGTATGCTCGCGCGCGTGTCCGGGCGAGCCGCCCCGGCGATGTTCCGCCCGTTGACCTGCGATGAAGGAGGACAGCGCATGCTTGGCGACGTCATAGAGCTGTCGGTGGTGGTGAAGGACATGGACGAAGCGATCGGAGCGGTACACGCGGCTCTTCGGCCTCAAGGTGCACAAGCGCGGGAGTCGAAGGAATTCGGCTTCCTGAACGCCATCCTGCCGACGGGCATCGGGCACATCGAGCTGCTCCAGCCGACCGATCCGAGCAAGGCCGTCGGCAAGTTCCTCGCGAAGAACGGCGAGGGCGTCTATCTCGTCGGCTTCGAGTGCAAGGACGTGCCGGGCAGCGTCGCGCATCTGAAGAAGGAAGGCGCGCGCGTCGCCCACCGCGAGGGCAAGGACCTCGCCTGGGTGCATCCGCGCGACGCCAACGGCCTCTTCGTCGAGCTGCGCCACCGCGAGAAGTACACGTAGAGCCCCGCCATGGCGACCTTCAATTTCGAGCTGCTGGACCTGCCGCCCGAGGCGGAAAAGCTGCGGGGCGAGGTGCGCGAGTTCCTGCGCGAGACGGTCGGCGAGGGCGCGCCCACAAGCGCGAGCGGACCTGGGGTGGCCACGACCGCGAGTTCAGCCTGAAGGTGGGCGCCCGCGGATGGATCGGCATGCTGTGGCCGAAGAAGTATGGCGGCCACGAGCGCTCGGCGCTCGAGCGCTACGTCGTGCTCGAGGAGATGCTCGCGGCGGGCGCGCCCGTCTCGGCGCACTGGGTGGCGGACCGCCAGAGCGGGCCCCTGCTCCTGCGCTTCGGCACGGAAGAGCAGCGGCGAGCGCTTCCTGCCCCGGATCGCGCGCGGCGAGCTCGCCTTCGCCATCGGCATGAGCGAGCCCGACTCGGGGTCGGATCTGGCAAGCATCCGCACCCGCGCCGAGCGCGTGGAGGGCGGCTACAAGGTCAACGGCACCAAGGTGTGGACGAGCAATGCCCACATCTCCGAGTACATGATCGCGCTCTTCCGCACCAAGGTCGTGCCCGACAAGAAGCACGAGGGGCTCTCGCAGTTCCTCGTCGACACGCAGACCCCGGGGATCAGCATCCGGCCCATCGTCGACCTCTCGGGTGAGCATCACTTCAACGAGGTGGTGTTTCAGGACGCCTTCGTGCCCGAGGACATGCGGGTCGGGGACGAGGGCGCGGGCTGGAAGCAGGTCACCACCGAGCTGGCCTTCGAGCGGAGCGGTCCGGAGCGGTACCTGTCGTCGCTCCGGCTCATCATCGAGACCATCCGCGAGGTCGGCGCCGAGCCGGATGCGCGCGCGGCCGTCACCATCGGCCGGCTCGTCGCCCATCTCGCCACGCTCCGCCAGATGTCGCTGTCCGTCGCGGGCATGCTCCAGGCCGGGCAGAATCCGAACCTCGAGGCCTCCGTGGTGAAGGACGTGGGCACGTCGTTCGAGCAGGAGATTCCCGAGACCATCCACTCGCTCCTCGGCGTCGAGCCCCGGCTCGGGTCGGGCAGCGACTTCGAGCGCACGCTCGGCTTCCTCACCGAGCACGCGCCGTCCTTTTCCCTTCGCGGCGGCACGCGCGAGGTGCTGCGCGGCATCATCGCGCGCGGCCTCGGGCTCCGGTAGGAGCGGGCCAATGAACGAGATGCAGACGCTCCTCTCCGACACCGTCACGCGGCTCTTCACCGATCGCGTCACCACCGACCTCCGCGAGTCGGCCGAGAAGGGGCAGTGGCCGGCGAAGCTCTGGCAGGACGTGGAGGAAGGCGGCCTCACGCTCACGCCGATCCCCGAGGCGCGGGGCGGCGGCGGGGGCACCTGGCAGGACGCGTACATCGTCGTGGCGGCGGCGGGCCGCTTCGGCGTGCCGCTGCCCATCGCCGAGACCATGGTCGGGGCGTGGCTCCTCGCCGAGAGCGGGCTCGACGTGCCGCTCGGGCCGCTCACCGTGGCGCCGGTGCACGCGGGCGAGGCGCTGAGCCTCGAGCGCGACGGGGCGGGCTGGCGGCTCGGCGGCACGGCCACGCGCGTGCCATGGGGCCGCGGAGCCGAGCACGTCGTCGTCGTCGCGGGGACATGGTCGCGCTCGTCCCGGCGGGCGGCGCCAGCGTGAAGGCCGACGTCAACCTGGCGCTCGAGCCGAGGGACACGCTCACGTGGAGCGGGCGCGCGTCATCGCCGCTGCGCCCGCGGGCCGCATGTCCGCCAGCGCCCTCCGCCAGTACGGCGCCCTCGTGCGCTCGGCACAGATGGCGGGCGGCCTCGAGTACCTCCTCGCCCAGACGGTGCGGTACGTGAGCGAGCGCAAGCAGTTCGGCCGGCCGATCGCGAGCTTCCAGGCCATCCAGCACAACCTGGCGCTGCTCGCCGATCACACGGCGGCGGCCGGCATCGCCGCGATGAACGCGTTCCGGGCCGCCGATCGGGGCGACGCGGCCTTCGAGATCGCCGCGGCCAAGGTGCGGACGGGCGAGGCGGCCGGCCTCGGCGCGGGCATCGCGCACCAGTGCCACGGGGCCATCGGCTTCACGTACGAGCACTCGCTGCACTTCGTCACGCGGCGGCTCTGGTCGTGGCGCGCGGAGTTCGGGGCCGAGAGCCACTGGGCCGCCGAAGTGGGCCGCCACGTCGCCGGGCGCGGAGCGGATCAGCTCTGGCCCGACCTCACCGCGCGGTAGCGGAGGCCGGGCGAGGTTAGACCGCTCGATGGAGAGCTCCGAGATCGAGGGCGTGGTCACGACGGAGGTGCGCGAGACGCACCGCTTCGACGTGGCCGCGCTCGAGCGCTACATGCGCGAGCACGTCGAGGGGTTCCGCGGTCCCGTCATCGTGCGGCAGTTCCACGGCGGCCAGTCCTGTCCCACGTATTACCTCGAGTCGCCGGGCGGCAAGTACGTGCTCCGGCGCAAGCCGCCGGGCAAGCTCCTGCCGTCGGCGCATGCGGTGGACCGCGAGTACCGCGTCATCACCGCGCTCGGGCGCACCGACGTCCCGGTGCCGCGGACCTATGCGCTCTGCGAGGACCCGGACGTCGTCGGCACCGCGTTCTACATCATGGAGTACGTGCACGGCCGGCTCATGGTCGAGCCCGACCTGCCCGGCGTGGCGCCGGCCGAGCGCGCCGCGCTCTTCGACGCGATGAACCACGTGCTCGCGCGCCTGCACACCGTGGACCTCGGCGCCGTCGGCCTCACGGACTACGGCAGGCCCGGCAACTACTTCGCCCGCCAGATCCATCGCTGGAGCCAGCAGTACCGGGCGTCTGAAACGGAGAAGATCGAGGCCATGGAGCAGTTGATCGAATGGCTGCCCGCCCATGTGCCGGCCGACGATCAGACGACGATCGTGCACGGCGACTACCGCTCGGGCAATATGCTGATGCACCCGACCGAGCCCCGCGTCGTGGCCGTGCTCGACTGGGAGCTGTCGACGCTCGGCCATCCGCTCGCCGACCTCGCGTATCACTGCATGCCCTATCGGCTCGGCCCTGGGCATGCTCGGCGGCTTCGGCCACGAGGACCTGGCCGCCCTCGGCATCCCGTCGGAGGAGGCCTACCTCGCGACCTACTGCCGCCGCGTGGGCCGCACCTCGATCCCCGACTGGGAGTTCTACGTCGCGTTCTCGATGTTCCGCCTCTCCGCCATCGCCCAGGGCATCATGGGCCGCGTCATCGCCGGCACCGCCAATGACGCCCGCGCCCGCGAGCGTGGCGAGCGCGCCCGCCCCTCGCCGAGGCGGGCTGGGGCGTCATCGAGTCTCGCACCGCCAAGTAGACGCGACCAAGCGGGGACGGCCGCCGATACACCGCCGCGCGGCGGCACAGCGTGCGCCATCGGTTGGCTACGCCGTGGCGCCGACCGCGATCTCGTCCACGACGTACAAGCCTCTCATCGCCCTCGGGCTCAGCGTCTTGCCGGCCACCGTCGTGAAGTCCGCGATCTCGCGGGCGTGCGGCAGCTCCTCGACAGAATCGAGCCTGACGACGAAGATCGCGGAATACGGCTCCGGGCCGCCATGGTCGCCATGGGCGTGCGTGAACGGCTCGGCGGGCCAATGGTACGTGAAGTCATCGAGGCCGAGTCCGGTATCGGACCGTTCCATCGCCCCCTTGGCCCCGGCTCATGTAGGCATAGAAGTGGACCCGACCATGAGATGCGATTGTCTTCCTGAGCAGGCTGCGATTGTCGGGAGACAGCGCTGGGACAGCGCCGGTGCGCGACCCTCCGATTGCCTACGGATTGGTGGGCCAGACGATGGAGACCATGTCACGGGGTAGCGGGAGCACAGTGTGCCCAAGAGCGATGTGGCAACCGGCCTCATCGCGCGCCATTCTGGTGATGTTCTCGCGCACCTCATATGAGGCGACGTTTCGAAGTGGCCCCGGCGAGAAATTGCTGAGCGAGATCGACCGCCGACTCCACGAGCAGGAGATGGCGATGGTTGGATGTGGCGCAATGCTGGCTCCCGCCACCTGGACCTGGGGCGCTCCTGTATTCTCATTCGTGCCCAGCCTGATCTCAGGCTGCCGTTGATGTGACAGGGCGCGCACCTCGTCCATGAGAACAAGGGTTCTCCCGTCGTCGGTCAGGCGCGGCGTCATCGGGAGTGCGAGTCGGCGTGGCGCTGATCGGAGTGATTGTTGAGGAGGATACCGACCGGCTTGCGACATCGCGCCCGTGCTGCTGGGCACCCCCGTCGCGGCGATCCTCCTCCTTCGTCCGGTCCATCGCCTCTGCTGATTGCAGATCATCTGCTTCGAGGCCTCGGATAGCAGCGCCCGGGACGGACTCCTGTAGGGTCCGGATTCCAAGCACTCGTTCGTCTGAGCTCCGGCGCCGGCCCCATGCGGCCCCAGGGCGAGAAGGATTGTCAAGGTGATGGCTCGCGTCGTTGCGCCGAGCAGGGCACTAAATCGCGCAAGATGCATGTGCGTCTGTCTCATGAAGTGCTCCTTGCTCCGGGTGTCGCCCGGGGCCCTGAACGGATCGGGGCGGGAAGCCGGGCGCTCGACTCGTGTCCGATCACGCCAGATTCACCGGGGTCTCGGCGCCAGCGGCGCCTACCCGAAAGGCCAGGTGCAGGCGAGGAGGAGTGTGTGGCGGCCACCCCGCCGGCGCCTAGTGGACGTTGGTCCATCTTGTGCGGTCGCCCGCCGGTGCCCGCGCTACGCTCACCGCACGCCCAAGCCCAGCATCTTCGCCCAGGAGGCCGCGGAAGAGGTCGGCAGAAGGTTGCGCCCACCCGGAGCAGATCGCCACGTTCGTCACGGCCAAGCTCAAGAGCCCGGTAGGCCAGCCGGACAAGGCGGAGCTGGCCATGAAGGTCGTCCTGCCGCGCGCGGTGCTCGAGCGGCTGATGGCGCGGGCGCATCGGGAGAACTACCCCAGCCTGTCGGCCTGGGTGCAGGCGGTGCTGGAGCGGGAGGGGAAGGGCTAGGCGATCCGGGAAGAGCGGACGCCCGAAGCGGTCGTGCTGGACGGAGAGGCGGTCGCCGGCGACGGCAGCGAGGGCGTCCAGGCCGTGTTCGAGGCGCGCCACCGGTCGGGGGGCGCCGTGCGGGGAGCTGGGGGCTTCGTGGCGGCGGCGCGTCGGGTACCATCACGAGGCCGAATGAGCCAGTCCTGCCCGCGATCCGGAACGCCGCCCGGCCGGTCTGACACCGCGCTGGTGATCATCGGCGCGTTCAAGCTTCTCAAGGGGCTGCTGCTCGTGGCGGTCGGCATCGGCGCCCTCGGCTTGCTCCACCGCGATATCGCCGACGCGCTCGCACCACTCATGGCGCACTTGCACATCGATCCCGAGAGTCGCTACCTGGGCCGGGCCCTCACCACCCTCTGGGCCCTTGATGACCGCGCGTTGAAGCGGATCAGCGTAGGCACCTTCTTCTACGCGGCCTTGCTATTGACCGAGGGCGTGGGCCTGCTCTTGCGGCGGCGCTGGGCCGAGTATTTCACGGTGCTCGTGACCGGGTCCGTTCATCCCGCTGGAGCTGTACGAGCTGACGCGGCGCTTTACGGCGACCCGGCTGATCCTCATCGGCGTCAACGTGGCGGTCGTCTGGTACCTGGTCCATCACGTGCGCCACCGGGAGGCGTAGATCTCCCGGGCACGCTTTGTCTCCGATGAGGGGCGCCCGGTAGTTTGCTGCCGCGACGGGGAAGAGATCACCTGCCCGGCTCGCCGACACACGCAACATCAACGCGTTAGCGCGGGCACGCAATATGCCACGCATGAGCTGCAGGAGGGGCCTATGAACGCGAACCGCGAGGATCGAGTGCTCGTCGTCGAGCGAACCTGGCGGACGTGACCTGCTGGAGCTGGGGCTTGAGATGGCTGGCTATCAGGTCGACGTGGCCGATGACGGAGAAGCCGGCTTGATCGCGGCAGGCGCGCGTACCCCGGCCGCCGCCATCATTGATCTCCAGCGTGCCGTTCATCGACGGATGCTCGCTTGCCAGATCGCTGCGCGACGTGTTCGGCGAGCACATTCGGCTCATCGCTCTGACGAATCGGGAGGAGCCCGAGGATCGCGCGAGCGAGCCGCGCCGCCGGGATTCGATACGCTCCTGGTTAAACCGTGTCGCCCAACCGGGCGCATCAGACCCTGCGTCAGCTGCTGGCGCACTGACATTCGGTGCGGGACTCCGGCCGCGGTCGAGCAGACGATCAGGGAGTTGCTCACCGCGTGAGCAGAGGGCTGCCCCACGGCCCGAGCTTTCGTGGCATTCGGCGAGGCTCGCGGGGAGCGCGAGGAGAGGTCTCCAGGTCGAGCCGGAGGGACTGACCCGCCCCCGATTTCGCTCCTGAGTGATCGGGTGTTCTACCCGTGGACGTTCTAGCCGGATTCAGGAGACGAGCGCGACACCCGAAACCCACCACCCCTGTTCCGATGGCCGCATACGGGTAGCGGGGGCCATAGCGCATGCCATTGCCCACGATGACCCACGGGTACAGTACGCGCCGATGGTCGACGACGTCACGACGATCGTCGAGCGGGACAATCCCGCAGGCAGGAATGGAGAGAGCTCAGACAGAGCGCGAGGGCGACACTCGCCAGAATGACGCGAGCAACCGCCTGCGAGTACTCCTCGTCAACTGGCGGGTTACTGTGCACGGTGGTCGCTGCGAGGGAACGCCATCGGGTGTGTAAACTCCATTCCCAAGCCTAGCAAGTCGGCAAGCTCGCCTCCTAATCGCAGCGGGGAGCAGATGCCTGCTCGCACCCCCAGAGACAAGCCGTCACGTCAAATGGAAGTGGTTGACCCCTCCGGCGCCCGCCGATAAGCTCGGCACACCTGGAACGGATGGCGTGGAGGTGATTTCATGACGACAGTGCACAGCGGCGGCCCGGTGTCCTACCAGCTCGAGCGCCTCGGGCGCATCGAGAGCGTCGCGCCGCGATACCGGGGCATCGGCCTTCTGACTGAGCGGGCGCAGGCGATGGGCCCCGGCGTCCGGCTCAAGCTCGTCCTCCTGAGCGTCGCCGTGCTCGTCGTCGTCTCCTTCGGCTTCACCGCGCTGTCGCTCAGCCTGACGCGCGGCTGGATCGAAGAGGACCTGCGCGAGCGGGCCATCGCCTTCGCCCGCGAGATCGCGGCCACCATCGGCGATCGGCGGGAGCTCGAGAGCACCGCGCTCCTGCACGAGCAGATCCGGCAGATCCTCGGCATCCGGCCGCAACGTGGGCCAGCTCGACATCCTCGCCTTCGACGGCGCGGGCGCCCGCATCGTCGCCACGAGCCATGCGGACCGGCGGCTGCCGTTCACCCGCGCGGACATCGCGCGCGTCCAGCAGGGGCAGGTGGTCTCGCGGCTGATCGCGAGCCCCGAGGAGCGCTACTGGGAAGTGATGGCGCCGATCACCCTCGCCGGCATGCCGGCCGGGGCCGCCGCGGCGCGCTTCTCGCTCGAGCGGGCCGACCAGGCGGCCGCGCCGCACCCGCGCGTGGGCCTTCGCCCTGACCGCGGCCTCGGTGCTCGTGATGGCGCTCCTGATGAGCTTCGCCATCGGCCAGGTGGTGGATCGCCCCGTGCGGCGCTTCGTGGAGGCCATCGCGCGCATCCGGACGGGAGAGACGAGCGCGACCGTGCCGGTGGGCGGCCGCGACGAGTTCGGGGTCATGGCGCGGCACTTCAACGAGATGATGGCCCGCATCAACCAGTTCAGCGGCGAGCTCAAGCTCCGGGTCACGGAGGCCGTCGCCGAGGCGGATCAGCGCTATCAGGAGGTGCAGCGGCTGAACGAGCAGCTCTTCGAGCTGGGGCGGCGGCTGAGCCACGCCGAGCGCCTGGCCGTCTCGGGGCGCATCATGGCCGAGGTGGCGCACGAGGTGGGGACGCCGCTGCACTCGGTGGCGGGCCACCTCGAGCTGCTCAGAAGGCAGCTCCCGCCCGAGGCGCTGACGGACGACACGCGCCGGCGGCTCGACGTCATCGAGAGCCAGCTCGGGCGCGTCACCGGGATCATCACCCAGCTCCTCGACGTGACCCGCCGGTCGGCGGGCTCGCCCGCGCGCGTCGACGTGAACCACCTGCTGCGCGAGACGCTCGAGCTGGTGCGCCCGGGCATGTCGGCGGCCGGACTCATCCTGCGCGTGGAGGCGGCTCCCGAGATCCCCGCGGTCCACGGGCACGCGAGCCAGCTCCAGCAGGTGATCCTGAACCTCCTGACCAATGCCATGGACGCCACGGCGCCGGGGGGCGGGTCGAGGTCGCGACTCGGACCGACCCCGATCGCGGCCAGGTGGTCGTCGAGGTGCGGGACAGCGGGCAGGGAATGGGCGCGGCGGAGCGGCGGCAAATCTTCGAGCCGTTCTTCTCCACGAAGGAGCCCGGACGCGGCAGCGGGCTCGGCCTGTTCATCTCCGCGCAGATCGTCCGCGATCACAAGGGCGGGATCGAGGTGGAGAGCGCGCCGGGCCGTGGCAGCGTCTTCCGCGTCTGCCTGCCCGCCGCCGGAGCGATCGCGTGATCGCGCCCGCCACGCTGCTCATCGCCGACGACGATCCGGTGGCCCTGGCGCTCCTCGCCGAGGTCCTGGCGGGCGAGGGCTACGCCGTGCGCGCCGCCTCCGGCGGGGCGGCGTGTCTCGAGCTCGCCGCGCGCGAGCCCGTCGAGCTCGCCATCGTCGACCTGCGCATGCCCGACATGGACGGGCTCGAGGTCATCCGGAGGCTCGCCGTGATCCGTCCCGGCATCCCGATCATCATCCTCACCGCCTTCGCCGGCATCGACACCGCGATCGAGGCCATACGCTCCGGCGCGACGGACTACCTGTCCAAGCCCTTTCGGATGGAGCAGATCACGATCGCCGTGCGCCGCATCCTCGAGTCGAAGCGGCTCGCGCGCGAGAACGTGCAGTTCCGCCAGGAGCGCGCGGACCGCTTCGGCGTGGGGAACCTGATCGGCCAGTCGCCCGCGATGGTCGAGGTCTACAAGCTGGTGGCGCGCGTGGCGGGCCTCGATACCACGGTCCTCATCCAGGGTGAGACGGGGACGGGCAAGGAGCTGGTCGCCCGCGCCATCCACCATGCGAGCCCGCGCGGCGGACGGCCCTTCGTGGTCGTCGACTGCTCGGCGCTGGCCGAGACGCTCTTCGAGTCCGAGCTGTTCGGCCACGAGCGCGGCGCCTTCACCGGCGCGCTGGCGGCGCGGCGCGGCCTCTTCGAGACGGCGGCCGGCGGCACCTGCCTGCTCGACGAGATCGGCGAGCTGTCGCCGGCGCTGCAGGCCAAGCTGCTCCGGGCGCTGCAGGAGCAGAGCATCCGCCGGGTCGGCGGCAATGAGCAGATCGCCGTGAACGTGCGCATGATCGCGGCGACCAACCGCGATCTGCGAAAGCGCGTCGACGAGGGCGCGTTCCGGGAGGACCTCTACTATCGCCTCAACGTGGTCAGCATCGCCGTGCCGCCGCTTCGCGAGCGCGGAGGCGACGTCCATCTCCTCGCCCAGCACTTCGTGGACCAGTACGCCCGCGCCGCGAAGAAGGCGATCCGCGGCCTCGCGCGCGAGACGCTCGATCTGCTGTCGGCTCATCACTGGCCCGGGAACGTCCGGGAGCTGGAGAATACGATCGCGCGGGCGGTCGCCCTGTCATCGTCCGAGCTGCTGATGCCGGACGGCATGTCGTTGCCGCCGCGGGCGGATCCCGGCCCGCTCGCCTTGCCGGCGCCTCAGATGAGGCTCGACGAGGTGCGGCGCTGGTATGTCGGCAAGGTGCTCGAGGAGACGGGTGGCAACAAGGTCCACGCCGCCGAGCGGCTCGGGATCGACCGTGGCACGCTGCACCGGATGCTCAGGCGATGGGCGATGGGCGGGGACGTGGAGGAGTGAGTGCCGCGCGGCGGCGGGTCAGGCCTGACCCACCGCCGCGCAGCGGTTGGTGACGCCGGTACTTACTCGGACACCTCCACGGTGGTCGCCACCTTCTTGCCTTCGCGCTCCTCGTAGGAGGCCTTCACGGACTTGCCCTCCTGCAGGTTGTCCATGGGGATGCCCTCGGCGATGAAGATCATGGACCCGTCCTCGAGGACGATGACTCGAACCACGGGATCCACGCTCTTGATCTTGCCCGCGACCTCTTCCGCCCAGGCGCCCGCGACTCCGAGGCCGAGCAGCATGGCCAGCACCGCTCCCAGTACCTTCTTCATGGTGGTCTCTCCCTCTCGGTGATGAGATTACCGTCCCCGTAGAGACAGCAATGGAGGTGCCATGCGCCGGGCGCTCGAGAGGAGCGCGGGGATACGGACTTGAGGACAGGGCGCGTGCACCGCGCTCTCGAGTGATGTGGCACTCCGCCTCACCCTGTGGCGCGCCGCCCCAGTTGCGCGCGCGCCTGCGCGCTTGACCATACCGGATGGCGCCGTCTACTCTTGGCGCGTGATTCGCGCCTTCGCTCTCGCCGTGGTGCTCGGGCTCGTCTCCGGTTGCGCGGGGATGATGCCACCTACCTATACGCAGGCCGAGCTCGCCCAGCGCTGTCAGCACACCGGCGGCTGGTGGCATCCCGACGACCTCATGGGCGGCAACTGCGAGTACGAGGGCCAGGGGTTTCAGTGAGCGCGATCGCCCCATGACGACGTGGGGCTGACGCGACGTCGCTTCATTCAAGCTGGCAGCGCGCGGCCCTGGAGCACGCGAAGCCAGACGGCATCCCCGGCGCGGAGGCGGGGCGCGGCGGGGCCGGCGACCCGGAAGGACGACGTCGGAGTCGGCGATCTCGACCTGGTAGTCCACCGCGTCGCCGAGGTAGCTCGCGCGAAGCGACGGCGCCGCGGAGCGCGCCGAGCGGTGGCCGCGCGGGGTCGTCGGAGGTGACCCGACGCAGCTCGATCTGATGAGGGCGGATCGACAGGATCGTCGGGCGCGCCCGGCGACAGCACCGCGCCGTCGATGCGGATGCGCAACCGTCCGCGCGTGAACGTGTCGGCGTCCTCCGCTCTGCCCTCGACGAGATTGGTCTTGCCGATGAACTCCGCGACGAAGCGGCTGCTCGGCGCCTCGTAGAGCTCTTCCGCGCTTCCGATCTGGGCGACACGGCCGCGGTCGAGCACGGCCACGCGGTCGGCGATGACCATGGCCTCGGCCTGGTCGTGGGTGACATAGAGCGTGGTGATATTGAAGGCCTCGTGCAGGCGCCGGATCTCGAAGCGCATCTCCTCGCGCAGGCTCGCGTCCAGGTTGCTGAGCGGCTCGTCGAGCAGCAGGATCTCGGGCTCGACCACCAGCGCGCGCGCGACGGCGATGCGCTGCTGCTGGCCGCCCGACAGCTCGCCCGGGTAGCGCGCCTCGTATCCCGGGAGCTGGACCACCTGCAGCATGGCCTTCACCCGCCGGTCCCGCTCGCTCCTCGGCACGCCGGCGAACTTGAGGCCATAGGCGACGTTCTGGGCCACCGTCATGTGGGGCCAGAGCGCATAGCTCTGGAAGATCATCGCCATCCGCCGCCGCTCGGGCGGGATCACCGTCGCGGCCGACGACAGGCACCGCTCGCCGACCCAGACCTCACCGGCGTCCGGCTGAGAAAGCCCGCCACGACCCTGAGCGTGGTGGTCTTGCCGCAGCCCGAGGGGCCGAGCAGGGCCACGAGCTCGCCGGGCTTCACCTCGAGGTCGAGCCCGTCCACCGCGGCGACGTCGCCGTAGCGCTTGACGAGGCCCTTGATCACGACGCCGGGCACGGCTGCCTTAGCCCGATCCGCCGGAGGACGGGCGCGCCCCGAGCACGTCGCGGCCGAGGAGCCCCTGCATCGTGAGCACGGTGGCGAAGGTCATCGCGAGCATGAACAGGCCGAGGACGGCGATGGCGCCGAACTCGCCCTCTTCCTTCAGGTCGAAGATCACCACGGACATGACCTTCGTGTTGGGCGTGAAGAGCAGGATCGAGGCCGACAGCTCGCGGATGACGCCGATGAAGACGAAGCACCACGCGGCGATGATGCCGCTCCGGGCGAGCGGCGCCGTGATGTCGCGGAGCACGGTGAGCCGGCCCGCCCCGAGGATGCGTCCCGCGTCCTCCAGCTCGGGGTGGATCCGCGGAACGTCGCGTCGGACTGCGAGTAGCCGACGGGCATCTCCTTGGTGAGATAGGCCAGGAACAAGATCCACAGCGTGCCGTAGAGCAGGAACGGCGGCCGCGTGTAGGCGATGAAGAGCCCGACGGCGAGGACCACGCCCGGGATCACCACCGGCGTGAGCACCAGGAAGGCCAGGATCTGGTGGCCCGCGATCAGCTTCCGGCTGGTGACGTACGCGAGCAGCGCGGCGAGCGCCGCGCCGACGCAGGCCGTGAGCAGGCCCAGCTCGAGCGTATTGACGATGGCGGCCCGCGTGGACGTCGACATGAACACGAGCGACCAGTTGGCGAGGGTGACGTTCTCCCCGGTCAGGGGCTGGGCCCACGCGCGGGCGAAGGCGGCCTTGGCGAGCATGCCGTACGGCAGGAAGACGGCGCAGGCCATGACCGCGAGGCAGCCGCCGAGCGCGGGATAGCGCCACAGCCCGAGCGGGATGCGCCGGCGCTGGCCGCCCTTGCCGCCCACCGCCGCATAGCCCCGGCGGCCGAGAATCCGCTTCTGCGCGAAGAGCAGCAAGCGCCGTCGCGAGGAGGAGCGGCATCGAGAACGCCGCGGCCATCTCCATCTTCGGCGGGTACTGGAACAGCGCCCAGATCTGCGTCGTGATCGTGTGAAAGCCCGCGGGGAGCGCCAGGATCGCGGGTGATCCGAAGAGCGCCAGCGCCTGCAGGACGGACAGGATGAAGCCGCTCAGGATCGCGGGCAGGACCATCGGCAGCGTGATCGTCAGGGCGACCCAGACGCGGCTCGCGCCCAGGATCGCCGCGGCCTCCTCCATGTCGGAGGCGATCAGCTCGAGCGTGTTGGCGACCATGATGTAGGCAAAGGGGAAGGTGTAGAGCGCGACGACGAAGATCAGCCCCGGCATCGTGAAGATGTTGACGAGGGGATCCGGGGAGCCGGTGAGGCTCCGGTACAGCTTGTTCAGATAGCCGGCATTGGGGCCGGCGAGCATCACCCACGCGAAGGCGCCGAGGAAGGGCGGCGTGACGAACGAGGCCATCACGAGGCTGCGCATCAGGCGCGGCCCCGGCAGGTCGGTGCGGGCGGTGAGCCAGGCCATCGGCGCGCCGATGGCGAGCGACAGGAGCCCGGACCAGAAGGCCAGGACCACGGTGTTCCACAGGGCCCGGCCGAGCCGCGGGTCGGTGAACACGCGGGCGTAGTGGGCGAGGGTGAGCCCGCGCTCGCCGCTCACGCTCATGTAGGCGAGCCACCCGAGCGGCAGGAGGATGAGCAGGAGCAATGCTCCGGCGGCGAGCAGCCACACGGGGACGGCGCGGTCGAATCCCTCGATGCGCGAGGGCGTGGCGGTGCCCGTTCTGTCGAGCGCCATGGCCCGCCACGATAACAGACACCAGCGATTCCGCGCCGCGTCGATCTCGCGCCGGGCGCCTTGACCACTTCTCCCTCGCGGACTAGTCTCGTCAGGTGCCCGTGCCCCGGTGACGCCCGTTCGCGTGTCACCCCCGTGACCCTGCATCACCCTGAGGAGGACGTCCATGGCCGCTCCAGTGGGATTCATCGGCCTCGGCAATATGGGCCGGCCGATGGCGGAGAACCTGGTCAAGCACGGCTTCTCCTCGTCGTCCACGACGTCGACCCCGCCAAGACCGAGCCGCTTCGCGAGCGCGGCGCCGCCGTGGCCGCCTCGGCCGAGGCGGTGGCCGCCGCGGTCACCCGCACGATCGTGATGGTGGAGACCACCGCGCAAGCCGAGGAGGTCATCGCGGGCGAGCGCGGCGTCATCCAGAGCGCCCAGGCCGGCCACATCGCGGTGTGCATGAGCACGATCGACCCCTTCGTCGCGCGGCGGCTCGGCGATCGGCTCGGCGCGCGCGGCGTCGCCATGCTCGATGCGCCGGTGAGCGGGGGACCGGGCGCGCGCGCCTCGGGCGAGCTGTCGGTCATCGCGGGCGGCGCGCGCGAGACGTTCGACGCCTGCCGCGACCTCTTCGAGGCGATGGGGACCAAGCTCTTTCACGTGGGCGGGCTCGGCCAGGGACTGGCGATGAAGCTCGTCAACAACATGCTGGTGCAGGTAAACCTGGTGGCGGTGGCCGAGGCGCTCGTGATGGGCGTCAAGGCCGGGCTCGATCCCCAGACGATCTACGACGTGGTCCGGGTGAGCACGGGCACGAGCTACGCCTTCGAGCACGGGGCGCCGAAGATGCTCGCGCGGGACTTCTCGCCGGGCGGCAGCGTCGACATCTACTTCAAGGACCAGGAGCTCGAGACCGCCTTCGCCAAGCAGCTCGGCGTGCCGCTCCTGCTCGCAAACCTCACCCAGCAGGTCTACCAGATGGCGCGTGCGGCCGGCCTCAACAAGCAGGACGGCTCGGCCATCCTCCAGGTGCTCGAGCGGCTGGCCGGCGTCCACGTGGCACGCCCCGCCGGCAGCGGCGGCGGCGGGGCCTGAGGCGCGCCGCGATGCCGCCGAGCATCGTCCGCGCCCTGCAGGCATCCCTCCTCCTCGCGACCATGCTCCTCTGCGATGGCGGCGCGGCGTCGGCGCAGGACGCCACCCGTCAGGCGCTCGCCCTCGATCTCGCCACGGTCGCTGATCGACGATCAGGCGCAGCGGGGATTCACCGACCAGGTGAGCCTCAGCATGCTCCGGGTGATCGGGACGACTGCTCCAGGAGCGATTGAACCGGCGACTACAAGATTCGGAGGGACGGACGCTGGCGGACATCGTCCGGGGCTTCGTCGTCCGCACGCTGCCCCCGGCCCGCATCCAGGAGATCGCCGCGCGGGCCTATGCGAGCCACTTCGACGAGGCGGAGCTGCGGGCGCTGCTCGACTTCCAGCGGTCGGCGGTGGGCCGGAAGGCGGCCCGGCTCACGCCGGTGATCGGGCTCGAGAGCGCGCAGGCCGTCGAGAGCGAGATCCAGCAGAGTCCCGCCATGCCACGCCTGATGGAGGAGCTGCAGCGCGCCTTCCCCGTGCTCCGCTCGCCCGAGTCGCCCTGACGGGCGGCCTGGGCTCAGGCGCCGAAGAGCTCCACGAAGCGCGTCTTGATCTCCTCGTTGCGCTTCTCGAGCTCCTCGGGATCGACCTGCAGGAGCTTCAGATCGCCGAGCTTCGGCCGGCCCGCCGGATACTTCACGCCCGGATGCCCCGTGTAGAGTCCCTCCGTGTCGACGAGGACCTGCTGGACGGCGAGGCTGAAGATGAAGTCGGTGAACAGCTTGGCGGCATTGGGATGGGGAGCGAAGCTCGTGATGGCGCTCGGCGAGACGACGAGGGCACGCCCTCCACCGGGAACACAACTTCCACCGGGTTGCCCTTCTGCTTCACCTGGAAGAAGTTGTAGTCTCCGCCGTTCACCGCCACCGCGCGCTCGCCCGACGCGACCACGCCTGCCGGATCGACGGCCGACTGCACGAGCATCGGCTTGTTCTGGGCGAGCTGCTTCCAGTACTCCCAGCCGTGCAGGTGCACGAGGGCGAGCACGTGGGTGGCGATGACGCCGCTATACCCCGGGTGCGCGGTGACCAGCTTGCCCCGCCACTTGGGATCGAGGAGGTCCTTCCAGGTCCGCGGCGCGTCCGCGGCCGAGACGGCCTTGGTGTTGTACGCGATGACGTTCACCGTGGCGCGCAGGCCGTAGTGGTAGCCGTCCTTGTCCTTGAAGCCCGCCGGGAAGCTCTCCACGCCGGCGGGCGTGTGCTTCATGAGGAGCTTCTTGTCCTTGAGCAGGACGTAGTGGCCGGCATCCGAGGTGTGGACCACGTCGACGTTCTTGATATTGGCGGCGAGCTCCTGCATCACGCGCTGCAGGATGCGCTGGGAGCCCGTGCGCTGCACCTCGACCTTGACGCCGGGGTAGGCTGCCTCGAAGAGCTTGGCGACCTTCTCCGAGCTCGTGAGGGCGAGGGACGTGTACCAGACGACCTTGCCCTCCTTCTGCGCGGCCAGGACGCGCGCGTCCTGGGCCCACGCCCACGGGCTCGTCGCGAGCCCGGCGGCGAGCACGACCGCGAAGAAGGCCAGGGGAGCGGTGCAGCGGACGAGTCGTTGCCATGCGATCCTGCGAGGAGATAGCAAACCCGCGCGTAGTATGCTGGGCGGGCTCGACACGAAAGGAGGTGCCCATGCCCTGGGATCCGCAGCAGTACCTGAAGTTCGCCGGCCAGCGACTGCGGCCCGCGCTCGATCTATTGAGCCGCGTCGACCTCGACGATCCCGCCGAGGTGTATGACCTGGGCGCCGGCGCGGGGAACGTGACCCGCGTCATCGCCGATCGATGGCCGAACGCGCGCATCACCGGCGTGGACGAGTCGGAGGCGATGCTCGAGAAGGCGCGCGCCGCGGCGCCCGCGATCACCTGGGAGCGGGCGAACCTGGCGACGTGGTCGCCGCCGCGTCCGGCCGACCTGATCTACTCCAATGCCGCGCTCCACTGGCTCGACGGCCACGACGCGGTCTTCCCGCGCCTTGTTCGACGCGCTCGCCCCGGGCGGCGTGCTCGCCGTCCAGATGCCGAGGAACTTCTCGGCCCCGTCGCACACCGCCATCACCGAGGCGGTGCGGACCGGCCCGTGGCGCGCGGCGCTCGAGCCGCTGCTCCGCACGCAGCCCGTCGCCGAGCCGGCCTTCTACTACGATCTCCTCAGCGTCGCGCGCCGCCGCGCTCGACATGTGGGAGAGCGAGTACCTGCAGGTGCTCGAGGGTGAGCATCCCGTGAAGGAGTGGGTCAAGGGAACCTGGTTCGCGCCGCTGCTCGACGCGCTCGACGAGCCCGACCGGTCGCGCCTCGAGGCGCACTACGCCGGCGCTGGTCGCGCGGGCGTATCCGCGGCGGCCCGACGGGCTCACGCTGTTTCCATTTCGGCGCCTGTTCATCGTGGCCCGGGCCCGCGGCGAAGCGCGCGAAGCGCGAGCGCGTCGGCATGGCTGACACAGTAAGGGCATGATTTTGTTGACTCCGTTCTTCGGGTCGCCTAATCTCTGGCGGCCATGGGACCTACGAGAAAAGAGCTGCTCCAGCACATCGTCGAGCTGATCGTCGCGACCCAGGAGCTGACCCGCGCGACCGAGGAACAGACGCGGGTCTATCGCGCGCTGCGGGAGGACATCGCCGGATTGAATCGACGCCCGCGGCCGCGCCGCGTCGACCGGCTTCGCGGGCTCGCACGACCGGGCGCCGAGGTCCCGCCAACCGTCACGTCCATCCGCGCGCGGCGACCGAAGTAGAGACCCGGGAGATCAGGATCGCCCGAGGGCCGAGCGCATGTCCTCGACGCGCGTGAACTTCACGCGAGGGCGGCCCTTCGAGCGGCCGAGCCCGACCTCGATCTCATTGAGCTTGAGCCAGTCTCGATACGTGAAGTGCTTGGGCTGGCGCTCTCGGATCAGGCGCTCACACGCCTGGGCATCCGGCTCGGCGGGATCGAGGTGGCGGCCCGCCGCCAGGTCTTCCATCATGCACTCGACCGTCTCGAGCGCGTCCGGCTTATTGGTCCCGATCACGCCCGTGGGCCCGCGCTTGATCCAGCCCGCGGTGTACTCGCCCACGACCGGCTGCTTCGTGTCGGGATGGAGGACGCGCCCCTTGTCGTTCAGGATCACCCCCAGCTCTCGTGGAAGGGCACGTCGGGCAGCGGCACGCCCTTGTAGCCCACGGAGCGGAACACGAGCCCCACGGGCAGCTCCTCGAAGACGCCGGTGGGCTTGGGCGACAGCGCGCCCGAGGCCCCCGCCTCGAGCCGGTTCTTGACGAGCTTGATCGCCGTCACCTCGCCATCCTCATTGCCGATCAGCTCGACGGGCGAGACGAGGAAGCGAATGATCAGTTGCTTCGACTTGCCGCTCGGCTTGCGCAGCGCATACCCCTGGAGGATCTCGACCTTCTTGGCCGTCGCGCGATCGGGGTTCGCCTCCAGCGCCGCGCGGCTCAGCGGATCGAGCTCGACCTCGTCAGGCACCACGCTCACGTCGGCGTCGGCCAGCTCTCCCAGCTCCCTGATCTCGGGGTTGGTGAAGGCCGCCTGGGCCGGGCCGCGCCGGCCGAGGAGGTAGACCTCCTTGATGCGGCTCTTGCGCAGGGCCTCGAGCGCGTAGTCGGCGATGTCCGTCTCCGCCAGCTCGTCGGCGGAGCGGCACAGGATGCGCGCCACGTCCACGGCGACGTTGCCGACGCCGACCACCGCGGCCCGCTCGTGCGAGAGGTCGAAGCGCAAGTCCCGGTAGTCGGGATGGCCGTTGTACCAGGCCACGAATTCCGTGGCAGGGTGGCTGCCCTTCAGGTCCTCACCGGGAATGCCCATGCGCCGGTCGGTCTGGGCGCCCGTCGTGTAGACGATCTGGTGATAGTGACGGCGGAGATCCGCGGCCGTCAGGTCCCGGCCGAACTCGACGCCGCCGAAGAACCGAAAGCGCGGATGCGCCGCCACCTTGTCGAAGGCCGTGGTGACGGACTTGATCTTCTGGTGATCGGGCGCCACGCCGGCGCGGACGAGGCCGTGCGGCGTGGGCATCCGGTCGAAGAGGTCGACCTCGACGACGTGGTCCTTCTGCTTCAGCAGATGGTCGGCGGTGTAGAAGCCGGTAGGGCCCGCGCCGATGATGGCGACCCTGAGCGGTCGATCGTCCGTTCCAAGCTGGCTCATGGCAGCGCCGATTCTAGCATTGCCACGCACGGCCGCGGGGCGTCCTTGACGGGTCCCCGCGGTGGAGCCTACACTCCTTGGCAGTCCCGACCCCTCAGAGTGGAGACCAGCGCATGAAGAACGTGGAGATGAAGATCGACGGAACTACCCTGACCATCACGGTCGACCTGGCCAAGGAATTCGGACCATCAGCCTCGGGGAAGACGATCATCATCGCCTCCACCGAGGGCAATGTCCCGGTGCTGGACCGGGACGAAAAGATCGGCCTCAACATCTACAAGAAGAGATAAGGAGCGATAGGGATGACGATCGCGCGCCACAATGCAGGGCCGCGGATGAGCGGAGCGGTGGTCCACAACAATACGGTGTACCTGGCCGGCCAGGGTCGCCGCCGACGCCTCGGCGGGGGTGAAGGGACAGACGGAGCAGGTGCTGAAGAAGATCGACGACCTCTTGAAGGCGGCGGGCACCGACAAGTCGAAGCTCCTCTCCGCCACGATCTTCCTCGCCGACATCCGGGGCTTCGACGAGATGAACGCCGCGTGGGACGCGTGGGTGGTCGCGGGCAGCACGCCCGGCCGCGCCACGGTCGAGGCGCGGCTCGCCAATGCCAAGTACCTCGTCGAGATCGTCGCCATCGCCGCGGTCTGAGGCCGCTGCAGCCGATCCATCTGAGTGCCCGTCCAGCGCCTGCCCTACGCGAGCATCGACGCGCTCTTCGCGCGTGAGGCGCTCGCGGAGGAAGACCCGGGCACGCGCGCGCTGATCGCCGACCTGCGGCACGTCAAGAAGCGCGGCGAGTTCTCGCGCGGCGAGTTCTTGCGGATGAGCCGCTGGAAGTCGCCGCGCGCGGCGCCGCACTACGCGCGCAATACCGCGGCGCAGATCCGGCGCGTCTCGCGCGCCGTCCTCGCCGCCCGCAGCGAGGCTCGCCGCATCGCGCTCTTGACCTCGCTCCACGGCGTCAGCGTTCCGGTGGCGTCCGCCATCCTGACGCTGATCGACCCGAAGCGCTACGGCGTGCTCGACATCCGCGTGTGGCAGCTTCTGCACGCGCTCGGCGCCGTCGACGAGAAGCCCGGCGGCCGCGGCTTCGGCGCGGCGTGACTGGGAATCCTATCTCGCCTGCCTCCGCCCCGCCGCGCGCGGCCTCGGCGTCTCCGTCCGCATCGCGGAGTACACGCTCTTTCACTGCCACCGGCGATTCCAGCTCGGACGGCTCTACGACCCGCTGAGGCTCAGCCGAGGTAAGGGCGGCCGCGGCGGTCGGTGACCGCGCGCTCCATGTCCGGCGGCAGCGGTGCGCGATGCTCCGCGTATTGGCCCGTCGAGGGATGGACGAAGCCCAGCACGGCGGCGTGCAGCATGGGACGGCCGAGCGCGGGGTCGGCGGGCATCGCGCCATAGCTCGGGTCGCCGAGCACGGCATGACCGATCGAGGCCAGGTGCACGCGGATCTGGTGCATGCGCCCGGTGCGCGGGCACACCTCGACAAGGGTGGCGTCGGGGCCGAGCCGCTCGGCCACGCGATACTCCGTCACCGCGCGGCGCGGAGCGGCCGAGCGAGGCGAGATGCGACGGGCATCGCGCGTGTCGCGTCCGAGCGCCTGGTCGATGAGACCGCCGCGCATGACCGCCCCCGTCACCAGGGCCAGGTACACGCGGTGGATCGAGTGCGCGTGGAACTGCCGCGAGAGATGGCGGTGGGCGGCGTCGGTCTTGGCGATCACGAGCACGCCGCTGGTGCCCTTGTCGAGGCGATGAACGAGTCCGGGGCGGATCCGCTGCCCGTCGCCGTCCCAGGGCGCACCGCCGTCGGCTGGCGCGGCGTGCTCGCCAGCCGCGGTGCGCTCGGGGACTCGCCCTCTGCCGAGGAGCGGGCGTCCGCGCCCCTGCGGACGTGATAGACGAGCGCGTTCAGCAGGGTGCCAGTCCAGTTGCCGGGGGCCGGGTGCATCACGATGCCCGGCGGCTTGTTCACGACGAGGATGGCCGCGTCCTCGTGGAGCACCTCGATGGGGATGGGCTCGGGCTCGACCGGCAAGGCCGGGCGCTCCGCCACGTGGCAGGCGATGACGTCACCCGGGCGGATGCGCTGGGCGGGCTTGGCGCGGCGGTCATTGACGGTGACGAGCCCGCCCTCGATCCACCGCTGCGCGGCGGCGCGCGACAGGCGGGCGCTCTGGGTCGTCACGAATACGTCGAGCCGCCGCGGGATTGGCCGGCGGGTACCACCGTCACCCGCTGCATGGCCACCGCGAGCCTCCGTGAGGGCGGCGCGCTCAGCCGCGGCGGGCGCGGTAGTGGCTGGCGATCAGGTCGGCCACGCAGGCGGTGAGGCGCTCGGCGAACGGGACGTGGAGGAACTCGTTGGGCCCGTGCGCATTCGAGCCCGGACCGCCCGTTCCCGTGATGAAGAACTGGGCGCGGGGAAGCGCTCGCCCAGCATGGCCATGAACGGGATGGAGCCGCCCAGGCCATTGAACATGGCGGGCCGGCCGAAGTGGCGGCGCGAGGCGTCGTGCACGGCCTCGAGCAGCCATGGCTGGGTGGCGGGCGCGTCCCAGCCCGGGGATCCCGAGCTCTTGAAGCGCACCTTGGCGCCATACGGCGGGTCGGCCTCGAGGATCTCCGTCATGCGCTGGCTCGCGCGCGCGGCGTCGAGGGTGGGCGGGATGCGCAGCGAGAGCTTGAGTGAGGTCTGGGGCCGGAGCACATTGCCGCCGTCGGCCGGCGCGGGAAGTCCGGCCGCGCCGATGATGGCCAGCGCGGGCTTCCACGTCCCGGCGAGGAGCAGCGCCACCGGATCGTCCTGCGCGTAGCGCATGCCCTCGACCAGCGGGAAGCGACCCGCGATGTCGTCGCCGAGCAATCCTGCGACCTCGCGCGCCTCCGCCGCCCGCGCGGGTGGGATCTCGACGTGGAAGTCCTGCGCCACGGCCCCGGTCTTCTCGTCCTCGAGCCGCGAGAGGAGCTGGCGCGCGATGCGGAAGCTCGACGGCACGATGCCGCTCGCCGCGCCGGAGTGCACGCCTTCGGTCAGCACCTCGACCGTGAGCAGGCCATTGACGATGCCCCGGAGCGAGGTCGTGCCCCAGAGCTGGTCGTAGTTGCCGCAGCCCGAGTCGAGACAGATCACGAGATCCGGCTCGCCGATGCGGGAGGCGAGCTGCTCCATGTAGGCGGGCAGGTCGGGGCTGCCGCTCTCCTCGCTCGCCTCGATCAGGACCAGGCAGCGCGCGTGCGGCACGCCCGCGCGCTGCACCGCCTCGATCGCGGTGAGGGCGCAGAACACCGCGTAGCCGTCGTCCTGGGCCCCGCGGCCGTAGAGCCGATCCCCGCGGCGGACGGCCTTCCAGGGACCGAGCCCGTCGTCCCAGCCCACCATCTCCGGCTGCTTGTCGCAGTGGCCGTAGAGCAGGATGGTCTCCGGCGACGTGCCGGGCACGTCGAGCAGCATCACCGGCGTGCGTCCGGGGATCCGGAACGTCTCGACGGTCAAGCCCTCGATGGGCCGGCGCCGGCCCCAGTCCTCGATCAGCGCGACGGCGCGCGTCGATGTGGCCATTGGCCGCCCAGTCCGCGTCGAAGCCGGGTGACTTCGCGGGGATCTCGATGTACCGGGTGAGCGTGGGGAGCACGTCGTCCTGCCACTTCTTCTGGACGAAGGTCAGGGTTTCCTGGGGCGGCAGCGGGCTGGTCGATGTCGGGCTCATGGACGGGACCGTAGCACCGACGCCGTCCCAGGCGCAACCCGACCCCTGGGCCAATCTGGACGCGGGGCGGACGGAGATGCGATCCTCGGGCATGGAGACCGACCAGCCGGCAGAGCAGCAGATCGCCCGCCTCACGCTCCTCGCCGAGGCGCGGTACTTGCCCGCCGCGCTGGCCGTCGTCCGCGAGGCGGCCGCCTCCGTGGGCCTCGCGGCGGCCGACGCGACCGCACTCGATCGCGCGGTCGGCGAGGTGGCGTCGAACGTCATCGAGCATGGCTTCGAGCCCGGCCAGCGCGCCACCTTCGACGTGGTGGTGCTGCGGAGGCCGGGGCAGCTCGTGGTGGCCGTCGAGGACGCCGGGCTGCCCTTCGACTTCAGCGACCTGGAAGTGGGCCAGGGCTCGAGCCTGGCCGCGCCGTCGCTGGCGGAGTTCGCGGATGCGATCCGCTTCTCGAGCCTCGGGGCCCGGGGCAATCGGGTGGAGATCGTCAAGCGCCTGCCGTTCACGCCGATCGACGCGCCCGGCGCCGACCCGAAGCCGGCCGCCCCGCCGGGCCCGCCTGTCGCCGCGACCACGCCCGTGACCGTGCGGCTGATGACGCCCGACGACGCCGTTGCCGTGGCTCGGTGCACCTATGCCTGCTACGGCTATACCGTGCCCGACGACTACCTGTACTGCCCCGATCACCTGCGCGAGATGCTGCTCGGCGGGCTGCTCGAGGTGTGCGTGGGAGCGACGGCAGACGGCGAGATCGTGAGCTGCCTCACCCGCGAGCTGACGGGACCCGGCGCGGCCGTCGGCTATCTCGGCGAGGGCATGGTCGAGCCCCGGTTTCGCGGCCATCGCCTGCTCGAGCAGATGCTCACCTTCCTGATGCGCGGCGCCGCGGCGCAGCAGATGCTCGGGCTCTACGCCGAGGCCGTCACCGTGCACCCCTTCTCACAGAAGAGCAATCTGGCCCTGGGCGCCTTCGAGACCGGCGTTCAGCTCGCCGACGAAGCGCCCACGGTGGTCTTCAAGCAGATCGACGAGGGCGCGCCGGCGAAGCGCACGGCGACGGTGCTTCACTACTTCAAGACGGGCGACGCGCCGCCGCGGACCGTCCATCCGCCGGCGCACCACCGGGCGATGGTCGAGCGCATCTACGCGCGCGGCGGTCTCCCGCGCTCGGTGGCGGACGCCGGCAGCCCGGCCGAGCTGAGCGACGGCGCCCAGGTGCGCGTCGAGGTCTTTCCCGTCTGGAGCGAGGCCGCTCTCCGCGTCACCGCCTATGGCCGCGATCTGCCCGGGCTGGTCGCTTTCCGCCTGCGCGAGCTGCGGCTGCGCCGGATCGACTGGATCAGCCTCGACCTGCCACTGTCGGATCCCGCTGCGCGCCTCGCGTGCGCGCCGCTCGAGGCGCTCGGCTTCTTCTTCGCGGGGATCATTCCCGAGCTGGACGGCGACGACGTCCTTCGCCTGCAATACCTCCACGACGTGGAGGCCGATGTCGACTCGGTCCAGATCGCGTCGGACTTCGGCACGGAGCTGTTCGCGTACGTCGTCGCCGCGATGCGCGCCCGTCCGGATCTTGCGCCCGAGAGGACACGCACCTCTGGCGTAACTCGAGCCCCGCGCGCCGACCCCGAGCAGCTTTTACCGAGCTGCTTCTACGCGCCGCCGCACGTGTTGCGGCTCGGAAGGCGGCACGTGTTGCGGAGGCCCGGGCTCGCTCCTTGCAGTAGCATTGGTGTTGAAGCTTGAACCAAGGAGGACGAGATGGCCAAGCGAACCAAGCGGAAGCGGCCGAAGCAGAGCTCCGGCAGCGAGCCCCAACCGACAGAGATCCTGGTCGATCCCGCGCGCTTCGAGAATCCGGACGATCCCGGCTCGGTGTCCGAGCAGGCGCGCGCGCAGGCCGCAGCGATGGCGGGGACGAGGAGCCGGGCGGGACCGTCGAGAACCCCGATCATGACTCGGTCGACGAGTGGGCCGCCGCGCTCGGGGTCGAGCGCTCTCCCGACTCGCCCGTGCGCGGATCGGCGGAGATCCTGGACGAGCGCGATCGGCGCCGCGCTCCCGGCGGAGCAGATCCGGACAAGCAGCACCGTTCGATCTGACGCGAGGAGACGGACGAGGCGAGGTCAGCCGAGCGCGGACAGCACCAGCTTCTGGAAATGGATGACGAGGTGCTCGCTCGCCGTGAGGAGGCGCCCCGGGCGGGCAGGCCGGCGCGAAGGCCGCGCTGCACCGAGTCCGTCAGGGCGTCGTCCTCGCGGCCGACCTGGCGATTGAATTCGATGATGTCCCGGCGGGCGCGGTCCGGGCACGTCAGCGCCGAAGTAGTGCTCCGAGAATCCCCGCGTCCGGTCCGGCCCATCGGGCATCCACACGTCGAGGGACAGGTTGGGATGACCCGGATTGATGCTGATCGTGAGGCTCGGCCAGAGATAGTGGTACTGCGCCTGGGTCACGGCCCCGTGGACGTCGTAGGCCGTCTTTCGTCCCCGACCTTCCAGCGCTGAGGCGCGCACGGGAGCGACCTGGCTCGAAAACCACTCATGGGCGTGGAGGCCATAGCTCTCCTCGGCGACGTCGACGACGGCGCTGAATCCCGGGTGCTGGACCGGGCAGTGGTAGCACTCGAGGAAGTTCTCGATCATGACCTTCCAGTTGGCCCCCGCCGTCCACTCCTCGCGCCCGCTGAAGCGCAAGTCGTCGAGTCGCAACCCGCTTCGGCCGATGATGGCGGGCAGCTCGCCGAGCACGCGCGACAGCGGGGTGCCGGCCTCGAGATTCGCGAAGACGAACGGGCCCCACGTGTCGACGCTGACGGGCAAGAGGGGAGGCTCGCGCGATCGAATCCTGGCTCGTGGTCGGAGCGCGGCGCCGCGCGCAGACATCCGTCGAGGCCGTACGTCCACGCGTGATACGGGCACTGCAGCACCTTGCGGTTGCCGGATCCGCTCACGACCTCGTGGCGCCGATGCCGGCAGACATTGACGAAGCCGCTCAGGCCGTCCTCGTTGCGGACGACGACGATCGGCACATCGCCCACTGCCGCGGTGAAGTAGTCGCCGACCCGGGTGACCTGTTCGCTGCGCCCGACGTACTGCCAGGTCCGCCGGAAGATGCGATCCCGCTCTCGCGCGGCGACGGCGGCATCCGTGTACCAGGATGCGGGGAGCGATGCGCCGCGCTCGATCTCGGCGGCAAGCACACCATGATCGAGCGCGCGATCGGGATCGTTCATGGAGCCGATGGTGCCCGAGCCGGAAGAGGCCCGTCAAGCTGCGCGTCGCTGCGAAGGGGACGCGCAGCCCCCTTGCAGTGTCGGCTCAGCGAGGCTGTCCGCCTACCCCCGGGACAGTCACGCAGGGCGTGGGAGTCGTCGCACCGGTATTCGGTTGACCGGGAGTACCGGGGACGCAGGGTGGTGTCACTCCGGAGTCTGACCGATGGGTGGCGTGCCCGGCAGCGTCGGTCTGGCCGGGTTGGGTTGGTTGGGCACGGGAGGGTTGGGCATCGTGGGGCTCGCCGTTCCAGGCGGCCTCGGCACCGAGGGATTGCTGGGTCCGCCCGGCTGCATGATGGAGCCTGGTACCTGGGCCGCGGCGGTCCCTGCCAAGCAGAGACCAGCCAGCGCCAGAGTGATTCCGCTTTTCCACGTCGCATGGCTTGCTCCTCTCCTGAGTCGTCCGGGCGATCGCCCGAACGAGAGAAGGGCATCGACCATGCCAGATGCTGCTCTCGGGAAACGACGACAATGGCGCGCGAATGGGCTGCTCCGCGCGCCAATCGCGCGCCGCTCCGCCCGAGGTCAATGCGACGCGGTAGCGCTTACCGGCCGGCGCTCAGCCGGCGACCGCCGCCCGCGCGGCCCGGAGGAGGGGCGGATAGGCATAGGTCGGCACCGAGCACCCGGGCGCGAGGAAGAATCGGGTCGGGCCGCCCTGCGTCCGCGCCGCGCGCACCTGGGTGCGCACCGCTTCCGCGGACATCTCCGCGAAGCGCACGTGGTCGAGGCCGGCCATGAGCGTGAGCCGCGTGCGCTTGCCCGCGTCCGCGATGGTCGGGCCGCCGTTCAGGTCTGACCACGACAGCGCGTGGACCGGGTAGTCGACGAGCCGATCGAAGAAGAGCCGCTCGCCGTGGGCGTGGAGGATGTGGCACTCGCCGCGGCCGCGGATGGCCTCGAGGAGCTGCAGATCGAAGGGCCGCATGAACCGCTCGTACTGCTCGAGGGTCAGCGACTCCGCGCTCGCCGGCACGGAGAGGAAGATGCCCGCGGCCCCGCGCTCGAGGCTCGCCTGCGCATAGCGGATCAAGTTGGCGTTGACCACGCCGAGCGCCGCCTCCACCGCCGTGGGGTGCGTCGTCATCAGCTCCGTGATCGCGCCCTTGACGACGTTGCGCTTGAGCGTGTTCCACGCGTTGAACACGGTGTCGACGAAGAGCGCCTTGCCCCGGAGGGCCTCCGCGATGATCTCGATCGCCCGGAGCTGGGTGCCCATGGGCGTGTCGCGTGGCTCGAACGGCCGCAGCAGCTCGAGGCCCTCGGTGGCTGGCGATCGTGTCGATGCCGTCGGGCATCGGATAGTCGTAGTCGTTCATCACTTTCAGCAGGTCGAGGTCGTAGGCCTCGAAGAACTCGAGGTGCACGGCGGCGGCGCGCTCCGCCGGGGCGTGCTGGTTGCCGAAGTGATACCAGACGGTGAAGGGGGACGGTCCGCCGGCTTGCCGGCGAGGGTCGCGCGAACGCGCTCGATCTTGTCCATGTCGTGACCTCCGTGCTCAGGCGCGGGTATGGGGCTTGCACACCATGCTGGATAGTACGTCGTCGGGGGCGCTCACCGTGCCGGCGGGTAACTCTTACCGCCCTGGGGAGGTAGAAACGTGGCGATGGCCGAGGATTGTCCGCCCGACACGCCGAGTAGCAATGTCGCGCGGGTCGCCAAGCTCGAGGCCGATGCGCTCGGCGCGCGCTCGCTCGGCGCGCGGTGTGCCACAGGCCTCATTCGCGTCGCGGGCACCACCACGTTCGCGGCCATCCATCTGGTGTGGTTTGTCGTCGTGGCTCGCCGTGAACACCGGCCTGGTGCCCGGGGTGCGGCCGTTCGATCCCTATCCGTTCAACTTCCTCACGCTCGTCGTGTCGCTCGAGGCGATCTTCCTGTCGATCTGGATCTTGATCGGCCAGAACGAGATGGAGCGCCTGGCGGACCGGCGTGCGCACCTCGATCTTCAGATCAATATGCTCGCGGAGCAGGAATCGACCGCCGCGATCCGGATGCTCCAGCGCATCTGCGAGCGCCTGGGCATCCCAGCTGGACGACGCCGTCGACACGGCCCTCGCCGAGGAGACCGACGTCGAGCGCATCGCGACGGCTATCGACCAGACCGTGCCGTCATAGCCCGACGTCCACCTCGGGATCCTGGGCGACTATGCCTTGGGGTTGCGCCGGGCATAGGACACGCCATACGCAGGCGACCGCGCCAGGAGGATCGGGTCGGCCGACAGCTCGATGCCGTCGGCGACATTGGCGGGGTCGAAGATCAGGCGTTGCTCGTCCGCCGCGCTGGTCGGCGAGATGCTGCCGATCTCCAGTCGCCCCAGCTCAGCCGTGGGACGGTCTGCCGGCCAGAGAGCGGTGGGATCGTCCGTCGGATCGCCGTCCGCCGCCACCTGCAAGGTGAGCCGGAAGGCGGCGGGACCGCGCGCGAGGCGCTCGGCCAGCTCTTCGCGAAGGAAATTCGGGCCGCGCTGGGAGCCCGCCTCGGGCGCCAGAAACGCCTCGCCGGCCTCCGGCACCCAGTGATAGCGGCCGAATCGGCTCGACCCGTCGGCGGCCGTGAAGCGAAAGGCATGCTCCGAGTGGTACGTCGCCTGGGCGTAGCTGGCGGGGATCGGCTTGGCCATCAATCGCCCGACGAAGGCCTTCGCGCCCGGATGGCTTTCCAGGAATCGGGGGACGGCATCCGGATTCGGCTTGCCCGTGGCCGGGTCCGGCAGTTGCGCCTCGAGAAATGCCAGGAGCTCCTCCGGTGTCCGGGCGACGAAGCCCTCGATCGAATTGGCCAGGATGTCGGCGGGCTTTCCGCCGGCCACCTGCAGCTTCACCGCCATCGAGCGCACGTTGGGCTGGCCGTCATGCACATTGGGATCGCCGCTCGCATTGGCGAAGCGGATGGTGGTCGGGATCGGTTGCCCCCGGAGGTGCTCGGCCCGGCTCATCCGGGGGCCTCCGCCGACGCGCGGAAGGTGCCCTGGCAGACCAGCCCCTTGGCGTGCACGGGGCGAGAGCCAGGATGTGAGCCGGCCATCTTGTACATCAGGTCGACGATCCGTTCGGGAACGCTCTTGGACTCGGTTGGCACGGGTAGCTCCTTTTCGTCCGCTAGGATCTTGTCGGAGAAACCCGGCTAGAGCGATGAGAAGGGTCCAGCTGAGGCGGCGCCCGATGGCGCCGCGAGGCGTACTTCTGTACGTTGAGCGGCTGTCGAGCGCCAGCAGATGGGCCCTTATCATCGCTCTGAGGTCGATCTTCTGGCGGGCCTGCGCCTTGTCCCACTTCTTGTCGTGGTCCTCGTCGAAGATCAGGCTCTCGTCGGCGGCGGCGCGGATCCAGGCGCCCGCTTCCATCTCGGCCTCGAGCTGGCCGGGCGCCCAGCCGGCATAGCCCAGCACGAGCCGCAGGCGGCGCGGCCCCTTGCCGGCGGCGACGGCGAGCAGGATGGCGGGGTCGGACGTCACCGACACGCCGTCCTTGACGACGGCGGAGTGTGCGCTCGTGTAGTCGCTGGTGTGCAGCGCGAAGATGCGAAGGCGTTTCGACGGGCCCGCCGCCGTTCAGCCGGACCTTTCCGGACGCGGACGATCCGTCCATTCGCATCTGCTCGAGCAGCTTGGCGAGAAGGATCTCGCCCAGGGGCCGGTTCACGACGAAGCCCTGCGCGCCGCCCGCATCGTGGCTGATCATGTAGATCACCGTCCGCGCGAAGCGCGGGTCGCGCATCTCCGGGCTCGCGACCAGGAGGTCGCCGGTGAGGCTGCGGATTCGCGGCGCGGGGTTCGCGGGCCGCCCCGGGACGACGCCGGCGAGGAGCGCCAGGGCCGACAGGACGACGAGGAGTGCGCGCGCGGTCATGAGAAGCTCTCTTCGGCCGCCAGTATATCGGGGCGCTGGGCGATAATCACGCCCGGAGATCTCGCGACCCATGCCATGGACGGGAATGCGGGCGCTCGGTCACCGGGACTACCGCCTGTTCTTTGCCGGCCAGATCGTGTCGCTCATCGGGACCTGGATGCAGAGCGTCGGCCAGGCGTGGCTCGTGCTCGAGCTGACCAATTCGCCGTTCAAGCTCGGGCTGCTCGGCACGCTTCAGTTCGGCCCGATGCTGCTCTTCGCGTTCCTGTCCGGCGCCATCGCGGATCGAGTGCGCAAGCGGCGGCTCATCCTGGCGACCCAGTCCGCGCTGATGCTGCAGGCCTTCGCGCTCTCGGCGCTGGCGTGGACGGGGCACGTGCAGTACTGGCACGTGGCGGTGCTCGCCACGCTCTACGGCCTGGTCACGACGCTGGACATGCCCGCGCGCCAGTCGTTCATGACCGACCTGGTCGGCAGGAACGACCTGCCGGGGGCCATCGCCCTCAACTCGGCGGTGTTCAACGGCGCCCGCGTCGTCGGCCCCGCCATGGCCGGCCTGCTCGTCGCCCGGTATGGGGTGGCTCTCGCGTTCCTCCTCAACGGGCTCTCGTTTCTGGCCGTCATCGGCGCGCTCCGGGCGATGCGGACCGAGGGAGAGCCGCGGCCCCGCACCGGCGCCACGATGCTCGAAGACATCGCCGAGGGCGCGCGCTACGCCGCGGCCACGCCGCTGATCGCCCTCATCCTGGGCCTCTGCTGCGCGGTGAGCCTGTTCGTGCTCAACTACAACACCCTCGTCCCGCTCATCGCCCGCGACGTGCTCGGCGAAGGGGCCCACGGCTTCGGGCTGCTCATGGCGGCCCTCGGGGGCGGCGCCGTGCTGGGGGCCCTCGTCCTGGCCCGGCTCGACTTCGAGCGGCCGACCGCATCGCTCTTGCTCTGGTCCGCGCTGGTCGCGTCCGCGACGACGCTCTCCCTCGCCTTCGTCCACCGCTTCTGGGTGGCCGCCCCCGTCCTCTTCGTCGCCGGGTTCGCGCAAATCCTCTTCGCGGCGAGCTCGAACACCACGCTCCAGATGACGGCGCCCGACCATCTGCGCGGGCGCATGATGAGCCTCTTCGCGTGGGTGTTCGTCGGGTCGACACCGATCGGCGCGTTCTTCATCGGCGCGGTCGCCGAGCAGCTCGGCGTCCTGGCGGCCTGCGCCGCGGGTGGCGGGTGCGGCGTGGCGGCGGTGGCGATCCTCGCGGTCTGGTGGAAGCGGCGGCGGGCGTGAGTCAGGGCCGGCCGAGCCGGCCGACGATGGGGATCTTGAGCGCAGGGTCCTTGACGTCGACCCCGAAGGTGAGGCCGAGCAGGTTGATCTCGAGGCCCTCTTCCCAGGCCGCGAGTACCCCGAGCAGGCCGAGCACGGAGACCTGCCCGCCGGTGCCGCTCGGGCTCGGCCCGACGAGGCGGCGCCGGCCAGATAGTCCTTCCCGATCGCGGTGGGCGGCAGGTCCAGGCGCAATTCAGGCACGGCGCGGGCGACGTAGGCGACGAAGGTATTGCTGTTCGGGCCGGGCCAGGTGCGATAGGTCGCCGGATACGGGTAGGCGGCCACGGCGGCCTCGACCTTGGCGATGATCGCGTCGACGCCGTCGCCCCGGCGGTCCACGAGCAGATCAGGGCGGCTGCCGAACCAGTAGATTGTCGGGCCCCGTCCGGTTGACGCGCAGGGCGGGCGCGCCCCGGTCCACGCCCCAGCCCATCACCTCATAGCGGGTGTACTCCGCGGCGCCTCGGGGCTTGAACGCGATCCACGTGTGCACGGCCATGACGCCGCGCCAGCCGACCGTGCGCGCGGCATAGACCTGCACGACGGGTTCGAACGTGGAGGCGGGATCCGGCGCCTGCCCCGAGGGGTCGCGCCGCAGGCTCCACCACTCGGCACCGGCCCTGCCGACGGCCGAGCAGCCGGCGTGGACGAGCAGGGCGGCCAGGACGACGGCGCAGCTACTGCGGCGGATAGCGGAACGGAGCCCAGCCGGTGCTCTCGATGGGTTGCGGCGTATAGGTCTGGCGTCTAGGAGCGGCTGCGGCGGCCGGTGCCGGGCTGGGCGCCACCTTTTTCGCCGCGGGCTTGGCCGCGGCCTTCTGGGCAACCACGGGCTTTTTGGCTGCTGCCGGCTTCTTCGCCGGCGCCGCCGCGGGCTTGGTGGCCGGCTTCTTCGCCATCGTCACCTTCTTTGCAGCGGGCTTTTCTTTTTCATGGGGCGCACTCTAGCGCGGCGGACGGCGACCGGTCAAGCACGCAATGCCGTATTGCCGCTTGACCTGCGGGGGCGGTCATCCCTAATAGGGTGACCCGAGCTCCACATCCCCATCCCGCCGCCGTCGCGGCGGCCGTCGAGAGGAAAGGAGAGCAGCGTGGCTACCAAGATCGTGTTTTGCCCGCCTCTTTCGAAGAACATCATGGACGTCGCCCGCGGCATGGTGCCCGCCGGCTACGAGCTCCTCGTGCTCGAGCGCGAGGACCCGCAGTTCCCGCAGGCCATCAAGGACGCCGAGTACCTCATGGGCTTCGCCCGCGCGGGCATGGACGCCGGGTTTTACAAGGCCGCGCCCAAGCTCAAGCTGATCCAGCTCGTCAGCGCCGGCTATGACCGGCTCGACATCGAGGCGGCCCGCCAGGCGGGTGTGCCCGTCGCCAACAACGGCGGGGCGAACTCGGTGGCCGTGGCCGAGCACACGATCATGCTGATGCTCTCCGTCCTCAAGCGCATCGCCTGGATGCACAACAACGTGGTGGCGGGGAAGTGGCGGGTCGGCGACATCGGCGAGCAGCGCGTCTACGAGCTGGCCGGCAAGACGCTGGGCATCGTGGGCCTCGGCACCATCGGCAAGAAGGTCGTCCGCCGCGCCAAGGGCTTCGACGTCCAGATCCTCTACTACGACATCGCCCGGCTCACCGAGGACCAGGAGGATGCGCTCGGCGTCCGCTTCGCGCTGCTGCCCGAGCTCTTGCGCGCGTCGGACGTGGTGAGCCTGCACGTGCCGCTCAACGACGTGACCCGGGGCCTGATGAGCACGCGCGAGTTCGGCCTGATGAAGGAGAGCGCCATCCTCATCAATACCTGCCGCGGTCCCGTGGTGGACGAGGACGCGCTCTATCAGGCATTGACCACGGGCAAGATCGCCGGCGCCGGGCTCGACGTCATGACGGAGGAGCCGCCCGTGACGAACCACTCGCTCTTCAAGCTCGACAACGCCATCATCACGCCGCACATGGCGGGTCCGACGATCGAGAACTGGGCCAAGGCGTTCCGCAACGGGTTCGACAATGTCCAGCGCGTCGCCGCCGGGCGCACGCCGATGTGGGTGATTCCCGAGCTTCGCTCGTAGAGTTCGGCGCGTCGGATCTGCCGGCCGGGTGACGCGCGCGTCGCCCGAGCCGGTCGTCGACGCGATCGATCGTTCACGGTCGGCCCTGGAGGGGCAGACATGATACGAGTTCTGGCCACGGTCGCAGTCGTCGCCGTCATCGCGGGCGGTTGTGCCTCGCAGCCGGCCGCTCCCCGGGTGGCGACACCAGCCCCGCCGGCGGCTCGCCGTGCCCTTCAGCGACCGCGAGCTGGCCGACGAGCTCGCGCGACAGGGCGTGGGCGTCCCCAAGGATGCGCCGACGACCCCGCCCGGGCCCGGCCAGGACGTTCCCACCGAGATCCGGCAGACCCCCGAGGGGTCGTCGTCACCTTCCGCTACGTGCTCTTCGCCTTCGATAGCGACGCGCTCACCCCGCAGGCGCGGAGGGAGATCGAGCGGATGGCGTTCGTGCTGAACCATCCGCAGGCGGCCGCCCGGCGGATCACGCTCGAGGGCATACCGATGCCATCGGCACCGAGGCGTACAACCTCGATCTCTCGCGGCGCCGCGCCGAGGGCGTCGCCCAGGAGCTGGTGGCGCGCGGCGTCCAGCGGGATCGGCTCACCTCGGAAGGCCTCGGCAAGCAGCGCCCGGTGGCGCCGAACACGCTCGCCGACGGAAAGGACAATCCCGCCGGACGCGCGCTGAACCGGCGCGTCGAGGCGGTCGTGCAAGTGATGGAGGGCGCGCCGCGATGATGACAATCGATTTCGCCGCCGACCGGCCGAAGGAGCCGTTTCATCCGAGTGCGGACCCGGACGTCTTCTTCGAGACCCCGGCGGTCACGGCGGTCTCTCAACGCCTGATCGCGGCCCTCGAGGTGGGAGCGCCGCCGCTCGCCGTCCTCACCGGCCCCCGGGCACCGGCAAGACCACGCTGCTGCGCCGGCTCTCGGCCGAGTTGGCTCGCGCGAAATGGAAGACGGTGATCGAGGGTCTCCCGCTGGGCCTCGACGACTTGCGCGACCGCCTGGCTGCCACCGAACCCGCACGCCGCGTCGTCGTGGGCCTCGACGAGGCGCAGGCCCTGTCGAGCGACCTGCTCGTCGCCCTCGATCCGCTCCTCATCGTGCGCCCCGATCTCAGGATCCTGCTGGTGGGCGAGCCCCTGCTCGAGTCGAAGCTCGACGCGCTGCGGCACGGTGGCGCGGCGATTCGCGAATCGGTCCGCTGCCGTCTGGCGCCGCTCGACGCCGACGGTGTCCGCGGATATCTCGACTTCCGCTGGCGGACCGTGAGGGGCGGCGCCCATCCCTTCGCGCCGGAGGCCGTCGAGCGGATCGCCGCCGCGTCTGACGGCATCCCGCAGATGATCAACCTGATCTGTGGCCTCGCGCTGCGCCTGGCCGAGGTGCGGGGATCGACCGGGTGACGGCGGAGGTCGTCGACGAGGCCACGGGGAGCTGCCTCGCCCCGAGCCGCGCCATCGCGTCAGCCACGGCGTGCGGTCGAGCGCGGCCCCGACCTCGCGCATGATGCGCGCGGCCATCGTTGCCGCGGTCGTGATCCCCCGCTGCTCGTCGGGAGTGGCCTCCTGCTGCGCCAGGCCGCGCACGGCCCTTCGCCGCGCGATCAGCCGCCGTCCGGCGGCGCGCGCTCCGCGTGACGCCGGCCGGGCCGGTGTGGGTCGCGGCGCTGGCGCCCGAGCCCACGCCCATCGACCGTCCCACCGCCGCCGGGCTCGAGCCCGTTCGCGAGTCGCCCCTGCCAATCGCGACGGCTCCTGCCAAGCCGCCGCCGGAAGCTCGGGCGACGCGCGCCGGCGAGCCGCCGGTGTCGCCCGAGCGATCCGGCGGGGTAAGGAGCGTCGAGAGTCGACCGCGCTCAAGGTCGCCGCCGCGACGCCGACGCTGCCGCCCATGCCGCGGCGCGCGGTGTCGATTCCATCGGCGGCACCCGTCGCGAAGAGCGACCCGGGCAAGGACGAGGCCCTCCTGCGGCGCGCCGAGTACGGCGACCTGAAGGCGGTCCAGGCACTCCTGCTCGGGGGCGCCTCGCCCGAGGCGCGGGATCCCGCCGGCTTCACGCCGCTGATGCTCGCGGTGATCCACGGCCACCCGGCCATCGTCGATGCGCTCATCGCGGGGGCGGACGCGTGAACGTCCAGAATCGCGCGGGGCTCACGCCGCTCATGCTGGCCGCGATCAACAACCACTCCGGCATGCTCCGGGCACTGATCGACCGTGGCGCGGACGTGAACGCGCGGACCCTCGCGGGGTGGACGGCCCTCACCTATGGCGCCTGGCGCGGGCACGCGCACATCGTGCGCGTCCTGCTCGCGCGCGGCGCGGACCCGAACGTGACGGATCGCGAGGGTGGACGATCTTCCAGTACGCGAGCTGGCGCGCCGCCGAGCCCATCTCGAACGACGACCTGCCGGAGCTGTCCGCGGACGCGGGGCGCCCGACGGGCCTGGGGCCCGGTCACGCGGAAGTCATCGCGCTGCTCCGGCAGGCGGGCGTGAGGCGCTGAGCTCTAGCCGGGTTTCTGCGACAGGCTCCTAAGAGGGTGAGGCGCGACTTCAGGATCTTGCCCGTTGGGCTCTTCGGCAGCTCGGGCACGATGCTGACGCGGCGGGGATACTTGAAGGCGGCGAGCCGCTCGCGGCAGTGGGCGATGAGGTCGTCGGGCGCCGCGGCCGTGTCCGGGCGCAGCGTGACGAAGGCGGCGATCTCCTCTCCCAGCGTCGCGTGCGGCGCGCCGACGACGGCGGCTTCCGCGACGGCGGGATGGGCGAGGAGCACGGCCTCCACCTCGCCGGGCACGACGGAGTAGCCGCCGCGCAGGATCAGGTCCTTCTTGCGCCCGACGATCTTCACGAACCCTCGGGCGAGTGCGTGGCGAGATCGCCCGTCTTGAACCAGCCGTCCTCGAGCACCGCCCGCGTGGCCTCGGGCGCGCCCAGGTAGCCGTCGAGCGCGGCGGGCGACTTGATCCAGAGCTCGCCGACTTCGTCCGGCGCCCAGCACCTGCCCGTCCTCCGCGACGAGGCACACCTCGACGCCGGGCACGGGCCGGCCGATGGCGTCCGGCACGTCGCGCGGATCGCCCTCGAGATACGAGATCGGGCGGAAGAGCTCGGTCATGCCATAGCCGCGCAGCAGGCGCACGCCGGTGCGCCGGCGCCACTCCTCGGCGATCTCCCAGGGACAGGGCGCCGCGCCCGACACCGCGAGCCTGAGGCTCGAGAGATCCGCGGCGGGCAGCGCGGGTGAGTCGAGCAGCCGGCGAAACATGGTGGCGACGGCGGGCAACACCGTCACCCGATGGCGGGCGATGGCGGCGAGCACGTCCTCGGGGACGAAGCGCTCCATCAGGCACACGGACGATCCGGCCAGCAGCGGGGCGAGCAGGGCGCCGTTGAGGCCGAAGGAATGGGCCAGGGGCAGGACGGCCAGCACCGTGTCCGCGGGGCCGAGCGCCATCACGGGCTCCGCCCACGACTCGTTGGCGAGCCGGAGGGCGCGGTGGGAGAGCAGTGAGCCCTTGGGCTCGCCCGTGCTGCCCGAGGTGTAGAGGATGAGCGCCGGTGCATCACAGTCGACCGCCGGCCAGTCCGCCTCCTCCTCCGTCACCGACTCGATCAAGAGCTTCGGCCCGAGATGTCCGGTCACCCGCTCGCGCTCCGACGGCGACAGGAGCGGGTTGAGCGGCACCACCGTGGCGCCCAGCTTCAGGGTGCCGAGGAATGCCGCGACGAAGGGCCAGCCATTGGGAAGCGCGAGCGCGATGACGTCGCCGGCCCTGGCTCCTCGCGCGGCGAGGGCGCGCGCGACACCGCCCGCCCGGCGCTCGAGGTCCCGAAACGTGAGCGCGCCGCCATCCCAGACGAGCGCGGTGGCCTGCGGCTGTCGCCGCGCGGTGGCCTCGAGCAAGGCCGCGAAGCTCTCGCCCATCACACGGCTACCGAAGCGCCGCGATCGCCCGGGGCGGCCTCGGGGCGCTCGTCACAGGTCGAACGCTTTGAGATCGAGTCGCTTGTCGACGTCGGGCGGCACGCGGTGGCGCGGCGTATAGGCGGCGAGCGAGGGCTTGGCCGTGGCGTCGACGCCCCACTTGCCCGAGTAGCCGTCCTCGCGCGGTCGAGGGGTCGAGGTCCGAGCCGCGCGCATGGGTGATGACGGTGATGTCGCGATCGGGCTGGCAGCGCGTGGCGATGGCCCACGTCATCTGCCGGTCGTCGAAGATGTCCACGTCGTGGTCGACCACCACCACGCGCTTCATGTAGAGGTCGGCGCCGAGCACGGCGAGGATCGCGTTCTTGGCCTGGCCCGAGCAGGCGCTGCTCGATCGACACGTAGCAGGTGAAGGGGCGCGGCACGCGCACCGCCTTGACCGAGGGCACCATGGCCCGCACCGCGCGGTAGAGGTTCGCCTCCATCGGGATGGTGCTGAGCAGCATGTGGTCGAGGTGGGCCACCGTGATGTCCTGGAACATGGCGCCCGCGCGGTGGGTGATGGCGCGTGACGTGCAGCACCTCGCGCTGGCGCTCGCCGAGGCTATAGCCGGTGAACTCGCCGAAGGGCCCTCCGCCGTGCGCTCGCCGGGCAGGATCTCGCCCTCGATCACCATCTCGGCATGCGCGGGCACGAGCACGTCGGAGGTCTCGCACTTGACGAGCTCGAGCGGCTCGCCGAAGAGGCCGCCCATGATCGCCCGCTCGTCCTCGTCGATGGAGCCGATGGCGAGCGAGCCCAGCGCGATGGCCGGGTGCACGCCGATGGCGAAGGCCACGGGCAGGGGCTCGCCGCGCGCCTCGGCGATCTTGCTGAAACTCCCAGAGGTGCTTGCCGAGGGTCAGGTGGATCGACGTGGTGTCGCGGCCCTTGATCATCAGGCGGTTGTAGGCGCAGTTCCATGTCTCGCTTGCGGGATCCTTGGCGAAGGAGATGGCCGCGGTGAGATACGGCCCCGCGTCGCCCTCGTGGTGGATGATCTGCGGCAGGTCGTACAGGTTCAGCGCGCTCGCCGGTCAGGATCACGTCCTTCACCGGGCCGCGTGGCCACGACGCGGGGCGGGATCGGCTTGTCCATCGCGCGCAGGTAGGCGCCGAGCATCTCCTGCGGCGCCGCGCGCATCGCCAGCGGCCAGCCGCGAGCGGCTCGCGTGCAGGTTGGTGATGACGGGGAACCGGCTGCCGCGCACGCGCTCGAAGATGATGACGGGGCGGCGGCGGCGCTCGCGCTCGAGCTTCACGACCAGCGCGGTGATCTCGTAGGCGGGGTCCACCTCCTTCGAGACGATGACCAGCTCGTCGGGCTTGTCGCGCTTGATGCGGTCGAGATAGCTCCGGAGGTCCTGGCCCATGTCGGCCGCGCCGCTCATGGCGTCGGCTTCTTGCAGATCACGTTGAGCAGGGCCTGGCGCTTCTCCACCTTGACGGCGTGCAGCGCGCGCTCGAGCGCCTTCGGCAGCTCGGCGGGATCCTCCACGCGCTCGCCATAGCCGCCCGACGCCTCGCAGACCATCTGGTACTCGGGCGCGGGATCGAGCTCGGACAGGACCAGGTTGCCGGTGCGGGCGGCCCAGCCATCCTTCGACCATGGACGTCACGGCAGCGCTTGACGGCGTTCCAGGCGCGATTGTTGAAGATGACGAAGAGGACGGGCAGGTCATGGGCGCGCGAGACCCAGTGCGCGGCGGTGGGCGAGCCGAAGATATAGGCGCCGTCGCCCACGCAGCAGATCAGCGTCTTGTCCGGCGCGGCGAGCTTGGCCCCGAGCGCGGCGCCGAGCCCCCAGCCGAGACCGCTCGACGGCGAGGCCGCGAAGTAGGTCCCGGGCTCTGAAAGCTCGTCTGGGTCGTGTCGAGGTCGTACTCGTTCACCACGAGCGTCTGCTCGTCGATGTCGATCGGCGATGCACCGCGAGACCCACGCCATGTCGATCGGCGCATCCTTCGAGACCGCCTTTGCCCGCGCGGCCCACGCCTGCCGCAGGCGCGTGTGCTCGGTCTCCCAGAGGCGGCGCCGCTCGGCGACCGCGCGCGGGTCGACGAGTCGAGCCCCGGCCTCGGCCAGGGCCTCGAGCGTCAGGCGCGGGGCGCCGCCGAGCGTCAGGTCGCTCGGGAAGCCGCGGATCGGATAGCCGGAGAAGAGCGGATCCGAAGCCACCTGGATCACGCGCGTCTCGGCCGCGGGCTCTTGATGTGCGGGTACCAGGGCGCGTCCGCCTCGACGACGAGGATGACGTCGGCCTCCTCGAGATGCGCGGCCGCATCGTAGCCCGCGTGCAGCGGATGGTCGCCGGGAAAGTTCATGTAGTTGTGGCCGGGATCCTGGAAGACCGGCGCGCCCAGCGTCTCCGCGAGCTTGACCAGCGCGGGCACGGCGAGGGATCCCGCCCCGCCGCCTTGGTGATGATGATCGGATTGCGCGCGCCGGCGAGGAGCTGCGCCGCGTCGTCGATGTCGGCCGGCGCGGGGCGAAGCAGGCCCGGCTTCTGCAGGCGGCTCGGCTCCGCGTACTCGAAGGTCTCGTGGCGCTCGGCGAGGACTTCGCGCGGCAGCGTGAGGTAGACGGGCCCGGGCGGCTCGGCCTGCGCCATGGCGAGCGCGCGGTCCACCACGGTCTCGATCTGGGCGAAGTTCCGCAGCTCGTAGTCCCACTTCACGAACTCGCGCGCCATGCCCGCCTGGTCGTAGGACTCCTGCGCCCAGTGGATGTGGCGGTCGCGGCTGCCGAGGACGCCCCCTCGGAAATCGGCGTGCGGCCGGCCGAGAAGAGGATGGGCACCTGGGCCCGCGCGGCATTGATGACGCCGCCGAGGGCATTGGCGGTGCCGACGATCACGTGCACCATCACCGCCTGCGCCCGCCGCGTGACCATGGCATAGCCGTGGGCCATCGCCACCGCCGGCACCTCGTGGGGCACGGTGATCGGCCGCGGCAGGGCCTGACCCTGGGCCCCGCGCTTGGCATAGGCCTCGATGATCGGCGCGAAGTCCGTGCCGGCATTGGCGAAGAGGTATTCGACGCCGCGCGCCGCCAGCAGCTCGAGGTATGCCTCGGCGGTGCTCTCGATCGCGATTCGCTTGGCCATCACACGCTCCCTTTCGGGTGAGGAGGTTCTCCGGGGGCCGGAATGCTGTGGTAGCTTAGCGCCGCCGGATACGTGATTCAAGCGCACAGGGCAGCACACACAAGGGAGGCGACGCGATGCGGATGAAGAAGGCACTGGCCGAGCTGGTTCAGCGGGAGCGGATCAGTCGAGTGGCGACGGCGAACGAGGCGGGATGCCGCACCTGGTGCCCGTCTGTCACGTCGTCGAGGACGGCAAGATCTACTTCGCCTCCGGCACCGATGGCCGCAAGATCCTGAACCTCAAGGCCAACTCCGCGTGGCGGTGACGGTGGACCTGTACTCCGAGGCCTGGGCGCACCTCAAGGGCGTGATGGTGCAGGGGCGGGCGGCGCTCATCGACAAGGGCCCGCGCTTCCGGAAGGTCCGCGCGCTCCTCTACGCCAAGTATCTGCAGTATCCGACTGATGCGGCGCTCGACGAGTCGGACTCGGTGATCGTCGAGGTGACCCCGTCGCGCGTGTTCTCGTGGGGCATGAGGTGAAGCGCCCGCGGGCGCTTCGGGGCGCGCCTGCCTTCACATCGTCAGGCTATCGATGACCTCGTAGCGGTCCGTCGTCACCACCGCACCGGTGTTGGTGGTCATCGCCGCCTGCCGTTCTCGCCGGGCCTGCTCGCTCGCGCGCATGGCCGCTTCACTTTCCCAGAGCGTGACGATCAACCCCTTGCCGGCGCTCCGGTCGACGAGCCAATAGGCCGCCACGAGGCCGGGATCTTCGGCAATCCTGGGCTTGACCTGCTCGCGAGAGCGATCGATCCACCGGTCCAGCTCCTCCTCTGACCCCTGCCACGTGCCGATTCGCGCGAACATCGGGCCTCCTTGCACATCCTCCCAATCGCGTAGCCGGGCCACTATATCGGATGCTTCACGCACTGAGCAATCCGCCTCGTCTGCTCAAGTTGAACACGGTAGTTTCTTCCCGGTGCGCATTTCCAAGGCGTCCGGTGAGAGAAATATTTGGCTAATTTTCGAGAGATCTCGCGGCATAGTGTTTGCAGCCGCAACGCCTGCACAGATGAACAGCCTCACGGCCGAAGGAGGTCAGCGAATGCGAGCGAACGCCGAAGTGAAGGAGTTAACGCCGACCGAGAGCGACGCACCACTGATCCTCGACGGCAAGCTGCGCGAGAGCAATCGCCAGCTCATCGAGGCCCTCGGCCAGAACGAAAAGCTCGTCGGCGCCCTTCACGAGGCCCGCGAGCAGATCACCTCGCTGAAGGAAGAGGTGGACAAGCTGTGCGCGCCGCCGTCGACGTACGGGGTGTACCTGGCGGCCAATGAGGACGGCACGGTGACGATCCTGTCGCAGGGGCGCAAGGTGAAGGTGAACCTGCACCCGTCGATCAAGGTGGAGGCGATCCGCCCCGGGCAGGAGCTGATCCTGAACGAAGGGCTGAACGTCGTCGAGACGGCGGGGTACGAGATCCAGGGCGAGGTGGTGATCCTCAAGGAGCGCCTGGACGACGAGCGGGCCCTGGTGACGCAGCGGGCGGACGAGGACCGGGTGGCGATGGTCGCCGAGCCGCTGCGGGGAGAAGCTGAAGATCGGCGACCACCTGCTGCTGGACGGCAAGAGCGGCTACCTGCTCGAGAAGCTGCCCAAGGGAGAAGTCGAGGATCTGGCGCTGGAGGAAGTGCCGGACATCGCGCTACGAGGACATCGGCGGGCTGACGACGCAGATCGAGTCGATCAAGGACGCCGTCGAGCTGCCGTATCTGTACAGCGACTACTACCAGGAGCACCACCTGACGCCGCCCAAGGGCGTGCTGCTCTACGGCCCGCCGGGCTGCGGCAAGACGATGATCGCCAAGGCGGTGGCCAACAACCTGGCCGCGCGGATCTCGGAAAAGCGCGGGGAGAAGGTCAAGGGCTACTTCCTGAGCATCAAGGGCCCCGAGCTGCTCAACAAGTACGTGGGCGAGACGGAGCGCAAGATCCGGGAGATCTTCGTCAAGGCGCGGGAGAAGGCGGCCGAGGACGTGCCGGTGGTGATCTTCTTCGACGAGATGGACGCGCTGTTCCGCACCCGGGGTCGGGCATCTCGTCCGACGTCGAGACGACGATCGTGCCGCAGCTCCTGGCGGAGCTGGACGGGGTCGAGGTGGTGAAGAACGTGATCGTCATCGGGGCCTCGAACCGGCAGGACCTGATCGACCCGGCGATCCTGCGGCCGGGGCGGCTCGACGTGAAGATCAAGATCGAGCGGCCGGATCGGGAAGCGGCGGCGGACATCTTCAACAAGTACCTGACGGCGAACCTGCCGATTCACGAGTCCGAGACGCGGCCGCACGGCGGCGACGTGCAGGCGGCGCTGGACCAGATGATCGTGGCGACGATCGAGGAGATGTACAGCCTGGGCGAGGAGAACCGCTTCCTCGAGGTGACGTACGCCAATGGCGACAAGGAGGTCCTGTACTTCAAGGACTTCTCCTCGGGGGCGATGATCGAGTCGGTGGTGCGGCGGGCCAAGAAGCTGGCGCTCAAGCGCTATATCCAGACGAGCGAAAAGGGCATCAAGAGCCGAGGACCTGCTCAACGCCGTGCGCGAGGAGTTCAAGGAGAACGAGGACCTGCCCAATACGACCAACCCCGACGACTGGGCCAAGATCGCCGGCAAGAAGGGCGAGCGCATCGTCTACGTCAAGCCCCTCATCGGCGAGGTCAAGGACAAGCAGCGGGCGGTCGAGAAGATCGTGAACACGGGCCAGTATCTTTAATCGGAGGGGCCTCGGCGGCCCCCTCCGAGCCTCCCCAGGATGGGTTGCGCCGGCGAAGCCGGCGCTCGAACGGCGGTTACTTCGACTCGTTCCTGCGCTATGAGCCTATCGGAGAAACCCAGCTAGAGCGATGAGAAGGGTCCAGCTGCGAGGCGGCGCCCGAAGGCAGCCGGCGAGGCGTACTTTCTGTACGTTGAGCCGGCTGCCGAGGGCGCCAACGAAGCAGATGGGCCCTTATCGTCGCTCTAGCAGACGCGGGCCATCACCTGTTCGGCGAATGTCCGGAGGATGCTGTCGCGCCCGATGAAGCCGGCGTCGGGCACCTGGGGCAGGATGATGATGCGCCCGATCTCGGGCACCGTCATGACCCGGCGCACCTGCTCGCGCACCTCGTCGGGCGTCCCGGCGAGCGCCATCAGATCCACGAGGCGATCCGGCACGAGCTCGCGGTGACGCGAGGCGGCGGTCGCGTGCTGGAAGGCGTCGTACCCCTGGCGCAATCGCTCCACCACGGGGCGATCCTCCTCGCTGAACGGCACGGGTAGCGGGTGGCGGAGCGCCGAGGCCACGCGGCCGCGCGCATGATCCCGCGCCAGCGTGCGGTCGGGGCCGACCGACATGGGCGCCCAGATGCCGATGTCCAGATCCTCGAGCCGCCGTCCCGCCTCCTCCGCGCCCCCTGCCACGCAGCCGACGGCGGCGCGCAGGATGCCGGGATCGGTGCTCGCGTACATGATGGCGCCGTCGCCCACGCGACCCGCGGCGGCAAGCATCTTCGGACCCGAGCCGGCCGCGTAGATGGGGATGGTCCGCGGGCGATCGCGGTCGAGCCAGGCGAGGCGGCCCTCGGTGCCGCTCTCGAAGCGAATGGATTCCCCGCGGACGAGCCGCCGAATCGAGGTCGCCATGTGCTCGAGCGTCGCGATGCGCGCCGTCGCCTTGATCGTGAGCCCCATGGTCTGGGCGGCGCTGCCGCCCGTGCCGACGCCCACCACGACCCGGCCCTCGGCGAGGTCGTCGAGCGTGGCGGCGGCGCTCGCCGTCACGGAGATGTGGCGCGTGTGCGGCACGGTGATGCCGGGGCCCAGCCGGATGCGTGACGTGGCGACGGCGCAGGCGGTGAGCGTCACCCACAGCTCCCGGCACACGAGGTGCGTGTCGGTGATCCAGACGGTGTCGTAGCCGAGCGACTCCGCGAGTCGCACCTGCTCGACGATGACGGGAAGGGGCTCGCTGCCGAGGATGCCGACGTCGAACTTCATCGGTCAGACCGGCCACGCCTCCCGGCGATACCCCATGTCCCAGAACATCCACTCGTAGCGGCTGGTCGTCGTGAAGTGGGCAATCATGGCGTCGCGCTCCGCGGGCCCGAGCCCCGCGGCGACGGTGTCGGCGCACGCGAGCACCGCGCGCACCACGCTGCCGAACTCCTCGGAGGCGTAGGTGCCGATCCACCGCGAGTAGAGCGGATCGGGCGAGCCCCTGCGCTCGAGCTCCTTGCCCACCTCCCAGTAGATCCAGTAGCAGGGCAAGAGCGCGGCCACCGCCTCGTGAAAGGGCGAGCCGTAGGCCACGGCGAGGAGATAGCTCGTGTACGCGACGTTCGTGGGGGCGAGCGGTGTCGCGGCGATGGCCTCATGCGTGAGGCCGAAGTCCACGAAGAATCCCTCGTGCAGCTCGCGCTCCACCTTGAGCGCGCCCGCGGCGTGCTCGTTGAACATGATGATCCACGCATCGCGCGGGCGCGCGCGGCGGCGAGCGAGAGCGCCCGGGCGAACTCGCGCAGGTAGAGCGCGTCCTGCACCGCGTAGAAGCGGAAAGCTTCGCGCGAGAGCGACCCGTCGGTGAGGCCGGTCAGGAAGGGGTGGCGGAGGATGGCCGCGTAGATCGGTGACACCGCGTTCCACAGCTCGGAGGTGAGTGACATGGAGCGAGGATACTATGGCCCGGCGCCATCGGCACGGGTCGCTCGGGTATGATGAACACCAAGGAGATCCAAAGACATGAGTGCGACGACGCGGTCGTGCAGACGGCATCGGGGCTGGGCTACGTGGATCTGGTCGACGGGCAGGGCGCGCGGCCGGCCGCGGGCGATTCGGTCAGCGTGCACTACACCGGCTGGCTCAAGGATGGGACGAAGTTCGACAGCTCTCTCGATCGCGGGCAGCCGTTCGAGTTCGCCATCGGCCGGGGCCGTGTGATCCGCGGCTGGGACGAGGGCGTGGCGTCGATGAAGGTTGGCGGCAAGCGCAAGCTCATCATCCCCGCTCATCTGGGGTACGGCGAGCGCGGGGCCGGCGGGGTGATCCCACCCGGCGCCACGCTCATCTTCGAGGTCGAGCTGCTCGGCGTCACCGCGAACGCCTGAAGCGGCGAGGTCGAGACGGCCCGGTCCCGCGTGGCGCCAGTTCATTTACCTTGGCGGGGCCGCGATCCACATGCTGTAATCCCGCTCAGGGAACACGATGTCCCCACCCACCCGCCCGATGGAATGAGGAGGTGCCCCATGAGCAGAGTCATCGCGCTCGCCATCGCCATGCTCTTCGCCGCGGCCACGGTCGCGCTGCCGGCCGCGTGGGCCCAGGCGCCGAAGGCCGCGGCCCCCGCCGCGCTGGCTGCCCCGGCGGCCAAGCCCGCCGAGAAAGCCGAGAAGACGAAGGCCCCGCTCGACATCAACTCCGCCTCCGAGGACGAGTTGAGAACCTTGCCGGGCATCGGCGAGGCCTACGCCAAGAAGATCATCGAGGGCCGGCCGTACAAGGGCAAGGACGATCTCGTCCAGAAGAAGATCGTGCCCAAGCCGACGTACGACAAGATCAAGGGCATGATCATCGCCAAGCAGAAATAGCCTCGCCGAGCGCCGCCGCGGCGCCTGCCGCGACCCGCCATCCCGCGGCGGCGCCCGGCTCCATCAGGATGGGCCGCGCCGTGGGCTCCACGGCTCCCACCGCCTCCGCGTGGCCGGCGGGAAGAGGATGACGGCGGGCGCGCCCACCGCCGCGGCCAAATGGCTCACCCCGGAGTCCCCGCCGAGATAGGCCTGCGCGATTGACAGGACACCGGCCAGGACGGGCAGCGTCGGCGACACCAGGGTGAGCATCGGCGATTCGACGGCGCGGACGAGCTGGGCCGCGGCCTCCGCGTCGGCCGGCCCCGCGTGCAGGAGGACCTGCACGTCGCCGCCGCTCACGACCGCAGCGATGACGCGGGCGAGGAGATCGGCCGCCGCCACCTTCCAGCGGCTTCCCGCGCCGGGCTGCACCACGAGCAATGCCCTGTCGCGGCGCGCCCCGACCTCGTCGAGCGCGCGCCGGGCGCGGTCGCGCCAGGACTCGGGGAGCGCCAGCGGCACGAGACGCGCGGGCCCGGCGCTCGGAAGCCGGCCCAGCGTCGCGAGCAGGTGCTCCCACACCGTATCGCCGTCGCCCGCGGGCAGCGGGGGCGCCACCACGCATGAAGGCGCCAGCGCGCGGAGGCGCTCGGGGTAGCGCTCGTCGCGGGAGCCGAACCACGAGACGACGCGCGCGAAGCCGCCGAGCCGGCCGGTCAGCTCGGGGGACGCCGGCTCGGCCGTGAACAGGATCTCGAGGCCGAAGCCGTCGAAAGACGCCGCGTCGGCGACGACGCCCGCGCCGGCGAGCACCTCGCCGAGCCGTGGCTGACCGCAGAACGTGACGCGCGCGTCGTCGCCCAGCGCCCGGAGAGCGGGCACGGCCTGCAGCACGTCGCCGAGCGCCCCGGGATGGATGACGAGCACGCGCCCGCCCTCAACGCTCACGCCGCGCGCCGCCGGTAGTCGGTCACTTTCGTCTCTGGCACAGGGGCAAGTTGCGAGCGAGACGAGGCGCGAGCGCCCTGGCAGCCCGAGGCGTATGTAGGTATACGTTGAGGGCTGCCAGGGCGCTCGCAACGAAGTATGGCGAAGCAAATTGCCCCTGTGCCGCTTGACCGCGATGGCGCTGGGGCCTAGCATGCAGTGAGCCGGCTCGGCGCCGGCAATCTCCGCGCTTCGTGAGGTCCCCATGAAATTCGCGCTCTTCACGTCGATGGGCAATACCACCTGGGATGAGATCCGCAAGCTGTGGGACTACGCCGACCAGGCCGGCTGGGACGCGGCCTGCGTCACCGACCACTTCATGCCGAATACGGCCGACCGCGTCGGCGACACGATCGAGTGCTGGACGGCGCTCGCCGCGCTCGCGACCACGACGAAGCGGATGCGCATCGGCACCATCGTCACCGGCAATACCTATCGCCACCCGGCGGTGCTCGCCAAGATGGCCGCCAACGTCGACATCATCTCGGGTGGGCGGCTCATCTGCGGCATGGGGGCGGGCTGGCAGGAGAACGAGCACCGCGCGTACGGGATCGAGTTCTACACGGTGCGCGAGCGGCTCGATCGCCTCGACGAGGCCTGTCGCGTGCTGAAGGCCCTCTGGACCGAGCCCAAGGCGAGCTTCAAGGGCCGCTACTATCAGCTCGAGGACGCGCCGCTGATGCCCAAGCCCGTGCAGCGCCCGTATCCCGAACTGATGATCGGCGGCGGCGGCGAGAAGGTGACGCTGCGCATCGCGGCGCAGCACGCCGATCACTGGAATACCTGGGGCGGGCCCGAGATCCTCGCCCGCAAGGGCCGGATCCTCGACGAGCACTGCAAGACGGTGGGTCGCGATCCCAAGACGATCCAGCGCTCGGCGGTGATGGTTCCCGTCATCACGGATGATCCGGCGGAGGTGGCCAAGGTCGAGCAGTCCTACATGAAGCGCATGGGCGCGGATACGACCAAGGCGCGCGACACGGTGCTGGGCGGCACCGCGGACCAGGTCAAGGCCAAGCTCGAGCGCCTCAGCAAGGCCGGCGTCGACACGCTCTTCATTCCCACGATGTTCCTGCCGGCCGATCGGCACCGCGCGCTCGACCGCTTCCTCACTGTGGCCAGGTAATCGGGGCGGGGGCGGCGAGGCCCGCGGCCGGGTGTCAGCTCGCGGGCGCCGCTTCGGCTCGAGCGTGGGCGGAGATCTCCGCCAGGGTGGCGATCCAGACGCGCGGCGTGTGGCGCGCGTGGTCGATCAATTCCTGAAGACAGGCCAGGCGCGACGGCCGGCCGATGATCTGCGGGTGGAAGGTGAAGTTGGTGACGCCGCCCATGGCGGTGATGCCCTCGAATTCGGTGAGCCATCCCTGCAAGACAGGGCCGGGCGGCTGTATCGCACGCTGGCCGGTGAACAGGAAGTACGGCGCGTCGTCGAGCACCCACGAGACGGGGATCTCCACCAGCGCGCGCCCGTTCATGGGCGGATGCAGGTACGGCCGAAGGCGATCCATCATGTTCGAGGAGTAGTCGAAGCCCTCGGCGGTGACGAGGTCGAGCGTGTTCGGGGAGAACTGCCAGGCCGGCGCGCGATAGCCGATGGGTCGCCGACCCGCGAGGGGAGTCAGCACGTCGAGGCTCTTCTTCAGGATGGCCTGCTCGCGCCCGCGCTCGAGGTCGGTGACGCGCTCGTGCACGTCTCCGTGGCAGCCGATCTCGTGGCCGTCGCCCGCGATGGCCCTCACGCTCTGCGGATAGTGCTCGGCGACCCACGCGGGAATGAAGAAGCTCGCGCGGATCTCAGCCGCGCGCAGCACGCTCAGGATGCGGGGCAGACCCTCGAGGATGCCGAAGCGGCCCTGCGAGAGCGCAACCGGCTCCTCGACGCCGCGGGCGAGCCAGAGCGTCTCGGCGTCCAGGTCGAACGTGAACGCGCAGGCGGCCCGAGCCTGCCGGGGCCAGGCGGGATCGGGGCGGGCGGACGGGACATTCGTCATAGCGGGCCTCATCTTAGCCGATGGTGCGCCGCGCGGCCAGACCCACGGCTCACAAGGGTCGGCGTCACGGGCGCGCGCGGTTTAGGGGACTGTTCGATCGCTAAGGTAGTATGAATTCATGGTCACGTCGCTCGATCTGATCCGCCGTCTCGAGGACAATGTATCCCGCGCCCTCGTGGGCAAGCCCGAAGCGGTGCGGCTCGCCGTCGTGGGCCTCATCGCGCGCGGCCATCTGCTCATCGAGGACGTGCCCGGGGTCGGCAAGACGACGCTGGCCGCCGCGCTGGCGCGGTCGATCGGCGGCGGCTTCCAGCGCATCCAGTTCACCTCCGACATGCTGCCCTCCGACGTGCTCGGGGTGTCGGTGTGGGAGCCCAAGCTCAGCGAGTTCGTCTTCAAGCCGGGACCCCTCTTCACCAATATCGTCCTCGCCGACGAGATCAACCGCACGACGCCGAAGACCCAGTCGAGCCTGCTCGAGGCGATGAACGAGGCGCAGGTCTCGCTCGACCACTCGACGTATCCGTTGCCGCAGCCGTTCATGGTGCTCGCCACCCAGAATCCGCGCGAGTACGAGGGCACGTATCCCTTGCCCGAGTCCCAGCTCGACCGCTTCCTCCTTCGCATTCGCATCGGCTATCCCGAGGCGGCCGACGAGAAGGAAGTGCTGCGTGGCGCCCTGGCCCCCTCGCCGGCTCGGCTGGGCCCGGTCCTGTCGATCGACGAGGTGCTCGAGCTGCAGGACGCGGCCGAGCAGGTGAAAGCCGAGGAGTCCGTGCTCGACTACCTCGTCACGCTCGTCACCGCCACGCGCCGCTCGCCGCTCCTGGCGCTCGGCGTGAGTCCGCGAGGCTCGCTCGCGCTGTTGCGGGCGGCGCGCGCGCGCGCCCTGACCGACGGCCGCAACTTCCTCCTGCCCGACGACATCAAGGAGCTGGCGGTGTCGGCGCTCGCCCATCGCGTGATGGTCAAGGCGCGGATGTCGGGCACGGGCGGCGGCAGCATGGACGGTGAGGCGGCCATCCGCGCCATCGTGCAGGACGTCCCCGTTCCCCGCTGACCGGCCGGGCGCGCATCATGTGGTTGTGGCTCGGGCCCCGGAGCTTCCTCCGACGCGTGTTCCACCCTCGGCGCACCATCTGGCCGACGCGCGACGGCTACTGGAGCCTGTTCGTGGTCACCGGCCTCGGCGTCGCCGCGATCAATACCGGCAATAACCTGCTCTACCTGCTCGACTCCCTCCTGTTCGGCCTCATCGTCGTCTCGGGCGTCCTCTCCGAGATGGTGATGCGCGGCTCTCTCTCGCGAGCATCGAGCCGGACGCGATCCACGCCGGACAGCCCGCGCCGTTCGGAGCCGCGGTCACCAACCACAAGCGCTGGCTGACCTCCTACTCGATCACCGTCGAGACGCTGTCGCCCCACGCCCGGCCGCGCGTGCTCTACCTGCCGCGGGTGGGCGCGGGCACCGAGCGCCTGGTGACGTGGGAGGAGACGCTGGCCACGCGCGGGCGCCATCGGCTCAGCGGCATCCGCATCGCGACGCGCTTTCCGTTCGGGCTCTTTGTCAAGGCGGGGCGACCCGCCCTGACCTCGGACATGATCGTGTTCCCGGCCGTGCACCCGATCTCGTCCGAGCTCTTGCGCCAGCTCGGCGCCATCGGGCAGGCGCCGGCCCGCCGGCGGGGCTCGGGGAGCGACCTGTACAACCTCCGCGGGTACCGGTCCGGGGACGACCCGCGGCTCATCCACTGGCGCAGCAGTGCCAAGACGCAGACCCTCACCGTGCGCGAGCTGGAAGCCGAGACCACGGAGGACACGCGGCTCATCCTGCTCGGCGTGGGGACGCCGGGCCCGGCGCTCGAGGCCGCGCTGTCCGAGGCCGCGTCGCTGATGACACATCTGATTCGCGGGGGCGCGGGAGTGGAGCTGATCGGCCCCGGCTTCTTCGTCCGCCTGGGCCGGGGCCGGCCGCATTTGCACCGGATGCTGACGGCGCTGGCTCTCTACGATCCCGGGCGCCCGGCCCCGCGGCCGGCGAGGATGAGGCGGGCGAGCCAGGCCGGCTGCGGCCGCTACGGCAGATCCGGGTGAGGCTCGGCTGAGGTGTCGCCCCTCCTTGCTCTGCGCCTCGTCACCTACCTGACGGTGGCCGACGGCATCGCCGCGCTCCTGCTCGCTGGCCTCATCGCGCACGCTCGGCGCGGGCCTCGTGGGCGCGGCGGTGCTGGCGAGCTGGTGGCTCGAGCGGGCACGCGAGCGCGGAGCCGTCACGCAGGCGCTGTCCTGGGTCCTGGTGGCGCTCGCCGCCGTCGCGCTCACGGTGGACCTCCTCTATTTGGCCGCCACCGTGCTCGACGGCATGGTGCACGTGCTGCTCTTCGTGATCCTCGCGCGGCTGATCATGTGTCGCTCCCTCCGCGAGCTGCGCGATGCGGGCTTCTTGTCGTTCTTCCTGCTCGTGGCCACCGCGTCCGCCACGTTCAGCATGGGCTTCCTCGCCGTCTTCGTCGCCTACCTGGCCCTGGCCACGTGGATGATGATGTTGAACCACATCGTGACGGAGTCCGACCAGGCGGGGCGCCGCGACCTCATGGTGACGCGCGCCTCGGTCTTCGCGGCCAGATGATCCGCGTGAGCCTCGCCGCGGCGGTGGGGACGTTCGTCATCGCGGGCATCCTGTTCTTCCTGATCCCGCGCGTAGAGCAGGCGACGCTGCCGCTGCGCGCCCACGTCTCGCGCATGGTCACCGGCTTCTCGGAGCGCGTGGACCTGGGCTCCTTCGGCGACATCGAGGCCGACAAGACAGTGGTCATGCGGGTCCAGTTCCCCGACGACGGCATCGACCCGCCGGCACTGCCGAACCTCCGGTGGCGCGGGATCGTCTTCGACACCTTCGACGGCCGCACCTGGTCGGTGGGCCGGCCAACCTGCCGGCTCGTGGCGCGTGGCCCCGGCGGACAGTTCCTGGTCGGGACCTCACGCGGCCGTGGGCCCGTGGTGCGCCAGGAGATGTTCCTCGATCCCATCGGCACCGACATCATCTTTGCGGCGCCCCGCCCGCTGCGCCTGGATGTGCGGGCCGCAACCATCAACGCGGATGACATGGGCTCCATCTCGGTGCCGACGGAGGCGGCACGGCTGCACTACGTCGTCGAGTCCGAGCTGGAGACGGCGCCGCCGCCGGGCACCCGCGTGTCCGCCGCGGCCGCGGCCCTGCCCGAGCAGGAGCGCCGCCGCTTCCTTCAGCTTCCCGATCTGTCCCCGGAGATCGCGCGCCTGGCCCGGGACGTCACGGCGGGAAGCACGCGACCCGCTCGAGGCGGCGCACCGCCTCTCGGTGTTCCTGTCCACCAACTACAGCTACAGCCTGTCGAAGCGGGAGACCTCGGTCGATCTGCTCCAGGATTTCCTCTTCAACCGGCGAGCGGGCAACTGCGAGTACTTCTCGGCCGCGCTCGCCGTCATGCTCCGGAGCCTCGATATCCCGTCTCGCGTCGTCGGCGGCTTTCAGCGCGGCGAGTGGAACCCCTATGGCCGGTACTTCATGGTGCGGCTCGCCGACGCGCATGCCTGGGTCGAGGTGTACTTCGATGGGCTCGGGTGGATGACCTTCGATCCGTCGCCCCGCGCGCAGCCGGAGCCTCGCACGGGGCCGTGGGCATGGTCGCTGCAGCTCGACGCCGCCCGCATGCGCTGGTATCGCTACGTCGTCAACTGGAGCCAGCAGGACCAGCGGGTGATGGTCTCGGCCGTCCAGCGCCAGGCCCAGGACTTCCGGCTGGCATTCGCCTGGCCGAAAGACTGGGGCGGCAAGTCCTGGCTCATCGCCGCGGCCGGCCTGCTCGCCGCGGGCGGGCTCGGGTGGTTGGTCTGGCGCGCTCGCTTCCGGGGCGCGGCGGGCCGATCCGCGCGCATGCCGCGCTTCTACGAGCGCGCGCTGCGGCAGCTCGCGCGGCGCGGGCTCGTCCCCGGCCCTGCCGAGACGGCCCGCCAGTTCTGCGGCCGAGCGGGCGCCGCCGCACCGGTCTGCGCCGCTCCCTTGGCTCGAATTACCGGCGCCTACGAGCGCGCCCGCTTCGGGGCGGAATCGCTGAGCGACGCGGAGCGTCTCCGACGTCGAGCGCTGCCTCGCCGACCTCGCCGCCGCCGGGCGCCGATAAGGGCCCATCTGCTGCGGTACGGCGCCCTCGTCCGGGCGCTCAACGTACGGACAGTACGCCTCGCGCCCGGCCTTCGGGCGCCGCCTCGCAGCTGGACCCTTCTCGCCGCCCGGCTCCCGCTCCGGCCCAGAAAGCGTCCTGCGGTCTGGGCACCGACCTACTGCGATTGACTCGCTTGCGGCCTCGGGCTAGGCTCTGGCCACCGTATTGATCGCCACGTCGTTGCGCGCGGCGCAGGGCCGCTTCTCGCCGGCGCGTTCAGGAGACACATCTCATGAAGACCAAGCTGCTCGCGCTCATCGCCCTGCTCGTCCTTGGATGCTTCGTTCTCACGGCCACGCCCGTCGTGGCGCAGGAGTCGCCGAGACCGGGGGTGTGCTGAAGGTGGCGATGATCGGTGAGCCGCCCTCGCTCGACCTGCACTCGACGACCGCCGTGATCACGCAGCAGATCACCTGGCATGTCTACGAGACGCTCTACACGTACGACAAGAGCTATAGCCCGATCCCGTTCCTCGCCCAGGGCCACACCGTGAGCGACGGGGGACGGCGCTACACCATCGCGCTCCGCCGCGGGGTCAAGTTCCACAATGGCAAGGAGATGACGGCGGCAGACGTCGTCGCCTCGCTCAATCGCTGGGGGAAGATCTCGACGCCGGGCAAGCCGCTCTGGAAGAACGTCGAGGCGATCGAGGCCAAGGATCCCTTCACCGTCGTCCTTCACCTGAAGGAGCCCTCCGGCTCGCTCCTCTTCGGCCTCGGCCGGCCCAATGCGGGCGCGGCCATTCATCCGAAGGAGGTGATCGAGGCGGCCGGCGACGGACCGATCAAGGACTACATCGGCACCGGCCCGTACCGCTTCGTCGAGCACAAGCCCGACCGCCACATCAAGCTCGCCCGGTTCAAGGACTACAGCGCTCGCGCGGAGGCGCCGGACGGCTACGGGGGCAAGCGGACGGCGTACGTGGACGAGATCCTCTTCCTTCCCGTTCCCGACGTGGCGGTGCGCCTGGCCGGGGTCGAGACCGGGGAGTACCACTTCGCCCAGCAGATCAAGCAGGACCAGTACGACCGCGTCAAGGGCTTGAGCGGCATCGACGCGCGCGTGGTCAAGCCGTATGGCTGGATCACCGCGGTGCCGAACCACAAGGAAGGCCTGATGGCGTCGAAGAAGATCCGCCAGGCCTTCCAGGCCGCGCTCGACATGGAGCCGATCATGGGCGCGGCGATGGGCAACAAGGACTTCTACCGACTCGACGGCGCGCTCTTCTTTCCCGAGCAGGCCGCGTTCTATTCGACGTCGGGTCTCGCGGCCTATAACCAGCGGGACAAGGACAAGGCCCGCCGCCTTCTCAAGGAAGGCGGGCTATGCCGGCCAGCCCGTCCGCTGGATCACGACGCGGGAGTACGAGTGGATGTACAAGACCGCGCTCGTGGCCAAGCAGCAGCTCGAGGAGGTCGGCTTCAAGGTCGACCTGCAGGTCCTCGACTGGGCGACCCTCGTCCAGCGGCGCAACAAGCCCGAGCTGTTCGACGTCTTCTCCACCGGCTTCACGTTCAATGCCGATCCGGCGCTGGCCACGAGCCTGCAGTGCGCCTGGCCCGGCGGATGGTGCAACGAGGACAAGGAGAAGCTCCTCGCCGACCTGGCGCGCGAGACCGACGTGAAGAAGCGCCGGGCGCTGATCGACCGGGTGCAGGCGATCTTCTACGAGGACGTCGGCCGCGTGAAGCTCGGCGACTACTTCCTGCTCGACGTGGTGCGCAAGGACCTGCGCGGCTTTCAGTCCACGCCCGAGCTCTACTTCTGGAACGCCTGGCTAGAGCGATGATAAGGGCCCATCTGCTTCGTTGGCGCCCGCGACCGCACGCTCAACGTACAGAGAGTACGCCTCGCGTGCGGTCATCGGGCGCCGCCTCGCAGCTGGACCCTTCTCATCGCTCTAGCCGGTGTTTCTCCGACAGGCTCCTAGGCCATTCGCCGGAGGATCTCATTGCGATGAAGACGCTCATCACCGCGCTCGTACTGACGCTGGCCGTTGGACCCGCCCTCGCCCAGGAGCAGGCGCCCCGCATGGGCGGCGTGCTCAAGATCGCGGTGATCGGCGAGCCGCCCTCGCTCGACCTGCACACGACCACCGCGACGATCACCTACCAGATCATGTGCGCACGTGTACGAGGGGCTCTTCACGTACGACAAGAGCTTCACGCCGATCCCCATGCTCGCCGAGAGCTATACCGCGAGCGACGCCGGGCGCCGCTACACCATCGCGCTGCGCAAGGGGGTGCGGTTTCACAACGGCAAGGAGATGACGTCGGCCGACGTGGTCGCCTCCCTCACGCGCTGGGGCAAGGTCGCGACCCTCGGCAAGACCACGTGGCGGAACATCGAGGCCATCGAGGCCAAGGACCCGTCGACCGTGGTGATTCACCTCAAGCAGGCGTCGAGCGCGATCCTCTTCGGACTGGCGGAGTACAACAACGCCGCCGCCATCTATCCGAAAGAGGTCGTGGACGCGGCGGGCGACGGGCAGGTCAAGGAGTCCATCGGCACCGGGCCCTTCCGGTTCGTCGAGCACAAGCCCGATCGGCACATCAAGCTCGCCCGCTTCAAGGACTACAGCGCCCGGCCGGAAGCGCCCAACGGCCTCGGAGGCAAGCGGGTGGCCTACGCCGACGAGATCCTCTTCCTGCCCGTTCCCGACGTCGCCGTGCGGCTGGCCGGGGTCGAGACCGGCGAGTACCATTACGGCCAGCAGATCAAGCAGGACCAGTACGAGCGGATCAAGAGCCTGCCCGCTCTCGAGCCGCGCATCATCAAGCCGAGTGCGTGGTCGACGGCCGTCCTGAACCACAAGGACGGCGTGATGACGTCGAAGAAGATCCGCCAGGCGTTCCAGGCGGCGCTCGACATGGAGCCGATCATGGCGGCGGGCTTCGGCAACAAGGACTTCTACCGCCTCGACGGCTCGGTGTTCTTCGTCGAGCAGGCGGCGTGGTACTCGACCGCGGGCGTCGCGGCCTATAACCAGAAGGACAAGGACAAGGCGCGGCGGCTCCTGAAGGAGGCGGGGTATTCCGGGCAGCCCGTCCGCTGGATCACCACGCGCGAGTACGAGTGGATGTACAAGAACGCGCTGGTGGCCAAGCAGCAGCTCGAGGCAGGCCGGCTTCGTGGTCGACCTCCAGGTGGTCGACTGGGCGACCCTCGTCCAGCGCCGCAACAAGCCGGAGCTCTACGACGTGTTCTCGACGGGGATCACCTTCGGCGCGTATCCCCTCAGGCCGCGAGCCTGCAGTGCAACTGGCCGGGGTGGTGGTGCCAGGAAGAAAAGGAGAGGCTCCTCGGCGAGCTGGCCGCGGATCCCGACGCCAAGAAGCGCAAGGTCCTGCTCGACCGCATCCAGACGATCTTCTACGAGGACGTGGGACGGATCAAATTCGGGGACTACTTCTCGCTGGACGTCAGCCGCAAGGAGCTGCGCGGCGACTTCCGCACCTCGGTCGTGAACTACTACTGGAACGCCTGGCTCGCGCGCTAGAGCGATGATAAGGGCTCATCTGCGTCGTTGGCGCCCTGACAGCCGGCTCAACGTACAGAAGTACGCCTCGCCGGCTGCCATCGGGCGCCGCCTCGCAGCTGAACCCTTCTCATCGCTCTAGCCGAGTTTTCTCCGACAGGCTCCGTTTGAAGGCGCGCGTGAAGATCTATCTGCTCCGGCGGGTGCTGGCGGTGATCCCGGTGATGATCATCGTCGCCACGCTGGCGTTCGTGCTCATCCACCTCGCCCCCGGCGATCCCGCCAGCGTCATCGCGGGGCCGTACGCCACGCCCGACGACGTCGGCAAGCTCCGCCGTCAGCTCGGCCTCGACGAGCCGCTGCCCATGCAGCTCATGCACTGGTACGGACGCCTGCTGACCGGCAATCTCGGCGATTCGATCTTCCTGCGGCGCCCCGTCACGGAAGCGGTGCTGGAGCGGATCGAGCCCACGCTGCTCCTCACGATCTGGGGGACCCTGATCGCGGTGCTCCTCGGCGTGCCCGCCGGGATCGTCTCCGCCCGCTATCACAACTCGGCCGTGGACCAGTCGCTCATGGGGCTGGCCCTCCTCGGGCTCTCGATCCCCAACTTCCTCCTCGGCCTCTTGATGATCCTGGTCTTCGGCGTCTGGCTGGGCTGGCTGCCCGTGGCGGGCTACGTGCCGCTCGACGAGGGGCTCTGGCGCAACACGCGCTCGCTGCTCATGCCGAGCATCTCGCTCGGGCTCGTGCAGTCCGCGCTGATCGCGCGCATCACGCGCTCGAGCATGCTCGACGTGCTCCGCGAGCAGTACATCGTGTCCGGCCGCGCCAAGGGCCTCGACGAGCGCACGGTGGTCTACAAGCACGCGTTGAAGAACGCCATCATCCCGACGCTCACCGTGATCGGGATCACCTTCGCGCTGCTCGTCGGCGGCGCCGTCGTCATCGAGACGGTGTTCAATATCCCGGGGCTGGGCCGGCTCATCATCTCCGCGGTGCTGCGCCGCGACTACCCGGTGATCCAGGGCGTGGTGCTGCTGATCGCCGTCTCGTACACCGTGATCAACCTGCTCGTGGACCTGGCCTACCTCGTGATCGACCCCAGGATCCGCTACCAATGAGCCGTCGACCGGCGAGCCGTTGCCTAAGGCATCCATGAGCTCGACGCTCGAGGCCGTCCGTGGCCCGGTGGCGATGGAGAGGCCGGCCTCCTCGGAGCGCTGGCGGTGGCTGCGCCTCCTGTTCCGGAGGAAGATCGCGCTGATCGGGGCCGTGCTCGTCACCGTCAACGTCATCGTCGCCGTCCTCGCTCCCGCCATCGGCCGGTGGGATCCGCTGCTGCTGGACGTGAAGGCCCGCCTGGCGGCGCCGAGCGCGACGCACTGGTTCGGCACCGACGACGTGGGGCGGGACGTGTGGAGCCGGGTGATCTACGGCGCCCGGCTGTCCATGATCGTGGGCGTCTCCGTCGTCCTGTTCTCGTTCGTGGCCGGCATCGTCTTCGGGCTCCTCGGCGGCTACTATCGCCGGTTCGACAACGTGCTGATGCGGGTGATGGACGGGATCATGGCCTTCCCCGGCATCATCCTGGCGATCGCGCTGATGGCGTCGCTCGGGCCGAGCGTGGTCAACGTGATCGTGGCGCTCGGCATCGTCTACGTGCCGCGCGTGGCCCGCATCGTGCGCGGCTCCGTGCTCGTGATCCGCGAGACGCCCTATGTCGAGGCCGCGCCTCGCCCTCGGCGCCGGCGACGTGACCGTGCTCTGGAAGCACATCCTGCCCAACTGCCTGTCGCCCGTCATCGTGCAGGGCACGTTCATCTTCGCCGCCGCAGTCCTCGGCGAGGCCGCGCTGTCCTTCCTCGGCGTCGGCGTGCCCCCCAGATCCCCTCATGGGGCAATGTCCTCGCCGAGGGACGCCTCTATCTCCAGCAAGCCCCGTGGCTGACGCTCTTCCCGGGCGCCGCCATCATGGCCTGCATCCTCGGCCTCAACCTCTTCGGCGACGGCCTCCGCGACCTCCTGGACCCCAAGCTCCGCGGGATCCAAGGCGCCGCGAGAGAGAACTAGCCCAATCCGAAAGTAGGCACAGCCCCGGGCGGCGAGCAGGCCGAACACGGCGCGATGCCCTCCGGGACCTGCTCGCCCCGCGGCTCAAGGGTGGCTGATCGGGCGGCCATCTGCCCGGCCCTGTGTCTTCCGGCCGGTGAGCTTGGCGACGTGCAGGACCAGATTCGCCGCTGTCCCCACGGCGTTGCCCTGCGGCACCATATAGGTGGCGCGCTTCATCACCGGGTGAGCGTCGAGATAGCCGCGCACCTCGGTCGTGGTCATCCCGGTGCTCACCAGCGCATCCTCGAATTCCCGTTGCGCGCGCTTTCTGGCCTCGGTCAGGATCATCTGACAGCGCGAGAGCGCGTGCACTTCGGCGTCGCCCTTGATCTCGAGCGGGGCGTAGAGGAGGTCGGGGTACTTGCCGATGACACCCGCCATGGCGCCGACGCTCATGGTATTCGGCATGCACGCGTAGGGCGACAGCTCGCAGATCATGTGGGCTTTCTTGTGAAGATACGCCCAGAGCGCCTTGCCCACGAGCATGTCGCCCTCGCCGCCGTCGAGGCGGCTATGGAAATAGGGCGCGGCCAGGCGGCGCAGCTCGAACTGATCCGGGAGCTCGTGCGGCAGGTTTCCCATGGCGCGGCGCAGGCGGTTGTAGTTCCATCGGTAGATCGCCTGGACGACGCGGCCGGCGCCGAGCTTGAGGCGTGCCCCGCGCTCGATGCCACTGTAGTCCTCGAAGGTCTGAAGACCCAGGCGCAGCAGATAGTCCATCCAGACGGCGATGGCCGCGGGATAGACCTGCGCACCCTCCGCCTCGAGCCAGCGATGGATATTGTAGTTGGGATCGCCCTCCACGGTCTGCAGGTAGAACTCACCGGTGATCTTGACCGAGGGCTTCACTCGCAGACGGTCCACCTCGATGGCCGAGAACTTCCTGTGAATCTCGCGGAGCGCCCTCGTGAAAGAGGAGGTCGTGAGGTGCCAGGACACCGACCGCAACGGGCCGTGCCGGGGCCGGTTGCGGAAGAGGTCGTAGAGGTACTCGACGCTCTCCTTGACGACGGCGTCGGTTTGACCGGCGACCACCTCGTACGGCCGTACCTGGTACTCGAGATCCTGGACGAGGTCCGTGCAGAAGATCGCCCAGAGGCAGCCGAGCGTCATCGGAGGATCGAGGTTGAGACCGCCGCCCATGACCGCCCTCTGGGCCAGGTCGTCCTGGGCCAGCAGGAACATGCGGAATGCGCCCAGGCCGGCGTTGCGGAGGCCCAGCTCGTAGCTCTGGTGGTATTGCCCGAACCGGCAGGCGCCGCAAGCGCCGGCCGTCAGGTAGACGTAGCGCTTGGCTGTTTCCTCGCCCCCGTGCTCCTGCGCCTTCTGCTTGACGAAGTTGACCAGGTTGCCCGTCGTGAAGCTCGTCGGGCAGCACTGGCCGATGTCGGCGACCTCCCGGCCGGTGAGGAGATCCTCCCTCGTGGCCACGGGGAGGACCTCGGCGCGATTGCCGCCGTTTTCCAGCACGGCCTGGATCAACCGCTCGACGCGCCAGTGCAGCCCGCCGAAGAGGACCGTCACCGAATCGCGCTCGGCGCGGGTGAACGGCTTCGGAGCATATGCACGGTAGTGCTCGGTGATGGTCGTGGCCATTATGGCCTCCCTGCTGTGCCGACCAGCGGCACGCTCGAGGACGGTGACCTTCCGAGCAGACATCCGATGACAGCACCGCGCTGCTGACCGTGTCAAGGCCGTCGTGCCGTCCTCGGGGACTCCCTTGACTCCATATGCTCGCCCTCCGCGAGATACGGCGCGCCGGGAATCGGGCGATTGGATTTTGCTTGTTGGCGGCGATCCCCGCGACTATACTGCGGTTCCGCTTTGTCGACTCAGCCACCCGGGAGGTGCGGTTGTGGGAGGTACGATCGTGAGATGTGCACTCGTGGCCGGCGTGCTGATCGCGTTGAGCCCTTCGCTCGCGCAGGCGCAAACTGCTGACGACCTGTCGGCGCTCCGCAAGGACATTGACGCCCTCAAGGAAGGGCCAGGCCGCCCTCTCGGAGCTCCAGCAGATCAAGAACCTGCTGAGTGCAGCCCCGCCCGCGCCCAGGGCCGCATCCGCGCCCCGGAAGCGGTCCTGACGTCGGCGACGGGCCGTCGAAGGGCAAGAAGGACGCAAGACTCACGCTGGTCGAGTTCACCGATTACCAGTGACCCTTCTGCAGCCGGTACGTCCGTGAGACGTACCCCCAGATCGAGCGAGACTACATCCAGACCGGCCTGGTGCGGTACGTCGTCCGCGACCTGCCGCTGGAATCGATCCACAAGGACGCCTTCAAGGCCGGCAGAGGCGACCACTGCGCCCGCGATCAGGGCAAGTACTGGGAGATGCACGATCGCCTGTTCGCGAACCAGCGTCAGCTCGGCCGAGATGACCTGGCGAAGCATGCGCAGGCGATCGGGCTGGACATGGGGATGTTCGAGCAGTGCATCGCCAGCGGCGAAGCACGCGGACGCGATACGGAAGGATCTCGCGGAGGCCGCAGCGGCTCCAGGTCACCGGCACGCCGACGTTCTTGATAGGCGTGTCGAGCCCGAACAGTCCGAGATGAAAGCGACGCGGCTGGTCGGCGCGCAGCCGTACTCGGCGTTCAAGTCGATCATCGACGGCCTGCTCGCGGCACCGAAGTGACAGGACCGGTAAGCGGCAGTGACCGCGCGGCTCGCGACGACACCCGGCCGCCTCGCCAGCCCGCCTGGGCTTCTGCAAAGGACCAGACCCCCGGGTCCAGATGAAGCCGAGCCGCCGGGGGTCCGAGTTGATGCCCACTAGTGCGAGCTCGCTCCCGCGGCACGATCTAGCTCGGCGTGACCGGCTCTGGCTCTTCGGCACGGTGACGGTCGCCTGGCCGGTGCTCGCGTTGCCGCTGGCATCCCTCGCTTCGTAGATGACGGTGTAGATCCGGCCGCTGCCCGGCCCGCTTCGCTCCGCGCGGAGCAGGAACGTGCGATCGTCGGTGCCGATCGCCCCGCCCTGGATGTCGTTGGCCGTGTCACCGTCGCCCAGGCCATTGTCCGGCTCGTTGCTCGTGATCGAGAGCAGCTTGACGGTCGGGTTCGGATCACACTTGTCCTCGACCGTGATGCGTCGCGGTGATCGGCACGAGCTTGTGGTCGGGCGGCCAGAGCACCGCTGGCGACAGCTTCACGCTGATCGTCGGCGGCGTGGTGTCGACGATGGTCACGTTCTGGGTGGCCGTGCCCAAGTTGTTGGAGGCGTCGCGCACGGACCAGGTGACCAGGGTCGGGGTCGGCTTCAAGGGAAGAACGCTGGTGCGTCGTTCCCGACCGGGGGAGGGAACCATCGCAGGTGTCGGTGGCCGTCGCGCTTCCGAGATTCAGCACCTGCGTACCGCTGTGTCCCGAGCATTCCACTGTCCGGTCGGCTGGCGCCGTCACGATCGGCTTGGTCGTGTCGGCGACCGTGATCTTGGTCGTCGCCTCGGCATACTCGCCGAAGTCGTCGATGACCTTGAACCAGTAGGATGTCGGCGGCTCGTTCGCGGGCGTCAGCGGCTGCTCGAGGTCGACGCTCGACACGCGTCCCGATGAGCGGGCCCTTCCGACTGCCCAGGTGCCATGCGAACGACGCCACGTTGTTGTCCGGATCGTGCCAGATCGGGTCGAGCGTGAACGCCGCGCGACTCGGGGCTTTATCATTGCACTCGACCGTCGATTCCGGGAGTGAGGGCGGCGCTCGGTGGCTGGTTCACGAGCCTCCCCTTGATGTTGGCGAACATCTCGATGTGGTCCGTCTGCAGCACCATGCCCCGCAGCGTGCACACGCCGTTCGGTTGGTAGCCGCCAAGTCCGACGTCGATGGGCAGGCTGCCGGCCTTGGACACGGCCACCGTGTCGCCGCCGCCTCGCGTCCGCGCACGGAGTGCTTGATCCATGCGCCCGCGAACGTGCCCGCACCGCTGCCGCCATTCAGCGCCGCGTTGACCGTGCTCGCGCCGACGCCCGACAGCTCGACCAGTGTGTGATCGCCAGCGAACAAACTCTCGAAGAAGCTGCTTTCGAAGGTGACGTCGTTCAGGTGCACCTGGTGCGTCATCCCGTAACAACGGGAGCCGGCGGAACACGGTTTCTCGGCGAACTCGATCCGCCCGCGCGGCGTCGTGTACCTCGTGTCGGAATCGTCACCGTCGAAGACCCGAACCGGAGCACGCAGCTGCTGTCGCCGTCCGTGGACTGGCAGTTCGGAGTGCCCTCGATCTCGCAGGCGCTCAACTGCCCGAAGAGGACCGAACCCAGGGGAGAATGGGCCACGCAGACGGGTGTGTGGCTCGTCCGTCGCGGCCGTCGTCTTGGCGATGTTGTCGGGGTCGCAGTCGGCCGGCGGAAGGACCTTCGGGCAGCCGGGGCCGCCGGGGGCAGGGTTGCAGACCAACGAGAACGCGGTCTTGTCGACGTTCGTCCGCGTCGAGACCTTGCAGCGTGCACGCACTGGCCAGCTTGCACTGCTGCGCGATACTTTCCACGTTGGACTCTACCTGCTGCGTGCAGAAAGCTTCCTGGGTTGCCGGAGTGCTCGCATCCCCGCATCCCAGGAACTCCTTCGTGTATCGTCCTGGGCGTGTACTTGACGACGAGACCGGGCGGGCTGCCCTGGCTGCTTTCGGACGCGAAGGCAAGGCGCCGGCCGTTCGAGCCCGTGATGACGAACGCGATCGCGCTGTCGGGAGTGTAGCCGTCACGGATGACGATGGCCTGGACGAGGTCGCGGATGTCCTGGCTCCTCTCCGGGAGGTCCCGCTCGTTGGCGGCCCAGTCGGGCGGCGACCAGTTGATTTGACCGGTGGTGTCGAGCGTCCTGAGGTTCGTCGCCCCGGTGAATGGGTCGGCATTCGGCGAGCTCACTACGGAGATCTGCAGGACGGGGTCGCTGGCGTCCACCTGCGTCGACGAGAACTGGATGTACGCGGCGTCGATGTGCGCTTTCGGCGGCACACCGAGCTTCGGGAACCGAAGACCGACATGGTTGTCCTGGCCCAACGTGAGCACCGTGAGGTTGAGCACCGCGGTGGGCTGGGTGGGCGCCTGCGTGACATCGTCCGCCCCGGCCTTGAGGAAGTTCTCGTCCGGGACAGGCGACCTCGACGATACCGTCGCATTCGCAGGAGCAGAGTACGGCGTTTTGGGCGTTCGGGCTGATCGAGTCACCGGTTGACAGAACTGCCCGCAGCCCACGAGGGCCACGAACAGGATGAGGACCAGCACTCCGCACGCGGCGAGGAAGCTGGCAACATGATTGCCCTCGCGGGCGCGATCGTAGGGACTATCGGTGGTCTAGGCGACATAGCGGCCTCCTCAAACCCGGAGTTAGCGAAAGAACCGGAGTTAGCGAACACCGTGATTTTCACGATGTCCTGCCCGTTTTGGATGGCTCCCGCTTCTTATGGCCACCGTGGTCTTGGATCGGAAGTCTCCCCGCAACACGCGTTCCTGCGGCCGGCACCCCGTCCCTGGGCCCCGTCACCGCGATATAAACGCCTCCTCCTTCGCGCCCGTCGCTACCCGCTCGATGACCCGCTGAGCTGGCCCGCCGGGCCTGACCTACGCGGGTGACGAAGCTGGCGCGCCGACCATCGCTCATATGGGTCACCTTTCCCGTATTCTTACGATTGGCGTGCACGCTTCGTGCGGCCGAGCGTGAAAGAATCGTGAACGCCCAGCAGGGGGCCACCCGTGACAAGCTCGCGGCCCTGTTGTGGGGCGAGCGCGGCGACGAGCAGGCGCGGGGGTCTCAGCCACGCCTCGTGGCCCTGCCCCGGGCGCTCGCTGACACCCATCCACCGCCCTTGCGGATCGAGGGGCAGATCTTGACCCTGGACGCCGACGGAGTGGAGGTCGACGCGGGGACCCCAGGCGCTCGGGCTCGACAAGGGCGCCTTCGAGCGGTGCCTCGAGAGCGGAAAGCACGCGGACGCGATCCGAAAGGACCTCGCGGAAGCTCAGCGGCTTCAGGTCACCGGCACGCCGACATTCTTCATCGGTGTGGCCGGACCCAACGACTCCGAGATGAAGGCGACCCGGCTGGTCGGCGCCCAGCCGTATGCGGCGTTCAAGGCCGCGATCGATCAGCTGCTCGCAGCGTCGAAGTAAGGCGCAGGACGGTAGTGATAGTGAGCTCGCGCCAGCACCCCGGCGCCGGCTATGCGCCGGGGTGCTGCGACGACCGCCTTCAGGTCAACGGAAGCCGAAGCCGCCCGGGGGCCGAGGATGAGGCCCCGAGGCGGCTCCCCACCGCACGATCTATTGGCTGGCCGCCTGACTCTTCGGGACGATCACGGTGGCCGTCTTGGTTGTGGTGTTGTTGCTGGCGTCCGTGGCTCGGTAGGTGACCGTGTAGATCCGCCCGTTCCCCTTTCCGCTTCGCTCCGCGCGGAGCATGAACGTGCGAGCGTCGGCGGTCGCACCTTGGATATCCCCCTGCCGTGTCCCCGTCGCCCAGGCCGTTGTCGGGCTCGTTGCTCGTGATCGAGATCAGCTTCACGGTCGGGTTCGGATCACAGGTGTCGCTGACCGTGATCGTCGCCGTGATCGGGATCAGCTTGTGATCGGGCGGCCACAGGACCGTCGGCGACAGCGTCACGGTGAGCGTTGGGCGGCGTGCGTGTCCGCGACCTTGACGACCTCTGCGTCGCCGTAGCCCTTGTTCGTCGCGACTGCGTCTGGTCGCGGTCCACTTGACCGTGGTGTCCCGGAGCCCGGAAGAGCTGCGGCGCGTCGTTCGTGACGGCCGGCGAGGCGATCGCACACGTCGTCCGCCGTCGCCGTCCCGATCGCCACCGGCGTGACCACTCGGCCCGTGCACTCGACCGCCGTCTTCCGACCGGGCGGCGGGTCGGGCGGCGCGTGACGGTCGGCGGAGTGGTGTCGACGACGTTGACCGTGGGTCGTGTCCTCGTCGTACTGGCCGAACAGCGTCGATGACCTTGAACACGTACGACGTCTGGTGGTTCGACGTCGGCGTGCTGACCAGCTGCGTGAGCTGACGCCCGAGCAGGTTCCCGATCGAGCTGGCCGGTGCGGCTGCCCTTGAACCACCCGAACGACACGATGTTGTTGTCGGGTCGGAGCTCTGCGAGCCGTCGAGGTTGAACGTCGCCGCCGCCCGCTGAAATTGCACTCGACGCCTTATCGGGTCTGATCGTCACCGGCGATGGCCGTCGGCGGCTGGTTGACGAGCCGGCCGTGGAGGTCGGCGTGCCAGCGTCACCTGCTTCTCAGTTGATGAGGGTCGCCCGCCAGCGAGCACGCCCCGCCCGGCTGCCAGCCGCCGACCGAGATCTGTCAGCGGAGCGCGCGTTGCCGGCGTAGAAGGCCTGTTCGGTCCCGCCGTCGTCTTTGCTATGTCGGTGCCGCGCACCGAGTGGTTCGTCAAGTTCGGCGCGAAGGTGCCCTGCACCGGTCGTGCTGTCGACGAAGGCGCCGACCGGTGTTCTCGCCGACACCGGTGACGTCGGTCAGCCTGTGATCGCTCGAGGAGCGTCCGAGAACTGCAGGTCGTTCACGTTGATCCGGTGGTTCATGCCCACGAAACACCCGAGGGGATCGCCGGGACACGGCGTGCCGACGAACTGCATCACGGCCGCGCGCCGTGTTGCCGGCCGAGTGCGGATTCTCGCCGTCCTCGTCGCGGACTTGCACGCTGCACCTTGCTGCTCGCCTCGTCCAGGTCGCAGGCGCTCGAGGCGCCCGGTCAGCAGCGACCCCAGCGGCGAGTTCGCCACACAGACCGGCGTGTGGCTGGCCGTCGCCTTGCGTCGCCTCGGCGATGCCTGTGGGATCGCAGTTCTGCGGCGCGACTTCGGCGAGCACGCCTGCCCTGTCGCACGGATCTCTGGCACACCGCCGAGAACTGGATCGCATCCTGCCTCCTTCAGCGTGCACGTGCAGGCGTCTGGCCAGGCGACAGGCGCTGCGCCAGGTCGCTGACGTTGCTCTGGACGCGTGCCCTGGCAGACCGCCGCCGCCTTCGCCTGGTCGGCCGCGTCCGCCGGGTCGGCGCACGCCACGAACTGCTGCGGTAGCCTTGTGCGGCACGTACTCGACGGTGAGGTAAGGCTGGCTGGGGACTGCTCGACTCGGACGCGCGCGGCCACGCGCGTGCCGCCCAGCCCGGTGATGATGAACGCCACCGCGCTGTCGGGCGTGTAGTTGCGGGTCGTTCACGATGGCCTGCAGGAGGACGTGCAGGTCCGGCGTCGGCTCGGTTCCCGGCGCGCGGGTTGTTCCCGGGACCTGGTCATGACTCCACGGACCCGTGATGGCCCAGTCGACATGGTCCAGCAGATCGAGCGGGAGCGTGTCGGTTGACGGTCGACGCGCCGGTCGGCGGGCCGAACGGCGCGGCGTCCGGCTGAGTTCACGCATCGTGGATCTGCAGCGTGGCTGCTGCCGCTGGTACGCCGCGCGCTGCCGTGAACTGGATCTGTCGCGGACGTGATCGTGCGCCAGGTTGCGGGACGACTGAGCTTGCTGGAATCGGAGGCCGACCGTGCTGCTGACCCAGAATGTACTGGTTCCCGGTGCGATGCTTGCCCTGCGCCGCATCGTCCCGGCCCGCCGCGATGAACTTCGGAGGGACGGCGACGGCGCCGCCCGAATCGCAGGTGCACTCGCAGAGCCACGGCGTTCTTGGGGGGTTGTCGATCGTGCCCGGGGCTGCTGTGAACGCTGAGCAGCCGATCAGCGCCACGAGCAGGATGGCGAGCAGCACTCCCGCAGGCGCCGAAGGAGGCGGGCAGCATGATGGACCGCCAGGGTACGACCGTTGGGACGCTCGATGCCTCAGGTGACATAGCGGGCTCCTTTGTCGAAAGAGACGTGGATAACGGGAAACGCCGCCGGCCCGGCCGGCGGAGCCGGTGGCTGTTCATCGGCCGTCCCGGTCACGCCCTTCTTGAACTCGCTCATCGCCTGGCCCAGCGAGCGCGAGAGCTCCGGGAGCTTCTTGGCGCCGAAGAAGAAGACGCCGAGGGCGAGGGCAATCCATAGATCTTGTGGTCCCAGCATGTGAGCCTCCCTGTCTGCGACGGGACCGCGAAGGCGTCCAGTCGTCAGCGAGCGATCGTCGAGCGGGACGCCGCGGTCAAAGCCGCGGCGAGGCCATGCACGACTCAGGCGGCGGGAGGAGCTCGGCCGTCGAAGGCCGGAAGGGCGAAGCGTGTGGGCGGGCCGGGCCAGCCCAACTGAACCGTGCCGACAGCGATCCACGACGTCCAGAGGTCCTTGGGCCCGGTCGCGCCGGCGACACCCGTCGCTGAAGGCTGAGGCCAGGACGGCGTCGTCCCAGTCACCGGCATCGTAGACCCCGTCGATCCACAGCGGGTCCGTTGGGCTCGCCAGCGCCAGGGCCGGGAACACGCCAAGCGCGAGGGCAACCAGCAGGACAACGGTTGCGGCTGAACGGCGGGGAGGCCAGATCAATCGGAATGCCCTCGGGGAAGGGCTCCCGGGTGCGCCGAGAAGGAGGGCTCCAGAGGACCAAGACTCACCTTCATCGCCTGGCCCAGCGAGCGCGAGAAGAAGACGCCGAGGGCGAGGGCAATCCATAGATCTTGTGGTCCCAGCATGTGAGCCTCCTGTCTGCGACGGGACCGCGAAGACGTCCAGTCGTCAGCGAGCGATCGTCGAGCGGGACGCCGCGGTCAAAGCCGCGGCGAGGCCATGCACGACTCAGGCGGCGGGAGGAGCTCGGCCGTCGAAGGCCGGAAGGGCGAAGCGTGTGGGCGGGCCGGGCCAGCCCAACTGAACCGTGCCGACAGCGATCCACGACGTCCAGAGGTCCTTGGGCCCGGTCGCGCCGGCGACACCGTCGCTGAACGCCGAGGCCAGGACGGCGTCGTCCCAGTCACCGCCATCGTAGACCCCGCCGATCCACAGCGGGTCGGTAGGGCTCGCCAGCGCCAGGGCCGGGAACACGCCAAGCGCGAGGGCAACCAGCAGGACAACGGTTGCGGCTGGACGGCAGGGAGGCCAGATCAATCGGAATGCCCTCGGGGAAGGGCTCCCGGTGCGCCGAGACGGGGCTCCAGAGGACCAAGACTCACCTTTCGCGGGTCCCTCGTCACCATCATCGTTGGCATCGATAACACGAGGGGCGCCTAAAGGCAATCCCAATGCCAGACCTGGCAATCGAGTCAAATCCCGAAGCTGCGCAATGCTCACTCCAACTCATTGCGCAATCGAATGTCTTGCAACATCTTGCACCGTGTGGACTGCGGTTGCTCATAACTTGGCCGCCTTGGGCACGCGTTCCTCTGGGACCGGCGGCTTCAGATCACGCCGCTTCCAGGACAGATGCAGGGCGGTCGATGCGCGTGCTGGGCGCCGGGCAAGGACCACCGTGCAGCTTGATGGGCCGCGACGAATGACACGCCTTGACAGCGCTCGGTCGGCCCGCGTAGTGTCCCGACGGATGGGGCATCGCGTCATCAGTGCTGCGCCATGAACGCCATTCCATTGGGCTGCCGATCCCGTGATGTTCGTCCTCGGCCAGCGCGAATTCACGTGGTACGCGCTGCTCTTCGTGGGCGGGTTGCTCGCTGGCTATGTCATCGTCGCAAGAACGTTCATGGCCGAAGGGATCGACATCGTCTACGCGAACCTGCTCCTCATCTTCGTCGCGCTTGGCGCGGTGATCGGGGCGCGACTCGGTGAGATCGTGTTCTACGAGTGGAGCTACTATCGCGCTCATCCCCGGGAGCTCCTGAAGATCTGGCACGGCGGACTGGCCAGCCATGGTGCGGTGATCGGCATCGCGTCGATGCTGTGGCTGTATGCGCGACTTGTGGTCCGGAGGCCCTTCTTCTGGATCGAGGGATCGTGCGGTGATCAGCATCGCACTGGCGGCCGCGTGCGTTCGGTTCGGCAACCTGATGAACTCGGAAGTGCTCGGCAAGCCGACGAGTCTGCCGTGGGCCGTCGTCTTCGACCGCGTTGATTCGATCCCGCGGCATCCGGTCCAGGTCTACGAGGGCCTGTGGTACATCGCGCTGTGCCTCGCTCTGCTGCTGGCGCGGCAGCGGTGGGCGCCTCCGCAAGGCGTCCTCAGCGGCCTGTTTCTCGTCGGCATGTTTCTGCCCCGATTCTTCCTGGAGTTCGCCAAGGAGGGGCCGGTCGTCTTCGCGGGCATGAACACGGGACAGGTATTGAGCGTGCCGCTCATCATCGTCGGCGCTCTCGTGCTCGGCCGGTCCGGGTGGCGGACGAAGGAGCGCGCGCGGTGAGGAGCGGCGGCCCCAGCCTAAACGGGCGTATGGGGAGCTTCTCTAGTTGTGCGGCACGGTCACCACCGTAATCGGGCTCATGGCCGCGACGGTCGTCCTCTCGGCCAGCGTCAGCGAGTTCGACGCCGCGCGGCTCAAGGGCCTACAGGCCGTGCGCTACCCGCTGGCCTCGGAGTAGACGACGTCGATCGTTTCCGAAATGAGCCGAGACACGCTGATCCGCATGGCGCTCATCGTGAGCGCAGCGGTCCTGGTCGTCCTCGGATTCATCGGCTTCGGTTTCTACCCCTGACCTGGGTGGCGCTCGTTCCCGCCCTGGTCGCAATCCGCGACCAGCCGCCGGGCCGGGTCCTCGTCTATGGCCTGGTCCTCGGCACGCTCGCGAACCTCGGCGGCTACTACTGGATCGCCCACATGCTGACCGAGTTCGGGGGTTGCCGTGGCCCGTCGCATGGCTCGGCCTCTTCCTCCTCTGTGTCTACCAGGGAGGCTTGTTCGCGCTCCTCCTGTGGGCCGTCCGCCGCGGCGAGGACCGCCTCGGACTCGCGCCCCTCTGGACCCTGACCGTCGCCTATCCCGCCGTCGAGTTCTTCTATCCGCTTCTGTTCCCCTACTCGATCGGCGCCTCCCAGTACCGCTTCTCGGCCATCACGCAGATCGTCGAGGTGACGCGGCCTCCTCGGCCTGACCGCCCTCATCGGCCTCGTCAACGGCGCGGTCTACGAGTTGGTCGACGCATCCCTCGGGCGCCGGAGGCCGGCGGCGTGGCGCCTCGCCGTGCCGGCTGCGCTCTTTGTGCTCGCACTCGCCTACGGCCTGGTGCGCATCCCCAGGTCGACGGCATCACCGCCGCCTCAGCCCGGATCAAGGTTGCGCTGGTGCAGACGAACCTGGGGGCCCGGGACAAGGGTGCCGACCCCCAGTTCTTCATCGGGCTCCACCAGGACCTTTCCCGGTCGGCGCTCGCCGCCCATCCGGACGTCCAACTCCTCGTCTGGCCCGAGACGGCCTACAATCGCTGGCTTCCCGGGACCAGGGGAACATGCGCGAGGCGGTTACACGGGGGCTCGATCGTCCGATGATCTGGGGGCCGGGACCTACCGGCGCCGCCCGGACGGCGGCGCCGACACCTTCAACACCGCTCTCCTCACCTCGGCCTCCGGCGACGTCCTGGGGAGCTACGACAAGATCGAGCTGCTGCTGTTTGGGGAGCGGATCCCCTCGCCAACACCTTCCCGGAGATCCGTCGCTGGTTCCCCCGCAGCTCGACGTTCACATCCGGCGAGAGCCTGGAGCCTCTCCGCCTCGGGGCGCTGACGTTCCTCCCGACCATCTGCTACGAGGACATCCTGCCCGCGCTCGTTCGCCGGCTCTGGCGGAGCGGCGGCCCGACGAGCGTCCTCATCAACCTGACCAACGACTCCTGGTTCGGCGACTCCCACGAGCCGATGATCCACCTGGCGCTGGCGAGCTTCCGGGCCATCGAGACGCGCCGGGCGCTCATCCGCTCCACCAATACCGGGATCAGCGCCCTCGTCGATCCGGTCGGCCGCATCACCGCGCGGAGCGGCCAGTGGCGACGTGAGGTGGTGGTGGGCGATGTACCGGTGATCGAGCGGGGAGACTCAACCGTCTACATGCGAGTCGGCGACATCGTCGGCTGGCTCGCCTGCGGAGGCGTCCTCCTCGGCGTCGTCGCCGCCCGGCGCGCCCGGGATCGGGTCGTCGGCCCTCGAGGCGGCAGCTTTCTGCCACGCCCACGCCGGCCATGGTACCGGTGGAGATGAGATCGCCCACGCCACTTGCAGGCCCCGTGGTGCGACGCTCTTGCCGTGGCGCCGCGGCATCATGGCCTGCATCCTCGGCGCTCAAACTCGTTCGGCGACGGCGCTCGCGCGACCTCACTGGCACCGGGTAATGTCGTCAGTCGCGCAAGGTCCTGCGCGAATGCGGAGGAGCATCCGTTGGCGAGCCGCAGCGAAGCGCGTGAGGAAGCGGTGACAAAGGTGGAGCGGAGCCGGACGGCGATAAGGGTCCATATGCGAGGCGGCGCCCGAAGGCCGGGCGCGAGGCGTAGTCTCTCTACGTTGAGCGCCCGGACGAGGGCGCCAACGAAGCAGATGGGCCCTTATCGGCGCCCGGCGGCGGCTCGGTGTTCGACCAGGAGACAGGCGTCTTGGACGACCTCGATCCCGGCTCGCGCCAGCGTCTCGGCCGCCTCGTCGTTGACGATGCCGAGCTGGAACCACACGAATCGAGGACGCGCGGCGAGGATGTCGGGGACGTGCGGCGGAATGGCGTGCGGTCGGCGGAAGACATTGACCATGTCGACAGGCCCGGGCACCGCGCTCACCGTGCGGTAGACGGGACGGCCGAGGATCTCCGTCACCTCGGGATAGTAGACGGGCACGGGCACGATGTCGTAGCCCGCGCGGGCCATGTACTCGGGAACGTAGAAGGCGGGCTGGCCGCGCTGGGCCTCGGTCTTCATGCCGAGGACGGCGATGCGGTGTGTGTCCCGGAGGACGCGCGCGATGTCTTCGGGAGACTCGATCAGATTCCGCCGCCAATCGCTCATGCCGTCACGCTGATCCCTTCTGAATGGGCGCATACGGTCTTCCTCCTCAGGCGCGTGCGAGGCCGGAAAAGCGCCGGAGCCGGGCGGTCTATCCGACGGCGTTGAGGACCTTGCCGCCGGCCTCGACCGACTTGGCCGCGACGAGGATGACGGCGAGCACGCACGGCGCGGACCCCCGGTTCACCCAGTTGTGGATGGTGCCGCGCTGGACCATCACGTCTCCGGCCTTCAGGTGGACGACCGAGTCGTCGAGCTCCATGTCGATCTCGCCGGACATGACGACGATGTAGTCGATCGAGTCCGTCCGGTGGTTGCGGGCGGCCAGGCCCGGCGCGAACTCGAGCACGCGGAAGATCGTCCCGTTCGGCAGCGTGGTGCCCGCCTTGCGCAGGCCCGCGTCGTCGTCGCCGTCGTTGTTGGCGGGGAAGCCCTCCGTGGTCCACACGTTGATGCCCGTGGCCCCGGGGCGCCCCGTGAAGGCGTGCGTGGCGACTTCGTCGATCTTGACGACCGCCTTGCCGTTCGTGTTGTGCCCGGTGATCACTCGCCGCACCTGGAATGCCATGCGTGACTCCATTGAGGATGGGGATATCAGGGCCTGCTGAGCGGCATCGTAGCCAGGCGCAGCATCATCGTCAAGCGGCAGGTGGGCCAGCCGCAGGATGCTGAAAAAGGCCCATCTGCGGAGGTGCGGCGCCCTCGGCCGCACGCTCAACGTAGAGAGACTACGCCTCACGTGCGGCCGTCGGGCGCCGCCTCGCATCTGGACCTTTTGAGCATCCTGCGAGGCGTCCACGCTCGCCGGCGTGTTCAGGGCGCGACCGATCCCGACCGGCTGTGTTAGCCTCTGGGCCATGGCCATCCGCATCACGCGCGTCTACACCCGCACCGGCGACACGGGCGAGACCGCCCTCGTGGGCGGGCGGCGCGTCCCCAAGGACTCCCCGCGCATCGAGGCCTATGGCACGATCGACGAGCTCAACTCGATCATCGGCCTGGCCCGGGTCTTCAATGCCGAGCAGCTCGATCGGGACGCGTCCCATCGCCGGCTCGACGAGATCCTTCGCCGCGTGCAGAACGAGCTCTTCGACCTCGGCAGCGAGCTGGCCACGCCGCCCGATGCGACCTACGAAGGCATGTTCCGCATGAGCGCCGCGGAGGTGACGGCGCTCGAGCGCCTGATGGACGAGTGCCAGAAGGAACTGCCGCCGCTGAAATCGCTTCATCCTGCCGGGCGGGGGCGGGTCGGGGCTTCCTGCACCAGGCCCGGACGGTCTGCCGGCGCGCCGAGCGCCAGATCCTGGGCCTGTCCCGCCTCGAGCCGATCGGCGAGTGGCCGCTCAAGTACGTCAATCGGCTGAGCGATCTGCTCTTCGTCCTGTCTCGCTGGGCGGGAAAGCACCTCGGCGAGACGGAGTACCTCTGGGAGCGGGGCCTGGCGGCTCACACGAGAAAGAAGCGATAGGAGAGAAGGCCATGGGCAATCAGACGGTAGCCGAGCTCAAGAAGAAATCGGACGCGGCATGGGGGAACCTCAGCCGGCAGTTGCAGGGCATGGAGCCCTACATCGACCGATCCGACGCGCCGGGCGAGTGGACCACCCGCGAGGTCCTGAGCCACCTGCTGTTCGAGGCCGGCTTCGATCCGAGCGCCTTCTTGCGGACCTTCGCCGACCGCAATCTGCCGGTGGTCGAGGTCAACGCGAGTGACACCCACATGACGCCCGAGCGGCGGAAGGCGACGCTCAAGGAGCTGGCGGACAGCCTCGACGCCCAGCGAAAGAGCCTCTTCGCCTACCTGGAGGGGCTCAGTGACGCCGAGCTCGGGCGCAAGGCGCGCATCCCGCTCTTCAAGGACTTCATGGGCACCGACGAGATCCCCATACCGATGTTCGTCGGCGCCATGTTCGACTATCACTGGAACGACCACGCGGGTCACATCGCCAAGATCCGCAAGGCGGCGGGCCTCCCCGAGGCGAAGTAGCCCTGCGCCCGGCCACGCTGGCGTTCCGCGGGATGGTGGCCTGCCCGCACGCGCTGGCGTCGGAGGCGGGCGTGGAGATCCTGAAGGCCGGCGGCTCGGCGGTGGACGCGGCCGTCGCCGCCAGCGCCGTCCTCAGCGTCGTGTACCCGCACATGACGAGCGTGGGCGGCGACGCGTTCTGGCTGATCTACCGCGCGAGCGATCGCGCGGTGCGCTTCCTGAACGCGGCGGGCCGCGCCGCCGCGAGCGCCGACATCGCCTGGTTTCACGCGCGGGGGCTCGCGGAGATTCCCCTCAAGGGCATCCTGCCCGCGACCATCACCGTGCCCGGCGCGGTGGACGGCTGGTGCCGCGCGCACGCCGACCACGGCCGCCTGCCGCTCGGGCGCGATCTCGCCGCGGCCATCGAGTACGCGCGCGATGGCTTCCCGGTGACGCGGCGGCTGGCGCACTGGACGGCCATGGCCGCCGACGACCTGGCCGCCAATCCCGAGGCGGCGTGTCTCTACCTGCCGGACGGTCGGCCGCCTCGGCCCGGCCAGCGCCTCCGCAATCCTGACCTCGCCAGGACGCTCGAGCGCATCGCGGCGTCCGGCCGCGCCGGCTTCTACGAGGGTGAGACGGCGGCGGAGATGGCGCGCTACGCCCGGAGCCACGGCGGGTTCTTCGACGAGCGCGACTTCACCGCGCAGCGCGCGGAGTGGGGCGAGCCGCTGCACGCGACCTATCGCGGCGTCACGATCTACGAGACGCCGCCGCCGAGCCAGGGGCTGTCCGTGCTCCAGATGCTCGGCCTCGTCGAGCCGTGGGACCTCGGCCGGCTCGAGTACCTGGGACCCGACCACGTCCACCTGCTCGTGCAGGCCAAGATGATCGCGTACCACGACCGCGACCGCTTCATCGCCGATCCCGCCTTCGTCGACGTCCCCGTCGAGCGCCTCCTCTCCCGCGCCCACCTCGACGAGCGCCGGCGCCTGATCGATCCCGCGCGGGCGCTCGGCTGGGACCGCGTGCCGTCGTGGGGGAGCCTCGCGGGCGACACGGTGTACGTCGCCGCGGTGGACGCCGACGGCAATGCCGCCTCGCTGATCCACAGCCTCTACGGTGTCTACGGCGCGGCGGTGGTGGCGGGCCGGACCGGCGTCGTCTTACAGAACCGCGGCGCCTATTTCTCGCTCGACGCCGCGCATCCGAACCGGCTCGAGCCGGGCAAGCGGCCGCTGCACACGCTGATCGCTTCCCTCGCGTTCAAGGGCGACCGCCTCTGGCAGGTGCTGGGGTGCATGGGCGCCGACGGGCAGCCGCAAATCCACCTGCAGGCCTATACCGCCATGATCGACTGGGGCCTCGACATCCAGGAAGCGCTGGACGCCCCCGCTGGCTGTCCGGTCGCTTCGGGCTCGGCGAGCCCCGCGACCTCCTCAACATGGAAGGCCGCTTTCCCGAGGCCACGCTGTCCGAGCTCGAGCGTCGCGGGCACGTGATCAATCGCTGGGCGCCCTGGAACGAGTCAGCCGGCCACGCCCACGGCATCACCATCGATGCCGGGACCGGCACGCTCGCGGGCGGCGCCGATCCCCGGAGCGACGGCGCGGCGATCGGCTACTGATCGCGCAGGCTGCTGAAAAAGGCCCATCTGCGGAGGTACGGCGCCCTCGGCAGCCGGCTCAACGTGGCTCGCTCACGCTCGCCGGGACTTCCGTATCCGCTCGCCTCGCCTGCGGCTGCGGCTCGCCCATCCCAGTACGCCTCGCCGGCTGCCTTCGGGCGCCGCCTCGCATCTGGACCTTTTGAGCAGCCTGCGGCAGCCGGCCCGTCCCGCGCGTCAGTGCGCGGCGGAGTCGCGGGCGGGCGCCTGGAGGGTGACGCCGCCGTCGACCACGAGGGTGTGGCCGGTGATGTAGCGCGCGTGGTCCGACAGGAGGAACCGGACGGCGTGGCCGATGTCCCAGCCCGTGCCCTCGACGCCGAGCGCGGAGGCGTTCTTCCGGCCCGCCCGCGCGCCCTCGGTCATGCCGCGGCTGTACACCATCGGGGTGAAGACGGGGCCGGGCGCCACGCAGTTCACGCGGATGCCCTCGCGGCCGTGGTCCACCGCCATCGCGCGGGTGAGCGCGATGACCGCGCCCTTCGACGTGGAGTAGGCGGTGAGCCCGCGCGGCCGCAGGGCCGAGATCGACGACACGTTGACGATGGCGCCGCGCCCCGCCGTCTTCCGCATGGCGGGAATGGCGTGGCGCGAGGCGAGGAACATCGTCTCGACGTTCACCTGCATCACGCGGCGCCAGGTCTCGGGCAGCTCGTCCACGACGGTGGCGCGGCTGCCGATGCCGACATTGTTGTCGAGGAAGTCGAGCCGGCCGAAGCGGTCGAGGGCAGCGGCCACCATGTCGCGGCACCCGGCATCGTCGGTGACGTCGGCCTCGTGCGCGGCCGCCGTGCCGCCCTCGGCGGCGATCATCGCGACCGTCCGCTCGGCGAGCGCCAGCGCGCGGTCCACCACGAGGACCTTGGTCCCCGCGCGGGCGAGCAGCATGGCGGCGGCGCGGCCATTGCCGATGCCGTCGTCGGCGGCGCCGCCGCCCGTCACGATGGCCACACGGCCGTCCAGTCCAAGGTCGTCTTCGGGTCGCGTCGTCATCGCCTTGATCTCCTCATCCCTAGGAGCCTGTCGGAGAAACCCGGCTAGAGCGAGGAGAAGGGTCCAGCTGCGAGGCGGCGCCCGAAGGCAGCCGGCGAGGCGTACTTTCTGTACGTTGAGCCGGCTGTCGAGGGCGCCAACGAAGCAGATGGGCCCTTATCATCGCTCTAGCGCCGCGAGGCCGAAGCGGACCCGGCGGTTGTGGCGGCCCTTGTTGTCGATCTTGAGGATGCGGACGGGGCGCGACCGTCCGGTGGACGGCAGGTGGGTGCCGCCGCAGCCCTGGCGGTCGAGGCCGACGATCTCGACGATGCGGATCGTGCCGTCGGCGGCCGGCGGCGGCGCCACCGAGCGGCTCCGCAGCAGGCCGGACTCGGCGTGGCATTCCTCCGCGGGCAGATACGCGTAGCGCACGGGCAGGTCCTGCCGGATCGCGTCGTTCATGGCGGGCTCGAGGGCGCGGAGGCGGTCATTGTCGGCGTCGGGCAGGTCGAAGTCCACGCGGACGGTGCCGTCGTCATTGAGCTGGGCGCCCGTCACCAGCGCGCCCCGGAACTGCTGGTAGACGAGGGCGTTCAGGATATGGGCGTCGGTGTGGAGCTGGCACATCAGATCGCGGAAGCTCGGATCGACCGATGCCTGCACCACGCCCGATAGCTCGACCGGCTCGGCGAGCACGTGCCAGACGCGGCCGTCCGAGGTGTCGATGCCGGAGACGATCACCTCGCCCCCGATCCACGACAGCCGGCCGTGATCGGCGAGCTGTCCTCCGCCGCCCGGGTAGAACGGCGTGTCCTCGAGGAGGACAGCGCCGGGCCGCGCGTCGACGACGCGCGTCTCGATCGTCAGGACGTCAGGATGCTCGTGGCAGTAGTAGCGCGTCATGGCCGCCTCCCAGGCCAGGCCAGCCTACCGACCTTGGCGCACGGAGAGGCAAGGCGCTGGGGTGATTTGCTTCGCTCGGGCTGCGCCGCGTCGGCGCATCCTTGACACCTCGTGTCGCCGCGGGCAGCATCAGCCGTCATGCACGAGGACGGGCTGGCACCGGATGATCGCGCTCGCCGTCTTCGTCGGGACCTATGTGACTCGGCCTCGGGCGCCTCTCGCTCGTCCGAACGTCGACCGCACGGGGTGGCTGTCATCGGTTCGACGGCGGTGATCGCCACGGCGTCATTCAGTGAGCCCACGCGCGGCTGCCGCCGATCGACTGGCGCACACCCTCGTACCGCTCGTTCGGGCATGATGATCATCGCCGCCTATCTCCGGCTGTCGGGCTTCTTCCGACCTGATCGATCGTCGCCGTGCAGGCGGGCGCGAACGGCCAGCGGACTCATCGCCATGATCATCGTCGCCGCTGGCGGGCTGTCGGCGCTCGTCAACGACGTCGATCGCCTCGTCATGGCGCTGCTCCTGGGCGAGGCTGACCCGCCAGCTCCGGCTGCTCCGGTGCCGTATCTGCCGGTCTGACGCGCGGCTTGACGCGTCGGAGGCGCAAGGGCACGATCTTCGCGGGGACACGGGGAGGAGATCATGGGAGCGAGAACCGGTGAGCAGTTCCTCGACCGGCTGCGCAAGACCAGCCGCGTGGTGTGGCTCGGCAACGACCGCGTCGACGACGTCACGGCCCACCCGGAGCTGGCCGGCGCCGCGAGAACGCTGGCGGGCGTGTTCGACCGCCAGCACCAGTATGCCGACGAGTGCCTGATCGCCGACCATGAGACGGGCGAGCCGGTGAGTATCAGCCACATGATCCCCCGCTCCATCGAGGACCTGAAGCGCCGCAACCGGGGCCTGATCCGGATCTCCGAGGCGACCGTGGGGCTGATGGGGCGCACGCCCGACTACATGAACGTCAAGTTCGCCTGCTTCGCGGCCCAGCACGGCATCTGGGCGGGCGCGGACCACGGGAACGAGGAGGGCGCCCAGAACCTGGTCCGGTTCCAGCGGCGCCTGACTCGCGAGGATCTCTCGCTCACCCATACGATCATCCAGCCCACGATCGACAAGGTGACGGATCCGCGGATCGTGGGAAACCAGGTCACGCTCCACAAGGTCGGGGAGACCGCGACGGGCATCGTGGTGCGCGGAGCGCGCATCCTCGCGACGCTCGCGCCCTTCGCCGACGAGATCGCCGTCTACCCGGGTTTCCCGATTCCTGCCGAGGCGACCGCGTACGCCCTGGCCTTCGCCATCCCGGTCGATACGCCCGGACTGATCTTCCTGTGCCGGGACAGCGCATCATCCCCGGGCGCGCACCCCTTCGACCGCCCGCTGTCCTCCCGATTCGACGAGCAGGACGCCTTCGTCATCTTCGACAACGTCGAGGTGCCCCGCGACCGCGTCTTCATCGACGGTCGAGTGGACATCTACAACCGCATCCGAGAGTCGGGCATCGTCGAGAACCTCACGAACCAGACCACGATCCGGGCGCTGACGAAGCTGGAGTTCGCCTACGGCCTGGCCACCCGCCTGGCGGCGGCCATCAACGACCAGAGCCCGGCCACGCAGGAGATGCTCGGCGAGCTGCTCTCCTACGTCGAGGTGACGCGCAGTGCCGTGCTCCTGTGCGCCGAGCACGGCCGCCACGTGGGCGACGGCGTGTGGTTCCCCGATCCCCGGCCGCTGGTGCCGCTGCGGTCGCTGCTCGCCGAGTGGTTCCCGCGGGTCGCCGAGATCATCACGCTCATCGGCAGCCACAACCTCCTGGCCACGCCGAGCCGCCGGCAGCTCGACGACGCGGCGCTGCGCCCGCTGCTCGACGAGTTCCTCCACGGCGCCAACGGTGTCGACGCCGAGGCGCGGGCGGCCCTGTTCCGGCTCGCCTGGGACTTCGTGGGTTCCGGGCTCGCCGGCCGAAATCTGCTCTACGAGCGCTTCTACCTCACCTCGGCGAGCCGCAACCGCAGAGCGGCGCACGCGAGCAACACCGACCGCAGCCGGTCGGATGCGCTCGTCGACGGCATCCTGGCCGCCGGCCGCGCGCGTTCGGCGAGCCCGCCTGCGGCGGACTGATCCCGGCGAGGTGCGGGAGGAGGGTCACGCCCTTCTCGCGCGGCGATTTGCAGCCGTGGCGGTGGCGTGCGTACACTGCCCGATCAGTTGAGTCGTGACCAGAGCGATGCCCCATCGAGATGCGCGAGAGCGATGTGCTTGGCTGCGGGTGGTCCTGCTCGCGGCCATCTGCTATCTGGTCGTGTCCCCGCTGTTCGATCCCGTCTCCGGCGCCGCGCAGAGTCTGCTCCAGCCCCGGGCGCGCCTGCGCCGGCCGGCGTCGTGCGCGAGGTCGAGGCCGGGCTCGCCCAGGCGGTCCAGCGCTTCGAGGCGCGGGACGTCGCGGGCGTGCTCGCGCAGGTCTCGGAGCAATACCGCACGGGGCCCCTCACGAAGGCGGGGATTCGCGAGCAGCTCCTGGCCACGTACGGCCTCTACGACTCGGTCAAGGCGAACGTCCGGATCGACGAGGTGCGCATGGTCGGTGAGCATGCGTGGGTCTATTCCACCGGTGAGGTCTCCGGCCGGCTGCGTCTGCTGGGCACGCCCATGGTGTTCCTCTCCTGGGAGCGCGAGCTCGAGGTCGTCCGGCGCGAGGGCGGCGCGTGGCGGTTGTTCGGCTATCAGCAGTAGCCACCCGCCCGGGCCGGCCGGGCGGCCCGCGTGGTATCATGGCCCGCGTGATGAGAGCTTTTCTCCTGTGCTGCGCGGTTCTGGGCCTGCTCACCGCATGTGGGTCGAGCGAGAAGCAGTGGTACAAGCCGAATGCCGAGTACACCGTCGCGGAGTTCCAGCGCGATCGGACGGCGTGCGAGAAGAACGGCCAGATCGACGAGGAGTGTCTGCGGCAGCGCGGCTGGGTCTCTCTGAGCCCCGACAAGGACAAGCCGCCCCCAGTCATGCCGACCTCGAAGCAGAAATATTACTAAGGCCTGCCGCGCCGTCGTCTTCGACTTCGGCGGCGTCCTGTGGGACATGCGCTGGGACGTCGCGCGGGAGCTCGACCGCGCGCACGGCCTGCCGCGCTCGTCCGTGTTCGAGACGCTCTATCGCACCGATGCCTGGCACGGCATCGAGCGGGGTGTCGGCGATCTCACGGAGTGGGTGGAGGGGGCCCATCGCGAGCTCGAGCGGCGCGCGGGCCGCCCGCTGCCGCGGCTGCACGACGAATGGCGCGGGGCGCAGACGGCCATCGCGGCCAACGTCGAGCTGGTCCGGCGCCTGCGCCCGCGCTACAAGCTCTCCGTGCTGAGCAATGCCGACATGAGCCTGCGCGGCCGCCTCGAGCGCGACGGCATCCACGCGCTCTTCGACGACGTCGTGGTCTCGGCCGAGGTCGGCATGGCCAAGCCCGACCCCGCCATCTTCCGGCTCGCCGTCGAGCGGCTGGGACTGACACCCGCCGAGTGCGTGCTTCGTGGATGACTGGGACGCAGAACGTCGAGGCGGCGCGCGACGTCGGGATGCGCGGCGTGATCCACCGCGTCGACAAGGGCGACGACCTGAGCAAGCAGCTCCTCGCCCTCGGCGTCGCCACGGAGGACGGATAGCGATGGCCCTCGCCCTCTTCCTGAATCCGGGCGCCGATCTCGGCGCGTCCCTCGCCCTCGCCCAGCGAGGGACGCGCTCGGCTACGACAGCCTCTGGGTGACCCACGGGGTCGGCCGCGACGCGCTCCTCACGCTGTCCGCGTACGCGCACGTCGCGCCGCGCGCCGGACTCGGCACCGGGGTCATCCCGATCTACCCGCGGCATCCCGTCCTCCTCGCCCAGGAGGCGCTCACCCTCGCCGAGATCTCGCATGGCCGGCTGCGCCTGGGCATCGGCGTGAGCCACGGGCCCTCGATGGCCGGCGGGCTCGGCCTCGACATGGGCCGGCCGCTCGACGTGATGCGCGAGTACGTGACGGTGTTGCGGGCGGCGCTCACCGGCAAGGTGGAGCATGCCGGCGCCCGCTATCGCGCGAGCTGGCAGAGCGGCCTGCCCGCTTGCCCGAGCCCCCGCCCATCCTCCTGGCCGGGCTCGGCCCGAAGATGCTGGAGCTGTCCGGCGAGATCGCCGACGGCGTCGTGCTCTGGCTCTGCGCGCCCGCGTATATCCGCGACGTCGCCGTGCCCGCCATCCGGCGCGGGCGCACGCGCGCGGGGAAATCGCTCGCGGGCTTCGAGATCGTGGCCGCGGTGCCCGCGGCGCTCACGGTGGAGCGCGGCCCGGGCGTGGCGCTCTTCAAGAGCGAGCTGACCCGCTACCTGGCGCTGCCGTTTTACCGGTTCATGCTGGAGCAGAGCGGCTTCGGCGCGGAGATCGCCGCCTACGACCGCGCGCCCGGTCCCGCCGCGGTACCCGACCGCCTCGCGGCGGGCCTCGGCGCCATCGGCGACTACCGGACCATTGCCGACTTCATCGCGGCACACCGCGAGGCCGGCGTGACGCTGCCCGCGGTCCGGCCCATCGCCTTTCCGGACGCGCCGCACTACCTGCCGACGATCGAAGCCGCCAGCGCCTGCTGACGCGGCCGGCCGTCCGCCACCCGGCGGGCGCGATCAGGACGACCTGAGCCGATGCTCGACGTCTGCCCGACCTGCCGCGGGCCGCGATCAGGTCGATGAGGAGGGCGAGGGCGATCGCGGTCGAGCCCAGCTCGAAGAGCCGGTCGTAGCCGCCGGCGCGCGCGAAGAGGAAGGACAGGCCATAGGCCCCCGTCGCCTGCCCGAGCGCGAAGGCGGTGGTGGCGCCGCTCCACGCGGCCTGCCGCGCCGATCCGCCCGCGGGAATCAGCTCGTGCGTGCGACCCAGCACGAGCGGCACGATGCCGGGTACGAACGCGCCGATGATGAGGCTCGAGGCGCCGAGCGCGCCGGGACCCGTGGAGATCGCGGGGACGAGCACGGCGGCGGCCTGGATCCCGAAGGCCAGTCTGAGGGCTGGCCCAAACCCGATGCGGTCCGCCAGCGCCCCCGCGAGCATGGGGCCGACCATGGCGCCCAGCCCGAAGAGCACCCAGTACCGCGTGCCGCCGTCGATCCCGCGTCCCAGGCCCCGCGCGATGAAATCGACGAGGAAGACCATGTGCGGCACGAGGCCGAAGGCATTGAGCGCGTACTCGGCGTAAAGGGCCTTCACCGGCAAGCTCGCACCAGGCCCTCGCTCGAGGCGAGCTTGCGGCGCGGGCCGTGGTGCATTGACGGCGGCCGGCCAGCCGCCCCATGCCAGCGCGGTGAGGGCGAGCGCGAGCACGCCGAGACCGCACCACGTTTCGACGAGGCCCAGGCGCAAGAGCAGCGGCACCAGGGTCCCCGACGCCGCGATGCCGAGACCGACGCCGGTGAAGATGGCCCCTCCCGCCAGCCCGCGGCGGGACGCCGGCACGTGCGGCAGCACGGTGGGGGCAGCGAGCGCCATCAAGGCCCCACCCGCCAGTCCCGACGCGAAGCGCCAGACGAAGAACCACGAGAAGGACAGCGGGAAGGCGCAGGCGAAGAACGCGACGGTGGCCAGCGCCATCATCACCCGCAAGATCGTGGCCGCGGCCGCGCGGCCGCCATGGACGGGGCGAGGAGCGCTCCGGCGAGGTAGCCCGCGAGGTTCGCCGCGCCGAGGTACACGGCCTGCGCCGGATCGAACCAGCGCGCGGCGATCAGCGCCGGGATGAGCGGCGTGTATGCGAAGCGCGCGAGCCCGATGCCGACGAGGGTGGCGCTGAGCCCGGAGAGCGTCGCCCTCCAGGCGCTCGGCGCGCCGCTGCCGGGAAGGATCACCGTCACCGACGGCCGGGCGCTCAGCGGGCGGCGAGGGCCGCGGTGAGCCGCTTCACGTTCAGGTCGAAGAGCGCGAGGTAGCTCCGGGCCTCCGGGTCTGCTCCCACGGACGAGATCAGCGTCACGGGTCGAGCGCCGCCCTGCGCGGCGACGAGGCGCATCATCGCGTCATTGGACTCCGCCCCTCCGATGACGAGCTTGACGCCCGAGTCCCTCATCCGCTTGACGAGATCGGTGAGATAGGCGGGCGACGGAGAGACGCCGGGCGCCGGCTCGACGGCGCCGGCCACGATCAGCCCGAAGCGCCTCGCCAGATAGGGCCAGGTCTCGTGCATGAGGACGACCCGGCTGCCCTTGTAGGGCAGGAGCGCGTCCGACCAGCGGGCGAGGCGTGCGTCGAGAAGGACGAGGAAGCCCGTGCGGTTTGGCGTCGAATCGCGCCCGGTGGGCTGGAGCGATCCGCGCCAGCGCATCCCGGATGGCCGCGGTGACCGGCCGCGCGTTGTCCGGGTCGAGCAAGTAGTGCGGATTGCCGGAATCGTGGACGGCATGCTCCTCGCGGCCTCGCGGGACGTCGGTGCGCAGGAGGGTGATCCCCTTCGAGCAGTCGAGCACGTCGGGGCCGCCGGGCTTGAGGCGCGGCTCGTTCACCGCCTGCAGCACGCGGGTGAGCCAGGGCTCGTCGTCGAGGCCGGCGCGCACGAGCAGCGCCGCGGACTTGATCTGAGCGATCTGGCTCGGCTTGACGTCCACGGCGTGAGGGTGGGGGTCGTGAATGGGGGCGCGAGGCTCGCCACGCGGACGAGGTCACGGCCCACCACCTCGACCAGGGACTTGAGATCGGTCGAGGTCGTGACGACCTCGATGGGGCGGCCCCAACGCGGGAGCGACGGCGAGCAGGACGAGGGCGAGCGCGCAGAGGCCCCGCATGGCCCGTCCGCCTTGCCGGTCGTTCAGGGCTTGCCGGCCAAGGCGCGCTTGAGCTGGTCGAGGTGGTTGTCGTCGTGCCAGGCCATGAGGCCCACGAAGTCCGCGATGGTCATGCGCCCGCGCGTGGCATGCAGCCCGCCGCGCGCCATCTGCTCGGGCCGGAGCCCGCGCAGGAACTTGAGTGACTCGTCGCGCCGGACCCGAAACGCCGCGATCGCCTCCCGCGCGTCGTTCCGCTGGTACTGCCGGTCCGATGCCCAGCGGTCGGGCTCGACAGGGGAAACTTGGGCTCGTCCATGACCATGATGGTCTGAAAGCGCGCCATGAACGACTCCTCGGTATCGCGCAGGTGGCACAGCACCTCGATGGGGGACCAGTTCTTGTCGTCGGGGCGCTTGGCGAGGAGATGATCGGGCGTCCCCTTGATGGCCGACAGAAGATCGTCCGCCGTCCGGTCCATGCGCGCCATCTGCTCCTCGGGGGTGGCCATTGACTGTCCTCCGTCGGTGACGAGTTGGTGGAAGAGGTGTGATTCCCGCTGGTAGAAGCCCTGGGTGTGGAAGGAGTCGCCGAGCCGCAGCCGAGTGTAGTCCACATGATGCCCGATCTCGTGGAGCAGCGTCCGGAGAAGGTGCGGAAGGCCACCACGCGCTTCTGCCGGGCGGTGCGCATCCAGAGCGTGATGAGGGGCGTGTCCGCGGGGCGCCCGGACGTCTCGTAGAGGCCGTGCAGCTCGCCCCAGCGCGCGTGCGGCCGCGCCGCCAGCACCTTGAGGCGGACCGGCGGCAGGTCGAGGGCGCGGGCGAGGCCCGAGGCCAGGCTCTGGGTGGAGGACTCGGTCAGCGCGCGCTCGCCGCTTTCGAGCGCGCGCGCCAGCTCGCCCACGAGGGGCCGGAGGGTCTCGGGCCGCGCCAGCGGCATCTCCGTGACGGCGTCACTCTTCAGATAGATGGCCTGCTGGCGGCGCGTGAGCCTCTGGAAATAGGCGAACGGCATGGCGCGGATGGATGCTACCGCCCGCGCCCTGCTGCGGTCAAGGCGGGCTAGAGCGATGACAAGGGCCCATCTGCTTCGTTGGCGCCCTCGACAGCCGGCTCAACGTACAGAAAGTACGCCTCGCCGGCTGCCTTCGGGCGCCGCCTCGCAGCTGGACCCTTCTCATCGCTCTAGCCGGGCTTCTCCGACGGGCTCGTCCTCGGCTCGGCGCATGCGCATCGCGCCTAGGCGATTCGAGAGCGCACCGCGTCCATGAGCCGCTGGGTCGCATCGTCGCCGGTGAAGTGGAGTGTGCGGATGCCCAGCCGCTCGGCCGCCGCGACGTTCTCCGCTCGGTCGTCGACGAACAGCGCCTCGCCCGCGTGCGCGCCCAGCCGAGACAGGCACAGCTCGAAGATCCGTGGATCCGGCTTGGCGAGGCCGACTTCGTACGACACCACCACCACGTCGAACCATTGGTCGAGAGGGCGCTCGGCGCGAAGGCGCGCCATGGTCTCGGGGACGCCGTTCGAGAGGAAGGCCGTGCATCCGCCGCCGGACCGGAACGAGCGCGCGAGATCCCAGACCTCGTCCCGGTACTCGGCCCACGAGGACACATCCATGTCGATGAGCCGATCGATCATCGGCCGCGGCACGTCGCCCACCGGCCGACCGACGGCCTCCGCGACCCGCCGCCAGTAGTCGTGGGCCGACAGGCCGGCGTCATACGCGTGCCGATGTCCCCAGTATGCGTCCCGGAAGCGATCACCCGGAGCGCCGAGCTCGGCGGCCATCACCTCGAACCAGTGATCCCGCTGGACGTGGGTGAGGACATTGCCGTAGTCAGGATGAGCGCTCGGAGGGCGGTCGATCCCGCCATCAGGGAGGAGAATCTTGCCGTCGGCGGTGGGCAAGGCGAGGCCCAGGCGGCGCGCGAGGTCGGCGCGACGTCGCGCATGTCGATGATGCCGAGCGAGCGTCCGGCGGGCACGCCGGGGCCAATGAGAAAGAACGATGCGCGTAGCTCCGGTAGATCGGGCAGATGCCCGTGCGTGCCGCTCGGCTTGAGCGTGGACCGGACGGGACCGGTCAGGCTCGAGCCCGTCCGCCATCCCGGCTTGAGGCCGACCAGGAACGACGCCGTGGGAAAGCCGCCTCGCTGATGCAGTGCGTCGGCCTCGAGGACGCGGTCGATGCCGTTCCCCGGCTCGATGGCGAGCGCGGCGAGCAGATTGCGCACCTCGGCGCGCGTCGCCGCGTCGGATGGATCGCTTGAGGACGATCGCGGCCGAGCCCCCGCGGTCCACGGCATGGCTTTCCAGCTCGCTGATGCGGCCCCTTGCCGTCGTCGCTGAACAACCCGGCGTCGCGGAACGCCGGGAAGAGGTTGAGCTGCGCATCGGTGCGCGCGAAGCCATGGTCGGACACGATGGCCAGGACGGCGCGGCCTGGGGCCACCCGTTCCGCCGCGTCGCGCAGCGCGCCGACGACCGCGTCGAGCCGCTCGAGCACGGCGATGGCCTCGCGCGTTCCGGGGCCCGTCTCGTGCTGGATGTGATCGAGGGCGATCAGGTGCAGCGTGAGCAGGGCGGGCCGCTTCGCCTCGAGGATCCGCACGGCGTAGCGCCCGCGCAGCTCGTCGGCCTCGATGTCGAGCGCGCGCGGGTAGCTGCCGAGCTCGGGCTCGAGCTCGGCGAGCAGGCCCGGGCGTGGACACCGCGCGGATCAGCTTGGCGTCATCGGGCGCGTTCGCGCGCCAGATCTCGGGAATGTTCCAGGTGACGCGTGCGCCGACGCTCACCGGCCACTGGATGCTGGCCGTCGTCATCCCCGCCTGCCGGGCGACATCCCAGAGAGTCGGCACGCGGATGTCTTCCGTGTACCAATACCAGCCTCCCTGGTTCTCGCGCCGGGGGTCGAAGGTGGTATTGGCGAGGATGCCGTGCGCGGCCGGCCACACGCCGGTGATGAGCGTGGTGTGGCTCGGATAGGTCACCGTCGGGATGACGCCTTCCACGCCGTCGGCGAAGGCGCCGTCCTTCAGGAAGCGGCGGAGATGGGGGATCTTCGCCTGATAGCTGTCCGCGGCGGTGACGTAGTCCGGGCGGAGGCCGTCGATGGAGATCAACAGGAGGAGCGGACGCGGCGCCTCCTGGGCTCCACCGCGCGCGGCGAGGATCGACCCGATCGCGAGGAGCAGAAGGACAAGGCCGGTGAGGAGCCACCGGCCCCGGCGGATGGGCGAGCGCACGCGCGGCATGGCCCCGTGATCGTCCACCCGAGCCGGCATGCCGTCAAGTGCAGTCTGGCCGGTGGCCCGCGTGCACGCTCGTCGTCGTAGCCCGTCGCCGCTCGCTTGACGAGAGGAGGACATGGTCTTACTCTTACTGGTAATACCCAGAAGGAGGATCGCCGTGCGCGTCACTCAGAAGGGTCAAGTGACCATACCGCTTGCCATACGTGAACGAGTCGGCATCCTGCCGGACACCGAGGTGGAGTTCAGCGTGCGTGGCGATACCGTGCTCCTGAGGAAGGCGAGCCGTGGAGGACGACGAGGAGGCCGTCTCGTCCAGGCGATGCGGGCCGCGCGACCGCGGGCCTGACGACTGATGAGATCATGGCCCTGACACGCAAGCGGTAGAACGACGGCCGATGCCCGACATCCTCGTCGACAGCAACGTCATCCTGGACGTGGCGACGGAGGACGTGCGCTGGTTCGGCTGGTCGTCCCGGCAACTGGAGGAGCTCGCGGAGCGGAGCGTCCTCGTGATCAATCCCATCGTCTACGCCGAGGTTTCGATCGGGTTCGAGCGGATCGAGGATCTGGACGCGGTCTTGCCGACCGCCGCCTTCCGCCGCGAGCCACTCCCCTGGGAGGCAGCCTTCTTGGCGGGCAAGTGCTTCTTGCGCTATCGCCGAAGCCGAGGCGCCAAGCAATCACCGCTTCCGGACTTCTTCATCGGCGCCCACGCTGCCGTCCGAGGCATGTCGCTGCTCACGAGAGACCCACGCCACTACCGCACGTACTTCCCACGAGTGCCGCTCATCACCCTCAGGGCTCCGACCTAAGCTCGACGTAGGGCCGGATCGGGACTTCGAGGGTGCGTAACGTGCTCTGGACGTGTCGCGCTGAGCCTACTGGCGCGGCGGCTGCCTGCGAAGCGGGCGGCAGTACGGCCAGGGAACCGATGCGCAAGGGCGCGAGTTCAAGCATTCAGGCCACGTACAACCCCAACCAACGGAGGGAGCTCTCATGAAGCAATTCGTCCGCGTGCTTGTCGTCACCCTGGCCCTGGCCGTCGCCTCGCAGGCGTCCGCCGAGACCTGGACCATCGATCCCGCCCACACGGTGGCGGGCTTCACCGCCCGGCACATGATGATCACCAATGTCACCGGCGTCTTCGAGGCGGCGGCGGGCACCATCGACTACACGCCCGGGAACCCCGGGGCGACCGAAGGCGGACATCACCATCGAGGCCAAGAGCATCAACACCCGCAACACCCGGCGCGACACCGCACCTCAGGAGCGACGACTTCATCAACGTCGAGAAGTTCCCGACGATCACCTTCAAGTCCAAGCGCGTGCAGAACGTGCGGGCGGACGGCTTCGATATGGTCGGCGACCTCACCATCCGCGACGTCACGAAGGAAGTCGTGCTCAAGGTCGACGGCATCGCGCCGCCGATCAAGGACCCGCAGGGCAACCGGCGCGTGGGCGCGAACGCCACGACGACGATCAACCGCAAGGACTACGGCGTGAACTACAACCGCGCGCTCGAAGCGGGCGGCGTCCTCATCGGCGACGAGGTCAAGATCAACATCGAGATCCAGGCGGTCGAGAAGAAGAGCTAGCGACCCACAGACGCAGCCTCGCAGAAGCTACGCCCGTCCGGCGAGGCGCGCGTGCCGGGTCATTCGCGAACAATCCGCACAAGTACGCCCATACCGGGAGGTTGATCGCTCACGGCGCCGGGCAGGGAGAGGGGCGGGGCCCTCCCGCTGGACCGTGGCTTCTGCGCGTTGCCGAAGGCGCCACCTCGATCTCGTGGCCCCAATGAGTGGTGGAGCCGGTTGCGAGTCAGCGTGTCCAGCGGGAGGGCCCCCGCCCTCTCCCTGCCCGGCGCTTTGCCGGCACGCCAGCCGGTATGGGACGGACGGCTACTGCTCGGCCGCCCCGCGCCGCCAGCGCCGGATGCGCAGCGCCGGCCGGCTCCGCCGCGCGAAGTGCGGCACGCGCCCGAGCGCCTTGGCGATGTCCTCGAAGATCGAGTACGCCACCGGGGTCACGAGCAGCGTCAGGAGCAGCGAGAGCGTCTGGCCCCCGATCACGACGACGGCGATCGCGCGGCGCTCCTCGGCGCCCGGTCCCGTCCCCACCCAGAGCGGCAGCATGCCCGCCACGAGGGCCAGCGTCGTCATCAGGATGGGTCGCAGGCGGTCTCGATTGCCTTCGCATGATGGCCGTCATGCGGTCACGGCCTTCCGCCCGCAGGTTGTTCATGTGGTCGATCTGCAAGATCGCGTTCTTCTTCACCACGCCGAAGAGGACGAGGATGCCGAGGGCGGAGTACAGGTTCAAGGTATTGCCCGTGTACCAGAGCGAGAGCAGCGCGAAGGGCACGGACAGCGGCAGCGAGATCAGGATGGTGAGCGGGTGGATCAGGCTCTCGAACTGCGCCGCGAGGATCATGTACATGAAGATCGCCGAGAGCAGGAACACCCAGAGGAACTCGGTGAAGGTCTTCTCGAGCTCCTTGGCGCGACCGGAGATCGCGCTGGTGTACCCGGGCGCCAGCTTCATCTCCGCCACGGCACCCCGCAGCGCCGCGATGCGGTCGGCCTGGCCGAAGCCGGGGAGCACCACGGCGCGCAGGCGCACCTCGCGCTGGCGGTCCGACCGGTCGATGCGCGAGGCGGTGAAGCCCGGCGCGATCTTCACGAGGTTGTCGAGGCGCACGAGATTGGTCGGGCCGGCCGGGACATCCTGCCGCGAGACGTACAGCCGCGAGATCATCGTGAGATCGCCGCGGTCCTTCTCGCTCAGGCGGAGCTGGACGAAGTAGTCCTCGTTGATCGTGGGGTCGCGGTAGCGCGACACCTCCGTGTCGCCGCCCACCATGAGCCGAAGCGCGGTGGCGATCTGCTCGGTGTTCACCTGCAGGTCGCCCGCGCGCTCGCGGTCGATGGTCACGCGCAGCTCCGGGCGATCGAGGCGGAGCGTCGTGTCCGGGTCGGCGATCCCGCCGATCGCGATGGCGCGCGTCCGCAGCTCCTCGGCATACTTGGCGAGCTGCTCGAGGTCGGGCCCGCGCAGCACGAAGTCGATGTCGAAGCTGCCGCCGCCGATGTTGAAGCCCGGGATATTGCGCACGAGGATGCGGAAGTCGCGGAACTTGCGCAGCTTCTGGCGCACCTGCTGCATCACGTCGCGCTGGGCGTAGTTGCCGCGGAACGCGGCCATGGGATCGCCGTGGATGATCCCGCGCCAGAGCCGTCCGAGGCCGAACGTGCGCCCCTCGTGGGGCGCGGTGCGCACGTAGATGTTCCCTGGCTGATGCGCGAGAGGAAGCCGCCGCCCGCGGTGATGAGGACGGTCTCCACGCCGGGCACCGAGGCCACCTCGGTGCCGATGGCTCGGACCGCCTCGTCCATCGCGGGCATCGAGATGCCCTCCGGGCCGTTGATGGTCGCCTCGAACTCGCTCTCGTCGACGTCGGAGGGCGTGTACTCCTGCTTCACCCAGCCGTAGATCGGCCACGTGGACGCGATCACGGCGAGGAGATCGCCGATCACGGGCCAGCGATAGCGCATGGACAGGCGGAGCGTCCACGTATAGCCGCGGTCGAGCCACGCGTAGAACCCGCGGCGCGAGGCGGCCTCCTCCTCGTGGCCGTGCCCGTGGCCCGCGGACGCGGCGCCCGCGCGGATCATGCGCGCGCTCATCATGGGCGTCAGCGTGAACGACACGAGCAGGCTCACGAGCACCGACACCGCCGCCGTCACGCCGAACTGGTAGAGGAAGCGGCCGGAGACGCTCGACATGAACGACACGGGCAGGAAGATGACGACGAGGCTGAAGGTGGTCGCCATGACGGCCAGGCCGATGTCCGCGGTGGCGGCGCGCGCCGCCTCGAACGGGTTCATCCGCTTCTCCTCGATGAAGCGGAAGACGTTCTCGAGCACCACGATGGCGTCGTCGATGACGATGCCGACCATGAGGACGAGGGCGAGCATGGTGACGCTGTTCAGGGTGAAGCCGAGGGCCCACATCATGCCGAAGGCCGAGACGACGGAGGCGGGAATGGCGACGGCGGCGATGATGGTGGACTGCCAGTTCCGCATGAAGACGAGCACGACCAGGGACGCGAGGATCGAGCCCAGCACGAGGTGCAGGGTGATCTCGTGCAGCGCCGCGTGGATGTAGCGCGACTGGTCGCGGATGATCTCGAGGCGCACGCCGCCGGGCATCTGGGGCGCCAGGCGCGCCAGGCTCTGCTTGGCCGCGTCGATGACGGCCACCGTGTTCTCGCCCGACTGCCGGCGCACCTCGAGGATGACGCTCGGCACCCCGTTCAGCCGCGCCACCGAGCGCTGCTCGGCGGTGCCGTCCTCCGCCCGCCCCACGTCGCGCACGCGGATGGGCGCGCCGTTGACGGTGGCGATGACCACGTCCTCGAAGGCGCGCGGATCGGCGACGCGCCCGAGCGTGCGCAGGGAGGACTCGCGCAGGCCGGCGGTGACGTTGCCGCCCGGCATGTCGGCGTTCTGGCGCACGAGCGCGTCGCGCACCGAGATGATGGGCAGCCGGTAGGCGGCGAGGCGGTCCGCATCGACCCACACGTTGATCGCGCGGTTGAGGCCGCCGACCAGGCGCACCTCGCCGACGCCGTAGGAGCGCTCGAGCTGCACCTTCACGACCTTGTCGGCGAGCTCCGTCAGCTCGCGCAGCGGCAGGTCGCCGGCCACCGCCACCGTGAGGACGGGCGCCTGGTCATTGTCGAACTTCGAGATGATCGGCGGCTTGGCGTCGCGCGGCAGGTTCTTGATCGCGGTCGCGACCTTCTCGCGCACGTCCTGGGCGGCGACGTCGATGTTGCGCCGGAGGTCGAAGTCGAGGATGACGATGGACTGGCCCGGCCCGGAGATCGACCGCAGCTCGCGGATGCCCTGCACGGTGTTGACGACCTGCTCGATCTCGCGCGTGACCTGGGTCTCCACCTCTTCGGCGGAGGCGCCGGCGAGCTCGGTGCGCACGCTCACGCTGGGGATGTCGACCGCGGGGAAGCGGTCGACGCCGAGGCGCGCGTAGGAGGCGGCGCCGACCACGACGAGCGACAGCACGATCATGGCCGCGAACACCGGCCGGCGGATGCAGACCTCGGCGAGCTTTTGCATGGCTAGTGGAGTCGGAGGGGCCTCGACGGCCCCTCCGAGGCCTCCCCAGGAGGATTGCGCCGGCGGAGCCGGCGCTCGAGCAGGAAGCGGAAAGCGGTCGCCGACATGGTTCGTGCCCGCACGATGTTCACTCCGACAGGCTCCTAGGGCTCCACCGTGACCGGCTGGCCGGCGGTGAGGTTTCCGGGTTGGGTGACGACCGGGGTGCCGGCGGGAAGGCCGGCCACGATCTCGACGCGGTCGCCGAGGCGGCGGCCCGTCTGCACGCGCCGCTCGGCGGCCTTGTCCTTGTCCACGGTGAGAACCTTCTCGACGCCGGCGAAGGTGACGACGGCGGTCGCGGGAACGGTGATGACGCGCACACCCCCGCCAGGACGATCTCGGCCTTGGCGAAGGCACCGGGCCGCAGCGCGCTGCCCTCGTTCGGCACCTCGGCCTCGATGAGCAGGGTGCGGTTCTGCTCGCTGATGGACGGGGAGACGCGGGCGACGCGGCCCTTGTGCTCACCCGCCACCCCTCGACGGTGACGACCACCGACTGCCCCACGCGCACGCTCGTCGAGTCCCGCTCGGGGACGGCGAGCCGGAGCCGCAGCGGATGGAGCTTGACGATGGTGGCCACCGGCGCGCCGGCGGCGAGGAACTCGCCCACCGAGGCGCGCCGCTCGCTCACCGCGCCGTCGATCGGCGAGGCGACGACGGTGTCCACGAGCTGCTGGCGCGCCAGCTCGAGCTCGGATCGGCGCTGGAGCAGCACGGCCTGTCGATTGCGCACCTCCTCGATCGAGTCCTCGTAGCGCCCCTCCGCCACCGCCAGCCCCGAGATGGCGGTGTCGAGCTGGGCCTGGGCGATCAATCCCTGCTGCTGGAGGCGCTCCGAGCGTTCGCGCGTGAGCTTGGCCTCGTCGAGCACGGCGCGCGCCTGCTTGACGAGGGCGGTTTGCTCGACGTCCACGCGGTCGTCGGTGCCCTCGGGCGACAGCCCGAGCCGGGCGCGCGCCTGCTGCAGCGCGGCCACGGATTGATCGACGCGGAGCCGGGCGTCGGTGGGATCGAGGCGCGCCACGACCTGGCCGCGCTGGAGCCGGCTGCCCAGGTCCATGGGCAGCTCGGTCACACGCCCGGCCACCTTGGTGCCCAGCACCACCTGCTCGTCGGCGGCCAGGGTCCCCGTCGCGCTGACCCGCTGGTCGGTCGTCTGCTCCGTCGCGGGGGTCACTTTCACCGCCCGGGCCTGGGCCGGGCGCGCCCCCGAGGCGGCCGGAGCGGCGGCCTGGCTGGGGGCATCCTGACAGCCGAGCAGCGTCAAGGCCGCGCCGATGAGCGGCAGGCCGAGGTGGCGGAGGCGGAGCAAGCGCGCGAGAGGCATCAGAGTCATCCTACATGGCCGGCGAGCCGGAGACCGAAACCGGGGGTGCCGTGGCACCGCGTCGCACGAGTCGGGGACCGCGATCATTCGCATCAGGCCTGGTCGGACGGCAGCTCGACGGTCTGCCCCGTGGCGCTCGAGCGGAGCGCGGCCATCAGGATCTCCTGCACGTCGCGGCCCACTTCCGGGCTGCAGAGGCCCTCGATCGGCCGGCCGTCGCGCAGGCGCGAGAGGAAATAGGTCACGCCGTCCCGCTCGTGCGCGGATACGGCGGGCGGCTCCACCATCTCGGTCGCCCGCGCCGTCGCGACCTGCACGCGGCCCGGACCCACGGTGGCGCCCTCGCGGACGAGGCGCGGCTGGTGGACGATCAGCGTCCCCGTGTCGCCGAACACCGTGAGCGCGACGGCGGGCTCCGCGCCGATCTGGGTCCAGGAGCCCTCCAGCAGGGCCAGCGCCCGCGGATAGCGGAGCACGACCACGGCATTGTCCTCGGACTCGAGGCCTGCCTTGCGCAGGTGCGCGGCCACCGCGGTGACCGACGCCGGCCGGCCGAGGACGGTCCGGGCGAGGATGCCGCCGTAGCCGCAATAGTCCACGAGCGCGCCGCCGCCATTGCGCGCGCCGTCGTAGAGCCAGTCGCAGAACTGGGGCGAGCAGCCGAACTCGCGCGGGCCTGCGTGGCCGCCGCGATGGCTGAGCTGGACGGGCTCGCCGATCGCGCCTTCGGCCACGAGCGCGAGCCCGTGACGCAGGGCCGGGCGCCACACGGTGGGCCAGTTCACCATCGAGCGGCAGACCGGCGGCGCGCGCCGCGCCGAGCAGGGCGTCGGCGCCGCCGACGTCCGCCGCCATGGGCTTTTCCACCATCACGGGCAGCCCGCGACCCAGCGCGCGCACGCCCCACTCGGATGATGCGCGGTTGTCGGCGAAGAGCAGGACGGCGTCGAGGTCGGTGCGCTCGAGCAGGGCCTCGTACGAGGCGAGCACCGCCACGCCGCCGTGCTCGCGCCCGAGGCGCGCGCGGAGCAGCGCATCCGGCTCGGCGACCGCGGTCAGCGCGCCGAGCTCGCCCTCGGCCACGGACCGGAGGTTCGCCCAGACGTGGTCGTGGCTCAGCCCGAGGACGCCGACGCGCAGCCGGGCCGCCGGCGTCATACGGCGCCCGCGCTCGCCGCGGGGGCCTCGGCCAGACCGTCCAGGTGGACGATGCAGTTCATCAGCGAGACCCGCCAGGGCGATGTGGCGTCCACGATCGTCACTCCGGTGTTCTCCCACCGCTCGGGGACCTCGGCGCCCGCGGGCAGGAGCAGGTGCCGGGCGGCGAGGGATCGGCAGACGAGGCCGTGGGTGACGACCGCCAGGTGCCCGTCCGTCGCCGCGGCGGCGCCCAGGACGCGCCCCCACGCGCGGTCGACGCGCGCGTGGAAGACCTCCCAGCTCTCGCCGTTGGGCGGCGCGTAGTCGGGCGCGAACATGTCGAAGCCGAGGTCCGCATAGGGTGTGCCGCGGAGGTCGCCGAAGCTCCGCTCGTGCAGGAGTGAATCGAACATCAGCGGCGCGCCGGTCGCCTGGTGCAGATGCTCCGCCGTCATCCTGGCGCGGGCGAGGTCGCTCGCGACGATGCGCCCGATGCCCTCGCCCGCGAGCCGCCGCGCAAGCCGCTCGGCCTGGACGATGCCGCGCGGGCGACAGCGGGATGTCGGGTACCTGCACGATACGCGCGGCATTGCCGTGGGTCTCGCCATGACGGATGAGAAAGATCACGCGCCCGCCCTGTTTCATGTCAATCCCTCTGCCCACTGATGGCGAGGCAGGCAATGAGCGCGCGCGCGTTCTTGGAGGGCGGCGGGAGAAGGACCTCGCCACGGGCGAGCTCCATCTCTCCCAACAACCCTCAGGCTCAAGGAGCGGTCGGCGTCGGTTCGTCGCGGCATCGCGGGGGTGGACGACGTCCGGCGGGGGCTGGGCCACCCACCGCCGGGGCCGCTCGACTCTATCGCAAGCGGGGGCCGTTTCCAACCCGATTTCCGCGCCTTCTTCACGGCAGGCGCGCTGTTGGCAGCGCGCACGGGCCGATCAGGGCGCAGACCGATCAGCCGAGGAAGCGCGCGACCGCGTCCGCGAACTCGTCCGGGGCTTCCCAGGGGAGCATATGCCCGGCGCTCGCGATGCGCTCGACGCGGGCGGCGGGGATGAGCTGGCCCCAGCGGTCGGCGTAGACGGGCGGGATCAGCGCGTCCCGCTCGCCCCAGAGCACGAGCGTCGGCGCGGTGAGGCGGTACAGGCGCTTGGTCACGCGGCGGTTCGGCACCGGGAAGAGGATCTTGCCCGCCATGGCCATGCGCCGGGCATTGGCCAGGTAGAACGTCTTGAGCGCGTCCATGTTGGCGAGGTCGAGGCCGCCGGTGAGCAGCGCCGAGCCGCGCGCCGCGTCGTGGAAGAGCACCTCGACCAGCTCGAACGGCAGGAGCGCGAAGACGTCGGGGATGGGGTGCTCGTCCATCCAGAGGCCGGCCGCGCTCGCGAGCACGAGCTTGCCCAGGTCGCGCGGGGCGAGGCAGGCCATCTCGGCGGCGATCATCCCGCCCATCGAGTGCCCGACCAGATGCGGGCGGTCGAGGCCGAGGGCGGCCACCACGTCCCAGCCGTGCAGGGTGAAGTCGAGCATGTCCTCGAGCAGCTCTTCGCCGGTCGACTCGCCGTAGCCGGGCAGCTCGGGCGCGAAGACGTGATAGCGGCGGGCGAGCGCGTCGAGGAACGGGTTGTCGCGGAGCAAGCCGGCGGCGCCGTGGAGGAACACGAGCGGCGACCCGCCGCCGCCCTCGAGCACGCGGCAGCGCACGCCGCGCGCGGTCTCGATCGCGCGCCACTTCATCACCGGGCTCCCGCGAGGGTGGCGATAACCATCGACGCGGATTCTACCCCGGCGCGCCCGGCTCGCGCTCGGCGATTGACACGCCCGGGGCCTTCACGCACTATGGGCGCGCCTTATGGAGCGGCACGCGGACGTCGTCGTCGTCGGAGCGGGAATCGTCGGTTGCGCGGCTGCCTATTTCCTGGCCCGACGGGGCCTGCGCGTGGCCGTCGTGGAGCGGGCGACGGTGCACGGCGAGCAGTCGCGGAAGAACTGGGGCTTCGTGCGCCAGCAGGGCCGAGACCCCAGCGAGCTGCCCCTCATGATGGAGTCGAACCGCTTCTGGCGCGGGCTCGAGGCCGAGCTGGGCGCGGACATCGAGTGGGTGCAGGGCGGCAACCTGGCGCTCGCCGCCAATGACGAGCGCATGGCGCTCTTCGAGCAGTGGCTGCCCGTGGCGCGCGACTTCGGCCTGGACAGCCGGACCATCTTGCCGGCCGACTTGCTGACCGTCGTCCCCGGGCTCGCCGGCCGCTGGGCCGGGGGTCTCTACACGCCGAGCGACGGCCACGCCGATCCCGAGAAGGCCACCGACGCCCTCGCGCGCGCCGCGGTGGCCCACGGGGCGAGCATCCACCTCGGGTGCGCGGTGGAAGGCGTCGCGACTCGCAGCGGCGCGGTGAGCGCGGTCGCGACGGAGCGCGGCGAGATCGCCACCTCCTGGGTGGTCTGCGCCGCGGGGGCGTGGTCGTGGCGGCTCGCGCGAACCCTCGGGCTGGCCCTGCCGCAGCGGTGGGTGCGCGGCACGGTCGCGCGCACGACGCCGGCGTCGCCCATCACGCCCTGCGCCGTCTGGGCGCCGGGCGTGGCCTTCCGCCAGCGGCGCGACGGCAGCTTCAATATCGCCGCGGGCGGCGCCCTCGATCACGACGTCACGCTCGATTCCCTGCGCCAGGTCCGCTTCTTCCTGCCGAGCTTCTGGAAGAACAAGGCGATGTTCCGCTTCCACGTCGGGCGGCCGCTCGGGCGCAGCCTGCGCGCGACCCTGCCCGGATCGCCCGCGCGGCGCCAGCCGCTGGTCTGGGATCGCGGCATCGAGCCCGTGCCGAATCCCGACAAGGTGCGGCGCAGCCTGGCCGAGCTCGGGCGCGTCCTGCCGTCAGTGCGGCATCTCGGCATCGCGCGGAGCTGGGCCGGGTACATCGACGCCACGCCCGATCTGCTGCCCGTGCTGGGCGAGGTGGCGGCGCCGCGCGGCTTCGTGCTCGCCACCGGCTTCAGCGGACACGGCTTCGCGATGGGGCCGGTGGCGGGACGCCTGGTCTCCGAGCTCATCGTCGACGGCAAGGCCTCGCTCGACGTGTCCGCTTTTCGCTTCTCGCGCTTCGCTGAGGGCGCCATCGGCCCCCGCGCAATGTCCTGTGAACCGAATCCCGATAGTGTGAACCGCATTCCGGTAGGAGGAGAATCGACATGACACACGCACGTGCATCGCTCGCACGCATCGGCTGGCCCCTCGCGGTGACGACGCTCCTGATCGCGAGCCTCGCCGCCGCCGTCGCGCCGGCGGCGGCCCAGACGCGGTTCGTCTTCGCCAACGAGAGCAACTACGACACCATGGATCCGCACGCCGCGTTCGACGTCGGCCGGGTGGCGGTGCGGCTCAACCTGTACGACGGGCTCTACCGCTGGCACGACAATCCGCCGGTGCTCAACCCGTGGCTCGCGGAGAGCCACACGATCTCTCCCGACGGCCTCACGTACACGTTCAAGCTGCGCCGGGGCGCCAAGTTCCACGACGGCGCCGAGATCAGCGCGGACGACGTGGTGTACAGCATGGAGCGCATCCTCGCGCTGAAGAAGGGCGCGGCGTCGCTCCTCGCGACGATGGTGGCGCCGGGCGCGACCAAGGCGGTCGACAAGTACACCGTGCAGTTCACCCTCACCAAGCCCTCCGCCATCTTCATGGCGGTGGTGCCCGAGATCCACGTGGTGAATGCCGCGCTCCTCAAGAAGCACGAGAAGGACGGCGACTGGGGCGGCGCGTGGCTCACGAGCAACGAGGCGGGCTCGGGCTCGTACACGCTCTCCCGCTTCGATCCGGTGATCGGGTTCATCGCCAAGCGCAATCCCAACCACTTCCTGCCGTGGGGGCCCAAGTACATCGACGAGATCGAGTTCCGGCACATCAAGGAAGACAATACCCGCGTGCTCGGCATGATCAAGGGCGACTACCAGGGGACGGGCGGCTATCTCCCCAACGACCAGGTGAAGCGGCTGCGCGAGGCGCCCAACGTGAAGATGGTCGAGGCGGAGTCGATGCGCATCATGCTGTTCCAGATCAACAACCAGCGCGCGCCGCTCAACGACGTGAACGTGCGCCGCGCCATCAGCTATGCGTTCGACTACGACGGGTTCAACAAGGAGATCCTCGGCGGGTCCGTCGAGCGCAACCCGGTGCCGATCCCGAACAACCTGTGGGGCGTGCCGAAAGACGTCAAGGGCTACACCTACGACGTGGACAAGGCCAAGCAGGAGCTGGCGCGCGCCAAGGTCAAGGTGGACCGGCCGCTCACCGTGGGCTACCTCACCGGGTTCAGCCAGACGGAGCAGGCGGCGACGGTGATGGCCAATGGGCTGCGCAAGATCGGCATCGAGTCGAAGCTGATGGGCGAGCTGTGGCCGACCATGGTGGACCGGATGAAGAAGCCGGAGACGTCGCCCGACCTCGTCGTCTACTGGATCAGCACCTACTATGCGGACCCGAACAACTGGATCGGGGAGATGTTCCACTCGGGCCAGTGGGGCACCTTCAAGGCCTCGAGCTTCTACAAGAACGTGAAGGTGGACGAGCTGCTGGACAGCGCGCTGAAGACCACGGATCGGAAGGTCCGCGAGAAGGCCTACCAGGACGCCGCGCGCATCGTTCTCGACGAGGCGGCGGGGGTGTGGATCTACAACACCAAGTACTTCGGGCCGTGGGCGAAGACGCTGGAGGGCATTCGTTTCAGCCCGATCGGCAATGGCCAGGAGCTGCGCTGGGTGTACTACGCGAAGTGACCGGCGACAGGCAGGCCGTTCGACCAGCCAGCCGTGCTACCGGATGAGGCTGCCGCGAGAAGAGGAATCCGGCCAGCTGCAGGGACCGAGGCGTGGTAGTTTTTCCGCCGCCGGTCGATTCGACCGGACGCTTTCGCCACGGACACGACGAGCGTCCCGGGACTGCGGCTCCGAGGGCGTTTGCTCCGTGGCACGTCCGTTGCGTTCCTTCTCCGGCAAGGGGAGGAACGACATGAACAACATCATCTACTTGATCGGGCTGGTCGTAGTGGTCGTGGCGATTCTCGGGTTCTTCGGCTTGCGCTGAGGACGCGGTCGCTCGCTCGTCTTGGCCCGGTCCACGGGGCCAAGGCGGCCGGCGCCGGATTCCGGCTCGGACCTCGCGCGCATCAGGGCTCGGGCGGCGTCTGGCGGGCGGCTGAGCCGTTCTCGAACGTGTGGAGAAAGCTCGTGAAGCCGACGTCGTAGTCGGAGATCCCGTTCTGACCGGTGAAGTCGCATCCGCTTGTCATACAGGCGGCGCATGGCGATGTCCATCCCGCTGGTGCCGGTGCCCCCGCCACCCGGTGCTCGAGCATGGCGCGCCGCAGCTCGAAACGAAGGCCGCAGCCCTCCACCAATCCGCGGAAGGCGGAGACGTCCTGATCGGCAAGCACGCGCAGGCTCCGGTACACGCGCTCGCAGCGTGCGGCCTGCCTCAGCACCGGGTCCCCGGATGTCGTGAGAGCCAGATAGGCGAGGACCTGGGCGTGTAGCTCTTTCCAGTAGCCCTTGCGATGGCTGAACTCGTGGGCGATGACGTGCGGCTCGAAGAGCCCGGTATCCTTGAAGATCGCGACGTCGCCGGAGAGGATATCGCAAACGCCCAGGGCGGAAGGCCAGGCGAGACGCGCGAGAGAGAAGTCGCGCACCTCCGCGCTGGTCCGCACGCGCTGGCCGGTGATCGAAGCGATGTAGCGCGTCAGGTGCCGGTCGACCCGCGCGGCAGTCTCCCGGCGGGAGAGGCGGTTCCGGGTGAACTCGTCGTTGAGACGTGGCGCGAGCCGGTGGACCTGGGAGACATACGCCTGCCGGGGCATCGGCACGAGGTGATCGACGTCGGCGCCGAACTCCCGGCGGAAATCAATGCGCTGGATCGCCTGGCGGTCGCGCCAATCTCGAAGAGCGCTTCCGGCATACAGGCCGAGCGCGACCGCCTGCAGGACGGTGCCGACAGGGCCGGCCCCGATCAGGAGCCTGGCCAGGATCGGCGCCCCGACGACCAGGTCGATCGGGGCAACGGGCCAGTAGGTCGCCCTGTTCGAGATGCGAACTTCTTGTCCTACCTCGTCGGCTGTCACCAGAGACGCGCGATCAGCAGCAGGATGCACAGGCCCACGCTGAGCGCCGCCAGGTCCTTCAAACGCTCGACTCGCCAGGTCGTCTTCATGTGCGCCTCCCGACGCGCTCGAAGAAAAGCATGCGCCGTGCCAGTCGACCAGAGGGCGGGGCGGCAATGGTGGACCAAAGTCCACCTAGCCCATGGAGCCCCAGCGGTGGCAGCGTCGAGTACATGGACGACATCGCAGCGTCGAGCGGAGCCCGTCGGCTGGACGGCGTGCGCGTGCTGATCGTCGACGACGATGACGGCATTCGGTTTGCCGTGCGAATGCTTCTCGAGCAAAGCGGCGCGATCGTGACCGACGCCCCGTCCGCGGAGGCGGCGCTCGTATTGCTCCGACGAGGAGCGGCCGGACGTCCTTCTCTCGGACCTGACGATGCCCAGGTACGACGGGTACTGGCTCATCCACCAGGTGCGCCGGCTGCCGGCCGAAGGGGGCGGGGCGACGCCCGCGGCCGCCGTGACCGGGCACGCGGATCCCGCGGATCGGGCGCGTGTCCTGCGTGCCGGATTTCAGGCGCACCTTCCCAAGCGAGCACTGCCGGAGGGTCTGATCGGCACGGTCGCCAGTCTGGCGACGCGGGCGGTCGGCATGGGCGGAGCGCCGTCATAGCGCCGCCGCCGGCCGCCTTCACGGCCACGTGCGGTACCTGTCCTCACCGGCACCCGTCGCGAACCCTCCAGGAGGCGGTGGCGGATGCGCTCGCGCATCGCGCGACGCACCCTGGCCATGCGGTGGGCGTCAAGACGGCGACGGGGCTGATGCTGGCCGAGCGCTTTCTGACCCGGTGACGCGGGTCGGCGGGTTGCGCCTGCCGCGCGCGCCATGCTACGTTCGGCGCTGCCTTGCAGGACCGTGAGCCGCCGCGAGCCGCCAGGATGGATCGATGAGGGCCCTGGCTCTCGTGCTCCGCCGCCTGGTGTGGTTCCCGCCGACGCTGCTCGGCCTGCTCGCCGTCACGTTCGTGATCTCGCGGGTCATCCCCGCCGACCCGGTGGCGCTCGTGGCGGGCGAGACCGCCACGCCGGCGCAGGTGGCGGCGCTGCGGAGTCAGCTCGGCTTCGATCGACCCCTCGCCGTCCAGTTCGTCGACTACGTCGGCCGGCTCGTGCGCGGCGATCTCGGAACGAGCCTGTACACCACGCGGCCCATCGCCGACGACCTCGCGAGCCGGCTGGCCGCCACCATCGAGCTGACCCTGGTCGCGATGGCGCTCTCGGTACTCGTCGGGATTCCCCTCGGCGTCGTCTCCGCGCTCTGGCGCAACTCCGTGCTCGACCACGCGCTCCGCGTGATCACCGTCTCGGGCCTCGCGATCGCGAGCTTCTGGCTCGGCATCATGCTCCAGCTCCTCTTCGCCATGCGCCTCGGGTGGACGCCGCTCAATGGGCGGCTCGCCGGCTTTCCGCCGCGCGGGGTGACCGGGCTCTACCTGCTGGACGCGGTGCTCGCGTGGGATTGGGCGGCCTTCACGGCGGCGCTCGCGCACATCGCGCTGCCCGCGGCCACGCTCGCCTTCCCCGCGCTCGCCACGCTGGTGCGGTTCACGCGGGCAGGGGTGCTCGAGGTGATGCAGTCGGGCTTCGTGCTCTACGAGCGGGCGATGGGGCTGCCGCCCTCCGTCATCGTCTGGAAGTACATCCTGCGCAGCGCGCTCACGTCCACCGTGACCCAGATCGGCTTGCTCTTCGGCATCCTGCTCGCGGGCGCCGTCGTCACCGAGACGGTGTTCGACTGGCCGGGGATCGGCACATATGCGGTGAACTCGATCATCCGCTCCGACTACAACGCGGTGATGGGCTTCACGGTGTGGGCGGGGACGATCTTCCTCGCCGTCAACCTGCTCGTGGACCTCGCCCACACCGTCGTCGATCCGCGCGAGCGGATGTCGTGAGGAGCGCGCTCTTCGTCCTCGCGCGCCTCGCCCGGGACCGCTCGGCGCTCGTCGGCCTCGTGCTGATCCTGGTTCTCGGGCTCGCGGCGCTCCTCGCGCCCGTGCTCGCGACGCATCCGGGCGACGTGTTCGAGATCCACCCGGCGAAGCGCCTGCAGCCGCCCGGCGCGCAGCACCTGTTCGGCACGGACCGGATGGGCAGCGACATCTATAGCCGGCTCCTCTACGGAGCGCGCATCACGATCCTGATCGGGGTGATCGCGGTGGGCGCGTCCCTCGCCATCGGCGTGCCGGTGGGCCTCGCCGCCGGCTACTACCACTCCTGGGCGAGCGATCTGCTCATGCGGGTGTCGGACATCTTCCTCGCCGTGCCCCAGGTCGTGCTCGCCATCGCCATCGCGCAGACGCTCGGGCCCTCGCTGCCCAACGTGATCCTCGCGCTGTCCGTCACCTACTGGCCGTGGTTCGCGCGGCTCGTCTATGCGGAGACGCGGTCGCTCGAGAAGGAGGTCTTCATCGAGTCGACCGCCGCCCTCGGGGCCTCGCCGCTGCGGCTCATCGCGCTGCACGTCTTGCCCAACGTGGCCTCGCCCATCATCGTGCGCGCCTCGATCGGCATGGGCTTCACCATCTTGACCGCGGCCGCGCTCGGCTTCCTCGGCCTCGGGCCGCCGCCGCCGACGCCGGAGTGGGGACGCACGATTGCCGAGTCGCGCGAGTTCCTGCCGGATGCCTGGTGGTACGCCGCCGCGCCGGGCCTCGCCATCTTCCTCACCGTGATGGGCTTCAACCTCCTGGGCGATGGGCTCCGCGACGTGCTGGACCCGCGCATCCGCCGCGCGGGCGCCGCGGTCCGGACGTCGGCCGTCAATGCCGATGTCTGAGCTGCTCTCCGTGAGCGAGCTGTCGGTGGAGTTCACCACGGACCGCGGCGTGGCGCAGGTGCTCGACCGGATCAGCCTCGCCATCGGGCATGGCGAGGTGGTCGGGCTGGTGGGCGAGAGCGGGTGTGGGAAAACCACGCTCGCGCGGACCGTCCTCGGCGTGCTGCCCGCCGGGGGCGGATCCGGGGCGGCGCGATTCACTGGGGAGGGCGCGACCTGCTCCGCATGGATCCCCGCCTGGTCAACGACGAGGTCCGCGGCCGCGCGATCACCTTCATCCCCCAGGATCCGTGGAGCTCGCTGAGCCCGCTCTTCACCGTCGGCACACAGATCATGGACCTGATGAAGTGGAAGTCGCCGCGCCGGGCCGGCGCCGGCGCGCGGGGCGCTGGCCCGCGCTCGTCCGCGGGTATCCGCGCGCGCGGCGCCGCGCGGACCGCGAGGCCGTGCTGGACGTCCTGCGCGCCGTGCAGATTCCCGAGCCGGAGCGCGCGCTCCGGCGGCTGCCCCACGAGTTCTCGGGCGGCCAGCGCCAGCGGCTGATGATCGCGATGGCGCTCCTGCCGCGCCCGGACCTGATCATCGCCGACGAGCCCACGACGGCGCTCGACGTGACCATCCAGGCGCAGATCCTGCGACTGCTTGCGCGATCTCGTGAAGGAGCGCGGCGTGTCCGTGCTCTTCACCACGCACGATCTGGGGACGGCGTACGAGCTCTGCGACCGCGTCGTGGTGATGTACGCGGGCCAGGAGATGGAGTCGGCGCCCACCGACGCCTTCTTCGAGCGGCCCGCGCACCCGTATACGCGGCGATTGCTCGACAGCCTGCCGACCGCCGGCGGAGAGATCCGCGACATCCCGGGCGAGGTGCCGAGCCTGATCGGGCCGCCGCCGGGGTGCCGCTTCCACCCGCGGTGCGACTATGCGACCGCGGAGTGCCGGGCGCGCCGGCCGGACGTGCACGCCGTCGAGGGCGCGCACCGCGTGCGCTGCTATCACCCGGTGATCGCCGCGTGAGCGAGCCCCGCGCGGCGCCGCTGCTCGAGGTGGTGGACCTCGCGCGGTATTTTCCGATCCGGAACGCGTTCGGCCTTCGCACGGGCTCGATCCGGGCGGTGGACGGCGTGTCGCTCACGGTGTGGCCGGGCGAGACGCTCGGCCTCGTCGGCGAGAGCGGATGCGGGAAGTCGACGCTCGGCAAGACGGTGATGGGCATCCACGGGCCGACGGCGGGCGAGATCCGCTTCGCGGGACGGGAGATCGGCGGGCTGGGACGGCGCGAGCGGCGAAGAGTCGCCCGGCATCTACAGTACGTGTACCAGGATCCCGGCGCATCGCTCGACCCGCGCTGGAAGGTCCGGCGGCTGCTCCACGAGCCGCTCCAGATCCACACGGCGCTGTCGCGGGCGGAGCGCCAGGGCCAGGTCGAGGCGATGCTGCAGGCGGTCGGCTTGCCCGACGCGCATCTCGACCTCTATCCGCACGAGCTGTCCGGCGGACAGCAGCGGCGCGTGGGCCTCGCGCGCACGCTGATGGTGAGGCCGAGCCTCGTCATCCTCGACGAGCCGACCTCGGGGCTCGACGTGTCCGTTCAGGCGAGTGTGCTGAAGCTCTTCCGCCGCCTGCAGGACGCGTTCGCGCTCACGTACCTGTTCATCTCTCACGACCTCGCGGTGGTGCGCGCGATGTGCCAGCGCGTCGCCGTCATGTACCTCGGCAAGGTCGTCGAGCTCGCGGAGGCCGCGGTCCTGTTCGAGGACCCGCGCCATCCCTATACGCGCTCGCTCCTGTCCGCCGTCCCCGTCATCGGCGGGCGCCGCGTCACCCGGGACTTTGCCCTCCAGGGTGAGCCGCCGAACCCGCGCGATATTCCCACCGGCTGCCGCTTCCGGACGCGCTGCCCTCTCGTCCAGGATCTGTGTGCCGTTGAATCGCCGCCGCTGCGCTCCGCCGGCGGGGGCCTCGTGGCCTGCCACTTCGCGTGAGACGCGGGGATCGGGACGTCCCGGCGGGCAGAATTTACCTGGTAGGCCGTGCCTCGAGGTCGCTCGGTCGATCGGTTCCCCCACGGAAACGGCCCTTTCGGGCTGGCATGGCACTTGCGAATCGCTTGAGAATCGGGAGAGCTCGCCATGCGTTATCTCGCGCTCGCGTGTGACTATGACGGAACCCTGGCCTGGGATGGGCAGATCGCCGCATCCACCGTGGCGGCATTGCTCGCGCTGCGAGACAGCGGCCGCAAGACCTTGCTCGTCACCGGCCGCGAGCTCGCCGACCTGATGACACTGCTCCCCGATCTCGAGCTGTTCGATCGAATCGTGGCCGAGAACGGGGCCATGCTCTACCGGCCCGCCTCGAAGGAGGAGCGCGCACTGGCCGATCCGCCGCCCGAGGCGCTGGTCGCGGAGCTGATCCGCCGGCGGGTTGCGCCGCTGTCCGTCGGCCGCGTCATCGTCGCCACGTGCGAGCCGCACGAGACGGTCGTGCTGGACGTGATCCGGGAGCTCGGCCTCGAGCGCCAGGTGATCTTCAACAAGGGCGCCGTGATGATCTTGCCCTCGGGCATGAACAAGGCGACTGGTCTGGCCGCCGCGCTCGACGAGCTGGGCCTGTCTCCGCACAACTGCGTGGCCATCGGCGACGCCGAGAACGATCACGCCTTTCTCGGCCGCGCGGAGTGCGGGGTGGCGGTGGCCAATGGCTTGCTCTCGCTCAAGGAGGCCGCCGATCTCGTGACGAACGGCGACCACGGCGCGGGCGTGCGCGAGCTGATCGAGCGGATCCTGGCGTCCGACCTGGTCGAGCTCGGGCCTCGGCTGGCGCGCCACGCGATTCCGCTCGGCTCCCGCGAGGACGGCAGCACGATCGACTGGCCGCCCTACGGCAAGAATCTCCTCGTGACCGGCGCTTCCGGAAGCGGGAAGTCGACGTTCGCGACGGGACTACTCGAGCGATTGGCCGAGCGCGGCTACCAGTATTGCCTGATCGACCCCGAGGGCGACTACGTGTCTCTTCCCGGCGCGGTGGTGCTGGGAGCCGCGGAGCGGCCGCCGACGGTCGCCGAGATGCTGGACGTGCTGAAGACGCCGGCACAGAGCGTCGTGGTCAACCTGCTCGGCATCGCGCTCGACCAGCGGCCGGAGTTCTTCGCGGGGGCGCTGACGCGGCTGGAGGAGTTGCGCGTGAAGACCGGCCGGCCGCACTGGATCGTCGCCGACGAGGCGCATCACCTCATGCCTGAACCGTGGAGCGGCGCGCCGCTCGGGATTCCCCGCGCCGTCGAGAGCATGCTCCTGATCACCGTGCATCCGGGCCAGGTGGCGGCGCCTGTCCTCGCCGCGGTCGATGGCGTGGTCGCGGTGGGGCCGACGCCGGGACCGATCATCCAGGAGTTCGCCGAGGCGACAGGGCACGCGGCTCCCGCCCTGCCGCCGACGCCGCCCGATTCGGGCGAGGTGCTGCTGTGGCTGCCCGCCGACGGCGGCGCGATGGAGCGGATCCGACACGATCCCCTCGCACAGCGAGCGGCGGCGGCACGTGCGCAAGTACTCCGCGGGTGAGCTGACCGAGGAGCAGAGCTTCTACTTCCGGGGACCGGAGGACAAGCTCAAGATCCGCGCCCAGAACCTGGCCCTGTTCCTCCAGTTGGGCGAGGGAGTGGACGAGGAGACGTGGCTCCATCACTTGCGCCAGGGCGATTACTCGGCACTGGTTCCGTCGAAGAATCAAGGACGACGACCTGGCCGATGAGGTGGCCGCGATCGAGCGGCGCGGCGATGTGAGCGCGGAAGAAGGCCGCGCCCTCGTGCGCGCGGCCGTCACCAAGCGGTATACCGTCTGACCTACACCACGGCGGAGCGGCCGCCGTCGAAGTTGACCGCCGTGCCCGTGATGTAGCCGGCGCGCGCCGAGACGAGGAAGGCGACGAGGTCGGCGAACTCGTCGGCCTCGCCGACGCGGCCGACGGGAACGCTCTTGGCGGCCTCCTCGTAGAAGGCGTCGAGATCCTTCCCTGCGCCCGCCGCTCCCACTGGCCGCTCTTCACGAAGCCGACGCAGATCGTGTTGACGAGGATCTTGTCCGGCGCGTACTCGTTGGCGAGCGACTTCGTGAGGTTGATCCCCGCCGCCCGCGTCACGCTCGTGGGCAGACCTTCGCCGCCGGCGCCTTGCCGCCGAGATTGGTGATGTTGATGATGCGCCCGCCGCCGCGGCGCTTCATGTGCGGGATGGCGAGGCGGCAGCAGCGCACGGCCCCCATCAGCTTCAGGTCGATGTCGGACTGCCAGGCCTCGTCGCTCACGGTCTCGAAGCCGCCCGCGGCGGAGGTGACCCGCGTTGTTGACGAGGATGTCGAGGCCGCCGAACTGCGCGACGGTGGCCGCGACGAGGGCCTCGACGTCCGCGGCGCGGCTCACGTCCGCGACCTGCGCGAGGATCTGCCCGCCCGTCGCCTTCCGGATGCCGTCGGCGGCCTGCTCCAGGCGCTCCTTGCGGCGGCCGCAGATCGCGACGCGCGCGCCCTCGCGCGCGAGCCGCTCCGCCGCGGCCCGCCCGAGCCCGTCGCTGCCCCCGGTGATGATGGCTACCTTGCCGTCCAGTCCGAGATCGAGCATGCCGTCCTCCTGTCGCTGTGAGGCTGACCCGGAGGGTCAGTCGTTGGGAACCGCGAACCCGTCGTCAGCCCTCCGGCGCGACCTCGGCGAGGAAGGCGCGGAGCTCGACGAGGAGGGCGGCCGGGTTGTCGCCCTGCACGGTGTGGCCGGCGCCCTCGATCCTGACCCAGCGGCCGCGGCGGAACCGGCCGGCCAGGCGCTCGGCGTCCTCGTCGTGGAAGACGTCGCTCTGGGCGCCGCGGACGACGAGGGTCGGGCACTCGACCGCGTCCACCGCCGACCACAAGAGCTCGCGCCGGCGCGCGTAGGCGCCGGGGTCGACCTTGCCGCGGTGGCGCTGGTCGTACTTCCACATGTAGCGCCCGTCGGGCATGCGCCGCAGGTTGTGGAGCAGGCTCCGGCGCAGGAGCTCGCGGTTGCGCCGGGGGTTGAACGCGAGCGCCCGCTCGATGAACTCGTCGACGGAGGCGAGCGGCGTCGACTCGGAGGTGAACGCGGCGATCTTCTTCACGCCCTCCGCGCGGGTCTCGGGTCCGACGTCGACGAGGACGAGCCCGGCGAGGCGCGCGCTGTGCCGCCCGCCCACGCGAGCGCATTGGCGCCGCCGAGGGACATGCCCACGAGGACGAAGCGCTCGAGGCCGAGGCGCCTCGACGAAGCGGTCGAGATCGCCCACGTGGCTCTCGATCGCGTAGTTCATCTCGGGCGACCACTCGCTCTCGCCGTGGCCGCGCTGGTCGAGCGCCACGCAGTGCCGCTCGCGGCGCAGCGCGAGGCAGACCAGGTCCCAGGTATGGGCATTGAGACCGCCGCCGTGCAGGAAGACCACGGGCGGCAGGCCGGGCGTCCCCCAGTCGAGGTAGTGAAAGCGCATGCGCTCCAGCAGCGAGGTCGCGCTCGTCGGGCAGCACGATCTCCGGCAGGGTGATGCCGGCGGTGGCGGCGGACAGCTCGAGGTGCGCGCGGAACTCGTCGGCCGCGAGGGTCATCGGGCGCGGGTCATCGGGGTTGCGTTCATCGCGGTTACCTCATGCGAATTACGTCAGATTGGCGGCCGGGCCTCTTCGCGCAAGCGCTCATCGCCGGATGATCTCCACCGGCCGAAGCTTACTGCGGCAGGCGCAGACGTGTCAACCTCGCCGCGAAACCGGTATCCGGTGCCTCCGAGCTGTCGCCGAGATTATCCCTCCGCGCGCTCGCGGCTTGACACCCTTTCGGGGCGGTCCCTAATGGGGCCCTATGACCAGCCGCGAGATCCGACTCAAGCGCTATCCCACCGGGGTGCCCACGGACGCGGACTTCGAGATGGCGACCGTGGAGCTGCCGTCGCCCGCGGACGGCGAGGTGCTCGTCAAGAATCTCTGGATGTCCGTCGATCCCTACATGCGCGGGCGGATGAGCGGGCAGAACACCTACGTGCAGGGCTTCGAGCTCGGGCGCGCGCTCGAGGGCGCCGCCGTGGGTCAGGTCGTCGAGTCGCGCCATCCCGTGCTGCGCGCGGGCGACTACGTGGTGAACCCGCTCGGCTGGCGCGAGGGGTTCGTGTCGAATGGCCGGGGGCTGCAGGTCGTCGACGCGGGCCTGGCCCCCGTGCAGGCCTATCTCGGCGTGCTCGGCATGCCGGGGATGTCCGCCTATGTCGGGCTGCTTCGCTGCGGAGAGCCGAAGGCCGCTGACACCGTCTTCGTTTCCGGTGCGGCGGGCGCCGTCGGCTCGGCGGCCTGCCAGATCGCGAAGATCAAGGGCTGCCGGGTGGTCGCGAGCGCGGGCTCGCCGGACAAGGTGGCGTGGCTCCACGATGCCGCCCGGGTCGACGCCGCGTTCAGCTATCGCGACTACAAGGACGCCGCCGGCCTCGTCACCGCGCTGCGGGAGCGCGCGCCCGACGGCATCGACGTGTACTTCGACAATGTCGGGGGCGACCACCTCGAAGCGGCGCTGCAATCCATGAAGGACTTCGGCCGCATCGTGCTCTGCGGGTCGATCTCGCGCTACAACGACGCGACGCCGCCGGCGGGGCCCCCGTCGCTCTTCGTGGCCACGCGCAAGCGCCTCACCCTGCGCGGCTTCATCGTGTCGGATCACCGCGACGTGCAGGACGAGTTCCTCCGCGAGATGGGCGGGTGGGTGCGGGACAAGAAGGTCGTGTGGCAGGAGACGGTGGTCGAGGGTCTCGACAATGCTCCCCGGGCCTTCGCCGGGCTCTTCACCGGCGCCAATACCGGCAAGATGCTCGTGCGGATCGCGCCCGACCCCGCGCGCACGTAGATCTCGGCAGTCACGGAGGTATCATGGCGCTTCCCCTGGACGGCATCTCGGTCATCGAGTTCGGGCAGAACCTCGCCGGCCCGTTCTGCGCGGAGATCCTGGCGCACCTGGGCGCGGACGTCGTCAAGGTGGAGCGGCCGGGCGCAGGCGACGACGCGCGCGGCTGGGGGCCGCCCTTCGGGCATGGCACCTCCGCGGCGTTTCACTCGATGAACGTCAACAAGCGCAGCATCGCCGTCGACCTCAAGGATGCCGCCGCGGTCGCGCGCCTCCGGGGCTCGTCGGCCGGGCCGACGTCCTCGTCCAGAACATGCGGCCCGGCTCGATGGACGAGCTGGGGCTGGGGGCCGATTCGCTGCGCGCCGAGTTCCCGCGCCTCATCTACTGCTCGCTCTGGGCCTTCGGCCGCACCGGCCCGCGGAGCCTGCAGCCGGGCTACGAGCCGATGGTGCAGGCGTTCTCGAGCCTGATGTGGCTCTCCGGCGACGAGGATGATCCGCCCACGCGCATGGGCACGTCCGTGCTCGACTTCGGCACGGGGATGTGGGCGGCGATGGGTGTGCTCGCCGCGCTCGAGCAGCGTCACCGCACCGGGCAGGGATGCGTCGTCGACACGTCGCTGTTCGAGACGGCGCTCTCCTGGCTCACCGGGCACTTCGCGAGCTTCCGTCTATCCGGCGAGCTGCCGACGCGGCATCGCACGGGAAGCCGGCGCCTCGTGATCTTCCAGGGCTTCGAGACCAAGAACGGGCCCGTCGTCGTCGCCGCGGGCAATGATCGGCTCTTCGCCAAGCTGGCCGAGGTGCTCGGGCATCCCGAGTGGGCGGTCGACCCGCGGTTTGCGACGAACCCCGAGCGGGTGAAGCACCGCGAGGTGCTCGTTCCGATGATCGAGACGATCATGCTGACGCGGACCAAGGGCGAGTGGGTCGATCTCCTCGAGTCGGTGGGCGTACCCTGCGCGCCGGTGAACACGCTGCACGAAGTCCTGGCCGACCCGCAGACCGAGGCCATCGGCATGATCCAGAAGTCGCCCGAGCACGGCCTCGAGCTGATGAGCCTGCCGATCTCCTTCGACGGTGCCCGGCCGCCGCTCCGCCGGCGCGCGCCCACCGTCGGCGAGCACAACGCCGAGATCCTTCCCGGCTAGAGCGATGATAAGGGCCCATCTGCTTCGTTGGCGCCCTCGACAGCCGGCTCAACGTACCAGAAAGTACGCCTCGCCGGCTGCCTTCGGGCGCCGCCTCGCAGCTGGACCCTTCTCATCGCTCTAGCTGGGCATTTCTCCGACAGACTCTAGGAGGGACGCATGGACTTCGAGGTGACGTATAGCAGAAGAGCAGCAGCGCTTTCGCCAGGAAGTGCGCGCCTGGCTCGCCGAGCATGTGCCGCCGGGCGCCGCGCGGACGCCCGTGTCGGCCGAGGACAACTACCGGCGCTATCTCGACCTGCGCGAGCTGGGGCGAGCGCTCGGCGCCAAGGGCTGGCTCTTTCCGCGGGCGCCCGTGACCTATGGCGGCGGCGGGCTCGATCTCGACCACGCCGTGATCCTCGAGGAGGAGGTCGATCGGCTCGACCTCTCGCTGCCGCCGTACTACGACAGCGGCGGGCGCCTCGGCGCGGCGTCGATCCTGGTCTGGGGCACCGAGGAGCAGAAGCGCGCGTTCCTGCCGCCGATCTACACGGGCCAGGTGCGGACGTGGCAGCTCCTGAGCGAGCCCGGCGCGGGCTCCGACCTGGCGAGCGTGAGCATGACCGCCCTCCGCGACGGCGACGAGTACGTCCTCACCGGCCAGAAGATCTTCGTGGGAAGCGACAATGGCGCGGATCGCATCTGGCTCATCGCGTGCACGGATCCCAGCGGCCGCCGCCACGAGAACCTCGCGTGGTTCATGATCGACGCGAACCTGCCCGGCCTCGAGGTGCAGCCCATGCAGCTCATGGGCACGGGCGGAGAGGGCGGGACGGACAGCGGGGTGAAGAACACGGTCTTCTTCGACGGCGTGCGCGTGCCGGCATTTTCGCTCATCGGCGGCGAGAACAATGGCTGGAAGGTCGCGAGCACCCACCTCGAGCTCGAGCACGGCGCCGGCGGCCGCATCGGGCGCAACCGGCTGTGGGAGCGGCTGCTCCGCTACTGTCGCGAGACCAAGCGCGACGGCGTCCCGCTCACCCAGAATCAGGATGTCCGGCGACATCCTGGCCGACGTATACATCAAGGCCGAGGTCACCCGCCTCTTCGGCCTGCGCAATTTCGGGCTCATCTACAGCGGGCGGAAGCGCTCGTACGAGGGCCCGCAGCTCTCGTACTACCGGAAGATGGCCGGGCTCTGGATGACCGGCGCCATCCTCGAGGCGGTCGGCCCCGCCGCGCTCACCAGCGATCCCGGCTGGGGCTCGCCCGACGGCTTCCTCGAGCTGCAGCAGCGCAACGGGATCGTCGCGGTGCACCCGGGCGGGACGGCCGACGTGCAGCGCGTGAGCATGGCGCGGCGCATCGGCATCGGGCGGGCCGCGCCCGAGTCCGCGGGCAAGGTGGAGTGACATGGATCTCGCCCTCACCGAGAGCCAGGAGATGCTCAAGGGCATCGCGCGCAGCTTCATGGCGCGCGAGGCGCCGAAGGACGTCATCGTGGGCTTGGAGCACGAGCCATCCGGGCTCATCCCCGAGCTCTGGAAGAAGGCGTGCGGGCTGGGCTGGCTCGGCATGCTGATTCCCGCCGAGTACGGCGGCGGCGAGGCGAGCCTGTGCGACACCGCCGTGCTCTACGAGGAGCTGGGGCGCGGCCCCTCCCCGGGCCGTTCTTCAGCTCGGGGGTGCTGGGGACGCTCGTGCTGCTCGAGGGCGCCACGCCCGAGCAGCGCCGCGCCCTCTTGCCCGCCGTGGCCAGGGGCGAGCGGATCCTCGCCGTCGCGGTGAGTGATCCGGGCACCTCGTGGGGCGCGCACGGCGTCACGCTGATCCTCAGAGAGAAAATGGCGGCTTTTCGCTCACGGGGACGAAGCTCTTCGCCGCCGACGCGACGTCTGCCACCGACCTGATCGTGGCGGTGCGCACGGCCGATGCGCCGGATGACGTGAGCTTGCTCCTGGTCGACGCGCGGGCTCCCGGGGTCTCGACGCGGCGGCTGCCCGGGTTTCTCTCGTGGCAGTGCGAGGTCACCCTCGAGCGCACGCTGGTGCCGGACACGGCGCTGCTCGGCGGGGCGCCGGGCCAGGGCTGGGCGACGCTCAACCGCGCCATGCTGCGCGCGCTGCCCATCCTCTGCTCGTACATGGTGGGCGGCTGTCAGGCGGTGTACGAGATGTCCGTCTCCCACAGCCGGACGCGCGTGCAGTTCGGGGTGCCCGTCGGCCGATTCCAGCGCGTGCAGGATCACATCGTGCGCCTGGTGAATCATCTGGACGCGGCGCGCTGGACGACGGGCGAGGCGCTGTGGAAGCTCGACACGGGACGTCCCGCGGAGGCGAGCGTGCACCTGGCCAAGGCGGTGGCCAGCGAGGGCTACCTCGAGGCGTGCAATGCGGCGCACGAGGTGCATGCGGGCATGGGCAGCCTCAACGAGTACGGCCTCGCGGCGCACACGCAGATGTCGCGCACGCTCTTTCACTACCTGGGCGACCCGCGCTGGCACAAGCGCCGGATGGCCGACGCCCTCGAGTGGTGACGCGCGCGCGTTCTCGCTCAACTCTGACTGGGAGGACGTCATGAACTTCGGCCTGATCGTCTCGAAGCAGCATCCGCCCGGCGTGTCGATGGTCGACCGCTTCCGCGAGCACGTCGACCAGGTGCGCGCGGCCCGCGACGCCGGCTTCGACCTCATCGTGATGGGCCAGCACTATCTCTCCACGCCGTTCCAGGAGATGCAGACGCTGCCCGCGCTCGCGCGGCTCGCCGCCGAGGCGGGCACGATGCGGGTGGGCGCGACCGTCATCCTGCTCCCGCTGCTCAATCCGGTCGACGTCGCCGAGCAGGTGGCGACGCTCGACGTCATCACCGAGGGCGCTTCGTCTTCGGCGTGGGCCTGGGCTACCGCGACGAGGAGAACGAGGCCTTCGGCATCGCCCCCGGCGAGCGCGTGGCCCGGCTCGTCGAGAGCCTCGAGGTGATCAAGCGCCTGTGGGCGGAGGACGAGGTGACGCATCGCGGGCGCTTCTTCCGCCTGACCAAGGCCCGCATGATGCTGAAGCCCGTGCAGCAGCCGCACCCGCCCATCTGGTTCGCCGCCAACAATGACCGCGCGGTGGAGCGCGCGGCCCGCATGGCCGACGCGTGGGTCATCAATCCCCACGCCAAGCTGGCCGTGCTGGAGCGGCAGATGGGCGTGTACCGCCGGGCGCTCGTCGAGGCGGGGCGGGGATTCCCGGGCGAGCTGCCGATCATCAAGGAGCTGTACGTCGCGCCCGACCGCCGGACGGCGCTCGCGGAGTGCCGCCCGTTCCTGGAAGCCAAGTACAAGGCCTATGCCTCGTGGGGGCAGGACAAGGCATTGCCCGGAGGGAGAGACGTTCGATCTCGACTTCGAGGAGCTGATCGCCGACCGCTTCATCATCGGCGATCCGGACGACGCGGTCCGCGAGATCAAGCGCTATGCCGACGCGCTCGACGTGAACTGCTTCATCTTCCGCGTCCAGTGGCCGGGCATGGAGCAGGCCAAGGTGCTGCGGACGATCAAGCTGCTCGCCGAGCGCGTGCTGCCCGCGCGTGCGCGCCCACGGCGCGGCGCCCGCGGCGGGGAGGTGAGGACGATGCGAGCACGTCACGGAGCGATCGCCCTCTTGCTGCTGGTGGTCGCCGCCTGCGCGACCTCGACGCCGCCGTCCACTCGCGTGACCGACATCCGGACGCTGGCGGGACAGTACTCAGGGAGCCTGAGCCTGCCGTGACCTCGCCGCGTCAGGCGTCCTCGGGGATCTTCTATGGCTGGTGGGTGACGGCGGCCTTCGCGCTGATGGTGTTCGTCTCGGCCGGCGTGCGGCACGCGGTCGGGCCCTTTCTCAAGCCGATCGTGGCCGATCTCGGCGTCGATCGCGGCAGCTTCTCGCTCGTCATCGCGCTCGGCCTGCTCCTCTACGGCGCGTTCATGCCGTGGGTCGGCACCCTCGTCGATCGCTTCGGCGCCCGCGCGGTGACGACGGGCGGCTCGATCCTCTTCGCCGCGTCGCTGGCCGCGACGGGGCTGTCGCCAGAACCTCTGGCAGCTCGCCATCGTGTACGGGGCGCTCGCCTCGCTCGGGCTCGCCGCCACCGGTCCCGTGGTCGCCAATGCCGTGGTCTCCCGCTGGTTCCACAGGAAGCGGGGCACCGCGGTGTCACTGCTCGGCAGCGCGAGCATGACCGGGATGAGCCTCCTCGTCCCCGTCATGGCGTGGATGATCCTCACGGTGGGCTGGCGCATGACGTACGTGGCGATCGGCCTCTTCGTGCTGGTGTGCATGGTGCCGATGTGCTTGTTCGTCGTGCGCGACTCGCCGGAGTCGATGGGCCTCGGGCCCGACGGCGATCCGATTCCCGAGGGCATACCGCGGCGACTGTCCTCGAGCGGACGCCCGTCGGCGAAGCCGTGCGCACGCTGGCCTTCTGGCAGCTCGCCGGCACGTTCATGACGTGCGGCTTCTCGATGAGCCTGATCTCCTCCCACGGCGTGCCGATGCTGACCGACCACGGCTATGCGCCGGTCCTCGCGTCGTCGGTGCTCGGGATCCTCGGCGGCTCGAGCATCCTCACCACCATGATGCTGGGCGCGGCCTCGGACCGCTTCGGCCGGCGTCCCGTGCTGGCATCCATCTACGCGGGGCGCTCGCTGGTCTTCGCGGGCTTCTTCCTCATCCGCGACAATCCGGCGGCGATCATCGCCGTCGCCCTCATCGGCGGCATCACCATCGCGGGGACGATGTCCATGACGTCCGCGCTCACCGCCGACATCTACGGGCGTCACTCGGTGGGCGGCATCCTCGGCGTCATCTTCCTCGCACATCAGGTGGGGGCGGCGACCGGCACGTGGCTGGGCGGTGCGCTGTTCGACTCGACGGGCGGCTACGGCGCCGCGTTCGCCATCGCGGGCACGGTCCTCGTGACCGCCTCGGTGGTGAGCCTGCACATCGACGACGGCTCGCGCAGCTCCGCTGGCTCACGCGTCCCGCCAGCGCAGGAGGCGCAGGAGGCTGAAAAGGGCCCATCTGCGGAGTGCGGCGCCCTCGCCTGGACGCTCAACGTGAGAGACTACGCCCGCGTGCAGCCTCGGGCGCCGCCCGCATCTGGAACCTTGAGCCTCCTGCGGGCTGAAAGGGCCCATCGCTCGTTGCGCCTGGCTGCAGCTCAACGTAGAGACGACGCCTCGCGTGCAGCTCGGCCGCCGCCGCATCTGGCCGGCCTCCGCGGGCTGAAGGCCCCACCGGCGCGAGACGGCGCGCTCGTCGACGCTCACCGGCGGGCCTTCGCCGCGCATGCCGCGCCGCCGCATCTGGACCCTCATGAGCACTCCTGCGGGCCTTAGCCTAGCGTTGGGGATCAGGGCCAGTATTTCGCGATGGCGCCGGCGTCGACGCGGAGGTCGAAGCCGGTGATCATCTCGGCGTCGTCGGTGGCGAGGAAGACGGACGGCGCGGGCGTAGTGGCGCGGGCTCGGCAGCACTGCCCATCGGCACCATCTTCGCGAAGTCGAGCATGCGGCCCCCGCGCTCCTGCCGGGGGCGGCCCCACGCCACCGCGCGCTCCTGGCCCTCCTCGACGTCGGTGGCCGTCGGCGTGAGGCTGTTCACGCGGATGCCGTGCTTGACCAGGTCCATGGCCGCGGCGCGCGTGAAGTTCAGCAGGCCGCTCTTGCTCGTGGAGTAGGCGATATTGCCCGCCTGCCCCTGATGCCCGGCCGTCGAGACGACGACGATGATGCTGCCGCGGCGCCCCTGCTCCACCATGAGGCGGGCGACGTGCTTGGTGCAGAGGAAGGTGCCCGTCAGGTTGACGCCGATCTGGCGGTTCCAGCGCTCGAGCGGCATCTCGAGCACGCTTAGTCCACCGAGAATCCCGGCGTTGTTCACGAGCACGTCGACGCCGCCGTACGCCTCGCGCGCCCGCGCCACCATCGCCTCGACCTGCGCCTCGTCGGTGACGTCGCAGACGATGCCCAGCGCGTCGCCGCCGCGCCGCTTGATGGACTCCGCGCACTGCATCGCATCGTCCGCATCGATGTCCACGCACGACGCGCGCGCCCTCGTCGGCCAGCCCCTCGGCGATCCCCCGCCGATGTTCGGACTCGTCCCCGTCACGACCACGACCTTGCCGGCAAGGCGGCTCATTCAGGCTCCTTTCTCGTTCGTGGCCTCGTTCGAGCGCCGGCTTCGCCGGCGCAATCCAGCTGTGGGGAGGTCTCGGAGGGGCCGTCGAGGCCCCCTCCGACTTCCTCTGATGGTCCCGCGCCCGGCGGGCGAGGTGGCGCCGGAAGTAGATGAGGCCCGACGTCGAGCGGGCCGAGCTTCTGCGGGCGCTCGAGGTTCAGCCGCTCGCGCTTGAAGATGACCAGATCTTCCTGCTCATTGGTCGCGATGATGATGCTCGGCTTCCGGTAGCCGTGATACCACAGCGCCTGCCAGGCCGCGTGCAGCGCGTGCTTCGGCTTCTTCACCAGCGTGAACGTCCACACGCGCGTGTCGGCTTCCGTGACCGGCACCATCCAGCGCAGGTGGATGCTCGCGCCGATCATCACCCGGATCTTGCTCGGCAGCTCGACATTGTGCTGGACGCCGCGATAGCGCGGCAGGGGCGGCTCGCCACCGCGGAACTGCGGGCCGCCGGCGAGCCGGCGCCACCACACGCGCCGGGGCCACTTGGCGCCGAGGCCGGGGTGGTAGGCCTGGCCGAAGTGCGGGGCGGCCCATGAGGCGTTCACCCAGGTCTCCCCCTCGCTGGTGATCTTCACGCCCCCGTATAGGCGACCTTGGGCCGAAAGAAGCCGAGCCGGTAGTTGAACAGGCGCCAGATGTTGACGCCGCGGTGCAGGTAGAACTCGTGGAAGTCGATGCCCTGCGCCATCGGCTCGGTCCAGTTCGCCTCCCAGACCTTCACGCGCATGAAGCGCCGTCCCGTCAGCTCCGGGTCGGACAGCTCGGCGGGCAGGTCCTCGTCGAGCGGCACGGGCGCCGTCTGGCCCATCCACACGAAGACGATGCCCATCCGCTCCTCCGTCGGATAGGCGCGGGCGCGCAGCTTGCCGATGAACGGGGAATCGGGACGCTCGATCAGCCCGGCCACGCACTGCCCCGTCCCGTCGAAGACGTAGCCGTGGTACGGGCAGGTGACGGTGCCCTCGAACTCGCAGAGGCCGAGGGACAGCCGCGCACCGCGGTGCGGACACCAGTCGCTGAGGGCGACCACCGCCCCCGTCTTGTCGCGAAAGAGGACGAGGTCGTCGCCGAGCATCTGGAGGTGCACGGGCTTGCGGCGCACCTGCCGGGCCTCGACGGCCGGGTACCAGTACTCCCGGAATCCCAGCCGGGGGCAGTAGTCGAATGGCCCGATCTGCGAGGCGCCGTAGGCCTCCTCCACGGTGCTCTCCGCCATCCGGGCGCTTCCGTTCGCGCGGCTCGTCGTGTCCATGAGGGTCACCTCCCGTGTGACATCATCCGACATTGGTGCGCAGCCCGAGCAGGCGCGCGAACAGCGCCCCGCCGAGCGAGATGAACATGATGATGCAGGCGACCACCACCGCCTCCTCGAACTTGCGCTGGGCGACGTAGTCGAGCTGCAGGATGGACAGCGGCCGGTTCGCGCTCGTCGTGAGCAGCGCGAAGCTGCCGATATTGCGCGCCGCCCCGACGAAGGTGATCATGCCCACCGCGAGCAGGGTCGGCGTCATCAGCCGCAGCACGATGCGGCGGTAGGTGCTCCACCACGATGCCCCCGCGATCCGCGAGGCCTCCTCGAGCTCGCTCCCGAGCTGCATCAGCCCGCTCTTGATGATCTGCACGCCGAGCGGCATCCCCGAGATGACGCCACAGATGATCAGGAGCGCGGTGGTGCCGTAGAGCGGCCGCAGGACCTGCACGCCGAGGAACAGCCACAGGAGCGCCAGGCTCAGGATGATCCCCGGCACGGTGAACGGCAGCCACGAGATGAAGTCGAGCAGGCGCCGGCCGGCATAGCGCGTCCGCACCGCGATGTAGGCGATGAGCGAGTGCACCACGATGGTCACCGCCGCGGTGCCGGTCGGCGAGCACGAGCGTATTGTGGAGCGAGCGAAGGAAGAGGTCGTCGGTCAGGACGGTCTTCCAGTTCTCGATCGTCCAGGGGTCGGGGATATTGAAGAAGCCGAAGAGCTTCATGAAGGTGCCGAGCAGCGCGAGGAGCACCGGCGCGCCGAGCACCACCAGCACCAGCGCCAGCACGAAGGCGAGGGCGGGCGCGCGCAGGCGGCCGAGCTTGTGAGGCTGGTTCTGGAATTGCCCGGTCACCGTGGTGTAGCGCCGCCCGCGCGTCAGCCACTGCTGCATGAAGACGAGGGGCAGCATTCCGGCGAGGACGAGGACGGCGAGCGCGGTGGCCGCGTCGTAGCGCGGCACGCGCGTCACGAGCAGGTCGTAGATCATCGTGCTGAACACGAAGAAGCGGAAGGGCAGGCCGAGCACCTGCTCGACCTCGAAGGTCTGCAGCGACACCATCGTGCCGAGCAGCAGCACCGACAGGATCACCGGGGCCATCACCGGCACGGTGATGCGGAGCGCCGTGCGGAGCGTGCTCGCTCCCGCGACGCGGGAGGCCTCCTCGAACGAGGCGTTCATCTTGGCGAAGGCCGGCGTGAGGAGGATCACTTTCACCGTCAGGGAGCCGGTGACGATGTGGACCCAGACGATGCCCCAGAACGAGTAGATATTGAACGGCCCCTTGCCGACGAAGGGCAGCGCCGCGAGCGCGGTATTGATCAGGCCGTACTCGGGATCGAGGAGGAGGATCCAGCTCAGGGTCACCGTGAAGCTCGGCAGGAAGAAGGCCGCCCAGAACGCGAACTCGATCCAGCTCCGGCCGGGCAAGTCCGTCCGCGCGAGCAGCCACGCGATGAACACGGCGAGCGGCAGGGACAGGATCTGCCGGACGAAGGTGACGGTGAACGTGTTCCAGAGCGCGCCGCGCAGTCCCGGCTCGCCGAAGGCGGCGCGCCAGCCGTCGAGCCCGTAGCGCGCCGCCTCGCCCGGCGCCGCCACCTGAAAGCTTTGTACGACGACGAGGAAGAGGGGGAAGACCACGCAGAACGCGACGAGCGCGAGGACGACGGTGCAGAGCACCGCCTGCGCCTCGATGCGGCGAGGGCTCGGCAGTGCGGCGGCCTCGCTCAGGCCGGCCACACGCTCACCAGCTCCGCCGGAAAGGCGAGCTGAAGGCACTGGCCCTCTCGCCACTCGGAGGCGCGGGGCAACAGGAGCAGGATGCTGTGCTCGCCGCCCAGCGTCACGCGCGCCTCGTACCGGTCGCCCACGAAGAGAAGCGTGTCGATGACGCCGGGCAGCGCGTGGGCATCCGGGCGCGCGCCGCCGTCCGCGAGCACCCGGATGTCCTCCGGCCGGATGGCGACGCTGGCGGCGGCGCCGGGCGCGAAGGTCGCCCCCTGCGCCGGCTGGCCCACGAGGCTATGTCCGGCGAGCGCGCCGTTCATCTCTACGATGACGGCGGGATCACTGCCGGCGTGCGCCGGGCCGACGCGCCCGCGCAGGAGCACGGTCTGGCCGAGGAAGTCGCGCACGAAGGCGGACGCCGGCCGCTCGTAGAGCTGACGGGGCGGCCCGACCTGCTCGATGCGCCCGCGACGCATCACCGCGATGCGGTCGGAGAGGCTGAGCGCCTCGACCTGGTCGTGGGTGACGAAGAGCACGGTGATGCCGAGCCGGCGCTGGAGCAGCTTCACCTCGACCCGCATCTGCTCGCGCAGCTTGGCGTCGAGATTGCTGAACGGCTCGTCCAGCAAGAGGAGGTCCGGCTCGTACACGAGCGCTCGGCAGAGCGCCAGGCGCTGCATCTGCCCGCCGCTCAGGAGCGTGGCCGCCCGGGTCTCGAGTCCCTCGAGGCCGACGAGGCCGAGCACGCGGCCGACCTTGTCGCGGATGGCGGCCCGCTTCATCCCGCGCAGCCTGAGCGGATAGGCCACGTTGTCGAAGACCGTCATGTGCGGCCAGATCGCGTAGGACTGAAAGACCATGCCGAGGTTGCGCTTGTTCGGCGGCACGAAGAGCCGGCGGGGCGCCGAGGCGACGAGGCGGCCGCGCAGGGTGATCTCGCCCGCGTCGGGCTGCTCGAGCCCGGCGACGAGCCGGAGGGTGGTGGTCTTGCCGCAGCCGCTCGGTCCCAGCAGGGTGAAGATCTCGCCGCGCGTGATCTCGAGCGACGTGCGGTCGACGGCGGCGGCCGTCCCGAACAGCTTGCTCACCCCGTCGAGGGCGAGGACCGTTTCGCCGCTGTCGGGCGCCGGCGCCGCCACGGCCCTTACTTGATCACCGCTTTGGCGATGTCCTGGGTCTTCACCACTTCGGGGAGATTTTCCTCCGCGTCGACCTGGAAGAGCTTCCCGCCCTTGGGGACCGCGAAGGCCGGATTGCCGGGCTCGACCCCGAGGCGCCGGCTGTTCGTCTCGACCTCGCGCGCCCAGACCACCTGGGCGTCCTTGGTCAGGAGCCAGTTGATGAACACCTTCGCCGCATTCGGATGCGGGGCCTTGTTGACGAGCCACAGCGTGCTGCTGCCCGAGTTGACGCTGTCCATTTCCGGGAAGTGGAGGAGCTTCAGGTTCTTGCCGAGGCCTTGCTTCTGGAACTGGCTCAGGAGCAGCGGGTTGACGCCGAGCGCGATCGGGTAGCGACCCCGCACCATGAACTCGGCGATCTGGCGGGTGTCGCGGCTCAGCACCGGCTCCTGGTCGACGAACAGCTTCTTGATGATGTCGTCGCCCAGGTTGAGCCGGGCGCTCGTCATCGGCCAGAAGGCATCCCCATCGTGCGCACGTCGGGCAGCAGTAGCTTGCCCTTCCACTTGGGATTCAGCAGGTCGGTGAGTCCCTTGATCTGCTCGTCCTTCACGAGGTCGGGATTGACGGTGATGCCCGCGCCGCGCGTGGCGACAAAGCCGTAGGTGAGGGAACGGTCCTTTACGAGGGCGAAGCCGCGCTCGAAGCCACCCTCCCAGGCGGCGTCGTCCTTGACGTCAGGCATGATGATGGCGGGCCGGATGGGATCCCATACCCCAGCCGGGCGCAGCACCTGCAGCGCGGTGCTCGTGGGGATCGTCGTGACGTCCCACGTGTAGAGGTTCGCCTGGCGCTCCTGCAAGATGCGCGGCGCGAAATCCTGCGAGTGCAGCCCTGTGTGCTCGAGCTTGATGTCGGGATAGGCCTGGGTGAAAGCTTTCAGCGCCCGCTTGAAGCCGTCGCCCGGGAAGGTGTTGACGACGACCTTGCCCTCTTTCTTGGCTCCGGCGAGGATCTGGGGCCATTCCGGCGGCACATCGGCCGCGGCGGGGCGGGCCCGGACGACCGACGCCGCGACGCCCCCACCAAGACCGCGCGCATCAGGTCTCGGCGGCTCATCCGCTCGTCGGCCATGTCGATCCTTTCTGACACGCGCGTGGCAGAGACAGGCGGGGCTGTCGCGGGCGTGGCGGCGACGGGATTCAGCCCGCGGCCGGCGGCGCGGCGCTGCCCTTCGCCTGCATCTGTTCCTGGAGGTACCGGACGGAGACCCGATTCAGGGGTACCGCGTCCGGGGGCAGGTTGTCGGGGTTCTTGTACTCGAACGGCGCATCGCGGCCGCCGAACTCCTTGGTGACGACCAGCCGCCGCCACTGGATGACCTCGGCGTCCGTGCCCGAGAGCTTCTCCGGCGTGTCGTAGCGCTGGTTGAGCATCACCTTCTCGTCCTGCCGGGAGAAGTTGTACTCGATGATCCACCGGTGGAGGCCCGCGTACACGATCCGGTCCCAGGCGCGCCCGAGCGCGGTCTTCGGCCGCGTGCAGTGGTAGTACCACACCCGCGTCAGATGCTCCTCCACCGGCACGCACATGCGCGTGTACAGGTCCCAGCCGAACTCGGCGCGGAACATGCCGGGCAGGTGATGGCCGCCGCACCACCTGGCCGACTGCGGCGGGGAATGTGGCGCCGCGCCCGGTCGGCGAGCGGCTTGGTCAGCCACGTCCAGAGGCGGCGGTAGTTGGTCTTCGGCCACTGCCGCCCGTCGGGATAGGTGTCGAATGCGGAGCTCTTGCGCAGGTAGTTGCTCTCGGCCACGTCGCCGCCGAACCCGTTGCCGACGAAGATCGGGTTCTCGCCCTGCGCGCCTCGGGCGATGAACCCGCTGCGCATGACGACCACCGCGTTCCGGTGCACGTAGTTGACGTGCGAGTCCATCGAGTTCTCGAGCGCGACCTCCCAGTTGCACCGCCAGTGGACCTGGCCGATGAGGACCAGCGCGCTGTCGTCGAAGAACTCCTCGGGGACGTCCTCCTCGATCGGCGCGGGGTCGCCGTTGCCGATCCACACGAAGACGAGGCCCTTGAGCGTGCGGGTCGGATAGGTCTTCGCCTCCGTGCCCGCCTTGCCGCACACGGATGAATTCGGGCCCTCCGAGAGCACCATGACGTTCTTGCCCGACTCGTCGTAGACCCACCCGTGATACGGGCAGGCCACCGTGCCCTTGTAGTGGCAGTCGCCCTCGCTGAGGCGCGCGCCGCGATGCGGGCAAATGTCCTGGATGGCCACGACGTCGCCGTTGGCCCCGCGGAAGAGGCAGATCTCCTCCCCAGCAGCGAGACCTTCACCGGCTTGCGCGAGCCCACCGCGCGGTCGGTGATGGCCGGATACCAGTAGTTGCGCAGGCCGAGCTTGGGGATGAGGTGCCGGATGTCGCCGCTGAGCTTCGGGATCGCGCCCTTGCCCGATTGCAAGTGCTCGGGGGCGCTACGTGCAGGTGGGGCGCGGGTTGCGAGGTATTTGTCGGCACGCCGATCTCCTCTTGCCTCGCCTCAGGGCTTCCAGACGGAAAAGCACTTGTTGGAGTTGAACGACCACGTGTCGATGAACTCGCACTCGTCGGGCTTCCGGCCCAGCTCCTCCATCGCCCCGGCGAGCATGAACCAGTTCAGCATCTCCTGCTGACCCGACGTCTCGATGGCGGCGAGCGGCGTCTGGCGCCAGGTCTCGTAGTCGCCCGCGCGGAGCGCCTCGTAGAGGCGACGGTCGGACTCGATGTCCGGGTAGAGCTGGTAGTGCTTGTCGGTGAGGAAGGCGTGGGACCAGCTCGACGAGGCGATCAAGGCGGTGCGCCAGGGGCTCTCGCGCATCGCGCGCGCCGTGGCCGCCCCCACCTCCATGCAGCGCTTGGGCGTCGGCGAGGGCGGATCGAGCTCGGCGTCGCCGAGCGGTTGGGCCAGGCTGCCGCGGCCGCCGCGCTGGGCGATGACTCGGCGGCCATAGCAGTTGACCTGGAACGCGACCACGGGATAGGAGAAGCCGGCCCGGTCGTAGTCGAGGAACATGATCGTGTTCAGAAATGCGTGGGCCAGCCCGGGATGGTGCAGCGGCTTGTAGGCATAGGACATGTCCACACCCTGCTCGAGGAGCTTGCCCGCCAGGTATTTGCCGGCCTCCCGATGACCGGGGATGCGAAAGGTGGTCTCTGCCGGCTCGCCCCAGACATTGGGCGGCGCCCCGCGCGCTGCCAGGGGCGCGCCTCGATCTGGTCATAGGCGAGGACGCAGAAGGGCGGGATGATGTCCTCGGTGAAGTTCTCGTGCTGGTCGTCGCCCCAGATCACGACGACCTCCGGGCGGAAGTCGTCGAGGATCTTCCGGGCGTGCCGGAAGTGGCGGAGGAGGCTCTCGCGATGCCCGGCCGCGCTTGTCGTGCCGCCGTCGTTCCCGTACTCGCGGCGCATCGGCTCGGGCCAGTTGCCCGGATCCCGGTAGCGCTCCGGCAGGCCGGGGTCTTGAAGGACGCGGCGAAGGATGCCCGCCATGTTCTGGTCGAGGCCGGTGAGCGGCGGGTAATGCGTCATGCCCAGGCCGAGAATCTCGCCCATGAGTGATCTCCCTCGGGGGCTCCCTCTTGCGAGCAGGACGCCCCCGCGATGTGCAACCGCTTGCGCACGACCGTAGCCTCACGGCCCCCGACTTGTCAAGCGGGGCGAGGCCGCCCGGGCGACGCGGCCCGGGCTCGGACCGGCTGGCCGTCTGTTATACTGAGCGCCGCTTTATGCCCCCATCCATCAACCGGCGAGCCGCACCGTCACGCCGGCTGCGCGTCGGAAGCGCCGCGGTCACCCTGCGCGACGTGGCGCGGGCCGCCAACGTGGCCCAGTCGACGGTGTCGCGGGCCCTCGCCGCCGATCCGCGCATCTCGGTGGCCACCCGGCGCGCCGTGCAGCAGGTCGCCCGCCGGCTGGGCTATGCGCCCAATGCCTTCGCGCGAGGCCTCGCGGGCGGTGGCGCCGACGTGGTCGCCGTGGTGATCCCGCGCACCGCCGAGTACACGTTCGCGAGCGGGTTCCACCTGGCTCTCCTCAAGGGGATCAGCCGCGTGCTCCAGGACGCGGGGTACCTCCTGCTGCTGTCGTTTCTCGAGAAGCGGGACTACGTCGCGCTGCACCGGAGCGGGCTCTGCCGCGGCGTGATCGTGCTGATGTCCCGGATCGGCGATCGGCAGGTCGCGGCGCTCCGCCGCCGCGTGCCGGCGGTGCTCATCCCCGGTGATCCCGCCGTGCCCGGCATTGCCTCGGTCAACTTCGACGTCGCCGTCCCGGTCGCGCTCGCGATGCGCCGCCTGCTGGAGATCGGCCACCGCCGCATCGGCTTCATCGGAGGCGCCCCCGACTCGCTCTTTCACCGCGACCGCCTTTCTGCCTTCGAGCGGGCGCTCGGCGACGCGGGAGTGGCCGCCGATCCGGCGCTCGTGGCCGAAACCAACTTCACCCCGGCGGAGGCCGCCGAGCGGGCGCTCGCCCTCCTGACGCTCGCCGAGCCCCCGACCGCCCTCGTGTGCAGCGGCGATCTCATCGCGCAGGGCGCGCTGGCCGCGGCGCAAAAGCTCGGCCTGCGCGTGCCCGAGGACCTCTCGCTCGTGAGCTTGAGCGCGCTGCCCGGTCAGCGCGTGACGGCGCCCGGCATCGCCGCGGTGATCTCGGACTTCGAGGAGGCCGGCGCCACCGCGTCGAGGCTTCTCCTCGACCTCATTGCCGGCGGCCCTCCTCCGGCCGCCCCCACGCTCCTGCCGACCACCTTCGACCCCGCCGGCTCGCTCGCCCCTCCCGCGCGCCGCTAGCCTAGGCTAGGTGCGTTGCTCCGTCCCGAGTTGCGGATCGAGCCCGCGGCGCAGATGGGCCAATCGTTCGTGCATCCAGTCGCGCTGCGCAGGGTAGGGTGCGCGGCCGTCGAGCACATCCAGCGTCATCTTCGCCGTATCGAGGTCGGCCGCCGCGCCACCCGAGCGCAGGACCATCGCAACGGCCGCTCGCAGCGACGTCGCGATTGCGCCTTCTTCATCGGCGATATGCAGGGCGCGGGCGAGCAAACGCTGAGCGGACGCTTCGTCGGGCTCGAGCTCCGCCCCGAGGATCAACAGCTCGGCGTTCATCCGTGATTCCTCGCTGGCCTCGGCCCTCCGGAATGCCTCGGCCAGCATGTACTGCGCCGTCTGCCCGTCGCCCGCTCGCGCAGAGCCGCGCGCGAGACCCCAGAGATAGTACGAGGCATTGAGCCCAACACCCTCGCGGGCGAATGCCGTGCACGTCTCGGTAGCCTGCAGAACGCAATCCGGCGCAGCGCCCCGTGCGGCCTGCGCGAGAAGGCTCATCAACAACCCGGTCGCATACCACTCGCGGTAGCGCGGCTGTTGCGAGATCGCGACTGCTTGCGAGATCGCGACCGCTTTCTGCGCATGTTCCTCGGCCTCATCATAGCGGCGCTGCGTGTATCGCGTGCCGGCGATCCACGTATGCAGCAACGCGCGGTCGAAATCTCGGTTCAGACGCTCGACGTGCGCGAGCCCCTCGCGAATGGCGTCTTCCGCGCCATGAGCGTCGCCAAGCAGCCATGCCACGGTTGGCAGGAGCGCCAGGGCGGCGGTTGCCGCATCCTGCGGCACCGGATAAGTCAGGCCGTGGCCCTGCTCCTCGCGATACAGCGCCAGGCATCGTTCGATCCAGGTGCGACAATCCGCCAGCCGGCCGTAGTACAACGTCGTGTAGCATTGCACGCTCATGGCGTCGATACGGAACTCGGGGCGATTCGATCGCTCGGCGAGGGCGAGGCCCTGCTGGGACAGGTTGTACGCGGTGGCGAGCTTGCCGCGAACCAGATTGAGCGTGGCAAGACCTCGGATGATCGGGTAGAGCTTCTCGGCTTCCGCACCTTCCCCGCACACCGCTTCTGCGCTCAGATAGGCACTTTCGACCCTGGGCGAGGCATAGCCGTACTCGCCGGTGAGTGCCACGCCAAGCTGGACCTGCAGCTTGAACTGGAGTTCCCGCCTTTGCTCGGGACTCCCGACCTTGTCGATCAGTTTCAGCGCCGCCTCGCAATGCCCTTCGGTTTCCACGTAGGCGCCCTGGGCCGCCGTGTCACCGCTCGCCGCCAGATGAGTCTGGATGCACTCGACCCACCGCTCTGCCACGCGCAGATGCTCGGCGAGCACGTCCGGGGCCGCATCCGGCGTGCCGAGATAGCCGCTCCGCAGGATATCGGCCGCGTGGGAATGCAGACGCTTGCGATCCCGCCCCATCAGCGTGTCGTGCACGGCTTCGCAGATCATCACGTGCCTGAATTGTGCGCGATCGCTGGCGCTCGAAGCGCGAGCGAACAATCCATGCCGGATGAACAGCGTGAGGGCTTCCGCTACTTTGGCGCTCTGCTCGTCCGGGACCATCTTCTCGGAGCACGGCGACGGAGAACTCGCGCCCGAGGACCGATGCCGCTTGCACGATGAACTCGAGATCAGGAAGGCGGCCGAGGCGCGACTCGACAACCAGCTGGAGCGGCGTCGGGACCGCGCCGGAGGGTTTGGCGTCGATCCTGACGGCTTCGGCACCATTCGCCGTCTCCACGGTGCTGCGGGTCACCTCCTCCAGCAGCAATGGAACACCTTCGCAGCGGTCCACGATGCGCCGTATGAGTTCTTCCGACAAGGCGGTTCCCTTGGCCACGGAGCGCACGAGGTCCACGGAAGTTGCCGGATCGAGCGGCGGCAGCAGGATCGACGTCGCCTTTGCCGGATTCGGCAAATGGTCCGACTCGGGACGTGCCGTGACGATCATCAGCACCTCAAGTCGGCGATCTCGTCGGCGAGGCGCTCGACGATGTTGACCGTCGTGTCGTCCGCCCAGTGCAGGTCTTCGCACAGCAGCACGGACGGCCCCTGCGCGACAAGCGCGCGAAGCATCCTGACGACGGTCGAAATCGTCTGATCGCGTACCTGGTCCGGCGTCTGATCGACGGGGATGGGGGCAGCCTCGAGACCGAACAAGGGCGCGAGATCACTCAGTGCGTTGGGTACGTCGCTCGCGGCCAGGAATCGCCCCAGCGCCTCCGTTGCGAGGCCGCGCTTTTCGCTCTCCGATGCCCCCACGGTGATGTTGGCGACTCGACGCAGCAGCATCCCGATGGGGAACAACGGCGTGTTGCCGGTGCTGGGCATGCAATCGATGTTCAGGACCGTGGCCCCGTCCAGCGCGGCCAGATCGAGCGTGGCTTTGGCGAGCCTCGACTTGCCGATGCCGGCGTCACCGACCAGGCAGACGGTGCATCCCTTGCCCCCGCGCGCGTCGGACCACGCTTCCGACAAGCGGGCCAGCACATCGCCGCGGCCGATGATTTCGCCCCTCGATTCGTCATACCGCTGCGCGTCGAAGCGGGACACCACCGAGGACTTGCGCAGGACACACCAGGCGCGCACGCCCTCTTCGAACCCCCTTGGTTTGGAGCATCCCGAGGTCGTCATACTGAAGAACCGCGCGGCAAGCCGCTTCGTGCTGTCGCACGTCAAGACCCGGTCGGGATCGGCCAGCGACCGCAACCGCTCGGCCATGTCGATGATGAGCCCGACGTAGGGTTCTCCTCTCTGACCCCCGGCTCTCTGACGACGGCGAGGAGGCCGGACGCAATGCCAACTCGAATCTGCAGGCGCACGCCGGGCACGAAACGGGCGGAGGCAATCGCTTCGACGATTTCGAGGCCCATGCGCACGGCGGACTCCGGGGCGTCCTCTCGGGCCTCGGGATAGCCAAAGAACACCAGAGCCCCGTCACCCTCGAACTGTTCGACATAACCCGCGTGGCGCGCCGCCACGTCAGTGATCGTGGCCTCCAGGCCGCGCTTGAACGCCAGTTGCCCATCCAGGTCGAGACCACGCTTCAGTCGCGTCGATCCGACGATGTCGCATTTCACGACGGTGGCGTGGCGCACTTCCGCGTCGGGAGCGCGAGATGCCAGCCTTCGGTTCACGGGTTCCATGTCCATCCCCTTTCGCCGCCGCGACTGCTCGTCACCCACGCATGCACTAGGTCGGGCCTCGAGCGGCCAGCGCAGCGTCAGGCCGCTAGGAATTCGGTCCGGACCAGTCTACGGCCATCGTCGATGGTCAGGTCCATCGAGCACAACAGGCGGTACCAGCTCCCCGTGGGCAGGCTGATCTGGGCACTCCTGCCGTCACCCAGCATCTCGCACAGCAGGTTCCAATAGGGCGACGCCGAGGGGGCCGAGGGGAGCTTGGGGTCAGGTTCAACCGCGTGGATGGTGAGGGCTTGCCACTCCCGACGGACGGGCGATGCGGAGATCGTCGTCCACGGTGAAGGTGCCGGTGATCCAGGTCTTGGCCAACCCGCGATCGGCGACCGGGGAAACCTGGATGGATCTGAAACCCCTGCAGGCTTTCCGTGACGGCCGAGCGCGCGAACGAACGGCGAAACTCGGGCGCATCAAAATCGCCTGCCGCCAACGCGTGCCGGATAGCGCAAATCCGCGGAGGGCCAGGCCCAGGTCGACGCTGTCGAACGCGTCCCAGTCCTCGGTAGTTGAGAGGAGAACAATCCAGGTCCAGGATCTTTCGCCCGTTCGGCAACCCCGTCGTTTCGAACTCAGCCTGATGAGCGAGATGTCGCCCAGAGGTCTGGGCTGTTGTTCTCCGGCAGGACCAGCCACGCCACCAGCTCCGGGAAGGCCGGCCACGCGGCCATCGGGAAGTAGCCGAGCGTGTCCCCCGTCTTGCGAAACGCAGAAATCGGCCATGCGCTTGTCGAAGCCCTGCATGTCCCGGCCCAGCACCTTCGACCACGGGTTGTCGACGAAGATGGCCGGACATAGATGGCCGGCGCGTGCGCCTGCGCGGTGTCGTCATCGACCCGTCCCACGAGCAGCCGTACGACCAGCTCGTGCTGGGATTGATAGTCCTCCTGACCCATGGGGGCGACGGGGATTTCAGCTTCATGCTGCCATAGCGCAACAGCTCGATCACCAGGGTGCGGCTGGCGGCCCGATAGCGGAAATCCCAGACGGCGTCCGTCCCCGCCGTGCCGTCCAGGTGGAAGTTCAACGGCTTGATCAGCCGGTCGAGATCCCGCGCGAAGTCGCGTCCGTATGCGCCGAGGTCGACCCGGAACCCGAGGACCTCCACCGTCCTCGAATCGAAACGCGGGCGCGCCAAAGATAAGTCGGCCCGGTTCACGCGGCCCAGGATGGGGCCCCTGATTTGTCCCCTTCTGATCCTGGGAAGGCGCGTTGCCTGACCAGGCGCTCACCGGCGTCAGGGTTCCCGTCCCCAGGGGCGCGAGGCTGGGGTAACGGGCTCGTGCTACCTCGACCTGGAGGTCGAGCGGCTTCAGGCGGTGCGTGTCCCCGCGTTCGGGAGTCCATGTCGTCGCTCGCCTCGTGATCAGAGTGTCGGGCTGCGCGCTGTCGGGTGCTTCCAGCGCCTGCTCGTATTGCGTCTCCAGCGCCTCCTCCGCGCCTCCCGGCGGCTCGAACGTGATCCCCGTCATCGCGAACAGCAGCGACTCGTACTGCATCGGAGGATCGTCACCGAAATACGGGAGAAGACGCTGATCTTTCCCGCCCCGTCGCTTACGATCCTCGCGTCAACCAGCGGAACGCCGCGGTCGCGCCAGATACTGCAAGCCTTTTGCCCCGTTCGGCGAATCCGATGAGGCACGTCAGCGCGCGCGGCCGCTTGGGGTCGTCCACCGTGGAGAAGAGGACGGCGTACTCGGAGGTCTCCGCGTCACCCAGCACTTCGATGGCGAGGTTGCGTGCTCCCGCGGCGAGGAGAACCGCCGCGGGCGAATCATGGGCCGCCTGCGACGGTGGCACCATGTAGGTCGCCAGCCAGAACCGAGGCATCACGCGGTCCTGGGTTCAAAACGATCCGGTCGTCCAGGCGACAATCCCGCAAGGCTCCCTCTTTGCCGGTAAGCTGGTCTTTCCGCGGCCGGAGAGACGGCCCCTGCGGCGTCAGCCATCCCACGGCTGCGCCCTTGACCGTTTCTCTTGCGATCTCAACGACGACTTGCGCGGTGAACTGGTAGGCGCTGGGGTCTCCCACCGCCAGTCGATGATCTTGGTGCGAAGGGGGTCCTCGATCTCCAGCAGGACGACTTGCTTGTCGTCCCGGAGCTCTTGCTTCGTGGGGCCGGACGGCAGCAGTCCGATCCGCTGTCCCGCGAGGAAGCGTACCCAGGGAATCGCCGCCACGGGCGCGAGAAGCGTGCCGAGCTGATAGCCGATGCGGGCAACGGTCCCCGCCTCCACGTAGGATTCGATCCGCTTGGCGGAGAACTTCCCTGCGCGCGACGGTCAGGCGCGCCGTCAGGGTGTCGACGAGATTCGCGGCCGACGCGATGCGCAAGTCCGTCACGACCGTTTTGTTGCCGGGGCCGTGATCCCGGAAGTCGAACGTGCGCTCGAGCTTGCCGACCGGCTCGTGCCACAGTGTCGGCCCTCGGTGTTACGTTGCCCTGCTCGTCCTCCACCTCCAGCGTGCGCACCACCGTGACCTGTCTCGCGCAGGGAACGCCAGACGTGTCTCCGCGCTGCCGTGGGAGAGGTTCATGACACGGGACATGGCGATGCGCACCGCTCCGAGCTCGGCCCCGCAATCGAGGTCCGCACCATAGTTCAGGTGGTCCAGGGCGGCATCCAGCAGTAGATCCGACGCGGCCGCCGTGTGGCCGGCGCTGCAGACGATGGCCCGCTCCCTCGCGCCGCGTAGCGGCCGAAATCGTCGAGCTTTGCAGACGTCGACCTCGCCGTTGATGTCCACGTAGTGGCAGCCCTCGTCGAGCGCGCCCTTGATGAGGCGGTCGGCGGTCCAGGCGAAGGGGCCCGCCGCGTTGATCAGCACGTCGACGCCGCGCAGGCCGCGCCTGACGTCGTCGCGGTCGTCGAGGCTGAAGGTGCGGTACTGCATTTTGTGCTTGTCCGCGAGCTTCTTGAGGCTGTTGCCATCGCGCCCCCGAGGACCATGCGATGCTCGGGGTGCCGTCCTGGCTCGCCATGCCTGTTTGTTGGCCTTCGGCGGCGATCAACCGGCCGGAAAATCCGGTGGCCCCGTAGAGGAGTACAGTGTGGCTCATCACGTAGTCTCCTGGCCGAAGCGTTCAGTGAGAGCGCTGCAGCACCCAGGTCAGCAGGCTGCGCATGAAGTTGCAGGTCGCGACTTTCCGGAACGCCCGCGAAGTACTGGTCGAACTCGTAGAGCGCCGCGCCCGCGAGACCAAGGGCCACGGTGCGGGCGTGCTTCATGGCGCCGGTGCGCCTCAGCAGAGCGCGTACCCGGTCGACGGCGGCGGCGGATCGCGCGGCGCGGGGCCGCGCGAGAAACGCGGTCAGCTCCCGGCGCTCGTCGTCGCTGCCGTGGCGCAAGGCGTGAATGATCATCAGCGTGCGCTTGCCTTCCAGAAGATCGCCGTTGATCTCCTTGCCGTACGCCGAGCCCGCGGCGAGGTTCAGCAGGTCGTCCTGGATCTGGAACGCGGCGCCGTAGAAGAATCCCAGGCGTATCAGCGGGTCGAGCGGCAGGCGCCCGCGCGCGCCGATCAGGCAGCCGACCCGCAGCGGATGGATCGCGCCCAGCCAGCACGTCTTTTGCAGCACCATGCGCAGGTAGTCCTCATCGGTCACGTCGGTGCGATTGTCGCGCTTGCCAGCCCAGCTCGAGCGCCTGGCCTTCGGTGCTCTCCCAGGCCATGCGCTCGGTCTCCTCGAAGATGCGCAACGCGGTGGCGAGGCCGAGCCGGTGGATGTTGTCCTTCAACGGGCGCAGGCTCAGCAACCCCATGGCGTCTCCGGCGTTGATCGCGAGCGGTGCGCCGTGCAAGGCGTGCAGCGTCGGCGTCCCGCGGCGCTTGTCGCTTGCGTCCTCGATATCATCGTGGACCAGCAGGGCGTTGTGCATCAGCTCGATCGACACCGCGGAGGGTATGGCGTCCTCCACGGGGGCGCCGGTCGCCCGCGCCATCGCAATGCACAGGCTCGAGCGCAGCATCTTCCCGCCGCGCCGCGGGTAGTCCGCGAGGAGCTCGTAGAGATACGACCGCGGCTCGTCCTCCGGGAGATACTCCTGGAGGTGGCGTCGGGTCAGCTCGCCGTATTCGGCCAGCACCGCCTGCACCAGTTTCTCGTCCGTACCGGCGAAACGCCGCTCGTCCGCGTAACTCGTGGCGCCCACAGCTAGAGCATGATCTCGATGTGGCCCATCTGCACGCCTTTGGCGTCACAGAGCGCAGCCCTCCAGCGGCCCGCGGGGACCGATGGTGACGTAGCCAGCGTCAGCGTCGCGGACCGCTTGCCCGTGACGACGATCTCTCCTTGAGCGGCTTCCTGGAGCCACGTTCGACGTTGTAGAACTTGACTGGGATCGTCTTGGGGGGCCGGCATCTCCAGCGTACTCCCAGGCGTAGATGCGCACAGCGCGGCGTGCCTTGCCGGCATGCTGGATCCGCACCGGGAAGCGTGGCGCCTCCTCCCCTCGGTACACGGCGTCCGCGGGGCTCGGGGCGTCAGCGCGTCGGGAAGCGTCTTCCGGGGCCCGTGCCTCCTGGGTCTTTGGCGGTTCCGAAGACGTGAGGCCCAGCAGGGATCCCAGGAGGCGATATTGGGCCACCGCAAGCCGCTTGAGCGGGTTGCCGTCATCCGACGCCGCGTTTTCCACCCAGCCGAGGAAGGACATCATGGCCCTGAACACCAGCTGCTCCGTAGCGTCCAGGGCCTCGCCGGTCGCTGCGCGGGCCGGCGACCCGGTCGCCCGCTTCGCGCAGCCGCCGGGCGAGCCGGGCGCTGCGGTCGATCTGCGCCTCCGCGACCTTGTAGGCCATGCGCACCACGGCCACAATCGCGGCTTCGCTGCTGTTGAGCGGGATGCCCCGATGGCCTTGCCATCGTCCGCAGCGCTCCGATAGTAGTTGCCGGCCGTTCGATCGGGCGCAGTGCGTTTGAGCTGGGGACGCTCGAACCACCTGGCTTTGTCGTTGCTCGTGGGTGATCGTAGCCAACAATCGATTCAAGGGTGGGTTCATCGCCGGTGATGGCGTGAGTGGCCAGCATGCCTGATATGACCGCGGCCTCGACGCAGCCCACGTCCAGGCCGCACGCGGTCCAGTCGCCGGCAATGGTCATGTTCAGCACCGGGCACTCGAGCGGTGAAATGCGGCTGCGGATCGACCCGGGCAGCGAGAGCGCATAACGGTCGGAACCTTCGGTGTTGGCCTGCACGTGGCGGTCGCCGGCTACTAGACCCTCGGCCGTACGGCGGTCCTTGAATGCCGCTGGCCATAGATGCCGCATCCCGTCGCTGAGCATGGCCTGGAGATCAGCAGCCACCTTGTCTTTCGCGTGCTGGGGACCCTTTTGACCTCCGTTTCCGGCAGGGCACCGCAGAAATACGCGACAGATCGTGCCTTGTCGTCGGCCGCCGCCTTTCCATTCCGAGCCTTGCGCCATGCCCGTTCGCTCGCCAGCGTGTGGGTCATGTCCGCCCATGTGTCGAACCGTTGCCCCAGCGCTGATATCAACCCCGAGCCCCGGTGCCAGCCGAGGGCCTCGAGATCCTTGGTGAGCCAGATCTGCGCCGCCTGGGTCGCCACGGTCTTGACCTCTTTGCCCATGACGCCCCATTCCCGCGGCATCTTCGCCAGGAAATGTCCCGGCTGGTCCTGATCCACCTCTACGTCCACGTTCTTGAGGTCCTCGATGCCCATCGCGAAGATCACGGCGTCGAAATGGTCCCCAACCTTCAGCGTTCTGGCGCCCGTCCAGCCTGACGGTGCGCCATTCCTGAAGCGACGGTTGTCGTCGGGCCAGCAGCCAAAGTGATCCGAGCGCTTCCGTGCCGCGCGCGTCGAGCTTGTCCGCGTCACCGTAGGTTCTGAAATGGAGCTCCGTCACGAACCGCTGGTCCTTTGTCCTGGTCTGGAGCGTGACCTTGCTCAACTCGTGTAAGAAGTGGAACTTCACGGGAGGCAGCGGTTTGGGGTCCTCGGGCTTTGCCTTCCTGTCTTCGAGCAGCATCACCTTGTAGAGCGGGGCGAACACCGCATCGCCCATCCCGGAGCGCATCCGCCAGAACATCGCGCCCCGATAGGTGAAGAACATGCGCAAGGCGCCGCGCAGCGCGACCCCGCGGCGAGCCGGGGCCTCTTGCGGTCTCCGGCCTCGTAGGCGAACACGAGATCATAGATGCCCGTGATGAAGCGGGAATCCACCGCGGTCTTGGTTGCGCCATGTTTCAGCAGCCATTCCCGGTAATCCAGGTCATTGATCGCATCCAGCCCCTTGCGCTCGAACAGCACGCGGTCGCGGTACAGGCCGACCGCGATCGTCATGACGATGTCGATGATCTCAGTTTTCCAGCGCTGCGTCTCGTCGATCGAAACGAAGTCGCGCAACTCCTTACGCGCTTGGCCGGCCAGCGCCTGCAGGAGATTCAGTGCCGAACCCACTACCTGCGGGGAGTGGTTGAGGTCTTGCAGCATGGTCTCGGCGATCGTGACGGCCTGGAGGACGGCCGCCGCGACGGTCAGTGTGCCTTCGCGAACCCTGCGGGCTATCCACTGGATCAGCAGTTCCGGAGACTTGATCGGGTCGTACGAGAAGTCCAGGTCGATCTTCTCGTCGAGAGTCGAGCGCTGCTCCGGCCTGGGCCTTCCCGGCATGTCTGCTTCCGGCGGCCCGATGACGCTCAGCATCAACGTCTTGAGCAAGCTGATGCAGCGCAGCAGGTAGCTCGCGAGTGTAAAAGGATTCGTTTCCGGAACGAGGTCGTCGCCCGGGAGCCCTTTCGCCGGCGGCAGATGGCCGCTCCAAACCACCCAGTCGCCGGAAGAATTCTTGCCGGCCACGCCGATGTGCGGCTCGGGGAAGAAGGCGTCCTCGAAGCTCGCGTGGGCTAACTTGTCCTCCCGCGTCTTGCCCTGGGGCCCCCATCCGTTTGTTCCGACTTCCGCATAGCACTCGCGCATCATCCTGAACGCGTTTTCGTAGAAGCCGAGCCAGATGTGCAGGCCGTGGTCACGGATGCGGCCCTGCTGGTCGCGCACCGACGCGCCCTTGCCGCCGAGGCGCCAGCTCGTCTCATAGACGTGAACCTCGTAACCGCTCTGCCGGGACAGATGCCACGCGGCAGCAAGGCCCGCGCAGCCGCCGCCGACAATCGCGACTCTTACGGGTGGTCGGGCATCATCCTCGCGCTTGCTCACGAATCACATCTCCCTGGATGCGGCGCGGGCGCCGCGGCACCCGCGCCTGGTCGGAACCGGTATCGGAGATTGCCGGCAATCGTATTGACCACGAGACTCACGTCGTAGTTGACGCGGACGGCGGTCGCCAACGGGGTACAGTCGAAAATCGTGCGTATCGGAGAGTGTTGGCGGTTCAAAAGCCCCGTCGCGCCGACCGAGCCCGCCCCCCTCCGCCCCCTTCTCCCTGCCGCGGGGCAAGAGTGCGCTACCCGGCAGCCAACGTCAAGGCCCCGGTTGGGTCTGGTGGCCCCGCAATGCTCCGATGACGCAAGGACGCGCGTTCAAAACCGACATGACGGCGGAGGGGCTGCCTGATCCGCCAGTTCAAGTCGCGGACCGCGACCGCTCCGTTCGGCCACTACTCGACAGGGCGCCAAGCGCGACCCAGCCTTCCATCCCAGGCTTGAAAGGTTGCAAGAACTCATGGTTGCTTTGCACTGGGGCCACCGTCGCATTGTTGTAATTCAGCTCGAAATACGAGCAAACCAGGCTGCCGGACGGACTCCGGCCAACCACAGGCATGCTCAGAATCATTTGGATCGCTTCGTAGTTTGGGATGCTCCCTTGTGCCTGGGCACTGGGTGCCCACGGACCAGTGGTCTGGATATCTGCGTGAAAGTAGGGTCTGCCGGCGGCGAACTCCGAGATCTCCGTGCCCGACTCCTGGGAGGTGCCCCACCCTGGCGTAGGCGTTCCAGTGTCAAAGTTGACACGAAGACTGATCGACCCTACGTGGGTGGTGGTATGCCACCCTCCGTTGACCCGAGGATCGTCGGCGTTGCTGATCTGGCGCGTGCCGTACAAGAGGTATTGATAGGCGAGATCCAACCCGATGGCTTTCGGTGTCCACCACGGCCCCTGCTCGCTCCCGCAGGTCAGCAGAAACCAGCAAGCGGCCAGGGGTCGGCACAAAAGTCCAAGGCCGATGGAGAAGGCATTGTAGTCGGCGTCTGGTATAGCCGCCCCGAACGTCTTCGTAGGCACTGGGGTCGCCGAATGTATGTAACCGCCACGGGCGGCGATCTCCCAACCGGGAAGCCCGGGAGGAACGAGCCACTTGTATTCAGTTCCGAACATCAAGACGTAGGTGGCCGACCAGTTCTGGGGCAATGGAAGCGTGATCCCGTTGGACAGCTTGACATCGAGATTCTTGAAGGACGTCCAATCGACGTAGTCCACGTCCAGCTCGAGCTTCCACTCGCGCTCGCTGTCGCGCAAAGGGCCATCCGGCCACGGCTCCCGTGAGGATCCAGGGAAGCTTGAGCTGTATCTCGGCTCCGGTCACCCGAGCGCTGTTGACCAGGAAGTTGCCCGTCAAGTTCAGGGTCACGGGACTGCGATAGACAAGACCCAGGTTGAGCCGAGGCAGCCGCTTTGTCGTCGGCGTTGCGCAACAGGGTGACGAGCGCGCTGGAGATTGAATCCGACCGCGGTATCCACCCCGTTGACCTCCAGCGCCGCGCCTGGAGGGATTCCCAATGGGTGAACTCTGGACCGGCGAATCGCTTCTGCTCGGCTTGCCCATCGCCGAGAAGACTCGAGAACGTGTAGATGTCAAGGCCGGCGCCAATCGAGAGATACGGCGTCAGCCGATATGCCGCCGTCGGCTTGATGTCGAGAAGAGGCAGCGCGGCATGGGTCGTTACCGTCGACAAGGGCCCGCTGCTTGGATAGAAGACCTGCAGCCCGAACGGCGAGGTGACACCGACGCCGACGGTCAGATCCTCCAGCGCGCCGATGCCCAAACCCCTCAGTGAAGACGTAACATAGGCGCTACTCGGGGGTGGGTTGGCCACGAGGCTATCGTAGCCCCCGCTGGTTCGTCGCGCCGGCTGTACTGGTGAAGCTGGTGTTACCCGAGACGAGGTTGGTCCCCAGATAGAACTGAACGCGCGGTAGCTGCGTCATTCCCGCTGGGTTGTAGTGAAGCGCCGAGGGATCGTCCGCCTGTGCGGCAAACGCTGCTCCTTGGGCGGTAGCGGCGGTGCCCTGATCGAGCACCCGAAACCCGTCACTGTGGGCGAATTCAGGTGTGCCGAGGCAGAGCCAACAGACCACCAGTGCATGCGCGAGTGGGAGGCTGGACCGGATTCTCCTCGACGCCCCCGACCGGTCGGCCGCCATATTCGCGCGAGCAGGCTGCTCCGACCACATGGTTCTCCCCTAAAGCATGTTGGTAGAGGTAGCCCCACACCCTAAGGGGGCCGGCTTCGGTTGTCAACGAAAATACCCCGTCCGCTCACCG
>ERZ1370068.11382-scaffold-1941_pt1 | contig 208986 bp, 305 predicted proteins | sample MGYA00561227_ERZ1370068 | MGnify/ENA primary metagenome ERZ1370068 (study PRJEB38410, sample SAMEA6850437) | metagenome | study: Metagenomic assessment of the ecological functions of the soil: analysis of the soil microbiota associated with the...
AATCGCAGAACGTCGCGGTGAAACCCAGTGCAGCCGTGGTTCCAGCCAACACCGATAAGAGTTACAGAATGCTTGCAACAAGAAAGCTGGTAACTGGTCTCTCAATCCTCGCTGCGGGAATGATCGTGGCACCAGTTTTTGCACTAAAAGTGACTGAGCCGGCGGCTGCGTCGCACGGGTACCCCGGCTTGTGCGACATCAACGGGAAGAAACTCGCTGACGGCGAATTCCGGCAATGGGTAGAAAACGATCGGCTGCACGTTGTGATCACTTACAAATTTTCCGCCGGCGAGGTCTATGAGGAACACTCGCAATTTCGACAAGAGCCAGAGCTGATCCAGGAAAAATGGTCCTGGAAAGAATCGAAACATGGAAGGTCGCAGCGAGAGTTCGCTGTGGATTTTCTAACTGGAATCGCCAGCGCACACATCCGCCAGGATCAATAAGGATGTGTCCAAAGCGATTAATATTGAACCGGGTCGGACGTTTGCCGGGTTTGGGTTTAGCCTTGCCTTGAGTAATCTGCGCAAACGCCTCCTGCAGTGGCGAACAAGTTCAGCTCAAGGCAGTCGGTTTTTCGGATTTCCCAACGCTTGGCCCGCAAGTTGTAACAGTGACAATTTCTCACGGCGGGGTTGACCGTATGAAAATGTGCGGGACGCTCGCTGAAGGGCGATCAGCTTCATCATTCATCCGGAAGTTCCGTTCATTGCAAAGTTCTTCGTTAATGTGCCCGACACAAAAGTCTGGCTAACCAATCCCGCGCCGGCTGGTTTTCTGCGCTGGGAAGGCCCAATTGTGCTGCCGACGGATCCAATAGTTCGTGTTGACTTGCTTTCAGGTGAAAAAAGCGGACCGGCAGAGTCTGCGGGAAGTTAGACGCCAGCGAGCACTCTTCGCTTCACAATCCTCGAGCGACGAAATTAGTATCGCCTCCATGGATGACTCGAAATTCTCTCCAGCTTTGGTTTTTTCGTCGGCAATTATTTCGTGACCTTTTTTATCATCGGTCTGATTGCCGCAGGAATATCGCTCCTTAATAAGCCAAAGCCGCTGCGAATCGGCGAAGTGAGCGAAGCGTTCTCTCTCATGCTCATCTGCTCTTCGCGATTGGAATAAACAATCTGATCAACTTCGTCTTTATGTCGCTTGCCGTTCTGCGCGTGTTGCCGACGGATCATTAGGCGACTCTAGCCAAGCCACCTCACCCTCTTCCCGCAGGGAAACTGCGAGCGCAGGCTTCGCTTGCAACAGTGGAGTTAGTGATGAAAGTCACTCAAAATTGTTGGAGATCCTTCGCGAGCGCAGCGGATCAGCCGCGCAAACAAGCCGTTTGCACCTTTTGTGGGACATCGCTGATCGCGCCCTGATCGGAAAACACTTAGAAGCAAAAAGAACCAAGATCAGCTAGATATCTGGTTGGAGAGGGCTGAAAGCCTTGGCTCCGCAGTCCAATTGGGGTGGAAGCGGATTCGGTCTTGGCGCGTGCCGCCGAATTGGTCGCAGGCAGACTGGTTGGAAGAGTTAGCGGCGGTCGCAACCGCTGCGGCATGGCATGGCAGGCTCTTGTGACTTCGACCCTGAGCTAGGCGTCCCACTCGCGGCTTTTGGTTATTGTCGGATCATAAGCCGATGTCTCGCGCGTTATCGCAAGGAATGGAGATATGCACTGCATATTGGCGCCAGCGATTCGTGCGAAGAAGAAACCACGACTTTCAAGCATGCCGGCTTGGCCGCTTCATCTGTGGCGAGGGTAAATGGGACGCGATCCTTCGAACGATGATCTGCGCGGTGCCGTCCGCGCCTTGCCCGCTGAGCAGCGGCGGCTGATCGAACAATTGTTTTGGGAAGAACGCACAGAAACCGAAGTGGCCGACGCGATGGAGTATCAATCAATCCACCATCAACCGCCGCAAGCAGGACGATTCTGAAAGAGTCTTCGCATGAAGTTGCGCGACCGCAACGAATTTCAAAGATTTTCTGCATAAAGATTCTGCTCGCCTGCAATCTATTAAGCGATTGGTTAGCTCGATATCAATGGAAAAGCACGCAGCCAAAGTTGATCCCGCCGTTTACCAAGAGTTAGCGCTTCGATTTTCCGGAACTGGGCAAGATTGTTTCGAGAAAGCTGGGAATGCTCGAAAGCCACACAAACGCTGATCGAAAGCCTTGTGGTCGGCGATCGGAGCGCCTTTAACGAGTGTTCGTCAATCAACTAGATTTGCCGCTGCTGAGACAAGTGCTACTGGCTCCGAGACGTCGTCGAGCGAGGTTATTTATACTGTCACGTCTAGGGAAGAATACCGGGTTCGTAACCCGCTGACTCGGTTGGAAGCAAGAGAGTATGCGAGGATTCTTAGCCAGCATTCGAACGAAATACTCTTCTTTAGCGACGGGTCGATAGTTCCTGGTCCGTTTCTTGACGATCTGATAAAGGCAGGCCTTGCCACGAAAAAGAGCGTGCCCTATAAGACGTGCGCCTTTGAACCAGTTCTCTCGCCACCTCGAACAGGTCTGCCTTTAGAGGCTCCGCCTGGGGAAACCCCCTCGTCGTTAGGCCCGTAAGATTTCGGCTTCGACATCGACGACGACCTGCCTATTTGTTATCGCCGAGTTTTAGCGGAAGCCCTGCCGCCTAGGGGGTAGGGACAGATTAGCAACAATCTTTGCCTGCGAGCGAGCGGTGGCTGATCGAACAATTGTTTTGGGGGAACGCACAGAAACCGAAGTAGCCCACGACGCGATGGATATCAATCAATCCACCATTAACCGTCGCAAGCGAGCGATTTTAAATGGTCTTCGCATCAAGTTACGCGATGGCAACGAATTTCAAAGATTTCCTGCATAAAGATTCTGTTCGCTGCAATCTACATAATGGGTCAGCTCGATGGGGTCATGCAGCGGACCAAGACCATTCTAGACAAAAATCCTCATGAGCACAGATATCATCTCAGTCATTAATAGACACGAGGGCCGACTGCCGCTGCGATTATCGCAGAGAGGTTCCGATCAATCTGAAGGCTGTGCGGTCCGCAGGATTGCCCTTACCATCGGACTAGCCCTGTCCGTGCTGCTGGCGGTAACTAGCTCTAGCCATGGCTATGAGCTCTTTTTTGACACCGAAGCAGGATCACTGCGTCGGGGATGGCCATACGTCAGTGGTCGGCGATTATTGACGGCCGCGGATACTACGGCGACTGGGTCGAGGGATGCCGACAAACGAAAGCTCAAATAGGAAACGCCACTTATCCGGCTTTGAACTGCGGATGGGCGGGCTTTCCGGGTTTGGGGTCAATTCATGTCCCCGATACATCCTGCAGGCTGCTCTGGTTCGAGACGCCGAAAATGGATCAGTGCGTCGCCGACGGCGTCCGGCAATGGTCTGCCATCATTACCGGCTCCCCACGGCTTATACTGGCGACTGGGTCGAGGGATGCCGACAAACGAAAGCTGAAATAAATGGCGCCACTTATCCGGCTTTGAACTGCGGATGGGCGGGTCTCGGGTTTGGGGTCAATTCCATGTCCCCGATCACATCCTGCAGGCTGCTCTGGTTCGAGACGCCGAAAATGGATCAGTGCGTCGCCGACGGCGTCCGGCAATGGTCTGCCATTATTACCGGCTCCACAGGTTTATATACCGGCGACTGGGTCGAGGGATGCCGACAAACGAAAGCTGAAATAAATGGCGCCACTTATCCGGCTTTGAACTGCGGATGGGCCGGGTCTCGGGTTTTGGGGTCAATTCCAAGTGCCCGATGATTCTTGTAGAACGGATCTCTGGTTCCAAACGGCAGTCCAGGGCGAGTGTTTGTCGAACGGCACACGCGAGTAAGCTTCCGCAATTATTACTGGAAAAAACTACTGGGGCGATTGGATTGATGCATGCAGCCGCACCCACGCCACGATTGCCGATTCGGATGTGGCACCGCTCGAGTGCTCTATCGCGGCGGGTCGCCGCGTTTGGGAAGGCGATTTGAAGTGGCGGACACGACGTGCCACCTCCGCGTTGGAGGACGACTGTTATATAAGGATTATCGCGCGGCCTTCGGTAGTGACGGCAAATTCAGCATGATTGCGGATCGACCGATTCGCAGAGTCCCAGTCGAGATCTGGACGACGTCAGGGGCGAAGCGTGTGGCGCACACTGACGATAGCGGCAACTTCGATGTATAATGCCACAGGAAGCAGATCTGACCCACTATAGAGTGGTGGTAATTGCAAACAATGAGGCCGGCCAGGTCAGCCTGCGCGATAACACGGCGAGTTAGTGCTGGACTAAAGAGCAAACACTTCAAAACCATCCCGACGGAGATGGCGCTTGTGCTCGGAGACCCGGCCGGATTCATCTTTGCTGACCCGCACGGCGATGCTATGAGCTTTAATGCGTTAGACGCACTGCTTTACGCCTATGAGTGCGCTACGTCGCACGGTATCCCTAAGCACCGAGTTTATCGAGTCGCAATCGTTCCAACGAGCGACCCCAACTGGACTGCGCGCACGACCGCCTCGGGAGCCTATAGCCTAATCTGGCTACCTGTCAATCTGGGCAATCCTCCCCGAAACTACATGTTCAGCGACCAAACGATCCTCCACGAGTATGCCACATCACTTGCAAAGAATGAACGACACGTGCGCGGCCTGGCCAACGAGCCACGACGGATGCTCGGCAGGAAGTACGGCCAACAATGCGAGGTTCGCTTGGTTTGAGGGGCTTCCCTGATTACTTCAGTGTTGTCGCGGGCCGGGGTGTGAAAAATCTGAATGGAATAATCGAGGTGGCCAAACCACTATCCTTCGGCAGCCAAGCCGCCGCCGTCTACACCCGCCTCGCTGCCCTGTTCCGGTTGCGCCGAAGGAAACGGAAGATTTCATCGCCGCACTACTGCTGGAACTGGTAAACGAGACGATTCCATCCAGCCCGGTTCGGGACCCCTCAGTCGAACGCTGCTCGAGGAAAAGGTATTGAGCTTGTGGTTCTCGAAGATGCAGGGAAAGTCATGGAGGGAATGGCCAGGAACGAAGGATATGCCGACCATTGACGACTTTGCCTCCGTATGGAACGCAGAGTTCCCGGAGAACACGGCATTGAATGGATTGATGAAGGCTTACGGAATGTAATGATGACTTTACTTATGTACCCGACGCGAACTCTGCGTTCCCATATCAATGGATAAGTCTTTCGACGGCTTTGCCCGAGATTCCGATCTCTTTGAGCAGATGAAAGTCTAGGATGGAACTACACTACCAAGCGCCGACTATTCATGCCCGGACTGGAATCCTTGGATGAGGCGTTTACTGGTTACTCATCCTTTAGACCAATTCCTTATTGACAACTTGTGGCGGCACGCGGTCGTGACCGGCATGTCGGCCATCAAAGGAGAAGACGACTTAAGTCCTATGAGAACAACCGCCGGTAATTTGGCAGTAATCTTTTGCACGGTTGCGATAGGCATATCGAGTCATGCTCAAAACTTACGTGGCTACGTGGATATGCACACACATCCAATGAGCTATCTTGGGTTTGGGGGAAAAGCGGTGCATGGCGTTCCTGATATCGGCGGCCTCATCCCAGTAGGAACCAGAGACTGCAACGAGAACGAGTCGAGCCGCCTCGATAAAGCAAGCCTTGGGTGACTGCAATTCGACTCACGGTCAATGGGGGTCTTTGACAACCCCTGCGGCGACTATCTCAGAGCTGCGATAATCAACTATGCCGCGGACGACAACTTCGTCTACAGAGCGGCGGCATCGCGGACGGCGATCACCAGCATGCAGGATATCCGGATTTTAGTTTCTGGCCTCACCATAGTTCGATCTTTCATCAGCAAATGTGGTGGGAGTGGATAAAGAGAGCCTATGACGGCGGATTGCGGGTCATGGTTGCATTGGCGGTCAACAACGAACTCCTCGCCGAAATCCTAAACGGAACACCTCCCTACGATGACAAGTACTGTCGCTGATAGACAGATCGATGAAATGGTAAGGTTTGTAAATAATCACTCTAGTTTTATGCAGGTCGCCTACTCGGCGGCAGATGTGCGAAAAATCGTCAGTAACAATAAACTGGCAGTTGTGCTTGGCATGGAAGTTGACAAGCTCGGCAATTTTGGCAAGCCCGGCGTTCCAACAAATGAAGGTGCTGTCAGAAAAGAAATCCAACGGCTGTAGCAAAGGGATTCGTTACGTCTTCCCTGTGCACTTGATAGATAATAGCTTTGGGGGCGCTGCTGTTTACGATTCGCTCTTCAACATCGCGAATCCAGCATGCAAACGGTTATCTCTTCAAAGTTGTCACCAGCCCTGACCCCAATGTGACGTTACGCTGCCCAACTGCGCTTTCACCTGTTCTTGGTTCTGAAAACATTACCATTATTACTTTGAAAGCAGCTCTTACGGCGCTTGGCGAACTTCCAGCGCCGTGCGTCAAGATTTCATGATCCCTCGTGTTTCTTACACCGCCGGGAAAAATTAAGTGTTGTGGTAATTACCAGAAGGTGTTGGATACTCTGACTGCCACACCCGAGTGGGAAGCCTATAAGATAATACCCCCGGTCACGTAAATAGTTTGGGCCTAACACCGCTTGGCGAAGTCGCGATCAACGAGATGATGAAGCTCGGAATGATCATCGACGTCGATCACATGTCGCAACGATGCGCGACCCGCGTTATAGAAATAGCAGAAAGGTTTTCGGGCGGCTATCCCCTCGTGATGGGCCACAACAACCTGCGTGGCCCAAATGCGAAAGAACGTAGCGCGCCGCCTGCGCTCGTCCGCCGCATCGCGGCACTCGGAGGGATGTTCGGCGTCAGGCACCTCAATATCACAGCGAGTGCCTTCATTGATAGCTATCATGCTGTGTGGGAGGCGATGGGCAAGCGGGCAGTCGGCATCGGCACCGACGTCGACGGCTTCGAACGCTTGCCCACGCATGCAAAGTCTGTAACACAGGAGGCGAGCGATGCATTCTACGCGCGATTTCTGAGTGAGTCGGGATCATAACCAAACAGAAAACCGGAAGCCGCACCTGGGATTATGTGCTTGATAGCGGTGTATCGCATTACGGACTCATGCCGGAGTTTTTGTTCGACGTGAAAACATCAACCAACGGGGTCGAGGTGTTTGATCACTTGATGAGATCGGCAGAGCACTTCGCTCGGATGTGGGAAAAATGCGAAGGGAAGGAGAACCATCCGGGAGCTTCGTGCGGTCGAGGTGTTCACGTCTTGGGACGACGATCCGGATCCCAGAGAAAGGCCGCGCGATAGGTAGTTATTCAAAATATAGTAAGGAAATAAGTTATGGATAAACTAATAGCGGTATTAACTGTGCGTGCCACGCTTACGCTGGCGCTCTTGTGTTGCGAGACGACAATCTTCGCAGAGGACAAGTGGGTCTTATGCCAGCCTGTGGAGACCGTCTCTTTTGCCGGGCGTGTGCACGTTAGATGTGAGACACCGGTGGACGGGGTCTTTTGGTATTTCGCCTGTTCGACAGGGGACGCGCGTTTCGCTTCTCGCATGCTCAATGTCGGTATGGCGGGGCAGGTTGCGGAGAAGGCGCTGTTAATATTATTTGACCCAAATGACATGTCCGAGGGTGGCTTTCGGTTGCCAAGCAAATGATTGCCATACGGCTCACGCTATCGGCATAACTGAGGCTGCAGTGCCCATTGCGGTGCCCCCCCGACTCCTACGGCGACGCTGAGCAGCGCCGAAACACGACAAAAATGCATCCGCGAGTGTAACAGGGATTACGGTGACTGCATAAGAAACACTCCCCATTTCGATTGTGGAAAAATGAAGAGGATTGCTTGAAGGCCTGCGGACCTTGAGAGGAGAGGGTGTCGGAGCTGAATGACATCAGGCTAAGGCTAAAGAGGTCGGTTCTTGATATTGAATGAAGCGACGCGGGCCACTTTTCGCGTCACAACCCACAATCTGAGAGTCGAATACTCCGGCGCGATCTACCACGTCGCGGTGACCGGTGCAGGGTCAATCTTCATTGATGATGCGAATCGCCAGCTGACGCTCCGCGCAGAGGCTACGGGAAGTTAGGCTCTCATATAAGCTTGCCGATGCAATTGCAACCCAAGGGCGCGGTTGCACCACGTCATGCATTACGACTAATGTGCCGCTTATGCATCGTCACACGTTCTTCCGCTTCCTCTTACTCTTCCTGTTGATACGACCACCTGCCTTCGCTGCATCGCCAATCCAGGAACGGGCCGATCGTTTTTCTTGCACTCGCTAACTCGGGGTATCAGGCGCTCTTTCGCGTAAACAGCGAGGCGCAATGGCTCGCGGTTACCGATGTGACGCCGGAACATGACGCCGCTGCTGAAGCTACGGCCAAAGCTTACGCGGCGTTCAATGGAAATGCTGCGATCATCAACGAAGCGCGCGAGTTACTCACGCATGAGAAAGAGCTCAACGAGACTGACAGTTCGGCAGTTGAAACAGCTGCTCTTAAACGCAGCGGAAGGGCCGATGACAAACCCAGAGCTCGTCGCGAAGCGCGTCTCCGCGGAGACCAAGCAGGCGTCGCTCATGAACGGCTTCGAATTCAAACTCAACGGTCAGAAAATCACCGCCAACCAAATCGACGATAAACTCGAGAAGAGCCCCGATCTCGGCGAGCGCAAAGCCGTTTGGGAAGCGTCGAAAGAAATCGGGCCGGTGTTGAAACCCAATCTCGTCACGCTGCGCGACCTGCGGAACGGTGTCGCCAAAGAGATGCAGTATCCCGATTACTTTTCGCTTAGGTCGCGGCCTATGGGATGAACACCGACGAGATGCTCAAGATGCTTGACGATTGGATGGCGACCCTTCGGCCGCTGTATTTGCAACTGCACACCTGGGCGAAATACAAGCTCGCCGAGAAATTCCATCAGCCCGTGCCGAAGAAAATTCCGGCACACTGGATAAACAATCGCTGGGCACAGGAATGGCCGGGCCTCGTTGAAGCAGCGAACATTGACAAGTATTTCGAAGGCCGAAAACCGGAATGGATCATCAAGGCGGCCGAACAATTTTACACGGGGCTCGGGTTCTCGCCGTTGCCGCAAAGCTTCTGGGAAAAATCAGATCTATATCCGGTTCCGCCTGATTCGAAACGGAAGAAAAACACGCACGCATACTGCAACCATATCGATCTTGAGAACGACATTCGATCCTTGCAAAGCATTGAGCCGAATTCGCGTTGGTTTTTCACCGCGCATCATGAGCTCGGGCATGGCTACTACGACAAGGCTTACACGCGACCGGAGGTTCCGTAAGCTGTTGCGACTTGGAGCAGCGCCCGGATTCCACGAAGGCATAGGCGAATTGATTTCGCTTGCCTCCAGTCAGGTCCCCTATCTGCAATCCCGTGGCGTTTTACCGCACGAGTTCAATGCGGATAAGACTGCATTCCTTCTGGACGATGCACTCGCCCGCTCGGTGCCGTTCATTTATTTTCCTGCGGCACGATGCCGCATTGGGAGGCGGACATCTACGCGCGCGATTTACCGCCGGACCAATGGAATGGGCGCTGGTGGAAATACGTCAGCGATTTTCAAGGCATCGAACCGCCAGCACCGCGCGGCGAAGAGTTTTGCGACGCCGCCACAAAAACGCACATCAACGATACTCCGGCATATTATTACAATTACGCATTCGCGACTGTGTTTAAATTTCAACTGCACGACTACATCGCGCGCAAAATTCTACATCAATCGCCGCAATCGTGTAACTACGCCGATAACAAGGAAGTGGGTGCGTGGCTGAACAATATCTTGAAGAAAGGCGGCACGGAAGATTGGCGCAAAGTGTTAAAGGAAGCGACTGGCGAAGACATTTCCACTCGCGCGATGATGGAATACTTCAAGCCGTTGATGAGCTGGCTAGAAGCAACAAAACAAAGGCCGCCAAATCGGTTGGGATTAGCATCGGCCGAGAGGCGCACACCAGCGACGCTGTGCGCCTCGACATCGAGCATGCGTCGAAAGCGGTGCTTAGCCAACTCGGCATCGGCGAGTGAGCGGCTTACGGGGTCCGCAGGAAACCGTGACTTACATCGCTCGCGTCAATATAATATCCGGTAATCGCACCGACCGGATTGTTGGAAAGAGGATGGTGCCTTGGAAGGGGCCTGTCCCCGCGCCCGGAACATCGAACGCTAGTGATGGTGCCATCCAACGCGCGCACGAAGCCGTGATTGACGTCGCTCGCGTCCACATGCTCTCCCGTGACCGTCCCTGATGCGTTGATTCCCTGGGGTGAGCTGCCTTGGAACGGGCCTGTGCCCGCGCCCGGAATATCGAACGTGGTGATGGTGCCGTCCGAGCCACGCACGAACCCGTGATTTACATCACTCGAGTCAATATAGTCTCCCTCAATCGTTCCGGCCTGGTTGATCCCGAGCGGGAGTGTGCCTTGAAACGGGCCTGTGCCCGCGCCCGGAACGTCGAACGTGGTGATGGTGCCGTCCGGAGCGCGCAGCATGCCGTGATACACATCGCTCGCGTCAAGCGAAGCTGCCGCGATCGCCCCTGCGGGATTGAGGCAAAAGCCGGTAAAAACAAAGGTGCCCTGGCCGGGCCTGTGCCCGCGTTCGGAGCATCAAACGTTGTGATGGCGCCGTCGGGAGCACGCAGGAAGCCGTGAGCTACACCGCTTGCGTCAACGTAGCGTCCCGCGATCGCCTCTGGCGGATTGATGTTGCCGGCGAAGTGCACTTCGGCCGGGACCTGTGCCCGCACCCGGGACGTCGAAGGTAGTGATCACACCGTCCGGAGTGCGCAGGAAACCGTGAAACACACCGCTCGCGTCGTTGTAGTAGCCCGCGGTCGCGCCTGCCGGGTTGATGCTGAAGGGGTCGAGTGCCCTGCCGGGCGCCTGTCCCGGCGCCCGGAGCGTCGAACGCGATGATGGCGCCGTCCGGAGTGCGCACGAAACCGTGAATCGCAGTCGCCCGCGTCAGCGTAGCGTCCCGAGATTGTCCCTGCCGGGTTGATGGCGAACGCGATTGTGCCCTGGCCTGGGCCTGTGCCCGCGCCCGGAGCATCGAATGTGATGATCGTGGGCGCCGGCCCGAAGTAAGGCCGTGTTGCTGAAATTCTGCACGCCATCGATCGCGCCACCGGACGCACTGGTCGCAGGGGTGCCCGGGCCGGGATTGGCCGCCCGCGCCGTTTGCGACAGCGCAAGACAGGCGAAGAGAACGGCAGCGAGGAGGAAAACGCGCGCTAACGGCGAATACCTGATCGGGCCTCTTACCCAAGGGCTTATTGTCGATTTAAGATGAATGAGCTGTTTCATATGCTTTGTTTCTGTTGATGGTAATAGTTGTTTCTCCTTTACAAACGGATTCTGGAGCGCGCGCTGCACGGAATCTGAATTTTTCTCGCGGCTTGCTTTTCTTCTTGTCGGTATTGCTACAATCTAAGGATGTGAAGGCGCTGGCAGGGAGCGACGTGTGGTCAGGGCGATTTGTTTTCTCCGACTCACTGGAGCGTGGTTCTCGCGGCGGGAAGAGGCGAGGCAGAACCGGAAGTTGCGCAAGCCGCGCTAGCGGAGCTTTGCCAAATATATTGGGCGCCGCTTTATAGTTTCGTGCGCAGACGCAGGATACACCGTGCACGATGCGCAGGATCTGACGCAAAGCTTTTTCGCGTACCTGATCGAACACAAAATATACGCTCGCGTCGATCGGCAGAAGGGCAGGTTCCGTTCGTTTCTGCTTGCTTCCCTGAAAAATTTTCTTGCGCACGCTTCCGAGCGCGAACGGACGCTCAAACGCGGCGGCGGACAAATTTTTCTTCCTCTGCATGAAGAGCAGATCGAAAATGCGGAGTCGCTTTTCCAGACTCATGGTTCCACGAGTAGTGAAGATCGAGTCTTCGATCGCAGCTGGGCAGCTGCTCTGGTCAACGCTGGTCTGGAACGGCTGGCGGCAGATTACAAAGGTGAATCAAAGGAGAACCTCTTCACGGAATTGACGGGCATTTTCTTGGCGGTGGCGCTGGTCCGCCACCGCCTTACGCTGAGCTGGCGGTTCGCCTGCGGAATGACTGAATCAACACTTCGCAGCCACGTCGCTCGCCTCCGAGCGCGTTACCGGGAAGTGTTGCACGCTGAGGTGCGCCGAACGGTGGAGACTGAAGCGCAAGCGCAGGAAGAGCTGCACGTGTTACTCCGTGTCTTAACGGAAAATTAAGAAATACGCGCGATGGCAACTACACTAGCATCAGCAACCACGGTTTGCTGGGCATGCGGCGAGCCGTTGGACGCGAAGGGCGACTGCGTAGCTTGTATCCTCCGGACCGCGTTAGAGGAATCAGCCGTCGAAAACCAAGCAGCTTCCCTCGTTAGTCTTCGGCGACTTCGAGGTAGAGCAACGCCCAGACGGCTTTTACTGGGAACTCGGTCACGGCGCAATGGGAACGACCTATCTCGCCGCGGACAAAGTGTTGCGTCGGAGAGTCGCTCTGAAGGTCATCGAGGTGCCAGCGGTTGCGACCAGTCGGGATGCACAAGCCATACGCCAGCGCTTTTTACGTGAAGCCCGCGCGGCGGCCGCGCTGCGACATCCAAATGTTGCTGCTGTTTACCATTTCGGCGCTTCGCCGGATGGCACTCACTGCTATTACGCAATGGAGTTGGTCGAGGGCGAAACTTTGGAAGCTCTCGTCGAAGGGACGGTCCGCTTGATTCAAAAGTGGCCTTGGAAATTGCAATCCAAATGGCGCAGGCATTGATAGCTGCGGCGGCCCACGGTTTGGTCCATCGTGACCTCGAAGCCCGGCAATATCATGTTGACGCGAGGTGGAACTGACACGGCTGAGTTGCAAGTGAAGATCATCGATTTTGGCCTCGCCAAGGCGATCGCGGATGCCGGAGGCGAACCGGATCTGACCCATGGACAATTCGTCGGCACACCGAATTTCGCAAGCCCGGAGCAATTTGGAAGCGGTCCGGTTGATGCGCGTTCCGACATCTACTCGTTAGGCGCCACACTCGTGGTTTGCGCTCACCGGATTGGCGCCACACTCCGGCACCAGCATCGAAGCGATTCGCGATCGTCAAGCCCACGACCATCTGCCGGTCGCGCGATTAGTGGCGAGGAAAGTTCCCGAACCGATGGTCAAACTTCTGCGCTCCACGCTTGCCATCGATCCTGGCAAGCGGCCTGCGTCGGCTCGGGAGTTGATGGAAGCCCTGGAATCCTGCCGCCGCAAACTTAATCATCGCATCGGAGTCGCGGGAAGGCGCTTACGTGGCGGCGCGTGGATCTACGTTGTCCTTCTTGCAGCGCTGCTCTCCATCGGCTCATTCTTTCTCGCGCGACACACAGCTTCACGGAAGCAAACGGAGTCGGCAGCGAAACAAAGAGGCGCTGAGTTGCTGCCGCAGTCAATCGCGGTGCTTCCTTTCGACAACCAGAATCGTGATCCCAACGCTGATTACCTTGCGGACGGCATTCCTGAAAGCATCATTCACAGCCTTTCACAACTGCCGCAACTGCGGGTCATGGCGCACAGCACGGTCTTTCAGTACAAGGGCAAAGAGATTGATCCGCGAAAGGTTGGACACGATCTCGGCGTGCAGACCGTGGTAATGGGTAGGTTGCTCCAGCAAGGCGACAACCTAACGATCCGAACAGAACTGGTGAATGTTTCAGATGGAACGGAACTGTGGGGACAACAATACAATTACAAGGTCGCCGACGTATTCGCGCTCCAGGAAGAGATCGCAAGAGAGATTTCGGAAGTTGCGCTTGAAGTTGAGCGGTTCCGAGCGTCAGCAGCTTGCCAAGCGGCCAACAGAGAACCTGAAAGCTTTCCAGTATTACATGCAGGGGACGTTCGTTTGCCCAACGTCGCACCCGCGAAGATCTGCTTACCGCCATAAGCTACTACGAGAGAGCAATAGAGGAAGATCGCAACTATGCGCTCGCCTACGCAGGCCTTGCTGACGCCTATGCGAATCTTGGCGCTTACGGCTACATTGCACCATGAGGGCACGCGCAAAACGGAAAAGGCGGCGCTACAAGCCGTAGCACTTGATGACAACTTGGCCGAAGCTCACGCCGCGCTAGCTCTTGCCAACATCGCATTCGTCCCATCCAACTTCGAGTTGGGTGATCGAGAACTGCGCCGCGCCATTGAACTCAGCCCGAGCTTGGCATTAGCCCATAGCTATTTGGGATTTTCGCTCGCGCGGCAGGGGCGACTCGATGAAGGCCTGGAGGAAATGTTGAAAGCTCGCAAACTCGATCCGCTTTCACCAATTATCGCACGCCAAGCCGCTATGCCTTACTATCTCAAGCGAGATTATTCCAGAGCCCTTGAGTTGCTACGGCAGGCCAATGAGCTAGGCCCACCGTTTACCACGACATGGGAGATAGGAGTGTACATCCAAAACAAGTTGTTCAACGAAACGCTGGCGGAATTGGAAAAGGCCAAACAAGCGAGGAAAGGTGACCCAATTTTGATTTACGACACGGGAATGATCTACGCGGCGCAAGGGAAGCGCGCAGAAGCCCTCCAGATCATCAAAGACTTGGAAGGGATGTCAGACGCGAGTTTGAGCCAGGCACACTTAATAGCCAAAATCTATGCCACCTTGGACGAGAAGGATATGGCGTTTGCATGGCTGGAACGCGGCTTAGCAACGGGAGCGATCGGACCCTTTTATACAGTACGAGCCAGTGTGGGATTCAATTCGCGGCGACCCGCGCTTCGAGGCGCTTGTCCAGAAAATATTTGCTTCCCACTAACACGCCTGGCGACAGCGAGTCGGCTGGCGAGTAGAGCTTCAGCAGCGTCGGAGGGTCAGCATATTGCCGGAGGTCGGCTGGCGTCTTGGCGCGAAGGCGGGATCAATACGTCGTGCGCGATCGGCTGTGGAACAGCGCTGGTCGCGAGGCTTCGCAACGCGCGCTCCTAAGACGTGACCTGTAGCCACCGGCCTGACGGCGCTGGCCATTCGTTGGGCGGCTACGCCGCAGGTTGCCAACGCGTCTGCAGGGACTCGCTGGATTCCACATCTGATCTTAGCGGGGCGATTGATTCGGCAGCGACTGATTCGCGAAGTCAGTGCTCCATCTTTGCGGCGGCTTTCACGATCTCAGCCTGCACCACCGGCATTATGTCTGCCATGTAAGCACCAAATTTTTGCATCGCCGATTTTCCGACGGGCGAGCCGTAAAAATCGGCCAACGCCTTCAGCTCTTCAGTTGTGAAATTTTTTACCATCGCATCTATCATCGCTTTGGATAATGCGGCAATATCCACCTGAGTAGTCATTACTTTCTTGAATTGCTCGCGTTGATCCGCCGGAATGTTTGCAGCCATTTTATCAGCCATGTCCTCGAATAGCGCCTTGGGCGGGCTAACCTGGAGATAACGTTCGGCTTCTTTGCGTCGCGTTTCGGGAGTGTCAGCGGCACTGAAAACTGGAGACCAGGCGGACAATGTAAGGACGAGCAAAACGACAAGTTTTTGTTTCATAGTGCGCGATTGATAACGCAGCGCCGACGGTAAGGCCATCTTTTTCAGCACGCGCTGACTTCCGTCGGTTTAAATCAGCACGGCAGCCAGCCCAAGAAAAACGAGCAGGCAACCAACGTCGGTGAAAGTGGTGACGACGATGCTGGACGCCATTGCGGGATCGGCTCCTAGTTTTTTCATTACCAACGGAACCATTGCGCCGGCGACGCCACTGAAACAACAACTGATGGTGATGGCAAGGAACACCACAAGACTAAGCATCAGCGCATCGGGGCTCTTTATCATCCTGGCAAAGATGAACATCGCGACGCCTCCCGTAACTCCGGTCAATGCGCCATTAAATGTCCCTAACAAAGCTTCCTTGACCAGAAGCAGACGTTCTTTCCCAGATCTCAGGTCACCCAGGGTGATGCCGCGCAAACACACCGCGAGTGCCTGCACCCCGGTATTCGCAGCCTGGCCAATGAGCACAGGCAGAAACACCGCCAGCGCAATGATCCGATCGATTGTGTGCTCAAATAATCCAACAACGAGAGCGGCAAGCAGGCCGCAGAACAAATTTACCTGTAGCCACGGATGGCGGAATCTTAAGCTCCGCGACCACGGCGTCGTAAGTCGTTCCTCTGTTTCGACACCGACCATTTCGCCCGGCTGCGCACTTAACTCGACCGCCTGCGCTTCAAAAAGCATCTGACCGCGCACCAGGCCGATGAAGTTGCCCGGATTTTTCGCAGACGGGATACACTGGATAATGCCGAACCAGCACAGCTCTCATCGCCTGGGTCAACGACATATCGGGCGTTAGATAGAACGGATCCGGCAGCATGATCTCATCGAGGCGTTGCTCGCGTTGCGCCAATAGCATGTCGCGCATGACCACTACCCCGAGAAGTTTGTCCTGTTCGTCCGTCACGAACGCGTAGGTGATAATCGTTTTTCGCGAGCCGGCGAATTTGCTCCGTAGCTTCGGCCGACGGTCGTTGTCGGGCGGAAGACTGCCAGCGGCGGCTGTATGAGCCGCCCAACGGTGCGTTCCGGATAAGTTTGATTGCGCATCCACTGCTGCGTTGTTTCGGTAGAAGCAGTGGCCAGAATCGTCTCGCGCCGGGATAAATCGAAGCGTTGCAGGATCTTTAGTGTTGCCGCGGGATTAAGCAGCTCGAGCATCTTAACGACGAATTCATCCGGATACGGCTCGAGCATCTTTACTGCTTCGCGCGGATCGCGTTCGACGATCTTGGTGAAAAGTTCTCGTAATTCCGGTTCAATCTCCAGCACAGCGCCGGATGCAATCTCTGTTGTCCTCTTGCTCATGGGCGCGAGTGTGGCAAGCCGAGCGTGAGCTGGCAACATTAAGTCTCGCAGCGCTGAAGTTTGCCGAATGACGATTTGGAAATCGCCGTTTCCTCTCGATTTTACGTTGTGCGTGTTCTCGTTCTCACCGGCGCGGGTGTTTCGGCTGAAAGCGGCATCCCGACTTTTCGCGGAAAGGACGGTTACTGGCGGAATCTTGATCCGACAAAACTTGCGACACCGGAAGCGTTCGCGCGCGATCCGCAATTAGTTTGGGATTGGTATCGCGAGCGGCGGCAGCGCATCCGCAATGCGCGACCGAACGCCGCGCATGAAGCAATCGCACGACTTGCCCAACGCACGGACGAGTTCCTGCTCGTTACGCAGAACGTGGACGATCTGCACGCGCGCGCTGGTGTGGCGGCAGAAAAGATGGTGCAAATTCACGGCGACATTTTCGTTACGCGCTGTTCGCGCTGCGACTTTTCATGCGGAGGTAGGGCGGTTCACCCGAACCGCCCGACGCTTGTGTCGTTCAACCCACGAATGGGCGATTGAGGTCAATCGCCGCTACCTCAGAACGCGATCTCAACGTTCCAACCTGTCCAAATGCCAGGCGCTTATGCGCCCAGGCGTGGTGTGGTTCGGTGAACAACTGCCGCGGAACGAACTGGAACGAGTTGAAGATTTTCTCGATGGCGGAGCTTGCGACGTCGTGATCGTTGCCGGAACGACTGCCACGTTTGGTTACATCATCGATTGGGCGCTCCGCGGCAGCCGGGATGGCGCCGAACTTATTGAAGTGAATCCTGAGGAAACGCCGCTTCACGATTCGCGACGCGGTTGGTGCGCGAGCCGGCTGCGATCGCCTTGCCGCGCATTGTGGATCGAGTTGATCGCTGACGTCTGTCTGGGAGCACAGACCGTTGTAGCACGCGGCAGCTGCGCGACCGCATTGCTACACGATCGCGCTAGCAGCGCGTTGCGGCAAGCTGCCGCAGCTACAGGCTAGCGGCCTGCGCTCCTCAGACAGCGCATCCTAGTGTCTGGAATCCGTTCGACGCGCTGATCCAGCGCAGATAGCGTTCGGCGGATCGCGCAACGGCTGCTTTTGCATCCGCAAGAACGTTCGCCTGCCACCAGCCGCCATAAATCTGCTCGAATGAGAAAGGTTCGATCCTTTCGACGATGCGGCGGATCGCCGAGGCTCCGAGCGGAATGAGATTGGGATAACTCCGCAGAAAGCTGACGTAACGCCGATCCTGCACGACGGTAATAATGTCGCCGGTGAGCAAGGCGCCTTTGCCATTAGCACCTGTCGGCCAATGCAGCACGGTGCCGCCTTCAAAATGACCCCCGCAATTGATTAACGTTAGCCCATCCCAAAGTGACAGGGTTGATCCTTCCCAGAATTGAATGCGCAGGCTCTTGCGCATGACCCATTCGCGATCGGCCGAATGCAAAAAGATTTGGGCGTCAAAACACTCGGCCCATTCGATCATCGAAGAGTAGAAATGCGGATGCGAAATCGCGATGGCGCGGATGCCGCCGCGTGCGTTTACCTCGGCGATTGTTTCGTCGTCCAGCAAAGAGATGCAATCCCAGAGCAGATTTCCTCCGGGCGATTGCAGAAGCAAAGCGCGCTGGCCTATCGCAAATTCCGGTTCTGTGCCGATCCCCAGAAGCTGCGGCGCTTCATCTTCGATGCGGTTGTGATGATTAGCCGCAAGTCGTTTGAGCGTCGTCCATTCCTGGCCGGTGTGACGGACGAATTGCCGTTCGTCTTCGCAAATTGGACAGCGCGACGGCGGTTCCGCAGTCTCAGCAAACTGCGTCCCGCATTGCACGCAGATAAAGTTTTCCATCGTTTCAGAACCTTGGGCTGTTTATCGACGTGAAGCGCGTGACTAATCCGGTCGGCGTTTGACACAAACGCCGCTACAACTATTCCGCAAAAATGGCAGGGCTGCCGCGCAGCTCATTTGTGCGCGGCGAGAATCTGTGCGAACCGCCAGACTTCGTGAAAGGTGTTGTAGAGCGGCGTCGGCGCGACGCGGATCACGTTCGGCTCGCGAAAATCGCATTTCACACCGCCGGCGATGAGTTCTTCGTGTAACTGCTTTGGATGCTCGTGCGCCTGGATCGACAATTGCGCGCCGCGCGCATTCGGATCCGCCGGAGTGATGATCGAGAATTTCTTTGAACCGATTTGTTCGATCAAAAATTCGAGATAGCCGGTAAGCTTCATCGATTTTGCGCGGAGCGGTTCCATCCCGCCGGCCTCGTGGAAAATTGAGAGCGACGCGCGCAGCGGTGCCATCGAGAAAATTGGCGGATTACTAATCTGCCAACCGTCAGCGGACGCTACGGGGACGAACTCCGGCTCGAGATGCAATCTGAATCGTGTGTTCGGATCATTCCCGAACCAACCGGCGAGCCGCGGTAATTTTGTGTTCGTCGCGTGGCGTTCATGCACAAACGCGCCCGCGACCGCGCCGGGGCCGGCGTTCAAATATTTGTATGAACACCACACGGCGAAATCGACATTCCATTCGTGCAGCGAGAGCGGCACGTTGCCGGCCGCGTGCGCGAGATCGAACCCAACGACGATTCCGTGTTTCTGCGCTGCAGCCGTGACCTTTTCGATGTCGACTAATTGACCGGTGAAAAATTCACCGCGCCCATCATCACCACTGCAAGGTGATCGGCGTGCTCGTCGATAAGATCGAGAATGTCTTCCGTGCGAACGGTGAACTCGCCTTTGCGCGGGCGCGCCAGAACGAGCGCGTCTTTCGGATCCAGTCCGTGGTGAATGAGCTGCGTCTTAATCGCGTAGGTATCGGAAGGGAACGCCGGCTCTTCCATCAGGACTTTGAAGCGCGATTTGGTTGGCCGATAAAACGTCGCCATCATCAGGTGAAGGTTCACCGTGAGGCTGTTCATGCAGATCACTTCGAGTGGCTTCGCGCCAACGAGGCGCGCCGTCGGTTCGCGCAGCGCTTCGTGATACGAATACCATGGCGTTCCCAGTAGCGTGATGCGCATCGACGCCAAGCTTGGCCCAGTTGTCCAGCTCATCATCGACGATTTGCCTCGCCGATTTTGGCATCAGGCCTAACGAGTTTCCGGCGAAATAGATGACCGGCTTGCCGTCTTTGCCGAGTGGCAGAGAAAATTTTTCGCGGAAATCGCGGAGCGGATCCTCGCGATCGAGTTGTCGCGCGAAATCTTCGTCGGCGGAGAAACGCATTGTCATAAGATTACGCAGACGTCCAGCAGATTAACGTCCAACGCTCAACGCCGCAAGACCGGCTGCGCAATCGCGTGAATCTCGACATCCGTCGATGCAACTGCTTCGAACGCAGCTGCATGAACTCGATGGTTGTCCCGTCAGGGTCGCGCACGTAGACGACGCGCTTACCGGCATTCGGACCCGTCTTGAGTGTCTGCGGTTTGCCGGCTGCTTTCCAGCCTGAGGCAGCAATCTGTGCGAGCACAGCGTCGAGATCTTCAACGAGCAGCGCAACATGCACGGAACCAACGTCGCACGGTCGAAGATTTGCGCGTTTACGATCCGCAGGCGCGAGATATTCGAGCAGTTCGATTTTGTGACCGCCGGGCGCTTTTAGCACCGCAAGCTTTATCTCAGCGCCTTCAACGCCGGTGATCTCCTGGGCCAATTCACCTTTTTGATGCGCGGTATGTGAAAGCTCGAAGCCGAGCACATCGCGCCAAAATGCGAGCGAACGTTCGAGATTTGAAACAGTGATGCCGGTGTGATCTGCGGCAATTATTCGAAATGCGCGTGCTCATGCTCATGTCATGAACAAATGTAACCGCAGATTACGCAGAATGTCAAGTCGACATGAATTCGAGAATGAGAATGTCAGACAAGCATAAATCTGCAGCTGCAATCTGACGCGAATGCGACATCCGCGCTGAATCACCATTCATCCTACGGCGGCGATCACTTTTAGCTCGATCGCGATCGGTGTGGGCAATGCCGTGACCTCGATTGTTGTGCGGGTCGGATTTGGTTTGGCGGGGCCTGCGAAATACTCGGCGTAAATGCGGTTGTAGATCGGAAAATCCTTTTTCATGTCAGTGAGAAAGACCGTGACGTCGACGATGTCCTGCCAGGTCGCGCCAGCGTCTTCGAGCACGAGCCGCACATTCTCGAATACGGCGTGGCATTGCGTTTCGATGTCGTAACTCACGACGTTGCCAGAGGAATCGAGCGTCACGCCGGGAATTTCTTTGCTGCCGCGCACACGCGGTCCGATCCCCGACAGAAACAACAGTTCGCCCACACGCTTCGGCGTGCGGAAATGCGCCCACCGGTTCGGGCGCTCGTTCGCTTTTGAAGGTTTCGTTCATCGCCTATTTACTGCCCGACTGGATGGATTAAGGCAACGCACATTTCCAATTAGCACAAAGCGCAATTTAGTGATCCGAGGATTCTCGCGGGGCGATTGCCGATGCATCCTGGTCCGATCGAACGGAAGCTTGTTACCGGCGGCAGGATTTCCCTGAAAGTGGCGCCGTAAATGTCCCAAACAGTAAGAAATAGTCCGCAGACGATCGGTCCGACGATGAATCCGATCGGACCGAAGAGGAACAGTCCGCCAAGGGTGCCAATCAGAATGAGAAGGTCCGGCATTTTCGCGTCTCTGCCGACAAGCACTGGCCGCAGGAAATTATCGACGGTGCCGACCACAGCGGCGCACCACGCCGCCAGCAAGGTTGCCGTTAGATGCTGCCCCGTTGACAAATAGAATGATAACTGCCGGCACCCACACCAGGGCGGCACCGATCCCGGGGATTATCGAAAGAATTGTCATGATCGTTCCCCACAGAGCCGCTCCCTCGATTCCCGCTACCCAAAACGCGATGCCGGCCAACGCGCCTTGAATGATGCCAATTACCAGCGTCCCTTTGACGGTCGCTCGCGTGATCGAGGCGAACTGGGTGAGCATTCGTGTCTCATCCTCATCGCTTAACGGAGTGTAATAAAAATGCGTTCAAGAATTTTGTGGCCGTCTCTGAAAAAGAAAAACATGGCGTACAGCATCACAAACAAATTGAGGAGGAACGCGGCCGTGGTGGCGGTCATGCGCGAGGCGAAACCGACAAGAAACGCACCGGCCGTTTTGGCGGCGGTGCCGACCTGTTCCAGCAGTTGCTCCTGGCTGGGCATGTATTTAGCCAGTGCAGGAAATCTTTGCACCAGCCAGTCGTGCACGTTGAAGGTGCTGGCGGCGCCAAGGTGTTGACTCAGCCACGGGATGGCCTGGTCACTCATCGTCAGCGCCTGTTGCAGAACGATTCCTAAAAATGCGCTGACTGGGCCAAGGCCGAGAACGAGCAACACCAACAAGGTGACTGCTGCACCGAGTGATCGGCGGCCGCCCAGCAGCCGGGTAATCCAGCGGTAGAGTGGATGAAACAACCCAGCGAGTAACGCGCCGAGAAGAAGCGGTTTGAAGAACGGCCACGTGACGGCCAGGAACAACGCTGTAACCGCCACCACGAGCAACAAGACAAACGCCGTGCGCAAATTCGTGCCGCTTATGGTTGACGGTTCCATGGGTCGGCTCCGATACCTCTAATCGAGGCTAATCGCAGATTAGCCTGATTACATCGTTTCCTTCAACCCTCGGTCAAGCTGGTTGCAGCAACGGCCGCGAAAAACTAACAACTCAGCCACGCGCTTCGCACGCAATAAAGATCGTCATCGATCGGAGTCATGGCTTTACTCATTTCGCTTTTCTAGCCGCGGATTACCCGGATGAAAACGAATTCTTTTTTGAATCCGCAGATTGCGGAGATTCACACAGATTTTCTGAGAGGAGTGTTGTTTCTGTAATCTGCGAAGATCTGCGCAAATCTGTGGACAATCCGTCAGGCCGCGACGGTCTTGGCTGTCCCATATCGCTTCGCCGATCGCGTTTTCGCCTTCAACGCTTCCGTTTCGCGATTCCGCGGCGGCGCATTGGTGACCAGCGATTCAAGAAGATGATGCGCGGCATGGGCCACGTCATCCACCGCGCGATTGAATGCTTCTTCGTTTGCGCGCGATGGCTTTGTAAATCCGGAAAGCTTCCGAACAAATTGGAGCGATGAAGCGCGAATCTCGTCATTCGTCGCTGGTGGTGAAAAATTATGCAGGGTCTTGATGGCTCGACACATGATCTGACTACTCAACCCTCAGCTCTCAACGCTCAACTGTTTTGACTTTGTTCACGTCCGTCGTTCCGGATACTGTGGAAGATCATCGGTGATCGTATCCCACGGCGCGCGATCGGCGACGAACGTATGAAATTGCGGTCGAATTCCGGGATCAACATCGAACGCGCCCATCCGAATCGATACCTGCGGGCCGTCCGGCCAATCGCCGCCGAATAAACTCGAACCGCAATTTGAACAGAACGCTTTTACCGCGCCTTCGCCTTTTCCATAGACCTTAATCAATTCCTTGCCTTGAAGCAGACGGAACTGCTCGCGCAACACACGTGCCTGAGTGCAAACGGCCGTTCCGGAATGCTTGCGGCAACGTTCGCAATGACAGTGGCTCGCTTGAATGAATGGCGGATCAACTTCAAACCGCACGCCGCCACACAGACAACTCCCCGCGAATGCTCTTGCTCATTCACGACTCTCATCAATCAACTTCGAGAAGCAAACTACTTGGCGATGCAAACGTTCTTTGGCTCGCGGAACCCGCCTTCGCCGAGGCTACGGCGCGACAGGCTCCGCCCTTTGCAAGGCAGCCGACTCAAAAGAGTTACTTCGCGATGCAAACGTTCTTAGGCTCGGTGAAAAAGCGCAGCGCTTCTTCGCCGCCTTCGCGGCCGACGCCGCTTTGTTTCATGCCGCCGAAAGGGACGCGGAGATCGCGCACGAGCCAGCAATTTACCCAGACCGTGCCGGTGTTGATTCGCTCGGCGACGCGATGGGCGCGGCTCAGGTTTTGCGTCCAGACGCTCGACGAGAGGCCGTATTCGACGTCATTGGCGTGATTGATCACTTCTTCTTCGCTGTCGAAGGGCGTGATTGTTACGACGGGGCCGAAAATTTCTTCGCGATTTGTGCGGCATGAAACCGACAGGCCGGTAATGACCGTCGGCTGGAAGAAATAACCTTCGCGACAACGTTCGTTAGGCGCTTGCGGCGCAGAACCGCCGAGCGCGATTTTGCCGCCTTCTTTCTGCGCGAGATCGACATAGAACTTTACTTTTTCGAGCTGCGTCTTGTTCACGATCGCGCCCTGCTCGGTCTTTTCGTCCAGCGGATCGCCCAGGCACAACTGTGCCGTTCTTTCGATGAAGCGCTCGACGAAATCCTTGTAAGCCTGATCGCTCGACAAACACGACGCGACCCGCACAAGCACACCTGTCCCTGGTTTGCGAATGATGAACGCACACTGCCGGCGATCGCGGCGTCGAGGTCGGCATCGGCGAAAATGATGTTTGGATTTTGCCCCCGAGCTCGAGCGACACCTTTTTGAACAACGGCGCGCACGCTTCGGCGACTTTGCGTCCTGTGGCGGTGCCGCCGGTGAACGAGATGGTGTTGATCTTCGGATGAGCGGTAATCGCGGAGCCGACATTCGGCCCCGTGCCGTGGACGACGTTGAGAACTCCATTCGGCAGACCGGCTTCGCGCGCGATTTCGCAGAGCATGTAAGCCGTCATCGGCGTTAACTCGCTCGGCTTGGCGATGGCGGTGTTTCCGACAGCGATGGCCGGCGCGATTTTCCAGCTCAATAAGTAAAGCGGCAGATTCCATGGCGAAATCAGTCCGGCGATACCGCGCGGCTGACGCAGTGTGTAATTAAACGCGACGTTGTCGGTGATGTGCGCTTCCGATTCGGTGTGCAGAATCGCGGTGGCAAAGAATCGGAAGTTCGCGACTGCGCGCGGAATATCCAACGAGCGCGCGAGCGAAATCGGCTTGCCAGTATCGATCGACTCGGCGCGCGCGAATTTCTCCAGATCGCGCTCAATCAAATCGGCGATGCGCAGCAGAAAGCGCGAGCGTTCGGCTGCCGGTGTCTGTGACCAATCACGAAACGCCTTCTCCGCTGCAGCGACGGCAAGATCAACATCGTGCGCGTCGCTATCCGCGACTTGCGAATACGGTTTGCCAGTCGCCGGTTCAACGTTATCGAGATATTTCCCGCTGACCGGCTCGACGAATTGGCCGTTGATAAAGTTGCGGACTTGGAACGGCTCGGCGCGCATGGTTCGTCGAAAGGTTAAATGTTCGTCGTCAAAAATCGAACGTTCAAAGAGGAAAAATTGTTCTGGCCAAGCGGTATGACGTCGGTGTAAAAGACTGCCCCGGAAATAGTCACATGAAAAATCTTCTCTTGCTCGCTGGCCTCGTTCTGTCTGTTCTGACCTTCGCCTTCGGCACGAATCACGGATTCAACGACGTGTTCGGTCCGTTGTTTCACCCGGCGCCCGGCATTCCACATCCCGGAGGCCCAAGGCGGGGGCTCGATTCGCTTCACCGTTGGAACGTGATCGCGATTAATGCCAGCGGTCTGGATCATACTCCGGTCGCCCCGGGGAGAACCGCGTTTTCGGAGAACAGCTCGGGCCGGGGCGGTCCAGTCGGGCAATGGCGATTGTCCACATCGCCATGTTCGACGCGCTTGATGCGGTCGTCGGCGGTTACACCAGTTACACCGGAACACAGGCTCCGCACGGCCCAATGTCCGTGGACGCCGCGATCAGCCAGGCCGCGCGCGACACTCTGGCGGCGATGTTTCCATCGCAAACGGCGACTTTGATGCGTACCTCGCAGAAGATTTAGCTGCCGTCCCCAACGCACATCAAAGAGCAAACGGGATCGATTTGGGGCAACGGACGGCTGCAGCTATTCTGGCGATGCGTCTCAATGATGGTTCGCAAATCCCTGAGCCGCGTGTCGGCGTCGATTATTTTCCGAGCGATCAACCCGGGCATTGGCGGCAGGATCCAATCAGCTTGATTCCGCTCGCGCTGGGTGCGCACTGGGGCGAGTGCATTCCGTTCGTGGTCAACTCGACCGAGCTCAATTCCGCGCGCCGCCTCCGCCCGATATGACCAGCGCGGCTTACACTGCCGCGTACAACGAAGTGAAAAACCTGGGTGGCGCCACGGGGACGCAGCGGACGGAAGAACAGACGTTTATCGGCATTTTCTGGGCCTATGATGGCACGCCAAGCCTCTGCGCACCTCCGAGGCTCTACAACCAGATCACGGTGCAAATTGCTGATCAGGGAAGATTGAGCGCCATTCAGTTCGCGCGCCTGCTGGCATTGGTAAACGTCGCCATGGCCGATGCCGGAATGACGATTTGGGAATCGAAATACCATTATGATTTCTGGCGTCCTGTTCTTGGTATTCGCGAATCGGATCCGGAGTACTGGTCCCACCGGGCTTGGCGATGGCAATCCCGACACGGTTGGCGATCCTACCTTTAGCCCGTTAGGCGCGCCTGCCAGCAATCTCACTGGCCCGAACTTTACGCCGCCGTTCCCCGCATACCCGTCGGGTCATGCCGGATTTGGAGGGGCACTCTTCCAAGTCATGCGCCGCTTCTACGGCACCGATAACATCGCGTTCACGTTTCGTTTCCGATGAGTTCAACGGGCAAACCCAGCGACAACAATGGAAACGTCCGGCCCTTTCGGCCGCGCAGCTTTTCCAATTTATCACAGGCTGAGGAAGAGAATGGCCAGAGCCGGATTTATCTCGGCATTCATTGGTCCTTCGATAAGACCGAAGGCATCGCCCAGGGTCGTCGGGTAGGCGATTACGTATTCGATCACGCTTTCAGGCCGACGCATTAGAGCAGAAGCGGTCAGTTGTGACCCGTCGTAAATCTTCGGCTTCGCCGTTTGAATGTGTCGGTCAATTAGCGCGCAGAATTCGTCCGTGTGCCAGTGTTTTCGTGTAGCCCACCATGTTTGGAAGCCGGGATACGCCACGGTGTCGGCGATTGTGCGCTCATATCCCCGCCACAATCGCTTGTCGAGCGTTCCATCCAAAACGTTGAGATAGAGGCTGTCGGCAAACCGCAAGCAAACGCCCCAGATGCGCACCGAACCTCAGCTTCGACCCGGCATCCAAGTCGTCGAAAGATCGCAGAGCGCGAAGCCAGAGCACGGCCATTTCAGGATTCTCCACAAGCGTTCGATTCAAATCACTCCAGTGCGTGGTCAAAGCGTTCATCGCCTGCGCGTTGGCTTTCCTTGTTTTGGTTCCGGATTTGAGCGGCCAGATAAACGATCGAAATAATGACGCCGATAGCGCCGAGCATTTGTCCGACGGCGCTGATCATCTCCCAGTTCATACCTGTTGGTAATGAATGATGGAATGAATCCTAAACAACACAAAGGTTCCAGGGTTCAGAGTGATCACCGACCGGAATGAGTGAAGGCGGGATTCGAACGCTTGGTTCTACAAGCCGCGATTGGCCTGACGAACCTCTCTCGTAAATGAACATTCTGATCCGACCCGTTTCGCCGAGGGCTGTGGCGCGGCGCTTTACACGAGCTTGACTCAGCCGCGCGGGCATCCTGCCGCAGCTTCGCCGCAAGCAAGCTGCAAAGTAACAACTCGGTAACCTTTCCAATCCGCTGCATTGCATTGAGCGGAGCGATTCAACTTAAGAAAACAACCTAAGAACACGAATAACAAACAGCAGAAAGGAAAATCACCATGAGTGCTCAAAAACGTTCAAACCTCGCCCTGCACCTCACGTGCACCTTCCTCGCAGCTCTTTTCGGGCTGCCGTCCATGTTAAACGCGCAAGCCCCAAGCCTAGTCGATCCGAATTTGCGCGTGCGTACCGTTGTCGAAAATTTGGATCAGCCCACTAGTATGGCCTTCGTCGGGGCCAACGAGTTTCTCGTCCTGGAGAAGGCCACCGGGAAGGTTCAGCATGTGGTCAACGGGACCGTCGTCGGCACCGCACTCGACCTGGCGGTTAATAACGGATCGGAGCGCGGGCTGTTGGGCATCGCCCTCCACCCGAACTTTGCGACCAACGGGCAAGTCTACCTGTACTGGACGGAGAGCACGACCAGCGCTGACACCGACGTGCTCGCCAACACCACGCTCTTGGGCAACCGGGTGGACCGGTTCGTCTGGAACGGCTCCATGCTGACGCAGGACATTAACATCATTCACCTGCGGGCGCTGCAGCCAGCCTTCGACCGCGAACCGACGCCGGCAACCGGTCGCGGCAATCACGACGGCGGCGTGATCAAGTTCGGACCGGACGGCAAGCTGTACATCTTCATCGGTGATGTGGGCCGGCGCGGCTGGTTGCAGAACCTGCTCAACGGACCCTACCAGCCCGGCGACCCCCTGTTTGGCACCGATGACAACTTTGGTGGGCCCGAACCGGACGACGCCCACCTTACCGGATCTATTCTTCGCTTGAACGACGACGGCACTACGCCGGCCGACAACCCCTTCACCGGGAATGGGCACGTGTTCGTGGCGCGGCTCGACGGCAGCCAGGAGAACCCACCGAACACCTCGACGGCCAAGGGCTACGCGGCGTTCTTCCTGAACCAAGAGGGGACGGCACTGAGGTTCTTCGTCAGTGTCACCGGCCTCGATTTTACGGGCACGCAAACCGCCGACCCGAACGACGACTTGCTGAACGCCCACATCCACGCCCCGGCCCCACGTGGAATGAACGCAAGCGTCCGCTTTGGCTTCTTTGGCCAGCCGTTCAACGACACCAACCCCAACGACGTCGTGGTAACTCCGTTCGCCAGCGGCGTCGGCGGCACGGTCTTCAGCAAATGGGACCGCGACGAGGGCAACAACACCACCCTTACCGCCCAGCTGGCGAACATCATCGCTGGTCTGTCGTATATTAACTTCCACACCCGCCGGATGCCCGGCGGCGAGATCCGGGGCAGATCGAGGAGAACCCGCAGGTCACCGCCAATATCCACAAGGTGTTCTCCTACGGTCTCCGCAACAGCTTCGGCTTCGGCTTCGATCCGAGGGGCGGCAACCTCTGGCTGGAGCAGAACGGCGACGACACGTTCACCGAGTTGAACCTGGTCGAGCCGGGGATGAACGGGGGCTGGATCCAAGTGATGGGGCCGATCGCGCGCATCAACCAGTTCAAGCTGATCGAAACGACAATGTTCGGCGGCAACCTGCAGCAGTCACGGTGGCCGCCGACGAATATCGCCGACTCGCCCGCGGAGGCGCTGGCGCGGATGGTGATGCTGCCGGGCGCGCACTACAGCGACCCAGAGTTCAGCTGGAAGTTTGAAGTGGCCCCGGCGGGCATTGGTTTCATGAACGGCCGCGGGATAGGTCCGCAGTGACGACGGCGACATGTTCCTGGGTGCGGCCCGGACCACGCTCCAAGGAGGACCCTTGTTCCGCTTCAGGCTTACTGGCAATGGTCGCAAAATCATTGTGAATGATCGACGCCTGCACGATCACGTCGCCGACAACCTCGACAAATTCGACATCACCGGAGTGAAAGCCTGTTATTTGGGACTAACTTCGGCATCGGCACCGACATTCAAACTGGACCTAACGGAAACCTATTCGTCGTCTCGCTGTCGAACGGCGCGATCTACGAGATTTTTCGTCCGTAATAACAACGAATCTCTTTCCGTAACCGCTGTGTCGCGTCCGCTATGAAAAGGACGCGACCAGCGGAAGTTGGCAGAGCGGTGAGGCAGGGATTCGAACCCTCCGTAGCATTTGGGCTACGGCGCAAACGAAACGCAACTTACGACCGTTAGCCAAGTGCGCGAAATTTCGCCGAAGAATGAGCCGTTTTCCGGCTCCGTTGTTGCGTTATGGAGTATGAAACCATTCTATTTCGCAAAAAGGAAACTCCAGCTTGTGCCGGCGGCAACCATCCTGATCGCCCTGGCAATATCCATCCCAACTGTCTGCGCAAACCATTACCACCTTTGACGCGCCGGGTGCGGGCACGGGCCCTCTTCAGGGCACCTATGCCACCAACATCAACCCGTCTGGGACAATCATAGGATTCAGCCGTGACGCGAACAATGTGCGGCACGGTTTCGTCCGGTCCCAGGATGGCAGTTTCACCATCTTCGACGCGCCGGGTGCGGGCACAGGCCGCCGGCCAGGGACGCGGGCCTACGCCATCAACCCGAGTGGGACCATTACGGGATTCTTCAATGACGCAGGCAATGTCGGTCCACGGCTACGTTCGCTCCAATCAAGGCGTGATTACCGTCTTCGATGCGCCGGGCGCGGGCACGGGGCCCGGTCAGGGCACCTTTCCTTTCAGCCCCCTGATCATCAACCCGAACGGGGCGATCACGGGATGGTACGTCGACTCGGCCTTCGTGAGTCACGGTTTCCTCAGGGATAAGAATGGCGCCTTTACCACGTTCGATGTGCCGGGTGCGGAAGCCGGCCCAGGTACGTTTCCCTTCGCAATCAGCCCAGGTGGGGAGATCACAGGATTCTACGATAACGGGATCAATGCGAACCACGGCTTCCTGCGGGATAAGAAGGGCGTCATCACCACATTCGATGTTCCGGGCGCGGGCACGGGCCCCGGCCAGGGTACTTTGGCGGGGGCCTTACTCCGAATGGAACCATCATGGGAAACTACATTGACGCGGACAATGCTGAGTCACGGTTTCCTGATGGATAGGAATGGCGCCTTTACCACGTTCGATGCTCCGGACGCCGGTAGCGTCCAGGCTCCCTCCAAGGTACGCTTCCTTTTGGAATCAATACGAATGGAGCGATCACGGGATGGTATACTGACGAGGCAAATGTGAATCACGGCTTCGTGCGCGATAAGCACGGCGAGCTCGTTGAGTTCGATGTTCCAGGCGCGGGCACGGGCCCCGGCCAGGGTCCGAACGTCTACAGCATTGCTCCGAACGGCGCGGTGACCGGATTTTACTTCGACCCGGACAACGTGGTTCACGGCTTCGTGCGAGAAGCGAATGGGGGCGCGTTGGGCTTGTCCAAATTTACTGAACAGTAACTGCTCGCCGACCGATGCTGCTAACGTAAGCGCCATAGTCTTCCTGAATCATCGCCAACGAGAGATTGAGGCCGCCAGCTGAGTCCGGCGGAGCGTCAAGCCGCCATCGATGGCGGTCCATCAAACAGCACGAAGAAGAATTGCTAGTAATCAATCCGGTTGTGGTGCGAAGCGCTGTAGAGGTGCGACAAGGCATCGACGCGCGGGGCGATGAGCTCTGGCTGGACGCCTCGGCACGAGATGCGTTAGGCTTTGCCGTTATGGCAACGGTTCGCACCGAGGGGCCCATGCCGTCCCCAGCGGCGCCGTTGACTCCTCCTCTTGTGCGTGAGGCGAATCATGCCGAGCGCAACGATGCCGCCGCGATTAGCGAGATGATGCCGGAGGTTTACGATGACTTGCGTCGTCTGGCCGAGACCTTTCTGCGGGGCGAACGGACCGCTCATACTCTTCAGCGGACCGCGCTCGTGCATGAGGCTTTCCTTCGCCTGATTGGCGAGAAGAATCTTGTCTGGCAAAATCGTAGTCACTTTATCGGAATCTTCGCGCGGGTGATGCGACAGACGCTGACTAACTACGCGGTCGCGCGACACCGTTTGAAACGCGGCGGCTCGGATCCTCTGAGACTTACTCTCGAATTTTACGATAGCCGCAAAATTGATGTGACTGCGCTCGACCAGGCGTTGCAGGCGCTGGAAGCTCTGGACGAGCGGCAGGCGCGCATCGTCGAACTGCGGTTTTTCGGCGGGCTGACGGTCGAGGAAACAGCCGAGTTACTGGAAATTTCGCCGGCCACGGTGAAGCGGGACTGGACCCTGGCGAAAATTTGGCTTCGGCGAGAACTATCTGCGAATTAGGGATTCAAATTCTCCGTGGCCACAAAAACTACCCGATTCCGGCAAGGGAACATCGATCCGCAACGCTGGGATCGCTTGAAAACCATCCTGGGCGAAGCGTTGGAACAAAACTCTTCAGCGGCCCGGATTGCCTTGGTGGAGAGACGCTGCGGTGAAGATACGGATTTGCTCGAAGAGGCCGAGTCGCTCCTGGCCGAAGCGGAGGCGCTTCTTAAGGAGCGTACCGACAGCTTCGAAGATTGCGCCCAGAACGCAGCCTCCACTTTCTGGCAGGAGGGACCGCCGCGCGGCGGAGAGCGCGTGGGCGCGTATGTCATCGTCCGTGAACTTGGCCGCGGCGGGATGGGCACAGTTTTCCTGGCAGAGCGCGCTGATGGTCAGTTTGAGAAACAAGTCGCGATCAAGATACTGAATCGAGGCGCCGACACGGCTGAGATCCTGCGCCGCTTCCGAGCGGAACGCCAGATCCTGGCCAGGCTCGATCACCCAAATATCGCGCGGCTGCTCGATGCAGGCACGACCGACGATGGTCTGCCCTACTTCATCATGGACTACATTGTCGGCGCACCGGTGACTCGATTTGCAGTCGCGCAAAGGCTGTCGACGCGTCAACGACTGGAGTTGTTTTTGAAGATCTGCGCCGCGGTTGAATTTGCGCATCGGAATCTGGTTGTTCATCGCGACATCAAGCCGAGTAACATTCTGGCGAACGCCGAAGGGGAACCGAAGCTGCTCGATTTCGGTATCGCCAAGCTCCTGGCGAAAGACGAAGACGCGGCGCAATTGACTACCGAGGCACAGCAGCATCTGACACCTATCTGCGCTTCGCCCGAACAGGCGAAAGGAGATCCGATAACAGTCGCGACTGATATTTACTCGTTAGGCGCGCTGCTCTATGAAATGTTGAGCGACCAAAAGCCGCACCGGTTTTCCACTGCCCGTCCCACGCGTGAGGAACTGGCCTTAGTGGTAGGTGAGCAAGTTCCGCCGCCGCCCAGTGCGGTTGCTTCTGATGCGCAAACCGCACGGCTGTTGCGCGGTGATCTCGACGCGATCGTCCTGTTCGCGATGCGCAAGGAACCCGAGATGCGTTATGCCACAGTAGCAGATCTCGCGGCTGATATTCGCCGCCATCTCGCGCGAGAGCCGGTTGTCGCGCGTCACCCTACTCTTGGTTATCGCGCGAAGTGTCTGGTCAAGCGAAATGGATCACGTCTCGTGGCGAGCGCGGCTGTCGTGATTGTGCTGGCCGGAGTTCTGTTCGCGTTTTGGGCTCGGTCTCAACAAAATGCCCGTGAGGCGGCGGGCATGCGGGCGCAGGGAGTCAGTGCACCAGCCTCGGATATCCGGAAAAGTATTGCAGTCCTGCCCTTCGAAAGCCTGGGTGACAACAACTCTCCGTCATATTTTGCCGATGGTGTTCAGGACAATATTCTGACCGATCTCGGCAAAGTGGGAGATCTGAAGGTCATCAGCCGCAGTGGTGTCGCACCGTACCGGGGCAAGAATAGAAACATGAAGCAGATCGGGCGCGACCTGGGCGTTGCGAACGTGCTGGAGGGAAGCGTGCAGATTTCGGGCGATCGCGTGCGGATTAACGCCCAACTCATCGACACCCAGACGGACACCCAGATTTGGGCGGAGCAATACGATCGCAAATTGGAGGACATCTTCGCGCTCCAGAGTGAGCTCGCGCAGACGATCGCAGCCCAACTCAAAGCAACCCTCTCCACCGGCGAAAAGGCCGAGATTTGGAGGCAACCCACGCAGGATTTGCAAGCCTACGATCTTTATCTCCGCGCCCGCGCCGCCTTCCGCGGTGGAGGTGGAACTATGCCGCGCGAGAATTGGAACGTAGCGGTCACTCTTCTCAACAGGGCGATCGCTCGCGATCCAAAGTTCACTCTCGCCTATTGCCTGCTCAATGAGGTTTACGTCTTACAGTACCGTTTTGGAGAGGATCATTCGCCGCAGCATCTCGCTGCCGCGAAAGATGCAGCGGAGACAGCGCTGCGGCTCGAGCCAAATCGCGAAGAAGCGCGCCTGGCTCTTGCTCGATACTATTATCATGGGTTGAGCGACTACCGCCGGACGGAGCAGGAATTATCGAGTATCCCTTCTTCCGCGCCTCATGAAGTTGAGTTCTTTACCCTGGCTTCGTTGGTCGAACGCCGTTTGGGGCAATTTGAGGCATCGATTCGCGATGGCGAAAAAGCGGTTGAGCTTGATCCTCAGAATGCGTCGCTCGCTACCAGTCTCGTGCAGACGTATTCGGGGTTGAGACGATTCGGCGATTCCGAGCGCGTGGCGAACGCAGCCATTGCGCGCCTGCGTGGAGCAAAGCCGACGGGACTTTTGGTGGTGAAGAACGAAGCGGCACTCGGGATGGGGAATGTAGAAGAAGCGCGTGCCGCGCTCGACTCAATCCAGGATAAGGACGACATGGATTACCAGGCCGCGCGACTCTGGCTCTACTTAATAGAAAGAGATTACAGTGGAGCCAAAGCCTTCGCCGCGAAGGCGACCGACGAGACAAAGAAAATGCCGGATTTCTGGCTCACCCTGGCAGCAGTTGCTCATGCGGAAGGTAAGGTAGACGAGGAGCGTCAGGCCAATGCGGAGGCGAAGCGCTCGGCACTACTTGCGCTCGGGCCGCGGCCAGATGACCCCAACATCCTTGGTGCAACTATCGATCGCCGAGGCTGGGCTCGGCCAGAACGAAGAGGCACTCCGTCATGCGCGTCAGGCCGCCGAGATACTGCCGCCGAGCGTGGATGCAGTTCTCGGTCCCATGCTGTGAAATGCGTCTCGCGCAAGTGCTGGCTATGACGGGAGATCGCGATGGCGCTTTCGACAAATTAGGCAAACTGGTGAAGCTGCCGTTTGGTCTGAACCACGGCGATTTGAAATTGAATCCCATGTGGGATGACCTTCGGGACGATCCCCGCTTCGATCGTATCCTGGCGGACTCAGCTTTGCCTCTGGCGGCTAATCGCTGACGTTGGTTCCATCGCATCACCAGAGGGACCGGTGAGGGAGGGATTACGCTCCCGCTAGTGCATCCGAAACTGTGCCCGCTTGTGGACTTCCCTCTCGCGCCTTGTCAGGTGCGGTGAGGGAGGGATTCGAACCCTCGGTAGCCTTTTGGGCTACGGCGCTTTAGCAAAGCGCTGCTTTCGACCACTCAGCCACCTCACCAAAATTTGTAGCCACAGGTAGCGCCACCTGCCTTCGCTTCAAGCTTCGCATGGCAAGCAGGCGCGACTACAGACGCGAGTCGAGAATATCGCGAATGAATCATCGGCGTTTGCCAATCTGCAATTCGATTGCCAACTGATTAGGTTTGGCGTGATCAGCGAAGAAGAAGCGCGCAGGCGGATCTTGGAGACGGTCAGTCCGCTGGACGAACGAGCAGTTCCACTCGCAGGCGCGCTCGATTGTTTTGCAGCCCAGGATTATTTCGCCCGGCTGCCCCTGCCCGCATTCGATAATTCGGCGATGGACGGTTACGCAGTCGTGGCGAGCTCGTGCAAAAGAGGCGGGCGGCTGCGCGTGATTGGAGAGCAACCTGCCGGCCCTGATCGGAAGCTGCGCGTCGGTGGTGGCGAAGCCGTCCGGATCTTTACCGGCGCGACGCTTCCGCAAGGGGCAGACGCGATCGTGATGCAGGAGGATGTGACGCGCGACGGCACCGACATCAGCCTGAACGTGGATGTCGAAGCTGGCGATTTCGTACGCCGGCGTGGGTGCGATTTGGCGGAAGGACAGATGATTTTAGCCAGAGGCGAACGAATCCGCGCAGCGACGGTTGCTTTACTGGCGTCGCAGGGTTTTGCCGATGTGATCGTTGGCGGCAAAGCAACTGCGGCAGTCATTTCCACCGGCGACGAGCTGGTGAAACCGGGCGAAGAACTTCAGGCAGGCCAAATTTACGACAGCAATTCCGCGTTGCTCAGTGCGCTCCTGCAGCGGTGCGGTGCGAGCGCGACAGCCGTGGAACATTGTCGCGATGATCGGCAATCGTTAGACGATGCGATCAAACGCGGAATCAAAAATCACGTCCTCATCATTAGCGGCGGCGTTTCGGTCGGGGAACATGATTTAGTGAAGGAAGCATTGCGCGAGCTCGGCGCGAAGATCGAAATCTGGCGCGTGGCGGTTAAACCGGGAAAGCCATTTTTGTTTGGACGAGCGCAGCAGAGTGCACCACTCGTCCTCGATCCTCTCCCGCAGGAGAGGCGGACGCGAAGCGCCGGTGAGGGTTCTGTTTTGACTCTAACTGCCTTGTCTTCGGGCTGCCCGGAAATCCCGTGTCGGCGTTCGTGACGTTTTTGCAGTTCGTCCGGCCGGCGATTTTGAGAATGATGGGCGCAACGAACCTCGATCTGCCGCAGGTTCCGGCGAAGTTGGCGGTTGGCCTAACGAACGACGGCGATCGACCGCATTACATCCGCGGGAGACTCGAACACGGAAAGTTCATGCCGATCGGTCGTCAGGAATCGCACGCGCTTTTTGGTTTGAGCCAGGCAAATGCGTTGCTACGGGTCGCGGCCGGTCAGTCGTTGAAAGCAGATGAAATTGTTGATGTTCAAATCTGGGATTGATGCGTGATAACGCTGTCATGTTGAGCGGAGCGAAACATCTCTGGCTATTTCTGAGGATCTAAAAGTCAGAGATTCTTCGCTGCGCTCAGAATGACATTCATTAATGGGTTATGGCTGCTCACGAATCTCCTTAGCCTGAGCAGGATTGACAGGTCACGTGCCCGTTTCTAGCTTTATCGCCTTGAACACGGGACAAGTTACCGCGTTTGCACGAAATTCCGACGGATCAAACTCGTGGGGATGCCGAACGGCTTTCCCACATCATTTTGGAAATGCAGCGCTGCTTCCTGCTGCACCTGTCCAAGGAACTCGCGCCGGGCAACGTTTCGTTCCCGCAATTTTTTCTTCTCGCGTATCTCGACCGCAAGGAAGTGCTCAGCATGTCGGAGATCGCGAAGAAAATGGGGCACACTACGGCTGCGGCGAGCGGTCTCGTCGCGCGTCTCGAAAATCTTCGCTACGTGATGCGCTCGGCCGCGCGAGATGACCGCCGCAAAGTGATGGTCTGCATCACGCCGAAGGGCTCGGCTCTCGTCCGCCGAATTCGTGAGGAAATGGTTGGTAACGTTATGAAAATACTGAATCACCTCACACCGGACGAGCAAAAGGCGTGGCTGCACATTTACAGCAAAATTTACGACTACTGTCAGTCGAAATGATTTTGCTTTGGCTGGCGGGAATGCTATCAAACTGCGTTGAATCCACTCGCCGGCTTTTGTGCGTCTAATCGCTAACGCTGTATGACAAGGTTCTTTCTTTACCTGGGGATAGTCGCAACGTTCGGGATTCTTGGTCAGCCGGGTTTTGCCGGCACCGAGGGAACATACGGCGGCGAAACAGGGTCGGGAGGCAGAGTGCCGACCTTTACTCTGAACCAAGCCATTCTGACGGCGCTGCAGCGTAACCCTACTCTTCTCAACGCAGAGCAGGAGATCAAACGAACCAAGGGCGTGATTATTCAGGTGCGCGCACAAGCGCTGCCGCAGATCAATGCGAATGCGAATTTCCAATGGATCGATCCAAACCTGACTGGCGCGCGCGTGCTCGGCAACACGAGTACGACGTCGGGATTTACGCCCGCCGCGGCCGCCGCATCCCTGATGGAAGGACTGCCGTCGCAGGTCGGCGATGCTCGCACACCACTGGCTGCTGCAACGCCAGCCCCTATCCGGAATGTTGAACAGAGCGATATCTCCTACGCGATCAGTGTTACCGGGACGCAGCTCATTTTTAACGGCACAACTTTCAATCAGATCCGGGGCACGTTTTTCAACGCGACAGCGCCTACTTCGCGTTTCGCAACGTCCTGGATCAACTCATCGCGACGGTAAAAACGCAGTTTTACCAGATCATCGTCAACCGCGATCTCGTCAGCGTGAACGAGGAAAACGTCCACCTTTTGGAAGCTCAGTTGAAGGACCAGCAAAACCGGTTTGAAGCGGGAACAGTTCCACGGTTCAACGTGCTGCAAGCAGACGTGCAGCTGCACAATCAAATTCCGCAACTGATTACTGCCCAGAACAACTTGCGAATATCGAAGTTGCAACTGGCCAAGACGCTCGGTCTCGACTTCCAGCGACGATTTGGTGACAGACCGCCGCTCGAAGTAATTGGTGACATGCCATACATCCCGCGCAGCATCGAACTCGTCGACGCGATCGAAATGGGGAAACAGCGGCGAGCGTTTCTGAAACAAGCGCGGGCAAACGTATTGAACCAGCTCCAACAAGTGCGCGCGGCAGCAGGCCAGTGGCTTCCCAATATTACCACGACCGGTGGCGGCGAATGGGTCAGCTCACCGATCAACTCGAGCTGGCATGATATCTCAAAAGGTTGGACCGCATTGGTCCAGGGCAGCGTGCCAATCTGGGACAGCGGCGCGATCGCCGGTCAGGTCATCCAGCAACGCGCACTCCTTTCCGAAACAAAGATCACTTACGACGACGACGTTCGGCAGGTCGAGTTGGAGATACAGCAGGCCTATTCAAATTTGCAGCAGAACCGCGGAGCTGATTCAAAGCCAGGAGAAAAACGTCGAGCTGGCTGACGAAGCGTTGCGTCTGGCAAAGGCGCGCCTCGACGCGGGCGCGGGAGTTCAGTTGGATGTGCTGAACGCGACGGTGCAACTGCTCCAGGCGCAATCGACGCGTTTGCAAGCGCTGTTCGGATACAACTCGTCGCTGGCTGAATTCGATCGGGCAACCGGGGCACAGAGCACCTACTCGGAGATGTTCGCGAACCTCAAGCCGCGCGCCACGACAACAAAAACCTACTACACCGGCAGCGACGTAGATGCGATGGGCAAGCCGAAGGAAACCGGCGAAGAACGAGTTACTACTACGACGCGAAGGACAAGCTCGAAGTAACGACGTTCAATCCCGGGAGAGCGTTTGGCAGCCGCGACGAACCACGGATTACTGTCATGTTGAGCAGAGCGCTGCAACGAAATGCGGAGCATGAGGCCAGGCTTTCAAACATCTCTGATTGCTCTCTTCGCATTCAGCAGAAATTATCTGAGATCCTTCGCTTCGCTCAGGATGACAGTGGCGAGCGGACATTGGACGTTAGAATTGAAGTGCAAAAATGGATCTACCCTTCGAACAATTTCCTGCGCTGAGCGCGATCGGAATCTGTCGTCATGTTTTCATCCAACGAATTCCCGGCATCGACGTCTCACACGATAAAGCCGAAGTATTGGAGCGGCTCGACGCCGCACATCGCGAAATTCGCAACGCAACCGGCTTTGGCGATTGGCCGCTGTTCACCGCCGAACAGATCCACGGAAACAAAATCGCCGTTGTCGATCGCGCTGTAGCGTCCGCGGTCCTCAGCGGAGTTAATGGCCGCGAATTCCCGGCGTGCGATGGCATTATCACCAATCAACGCAGCGTCGCGCTCGGCATTTACGTCGCTGACTGTTGCGCAGTTTACATCGTAGATCCAAAAACGCCTGCGATTGGCCTTGTGCATTCCGGACGCAAAGGCACCGAGCTTGGCGTCGTCACAAACGCGATCAGACAAATGATTGAACGCTTCGGCTCCGATCCCGCGAACATGATCGTGCAACTCAGCCCCTGTATTCGCCCACCCCATTACGAGGTCGATTTCGCCGCCGAAATCATCCGGCAATGTCGCGCGCTCGGCGTTCAACACATCCACGACTCCGGCACGTGCACTGCCTGTGATCTGGGTCGCTACTACTCCTATCGCGCCGAAAAAGGAAAAACCGGCCGCATGCTGGCCGTGCTTGGGCTCGACCCGACGATCCCTAATTAGACGAAAAATAATTCGCGATGTTTTACGAACTTTCGTCTAATCATGGTTAGGCGACTGCATGCACTCGAAGCGCGTATTTCGACTCATTCTGGCGCGTATCTAGTCTTCGAGCACGGCTGCTTCTTTCTACAAGCATTCTTTGGTGTCCGCGTTCCAGCGGACATCGTGCAGTCAGCTTTACGGCGTTCCGGCCAGCATTGTACGTGCTGCCCCAATGGTCAACGGTCGCTCTCGGCGTCACTCTCGGACTGTGTTATTCATTTGGGCGATCATCGGGCGTGTTCTTATTTTGGCCGAGTGCTCGCCCAGTTTCGTCTGATTGCTGCAGTTGTCGTATTTGCGTATGGCGTCACCAGGCCCCTTCTACCAGGCTAATTTCGTGAGTAGGCTTGACGCAGTGTTCTGACTATACGGCAGCGCGATTTGCAGCTCGAACTAGCGCCACGATGGCAGATTTAGCTGCGCGCGACTGCCCGTCACCCTGCCGTATTATGTCTGTCTCGTTAGACGCAGAAGCAATTCCTGATCGTTCAACCAGATGACCAATAGAAAACAAGGAGAACTAAAATGAGAGTATTCTTCGTCGCACTAGCTGTCGTGTGCTTTTCGACCTCAATGCTCGCGCAAGAAGGCGGCGCAGAAGGCTGAAAGCAAAGCACCACTGATGGTCTCGTTTACGGACCTGAAGTGGGTCGAACTTCCTGAAAGGAAAGGTATGCAGTTCGCCGTGCTTTCGGGAGACCCTAAAACCGGCCCGTATACGCAAATTCGCAAAGTCCCTGCCGGCACTGACAACCCGCTACACTCCCACAGCAGCGAAATCAAAAACGTGATCATCAGCGGAGTCTGGTACACGGGCGTCGATGCGGCTTCAGCCAAAGATTTCGGCCCGGGGTCGGTGGTGATGATGCCGGCCGATTGGGTGCATGTAAGCGGCTGTCGGTCGGGAAGCGATTGTGTGTTCTACCAGGAGGGCAAAGGCAAATTCGATTTCAAACCTTCTGCGGGCGGACCCTCCAAATAGGCTGATAATCCAGATTGGACCGAACGCGACAGATAACTCCGTTTGCAGCCACGAAAAGAGCTAACGTTGTTCAGTCTCTGAAATTTTTGAAGTTTGTCGCGACACCGAAGTCGCGACTGCGCACGAACTGAATGACGGCTTGCAGGTCGTCTTTCTTTTTCCGGTGACGCGAATTTGCCGGTCCTGCAACTGGCTCTGGACTTTGAAGCCCTGGGATTTGATCGCCTGGATAATTTCTTTGGCTTTGTTCCCTTCGAGGCCTTGCTTGATCTTCAATTCCTGCCGGGCATGACCGACGGATGAGATCGCCGGTTCTTCCTGCTCGACATTCCGCAAATCCACGCCGCGCTTTGACAGCTTGCCGATGACGATTTCTCGCAGCGCTTTCAAATGCGCGCCATCGTCGGCGACCAAAATAATCTTGTCCGGTTCAGGAATGATTTCGGTTTTCGCGTCTTTCAAATCGAACCGGGTAGCAAGGTCCTTGCGCGCCTGATTGAGCGCATTGTCGATCTCCTGCGTGTCCACTTCTGAGACGATGTCGAACGAAGGCATGGCGTTGAATTTCGGATTTCAGATTTCAAATATCAAATTTGCTGAGCAAGAAATTCCCATCACGGATTTGCCTCCGCGATTTTGATGTCTCCTTTGTCGACTCGGACGTTAATTGTCGCCGCTGCCGCCGCCGTTGATTATCTGATCGATCTTCATCTCCCGTGCAGAGGAATTCGCGGTCAACGGGACATTATTGAAATCATTGGCGATCTTTCCATGCGCAGCGCGGGCGAGCAGATGGAAGGCTGCTTCGCTGGGCAACCAAACCCAGGCGTTTCCCTGGATCATGGTCGCCTGCGCCGAAAACTTTTCCTCCTGCCACCATTCGTAGGACAGCGCGAGTGTGCCGCGGTTCACTGTAAGATCCAGGTTTGTGAAACAGTTCCGGGCGAAAATCCGGCCGTCGTTCAATCGTGCACGTGACTTCTGGGCCGCGCATCGAATCCAGGAGAACCTCGCCCGCATTCAAATCCAGTGCAGAAATGCTGGCTGTTGCCGGGACCACGATGGTGCAATCAACCGTGCCTGAACGATCCGAGAACGCCCACTTTGGCTGGGGAGGAGCTTTCGCGGTGATTGAAACGGCGCCCGGTTTTGTGGAGACATCAATCGCGATCTGGTTTAATCGCTCGTGGCTGTACGCTTTCTTAAGCGATCGCACCCGCACCTCGTTAACATCTGAGCCATAAACCAGAGACGGCGCCGTCATGATTCGTGAATGCTTATGTTCGCGCTGGGTTCGACCGCATAAACCTGTTCAGAAACCTCTTCGAGCACGCGGTTGTCCCGCTGCCGCAGCCGCTGAGCAGCATCAGCAATGCAGCAAGGATTGGGCCAAAGCTTGTGACACTTCGCAGCGGCTAATCGCACGTGGAAATTCTATCAGGACACGCGGAACGACCGCGAATCATACCCAAAGCGTGCGATCGAATGTGCGATATTGGATGGCTTCGCTGACGTGCTCGGGCGCGATGTCGGTCTTGCCGTCGAGATCGGCGATTGTGCGCGAGACTTTGAGGATACGATCGTAGGCGCGGGCGCTGAGGTTTAATTCGCTCATGGCCACACGAATCAATTCCTGGGAGTCCTGGCTGAGCTTGCAGTGCTGTTTCAACTGACGCGTAGCCATGCGGGCGTTGCAATTTACTTTCGCCTCGTTGCGAAAACGTTCCTGCTGTCGTTCCCGGGCTCGCATGATGCGCTCGCGAATGGCAGCGGAAGGTTCCTCAGCGCGTTCGCTGGCGACGTCGCGATATTCCACGGCAGGCACTTCGATGTGCAGATCGATGCGATCGAGCAGCGGGCCGGAGATGCGTTGACGGTAGCGCTGCACCTGCACGGGGCCGCAGCGGCATTCGCGCTTTAGATCGCCGAAGTAACCGCACGGGCAGGGATTCATTGCGGCCACGAGCATGAACTCGGAGGGAAACGTGACGCTGCCCGCCGCGCGCGACACGGTGACTTTCCCGTCCTCGAGCGGCTGACGCATCACTTCCAATGCCGATCGTTTAAACTCCGGCAATTCATCCAGAAACAGCACGCCGTTGTGCGCGATGCTTACTTCACCGGGATTTGGAAACGTGCCGCCGCCGAGCAGACCGATGTCGCTGATGGTGTGATGCGGCGCGCGGAACGGTCGCTTCGAAACGAACGATTGTTCGGTGTCGAGCAGACCAGCGATGCTGTGGATCTTGGTCGTCTCGATCGCTTCATCGAGCGTAAGCGGCGGAATAATTGTCGGGATGCGTTTCGCCAGCATCGATTTGCCCGAACCGGGCGGCCCGATCATCAGGACGTTGTGACCGCCGGCGACGGCTACCTCGATCGCGCGCTTGACGTGGCCCTGGCCTTTCACGTCGCTGAAATCGACGTCGTAACTTTGGTGCGCGGCGAAGAATTTGCTCAGATCAGCGCGTGTCGGCAGAAGCGCAATTTCGCCACGCAAGAAGGCGAACGTCTGCCGCAAATTCTGCACGCCGTATATGTCAATCTTGTCGACCATCGCGGCTTCGAGCGCATTTGCTTCGGGGACGAACAACGCGCGTTTGCCGCGGCGTCGCGCCTCGAGCGCGACCGGCAGCACGCCTTTCACGGGGCGAACGTGAACCGTCGAGAGCGAGCTCACCAACGAAGCTGAAATTTTCGAACGGCGAACTGTCGAGTTCCTCCGTCACTGCGATCATTCCAAGCGCAATCGGTAAATCGAAGCTCGGTCCTTCCTTTTTAATGTCTGCCGGAGCGAGATTTATTGTGGTTCGTCCGCGCGGCCAGTAGTAGCCGCTATTCGAAATTGCGGTGGTGACCCGGTCGCGGCTCTCTTTCACCGCCGCGTCCGGAAGTCCGACGATGACAATGACCGGATCGCCGCCGGCGCCGTTTACCTCGATTTCCACCTCGTAAGCGTCCACGCCGTAAACCGCGGCGGAGTAAATTTTCGCCAGCATGTAGCGGCAGAGTTGCAGAAAATCGCTGCGCCGAAAAGCGCCAAATATCCCTCGAAAGAGAGATGCAACGAATGCCTTAGAAGTGTTGTCAAATATCAGAAGAATGCGTCGGACAACCTCGTATTTATAGGCCAGTAAAACCCCTACAAGAAAATTTGAACGACAGGCATCCACTCGATGTCACAAATTCGAATATTTAACCTTGTTAAATACTTCCTCGGATGCTACAACGCGTGATCGATAAGGCGTCGACGAATACAGTGTACGGGATGTTGTCGATCCTATCCCCCCAGATGAACGATGAAAAAGAGTTATATGGCTGCTGAAGATAGCGATACAGGAATTAAGATTTACCTGCGCGAGATCGGGCAAATCCCGCTTTTGACTCCAGACCAGGAGATCGAGCTGGCCGCTAAGATCAAAAAGGGTGACCGCGAGGCGCGCGCCCTGATGATCCGGTCCAACTTGCGTCTGGTCGTCAAGATCGCCCACGATTACGCCAATCTTGGTCTGCCGCTTCTGGATTTGATCTCCGAAGGCAACATCGGGCTCATGAAGGCGGTGGAGCGGTTCGATCCGGCGAAGGGCGGAAAACTGAGCACTTACGCCGCGTGGTGGATCAAACAGTCAATCAAGCGCGCACTGGCGAACCAGAGCAAAACGATCCGGTTGCCTGTGCATCTTGTGGACAAGATCTCCAAGATGCGTCGCGTTTCGCTGCAGATGAGCGAAGAGCTCGGCCGCGAACCGACCGACGACGAGCTCGGCGACGAGATCGGCATCGCGAGCGGGAAAGTTTCTCAGCTCAAGACGGTCTCGATCCGACCGGCTTCACTCGACGCGCCGATCAGCGACGACGATTCGACCGAGTTCGGCGAAATCGTCGGCGACGAGGAGGCGCAGACGCCGTTTGAGCTGTTGCGTGATAAAAACCTCCGTAACGAGGTCGGCGGGCTGTTGGACGTTCTGGACGATCGCGAAAAGAAGATCATCTTCCAGCGTTTCGGCCTGGACGGCGGAAAGCCCAAGACGCTCGAGGAAGTAGGCAAGAAATTTGGTGTCACGCGGGAGCGCATTCGGCAGTTGCAAAATATTGCGCTCTCCAAGCTGCGCCGTGCGCTCGCAAAGAAAGAGCGCCCGGTGGACGTGGAACTGCCCGTCGAAGCTTGATGCTGTAGCCGCTTCCCTGTGGGAAGCGTGACACTGACCTGCGAAATATGCACCAGGTGCGCCGCTCACAGAGCGGCGGCTACAATTATTTCAGAACGCACAGTTGAATCGAATCGATCATGGGCACGTCACGTCGTTGACGATTTCTGAAATAAGAAACGCCGACACGCCTCTCTGAGCGTGCGCGTGTCGACCTGTCAGCGCTTCGGTTATTTCAGCTTGCCTTGGATTTCTTTCGCTAGCGTCCAGATGCTCCTGAACCATTTTTGCTGTATCATCCGCAAACTTCTTCACGTCGGGATCGCTCCCACTGCTTGCTTCCTCTTTGAATTCAGCCAGGTCCTTTTCGTGGTCTTTGACCATCATGTCCATGTAGGCCTTGTCTGAAGTCCATTTGCCGGCGTGTTCTTTGTTCGGGAGTTCGAATCCTTTTTTAGAAGCAATGGATTTAAGTTCGTCGTTGGCTTTGCTGTGATCGGTGACCATTCGTTTACCGAATGATTTTACATCATCGCTTTGGGCGTTCTGTTCAGCCACCTTTCCCATCGTGACTTCCATCATCCCGCCCTTCGCGGCTTTCTTCATGAAGGTTTTATCCTTTTCACTTAATGACGAACCGCTGCCGGTTGGAGTGGTGTCGGCGGCTCTGGCCGCTCCGAGCCAGGCTCAGCGCCCCGACTGCCAGAGCAAGAATACAAAACTGCGAAACAATTCGGATTTTGGTTTTCATGGTTTTATTTGGTTGAACGCGCCGGAGACACCCCGGCTTCAATTAACAATCGAAAGCTCGGCGCTTGTTGGACGCGAGAGAATTACGCTTCCTGTCTCTGGTTTGCTGGCCCTGCTGTCCCTATGACCCGGATATATTCCGTTCGTACGAGCTTTCAACGCGCCGGGCCACATCTCGGTAGCCATAATCCACTTCGTAAATCTGCTTCATACAGGCGAGGGCTTTTCCCGGATCACCCATTCGCTCGTAAATCAGGCCGAGATTATAAACGATCTCCTTCTTCATCGCGTCCATGGACAGGATTTCCCGTGAGGCTTCCTCGAGTTGCTTCATTGCCAGATCGAGCATGCCAAGCTCGCCATAACAGCAACCCAGCACGTTCATCGCTTTCAAACGCGCGTGCGGATTTTGTCGCGCGCGCTGCAGTTCCGGCACAGCCTCACGAAAACGCCCGGCATTGAAAAAGTTCTCGCCGAGTTCAAACCGGAGCTGTAGATCGGTCGGATTCCGTTTCACCCGCTCTTGTGCATCCGCGATGAGGATTTCTGCGCGGCTGACTTTGGCGGCGCGCAGTTGCCCAGACTTTTCCGCGTACACTTCGTCTCGTGCACTGTATGTGGAGAGAAATTCCTCGTGCGCAGCGATCTCGCGTTCGAGGCATTTGATTTTCAAATCGGAAATCTTTCGAAGCAATCCTGTGTCCGCGCCCTTGGCGAGATCAGCAGCATATTGATACCAGCGAATGGCAGACTCGAGATCCTCCTTTTGCTCGCTTAACGCGCCGAGCCGGCGCGCAAAGTCCAGGTTTTCCGGTTCCGCCTGGTGACGCGCGTAAGTTTCCGCGATCTGTTGATCGAGCGCTTCGCCAGTGAGCCGGATCCGGCTCTGTTGTTCGAGTGAAATGGCCTCATCCTTATCCTTGATCAGGTCGCGATAACTTTCAGCCTGCGTCCAGCCACCTCTCTTCATCGAAGCGCGCGCCGAAGCGTCTTTGCCAAAACGCAGCGACTGCGCATCGAGCGGATTGATCGCGGTGAGTTGATTGTAAATTTCTACTTCGTTTTCGTGGTCCCCAAGCTCGTGATACAAACGCCCCAGCTCATTCAGCACTTTCACGTCGCGCGGGTTTTCTTCGAGCAGGGTCTTCAGCGCGAAAACTCCGATCTCAGACCAACCCGCCGCCAGCGCCGCTTCCTTCAAAAGCAAATTTGCCTGGCGATTGTAGGGTTCCGATTCCAGAACTTCCTCCAGCATTTCAACTGCGCGCTTCGGATCCTTTTTGAGTTCTCGTTGCGCCTTCATCACGCCGATCGACGCCGTCGAGATGTTGAAAAAACTCTTCTTAGCCGATTTGCTTTTCGTTACCTCCGCGCGTCGCAGCAGTTGGCGGCCCGTGAGAAACTCGGGCTCCTGCTTGAGAATTTCCTGCAGGAGCGAAATCGCGTAACCGAAATTGCGCAGCTCAATGGCGGTCGACCGCCTTGAGCCAGAGCGCGCGCAGCGATTCGCTCAGTTCCTTCTCGGTTTTGACGGCCATACTTGCAGCACAGCTTATCACAAAACCAGGTGCATGCGTCAGCCTCGCGCGAAGGTGGCAACTCGAGCCGGTCCGCGAAGGCTCTCGTTTATAACAGGTCCATCTGCGGCTTTTGGGATTCCGGCATCGGCTTGGCGGATTTTCTTCCTCGCCGCTTTGGTTCTGCCTCAGCGCGGCTGGAACTTTCCAAATGGGCAAGAATTTCTTTCGCGCGATCGAGGATTTCTTTAGGCAAGCCGGCGAGGCGGGCGACCTGTATGCCGTAACTTTTGTCGGCGCCGCCGGGGATGATTTTGCGCAGAAAAATGATCTGCTCGTTCCATTCGCGCACGGCGACATTCAGATTGCAGACGCCTTTGCGGTCCTCGGCGAGTTTGATCAGCTCGTGATAATGCGTGGCAAACAGACTGCGCGCTTTGATCTTGTCGTAGAGAAACTCGGCCACGCTCCACGCGATGGAGAGACCGTCGAAAGTGGAGGTGCCGCGGCCAATCTCGTCGAGAATGACTAACGAGCGCTCGGTGGCGTTGTTGATGATGTTAGCCGTTTCGTTCATCTCGACCATGAACGTCGATTGGCCGCGAGCCAGATCGTCGCTCGCGCCCACCCTGGTGAAAATGCGATCGACTAAGCCGACCTCCGCGCTCTCCGCCGGGACGAAGCTCCCAATCTGGGCCATCAACACGATCAGCGCGACCTGGCGGATATATGTCGATTTGCCGGCCATGTTTGGCCCGGTCACGATGGCCATGCGAATATTCTCGCCATCCAGCTCTGTGTCGTTAGGCACAAATTTTTCGTCGACAAGACTTTGATCCAGCACCGGATGGCGCCCATCCTTAATCACGAGCCGGAGCGAATCGTTTAGCTCTGGCCGGCAATACCGAAACAGTCGCGCGGTTTCGGCCAATGCGCACAGCACGTCGAGCACCGCAATTGCGTCCGCGGTCTGCTGAATTGGCTCGATCTCACGCAAGGTTTCGTCGCGCAATTTCTGGAACAGTTGGTACTCGAGGTTCTGGGCGCGGTCGTCCGCGCCAAGAACTTTTGCTTCCATCTCCTTTAACTCCGGCGTGATGAAGCGTTCGCCGCCCACAGTGGTTTGCTTTCGCGTGTAATGCGCGGGCACATTCGCGAGATTCGATTTTGTGATTTCGATGAAGTAACCGAAGACGGAATTGTAACGGACCTTGAGTGATTTGATGCCCGTCGCTGCGATCTCGCGCTCCTGTAAATGGCTGATCCAACCTTTGCCCTCGCGCGAGGCCTGGCGCAGCGCGTCGAGGTCCGCATCGTGGCCGTCACGGAAAATGCCGCCCTCTTTCAGCGCGAGCGGCGGATCATCCAGCAGCGCGTTGGCCAGTTTCTCAGCGAGCGCCGGCATTTCGCGAATGGCGTTCTGCAGATGCGACGCGTGGGACCACCGAGCCTGCGACGTCGACGTCTCGACGCGACGGCTCGGTCTGCCGAAGCTCAATCCGCTCAATCAGTTTGCCGAGCTCACGCTTGAGCGTGGGGATTTGCTGCAGCGAAGTTTTCAACGCGACAAGATCACGCGCGTTCCCTGAGGCTTGGCTCAGTCGTCCGGCGGCGCGCTCGATATCCCGGATCGACTTTAACTCCGCGCGAATCGACCCCAGCAGGTCCGGCTCCTGCAAAAGCTGGCCGATCATTTGCTGGCGTCGTTGCAGTTCAGTGAGATCACGCAACGGCTGCAGAATCCACGCGCGCAATTTGCGTGCGCCCATCGGCGTGATGGTGCGGTCAAGCACACTCAGCAAACTCGCGTCGCGCGCACCGCGCGATTCGACCAGCTCAAGGTTGGCTTGTGTGGCGGAGTCGAGCAGGACGTGATCCGCCGGCGCATCGCAGCGCAACGAAGTGAGATGGTCGATTTTGCGCCGCAGTTGATGCTTTAAATAATGCACGATTGCCCCGGCCGCAGCGACTGCCGCGGGCATCTGCGCGCACCCGAAGCCGTCGAGCGATTTGACCTTGAAATGTTCGCACAAGGTGAAAATTGCCTGTTCTGGCAGAAACGCGTAACTGTCGTATTCGAGCGCGTGATCGATTTCGCCGGTCTGCGCTTTCTGTTCCGAGCTGATCAACAATTCGGCGGGCGAAACACGCGCGATTTGATCGTGCAGCGATTGTCGATCCTGCGCCTCGGCCAGTCGGAACTCACCCGTGCTGAGATCGGCGTATGCGAAACCGAATGCATCGCCATCGGCATAGATCGCGCCGAGATAATTCGCGCGCTTCGCATCGAGCCAGCTCAATTCGCTGACCGTTCCCGCGGTGATGATTTGCGTGACTTCGCGATCGACAATCTTGCGGCCAGGTTGTGGCTCACTCATCTGATCGCAAACGGCGACGCGCCGTCCGGCCTTGATTAGCCTCGCGAATGTATCCCTGCGCGGCATGATACGGCACACCGCACATCGGCACGCCGTTGCGCTTGGTCAGCGCCACGTTCAGCAGAGCCGACGCCTCCTTCGCGTCATCGAAAAACATCTCGTAGAAATCGCCGAGCCGAAACAGCAGGAGCGTGTCCGGAGGAATGCTTTTCCGCAGCCGCTGGTACTGCTGCATCATCGGAGTGAGCGCGTCCTGCATAAATGAAGTTTACCTTGCCACCTCAATTGAACGTCAAGAGATGAGCGGCCTGTGATTTTTATTGGAAATAGAATCAAATACAATCGCGAATGCGCTGCAGAGGCTCTTGGGCAGCGATGGTGGCTAATGAGTGAAAAATTTACACGAAATCAACGTCAAAAGAGCTGATTTCGGGCAGATTTGACGGGCAGGTCTCCGCCGAGTACTCTCCCGCTCACCGACTTACAGTATTTTCTAAAGCGAGGAGAGTGATTATTGATGCCAGAAGTGATTGTGCGCAAAGGTGAACCGGTCGACCGCGCATTGAAACGGCTGAAAAACAAGCTGGACTCCGAGGGCATTCTCGAGGAAGTCCGCCGTTTGCGCGCGTTTGAGACGCCGTCGCAAAAGCATCGCCGGAAGGCGAGAGCCAACGCCAAGCGCGCCCGAATGAAGTTTCGATTCAATTCCTAAGACAGTTACAAAAGTTACAACGAGCAGATTCGGAAAATCGTTGTAACGATGTAGCTGTTTTAACCGTTCAACGAGCAAACAGCTCCCTGATCGCCTGCACCAAGCCGTCAATATCGTGGCGGCGCGCTTCAATATCGACGTCGAGTCCGTGATCGCGCACGGTCTTTGACGTGATCGGGCCAATGCTGGCGATGCGCATTCCTTTCGGCCACGGCAGGCCGAGCGCCAGGAAGTTTTCGACTGTTGACGAACTGGTGAACGTGATGAGGTCTGCGCCACCCTGAGCGAGTTGCCGCTGCGCGCCGCTGGTGTCACGCGTCTCAGGTACCGTCCGGTACGCGAACGCTTCATCCACGATTGCTCCTACGGCCGAGAGTTCTTTGGGCAAAACGTCGCGCGCCTTCTCCGCGCGCACTACAAGGATGCGCTCGTTTTCGATGCTTCCCTGTTTCTTGAATTCGCGCACCACCGCTTCGGCAACGAATTCTTCCGGCTGAAGATCGACGTGCAGGTGAAAATCTTTCACGCGTTGCGCCGTGGCAGGCCCGATCGCGGCGATGCGCACTCCGCCGATTTCACGGGCGTCATCGTAAAGCTTGAAGAAAATATCGAAGAACGCTTCGACGCCGTTTGCGCTCGTGAACACAATCCAATCGTAGACGTGCGCGTCCTGCACGAGCTCCGCGAACTCGCGCAAATTGCTCGGCGGCTCGATCCGGATCGTGGGCAGTTCGATGACGTGCGCGCCAAGGGCGCGGAGTTTGTTGCTTAACGCGCTCGCCTGCTTTCGCGTTCGCGTGACGACAATTCTTTTTCCCAGAAGCGGGCGCTTCTCGTACCAGTTTAGCGTGTCGCGCAACGATACGACATCGCCAAACACCGCCACTGCCGGCGCTTCAAAATTCTTCGCCGCAACTTTTTGAGCAATATCCGAAAGCGTGCCTGTGAGCGTTTCCTGTTGGCCCGTCGTAGCCCAACGAACCAGTGCCACCGGCAGATCGCCGCGCACGCCGTGCTTCAGCATTTCGCTTGTGACGGCTCCGAGGCGCTCCACGCCCATAAGCATCACTTGTGTGCCGCCAAGTTTCGCCAGCGCCGCATAATCGATTGCGCTTTCCGTTTTGGTTGGATCTTCGTGGCCGGTGAAGAATGTCACGTGCGAGTTATGCGCACGATGCGTCATTGGGATGCCTGCGTAGGCCGGTCCGGCGATAGCCGATGTGATTCCAGGCACAATTTCAAACGGAATTCCCGCAGTCGGCGATTTCCTGCGCTTCTTCTGCGCCTCGGCCGAACACGAATGGATCGCCGCCTTTTAACCGAACGACCTGCTTTCCTTCGCGTGCTTTGTCGATCAGCAGCGAAGTGATTTCCTGCTGCGTCCGGCTTTCGCCGGGTTGTTTCCCGGCATAAATGATTTCTGCGTCGTCCCGTGCCCAGCCGAGCATGTCCGGATTTGCCAGATGATCGTAAACGATCACGTCCGCGTTTTCGATGCACTCCTTTGCACGCAACGTGACGAGACCGAGATCACCCGGCCCTGCGCCAACCAGATAAACTTTCCCATTCTTGCTTCCGCTTTTGCTCATGCTCTCAGCCTTGCTCGATTTTTCGCAACAATTCTGCTGCCAATTGCTCGCCTTCGTCGCAATCCGCCCTCGACTTCAGCTTGTCGCGGCGCCGGCGATTCACCTTCGAACACTTGTGCGCGCAGTTTCATCTTTCCGTTGTTGATCGTCGCGTGCACGCCGACTGGAAAATTGCAATCACCGTGCAGCCGACTCAGAAATTCTCGCTCTGCCTGCAGACAAAGCAACGTTTCGTGATCGTTTACCGACTCGAGAAGCGCTTTTGTGCTTTGATCATCAGCACGAATTTGGAGAGCAATGATTCCCTGACCACCCGCCGGTAGAAAAATTTCGCGGGAAAGAATCTCAAGAAAGAATTGCCCAGCTTCGCAGCCGATTTCGGTTCGGGTTGGCGAAAAGCCCAGACGCTCCAGTCCCGCGCGAGCTAACACAATCCCGTCCCACTCATTCTCGGCGAGTTTGCGCAACCGGGTTGGTACGTTACCGCGAAGATCAACGACCTTGAGGTCTGCGCGTTTCCAATGCAGTTGACGCTGCCTTCGTACGCTGCCCGTAGCCACTGTCGCGCCATTGGGAAGAGAAGCGAGACCGCCGGAGTGTTTGGAAATAAGCACGTCATTGATTGGCGCCCGAGGAAGAACTGCCGCGATTTGTGCTCCCGGCTGGTTTGACTCGGCAGGTCCTTCGCACTATGAACTGCGACATCCACCTCGCCGGCGAGAAGCGCTCGTTCGATTTCCGCCGTGAACAATCCTTTTCGACCAGCAGCGAGGTCGACAACTTTGGCGTTATCGCCGCGTGTGACGATGATTTTAGTCTCGATTGCGACGCTCGGATGCGCGCTTCGAATTGCCTTCTCAACCAGCAGAGTCTGTGCGCGCGCAAGCTCGCTGCCCCGTGTGCCGAGGGTGATCTTCGCAATCATCGCGGGAATGTAACGCGCGATACTTTGCAGGGGAAGCTGTCAGCCTCGCCCTACAGCTCCGAAGCGCGGAGCGGATTTTCGCCGAGGGAGGAATGCTCGGTCGTCTGCGAGAGCACGATTCAATCCTCGTGAGATTGAATCGACAAACTCAGTGACATGATCGGCAATGATCGCTTCGGCCGCAGCGACCTGCTGCCGTCGGAGTGCGAGCGATTGTTCCGCGACAGAGCGTATGGAATCGATGTCGTAAAGATAAACGCCTTGCAGTTCATTTACGCTGGGATCGACGTCCCGTGGCACGGCGATATCGATGATGAAGAGCGAACGATCCAAGCGCTGCCACAACATCGGCGCGAGTATCTCGGATGTCAGCAACGGCGTTTCCGATGCTGTTGACGTGAGCAGAATGTCGATCTCACGGCATTGCGTCGTCCAATCATCGAACGGCACGGCGCGCCCGCCTACGGCCTGCGCCAGCTCGCGCGCGCGATCCAGCGAGCGATTACTGACCCGAAGATCGGTGACGCCACGCGAGACAAGCGCACGTGTCGTGCGCTCGCTGGTTTCACCCGCGCCGAGCACAAGCACTTTGCACTCGCTTAATTTGCCAAAAATTCGTTGAGCTAGTTCGACCGCGACGGAACCGACCGACACCGCGCCACGCGTAATGTCTGTGTGCGTGCGCACCTGTTTTGCCACTCGAAACGCGCGTTGAAATAAACGATGCAAATACGGACCGACTGCTCCCGATGTTCTGGCCGATTCGTATGCCTTCTTTGCCTGTCCGAAAATCTCGCTCTCGCCGACGACCATCGAGTCGAGCCCCGACGCGACCCGGAAGAGATGCTGGACGCATTTGTTGTCCTCGTAACGATAAAATGGAGGCGCGTAATTGTCCGGATCGCGATTTGTTTCTGCGATGAGACAACGCGCAATTTCGTCGGTGGAAATCCGTTTGTTTGAGACTGCCGTAAACCTCCACCCGATTGCATGTCGTCAGCAGCAACGCTTCGGCACAACCGGCCTGGCGCGCGATGGATTCGGCTGTGGCGTTACCCGCGAACTGCTCCCGCGTTGCCACGTTCGCGGTGTGATGGCTCAATCCGATGCAGAACAGGTTCATGGCACGTGATGCAGCTCCGCCGTGAATGTGATTCCCCATAGAAGCGCCAGAGCCGCGCTAAAGCCAATAATGCATAACGCGGCCACACGTTTTGGCGAGAGCCACTTAAGATGGCGGGCTTGCAAGATTGCCGCGTAAAGCAGCCAAAGCGCAATCGCAGCCACGACTTGAATGCGGGGTAACGGGTGACCGGTAAAAAGCCGCTCACGAGGCCTACGGTGTAAAGCGCAAAACCCCACCACAGCAGGCGCGTGATCACCGCAAACAAGTTCGTCAGCGGGGGTAAATGATAAAAAATCGAATGCAAATGATGCGTCTTCAGCTGGCGCTCCTGCAGCAGATACATCACGCCCGCTACGCAAGCGAGCGCGAACGCACCATAGGCCACGAGGGACAACGATGCGTGAAACTCAAGCCAGGAATTCGCCGGGACAGTTACCGGGTGCCGAGTGTCGATTGGCGCGATCAGGGCAAAACCTTGCAGCAACAACACTAGCGGCGCGGTGAATGCCCCCATCAGCGAAAGCCGATACGCGGGCCCTACCAGCATGTAGACTAACGCCACCGACCAGGCGAGAAACACAAAAACCTCAAATAGGTTCGTGATGGGACAACGCCCCAACTCCTGGCCTCGAATCCACAAGAAAGCTGTCTGAAAAATAAACCCTAGTCCGATGGCCAGGAAACTGAATCGCTTCGGACGGAACACTCCCGTACGCAACTCGATAACGGTGTGCACAACCGCGACGAGAAAACAGAATGTCGAAGCAATGAGAAAATAACGTTCCACTGGGACAGCTTATTTTAGGTTGCCGTCCAAACTTGGCAATTCTACACAGCCCCGCCCACGTGACGGCCGAGCCATTCATGCGCGCTTGCCATAGCAACCCTGATTGACGTTCGACTACAGTCCGCTAGCGTTCGCGCCGATGGGTTCTGAAATAGTTGAAAAGCTTCGCGCTGCCGTGCGCGATGTGCCCGATTTTCCCAAGAAAGGCATCGTGTTTAAAGACATCACGCCGGTCTTGAGCGATCCCGAGTTGTTCCGTGCATCCATCGATCTATTTTTGGAACGCTGCCGCGGGAGAGAGGTCGACAAGATCGTCGGCATTGATGCACGCGGTTTTCTGTTCGGATCGGCCGTGGCATATGAACTTGGCCTTGGCTTCGTTCCGATCCGGAAACGTGGCAAACTTCCCTACAGGACTGACACCGCGAAGTACTCGCTGGAGTACGGCGAGGCGGAAATGGAAATGCACATCGACGCTGTAAGAAAAGGCGAGCGGGTTGTGCTGGTGGATGATTTGCTCGCGACCGGTGGAACTTCGGCCGCCGCGGCGGCGCTTATCCGAAACGCCGGTGCGGATTTGATCGAGGCGCAGTTTTTGATTGAGCTGGAATTCCTCGAAGGTCGAAAGCGACTCGAGCCGACGCCGGTCACGTCGTTTCTCAAATACTGATCGTTCTGTAGAGTCCGCTGTCTCAGCGGAGTCTTAATCGAGGCAAACCGCCAATGCGCTGATGACAGCGGACCCTACAGCGCGACGCAGATTTTGGCTTTTGGATTTGCGATTCTAAATTGTTCCGCAACGAACGGGCGATGAAAGCATCTCGAGAACTGGAGAAAGTTTTGGCACATGCCGAAAGCCGCCTCGCGCCTACAGGCACGCAGCGTCCCACCGAAGTCCTCCCGCTATACAAAAAATTTCTGAAGGTTGAAGAGCACCGGTTGCGCCTGAGGCACCAGGCTGGTGGAGGCGGACGCGAGATTTGCGCAGCGTCGAGCGGAACTGGTTGATGTTTTGTTGCGATACGTCTTCGGCGCTGCATCGTCCGCGGCGGCTCGTGGAAATGGCGAGTCTGAGGTGCCCCTGGCGCTGATTGCTCTTGGCGGATATGGCCGGGGCGAGCTCAATCCGTTCAGCGACGTTGACGTTATGCTGTTGCATCAGCAGCGCGCCGAAGTTTCGCCGCACTTGGAGGAGATGGTGAACCAAATCCTCTACCTGTTGTGGGACAGCGGATTCAAAGTTGGACACTCCACGCGTTCGATCAAGGAAGCCATTGCGCAGGCCAACAGCGACATGCGCACAAAGACTGCCATGCTGGAGGCGCGGTTTCTCGCCGGCAACACAGAGTTGGCGACAGAATTTCGGGAACAATTTCGTTCTAAATGCGTCGTCGGACACGAACGCGACTACGTCGAGCTACGCATGGAGGACCAGGTCGCCCGGCACAAAAATTCGGCGACAGCGTTTATCTGCAAGAGCCCAACCTGAAGAGCGGCTGTGGCGGACTGCGCGACTATCAAAATCTGCTTTGGATTACCTACTTCAAAGAGGGTTCGCTGAGCACAAACCAACTCGTCGGGAAAGACTGGCTGAGCGAAAGCGACCAGCGCCGAATCGAGCGTGCGTACGATTTTCTTCTGCGCTTGCGCACAGACTTGCATTACGCGACCGGGCGCGCCACCGACATACTGCACATGAATTTGCAGGACCAAGTCGCAACGCGGCTCGGGTATTCGCCTCGAAGAGGCCAGCTTCGAAGCGAGGCGCTCATGCGGGACTGCTACAACCACACGCGAAATATTCTGCGGGTGACGGAGCGAATCACGGAACAATTCGTGAGCGGACACGTTACGAGCAAAACCCGCGCTCTTTTCAGTTTTCTCCCCTAACAAGAGGCGCACAAGACTCCGATTGGTGATTCCTTCTTTGTTCGAAACAAACAACTGCATCCGGCACGGCGCGATGTTTTTCGCAACGACCCCGAGCAGATGATGCGCGCATTTCAACTGGCGCAGGAGCGTGACCTCGATCTCAGCCCGGAACTGGAAGACTTGTTGAGCAGAAGCCTCCGCCACGTAACCAGAACGTATCAGTATGCGCGCGGACCGCGTGCGATCTTTACGTCGATTTTGTCCCAGAAAGGCAGAGTGGGACGCATCCTGCGGATGATGCATCGGGTGGACTTTCTTGGCCGGTACATTCCCGAATTCGGCCAGCTCACCTGCCTTGTGCAGCACGAGTTCTTGCACCGGTATACTGCCGACGAGCACACGCTGGTGTGCATCGACAAACTTGATGCATTAGCGGAGACCGATGATCCGAAGCTGATTCATTATCGCAAATTGTTTGAACAACTCGCGGACCCACTGGTTCTGTATCTCGCACTTCTCCTGCACGACAGCGGCAAGGCCGTGGGCCGGCCACACTCCGAAGCCAGCGCGCTGTTCGCCCAGCGCGTTGCGGCCCGTCTGCAGTTGTCCTCCGAGCAGCGGAAATCGCTGATACGGCTCGTCGATCATCACCTCACCTTGTCCAAAATGGCGCAGCAGCGGAATCTCGATGATCCCGCAACAGTCATGGAATTTGCGCAGATTGTGAAAGATCAGAAAAACCTCGACGCGCTCATGCTGCTTACTCTCGCTGACGGCCAGGGCACAAGCGCCGAGGCGTGGTCGGACTGGAAGGAATCGCTGGTGTGGCAATTGTTTCACCAGACCTCGCGTTATCTCGCCGACCGAAAGTCTTATTACGAACAAACCAGAATCGCGCGCGAAAGCCTGCGCGCCTCTGTCGCCGAGAATCTTTCACCGGACTACGCGGAGGAAATTGAAGCGCACTTCGAATATATGCCTGATCATTATTTCCGCGCGACTAGCGTGCCGGAGATCATCGAGCACGTGAAGTTGTTCCGGTCTTTTCTCGAGAGCGTTTCCAGCGCGAAAGAGTTTCCGCTCGCTCCGGCAGTGAAATGGAAGATCGTGCCCGAGCAGGGGCACACGGTGATGACGTTCTGCACGTGGGACCGCGAACGGCTCCTGGCAAAAATAGCCGGCTCATTTTCCGTCGTGCCGTTGAACATTTTAAGCGCCGATGTTTTCCCGCGCGGCGATAACACGGTGCTTGGCGTTTTCCGCGTGTGCGATACGAAAGCGCAGCCCGTTTCCAACCCGCGCGATTTCGAGCTTGTAGAGCAAACGTTGCGCCGAGCATTCGAGGACGAGAGCTTTGACTTCGTCCCATCCATCGAAAAAGCGAAGCGCTCGAGCCGTCGCGCCGCGGTGGGAATTGAATTTCCGACTCGCATCGCGATCGACAACAAGACGCATCCGACTTACACGCTCATTGAGTTTCAAGCCCCGGACCGGATCGGTCTGCTTTACGATGTCCTCAGCTGCCTCGATCGCGAAAATGTCTTAGTGCCGCTTTCTCGAATTAACACCCAGGCTGGCGCGGCGATCGACACACTGTACGTGGTGGACGGCTCGAGCCATGCCAAGATCACCGATTCGCAACGGATTCGGATCGTTCAGCAGCATTTGAAGGATACGATTCTGCGTGGCTCGGCAAAACCGTAGAGAAAAGACGAGCGTTTTTCTGCTTTGCTGCGAACTCTTTTGATCTCATGAACGTTCTGATTCTCGCTGCGGGATACGCAACCCGTCTTTATCCGCTGACGCTCAACAAAGCGAAACCGCTACTCGTAGTCGGCGGCAAGCCGATCATCGAATGGCTGGTGGACAATCTCGCGGGCATTCCCGATTTGGAAACGATTTACGTCGTGACCAACGACAAATTCGCGGCGGACTTCCAAGCGTGGAGTCAGGCTTACCAGAAACGCCATCCCGAATTTAAATTCAAAATCGTTAACGACGGTTCTACGAGCGATGACGACAAGCTGGGCGCAATTGGAGACATCAATTTTGTCGTCACGCATGAGAACCTTTCCCAGACCAGCCTGTTAATCGCCGCCGGCGACAATTTGTTCACCAATTCGCTGGCAGATTTCGTGGCGAATGCGAGGAACACCGAAGTGACCGTTGCGGTTTACGATGTTGGCGACATTGAAGCGATCAAGAAGCTACGGCAACGTTGCCGTTGATGCCGAAGGAATCATGACCCGGTTTGAGGAAAAACCGCAAAAGCCCCAGGGAACACTCGCCGCGATCGCCCTATATTATTACTCGCCTGCGGTCCTCTCGCTTTTGAGAACGTATCTGGCTGCCGGGAACAATGCGGATCAGCCCGGCCGTTTTGTGCAGTGGCTCTACACCCGCAAACCGGTGAAGACGTTCCAGATCAAAGGCCGATGGCTCGACATCGGAAGCAAGGAAACGCTCGAGAACGCGGACAAAATTCTACGAGCGCCGCGTTGAAGCGTTGAATCGTGAACGTCGAATCGTTACGCCGATGTAACGGTTTAACGAATCACGCCTTTATTTCAGTCGTCCTTCATCGAACTCAATCAGATCGAAATACGTCCGAATATCTTTACGTCCGTCGCCGCCGGCTTCTTTGAGAAAATGCAGGAAACGCGCCTTTTTGCGGCGGTATCGGGATGGCGCGAAATCATAGCCTCGTTCCATTGTTCGATGGCTTCAGGCGAATGTTGCTCTCCATTTTTCTGCACCCAAGCGAGAATTGCCTGGTCGTCATCCAGCTTGTTGGCGATTTCTTCGAATGCTTCTCCGTCGATTTTGAGAAACGCGAGTAAGTGTTTGTCGAACCCGACGGTTTTGTAGTTGTAACCGTCGAGCAAGCCTTTGCGGTGCAGCCTTGCCTTGTCAATCAAACGCGGCAGATGGACATAACCGCCGAGTTTCTGGTAAGGACTGCGTGGATGCAGTCTTCGCATGAAGCTGATCGTTGCTATGTGGCCGGCAACGGCCGCGCTACGGCATCTTGAAAACTGGACTCCGTCGGGCGCGATACGGTCGGCTCTTGTTTCCCGAGCAGTTCTCCTTGTGCCAGGTCGATCTGTCCGATGGCGAGTTGGCCGGAAAACATCCCGCCTTTCTCCACGCTAATCGCCCTCGCTGTCACATCGCCCTCCAGCGAACCCTTTCTATGGACCGTTACGGATTGAGCGATAATCTCTCCAGACATCTTGCCTTTGATTTCGATGTGCTCCGCGCGCACCCTCCGAAAACAGTGAACGTCAGCTTTGCGATCAACGACTATGTGCCGCGCGCTGATGCGGCCGGGGATTTTCCCTGAGTAGTTAATTGTCGCGGTATCGCAATGCAGATTGCCGCGCAGCCTGCCTTCAATCAAAGCGGATTGGCACTCCACGCTACTGCTGGCAAGATCACCTTTGCCGGAAAGATGCACATTGCCGCGGGTGCGAATGCTTCGACTGAACCCGCTGGTGATTTTGTAATCGCGCAGATCAATGTGCGCGCTGCAGGACGGACAGATTGTCGATGTCGCGGCGCCAGAAACTTGCTGTTTGCGTTTACATTCGAAACACTCGACAACCGAACTGGTTTGACGCTTCCAAAAATCCTCGAGTTTGCCGAAGATAGATGAGGAAGTCTCCGGCGCAGGCGCTTCTTCGGTCGTCCGCAGCTTCAGGGCCGGTTTCGGTACGAACGGAGTAAAAGAGCGGCCGCACTGGCGGCACATCGAACTCTTGGCCGCCGCGTATTCCATCTGCTTGAAGCCGCAGTGCGGACATTCCGCACTGACTTTTGCAGGCGATGGATTGGCCACTGTATGCTTGCCGAAACCTTTCTTTTACGCGCGCGCTCCGAATGCCGCCTTGATCGGCTCGCTGGACCGCACAACTTCAGGGCGCGGTGCAGCTTTTGCGGGAACGGCACCGGTGGTGACTTCCGATTTCCCGATAAAGGTTGCTCCTTCTTCAATTACTAGACGCGCTGCCTTGAGATCTCCTGCAACATGCATTTGGATTTTAGCTCGCAGCGCTCGCTAACGGTGATATTGCCGTGCACCTTGCCGTAGACGGTGATCGATTTGGTTTTGATCTCACCCCGAATCTCAGCGTTTTCACCGACCGTCAAAACGCCGTCAGAGTTGATGTCGCCTTCGACTTTGCCGTCGATGAGCAGTTCTTTTTGGAACTTGATCGAGCCTTTGATTTCGACATCGCTCGAGAGAATGTCTTTGCCTCCGTGGTCTGCCATAGGATTAGGTTTTGGATTTGGATTATCGATTATGTTTGGTTTTGGTGGTGCCTCTTCGCGACTCGCAAGATGATTATTCTCATCTGGAACCGGAATCCGCGGTTCTTCTCGAATCGGGGGCGCCGGCCTTTGAGGGACGAATCTTTTGAGCATCTGTTAGTAATGTGACACTCGTCGATACCTGTCAACGGATTCTCTTTTCTGAGTGAAAAGTTTTTTATCGCTTATCGTTCAACAGCCACTCCGTAGAGCTTGCATGCCGGAGTTTGTGCAGAAAAAACGAGGAACGGTGGCGCCTGGCTGGGCGTTCGATCTAAAACGCGACAGAGCGGTTCGCGCGAGGAAGTGGCTCGTTCAGGATGGCTGCGGAATTTTGTGCCACGCGGTCGGAATCGTAGGCGAAAACCCACGCCACGTGGCGTTTCTCAAGAATCGCGCGTGCTTCTTGCAAATTCTCCGAAAGAAAAATCGCGCGGTCTCCTCGATTCCGTTAAGACTTTCATGCGAGCTTCCCGCGACCCCAGGCTGCCCGGACCAATAGGCAATCGACGGCGAAAGCCACCACGGTGCAAGAAACGGATGCACCTCTGGCGATCGCAAACTGAGCGCAAGATCGCGAATCTGCGCAGATTCAATCCGTCGTTCCACCCGGGAAGCCAATTGCGCTTCGTTCGGCCAGAGCCGTTCGTCCCAGTCTCGTAAAATCGGAAATATCGACAATACGAACGCAATCCAGACCGCAGCGCTTGATTTGATCGGCACGAGCAACGCCGGAAGCGCGAGCGCAAAAATCAAAACAAAAAATATCCCCAACGCGCCTGCCAGACAGTGAGGAAATACGTGGCGACGAGAAGGACGTAAACAGGTAGGCGCGACCGCCCGTCCACGGCGAGGCGGGCGCGCGCCGTTTCTCGGCGTTCTGATGCTCATCCAGATCAAGACCGGTGCAACGAACAGCAGAAATCCGCACCAGTTCAACCAGACTGGATTCATCGGTGAAACGTGCGCGAGTTCTCCGATGGTGCTGCGCCCAATTTCTCAAATGACCCGGTGAATTGAAAGATCGCGAACGAAGGAACGCGCCGCTCGACTGCGAATGCGATGGCAATAATCGCCGCGAACAAAATCCATCCTGCGCGACGATCCCGCGCGAAAACCGCGCGGCGATTCATCACAAGAGCCGTGGCCGTCACTATCAGAAAGAGCACAAGCGGCTCGTAAGCCGAAACCCAGATCGCCAACGCCCACGCAGCAGCGCTCGTGAGCCGCCACGCGTTCGCCGCTGTTGGCCGGCTTGCAGAGTTTGCGAACTCCACTCTGCGCAAATCGCGATCGCGACCAGCAGAATCAGCAACGATTGATGATCAGGTCTGCCAAGCTCCGTGCCATGAACGAGGATGGGGCTGATCGCATATAAAATCAGCATTACCCAGCGATACCGAAACTTCATTCGACGCGACCACCACCAAAGAAACCAGCCGCCAAGCAGCGCGAGCAATGGCGAAACAAACGCGCCCGCCAGATCGAGTGGATGCGCCGTGAACGGATTTAGGAAAAGCGACAATGCGACGATGAGATAGTCCAGCGGCGCAGTCGTGTGCGGGATCGTGCCCTGCGGAAAATTCTCAAACTCATGATGCCGGATGATCAGCCCCGGCTTTTCCCTGACCAGCTGGGCACGCGTCATGCGCGCGTAACAATCCGCATCGGCGAAGTAAACATTCCCGGCGACAAAAACGTCCTGATAATTCGCGCAGCGTGTCGCCAGGATTAAGGCGCTGAGGAGCGTGATCTCGAAAACGATCAGCGCAAAACGTCCGACGCGTTGCACAGGATCGACAATTACAAATCGACGATCGAAAATCGAAAATTAAAATGGGCCCGCCAGGATTCGAACCTGGGACCAAGGGATTATGAGTCCCCTGCTCTAACCGCTGAGCTACAGGCCCCGACGCGCGGCAACGCGTGAACATCGAACATTCAATGTCTAACGTCCATTTTCACTGCAGAAGTGAGATACGTGCAAGTGACGCGACTCGGTTCGTTAACTGTCTAGACGCTCGACAACGATGCGGCCCCTTCTTGAATGAGGGAGTCGAGCTTGTTCAGGTCGATCGGTTTTACCAGGTGATGATGGAAACCTGCCTCGCGGCTTTTGCGGATATCTTGTTCCATTCCGAAACCAGTGAGAGCAATTCCGAGAGGCGGTTTTGAGGCGAGCTTCTGGATCAGATCTATTCCACTCCCATCGGGTAAACCCAGGTCGCTGATGAGCACGTCAAATTCCTCTTTCGCGCTGAGCTCGAGGGCAGATTGAAAAGTGAGTGCCGATTGCACATGATAACCCCGCCGCCGAAGCAGACTCGTAAGGGAGCGATTGGTGTCTTCGTGATCTTCGACCAGCAGAATCCGCATGGGCTGGCGTTCGGCGAACCTCGGCGACAGCGCCGGGGCGATTTGCGCCTCCACTTTTTCGCAGGTGGGAAAAACTAACGCGAACTTCGAGCCTTTGTTTCGGCCGTCGCTTTGCGCAGTAATCGTTCCTTTATGCGCTTCAACAAGAGTTTTGCTGATCGCCAGCCCGAGACCCAGGCCTCCTAATTGAGTTCGACCGCCCTGTTCGAATGCATCGAAGATTTTCGGCAGCGCTTCCGGCTCAATTCCCATGCCGGTATCTGCAATCTCGACGCGCAATTTTCCGCCTGAATCGTTGGTGGTCGTAATCGTGATTTGCCCGTTTGGCGGCGTGAATTTCACCGCGTTGTTGATCAGATTCCAAAAGATCTGCTGCAGTCGCGCCGGGTCTGCACGCATATGCACTCTTTTCGCGCTGAGATTGAGGGACGGCCTCAAATGTTTTCGATCGATTTCCGGCTGACAGATTTCGAGGGCGTTTTGCAGCAACGTATGCGCATCAACGACTTCAAAGTTGAGCTGCACCTTGCCGCGATCGATACGCGTCAGATCCAGCAAGTCGTCGATGAGTCGCGCTTCCAATTCCACGTTACGACGAATCATCTGCAGCGATTCGCGAACGTCCGGACGGACGTCCGGCTCATTCTCCAGCTCGAGAGCAGCAGCAAGCACGGGCGTGAGAGGCGTCCGCAACTCGTGACTCAGCATGGCCAGGAATTGATCTTTGGCGAGATTCGAGCGCGCCTTCTCTTCCAGCTCCAGGTTGGTTTTTGTAGCTCGGTCGCCAGCGATTGCGACTGCTTGAGCAGGTTTTCTGTTCGCGTGCTTGCTTCGATCGTATTGAGCACGATGCCGATGCTCTCGGTCAATTGATCCAGAAATGCCTGGTGCGCGGGGCTGAACCGCTCGACTGAGGAAAGTTCCATGACCGCTTTGACTTCGCCTTCGAAAAGAATCGGCAGCACCACGACGTTCATCGGGTGAAACTCACCCAGACCGGAACTTATCTTCGCGTAATTGCCTGGCACATCGGTTAAAAGGATGCGCCGCTTTTCCAAAGCCGCTTGTCCGACCAAGCCCTCGCCCATTTTGAAACGGTTCTTTGCGCCATTTGCCCTCGTGTTGAGCATAGCTTGCCAGCAGTTTGAGCTCAGATTCTCCGTTGGGAGTATCGATCATGTAGAATGCGCCTTGCTGCGCTGAGACCAGCGGCGCCAGCTCCGACAAAATCAGTTTGCCAACGGTGAGAAAATCGCGCTGTCCCTGGAGCATCCGGGTGAATCTCGTGAGGTTGGTCTTCAGCCAATCCTGCTCCTCGTTGCGCAGCGTTGTGTCACGCAGGTTTCGGATCATTTCGTTGATCAATGTCTTTGACGAAGGCAACCTCGCCTTGCGCGTCCACCTGAATTGAGCGCGTCAGATCGCCCTTTGTGACTGCCGTAGCAACATCGGCAATGGCGCGAAGCTGGGTCGTGAGATTTGCCGCCAATCGGTTGACGTTATCGGTCAAATCGCGCCATGTTCCCGCGGCGCCCGGCACGTTTCCCTGGCCGCCGAGTTTTCCTTCTACGCCCACCTCGCGCGCGACAGTGGTGACCTGATCGGCAAATGTCGCCAGCGTATCGATCATGTTGTTGATCGTCTCGGCGAGCTCGGCGATTTCGCCTTTGGCTTCGAGGAAAAGTTTTCGTTTCAAATCGCCGTTTGCGACTGCGGTCACGACTTTTGCGATGCCGCGTACCTGATCCGTCAGGTTAGAAGCCATAAAGTTGACGTTATCGGTAAGGTCTTTCCAAGTCCCTGAAACGCCTTTCACCACGGCCTGCCCACCGAGCTTTCCTTCCATGCCCACCTCGCGCGCTACGCGAGTGACTTCATCGGCGAACGACGACAGTTGATCGACCATCGTGTTCACCGTGTCTTTTAACTCAAGGATTTCGCCTTTGACGTCCACGGTGATCTTCTTGCTGAGATCGCCAGTGGCGACCGCAGTGGTTACAGCAGCGATGTTGCGCACTTGTGTCGTTAGGTTGGAGGCCATGAAATTGACGTTGTCGCCCAAGTCTTTCCACACACCTGCCAGGCCGCGCACATCAGCTTGTCCACCCAGCTTGCCTTCGGAGCCGACTTCGCGCGCCACGCGTGTCACCTCGGAGCCGAACGAGCGGAGTTGTTCCACCATCGTGTTGATGGTGTCCTTTAATTCGAGAATCTCGCCTTCTACGTCGACCGTGATTTTTTGGACAAATCGCCCATCGCGACCGCGGTGGTCACAGCGGCGATGTTGCGGACTTGCCCGGTAAGGTTGGATGCCATCGAATTCACCGAATCGGTCAGATCCTTCCACGTGCCGGCTACACCGCGCACATCGGCCTGGCCGCCGAGCTTGCCTTCTGTGCCAACTTCGCGCGCGACGCGCGTTACTTCCGCTGCGAATGACGAAAGCTGGTCCACCATCGTGTTAATGGTGTTCTTGAGTTCAAGAATCTCGCCTTTGACGTCCACTGTGATCTTTTTGGTGAGATCGCCGGTAGCCACTGCCGTCGTGACAGCGGCGATGTTGCGGACCTGCGCGGTGAGGTTGGACGCCATGAAATTCACCGAGTCAGTCAAATCCTTCCATGTGCCGGCAACGCCTTTCACGTCGGCCTGACCGCCGAGCTTGCCTTCCGTGCCCACCTCGCGCGCCACGCGGGTCACTTCCGCCGCAAACGAGCGGAGTTGATCCACCATCGTATTGATCGTGTCCTTGAGTTCGAGAATTTCACCGCGCACGTCAACGGTGATCTTTTTGGACAAGTCACCCTTAGCCACAGCAGTGGTGACATCCGCAATGTTGCGGACCTGTGCGGTTAAATTGGACGCCATTGAATTCACTGAATCAGTCAGGTCCTTCCATGTTCCCGCGACGCCTTCGACAGCAGCCTGGCCGCCAAGGTTTCCTTCCGTGCCGACTTCGCGCGCCACGCGGGTGACCTCCGAGGCGAAGGACGAAAGCTGATCCACCATCGTGTTGATCACGTTTTTCAGTTCCAAAATTTCGCCTTTAACCTTGACGGTGATCTTCTTCGAGAGATCGCCGTTGGCCACGGCCGTTGTCACTGCTGCGATGTTGCGGACTTGCGAGGTGAGGTTGGACGCCATCGAGTTGACCGAGTCGGTCAGATCTTTCCACGTGCCGGAAACGCCTTCGACTTTCGCCTGGCCGCCAAGCTTTCCTTCGGTGCCGACTTCGCGCGCCACGCGCGTGACCTCCGAGGCGAACGAACGCAACTGGTCCACCATCTTGTTGATGGTGTCCTTCAACTCGAGGAATTCGCCGCGAACATCCACAGTGATTTTTTTCGCAAGATCGCCGTTCGCCACCGCCGTGGTGACTGCGGCGATGTTGCGCACCTGCGAAGTGAGATTCGACGCCATGAGATTCACGTTCTCCGTCAAGTCCTTCCAAGTGCCCAGCGACGCCTTTGACTTTTGCCTGGCCACCGAGTTTGCCTTCCGTGCCGACTTCGCGCGCGACGCGCGTCACTTCCGATGCGAACGCGCCGAGCTGTCCGACCATCGCATTTACCGTTCTAGCCGTATGCAAAAATTCACCCTTCAGCGGCCGGCCTTCGATCTCGGTCGCCATTGTTTGAGACAAATCTCCTTTGCGACGGCTCCGATGACTCGCGCCATCTCGCTCGTAGGTCGCACGAGATCGCCAATCAAATCATTGATCGATCCAATTGCGTCAGCCCAGGAGTTGGTCACTTCGCCGATCGAGGCGCGCTGCGTAATCCGACCTTCTTTGCCGACAACGCGCCCGATGCGTTCCAGTTCGCGCGTCATGCGCTGGTTGGTTTCGATCACCGTCATTAAATGTGTCCGCGATCTTGCCCGGCACACCGATCCAATCCTCCGGCAGTCGCGCGGAAAAATCGCCGCGCTTGAACGCCATCAATGCCGCAAGCAGTTGACCGGTGTCGAAATCATTTCCGTTAGTTTGCGGGCGATTTTGCGTTCGCGTCTTTTTAGTAAGGGGAGCTTTTTTCATAGAGTGGTCCTCGCAAAAATGGTCTTCTACTTACCATCGCGAAATCGAGGCGTGATATTGGAACGATCATATTCCAGCGCCGTACGGTAATCGGCCAATTAATCGCTCCAGGCCGCATTTTTCTTCAATAAACCCGCCGCCAATGGGTTTAGTCGCACAAAAAGTTTGCGAACCGGACGATACCGCTTCCACGGCACGCAAAACAGTCCGCCTCTTCGGATGGTAGGACTGAAGACGTTTGCCGCTGATCAACGGGTTGCCAGTGTCGCTAAGCTGCGCAAGCGAAAGCCAAAAATGATCGCCAGAACGCCCATTATCACTGCGTACCAGGCGATAATCCAGATTAGCGCCGCCGCACCAGCGAGCGGGTTCCACAAGAGAAGACCCGCAAAAATGATCGAAGCCAGGCCCATCAGAATAAGAAACCACTCGCCTTTGATTTCCCGCCGCATTTTGATTGCCAGCGCAATTTCAGTTGCACCGATCATCAAGGCCCAGGCGGCGATGTAAATGACCAGCGCAAGCGCGGTTATTGCCGGCGCGTGGAAAGTAAGCAAGCCGACGATGATTCCGAGAATTCCGATGATCAGATTGAATCCCCAATCCGAATCCGAAGCACGATGCCCAATCGCGCCTACGACGCGAAAAATACCGTCAATCAACACCCAGGCTCCAAAGAACAGCACAAGTGTCGCGGCAGCCATAAGCGGATGAGTAAACGCGATTACTCCAAAGATAATTGCAGCGACACCCCGTAAAACTGGAACCCACCAATGACGTTTTAAGGTTTCGAGAAGCATGAGGCCGTTTTAGAGACAAGCCTTTCGAAAGGCAAGCGCATTCCGCTGCCGTGACTGTTGCGCGCCTACCACAGTGCTGCGCCGGACGACGCATTTAGCAGCAGGCCACTATAGCCCGCACTTCGCACCAGCCTCCGAAATACTCGAGCGACTTCGGAGAAGAGAGGCCAAATACGTGTCAACAGAAGGCGCGCTAGTGATTCGCGCCAGATTGGTCGGCGTTTCGAGACGCGAGAAAATCGCGTACGCGATTTTGCTTCGCGGCACACTCTTCTCGCCGTAACCGGAGGGAACATTGCTCGACCAGTAACGAACGTACTGACCGTCTGGGCGATTCTCCGTTCCCAGGAAAATCGTGGAATGTCCGTGCTCGTTTCTTCCCACCTGGCGCGACCAGAAAATTTTCATGAAATCACCCGGCTTCGCTTGATCGATATTGTCGAAATTTCGACCGAGCCGCAGCTCGTGAAACAGACGCGCGGTGCCCGGGCCATTTGCGTTCCATCGGCCCCAGACGCCTTCTCCATCGTGCTGGTCGCGAATGATCAGGCGCTCAAGCGTGCCGTAGTCCAGACTAAGCTGACCGCGTTCGCGCAAAGCTTCGATCGTTCTGATAAAGACCAGATACGTCGCGCCCGAACAGAAACTCGGCCCCGCGGGAATGATAAAGAATTTTCCCGACTCGAAATGTGCCGACGATTGCAGGCGAATCTTTGCAAAATGCGAAACAGAGTAACGACCGCCTTTCGGCATCTGCCTCACCTGCTCCAGAACCAGGTCGTTGCAATCGCCGGCGAACGAGAACTGCGGCGCGCAGGCTGAGAACGACTATCGCGATCCACGCAGCTCGGTTTGTCACGGCGGATAAGTAAACACCGAAACATGATCTCGCAACGGCTCGCGCGACAGGAAACGACGACTAAAGCGCCGCGTTCGATGCGTTGCGCGCCGGACGTGTGCTAAACGAAGTGCATGCTGCGCTTCACGAAAATGAATGGCGCTGGGAACGATTTTATCCTGTTTGATAACAGGACAGGAGACATCGATTTGGATCGCAACCAAATCGCGCAATTGTGTGATCGGCACCGCGGCATCGGCGCCGACGGCATCCTGTTACTCGAAAAGCCAACAAACCGCGCGGATTTTCGGATGCGCTATTTCAACGCCGATGGCGGCGAAGCGGAGATGTGCGGCAACGGCGCGCGCTGCTTCGCACGCTTTGCAAACAAAGTCGGCGGACAGAAGGCAAAAATTTCTTTTGAAACACCGGCCGGCGTGATTTCCGCGGAATTGAAAGGCGATTTGGTGACTCTTCGAATGACCGAGCCCACTGATCTGCGACTCAACGTCGACTTACCCATGGCGGCTGAAAACAAGACGGTTCACTTCATCAACAGCGGGGTCCCGCATGTCGTGATCCCCGTTGCGAAAATCGATGATGCCGATGTGCGACGCGAGGGCGCAGCGATTCGTCATCACAAAATGTTTTCACCGAACGGCACAAACGTGAACTTCATCGAAAAACGCGGACCCAACAAAATCGCCATCCGCACCTATGAACGCGGCGTGGAAGACGAAACGCTCGCGTGCGGGACGGGAATAGTCGCCAGCGCGCTCATCTTCGCCGCCAGTGAGAAAACGCAGCAGCCCCATCACGTGTGCTCGCGCGGGGCGGTGACGAACTTCAGGTCGGCTTTGAGAAAGTCGAGGACGGTTTCCGCAACGTCACACTCACCGGTCCGGCGGAATTTGTTTTCGAAGGAACAATCGAGATTTGAACTCATAGTCGGTGATCTGTCATTCCGAGCGGAGTCGAGGAATCTCTAATTCTAGCATATCTCAGCAGATGTCTCGACTTCGCTCGACATGACAATTGAATAGAAAACATGTTTCGCGGCACGTTCACGGCATTGGTCACGCCATTTCGCGATGGCGGCATTGACGTTTCTGCATTCGAACAACTGATCGAAACACAAATCGCCGCAGGTATCACTGGGATCGTCGCGATCGGCACGACCGGCGAATCACCAACGCTCTCCCACGAAGAACGGGAACAAGTGATCCGTGTTGCAGTCGCAAAGGCGAACAAACGTTGCCTCGTGCTCGCAGGAACAGGTTCAAACTCCACACAACACGCCATCGCCGATACGAAGCTGGCCGAGAAACTCGGAGTGGACGCCGCGCTGCTCGTCGCGCCGTATTACAACAAGCCGAGCCAGGAAGGACTCTTCCGCCATTTCAAAGCAATCGCCGACGCCACGTCGCTGCCGATCATGCTCTACAACATCCCCGGACGTTGCGGCGTGGACATCGTGCCGGAGACCGTGGCTCGTCTGGCCAAAGAATGCCGCAACATCGTGTCGATCAAAGAAGCAAGCGGTAGCGTGGAGCGCGTTGGTGAGTTGCGCCGGCATTTGCCCGATGCATTTACGATTTTGAGCGGCGACGATTCGCTCACGCTCCCGTTTATGGCCGTGGGCGCTGCCGGTGTCGTGAGCGTGGCCTCGAATTTGTTTCCATCTGAAGTGTGCGCCCTCGTGCGCGCCTGCGAATCAGGCGATTTGAAATCGGCGGAGAAATCGCACAGGAAACTGCTGCCGCTGTTCAAAGATTTGTTCATCGAGCCTAACCCGGTTCCTGTGAAGACAGCGCTCGGCTGGCGCGGCGCGATGTCATCTGAAGTTCGTTTGCCGCTGTGCGAGATGAGCGAAGCGAACCAGGCGCGCCTGCGCAAGACGCTCGGAGGAATTCGAGCGGAGCAAAATGACTCTCGAAACCCTCACCTCAATCCTCTCCCCTCAGCAGGGGAGAGGCGGCAGAAGCGTTCAAGCCAGTCGATCAGTCGCCTCTCCCTTCCGAAGGGAGAGGGTAGGGTGAGGGATTGCGTGACGATGAAGACCAGTCTCCCGTGCGCGTGTTGCTGATCGGCGCGGCTGGGCGCATGGGAAAAACTGTGCTCGATCTGGCGCAGAGCGATCGGGAAATCGAGATCGCCGCGCAATGCGATCTGGGCGATTCAATCGAACCGGCGATGAAAAATTGTGATGTGGCAATCGACTTCAGTCAGGCCGACAGCATCGATGAAATCTGCCGCGCCGCGTTCACAGCATGGCAAATCGCTCGTCATTGGAACGACCGGCCACTCTCAGCAGCAACGCAAAACCATTGAAGAGACAGCGCACTCGGTACCGATCGTTTTGGCATCGAATTTCAGCGTGGGAGTCAACGTGCTCTTTTGGCTGACGCAAAAAGCTGCCGAATTGCTCGGCTCGGATTTCAATCCTGAGATTGTCGAAACGCATCACAAAATGAAAAAAGATGCGCCGAGCGGGACAGCCAAAACGCTGGCTGAGATTTTGAAAGCGGTGCGAAACAGCGAAATACCGATTCAATCAATTCGCGAGGGTGATGTTGTCGGCGAGCATACCGTAATTTTCAGCGGACCCGGCGAATCGCTTGGAGCTAACGCATCGCGCAGCAAATCGCGGAATTTTTGCGCGAGGCGCATTACGCGCGGCGAAGTGGATTATCAACAAACCGCCGGGACTGTACTCGATGCAGGATGTGCTGGGGCTGTGAACCTGTAGCCGGGGTCGGTGACCCCGGCTGCCGCGATCACCGATCGCGGCTACAACGAATGAGAACCGCAGTCGCACTCGGCTCGAATATTGGCGATCGACTTGAGAATCTGCGCGCAGCGCGAAAGGCAATTTTCGATCTCGCAAATGTAAAGCCGCCGATTCTTTCCTCGGCGGTTTACGAGACTGAACCGGTCGGTTGCGAACCGGGAGCCGGAAAATTTTTGAATGCGGTCGTTGAATTTGAGTATGACGGCGATCCCGCGCGTTTGCTTGAGCAACTGATTCAGATCGAGGAAGCGTTAGGCCGCAAACGGGATCATCCACAGAACGTTTCGCGAATCATTGATGTCGATCTGCTCTATTGCGGCGAACAACGAATCAACGACGAACGATTGCAACTGCCGCATCCGCGGCTGCACTTAAGAGAGTTTGTCCTTCGACCGCTGGCCGATATCCGGCCGGACTTGATTGTTGCCAGGCCAGAAGAAAACTATCGGCGAATTGCTCGCTGAAGTTGAACAATCTGGCGAGTGATTCGATTCGCGACAGTGGTAGTTGCGAGACTTCAAAAGCGCGCAGAGCATGCGCAGTCAAAGCATCGTGCAAGACTTCGCAGCGCTATAACGCGTCAGCTTTGGAGTGCAGGCGCCTCGCACCGCTTTCTGCCGCAGCTTGCGTTCTGAAATGGGCAGCTGATCTTGCGAGCAAGCGCAATGAAAGATTTTCGCCAGATGAAGCAGCGCGGTGAGAAGATTACTGCGCTCACGGCGTACGATTATCCCACCGCGCGTTTGCTCGATGAGAGTGGCATCGACATCATCCTCGTGGGCGACTCCGTAGGCATGGTAGTTCTGGGTTATCAGGACACTACGGATGTAACACTGGACGAAATGTTGCATCACACGCGCGCGGCGGCGCGGGGGTCAAACAGGCGTTGCTCGTCGCGGATATGCCGATTCACACTTACGACACTCCGGCGCAAGCTGCGGAGACCGCCAGAAAATTTGTCGATGCCGGCGCGCAGGCGGTGAAGCTCGAAGGTGGTGTGAGTCATGTTGCGCAGATCGAGGCGATCACGCAGGCGGGAATACCGTTTATGGCGCACATCGGCATGCTGCCGCAAAGTGTGCGCGAGCAAGGCGGCTACCGAATCAAGGGCCGCACGCAATCGGAGGTCGAAGCATTGCTGGCGGACGCCCGTGCGGTGGAAGACGCCGGAGCATTTTCCGTGGTGCTCGAGATTGTCCTGGCCGATGTCGCTAAGCAGATCACTAATGCGATCGGCATCCCGACGATCGGGATCGGCTCGGGCGAGCATTGCGACGGACAAATTCTGGTCACGCACGATTTGATTGGATTGTTTCCGTGGTTCACCCCGAAATTTGTGTCGCCCGAAGCGCGTGTGGCGGAGGAAATACGCCGCGCTGCGCGTGCATTTATCGAGCGGACACGTGGAACTGCGGATGAAATCAGAGATGTCTCGACTTCGCTCGACATGACAAGCGAATGATCGAATGACGAATGCGAATCAGTCCGAATGATCGAATGACAAACGTTGAGTGGCCGCCGATTTAGATTCGTGATTCCTTCGTCCTTCGGCATTCGTGCTTCGTCATTGAAGTGTGATATGTTTGCAACCGCATGAGGGCTTCCGATTTCGACGAGCTCGACCGCTTCGAGACCGAAGGTCTGCTGACGGGTAGCAAGGAGCGCAACTGGCTCTGGCTCGGATTAATTGTGTCGCTGGCGATACATTTCGCGCTGTGCACTTATTTTTATCGCACGCGTTTCGCGTCTGCTGACGCGGTGTTCGCCCAAAACGAGCAGACGCCCACGTTCAAGGTGAAGCGCGTTCTTGATTCGAACCTGGACAAGAGCAGTGCCGATCAAATCAATCCGGCCGCGAAACCGAACCCTGACAACACCGACGTGCAATTGCCGGATGAGAAGAAATCATTCGACAAATTGCTGGAGGAAGTTCAGGCGAGCACAGCGCTGCCGGATGACATGCGCGACGTGTTGCCCGACCAACCGAAGGTGGAACAGCCGGACGTTAATTCTGTTCTGAACGAGATCGAACGTTCCACGGCGCAAACTCTTTCCAACGATCCAAACGCGGTGCATGAGCAATCTTTGCTGAACAACAGCTCGGTGTCCGGCCGTCCGCAGCCTGCTCTCAGCGGAACAGAGCTGGCCACCAGCACGGCGATCAAACGGCCAAACACTTTCACAAGCAAGCTGCCCGGCGATAGCGCTGGTCCGAACAAAGGACACGCACCGGGCTTCAGCGATTTGGACCAGTTGCTGGCGCAAAAAGGTCCGCTCGGGTCAGGCACAAAATTGCGTCTGCCGGACGATCAGATTTTCGAGTACGACAGCGACGTGCTGCAATCGAGCGCCATCGGTCAACTGCAAAAGCTGGGCACGCTCATTCAGCGCAATCCGAGAGCGACATTTTCCGTGGAAGGCTACACGGATTCATTCGGCACGTTTGAATACAATCTTGATCTGAGCCAGCGCCGGGCCGACAGCGTAAAGCGCTATCTGGTCGAGGCGATGGGAATCAATCCGGCGCAAATCCAGACGCGCGGATACGGTGCGACGAAATTCCGCGCGTCCGCGAACGGCTCAATCGAAGAGCAAAGTCCCAATCGCCGCGTCGAAGTCGTGGTGCGCACGACCGAAGGGTAGTCGTCGCGAAGGGCGTCTTCCAGACGCCATTGTTGAGCGGCGTGTCTGAGACGCCGCTGTGACTGCGCGCACAGCGTCGCGCCTACCAGTTTTTGATCCACTTTGGTAGCTGATCGGTTGCGGCTGGCAGTCCGTCCAGCAGTGCTCCACAAGATCAAATGTTGGATTGTAACCGCTGTTGCCGCTGGATCAGCTGCTTTGCACGTCGAATAGCCGTAGCTGTTGCCAAATGGATCGCGGATTGCAGTTACTGTATTCGTTGCATCGGCGGCGTACGAGCATGTTCGGCTTGAAAGCAAGTATGATCTTCGACGCCATGTACGGACTCGATTACCGTGTCTGGTGTTCCCGTCGAATGTCGCAGATGTCCGGAAAGTTCGCCGTACGTATAGCAGTGACGACGGCATCTTAGTAATTCGCTGCGGATCGAGTCGTCGAAGGATCGAGCCGTCAGTGTCATCGGCGTCGGATTACTGCTCGGATAAACTCCATTATCCGCCTTGTAGTTTTCGCACGCTGCCGACATGGCAGCGATTTCGGTTTCGGCCCGGGCGCGAGCGCCTTTCTTCCGCGCGTAGCCGACCGTGCTTAAAACCAATGCCCGCAAGAACAGTGATGATGCCAACGACGACGACTAGCTCAATGAGAGTGAAGGCGTTGTAGCGGCGCCGCGGCGAGCGCCGGTGCATTCGTCAGGCGTTCGCCGCGGCGAACGCCTCTACACGTTCTGGGGAAAACTTCTTTCGTCATTCGTTATTCGTGCATTCGTCATTTCGGCGAGCCGGTCACGTTTGTTGTTGCAAGCCGGTGATGATGCTGATGAGCGGCGTGAAGAGAGCAAGCACGATCGTGCCGACGATCACCGCCAGGAACACGATCATGATCGGTTCCAGCATCGACGTGAGCGCGGCCACAGCGTTGTCGACCTCGTCATCGTAGACGTCCGCGACCTTTAGAAGCATTTCGGGAAGTTTGCCGGTCTCTTCGCCCACATCGACCATGCTGACCACCATTGGCGGAAACATTTTGCTGGCTTCCAGCGGTTGCACGATCGATTCGCCTTCTTTCACGCTGTCGTGCACCCGCGCGATTGCGCGAGCGATGGCGGCATTGCCCGCGGTCTCACGCGTGATATTTAATGCCTGCAAAATCGGAACACCGCTCGTGACCAGTGTTCCCAGTGTGCGCGCGAAACGGGAGATTGCCGTTTTGCGATTCAAGTTGCCGAAGAGCGGCATGCGCAGTTTGAAATTATCAATCGCGAGTCGCCCTCGACGCGTGCGGCCGATGAAGTTGTAAATGACCACAATCGCGACGACGACTCCGAGCAAAACCAGGCCATGGTGCTGCATGAAGCCGCTAACGCCGAGAACGAACCGCGTCACAGGCGGCAGCGGTTTGTCGCCGAGCAGGTCGTGAAAAATTAGCTTCGAACCGCGGCACAATGAACACGAGGAGGAAACACATGATTCCCATCGCCATCGTCATCACGATGATCGGATAGACCATCGCCGAGAGCACCTTGTTCTTAATCTTGGCGGCTTTCTCCTGAAATTCGGAAAGCCGGGTAAGCACCAACTCGAGCACGCCGCCGACCTCGCCCGCTTTGACCATGTTGACGTACAGATCGTTGAAGATCTTCGGATGCAGCGCCAATGCGTCGGAAAACGTGCTGCCGCTCTGCACAGAGTCGGCGAGCTTGTCGATTGTATTTTTCATTACCTTGTCGCGTTCCTGGTTTGCCAGAACGTTTAAGCTTCTCAGCAGCGGCAAGCCGGAATCGATCAGCGTCGCCAGTTGGCGAGTAAAGATCATCAGGATTTTTGACTTAACCTTTTTGCGCTGGAAAAGAACGATGCCTTTTTCGCGCGCGGTTTCGTCACGCGCGCAGCCGTTGCTGCCCGTCGACGAGCTTCCTTGCCGTCGGAGCTGATTATGGCCTCCTCGATGACGCTGGTCGGGAAATAACCGGCCTGACGCAGTTGACTGATTGCCGCGTTGCTTGAAGCGGCTTCGAGTAATCCGGACGCTTCCTGTCCCCGGGCGTCGAGAGCTACGTAGTTGAAGCGTGCCATGGGGGCGTATTCTAATTAGGTCGAGCGGTTTATGTCGAGCATCACTGCCTCGTCGATGTCTTCACGTATATCTCAGCACTTCTTCGATCGTCGTGTCGCCTGCAAAGATGCTGCGCAAGCCGTCCTGGCGCAGCGTAATCATTCCAAGCTCGATCGCCTTTTGTTTGATCGTCACGGTCGGCGCGCGTTCGTTGATCAATTCACGGATTGGATCCGTGATTTTCAGAAGCTCGTAAATTCCTTTCCGTCCTTTGTAGCCGGTGTTGTTACACGCGTCGCAACCTTTGCCGTAGAAGAATTGTTTCTCGCCAAGGTCGCGGCGCGAGATGCCGAGTTCAGCCAGTAAAGAGTCATTCGGCTGGTACGGCGCGCGGCAATGACGACAGATGCTGCGCAACAACCGCTGACCGAGCACGGCTTCCAGCGTTGACGAAATAAGGAACGGTTCCACGCCCATATCGATCAAGCGCGTAATCGCACCCGGCGCATCGTTCGTGTGCAGTGTCGTGAAAACCAGATGTCCGGTGAGCGACGCCTGAATGGCAATTTGCGCCGTCTCGAGATCGCGCGTCTCGCCAACCATGATGCGGTCGGGGTCCTGGCGCAGGAAGTGCCGCAACACGCGCGCAAAGGTTAAGCCGATCGCTTCGTTCACCGGCACCTGAACGATGCCTTCCAGATCGTATTCGACCGGCTCCTCCGCGGTGATCAGCTTCGAATCGATTGTGTTGATCTTGCGCAAACAGGAGTAAAGCGTGGTCGTTTTTCCCGAGCCGGTCGGCCCGGTGGCGATGAAAATGCCGTTCGGTCGCTCGATCATTTCGAGCAGAAAATTGTAGATGTAATCGGGCATGCCGAGCGCTTCGAGATCCAGATTGACGATGCTGCGATCCAGCACGCGCAGCACGAGGCTTTCGCCGAATTGCGTCGGCAAGGTTGAAACTCGCAGATCAACACTGCGCCCCGCGATGTGCTTTTGAATCCGGCCATCCTGCGGCAGCCGTCTCTCGGCGATGTTCATGTTCGCCATGACTTTCACGCGCGAAATCACCGGCAGCGCGAGATGCCGCGGCGGCGGCGACATTTCGTAAAGCGCGCCATCGACGCGATAGCGGATTTTGAATTCGTTTTCGAACGGCTCGAAGTGAATGTCGCTCGCGCGGTCCTGGATCGCCTGATAAAGAATGAGATCGACAAAACGGATGATCGGCGTCGCGTTCGCCTCCGCTTCAACCGCAGCCTCGCCGTCAGTCTCGCGCAATTGCAGCGCTTCACCGGCTTCGCCGAGCTGCTTGAGCACTTCCTCCATGCTCGTCGTGTCGGTGCCGTAATACTGCTTGATCAGCTCCTCGATTTGCTCAGGCGGCGAGACCACTACCTGAATGTCTTTGCCGAGTGCGAAACGCAGGTCCTCGGCAACATGCAGATCAAACGGATCGACCAGCGCCACCCGCAGCGTCGGTTTCGCTCATGTCAATCGGCAGCGCACCGTGCAACCGCGCCAGTCCGCTGGGAATGAGACGCAAAATCTCCGGCGCAATTTCGCGCTGGCTCAGATCGAGGAATTCAGTGCCAAGGCCATTGGCAATCGTTTCATAAAAGCTCGGCTCATCGATGAAGCCGCCATCGATCATCGCCTGCGCGACGGTTTTGCCGTTCAACTCCACTTCGCTCAACACGTCATCCGCCTGCGAAGGTTGCAGCACACGCTGCTCGACAAAGAATTCGGCGAGTTGTTTTTCAGTCATTTAACGATGTCAACGATCTAACGATTGAACGGCTTCAGCTCACGTCGCCGACGGTGATGGAGATGACCTCTTCGGCAGAAGTCAGACCGGACAGCACCTTGCGCACGCCGTCTTCGCGTAATGTTCGCATGCCCAGTTCGCGGGCTCGTTGCCGCAGGATAAAGGTCGAGGTGCGCTTGTTGATCATGTGGCGCACTTCATCGTCGATGACAAAAATTTCGAATATGCCCATTCGGCCCTTGTAGCCGATCTGACGGCACAGCTCGCAGCCGACCGGCCTCATGACCTGCGCGTCCGAGAGCTGTCCAGGCTCAATTCCAGCGCGCGCAACTCGGTGTCCGTAAGTTCGCCCGGTTGTTTGCAGTTGCTACACAAACGACGGACCAGCCTTTGCGCCATCACCGCGCGGACCGAAGACGCGACGAGAAACGGCTGCACGCCGAGATCGATCAAACGCGCGACAGCCGAAGGCGCGTCATTGGTGTGCAGCGTGCTGAAAACAAGATGGCCGGTGAGACTCGCGTTGGTTGCGATGCTCGCAGTCTCGAGATCGCGAATCTCGCCGATCATGATGATGTTCGGCGCCTGGCGCAGGATGGAACGCAACGCAGCCGGAAACGTCATGCCGATTTCCGTGTTCACCTGCACCTGATTGATGCCGGTCATCTGGTATTCGATCGGTTCTTCGACGGTGATGATTTTGCGGTCCGGTTTGTTGATGTAATTGAGACAGGCGTAAAGCGTGGTCGTTTTCCCGGAGCCGGTCGGTCCGGTCACCAGGAGAATTCCATCCGCGAGCCTCATCAGACGCTCGAACGTTTCCTGGTCGTCGGAGAGAAATCCAAGCTCCGGCAAACCGAGCTTCAGGCTCGACTTATCCAGGATGCGCAAAACCATGCTCTCCCCATGATTAGTGGGCATCGTCGAGACGCGAAGGTCGATAGGTTTCTTTTGATTCTTACCTGAATCCGTCCGTCCTGCGGCAGGCGTTTCTCCGCGATACTCATCGATCCGGTCATGATCTTGAGCCGGCTGATAATGGCTGATTGCAGACGCTTCGGCGGCGATTGCATTTCCTGCAGCACGCCGTCGATCGCGAAATCGGACGCGAAATTTTTTGTCCATCGGTTCGAGGTGAATGTCACTCGCGCCGGCGCGGTGCGCCTCGATCAGTAACATCGACACGAGCCGGACAATCGGCGCGTCTGCTTCATCGATTGGGCTCGCTTCCGTCCCATCGCCAATTTCCAAACCAAGATCGATGTCCTCGCCAAGTTCCTTTTGCAGGACGTCCGCCGCTTCATCGGCCGTGCCGTAATATTTGATCAACGCTTCGCGAATTTTTTCGGACTCGTGCAAACCAGTTCCAGCTCGCGTTGCAGCAGAAAACCCAAACTGTCGATGGTATCGATGTCTAACGGGTTGCCGACTGCGACCACGAGCCCGCTTTCGCCAAACGCGACCGGGATCACTTTGAACCGCCGCGCGTCTTCGCCCCGGATCTCGTTGATGACCTGTGGCGGAATGATCATCGTGGAGATGTCGATCCAATCCATGTGCGCTTGCGCAGCGAGCGTGCGCGAGACGTCCACCTCCGACAGAGCGCCGTCGTTAATCAAAACATCGAGCACGCCGGGCTCGCCGTTCAGACGCGAGCGCGCGCTATCGATTTGCTTGCGGGTGAGGAGCCCTCCCTCCTGGAGAACTCCGAGCACATAATCTTCGTTGTGTTGCACCTGGGGAAAACGCTGCGCCCAGTTTAGCGTAAACCGGCTTTATTTCCAGCAGCGGCGGCAGAAACATCGCGCTGAGAGACCGGAGCCTGCTAATGAAGACCGTTGAATCAACCAGCCGTGAGCCTCACCCTGAAGACCCGCGAAATATAGGAATCGCGAGTTATCTCTGGAGCGGTGGCTGAGTTGCATCCGCATCGCCTGATTGGGTCCGTTCCCTTTAGCGTCGCCCCTTTTAATTCGCCTGGATCTGGTCGATGATGCTGTGCGTCCCGTCAGTGGACAGTTTCCGATTATTCACGAAAGCGCGGCCAATCGCGACGACCAGAAAGCGTTTTGTTGCGCGCGAATGAAAGGTTGACCGCGTTTCTCGAACTCGAATCAGTGATCCATCGACCGCCACCTATCAGCGACCGTCGGAAACTTGATAACTTTCTCTTCGAGATCGGCCTCAGCTTCGCATTTCGCGACGAATGACTCGATAGCTTCGTAGATTACATCGGCGACCCCCACACCGTTTCGCTTTGCTATCTTGCTAAGCCGTCGCAACCTCGCTGGTCAAACCCATCGAGCGGCCAGCATCCTTCAAGAATAAAGGACGTAACATTGCTAGGTCGGGTTTTTGGCGCGGTTTTCATGCCGGCGTTTTCCGCTGCTTTCTGCGCGCGCGCAAGAAACGTCTGCCAAACAATTGCGTGACCTTACATGTGACTCAAATTTGCTGGCGCATCAGCATTTCACACAGCGGCGGCTTTCGATTCGCCTCAATACGGCGACTCGTAGACGTAAGTTCCTTCTGCGATCGACGAATCGGCCAATCCCGGTTTGTACGCAATCGCTTTTAACGTCTTTTCCCGCGGCCCGACCCTGAACGAGACTTTCCCGCTCGCCGCTTCTATTTGCGTGCCGTTACCTGACAATCCGCCAGTCGGTGTAGAACCGTCGAGCGTGTAGCGCAAATAAGCCCCGCTGTCTTCGTCGCTATCCTGACCGTGACGGATGTCGTGGCATGCGTTGCGTCTGAGGGAGTCAGTGTAGGCTTCGCGCACTGCGTGCCCTGTCGTGCCTGCGCAACCTTGTAGAATGGTCACCGCGATGATCGCGGCTAGTACTGCGAACGAAAGGTTAATTTTCTCCTTAATAAAATCGTTTTTAGCGGGGAGCGCCGAGGTAAAGGAGCCTACGGGGCTCGAACCCGCAACCTCCGCCGTGACAGGGCGGCGCTCTAACCAATTGAGCTAAGGCTCCCGACGAGAAGCGAACGTTAACGGCCTGGCGGTTTACTGCAACTCACGCGAGCAGTCCAGCCTCGCGGAATTTGCGATTCGTCGGGAAATTCCGAGTTCCAAAATCCAAATTCCAAAGAATCTCCAATGCGCCAACAGGGTGTTCGCGGGTTTGAATGTTGAGTCTTTTCAGATCGGATTTCCCTGATGATTGGAGCTTGGAAATTGGACTTTTCCGCGACGTTTACCGTCGCGGTTGGTTGAACATTTTGGAGATGCGTGGCGTCGAACATTGCGAACACGCCTGATGACGGTATAGTTAACTCGGTTCGGCGGATTGACCCAAACCAAATGAGCGACGAGCGCAGTGAGGGATTGCAGGGAGGGGAAGGAGACCCCGGTCGGGAAAATCTCCTCGATTCATTCGATCAACTGATCGGATCACTGCCGCCGGGCGATCCAGTTCGGCGTGAATTGTTGCAGCTGCGCCCGCAGATTCTCGATCAGCAGGAGACGATGATTGAGGCGCGCCGGATGATTGAGAAGCTTGAGGAAGTCGTCAAAAAGTGACTTCGCCCGCAAACCGGATCGGCACGTTTCTCGGCGCCACTTCGAAGGAGACAGCGCACATCGTGGTGGGCGGCGCCGATTATTATTGCAATGTCGATCCGCGCATACCGCTGTCGAGGTTGAAAAAGGGACACGCGTTTTGGTCAACGAAGCGTTCGTCATTGTCGGCGATCTGGGATTCGAGACCGCCGGCCCGGTAACAAAAATCACCGAGGTAATCGGCAAAGACAGATTGCGCGTGGGCTCGGAGCACGGGTTGCATTCGATGGTGCTGCAGCGCTCCTCAGAACTTGTCCACTCCAACTTGAAATCGGGCGACGAAGTCCGCGTTGATTCCAATTACCGCATGGCGTTGGAGATGCTCTCGAGCACCAAATCGGACGAATACTACCTCGACACCGTGCCGGAGTTGCCGTGGGAAAAAGTCGGCGGCCAGGAAACGGCGCTGCAAGCAATCAAGGACGCGATCGAGTTGCCACTCTTGCATCCTGACCTTTTCAGTAAATTTCAACACGCTACGCCGAAAGGTTTTCTGCTTTACGGCCCGCCGGGCTGCGGCAAGACGCTCATCGGCAAGGCGACTGCATTCAATTTGACGAAGCAACTCGGCGCAAAAACCGGGACTGAGATGCGCGAATATTTCATGCACGTGAAAGGTCCCGAGATCCTCAACATGTGGGTAGGCGAATCGGAACGAATGGTGCGCGAGATTTTTGCCACCGCGCGCGAGAAACGAAAAGAAGATTTCATGCCGTTCCTTTTTATCGATGAAGCCGAATCGATCCTCGGCACACGACGCGCATCGCGACACTCGAACATTCTTTCCACGCTGGTGCCGATGTTCTGCTCGGAGATGGACGGAATCGATTCGCTCAATGACGTCGTGATCATTCTCGCTTCGAACCGCGCGGATCTGATCGATCCCGCAATTTTGCGTCCGGGCCGGATCGACCGAAAAATTAAAATCAATCGTCCTGACAAGGAAGGCACGCGCGAAATTTACCGCATCTATCTCACCGACAATCTGCCATACGATGGCGTGCTCGCGAAGGAGGCTGATGGAATCGGCGCGTCCATCGAACGCTTGATCGAGCGGTTTGTTGACTGGCAATTTACCCGCCGTGATGAAAATAAATTTTTGGAAGTGACCCTGCGCAGCGGTCGCAAAGAAACGCTTTACCGCAGCGATCTCATCAGCGGCGCGATCATCGCCTCGATCGTGGAGCGCGCGAAAGCGATCGCGATTAAACGGGCCATCGGAACTCAACAGGACCAGGGAATTCGGGAAACCGACCTGCAACTCGCCTTCAACGCGGAATACGCGGAGAACGACATTTTCCCGGCCACCGACATTACCGAGGATTGGCTCAAGCTGATCGATTACGATCCGGAAAACGTCGTGAAGATTTCACCGGTTAGGCCAGTGTCGGACGCCCGCGTGCGCGCAACGTCGGTGATCTAATGCGCGTGGAATGACGGTGATTCCAGACTGTAGGGAAGCTGACAGCTTCCCGCGTATATGGCCGAACCCCGCGGTTATCAGCAATCCGCCTGCCTTGGGAGAACTCGATTATATATTTTGTGACCATCTGCGTGAAAGATCGACGGCAAGAGTCGTTGCACGACGAGCAGAGTAGGGCTAACAATGAGACGCGTCTTTGGGCTGGAGACGGATGCGGCATCACGCTGTCTGGTGCGGAGACGGTGGATGTCGTGGCCGAATCGATCGAGTTGGTGCGCCGTTACACCGATCACGGCGCGCTGATGAAATGGGATTATGACCTCGAAGATCCGCACCTCGACGCCCGCGGATTTCGCGCCCGGGAATTACTTCAGGACACCGACGAATCGGCTTACTACGAGATCGACAAACGTCGCCCACTTAGCTTCGAGGAAATAAAAAGCGACCTTGTGCTTTCAAACGGCGCGCGGTTCTACAACGATCACGCGCACCCGGAATATTCGACGCCAGAGTGCACAACTCTCCAGCAGATCGCCGCCCAGGATAAAGCCGGCGAGCGCATCCTCGCAGAATGCGCACGCCGCCGAAATCTAAAATTACCGCCCGGCTACGAGGTCCGCCTTTACAAGAACAACACCGATTTTGCCGGCCACAGCTACGGTTGCCATGACAATTACCTGATGACCCGCGATATCCCGTGGGATCGGATCGTCGCCGGCATCCTGCCGTTTCTTGTCACTCGCCAGATTTTCTCCGGCGCGGGGAAAATGGGGATTGAGGGCGAGAGCAGCCAGGGGATCCGGGAATCTATCAGATTTCGCAACGCGCCGATTTTTTCAGCGTGGTGGTGAGCATCGACACGATGAATCGTCGTCCGCTGATCAACACGCGCGATGAGCCGCATGTGGACGCGAGTCGCTACCGCCGGTTTCACGTGATCCTGGGCGATTCCAACATGAGCGAATGGGCCACAGCGATGAAGATTGGGACCACCGCGCTGGTTCTGGATCTGATCGAGCGTGGGGAAGCGCCACAGCTGGAAATTGCGCAACCGGTTGACACCAACAAATCGATTAGTCGCGATCAAACTTACGATTGGATCATCGAATTGAAGGACGGCCGCAAAATTTCTGCGATTGATGTGCAACGAATTTATTTGCGCGCTGCCAGCAAGCTGTGGCGCAATCCGCCAGACGACGAGCACGCATGGATTTTGTGCGAATGGGAAAATGTGCTGAACGATCTCGAACGCGACCCGATGTCAACGCGAGATCGCGTCGATTGGTCCGCCAAAAATTCCTGCTCGATGCGTTGCAGCAGGACGAGAAACTTTCCTGGAGCGATCCCTGGCTGCAATCGATCGACCTCGAGTATCACAATCTCGATCTCGACCGCGGGTTGTACTACGAATTGGTTCGCAAAGGTCTGATGCGCCGCGTCACCACTGAGGACGAAATCAAGGCTGCAATCTTTAATCCGCCGGAAACCACGCGCGCGTTTTTCCGCGGCCGCGCGGTGGCGCGTTTCAACGACGAGATCTCGTCCATTCAATGGGACGAAATCGTCTTTCAAAGGGCGCCTACTCACACCGCGTCGCCCTGCCCGAAGCCGCGATGGACGCTCGCCTCGACGCGCTCAATCACGCCGCGCGCAACGGCAAAGATTTCCCGGAGTTCATGAGCGCGCGTCGCACAGATCGGTTGATGTAGCCTCTGTCAATCGGCAATCGACAATCGGAAATCGAAAATCTCGTCACTCCCATTCGATCGTGCTCGGCGGTTTACTCGAGATATCGTAAACGACGCGATTAACGCCTTTGACTTCGTTGCAGATGCGGTTGGAAATGCGCGCGAGCAATTCGTAAGGGATACGCACCCAGTCGGCGGTCATGCCGTCCTGGCTTTCGACGATCCGCAGCGCGATCGTGTTTTCATAAGTGCGCTGGTCGCCCATGACGCCGACGGATTGCACCGGGAGCAAGACGGCGAATGATTGCCAGACTTTGTAATACCAGTCGGCGGCTTCCATTTCGCTTTGCACGATCGTGTCCGCCTCGCGCAGGATCGACAATCGCTCGGGCGTGACCTCTCCCAGAATGCGAACGGCGAGGCCCGGCCCGGGAATGGCTGCCGATAGACGATCTCTTTCGGCAAACCAAGTTGCAAGCCCGCCTGGCGCACTTCGTCTTTGAACAATTGCCGCACCGGTTCGACCAGCTCGAAATGCATTTTCTCTGGCAACCCGCCGACGTTGTGATGCGCTCTTGATGACCTGCGCGGGATTCCCCTCGATGGACACGCTCTCTATCACATCTGGATACAGCGTTCCTTGTGCGAGAAAGCGGAACTTGTGATCGGAAACCGGCGATCCGTCGTCAGTTTTTGCAAGATCGACGATTGCGTCTTCGAACACGCGGATGAACTCATTGCCCGATGATTTTGCGTTTCTCCTCCGGATCAGTGACGCCGCGCAGTTTCGACAGAAATCGCTCCGACGCGTCGACGTATTTGAGTTTGATGTGGAAATTTTCGCCGAAAACACGCTGCACGATTTCTTCCTCGCGCGCGCGCAGCAGACCGTTGTTCACGAAAATGCACGTGAGCTGATCGCCGATAGCTTTGTGCAGAAGCGCGGCCGTCACTGACGAATCGACGCCGCCGCTCAAACCGAGCACGACCTTGTCGTCGCCGACTTGCTTACGGACGCGCGCGCAAGCTTCTTCGATGAACGAGCCCATCGTCCAGTCCATCGCGCAGTGGCAAATGTGATAGACGAAATTTTGCAGGATCTCTTTGCCTCGCGGTGTGTGCGCGACTTCGGGATGAAATTGCAGGCCGTAAAGTTTGCGTTGCGGATCCTCGACGGCGGCGAAATCGCAACCGTCGGTTGTTCCGACAACGCGAAAACCTTTCGGCAACGCCGTTACTTCGTCGCCGTGGCTGTTCCAAACATCGAGCTGATTGCCCAATCCATCGAAGAGTTCCGATCGTTCCGCCATGTGCAGCATGCCGGCGCCATACTCACGGCGCCCGGTGAAAACGACGCGGCCGTCAAGATGATGCGCCATCAGCATCAGCCCGTAACAAATTCCCAATATTGGAATACCTAACGAAAAGATTCCCGGATCGACTTGCGGCGCGCCTTTGTCGTAAACGCTGGCCGGCCCGCCCGAAAGGATCAGCCCTTTGGGTTGCATTGCCGCGATTTCAGCGGCCGGTGTGTCGAAGCGAATGATCTCCGAATACACCTGGCATTCCCGGATCCGGCGCGCGATGACCTGCGTGTACTGCGAGCCGAAATCGAGGATGAGAATTTTCGAGTGCGTTGGGCGTTCTGAGGTCTTCACACTCTACGGATGCGTTTGCGGCACGCTATGCTCCGCCGCTGGGTCGTCGGGTGCCCGTTCCATTGGCCCAAGCGTTCCCTGACCGGTGACGCCGCGCCCGAACTGCTCTTGCACTTCCTGCCCGCTGCGTTGTTCGATCGGGTCCGCGCAGCCGCTCAACGCCAGCAATGCGATTGCGAGCGGAATCGAAAGGGGCCTCATCTGCTTATTTTATGAAGCGCCGATTTCATTGCAAGAAGGTTGAAGAGGTGAAGCAGGGTCATTGTCATTCTGAGCGAAGCGAAGCGATCTCGATGGTCCACGCGATAGCTGCCGAAAATAATCACGAGATGTCTTCGCTTCGCTCAGAATGACAGTTTAGCGCTTTGCTAACGCTTTAACGACGATGATCGACCCCGATCTTTTACTCCAAGGCTACCGGCTCGGTGTTTTTCCGATGGCCATGAACGACGACTCGATCGAGTGGTTTTCGCCCGATCCGCGCGCCGTCCTGCCGCTGGAGGATTTTCATGTGCCACATGCATTGCGCCGTCTCGCGCGCAGGAAACCCTTTGAAATTACCATCGACAAGGCGTTTTCGGCAGTAATCCAAGCGTGCGCGGAACGCGAAAATACCTGGATCAATCGCGACATCATCGACAGCTACACGCGATTGCATGAGCTCGGTCACGCTCATTCAGTCGAGGCTTGGAAAGAAAACAAGCTCGCCGGCGGCCTTTACGGTGTCGCAGTCGGCGGCGCGTTCTTTGGCGAATCAATGTTTCATCGCGTGACCGATGCGTCCAAGATTGCGCTCGTGGCGCTCGTGGAACATTTGCGCGCGCGCAAGTTCGTCCTGCTCGACACGCAATGGCTCACGCCGCATCTGCAACAGTTTGGCGGGATCCAAATTTCGCGGAGCCATTATCTGCGCCTGTTGCGGAGAGCGGTCGATTTGCCGCGGAGATTTCTGTAGCGCGTTTCGAGTGTTTGCCTGTAGCCACCGGCCTGCGGCCGGTCGCAGATTCTGGTAGGGCGGGTAGTCCTCTGCCCGCCGCTTACGGCCACCGGACGGCGCTCACGGAGTGACGCGCCCTACCAGCGAGAGCGGCCCACAGGGCCGTGGCTACAGATTGATAGTGCAGGAATCTGACCGATATTACGGGTTCAAATGGTTGCTTGGATTTTAAAGAAAATTTTAGGGTCGAAAAATCAGCGCGAGCTCAAGCGTCTGATGCCGACTGTTCGCCGGATCAACGAGTTCGACGAGCAGTTCAAGAGCTTGTCGGACGACGAGTTGCGGGCAAAAACTGCGAGCTGGAAGGAAGAGTTCTCGAAGATTCCGGACCTGCAAGAGCAGTGGAAAAAGCTGGATGAAATCTTGCCGGAAGCATTTGCGGTGGTGAAAAACGCCGCGCGCCGGCTCAAGGATCGGGGACACAGCTTCACGGTGTGCGATCAGCCGATGGTCTGGGACATGGTGCACTTCGACGTGCAGTTGCTCGGCGGTATCGTTTTGCACAGGGGCCGAATCGCGGAAATGGCGACCGGCGAAGGCAAAACTTTGGTCGCAACGTTGCCGCTTTACCTGAACGCGCTCACTGGCCGCGGCGCGCACCTGGTGACGGTAAACGATTACCTGGCCCGGCGCGACGCGGAATGGATGGGGCAACTTTACAGTTTCCTCGGGCTAACGGTTGGCTGCATTCAACACGATCAGGAACCCGATCGTGCGTCGCGAGCAGTACGCGATGGACATCACGTACGGCACGAACAGCGAGTTCGGCTTCGATTATCTGCGCGACAACGGCATGGCCACGACGCGCGAACAACAGGTCCAGCGCGGCTATTACTATGCGATCGTCGATGAAGTCGATTCCATTCTCATCGACGAAGCGCGGACGCCGCTCATCATCAGCGGTCCGGCGACGATTTCCACTCATCAATACGACAAATGGAAGCCGCTGATCGAGCAGTTGGTGCGGAAGCAAAACATGCTTTGCAACCGCGTAGCGAGCGAAGCGATCGAGAAATTTGAGCAGGGCGAGGTCGAGACGGGCGGTCGTCTCATGTTCAAGGTGAAACTCGGTCAGCCGCGCAATAAGCAGCTTTTGCGCATGATGGAAGACCCTGACAAGCGCCGCGCCATCGATAAAGCTGAGCTTTCCTTTTTCCAGGACACGCGCAAAGAAGAACTGTTTGCGCTCAAGGAAGAATTGTTCTTCACCATAGACGAGAAATCGAACGAATCCGATCTCTCGGAGCAGGGCCGCAGCTTTCTCAATCCCGATGATCCAAACGCATTTGTTTTGCCGGATCTAATTAACGAATTCACCGAGATCGATCTCGACGAGACGCTTTCGCCCGAGGAGAAAGACAAGAGAAAAGCCGAGCGCCAGCAACACTGCGACGCGCAGGCCGAGCGCATCCACAACATCTCGCAGCTACTTCGCGCCTACTGCTTGTTCGAGAAAGACGTCCAGTATGTCATCGAAGATAACAAGGTCGTGATTGTCGACGAATTCACCGGACGCAAAATGCCGGGCCGCCGGTGGAGCGATGGATTGCATCAGGCGGTCGAAGCGAAGGAAGGCGTGCAGATCGATCGCGAGACGCAAACCTTGGCGACGATCACGATTCAAAATTATTTCCGGCTTTATCAGAAGCTGGCGGGAATGACCGGCACGGCCGAAACCGAAGCGGCCGAGTTTCACGACATTTACAAGCTCGACGTGAACATGATTCCGACGAACCGGCCGGTGCGGCGCACGGATAACAACGATCGCATCTACAAAACGCGTCGCGAAAAATACAACGCCGTCATCAAGGAGATCAAAGAAGCTCATGCGAAAAGTCAGCCTGTCCTGGTCGGCAGTGTGAGCGTGGAAGCCTCCGAGTTGCTCAGCCGAATGCTGAAGCGCGAGAAGATTCCGCACAACGTTTTGAACGCAAAGTTCCACATGCAGGAAGCCGAGATCGTGGCGCGCGCCGGACAACCAGGCACGGTCACGATTTCAACCAACATGGCTGGGCGCGGCACCGACATTAAGCTTGGGCCGGGCGTCATAGAAGTCGGTGGACTGATGGTCGTCGGCACCGAGCGGCATGAAGCGCGCCGAATCGATCGGCAATTACGTGGACGCTGCGCGCGCCAGGGCGACCCGGGCGCATCACGGTTTTACGTGAGTTTTGAAGACGATCTGATGCGGAACTTCGGCGCCGCCGATCGCATGACAAAAATCATGGAACGCTTCGGGCTTGAGGAAGGTCAGGAGCTTGAGCATCGGTGGCTGAATAAATCCGTTGAGACAGCGCAGAAACGCGTCGAGCAACGCAACTATCTCGTCCGAAAACGGACACTCGATTTCGACGACGTCATGAACATGCAGCGCGAGGTCGTTTACACCTGGCGCAACGAAGTCATCGATTCCGAGGAACCGCGCACGCACATCTACGAAGTGATCGATGAAGCCGTGCCGGCAAAAGTGAAAGAATATCTCGATAGGCGGATGAACCGAATTACACGGGTCTCATCCACTGGGTAAACACGACGTTTCCGCTCGGGCTGACCAAGGAGAAAGCGGAATTCGAAACGCGCAACGTCGAAGAAAACGCGCAGTTCCTGATCGAAAAGATCAAGAACGCTTACGAGCGCAAATCGAGTCACGAAGAGCCGACTGCCGTCAAAAGCCTGGAGCGTTACATCATTCTGAACGCGATCGATCGCCTGTGGCAGGAGCATCTTTACGCCATGGACGCGTTGCGCGAGGGCGTTTATCTCCGCGGCTACGCGCAAAAGGATCCGCTCATCGAATACAAGACCGAGGCATACGACATGTTCGTCGAATTAATGGCGAACATTAAGAATGAAGTCCTGAACAATCTGTTCCGCAGCACTTCGAATCTGCAGGCGTTCGAGAATTTCCTCGCAACGTTGCCGCAGTTCCTCCTGCGCGAAGAAGGGCCAACCGCGCCAACGGCAACTGCCGACGCGCGCATGCGTCAGCCAGTCGGCGCGATGGCCGCAGTGGGTGGAGACGGCGACGGCGATGGCGACGGCGGAGTATCGATCGATCTTCCGATTCGGCGTTCATTGCCGAAGGTCGGTCGCAACGAACCTTGCCCCTGCGGCAGCGGAAAAAATATAAGAACTGCTGCGGCCGCGTCGGCGTAACGGAGCGCTCGGCCAAGGCCTACAGCTTCAGCAAGTCGCTGAGTCGTTTTAGGTCAGTCACCGGCGCTTTGCAGGTAAAATTCTCGCATACGTACGCGGCTGGTTTTCCTTCAACCAGCGACATCGCACGGACCGCCTCATTTCTTTCGCCGAGATACTTCTGCCCTTCATTCGCATCGGCCAGAATTACAATTGTGTTTGGGAGAAAATGGCGATGAACTTCTTTGAGTAATGCTTTGGTTTCCGGCGAATCCTTCTTCCCCGCGATCACGATCTGGCGCGGCTTGCCTAACGAGTTCTCGACGGCGACGAGCATCTGCGGCATACCGCTGGGGAACTGCAAAAGTATCGTCGCAAATGCATCGATCGTCTTTTTCGCGCGTTCAGCCATCTTCGGGTCGTCATAGATCTGCGATAACCGCAGAAGATTCAGCGCCGCGATAGAACTCGCAGCAGGCTCGGCACCGTCATTATCGTCTTTCATCCGGACGAACACGCTCTCATCCTGGCCGCTATTGCTGAAGTAACCGCCGTTCTTCTCGTCGAAGAACAGGCGGTCCTGTGTCTCCTGCAACTCGGATCGCGAACTTCAGCCATTCGACATCGAATGATGCCTCGTAAAGATCGAGAAGACCCTGGATCACCAACGCGTAATCGTCAGCGAACCCTTCGATATCGCTTCGGCCCTCGCGGTAACTGCGATAGAGCAATCTTGCTCGTTGCTTCATAGAGATTTGTCCGCAGAAATTTCGCGGCGCGCGTCGCGATTTCCAGATAACGCGGGTCATCGAGTACTTGCGCGGCGCGCGCGTAGGCGGAGATCATCAGGCCGTTCCACGCAGCGATGATTTTGTCATCGAGATGAGGGCGCGGCCGTTGCGCTCGGATCGCAAACAATTTCTCGCGCGATTGCGCGAGCACCTTCGCAATCTCCGCTTCGCTTTTCTTAAAATGCCGAGCGGTCTCGGCGATCGTGTGGCGCTCGATTAAAATGTTTTTCCGCGGAATTCATCGTGCGGATCGCTTCCTTCCGGCGCGTTGCCGTGCGCTTGAACGCCGTAATGGAAATCGAAAATCTCGGCCGAATCTCCGAGCGCATCATCGATCTCTTTTTTCGTCCAAACATAGAATGCGCCTTCGGCGGTCTTCTATGGCCGGGATCATCGATTCCTACAACGGGGCTGTCGGCGTCCTCGGCTGAGAAAAAGCCGCCTTCTTTCGACGTCATGTCGCGAGCGACGTAATCGAGGATGTCGCGCGCGACTGATTCGTATTGCTTATCTTTTGTGATTTGGAACGCGTCGAGATAGGCGACGGCGAGCTGCGCCTGGTCGTAAAGCATTTTCTCGAAGTGCGGCACGTGCCAGTAACGATCAACCGAGTAACGATGAAACCCGCCGCCGATGTGATCGTGCATTCCGCCCGCAGCCATTTTGCGCAGCGTGAACAGCGCCATGTCGAGAGCGTGTTTGCCGGAATCGCTCTTGGGATCGCGTGCGTAGAATCGCGTGAGGAAATTGAGCGTGACTGGCCGCGGAAATTTCGGCGCATTGCCGAATCCGCCTTCCTTCGGGTCATAACTGCGATCGATCTGACGGTAGGCAGCATCTGCAACTGAGCCGTCGATTTTCCCTTCACCCGGTGCGGCTGATTGAGACTCGCGGAGCGCCTCAACGATCTTACTCCCCTGCTCCACAATTTTATCGTGATCTTCCTTCCAGGCTGTTGCGATCCGCTCCAGCACTTTTTGAAAGCTGGCTGACCATATCGCTCCTCCGGCGGAAAATACGTTCCGCCAACAAACGGCTTCAGGTCCGGCGTCAACCAAACACTCATCGGCCAGCCGCCGCCGCCTGTCGTCGCTTGAACAAAGGTCATGTAAACGCGGTCAACATCGGGACGCTCTTCCCGGTCCACTTTGATGTTCACGAACTCGCGATTCATGATCGCGGCTACTTCTTCGTTCTCGAATGATTCATGCGCCATGACATGGCACCAGTGACAGGTGGAATAGCCGACCGAGAGAAAGATCGGTTTGTTCTCCCGGCGCGCCTTCGCGAACGCTTCTTCGCCCCACGGATACCAATCCACCGGATTATGCGCGTGCTGGAGAAGGTATGGCGACTTCTCATGCGCTAGCCGGTTCGTGTGCTCGCTCATTTTTGTAGCGGCGCTCTCTGAGCGGCGGGCATCCACCGATGTCGGGCCAGCATCGTTATGATTTGCTGTCACCAACCAAACTAACGCCAGAATGCCAAAGCGGAAGCGAGTTATCATGCTGCGCGACACAGCTTGCAATCGCGGAACGATTAAACCGAGCGAATCCGATGTAACGGTTGTAACGATCGTAACGAATCACGCTCCTTTCGTCATTTGTCGTTGATTTGTCATCGGTCACTCGGCATTCGTCATTCGGTGGACACGACACATCTCATTCTTCTTTTCCTCGCCATCGGAGTAATCGCATTACTTTACTCGTCGGTCGGTCATGCCGGTGCGTCAGGTTACATCGCAACGATGACGTTGTTTGGAATCGCGCCCATCGTCATTCGTCCAACTGCGCTTGTGCTTAACATTTTGGTCGCGTCCATCGGCACGTTCCAGTTTTGGCGCGCCGGGTATTTCTCGTGGAAATTGTTTTGGCCGTTCGCGCTGCTCTCCATTCCGGCAGCGTATCTCGGTGGTTATTTGCAGCCATCTGCTTCGGTCCTGAAGATTCTCATCGGTGTTGTGCTGCTGTTCTCCGCAGCGCGACTACTGGTTCGCCGTAGTGATCCGCCGCAAACATCTCCTCCGTCGCGACCGGTCGCGATAAGCGTGGGCGCGGCGCTCGGATTTCTCGCAGGATTAACCGGAACTGGAGGCGGAATTTTCTCACGCCGGTCCTGCTGTTTTGTCGCTGGGCTCACATTCGACAAGCCGCCGCTGTCTCGGCGCTGTTCATCTGGGTGAACTCGATCGCCGGGCTGGTTGGCTACTTCACAAAAGTTCGCACCATCCCTTCGCTCGGATTCATTCTCGCAGCGGCGGCAATTATTGGCGGCATTATCGGCTCGCATCTGGGGAGCAGGCGTTTTGCGGTCCGCGTAATTTCGCTTTGTCTCGCGACGGTGCTGGTTATTGCGGGAATCAAATTGATCTTCACGAGGTAGGGCGATTGCCTTCAATCGCCCAGGCGGTTCGGGTGAACCGCCCCTACCTGATCGTAACTTCAACTTCGGCGCGGTTTCCGGTGACCACGGATTGATTGTGTAATCCGACGCGACGATCTCATCGGCGTATCGGCTCAAAAGCTGGCAAAGCGCGGCAACATCCAGCGCGTGATGCCACGGCGCGAAGTTCGCCAGATTTTTCTGCGCTAGCCGAAACAAACGCACCGCGGGAGGCAAGCGCCTGCTGTGCTTGGCGTGCGACGGATGCTCGAAGCGCTTTTGAAGATGAACGAAGGCGCCCGGCCGCCTGAATCAATCCTTTGAAGATAATCAGCGTCCGGCGATTTGGTCTTGAGCCAAAGCTGTTCCAGGACATCGTGCGCCTCGTAGTAGCGCTGCTCGTTCCAGCAACGGAAAAACGCGCGGTAATACGGGTGTCTTTCCACGTCTGCCTGGTCCGGGTTCACATCTTCCCCAGTCGCTTCGGCCAACCACTGTGAAATCCTCTCGCGTTTGTTCATCGGGAGCTTTAACTTTGCTTGCGGCTCAGAGGATGAGCAAACCACGAACCACCAACTCTTCGGAGGGACCTCGTCCGCCCTCCCCTGTCCCTCGCGCCGGAAAGGCCACGCAAGGTGCGTGCGGTTTGGTGCCGCAAAAATGAGTGCCCTTACTCTGGCCGTTGTGCTGGGCGCCATCGCCATTTTGATCTTCTGCTCCGCGCTGTTTTCCAGAGTGGAGACAGCGCTCTCTTTGCTGAAGCCGCATCAACTGCGCCGCCTCGAAGAGAATCATGCGGGGCTTACGAATTTCATACAGCTTTTCCGCGAAAATCCGCGCCGCGTTTTGAATGTGCTGCTGCTGGGCGACGGATTAGTCAACGTGCTTCTGGTCATATTGTGTCTTTTCTTTCTGTGGGAAGGCCCTCTGGCAGGGCGCGTTCCGCAATGGTTGGCCGGCATCCTGATCTTCGCCATCGTGGTGTTGCTCTGCGACCTGGTGCCGAAACTGGTGGCGCTCGCGGCGCCCTCGAAGCTTTCAGCCATCGGCGCTTTCACCTTGCAAATCGCGATGCCGTTTCTCGATCGCATCGGCCGCGGACTCGAGACCATGAGCGATTATGTGATCGATCGTTTCACGCCAGCGCATCTGCGCAGTCGACCGCGCTTAAGCGACGAGGAACTGGGAACACTGCTTCAAATCGGTGAAGAGGAAGGCACGTTGTACCAAGGCGAAGCCGAGATGATCCAGGAAATCATCAAGCTGGGCGATAGAACGGCGAAGGATTGCATGACGCCGCGCGTGGACAGTTTCATGCTGCCGGATGATTTAACTAACGAGGAAGCAATCGCGCGTCTAAAGGAGAAACGACATCGGCGCGTCCCCGTTTATGCCGATACGCCTGATCAAATCCTCGGCATCATCGACGTAAAACTTTTCCTGCTCGATCCGTCGGAACATTACACCGAGAAACTGATCGCGCCGTCGTTTATCCCGGAGACGATGCGCGCGGTGGAATTGCTCAAGCTCTTTCTGACGCATCCCCAGGGCATGGGCGTCGTGGTTGACGAATTCGGCGGCATTGAAGGAATCATCACCATGGAGGATATCGTCGAGGAAATTCTCAGTGGCACCGTGCCGCGCGATGGTTCGGAGTTTTACATCGAGCCGCTCGGCAACGGCAAATTTCTCGTGAGCGGCAACGCGCGTCTGGACGATTTGACCGAACATCTTGGCTTTCAAATTGACGCCGAAGGAATCGACACCATCGGCGGATTTGTTTTTACGCGGCTGGGTTATGTGCCGTCTTCCGGAACGAAACTCGAGATCCCGGGCCTTGCGATCACAGTCCGTCGCGCCGCGCGCAAGAGAATCGAAGAAGTCCTGCTGGAGAAAACCACAAACGCATTCGAGGAGGCCGCATGACGGCCGCGATCATCATCATTGTTTGCTGCTGGATCATTTCGTTTTTCTTCAACGGAATCGAAAGCGGCCTGCTGTCGATCGATCCAGTGCGATTGCGGCAAAACGTGAAGCGCCGCGTGCCGGCGGCTTTGCAGTTGAATCGCCTGCTCAAACGCCCCGAACGGTTGCTGGCGACCGTTCTGCTCATCACGAATGCGGCGGACATCGTGGCTCTGCTGCTGCTGACAAGCCAGCTGGTTCGGTGAGTGCGGCTATGCCGGGTTCTTGTTCGCCTTGGTCATTGCGCTTCCGGTTTATCTATTTCGTGTTGTCGGTTCTCCCTAAATCGCTGTTCCGGCGATTTCCGTTTCGCGCGCTGGCGCGGCTTGCCGGCGTGCTCGAATTCACGTCGATCTTATTTTCGCCGCTCCTCGAACTCGGCGCGCGACTGGGCAAGCTACTCCTGCCAGGTCATGCTGGGAAACGGGGCCGCCTTTTTGCCGCGCGCGAGGAACTGAAACAGATCACAACCGAAAGCGAGCGTGAGGGCGCTCTTACCGCGACCGAGCGCGCGATGATTCACAGCGTCGTTGACTTTCGCGGCTCCAAAGTCCGCGACGTCATGTTGCCCTCGGCGAAAGTTGCCGCGCTACGCTCCGGCGCGTCAACACAGGAAGCGCTTGAGCTTAGCGCCTCTACCGGTCTTGATCGTTTGCCCGTGCTTGCGCCCGACGGCCAACCGGCCGGGCTGGTCAATGTTCCGGACATCCTGCTCGAACGAAACGGAAACAAACCGCTGGGCGAATATGTGCGGCGCATTGTAACGACTACGGACGATGAGCCCACCTATCGCGTCATGCAGCAACTGCGCGGTGCGCGGCTCGGTCTGGCGGCTGTCGTCGATCGAAAGAACAACTTTCGCGGGATCGTTGCCATCGAGGATCTGATTCGCCGCCTCGTTTCTGCGGGCAACGCTTAGCGCAAAGCCGCAATTGCATCGGCAGCACTGGGTCTCGTAGGCGCGTAGCGCCAACGGCGCGGCGATCACTAGCCCGGTGCACGCCCGGATCATGTTGAATCGCGCTCAGCGCTGCGCGAGTCGGAGAACGCGCAGTCCTGGCGACGTTCGACCGCCCAGGCTCGAGCTGACGTGCACCTTTGGCGCTCAGCTGCCAGCTCAATGACGCCGGCCTCAATCGCGTCGCGCCAGAAGCATGTCTTCATCGCCGAGAATTCGAGCGCAACTTACCAAGGCGACGTGCGAGAAGGCCTGAGGAAAATTTCCCAGCTGACGCTTTGCGCGCGGATCGTACTCTTCCGAGAGCAGTCCAAGATCGTTGCGCACATCGAGCAACCGCTCGAACAATTCGCGTGCTTCTTTCTTTCGGCCGAGCAGATGCCAGCAATCCGCCAGCCAAAAGGAGCAGGGAAGAAATACTCCTTCGTCGCCAGGCAATCCATCCACGCCCGTTTCCTGTGGCCGATAGCGTAGCACGAAACCATCCTGCATTAGTTCGCGTTCAATCGCCTCAATCGTGCCGCGAACACGTTCGTCAGTGACCGGCAGAAAACCGGTGAGCGGCATTGTAAGCAGGCTCGCATCCAGCGCATCAGACCCATAAACCTGCGTGAAAGCTTTCTTCTTCGGGTTATAGCCGCGCTCGCAAACTTCGGCGTGAATTTGATCGCGAATTTTTGCCAGCGATCGAAGTGCTCATAAGCCGCGCAGCCGCAGTTCTCGACCAACTTGATCGCGCGATCGAATGCCAGCCAGGCCATCATTTTTGAGTGGGTAAACTGCTGGCGGCCGCCGCGGACTTCCCAGATTCCTTCGTCCGGCTCCTGCCAATGCGACTCCAGGAACTTCATTATCGCGACCATGAGCGACCAGTCGGGATCGGTCATTTTGATTCCGGCAAGATGACCCTGCCATGCCGCGGCTAATACTTCGCCATACACGTCGAGCTGAAACTGGTTCGAAGCCGCATTGCCTACCCGCACCGGCCGCGAATTTTCATATCCTGACAGCCACGGAATCTCATGTTCAATAAGTCGGCGTTCGCCGCTCACGCCGTAGATCGTTTGCATTTGCGCCGGGCTGCCGGCGATGGCGCGCAGAAGCCATTCCCGCCAGGATTTCGCCTCCTCGCGATACCCTGCGCCGAGTAACACGAGTAAAATCAGCGCCGCATCTCGCAACCAGCAGAAGCGATAATCCCAGTTGCGAACGCCTCCTATTTGCTCTGGTAACGAAGTGGTAAGCGCCGCAACCAACCCGCCAGTTGGCGCATAGGTCAATCCTTTGAGCGTTATGAGTGAGCGCACTATCGCATCGCGCCACTTCCCTTTAGTTTCAAATCGTTTGGCCCAATCTCCCCAAAATACTTCCGTGTCGCGCAACGCGTGCTCAGGATTGATCTTTCTCGGCGGATCTGTGTGAGAGGCGAACCATGTAAGCACAAACGGAATGCGGTCGCCTTTTGCCACGGTGAACTCGGCTACCGTGGTTAAATCTTTCCCGTGAGTTTCAACCGGCGTTCGTAAGATCAAGGCATCAGGACCGGCGACTGCTTCGAGTCCGTCGGAACGCTTACGCAGCCGCACCCACGGCACAATGTGCCCGTAATCGAAGCGGATGATCAGTTCCATCTGCATCGAGACTTTGCCGCGCAAGCCTTCGATGATGCGGATGATGTCCGGGTTCTCGCCGCGCGGCGGCATGAAATCGATCAGGCGCACCGCGCCATTTTTCGTTTCCAGTTCTGTTTCCAGGATAAGCGTTTCGCCACGGTAACGGCGACGCACCGCTGTTACCTCTTCGTCAGGAAAGAACCGCCAGTGCCCATTTTCCTTCTCTCCGAGCAGCGACGCAAAACATGCCGGCGAATCGAACCTGGGAAAGCAAAGCCAATCGACACAGCCGTCGCGACTCACCAGCGCGCCAGTTTGCGTGTCACTAAGAAAAGCGTAGTCCTCGATCTTTGTAGTTGCCTGCGCCATTCTGATTCTTGCTCTTACTCGTGCTCTACCTACGTTCGGAGTTCGCGAGGCTGGCGATCTCATCGCGCGTTAATCGAAACACGGTCCATTCGTCCATCGGCTTGGCGCCAAGCGCGCGATAGAATTTGATCGCCGGTTCATTCCAATCGAGCACCGCCCATTCCATCCGGCCGCAGCCCCGATCGCGCGCAATCTTCGCAAGCTCGACCAAGCAACGCGCGACCATAACCTTTGCCGCGCTTCTCCGGCTTCACGAACAAATCTTCAAGATAAAGCCCGGGTCGCCCGAGCCACGTGGAAAAATTGTAAAAGTAAACTGCAAACCCGACCGGCGATTCCTCTTCAAAAGCGAGCAGCACTTCCGCCACAGGCCGTTCACCGAACAAAACATCAACAAGCTTGTTCCTCGGTCGCGACCACTTCGTCCGGCGCGCGCTCGTACGTCGCCAGATCGCGAATAAGTTGCAGAATGATCGGCACGTCTTCTACGCGCGCCGGACGAATCTTGAAATTCGTTAGATTCTTCATTTCTAGTTCAGCGGTTAGTGCTAGCGCGCGACTGATGCGATCAAGCCCTCAGCGAACATTTCCGTGTTCACGCCCATGCCGATGCGAAAGTGATCGGGCATTTCGAAGAAGCGACCTGGAACCGCTGAGGTGTCGAATTTCGTCCGCAGGCGTTCGAGGAAATCATCAGCGTTGCCATCTTCCAATTGCACGAACGAAGTGGTGCCCCAATCTGTCCAGACCGCTGAAAGGCCAGATTGCTTGTACGAGAAAATCCCGAAGCAGTTTCCGGTCCGCGTCCACGATCCTGCGCGCTCTTTCGCGAAGCCGATTCAAGTGCTTGAACACGGCGACAGCCGAGAAGTTGCCCCGGGTAAACTGGCGTCGCGCTATAGAGATCATTCAGCCTGCGCATCTTCCACGCGAGCTCCGGGCGCGCCAGGATCCAGCCACATCGCAGTCCGCTGACGCCGTAAACCTTCGTCAGGCTGCTGGTCACCACGAATTCTGGCCCGAGATGGAATGATGTTCGCGGCGTGTCGCTCGTAAACCGCATCGAGATAAACCTCATCCACCAGCACGAGCGCGCCAATGCTGCGCGCGATGTCGCCGATTTCCCGCAGAACCGAATCTGGCGTAAGCGCGCTTGTCGGATTGTGTAAATTGGTAATCACGATGAGCCGTGTCTTTGGCGTGATGCAATCGCGAACCGCCTTTGGATCGACAGCCCAGCCGATTTCGTCAGTGCGCGGGAAGCGTTTCACATCAGCGTCGAAGATATCGGGCGACATCGAGAATTGGTCCATATGCTGGATGCTCGATTAAGACTTCGTCACCCGGTTCGATAATCGCAGCCATGGCAAGATGATTTGCCATGGAGGTGCCCGCAGATTCCACAACGCAGTCGGGATCAACACCGTGATGTGCGGCGATTGCTTTTTGCAACGGCGGATAGCCGTATCCGTTGTCGCTGCCATTAATTTCGAGTGTCCTTCAGATCAACCGGCAGTTCGCGAAGAGGAAATGGAGCCACGCCGCTCGTTGCGAGATTGAACCGCGCACGGCTCTGCGTCTTGGACCAATGCATGTAATCGGAATGCTTGTGTCTCATGACAGCGATAGAATCAGTGTAACCACGAATCAGGAGCACAGCCATCTTGGCTGTAGATGGCTCGGCTGGACATCGTTGCTTGCCAGACGAAACTTTCACCATGGCGAGACGCCCGGTTGCCCCACAGGCAAGATGCTGTGCTTCGATGAGCGTCTGAATCTGCTCCAAAAATAATAAACTGGCAGCCCGGCCAGCATGATGCACAGCGCGATCGCGCTATTGCGAGGTGAAGCGATGATGGCGCTAAGAACAATTGCCGCGCACGATAACACGAACAACATCGTCGTGAACGGATGACCGGGGACGCGGTAAGTAACGGAGTCTGATCCGATTCGGCGCCGGCGTAAAATGAAGAGCGACGCCGCAGTCATTCCGAAAAAGATGAAATCGACGGTGACTTCGAAATTTAGAATCTCGCCATACGTGCCGGAACAGGCGATGACGATTGCGGCGAACCCCTGAAGAATAATTGCAACTACCGGCGCCTCCGATTTTCCGAACAGTTTCCCCACGCTGGCAAAGAAAAGTCCGTCACGCGCCATCGCGTAATACACGCGCGGAGCGGTGAGCATGCTTTGGCTGAGGAAACCGAGAGCGGAAATTGTGATCGCGAGCGCGATCCAGCGCGCGCCGCTTTCGCCCAGCGCGATGCGCATGAGATCAGAGGCAGGCGTTGTGGTTGCATCGAGTCCAGCCGGACCGAGCACGCGCAAACACGCGAGATTCACTGCAAGATAAAGCGCCACGACGCCAGAGACGCCTAACAACAATCCGCGCGACAAGTCGCGGCGCGGATCTCGAATTTCAGCGGCGACAAAAGTGGCCGTCTGCCAGCCGCCGTACGCGAAAGCGATCGGGACCATCGCCGCGCCGATGCTTTTGAGAAGATCGAATGAGAACGGTTTTTCGAGCAACGGTGTCGATTGCTCCGGTGCATGACCGCCAACAGCAAAGCCAATGATTACCAGCGCCGCGATTGCGCCAATTTTTAGCAACATGAGAGCGCTCTGCACGTTGCTGCCAGCGCGCGCGCCAAAACAGTTGATGCCGGTCAATGTCAGCAGCGCCGCGGCTGCGATGGCGCTCTCGTTCCAAGCATACGCCTGTGAGCGCGCGAAAGTACGAGGCGAAAATCACCGCGACTGCGGCCATGCCGCCAGTCTGCGTAACCAGAAGCAGTCCCCATCCATACACGAACGCGACCGCAGGATGATACGCGTCGCGCAGGTAGACGTATTGACCGCCGGCCGCGCCGGGCAGACGCGTCGCGAGTTCAGCCCAGATGAATGCGCCGCACATCGCGAGCAAGCCGCCGAGCACCCAGACGCCGAGAATCAGAAACGGCGTATGCACGCGGTGCGCGACCTCGGAAGGATTGGCAAAATTCCCGCGCCCACGATGCCGCCCATCACGATCATCGTCGCGTCAAACAATCCAAGCTGACGGCGCGGTTTCGAGTTATCCAACGTTGTCATGTCGAGCGAAGTCGAGAATCTCGTAGCTCTAGTGTCAGATGCCAGCTTTCGCGAGATGCCCTACGACTTCGCTCGAATGACACGCTCGAAAATCGAGAACGGCGACGGCTTTCACTCGAGCACGTATCAGTTCGTAAATTCTAAATTCAGGCGTCGCTTCGATCAGCGTCGCGTGTTTGCTCAGATGCGAGCGAATTCTGGATACGACTGCAGCCACCAAAAAGTATTCCTGGTGAAAACAAAATGCGTTGCTCCGCGGCGACGCAACCGCTCAAGATTCTCGATTGCCTGCTCGCTGTCGTCCGGGTTGCCGTTGTAAATCGCGTCTGTCTCTAGAAAATGCCAGCCCTTGCGCTCGCGCATAGTAAAAGATGGTCGGATCGCCCATGTCCGCGGCCACGATCAATGCATCGGGCGGTGTCACTTTTTCAATTCCAGACCGGCATCGCGAAGTTGCGCCGCAGATGATTCGTAAAACGGTCGACATGCACCAGAACGCAAGGATTGCGAACGAACTCGCGAGCAGAATTGACAAAGTCACCGCGATGACACGCGAAGAGATTTTCGATCCGACAAAGGCGCAAGCGGCGCCTGCAAACGCGGCGGCGATCGGCACCAGCGGAAGTTGATACCACCGGTGGCGATTGCCGTAGCCGACGACGATGATGAAAAGAACCATCGCAACCAGCCACCAATGAAAAAGGCGAGAGTATCTTCGATCCCGCGGCTGCGGACGAACAAACCGATCGAGCGCCATCACTGAGAGAAGCGGCGTGAGGCTGGATATCAGAGTCTGTTGCGCAATGTGCCAGTACCACGAGAAACTTTCGATTCGAATCCCGCCGGCGCCGAAGAAGTGATGGGGATAAAATTTCTGTGCAATTTGATGCGCGTGCCAGTACCAGATCGCAGATGGTAGCAGCGCGATCGCGGCGAAAGAGAGCAGCTGTAGCGCGCTAGAGCGCGTGAGCGGCGGTTTCATGATCGCCGGCGTCTGGAACGCCGTCCGAGCCGGTGGTCAGAGACCGCCGCTACAACCAAATACACCAGCGGCGCGACGATAACGATGCTCGTGATCTTGATCAGGAACGACAGCGAAATCGCGATGGCGGCGACGAAGAATGACGAGGATTCACCATGCTCGACCCACCGCAGAAAAAATACAACCCGACAATCGCGAAGCTAAGCGACGGGACATCCGGCATGAATGAACGACCGGCGAAAACATTTAGTGGCGTAAAACAATAGAAGAAACTCGCCCAGACCGCTGCCGTGCTTCCAAAGATCTCGCGGACGAGCAAAAAGAAAAATGGCAGCGAAACCGCGAACAAAATGACCGCCTGAATTCGCCCGATCCATTCGTGCACACCCGCAAACTTGTAGCAAACCGCCGCGATGAAGGGCAAAATTGGAAATTCCGTTCCGACGTAACCGGGCGCGTTGCCTGCCCAATCAATTTGCGGATAGCCGAAACGAAATCCGTTTTGCAAAAATTCCGCGCGATCGCCGCGACGTCGCTTTGCCGCCAGCTCCAGTGATCGACGTAAGGCTGATTAATGAAAATCAGCCGCGCCGCCACCGCGAGAACGCAGATTACAAATACAATCCTCGGCGCTGCATCTGTAGCCGTCGCCCTGCGGGCGACGTCCGCTGGGCTTGCTACCGGTGTCAAAGCAGCGCTTTCCACAGGAAAGCGGCTACAGCGGACGCGCTCTGATGTGCGCATCCCGCAAGCGTCTTGACAGCCGAGGTAAAGTCAATCGGGTATAGTACTCGCGCAGGACGCGCTCACATGAAATCAACGGGTCGTGTTTGTTCTCCGGCACGCGCCGGATTTTTGCGCTGGCGCTGTTCGCGGCGTTCGGGCTCGGCGCGGCGCGCGCGCAGAACGAGCCGATTCTCGTGCCTGACGCTGTCGATTATCAGAAGTTACTGCCGATTTTGCCGGAGCCGCCGTCGGGTTGGACTGCCGATAAGCCGGAGGGCTCAACCGAAGACGTAGGCGGATTCAGAATCACAAACGTGCATCGCGACTATCGCAAGGGCGAAGGAGAAAAGGCGCCGAGCGCTGCGATTAGCATCCTCGATTCAGTTGCGAACCCTGATTATGTCAGCGCTACGACCGAAGCGTGGAAGAGCAACAGCGACACCAGCGAAGGTTACGCCAAATCGGTGAACATCGATGGCAAGCCCGGTTTCGAAACATTCGAAAAAGACACCAAGCACGCTGCTCTGTGGGTGATGATCGCCGATCGTTATTTCGTCCAGATAGAGTTGCAAAACCAGGAGCCCGGCGAATTGCAAGAGTGGATCAAGCGCGTTGATCTGAAGAAACTGGCCGCGATCAAATAGACTGTAGCCGTCAGCTTGTCGGCTGCCTGCAGTCGGAACGACGCGATCGTCGCGCATCGCATGAGAAGCGGCTACAGATCATTTCTTTTGCGCTTCGCGCAGCATCGGCACAAAGCGAACCGGCAGCGTGGCGCTTTCTTTCAACTGCCCGTTTTTCTTTTCGAGCAGATAAAGCTGCTGGGCGAATCGTTCGCCGACGGGAATGACCATGCGCCCGCCGTCTTTGAGTTGATCGACAAGCGGTTGCGGAACCTTCTCCGGCGCGCAGGTCACGATGATCGCATCGAACGGCGCCTCTTCGGGCCAGCCTTTGTAACCGTCGCCGACCTTGATATGCACGTTCTTGTAGCCCAAGCGTTGCAGTGTGGCTTCGGCAGTTTTCGCCAGCGGCTCGACGATCTCGATCGTGTAAACGTCCGCCACGAGCTCGGCTAAAATCGCCGCCTGATAACCCGAACCGCTCCCGATTTCTAAAACGCGGTCGCTCGGTTTCGGTCGCAGTTGCTCCGTCATGAACGCCACGATGTATGGCTGCGAAATGGTCTGATCGTAACCGATGGGCAACGGCCCGTCTTCATACGCGTCGGCTCGCGCATCCGCCGGGATAAACTCCTCGCGCGGCACCTTGGCCATGGCTGCGAGCACGCGTTCGTCCTTGATGCCGCGCGGCTTCAACTGTTGCTCGACCATCCGCTGGCGCTGCGCTGCGAAATCGGCAGCCGTCGGGGCCTGTTGGCCGCAGCCGGTCGTAGCGATCGCAGCGAAAAGCAGATACTGCGCGACGATTCGCATTCGCCGAAAGATAACGCCGCATGCGCGGCTGCGAAAGAGCAGCGCTGCGTCTCTTTCGAGACTCGCTATCGCACCGCCGTCACGGCGTTCATGTGACGCAGGCGATCGGCCAGCGTTTTCATCACATGCGTCGCAAAATGCGGTGTCTGCTGAACGAGAAAATGAAACCGGCGCCGGTCGATTTGCGCCAGGCGGCGACGGGGTCTTCGCCACAGCGTTGGCCGTGCGCGGACTGTCATCGATCAACGCCATCTCACCAAGCAGCGCGCCTGGCCCTGCAGTCTCGAGCACAAAATCACCAAGGAAGATGTCGATTTCCCCTTCCAATAACACGTACATCTTGTCGCCCTTCTCGCCTTCCCGGAACAGGAAATCGCCAGGCGCGAGCTGCACCGTGTTAGTTTCTTGACGAAAAAGCTCCGCAGGATTCATAGGCCAAATCAACTGCTCGCAGCTATAGAGAGAAGCGCGACAACTGCCAAGTTACAATTGTGTGACAGACGGTTCGCGCCATCTCTCGAGCAAATTCTTCGTGTCCTTCGTGTGCTTCGTGGTTAATTCCCTTTGTCATTCCGAGCGCCTGTCACGCCGATGCAGCGAAGCGGGAAGTCGCTAGCCCGCCGTAGCTTTATGCGAAGGCTGGGAGGAATCTCTAAATTCCATGTCTGACGAACGAAAACTCTAGAGGAACGCGCACAGATGACGGACCTCGAACGGCTTCGCCACTCGGCCTCGCATGTCCTGGCAACGGCCATTCTAAAAATCTGGCCGGAAGCGCAGTTCGCTGCCGGGCCGCCGGTGGAGAACGGCTTTTATTACGATGTCGATCTTCCCCACCGCATCTCGCCCGATGATTTCGAAAAGATCGAGGCCGAGATGAAAAAGGAGATCAAAGCGAATCATCCGTTCGAACGGATGGAAGTTTCGCGCGACGAAGCGCTCGAACTCGGGAAGAAAGGCCGGCTCGCCGCGCTGAGCGAACGCACCGAGCCAAGCAAATTCAAGCTCGACATCATCGAAAACATTCCGCCCGACGAAAAGATTTCGCTCTATCGCAACGGCGATTTCATCGATCTCTGCGCCGGGCCGCACGTGATGCGCACGGGAAACATCGGCGCGTTCAAGCTCACCACCGTCGCCAGCGCGTACTACAAGGGCGACGAAAAGAATCCGCAGCTCCAGCGCGTTTACGGCACCGCGTTCAAAACCAAAAAGGAACTCGACGATTACTTCGCGATGCTCGAGGAAGCGAAGAAGCGCGATCATCGCAAACTCGGACGCGAACTCGGAGCTTTTCGTTTTCGACGACGACGTCGGCCCGGGCTTGCCGATGTTTCTGCCGCGCGGCGCGGTCATCGCCGAAGAACTGGAAAAGCTCGCGAAAGAAACCGAGTTCGCCGCCGGTTATCAACGCGTCCGCACGCCGCACATCGCGCGCGAAAGCCTGTACATAAAGAGCGGTCACCTTCCCTACTACGCCGAGTCGATGTTTCCGCCGATGGAGCTTGACGACGAGATCGCAAGCACGCGAGTCGAGAATCGAAGCGAGCACGATTCGGAAGAAGCATGCGCGAACTGCGAACGCGATCGAAGCTAGTCAGCGATGTTCGACGAAGATTCATCGAGAGCGCATCGACGAAGCTAGCGCAAGACTTCGAACGAATCGATCGCTGAAGCTCGATTCGACAATTGCATCGAGCGACTCGCATGCATGATCGCGATCGCAGAGCTTGCGAAGCCGGATCGCTACTACCTCAAAGCGATGAACTGTCCGCATCATCACAAGTTGTTTGCGGCGGTGCCGCGCAGTTATCGCGATCTGCCGTTGCGGCTGGCGGAATACGGGACGTGATTATCGCTACGAGAAGAGCGGCGAGTTGTTCGGACTCATGCGGGTGCGCTCGCTGCAGATGAACGACGCCCATCTTTACATGACGCCGGAGCAGTTCGAAGCGGAGTTCAACGCCGTGAACGAAATGTATCTGAACTATTTCAAGCTCTTCGGGATCGAGAAATATCTGATGCGTTTCTCGACGCACGATCCAGCCAAGCTCGGCCAAAAATTTGTCGATGAACCGGAGCTTTGGAAAAAGACCGAAGAGATGACGCGCAACGTTCTAAAGAATTCCGGGATCAATTATGTCGAAGTGCCGAACGAAGCGGCGTTTTACGGACCGAAGATCGACGTGCAAGCGTGGAGCGTGATCGGACGCGAGTTTTCCATCGCGACCAACCAGGTCGATTTCGCGCAGCCGCGCAGTTTCGATCTTCGCTACAAGGACCGCGACAACATCGACAAGATTCCGATCTGCATTCATCGCGCGCCGCTCGGCACGCACGAACGTTTCATCGGATTTTTGATCGAGCATTACGCCGGCAATTTCCCGCTCTGGCTGTCGCCCGAACAGGTGCGCATTCTCACCATCGGCGATGACCCGAAGTTACTCGATTACGCGCGATCGATTCTGAACGAACTGCGCGCTCATCAAGTCCGCGCGGAAATCGACGAAAGCACCGACAAGATCAACGGCAAAATCCAGCGCGCCGAGCAAATGAAAGTGCACACCATGTTCGTGATCGGAAAACGCGACATGGAAGCCAACGCCGTCAGCGTCCGCGTCCATGGCAAAGGCAATCTCGGCGCCAAACCGCGTGTCGAGGCGCATGGCGGAAATTTTGCGCGGCAATCGAGCAACGACGCGCCCAAGTTGCTACGACCCAAAGTGAAAAGCGACGATTCTCGAGTTTTCGGGAGCTTGCCGCAGAGCTGCGAACATGATATTGGGCGAACATTTGTCCATCCTTGGCAGGACCCTTCCTATAGGGCATCTATGCCTGAATCATGGCGAGCGTCGCTCCGGAAGGCTTTGATATGTCGGGAAGGTCGGGAACGTCGGAAGCGCCGAAGTTCCTGTATCGGGGAGAATCGGAATCTTTCCTCAATCGCTGTCGAGCCGCGCCCGACTCGCTTGCGACGAGCGATTTAGCACGCGAGATCTGATCTGCTCGACCGTCTCACCGATCTCGCTGGCGAGGTTGAGAACCGATCCCAAGCCGACCGGTTTCGTTCGCTGGGATGGCCACAACACTACGGCTTGCCGACCTATCTTCTCGATTTGACGAGTGACCCGATGGTCGCATTGCATTTTGCGGCGAGTTCGAGCAACGCAAACGCTTGCAACGGTTCGCGTCGTTTATCGAATTGATCTGGAGGCGATCGAATCGAAAATTTATGGCCTCGCAGGGCGACCAACACCGCTGGCTGCGGCGCGAATAGAGCAGACCACAATCGTCCGAGCCCAACGCCAACATGCCTGGGTAATTTGTGCGCGACAAGATCCTGACCGCTTCAATCTTCAGCGTTGCTGGCATCTGTGCGCGCATATCGAGAAATTCCTTGTTGATGCCACGGACACTCCGGGTTTGTCAGGCCGGATCTGCTGGACGGTGCAAGACGTGCCCTACGCGGCCAGCCATTGGCCGTTGTGCGTGCGTTAAAGATTATCGCTGGCGGAGCATTGCCGCGAATCGTCGCCGAGTGGCTTGTGGCTCGCGAATACCGCTTTATGAATGGCTCCCTGCAGAGGTCGATTACGACGGGCGCGGGCGCGGGACGAGGGTCGGGCTACTCACGCCTGCACAGGCAACGGAACGCGACAGCCGGAACTACGAAGCCGATGCACAAGCCATTATAGAAGAACTTGTTTCGCCCGAAATCCCTGCGCCGAACGGAATTGTCTTCGGCACGCCAACCGGCGTACGCCGGATACCGTCAAGTGGCTCGAGCCGGGGAGCGAGTGCGAGGTTCAATGGAAAATTGGGTTGCACAGCCGGGATGCGAAGCCTGGCGATTGGCCGTGGGCTGCGTTTCCTCTCGCGTTCGCCAAGGTGATATTGCGGTGACGGTATGCGCCAAACAGGCCAAAATTCGAGCAAGCATGGATTTCAATGTTTGATCACATATGTGATCAAACATTGAAATGGATGGGTGACGCAATGGAGGCCATCGTGCGGCTCCGCCTTTGGCTATCGTTGTTCACGGAACTCCATCTTAAGCAAGGCTATAAAGCGGCGCTCTCAGGACCGGCATTCGCCTTTCACTTTGCATCACATATGCGATCAAAACTGAAATGGCGATGGGTCCGGCGTTCCAGTTCTGGTCATTTCGGCCGACTGAGGCAATTCGGCGGACGCGCTTTGTGCCAGTCTGTGCTTTGCTCGTAGGCGTGCGCGATTTGCAAAATGCGCGCTTCATCCAGCGGTTTGCCTAACAACTGCAAACCGATCGGCAGACGATGTCCGTTCAGCTCGGCGAAACCGCATGGAACGCTGATTCCGCAGATGCCGGCCAGGTTGGCTGCGATCGTGAAAATGTCGGCGAGATACATTTGCAATGGATCGGCGACGCGTTCGCCTAACTTGAACGCCGCTACCGGCGAAGTCGGCGAGATTAACGCATCGACCTTCTCAAAAGCGCTTGCGAAATCCCGGCGAATCAGCTCGCGCACTTTTTGCGCGCGCAAGTAATAGGCGTCGTAATAACCGGAGCTCAAAACGTAAGTGCCAAGAATGATGCGCCGTTTCACTTCCGGTCCGAAACCTTCCTCACGCGTGCGGCCGTAAAGATCGAGCACGTCTTTAGGATTTTCAGCACGATACCCGTAACGCACGCCATCGAAGCGAGCGAGGTTCGCGGAAGCTTCCGCGGTGGCAATAATGTAATAAACCGCGACCGCGTATTCAGTGCTGCGGCAATGAGACCTCAACAATTTCCGCGCCGAGCGAATTGAGCTGTTTCACCGCGGCATCGATTGCAGCTCGCACCTGCGGATCGATTCCTTCGATCATGTATTCCTTCGGCACGCCCAACCGGACGCCGCGCAAATCATTTCCGAGGCTCGCTATGTAATCCGGCACGGGCTCGTTGAGCGATGTGGAATCTTGCGGATCATGACCTGCGATAGCGTTCATGATCAGCGCGGCGTCGCGCACGGTCTTTGTTACCGGTCCAATTTGATCGAGCGACGACGCAAACGCCACAAGGCCGAAGCGAGAAACTCGGCCGTAAGTTGGCTTGAGCCCGACTACACCGCATAGCGCAGCCGGTTGCCGAATCGAACCGCCAGTGTCGGAGCCGAGCGCGCCGAAGGCTTCATCTGCGGCAACGGCTGCTGCCGAACCGCCACTGGATCCTCCCGGCACACGCGACAGGTCCCACGGATTGCGCGTCGATTTCACGCGCGGAATTTTCCGTGGACGAGCCCATGGCGAACTCGTCCAGGTTGGTTTTGCCGAATGGAATCGCGCCCGCTGCGCGCAATTTTTGAATCACCGTGGCGTCGTACGGCGCGCGATAACCGTTCAAGATTTTCGACGCGCACGTGCACGGCTGACCCATCACGTTGATGATGTCTTTGATCGCAATCGGAATGCCGCCGAGAGGAAGATCGACGTTCGCGTGTTCCGCCTCTTTCATCGCAGCTTCGATGTCGAGTGAAAGATATGCGCCGATGTCTCCATCGACCGCTTCAATGCGCTCTCGCAAAGCATCGATCACTTCGCGCGACGAAACTTCGCGGCGACGCAACAGCGATTGCAGATCGGCGATGCTCACCGCCGTCAACTCGTTCCCGATCATTCCACCACTTTCGGGACGACAAAAGGCCGTTTGCCTGCCGGGGCGCGTTGCTCAACGCCTGCTTCGCTGTGAACCAGTCGCGCGGCGCGTCGTCGCGGAACACATTAAAACCGGAAGCCCGTGCGCGGCTGCGTCAACGCCAGTCACGTCCACCTGGCGAAGTTTTTCGACGTACTTCAGCACGTCATCGAGTTGTCTCTGGAAAATTTTCGCCTCGTCTTCTGTCAGATTGATCCGCGCCAGCCTTGCGACGTACGCGACATCGAGATCCGAATTTCCAGCCATGTCAGGCGCTCAGGGATGCAAATGGCTGATGAGCAACATGACCGCGACTCCTAACGCGACTAAAAGAATCAGAAAGACGATCCGCCCCTGCCGACGCTCTTTGCGCATTGCACGAGGCCGCCGGCCCCTTCGATCAGCGTCAAACACCTGCGGGGCGTCCATTGCGATTGAGACGTGAAATCGCTTTTCGACAACATTGTTGGTTGCGCTGCGGTCCGGCTTTCGCGGTGAAGATTTGTTCTGCGCAGGCGCCCGCGATTGCGTGACGATGCGCTCCAGAGCTTTCGACCTTCTCGCGCAACTGCGCCTCTTGTTGCGCTATTTCTTGTTGCTTGCGGTGAAGCGGCGGGGCCGGTTTGCGCGAACGCCGAAACATCGCCATCACCGGCTGGCCAGCCAAGCAAAAACGGCGATGGCAATGACGCCAAAGAGGATCAGCGGCAAAGTGAGCGCGAGGCCGATCTGCAACCACTCGGAAAATGAGCGCCCATCGGTGTTTTCGTAAGCGCCCGGCGCGGCATCGGGCAACGACTGCTCGCCGTTACCGCTGCCGCCTGCTTGCAACCGGCTGCGGTGTTCGTTGTACTCGGTGCGGGCGTCATCCACCGTGCTCAACGCGCGGCTCAGTTCCTTGTGCAAATCCGATGGATTCCAGTTCCTCGGATCGATCGCTTCGACCAATTCCAAATGTTGGGCGAAACTTTCGCGGGCCACGCGGATTTGCTCCAGCCTGCTTTGCGCGTTGTACGCTTCGCGTTCGAGCACAACCAGCGCGCGCGTCAGTTTATCAGTCATTTCGCCCCGGCCCTGTTCCAATTCGTCCTGGCGCCGGCTTAGCTCTTCCAGTTCGCGTTTTTGCTTCTCGATCTGCTCCTGCTGGCGCTTGAGTTGGAGGAGTTGCTCCTGCGCTTTTGCACCTGATTATCCAGATGCTCGGCAGACGGCTCTTCCTCGGTCAGGTCGAGCATTTGTTCAAGCGGTCGAGGGTTTTCTGCCATGACAATCGCGTCGCCGTCCAGGTTCGTCGTAGCGGACATTAAGTGGCTCCTTCGAGAATTCCAGAGATTTCCATCGATGGCGCGCAAAAATTTTCGAGGAAGATCATGATGATCAAGGAATCGACGGCATGAGCAGCCGTCGATTCTTAGACGTCGACTGCGCTCGGATGCCGTCATTTCTGTTTTCAGCGCCCGGGCATCATCTCGAGAAGGAAACCTCTGAAATATTCGGTTTCAGGAATGGTCGGCAGAACCGGATGATCCGGCGCCTGCTCGAACCGGCGCAAACGGCGCGCGGAGCGACGCGCGTCCACAAGCGCATCGGTGATTGTTTGCAAAAATGCTGCATCGTTCACGTGATGCGAGCAGGAGAACGTCGCCAGCAAACCATCTTTCGATAAGAGCTTGAACGCACGCATGTGCAGTTCCCGATAGCCGCGTAACGCGTCGCGCAGGCCGCTCTTCGTCCTCGTAAACGAGGGCGGATCGAGAACGATCAGATCATACTGTGCGCCTGCTTTTTCGGCTCCGCGCAGGAATTGAAATACATCCTGCTGCACCCAGTCGACCTTTAGCTCGTTGCGCGCAGCATTTCGTTTCGCGGCGGAAATGTTCTCCGAATTTTCTTCGATACCGGTTACTTCCGTTGCGCCTGCGCGCGCACAGGTCAACGCAAATGCGCCCTGATTTGTGAAGCAATCCAGGACGCGCCGGTCGCGAGCGTAGTCCGCGACAATTCCGTAATTGTGCTTTTGATCGAGATACAAACCGGTCTTATGTCCGCGCAAAAATCGACTTCGAGCTCCACGCCTTCGACTTCGATCGTGATTTGCGATGGAGTTCCGCGCAGAACGCCGCTGCGTAATTCCAATCCCTCCGCCTTGCGAACCGGCGCGTCGTTTCGCTCGACAATGCGATGTCGCCGAAGAGATCGACCATTGCAGCCGTGATCAAATCCTTTCGCATGTCCATCGCCAGCGTGAGCGTTTGCAGGACGAAATCGTCGCCGTAACGATCGATGATCACGCCCGGAAGACCGTCGCTTTCGCTCCACACCACGCGGCGCAGCTTTGCATCGATGTTTCGCCGGTCCCGGTATTCGGAAGCCTGCTCGATGCGGCGCCGGAAAAATCCTGATCAAGATCCTGCCTTCGCCGCGAGAAACGGCGCGCAACAATTTGCGATTTCGAATTGTAAATGGCGCTCCCAATCAAATGATCTTTGCCGTCCTTGAGCGAAATCACATCGCCATCCGCGGGATTTCCGAAAACCTTGAGCACTTCGCTGGAAAACACCCAGTCGTGTCCATGCAAAATTCGCGCCCGCGGTTTGATGACGATGCCTGCCATGAAAGAGGAATGCTCGCGCAATCTTAGCGCGCGGTTCGAGACTATGGGGTTTGGGGAACTGTTTCGCTCAGGCGCTGCGGGTCCACCTTGAAGACGGCGAACTCGGAATTTTCAAACACGTTTGAGATAATGGCGGGAATCGTCGCCGGAAGACCTTCCGATGTCTTTCTGCACGACGATGTAGCGAACTCCAGCCTCTCGCAACAAGTCCTGTTGAACCTTTCCCGAGCCGCCAGTCTTTCCAAAATTGCTTTACCGCAGACTCCTGCGTGTGTAGTCGCTTCGTGCTACGGCAGCGTAGGCGAAATAACCGAACGGCACCCGGCAGTTGGTAAGTGCAAGGACAGGTGCAAGCAGGTCATCTCCAGACAACACGACGTCTCCGGGCTGTGCGTCCTTCGTCAGAAAGTCGATGACGGCCAGGGTTTCGAGCGTCATAGCTTTGCAACTGCTTCCCAAACGGTTTCCCGTTCCCGAAGAGGTGGTCAGGGTTTCGCCAATAATATGAAGTGCTGCAGCGTCGCAGGTACACTCAGCCCGATGGCAATGGCCATCGATTCGCTGCCGCGGCGAGCGCAGGAATACACGCCTCGGCCGACAGCCCATCGATACAAGGTTTGAAGAACTTCGACTGCAAAGAGCCAGGCGACATACTTTGCTTTGCACGAGAAATGTTCCGCTAACCGGGTTGTATCGAAATGTCCATCCTGCCGGCGTAAAGCTGAACATTAGTGCGATTAACAGACCGATCACCACGAAAAGAGCGAGAATGAACCGGAGAGCGGATTTTGGGTTTGGACGAAATATGGCATTGAGAGATCGCTGGCACGCCGATCACGCGCAGACCAAAGCGAACCAACGAGATAGATTGGCAATGCCACGGCGACGAAAGCAAGCCACCCGCTCAAGCGATCCTTCATTCCAATCGCCTCCATCGCCTGCGATACGTAAAGCCACGGCTCGAATTTCGTTACAACGTTGGCTTCACTTCTGTTCTTGAGAAAAACTGGCCAAACCAGGGGCATCGCCAGAGCGGCGGTGCACGCAGCGACTTTGAACAAGTCCGAATTTCGATACGACAACAAGATAAACGCACAGCCGCCACTCCCAGGCTGCACATGATCTGGGCCGCAGTGAAAATCTTCACTTCAATCAACGCGACAAAGAGCAGCGCAGTAAGGAAACAGCCAGGCGCCGCTGCGCTCCTGCAGGTAGCGCTGGAGACAAAACAAGCCCGCAAAAGGAGACCCAGTCCAGGAAGGATTGGATTGGTATAGAAGAGCGGCAAAACCGCGGGCGGCACGCTGAAGTAGCGAAGGGACCAATCAATGTTCTTCGCCCAGCAGCAAGTCCGGGAATAAAGGAAAAGTCTTCGCCAAAAAAACGAGGAACACGACCAGAGCGCCGAAATATCCTGATCGAAGCCAATTCCTCGAGAAGCAAAAAACACTGAGCATCGAAAGCGCGAGAAACAACGTGGGAACAAAGCGCAGCGTGAGGTCGCGCGTGTTTAGGCCGAGTTGCATTGGCAAACATCGCGACCGCAACATCCATTCCGTAGTGATAAGAAAGCGGGTGCCCTGAAAAGTGCGGAGCCTGCGGCGGGATTGTGTGCGTCAATTCGTTCGCGATCGCGATGTGCAACAGGACGTCAGGCACCGGATAGGCGCGCATCGTGCCATCCGCCCGCGACGTAAGATTCGTGTAATAAAAGGGCAGAAACGCCAGCACGATAATCCCGAGCGCAACAACTCCGGCCAGGGCGACGCCGGATCTGTCACGCGACGATCGAGCGCTTCTCTGGCGACAGCGACTCTGTGCTTCGATGGATTGACGCCACAGTGTTTTTGTTTTGCTAAGATAAAGCCAAACAAAAGCCGCGGCAGTCGCCAGCGGCCAAACGAAATAGAAGCGTGCCTGGTGAGCATACGCAATCAACCAGTAAGCCAGCACCGCTCACGATCAAGCCGAGAAAACAAGCCAGGGTTACATCTTCCAGCGGGCTCAACGTCCGCTTAAGCGCAATTAGCAGCAGTTTGCCTGGCACGTATGCCAGTAAAACGACGGCGACAACAAAGAGGCACGCGCCGAAAACGATTTGCATGTCTGAATTAAACCTGCACGCGGCTGACCGGGAAGAGACTAGGTCATCTGGCAAACCGGCACGCAAGGCAAAATTGCGATAGTCAGAGCGTCGCTTTGACGAAATCCGGCTTGTCTCATAGCTTCGGAGGCTTTGCTGAACATGGACTCACCGTTGCAGGTTCCCGAGCGGCGTTCCATTTCCGTCGTCACGCCAGTTTACAACGGCGAGGCTTCCGTCGCTGAGCTGTGCCGGCGTCTGGGCGAAGTGTTGCCGCGGATCGCGACGCAGCATGAGATCATTCTCGTTAACGACGGCAGCCGGGACCGAAGCTGGGAGATAATCTCAGAACTGTCGTTCACGCTTCGCGGCGGTGCGCGGTTTGAATCTGATGCGCAACTATGGCCAGCATAACGCGCTGCTCTGCGGCATCCGCGCGGCAAAATACGATGTGATCGTGACGATGGATGACGATCTGCAGCATCCGCCCGAAGAAATCCCGCGACTGCTCGAACAACTGGAACAGGGATTCGACGTTGTTTATGGCGCACCGAAAGCAGAACAGCACGGGTTTATGCGCGCTCTCGCATCCCGCATCACGCGGCTCGCGCTGAGGACGCGCCATCGGCATGGATCGTGGCAAAAACGTGAGCGCGTTTCCGTGTTTTCCGCACGCAATTGCGCGAGGCATTCGCAGGCTATCAATCTCCGTTTGTTTCCATCGACGTGCTGCTGACATGGGCAACAACGCGCTTCGCCGCGATAACCGTCGCTTTCCAGCCGCGCCATTCCGGCTCTTCAACTTACACGTTCACAAAGCTGGTTCGCCACGCACTCGATATGATGACCGGCTTCAGCACGGCGCCGTTGCAGCTCGCCAGCCTGATTGGATTTGGCTGCACGTTATTCGGGCATTGCGGTTTTCCTTTACGTCTTCGTCCGTTATTGCCTGGAAGGCAGTGTGCCGGGATTTCCGTTTCTGGCCTCGATCATTGCGATCTTTTCAGGCGCACAGCTTTTCGCCCTGGGCGTGATAGGCGAATACCTCGCCCGCATCCATTTTCGGACGATGAATCGTCCCGTTTACGTTGTTCGAAGCGTTAGCGGCGAACCAAAAGACGTTGCGATAATCGCCCGATGATCGCGCGACTCGATCTGACGGCGCATTGATGAATTGAAGGAGGCGCTGCCGCGCTTCACGCATAAGCCGCTGCCTCATTTGTCGTATCTCAAGCCCGATCAGATCGAGGGCTACTGGCTGGACGACATCGCTCAGGAACTGACGAACGAATCCTCGACCGCGTTTGCATCGTATGCCGAGGACCGCATCAACGGTCTTGTGCTTTACGGCGATTCCCCATGGGACACGAAAGTCGTTGGAGAACCAGTAGCCGTGATAAAATATTTTGTGGGGACGGGCGCGGACGATTCACGCGTGCTCGATCAACTGCTTGATGAAGTGCTACGGCACGCCGCCAGTCGTGGCATCCATCTTCTGACGTGCAAAGTTCAGCCCCTTCAATTTGCGGCGATTCACGCGCTGGAGCGGCATGGATTCCTGCTCATGGACACGCTTCTCGATTTTTTCTTCGATTTTTCGCGCACGCCTTTCGAGAAAATCAGTCCGCCGCAACGGCTCGACGGATTGCAGGTTCGGTTGGCGAATCCGGAAGATTTGCCTGAACTGCTTGCGCTGACTGAAACAGCCTTTGCCAAACATTTCGGCAGATACAACTCAGATCCCAAAATGCCCGCTGGCACGGGCACGAAAGGTATATCAGGAGTGGGTGCGCTCCTCGTTTAGCGGCGCGGCAGATTGGATTCTGATCGCTGAGGTTAACGACCAGATCGCTGGTTATTCGGTGTGGAAAAAGGCGTCTGCACTGGAAGTGAAGACATTCGTTCGACATCGCGCGTTGCACCCTCGCAGGCATCCACCCGGAATTTTTCGGGCGAGGCCTCTACACCACGCTCACTTTCGAAGGCATGCGAATCGCGCACGAATTCGCGAATCACCTCGACGGGCCGGCGCATGTCAGCCACTATCCAGTTCGCCGGGCAATGCTAAAACTCGGCTGGAAGCTCGCCGGCGTAAGACATTCTTTTCACAAATGGCTCAACGACTGACCGTGCGATTATCTCCGCGTCAGTTACTGAGATCCCGCGCGCGCTCGACTTTTGTTCATAGACTTCTAGCATCAACGCGAAATTCAGGGGATGCGAACATGCAAAGTGATTCTGGGTTGTTAGGCTGGCTGAAAGTCCCATCGATCTACAACGTATTTTCTGCTGCCGTTGGTGGAAATGTCTCACGCCGCAGCCTCATTCAGAATCATGTTCGGGCGAAACCTGGCGATAAAGTGATCGATATCGGCTGCGGTTCGGCGCAAGTGCTCCGCTACCTTCCTGATGTCGACTACATTGGGATCGACATCAATCCAGACTATATTGCGTTTGCCAGGCGAACTTACGGCAACAAGGGAACTTTCTTAGTCGGCGACACGCAATCATTCCGAGGCGAGCTCGCGATTTAAAGACGCGGATATAGTGATGGCATTCGGGCTTTTACACCACCTGGACGATGAAGCAGGCAGCGCACTGTCTTCAGTTCGCGTATGACGCCTTGCGTGCGAAAGGGCGATTCATCTGTCATGAGGCGTGTTGGATCCCGAACCAGGGAGCGTTTTCCAAATACATCATGTCAGTTGACCGAGGCCGCAGCATTCGAACGGAGGAACAGTACCGCCAGCTTGCAGGGAAGGTTTTTAACAAAGTGGATGCATGGGTGAACACGAACCCACTGCGAATCCCGTACGTGACTATCGTTCTTGAATGCGAAAAGTGATGCTTTGCGCCTGAGCGAAAAATGAAACGGTGCCTCGCATGCGAAGCTCGCTTCGAAAGCGACGATTGGACATGTCCCAAGTGCCGCTTTCGTCCAACCTTGCGCGATGAGATATTTCAATTTGCCGAGGACGCGCCGGACGCCGGCTTCAAACCAGAATATTTCCCGCGGCTCGCCGCGATTGAGCAAGCACATTTCTGGTTTCGCGTGCGCAATAAGCTCATTCAGTGGGCGCTCGGCAATTATTTTCCAGATGCGAAAAGTTTTTTCGAGGTTGGCTGCGGGACCGGCTTCGTGCTTGCAGGGATTCGCGAAACGTTTCCGGGGACGCGCCTCGTGGGCAGCGACATTTTCACAGATGGACTCGCCTTTGCCAAAGCACGTTTACCGGGCGTGGAGTTTATATCAGATGGATGCCCGATCGATTCCGTTTGAGGGCGAATTTGATGTCGTTGGAGCGTTCGATGTGCTGGAGCACCTCGTCGAGGATAACACGGCACTGGCACAAATGTTCAATGCAGCACGGCCAGGCGGTGGATTGCTGGTTACTGTGCCGCAACAGCGTTATCTGTGGAGCGCGAGCGACGAACACGCAATGCATCAACGGCGCTACAGCCGCGCTGAATTGCGCCGAAAAGTCGAGAGCGCCGGGTTCCAAATCGAGCGAATCACTTCTTTCAATTCGCTGTTGTTTCCGCTTATGGTTTGGTCGCGTATGCAACAAAAACGCGATCAGGATTTGCAACCCTGGCGCGAACTTGAAATCAGCCCGGCGCTTAACAAAACTTTGGAGAGCATTTTAAAACTCGAGCGGTTGCTGATAGAAAAAGGTGTTTCTTTCCCCGTGGGAGGATCGCTTTTGTTGATCGGTCGAAGACCTTTGAGCCCGTCGTGATCCAAATTCCTTTCAATCGTCCGTTCGCGACCGGCAATGAACTTGATTACGTCCGGACCGCGATCGCGGCGCCGAAGTTTTCCGGTGACGGCCCCTTCACCGCGGAGTGCCACCGTCTTCTGGAAGCGTTCGCTTGGCGTTCAAAAGGCGCTGCTCACGACGTCGTGCACGCACGCTTTGGAAATGGCTGCGCTGCTCCTGAACCTCGGGCCTGGAGACGAAGTAATTGTTCCCGCCTTCACTTTTCCTTCTGCGCTAAATGCGTTTGTCTTGCGCGGCGCGAGACCTGTCTTTGTGGATGTTCGCGCGGACACGCTTAACATTGATGAGACCCAAATCGACCAACGCATTACCGAACGCACGAAGGCCATTTTTCTGGTGCATTACGCGGGCGTCGGATGCGAAATGGACACCGTAATGCCGATCGCGCGCCGGCATGCGGTCGCAGTGGTCGAAGATAACGCACATGGCCTTTATGGAAAATACCGCGGCCGGTACCTCGGCACCTTCGGGGAGCTGGCTACTCTAAGCTTCCACGAGACCAAGAATTTCTCGTGCGGAGAAGGCGGCGCGCTGCTGATCAATGATGCGCAGTTTAACGAGCGCGCCGAAATTCTTCGGGAAAAGGGAACCGATCGAAGCCGATTTTTCCGCGGCGAGGTGGACAAATACACGTGGGTAGACATCGGGTCGAGCTATCTGCCCTCGGACCTGCTGGCCGCGTTCCTCCGCGCACAACTCGAACACCGCGATCAGATTCAGTCGAGGCGACGACAAATCTGGGAAACCTACTCGCGCGAGCTGGCTTCCTGGGCCGAAGCAAACGGCGTCCGGCTCCCGATTGTCCCACCCGAATGCGAACAGACTTACCACATGTTTTATGTGATCATGCCCTCGCTTGAGAGCAGGCAGGCATTGATCTCGCATCTCGCAGGCTTTGGGATTCTCGCTGTTTTTCATTATCTGCCGCTGCATTTGTCGCCAATGGGCCTGCGTTTTGGTGGACGCCAGGGCGATTGTCCGGTCACCGAAGATTTATCCGATCGGCTTTTGCGCTTTCCGTTTTTCACCGGAATGAGCAGTTCGGAGCAGAGCCAGGTAATCGAGGCCGTGCGGGCGTTTCGCTGCTAAACAGGCGATGCTTGAGCGGGCGCGATGAGTCATATTCGAGCAGCTGGCGAGCACGGACGAGCAAAAGCAGCAACCCGCACGCGGCTTCGACAGCTACGGGTTAGTAGCATGCCTTGTTATATCCGATCTTCTTCATCGTCTGGATAACACTTGCGAGTAAGAGCCTTAACTTTGGTTCTGTAGTTTTTCTGTTCGCGCTACCGTGGGTTCTGCTTAGAGCCGGCGCAATTGTCACAGCCGCTCTGCGTTTTCCCTCCTTTTTCGCGCTCGATTTCCTTTTGGGAGTTACCGTTGTCTCAGTTGCGGTGATGAGTTGGACGTTTTTCGTGCCACTCTCGCTGTGGGTTCTGCTGATCGTGCTTCTGGTCGCAATCGCGAGCATTCCCAAGCTTCTTCCGCGTCACCGGCGCGATCCGCTTTCCGCTTTAGGGCTGCTAAGCGTAATTGTCTCTCTCGTTGCAGCAACCGGCTGGTCTCAAGATCTGATTTTCCCCACAACGCCCGCTCAACGGGACCGTTGTTTTCAAGCCGTGGTCGGATTTTTTCATCCACGCCACTTTTGTGGCGCGCAGTTTGGGAGCCGAAACTTTGTTTCAAGTTGGGAATTACGAGTGGAAGGGCTTTCCCGCAATCTTCTATCACTACGCGAGTTACTCTATCCCGATATGTTTGGCGAAGGTGGGATCTCTTCCAGCTTATGCCACCGTCGTAGGCTTTTGGGCGCCGTTCGGATCGTTTCTCACAGGATTGGCCAGCTATGCCTTGGGTCGAGCCTTTTGGAGTCAAGGCGCTGGACTGGTGGCGCTCGTAGCTACTTTCCTGATACCTGACGCCGCCTTGTTAAACATCGCTCATCCTACTTATGGCTATTTCTGGCTGCAGCACGCCGCTCCCGGAGGTTTGTATGGTGTAGCAGTTGCTGGAACAGCGCTAATACTTATCGCCCAGGGAGTGCGCGAAGGACGCCGCGTGTGGATAGCATCGGGAGTGGTGATAGGCGCGCTCGTTGTTTTTTCAAGATTCAGATCTTCGCCGCGGCTTTTCCGCTGCTGGTTTCCTTTGCCATCGTGGGGTGGCCGCCGCGCAAGCAGTGGCAATGGCTAATTCTTGGCGGCTGCGTGGCTGTCGGAGTGGCTCTGCTCCCGCTGGCGAATCGTTTTTACATTGGACCGAACGTCCGCTTCGATCTCTCCGGCAGCGTTTGGTATTGGCAGGTACTGGCGAAGATGGCCAACGGTACACCTGTCGAGAGTTGGTATCGAGTTTTCAACGATGCTCATCCATTTCCTTCACATCTGCCGCAGGCGATCGGGTTACTCCTTATTAATGCTTTGGGAATCTTCGCGATCGTTGCTCCACTCGTTTGGCTCTTCGTCGCGTCGCGCAAAATGTGGCAGGCGTCGGAAGGGATCTCACTGGCTGCGGTAGCGATTCTGTTATTGATGACTTTTGGCATGGGTGGAACCGGCACCTCGGATAATGCGCACGAATTCATACATCGCCCTTTCGTGTGGGCTTACTGGCTGGTGGGCTCGCTTGCTGCAGGGCGCCTGTTTTCGATCCTCGCAGCCCGTCGTCCGCAACTATGGACCCGGGGCGTAGTCGTCAGCGCTATCATCTTAACACTGGTTCCAGTGTGTTATGGCTCGGGGTTACAGCGTGGTAAAGGGTCGGTAGGCAATGTGCGTTCCAGCATACGCGTGGATCGTGGCCTGATCGACTGCGCGCGATTATATCAGAAATCAGCCTCCTGCCGATGCTGTTGTGCAGGATTCGCAGCTGGACAAGTTTCTTATCGTTGGAGGATTAACCGACCGACCCTCGTTCGCGGCGAGGGTTGATGAGTGGACGAGACAAAGCAAAGTCTTCCGAGAATCTGCCTACCAGGAGCAGCTAGGAAAACTGCAAAGACTGCAGCAGGCCAACAACATTCCGGATCTGCAGCGCAGCGTCCGCGAAACTGGGATCCGCTGGTACGTGGCTCATCCAGACGATCCCAACGTCTGGCCAGCCGAGTTTCGCGATCAGCCGGCATTCGAGTCCAACGGCTATCGAGTTTACGACATGCAGCGTTGTTTCGATTTGCGCGGCTGATTTTTGCAGGCCGTGTCGCAGTCGCACGTCGTTTTTACTAGACGCTCGGCAGCAAACGTTGAACGTTCGCTGTTTCTCATATGCAAACATCTCCGCAATCCTCAATCGATCTTCACGGAATTAAAAAACTGCGCAGCGGCAAGGTGCGCGAAGTGTTCGATCTCGGCGAGACACTGCTCTTTGTCGTCACGGATCGGATCTCCGCCTTTGACGTGATCCTTCCCGATCCGATTCCGCACAAAGGCGCAGTGCTGAATCAGATTTCCGCGTTTTGGTTCAAGCGATTCGACGACATTCGGAATCACTTTGTCACGGCAACGTTCGACGAATTTCCAAAGAATTGCAGCCGTTTCGCGAGCAGCTGGCCGGGCGTTCCATGATCGTAAAGAAGACCAAGCCGTTGCCGGTGGAATGCGTGGTGCGCGGTTATCTGGCTGGTTCCGGTTGGAAGGAATATCAGGAATCGCAGAGCGTTTGCGGCATTAAGCTGCCGGCAGGACTCAAGCTGGCGTCGCAATTGCCGGAACCAATTTTCACCCCCGCGACGAAAGCCGAAACCGGTCACGACGAGAACATCGACATGAAACGATGCGCCGAGATTCTCGGCGACGAATTAGCCGAGCGCGTGAAAAAGCTCAGCCTGGACATTTATTCGCGCGGCCGCGCACACGCCGACCAGTGTGGAATTATCGTCGCAGACACGAAATTTGAGTTCGGCACTGTCGATGAAGATTTGCTTTTGATCGACGAATGTCTGACGCCGGATTCGTCGCGCTTCTGGCCAAAGGACCAGTACGCTGTCGGGCAGAGCCCGCCGAGCTTCGACAAGCAATTTGTGCGCGATTATCTGGAAACCCTCGATTGGGACAAAACTCCCCCTGCCCCGCGTCTGCCGAAGGAAGTGATCGAAAAAGTTCGGCGAAGTATGTCGAGGCGTTTCGCCGCCTGACGGGAAGCGAGCTGGCGGACGCCTAGAAGTTATCTCATTGATACCGCTGTCATGTTGAGCGGAGCGAAACATCTCTGGTCGTTTCTGTTCGGGCAATGATCCAAAATTGATCCGAGATTCTTCGCGTTGCTCAGAATGACATTATGACCCGGCCCGACATCTTGTTCATCATGACCGACCAGCAGCGGTTCGATACGATCGCTGCGCTCGGGAACTCGCACATTTACACGCCGAACATGGATCGGCTGGTGCGAAGGGGAATCAGTTTTTCGAGCGCATACGCGACCTGCCCGGTTTGCGTTGCCGCGCGCTACACAATCCGCACCGGATGCGAGCCGGCGACGACCCGCGTGTTCACTAATGCGAAGGCAAATGCTGTGGCGGGTCAAGCCGTGGAGATGGAAGCGCGTTGCGGGCCCTACCTGGGCCGAACGATGTCGCGCCTCGGCTATCGAACTTTTGGAGTCGGAAAGTTCCATACGAATCCGTGGAACGAAGACCTCGGTTTCGAAACAATGTGGCGCTGCGAAGAAACTTACCATCCGCCAAATCGCGAAGGCGATGACTACGGTTCGTGGCTGGCGCGGGAGCATCCGGAGTTCGATTTCCTCGAGCAACCCATGGGCGAACGGACTGAGATGTTTTACCTTCCGCAACGCAGCCCGCTTCCAGCGAATTTAGGCGGCGAATGGTGGACGGCTGATCGCACGGTCGAGGAAATCGCAAAGTCAGATGATTCGCGGCCGTTCTTCGGATTTGTGTCGTTCGTCGGGCCGCATCCGCCACTGGCTCCGCCGATTCCCTTCAACCGGATGTATAATCCCGATCGATTGCCGGAACCAGTCCTCGGCAACATCGAGGAAGATCACCTGGACGAAGAAATTCCTTTCATGCGTCACGCCATTTGGGCGGACGCAATTAATCCGGCACTAACTAAAATCGTGAAGGCGCGTTACTACGGCGAGGTCACTTATTTGGACTATTGCCTCGGGCGAATTCTCGATGCAGTCGAAACGCGACCAAACTCCGAGAACGTTCTCATCTGTTTTTTCCGACCATGGCGATCTGCTCGGCGACCATCACGGCTGGCAGAAACAAAACTTCTTTGAGGCGGCCTGCCGCGTTCCTTTGCTGCTCAGTTGGCCAACCGCGCTGCCTGCGGGAACCGAGCGAACTGAATTCATAAGCCTGGCAGATCTTTTCGGCATTGCGACCGGAGCTGCCGGCGCATGCGAGATGCGCGAGGGAATCGACGTTCTCAAAATGCTGCGAGGCGAATGCGCGCCGCGCCAGCATCTCATCGGGATGGTTGAAGTTCCCGGCTCACATGATTTCAAAATCATGGTCCTGACAGACGAGTGGAAATACATTTTCATGGCGAACGGCGGACGGGAACAGCTCTTCAATCGCAAAAAGGATCCTAACGAGTTGTCGAACTGCGTCAGCTCGTCGTCCGCGATCAGGAGCGACTTATATGCTCTGGCGGTGAAAGCGTGCCGAGTCCCGGGCGCAACCGACGCGATCGACGGCAATAAGCTCCGGGCATTTCCGTTCCGTCAACGGCCACCGACCCGCATCTATCAATTCGACCGGTCTCGCGGCGTGGTCGGATTTCCCGACAAACCTCAGGACGCGCTGAAAACCTTCGACCGCGCCACGTTAAGATCGTTGGAGTGAAAATGGAAATGGCTTCACCCGATCAGGAAGATCTTGGCCTCGGCCTTAAACCGGGCGACCCGCAGTATCGTGCTTATGTCGGTCCGCCGGAAGATTACGATCTGAGTCGCGGCGATGGCGTTCAATCTCCTGACCACGCTAGGTCTGCGCCAGCATCATTCGCTGCTTGATATCGGTTGTGGTTCGCTGCGGATCGGACGGCTTTTAATTCCGTATCTGAACCGGGGAAATACTTTGGCGTAGAGCCTAACGAATGGTTGGTCGATGAGGGAATCAGGCGGGAGCTGGGCGAAACGTTGGTGCAAATCAAACGCCCGACATTCTTTTTTCCGATTCACCGGACACGATTGCGCAGGCGAAAGTCGCTTTCGATTTCGCGCTGGCTCAATCGATCTTCAGCCATTGCGGACTCGATCTGATCAAGGGTTGGTTGTCCGCGATTTCGCGTTCACTGGCTCAGGACGGAGCGCTGGTTGCCACGTTTTTGATCGGCGAGGAAGACTCCGCGCAAACGGGCTGGATCTATCCCGACTGCGTAAATTACCGGCCAGCTACACTGGAACGCGCAGCCGAAGACGTGAATCTGCGATTCGAAATTCTGGATTGGAAACATCCGCGCCAGACGTGGGCGCTTTTTGCCGCGCCCGGATTTAATTCCACTTGGTTCAAGGACCGCCCTCTCACCTGGAACACAGGACTGGAAAGAGCGCTCAGCCAAAAGCATCAGCCGTGACCGACGAGAAGATTTTTGCGACCCCGCGCAAGGTGGAAGATGTCGCCGATTGTTATTTTTACCACACGATGGAACTCCCGGGTCGCGGAGTCATCGAGGGTCGGGATTGGGATTTGCGTGGCCGAGTGGATGAGTACCTCGGCAACGTCGATTTTGCCGGTCAACGCGTTTTGGAAATCGGTCCCGCCAGCGGTTTCTTAACGTTCGAGATGGAAAAGCGCGGCGCCGACGTGATCTCCGTCGAAGTCACAGACGAGCACGGCTGGGACTTTGTTCCGTATCCGGATGCAAGATTGGAAGAAGTGTTCGGCCCGCGTCGAATCGTGATGCAACAGTTGAAGAATTCCTACTGGTTCAGTCACGCCGCCCTGCAATCCAAAGCCAAAGTGTACTATGGCGATGCTTACAATTTGCCTGCGGCGCTCGGAGAATTCGACATCGCAGTGATGGGAGCAGTGCTGCTCCACTGCCGCGATCCGCTTCGGATCGTCGAGCAATGCGGAAAACGAGCGAAATCACTCATCATCGTCGACAAGTTCCATCCGGATTTGGAAGGCGCGCCGGTCTGTCGTCTGGCGCCGACGCCGGAGAATTTCCTCTGGCACACGTGGTGGCATTTCAGCACGCAATTCTTCACACAATTTCTGGCGGTGATGGGTTTCACGACCTCGGAGCCGACGACGCACCAGCAGTTTCACCGCGGACGAGCGCACACGCTTTTCACTCTGCGTCGGCACGGCGCAGAATGACGCGTTGCACTGCGTCTGGAATTGACAGTCGGTCCGCATGTTGGTAAAAGCGCTGGTCATACGCCTGCGGCTAACATGGAAACTGTGAAGCGCTCGTTCACGCTGAGGCGATTGCGAAACGTACTTTGCGCAACTTTGTTAGTCGCGGCTGGCATAGTTGCATCAGAGCTCATCGTTTCCTCGCACGCGACCGCCGGAGATGGATCGGCTTCTGGTGAAGACGATGCGTCGGGTTGGTTCAACAATCCTGCCGCCTGCGCTACGCCTAGACCGACCCCATGCCCGGGTCGCTGTTCCCAACTGGCAGGTGTAGGCGAAGACTTTGATGATGTGGTTCCGCCCACATTGCCTTCCAGACTGGTTAGCAACCAATGCCTTGGGACCGCCGCCGCTCTGGGTCACATCTAATTCCGGACTACCGATGCCGCCTGCGGATACACTGCCCAATGCCGCGTTCGTTGATGATCCGGGTGTCGTAAGCGACAAACGGCTCGACTCTCTGCACTTTCCCGTTTCTGGGGATTCAGTGCACTTGATGTTCCGAGCACAATTTCAATCTCGAAGCATCGGACGTGGATCCAAACGTTGGGTTCGATGGAGGTGTGCTGGAGATGAGTTTTGATGGTGGAAATACATTTCAAGACATTCTTGCCGTTGGCGGCAGCTTCGTCATGGGCGGTTATAACCGCACAATCAGCACCGATCGGGGTAGTCCGATTGCAGGTCGTCAGGCGTGGAGCGGCAATTCGGGGGCTTTATCTGTACGCTGGTCAACCTGCCATTGCTCCCGCCAGGCGGCAGATTCCGCTGGCGAATGGCCAGCGACAACAGCGGCTCCGGCGAAGGCTGGCGCATTGACACAGTTGCTATCACTTTGTGCGAACCGGTTCCATGTATTCCACCGACTCCTCGACCCCGCGTTACTCCGGCACCACGCCCGTGATCATGAGTGAAAGCATAAAGCACACGCTCACGTTGACCCGACTGCGGAATTTTATTTTGTTTATGCTGCTTATTGCAGGTGCCATCGCAAGCGGGCCAAGGGTAGCGGGGATTCGCCCCAGACCCGGCAGATGTCCGCCGTGTGCCGGCCTGGTGACCTCGGTTGAGAACTTCGACAGCGTCACAGTGCCAGCGTTGCCGATACAATGGTTAGCGACAAACGCGCTCGGCCCACCGCCACTCTGGGTCACATCCAATACCGGTCAACCCAGTCCGCCTGCGGATACACCGCCGAATGCCGCGTTCATTGATGACCCCGATGTGATAAGTGACAAACGACTAGACTCAATGCTCTTCTCTTTTTTTGAAGGCTGCTGCCCCAGTTGTCATTCCGGCACAACTTCAATCTTGAAGCCTCTGATGTTGATCCCAGTGTAGGTTTCGACGGGGGCGTGCTCGAGCTCAGCACTGATGGCGGAAATACATTTCAAGAAGTTCCCGCCAGCGCGTTTGTGATGGGCGGTTACAACCGCACAATTAGCACCGACCGAGGTAGTCCCATCGCCGGTCATCAAGCATGGAGCGGCGACTCGGGAGGCTTCATCACGACGATAGTGAACTTGCCAGCCATTCAGAACACCGGCAGGAGGTAGGCTCCGGTGGCGAATGGCTAGCGATAACACTGGGTCCGGTCAAGGCTGGCGTATTGATACGGTGACTATTACTTGGTGTCACCAGGGACAACCATGCCCCACCCAAACCCCAATCCCTCGGCCTACGCCGGCACCACGTCCGCTGCAATCCGCCCCGCCAAGCCCTCACGCTACGCCGGCGTTTACACCGGCACCTCGCCCAAGTCCGTAATACCCGATCAGAGAGGCCGGCGTTTCACAGAATGGAGCCGGCGGGAGCCGAGCGACATGGACGGGCAGGTCGCGAGACCGAGTGAGCGGGAGCGAGCGAGTCAAACGCCCTACAACAATTCGCTAACTAGCGATTTCTCTTCTTTCAGCTCCGCGACTGACGCATCGATTTTCGCGCGGCTGAAATCGTTTATCGGAAGCGCCTTGCACGATTTCCCATTTTCCGCCGCGCACACGGACCGGGAACGACGAGATCAATCCTTTCTCGACGCCGTAACTTCCATCGGAACAAACCGCGACGCTGTGCCAATCGTTCGCTGGCGTGTCGGTAGTAAGCGAAACAACCGTATCGACAACCGCATTGGCAGCCGAGCCGGCGGAAGAAAGTCCGCGTGCCTTGATTATGGCGGCGCCGCGTTGTTGCACCGAAGCAATGAAATCTTCCTTCAACCATTTCTCGTCTCCGATCACTTCGTTCGCGGGACGACCGTCAATCCTGGCGTTGTAGAAATCTGGATACTGAGTCGAAGAGTGATTTCCCCAGATGGTCATGTTCGTGACCGAGCGAATGCTTACGCCGGCCTTTTGCGCGAGCTGCGCGCGGGCGCGGTTTTCATCCAGTCGCGTCATGGCGAACCAGCGGTCGCTCGGAATTTCTTTCGCGTTGTTCATCGCGATCAGGCAATTGGTGTTGCACGGATTTCCGACCACAAGCACGCGCACATCGGCCGCAGCATTTTTTGAATCGCCTGACCTTGCCCGATGAAAATCTTGCCATTGATCCCGAGCAGATCCTTCCGTTCCATACCGGCCTTGCGCGGCACGCTTCCAACCAGCAGCGCCCAGTTCACGTCGCGAAAACCTTCATCGAGATCGGCCGTCGGTGTCACCGATTCAAGAAGCGGGAACGCGCAATCGTCCAGTTCCATGACCACGCCTTCGAGCGCGCCGAGCACGGCAGGAATCTCGATCAGATGAAGTCTGAGCGGCTGATCGGGCCCAAACATTTGTCCGGAGGCGATGCGAAACAGGAGCGCGTAACCGATGTGCCCGGCGGCGCCGGTCACAGCGACTTTAATCGGAGTTTTCATGGCGCAATTAGCCATAAACATCTTGCTGAGAGCAAGCAACTCTGCATTCGCTCGAATCGGCTCGGCTTGCAGGCGACTTCGCTCGGAATGACAGGAACCAGATCGGCGGTAGATTTCGAGCGCGATGTATCCGGGTAAATTAAGCAAGATCATCAACCTTTTTGAATCGCTGCCGGAAGATGAGCGGCGCGAGACGCTCGTTTCGTATGCAGACAATGCGAAAAGGCAGGAGCCGCGTGAAGGCGAGAATTTTGATCTCGTCGATGTTCGAAAAGACGAGGAGTGCACCGACACAGTCGGCGTTTATCTGCACGTAGATGACGAGGGCAAGGCACACATTCGCATGACTCTCGGCCCGGAAGTGCAAACGCTCACTCGCGCGATGACGGCCATTCTTTGCAAGGGGCTCGACGGCTCGACGCCGCAGGAGATTCTCGATCTGCCGAGTGATTTCGTGACGCGCGTCGTGGGCACGGAACTGGTGCGAGTCCGCAGCCAGACTGTGTATTACGTCCTCACGCGGATAAAAAGTATCTGCAAAGTTTGGCTGGACCGTCAGCGCATGGCGGCGGCGTAGCACAGGCATCTTGCCTGTCTGGTCGAGCGGCCATCCTGGCCGCTGGGGTCGGAGACGCGCAGGCTGGAAGCCCGCGCGACCAGTCAGGCAGGGATGCCTGAATTACTTGCGTGACCTTCGCGTGATTTTGTTTGTCATTCCCAGTTAATCCTGTGCAAAAATCACGAGCAAATGAAAATGACGACTTCCGCAATTCCACTCATCGGTGTGATCACGCTCGTTTCCTGCGCCAACCCCCGCCGCAACCGGCAAACTTCGGTTGCTCAGGAACGGATTCGCCTGATCATCAGTTGCGCGCATGCATCGTTGAGGTAGGGAAATTCCCGCCGCCGCTCAACGAATCGCGCGTCGATATTCGCGACACGTCGGGCAAACTGGTTGCGTCGCGCAATTTTGGATCGCCCAAAGGCGACCAGGGCCGCAGCGTCGTCCATTCTGCGTGGACGCCCGATTCCAGTTTCTTCGTATTCAGCACACAGAGCTCTGGCGGGCATTCGCCCTGGCATTGGAACACGTATTTTTACAGCCGGAAAAAGAACAAATTCGCTTTGCTCGACGACACGATCGGGCCAGTGATTAAACCCAACTTCAAAGTCAAAGCGCCCGATATCGTAGAGGCAACCGTGCAGGGCACGGCGTCGGATCCGAGCGACATCCAAACCGGTCACGTCGTCACCAGGCATCTCGGCTCGCTTTAAGCCGGATAATGGTTGCCCGGCTGGGAGCTTGCTCGACTTGTCAGGCAGGATGCCTGAGTTACCTTCGGCGCGCAGATGCCGCGGAATAACGAGCTCAAGAAAATTCTTCTCATCGGCTCCGGTCCAATCGTGATCGGGCAGGGCTGCGAATTTGATTATTCCGGCGTGCAGGCGTGCAAGGCGCTGCGCGAAGAAGGCTACAAAGTTGTGCTGGTGAATTCCAATCCGGCAACCATCATGACCGACCCGGAATTTGCCGATCGCACTTATGTCGAGCCGATCACGCCGGAAGTGATCGAGGCGATCATGGAACGCGAAAAACCGGACGCGATTTTGCCGACTCTCGGCGGACAGACTGCGCTCAATGCCGCAATGGAATTGAATCGCAACGGCGCGCTGGCGCGGCACGGCGTGAAATTGATCGGCGCGAACGCGCAGGCGATCGCAAAAGGCGAAGACCGCCAATTGTTCAAGGAAGCGATGTTGCGCATCGGGCTCGAAGTGCCGCGCTCTGGCATAGCGCGTTCAGTTGCGGATCTCGATCGCATCGTTGCCGAGATCGGAACATTTCCGCTGATCATTCGTCCGGCGTTCACTTTGGGCGGCACTGGCGGCGGGATCGCTTACAATCGCGAAGAACTCGATGAGATCGCAGCGCGCGGCCTCGATCTTTCGCCAGTGCGCGAAGTGTTGATCGAAGAATCGCTGGTCGGCTGGAAAGAATTCGAGATGGAAGTCATGCGCGACCGGATGGACAACTGCGTTGTCGTTTGTTCCATCGAGAATTTCGATCCGATGGGCGTGCACACCGGCGATTCCATCACCGTCGCGCCTGTGCAAACGCTAACCGACAAGGAATATCAAATGATGCGCGACGCCGCGTTCGCGGTGATCCGTGAGATTGGCGTCGAGACCGGCGGATCGAACATTCAGTTTGCGGTGCATCCCGAGAACGGCCGCATGGTCGTGATTGAAATGAATCCGCGCGTCTCGCGTTCCAGTGCGCTGGCATCGAAGGCGACCGGTTTTCCGATTGCAAAGATCGCGGCCAAACTCGCAGTCGGCTACACGCTCGACGAAATCAAAAACGACATCACACGCGAAACGCCGGCCTGCTTTGAGCCGACGATTGATTACTGCGTGGTCAAAGTGCCGCGGTTCACGTTTGAAAAATTTCCGCAGGCAGACGCGACGCTCACGACGCGGATGAAAAGCGTCGGCGAAGCGATGGCGATCGGACGCACGTTTAAGGAAGCGCTGCAAAAAGCGCTGCGCAGCCTGGAGATCAAACGCTTCGGCTTGTTAGGCGACGGCGCGGACAAGGATGTCGATCTTGAAACACTGCGATTGAAGCTGGCGATCCCGAATGCCGAACGAATCTTTTACATCGCGCAAGCATTCCAAAAAGGCGCGTCGATCGATGAAGTTTACGAGCTAACGAAAATCGACAGGTGGTTTTTGCGAAACATCGCTGAGGTCGTTGCTGAAACCGGATGTTTGAAGACAAAGACATTCTTGCGCGCGAAGAAATTCGGTTTCTCAGATCGACAACTGGCAGTCGCGCGAAGCGCTTCGGAAAACGCGATTCGATCCAAGAGAAAAGCTGAAGGAGTCGCTCCGACGTACCGCCTCGTGGATACGTGCGCGGCGGAGTTTGAAGCGTATACGCCTTACTACTATTCGACGTACGGCGACGAGAACGAGCGACGCGAGAGCGGCAAACGCAAGATCATGATCCTGGGCGGCGGACCGAACCGGATCGGCCAGGGCATTGAATTTGATTACTGCTGCGTGCATGCCGCGTTTGCCCTGCGCGAGCTCGGATTCGAGACGATCATGGTGAACTCGAATCCGGAAACGGTTTCGACCGATTACGACACGAGCGACAAACTTTATTTTGAGCCGCTCACCCTCGAGGACGTGCTCAACATTTACGATCAGGAACAACCGGAAGGCGTCTTTGTCCAGTTTGGCGGCCAAACGCCGCTGAATCTCGCCAGTGGATTGAAAGCGGCGGGCGTGCCGATTCTTGGGACGCAAACCGAAAGCATCGAGACCGCGGAAGACCGAAAACTATTCGCGGCGATGCTGGACAAACTTGGCTTGCGCCAAACGCCAAACGGTTCGGCCACAAGCGCCAAAGAGGCCGTGGCGATAGCGAAGAAAATTGGCTATCCGGTGCTCGTTAGGCCAAGCTTCGTTCTGGGCGGGCGCGCCATGGAGCTCGTCTATACCGAGAGCGGATCTCGAGACGTTACATGACAAGCGCAATTGAAGTTACGCCTGATCGTCCGGTGCTCATCGATCGCTTTCTCGAGGACGCGATTGAGGTCGATGTCGATTGCATCTCCGACGGCGAGACGGCCGTGATCGGCGCAATCATGGAGCACATCGAGGAAGCGGGCATCCACAGCGGTGACAGCGCATGCGTGATTCCGACGTTCTCCCTGTCGCAAAAAGTTCTAGACGAGATTTCATCCGCGACGAAAGCAATGGCGCGCGAGCTGAATGTGCGCGGCCTGATGAACGTGCAATTCGCGGTGAAGGGCGACGACGTTTACGTGCTGGAAGTGAATCCGCGCGCCTCGCGCACTGTGCCGTTCGTCAGCAAAGCGATCGGCGTCCCGCTGGCAAAACTGGCCGCCAAAGTGATGACGGGAAAGTCATTACGCGAACTCGGATTCACGAAAGAAATCGTGCCGAAACATTTCTCGGTTAAAGAAGCGGTGTTTCCGTTTCTGCGCTACGAGGGTTTGGATATTTCGCTCGGGCCGGAGATGAAATCGACGGGCGAAGTAATGGGCATCGATATTGATCTGGGTCTTGCGTATGCGAAATCGCAGATGGCCGCGCCGCCTCCTTTACCGAAAGGCGGAAGAGTCTTCGTCAGCGTCAAAGACGCCGATAAGGAAGCGATCATTCCGGTCGCGCGCGAATTTCTCAAACTGGGTTTTGAAATTGTTTCCACCAGCGGCACGGCAGAAGCGCTGACCGAAGCGAAAATCAAAGTGACCAAGGTTTTCAAGATTCACGAGGGACGTCCGAACGTGCTCGACCGCATCAAGAACGGTGACATCAATTTCATCATCAACACGCCAAGCGGGAAAATTCCGCGCGAGCACGAAGTGGTCATTCGCAACGCCGCACTCGCGGCAAAAATTCCGATCATGACGACAGTCCGCGCCGCGCTGGCTAGCGCGAATGGAATCCGCTCACTGCAAAAACGAAAAGTCCAGGTGCGCAGTTTGCAAGAATATCATTGTAGCGGCGGTCTCTGACCATTGATCATTCGGATTTGCGGCGGTCCGAGACCGCCGCTACAGGAAGGAATGAAGTTGCCGATCTTAATGTTGTTGTTAGTAGGCGCGGCGGTCTTTGCTGCCGACGAAAAGAAAGAAGAAAAGACTCCCATGAATTCATCCAACGAAGTGGCCGTGATAAAGACGAACGAAGGCGATATGGTGGTGCAGTTTTGGACTGATGCCGCGCCAAAGACGATCGAGAATTTCAAGAAACTGGCGCGCCAGGGATTTTACGACGGCACGATTTTCCACCGGATCGTCAAAGAATTCATGATCCAGGGCGGCGATCCGAATTCGAAAGATCCGGCGAAAGAGAACAGTTACGGACAAGGTGGTCCGGGTTACCAGATCAAGGCCGAGTTTAACGATCATCCTCACGACCGCGGGTGTAATCTCAATGGCGCGCAGCTCCGATCCGGATTCGGCCGGCTCGCAATTCTTCATCTGTCTCGCACCCGGTGCACCGGCTCGATCATCAATACACGACCTTTGGCAAACTGATTAAAGGCCAGGATGTGCTGGAGAAAATCGGTGATATTCCGGTCACCAAAAACAGCATGGGCGAACCGAGCAAACCGACCAAACGCGTGGTGATCGAGAGCATCAAAATCGTGCCGGCTGATTCGGTGAAGTAGCGACTCGGTCACGCTGTTGTCATTCCGAGCGAAGTCGAGGAATCTCTTGCTGTTTTCAGAGAATCGAGAGATGTCTCGACTTCGCTCGACATGACAAAGATTGCACTAATTCAGATGCGCTGCGGCGCGGAGCCGGAGAAGAATCTCGCGCGCGCGATTGAATTGATTCGCGATGCGGCAAGACAAGGCGCAGAGATTGTCTGCCTGCCGGAGCTTTTTCGGTCGCAATATTTTTGCCAGACAGAGGATCATAAGAACTTCGATTTGGCCGAGGAAGTGCCGGGAAAATCAACCGCCGCGCTGGGAGAAGTTGCTCGCGAAACCGGCACACTAATCATTGCGTCGCTCTTCGAGAGACGCAGCGCCGGCCTCTATCACAACACGGCGGCAATCATCGACGCGGATGGAAAATTGCTCGGTAAATATCGCAAAATGCATATTCCCGATGATCCGCTGTATCACGAAAAGTTTTACTTCGCGCCGGGCGATCTCGGATTTCGAGCGTGGGACACTGCGCGCGGCAAGATCGGCGTCTGTGTTTGCTGGGACCAATGGTATCCGGAAGCCGCACGACTGACCGCATTGCGCGGCGCAGAGATTATTTTTTATCCAACGGCAATCGGCTGGCATCCGAGCGAGAAAAAGGAATTTGGAAAAGCGCAACATTCCGCGTGGGAGACGATTCAGCGTGGTCATGCAATCGCCAATGGGTGCTACGTCGCGGTGGCGAACCGCGTCGGTCACGAAGCGCCCGCCGGTGGAGATGGCATCGAATTTTGGGGGCAAAGTTTCGTGTGCGGACCGGACGGCGAAATCATCGCGAAAGGTTCGATCGATCAAGAAGAGATTGTGGCGGCCGAGATCGATTGGGCTCGCGTCAACGAGCAGCGGACGCACTGGCCATTCTTGCGAGATCGCAGAATCGATGCCTACGGCGGCATTGAACAGCGGATGATCGATTAGTTCTGTAGGGCGTTTGACTCGTTCGCTTCCGCTCGCTCGCTCTACCGAGCTGCCCGTCGATGTTGCCGGCTCCCACCGGCTCCATTCTGTGAATCCCGATGCTTTCGGGACTGACACAGACGCCCTACAAGTATTGCTCAGTGCAATAATTGCTGGGAATCGCGGAATTTAAACGCGCGCTGTTCGAATTCGCTCTTTGTGCTAATACGAGGGCGATGACCGCGAGCGCTGCTCAACCGAGGCGTCGGCCCTGGTATCGCCCTTCGTTGACGGTGCAAATCATGATCGGGCTGGTTGTCGGCGGCGTGATCGGATGGCTGCGGCCCGATTGGGGCAACGCGGTTTATTTTTTGCGCGACATTTTCATTAACCTGATCAAATCGATCATCGCGCCGCTTGTGTTCTCAACCATCGTGGTGGGAATCGCGGGCGCCGGTGCGCTGCGCAAGGTGGGGCGCATGGGAATCAAGGCGCTGATCTATTTCGAGATCGTTACCACAGCCGCGCTCGTTCATCGGACTGGCAGTTGTCAATTTCACAAAGCCCGGCGTCGGCGTGACTCTCGCCGCAACCAGCACCGACGTTCATCAAGACGATCGAGCCAAACTCATCCGCAGACTTTCGTCGAAACCATCGTGCACGCGTTTCCCTCGCGAGCATAATCGAGGCGATGGTGCGTGGCGATGTTTTGCAGATCGTCGCATTCAGCGTGCTCTTCGCACTCGCCGTGTCAGCCGTTGGCGAAAAAGGCAAACCAATCATCCGCGCGATGGACAGCCTTTCGCAAGTCATGTTCAAGTTCACGAATTACGTGATGCTGTTTGCACCCATCGGCGTGGGCGCGGCGATGGCACACACGATTGGCACGCAAGGCCCGGTTGTGCTGTTAAACCTCGGCAAATTGATTCGGCTCGCTTTATCTCGCTCTCGTGATTTTCATCGTTCTCGTTTTTGGACTGGTGATTTGAATCGCGCGGATGCCGTTGAGACAATTCGTGCGTGCGGTGCGCGAGCCTGCGGCGCTCGCATTTGCGACGACAAGTAGCGAATCGGCGCTGCCGAAAGCGATGGAATCGATGGAACGTTTCGGCGTGCCCCGCACATCGTCGGGTTCGTGATGCCGACCGGCTATTCGTTCAATCTCGACAGGATCAACCTTGTATCTCGCAATGGCGTCGGTGTTCGTCGCCCAAGCGGCCGAGACGACGATGGGATGGCACATGTCGTTAGGCCAACAAATCACAATGATGTTGACGTTGATGCTGACTTCGAAAGGGGTAGCCGGCGTGCCGCGGGCGTCACTTGTCATTCTGCTGGCGGCGCTAAATTCGTTTGTTGCCCGCAGGACTCGGACCGATCGGTGTCGCCATTATTTTCGGCGTCGATGAACTGATGGACATGGGCCGCACATGCGTGAACGTGATCGGCAATTGTCTGGCAACGGTCGTCGTCGCGCGATGGGAAGGCGAATTCGATGACAGACGCGCACGCGTGTTTGGCACGCCAGCCGAAGCCGAACTGGATCTCAAACGCGGTAACATAGCCTTTGCCGATGCAGTCGGCTCAGGGCGACTGAATCTGGTGGCACTCCAGAGTCGGCGCGGGGTTTCTCTCAAACAGGGACGCGGGTGATCACTTCCCTGTTCTTTGTCCCCGAAGATCAGGGCATCGACAAATCCGCGCGATTTCGGCTAAGCTGCGCTGATGATCGCAATTTTGCGCACGCCCGAAGCCACTTACCTGATGCAGATTTTGGCCTCCGCTTTTCTGGCGATTCTGTTTCTGCAGTCGGGGATCGACAAAATCCTCGATCGCCGCGGAAATTTTGAATGGCTAAAAGGACATTTCGCGAAGAGTCCACTGGCTGGAATCGTTCCCGCGCTGCTTGATCTGCATCACGATCCTGGAGGTGGCGGCCGGCGCGCTGAGCGCCGTCGGCTGCGTGCTGGTAATTCTTTTGAAAGATTCGACGATCGCGTTCTACGGGGCAATTCTTTCCGCGGCAGCCATCACGGCGCTGTTTTTGGGCAGCGAATCGCGAAAGATTATGCTGGCGCGGCAGTGCTTGTTCCCTACTTTCTGCTCACGCTGGTCGCAATTTATCTGCTTGCGGAGGGGTAAATTGGCAAGAGGCCGGACGGACAATCCACAAACGATGCAACTGGCAAAATATGCGGAAACGTGCCATTTCGCGGCAGCTGTATTACTTCGATTCGCTGCGTTCAGTTTGTGGCCATCGCATCATGTTGAAGTCGCGCGTTGCCCGCTGCACTCAGAGGCGCATTATCGGCGTTTGACTGTGCGTCAACGCCGAGGATGCTCTGAGACTTACACGCAAGGCCCACGTCAATTTCTATGCTTTCCAGCAATCGTCAGCGCGAAAAGCAAACGCTACTGCATCTCGTTCACTCTGGGATGAGTTTGCGGCAACTGTCACGCAAAGAACGTGTCGTGTTAGGCGCGATATGTCTTTGTACATTGGCCCTGCTTGCAGCTCTTCAACATGGCCGGGTATTCCTCGGTGATGAAATCGGCACGCTGAGATATCTGAAAGAAAGCCCGAGCTACATTTTGACGCATTTCGCCACCTGGCTGTCGATGAATTATTTTATTTTGGTCGAGAAAGGCGTTGCCTGGCTGTGCGGCGCAGCGGATTGGCGCCTAACTCTGCTGCCGATGGCAGCAGCCGTGGCAATAATTCCGTTAACTGCTTCGCTCGCACTCAAATTTACCGGCTCGACGCGGACCGCGCTGATTGCTGCCAGCTTGGCTGCGTTCAATCATTTCCTAGTGTTGTGGGGGCCGCAGATTCGCGCGCTATTCGCTCCTGGTGGCATTGAGTCTCTTGGCAATCAACGAATTCTGTTCATTGGTATCAGCAGCGAGACTGGTGGAGCGGCGTGCGATGTGCCGGGGCAGTGCTGCTGCTGTTACTCGCGCATCTTAACGGCGTTTACACAGTCGCCTTCCTCGTGTTATTGCTCGCGGCCGAAACTATTTTCGCTGGTTGGTCTGACGGACGAAGGTTTCTCTGGGAATCCAAGACTCTTTGGATTCCGTTGGCCGTGGTGGCGATAATAGTCGGCGTAGCTTACTGGCGTCTCCTGCCCGATATCGCGAAGGTTAACAAGGAATGGGGACCGACACTCCACCAACGAGCATGGGATATATTCCGCAAGTCTTTACTGCGTTTATGGGTGTTGGTTACGTGGCCTTGTTGTCCTTGCTGTTACTGCTCGCCGGGCTCCTGGTCGGCGTGCAGAGAGAAGCGAGGGCTTCTTCTGCTGTGGGGAGCGATCCTTCTGGGCCCCATCCTTATGTCTTTGCAGGGGGTCTCTGTTCCATCATGGGCCTACGCCCGTTATCTAATTTTTCTCTTCCCTTGCTTCTGATCTTAATAGCGGAGGGCATTGATTGGCTCGCAATACACGTCTGGATGGGGAGAGGCGCCGCTGTCGTAGCCTGGGGTCTGACAGCAATAGTTGTTTTGTGCTGGATGCCCTTGGTTCACGCGCAGTTTCTCGCCAAGGAAGAATGGCCGTATGCCCAGGTGGCCACGTTTCTGCACACGCAGATGCAGAAAAGCGACGTGATCGTCGCGGGACGGAGCATTGGGCTTTCACTCTCGCAATTCTTCGACAACTCCTGAAGATCGCATTATGCTGCCCGACAAATACGTTAGCAAAGTTGCTAGCAACCTCGATGGCCCTGTATCGAGGGGCGTTTTTTACGTAACGGGACCAGGTTTCTTAAAGGATCGGAAGGTGCCTGTCCGACGTTTCGGGAAGTCAGAAGTTACAATCTACGGCGGCGATACCGCTCGAGTGTTGCTGCAGCAGTGGCGCGCAGATCTGTTGCATCGAACTGCCGGGTAGTGTTGTCGTGTCTTTTCAAGGCGACTATCAACTACTCGCGCTGCTCGAAGAGGCGTTAGGATCTGGCCATTCGGCAGATCAGTGGCGCTCACTCGCAGAGAGTTGCCGGGGTCAGAGGCCATCCGCGCGTTATATTCCACGCCACCTACAGAAGGCCGATACAATCCGTCGCATTTCCGTGAATTGTGTCCGCGCGCGCTCTTCCGATCCGTCGCACCGGGCCGCTAATTCTAACAAGACGCCGGTTCTTATCTCAGCGTTTGAATTACGAGCTAAAGATTGGGGCGAAAAAGATGCATGCTCGCCAAATTATCTCCAACTCGTTAGAGTACCAGCGTGACCGATGGGATCGAGCTTTCCATTGTGATGCCCTGCTTGAACGAGGCGGAGACGCTCGCGGGATGCATCGAGAAGGCACGGATTGGCATCGAGCGGTCTGGGGTGCGAGGCGAAATCCTCGTTGCCGACAACGGCAGCAAGGATGATTCCGTGCGAATCGCGCAAAAACTCGGCGCGCGCGTGGTTCATGTGAAGGAAAAAGGATACGGCAACGCGTTGCGCGGGTGGAATTCAAGCCGCGTCGGGAAAATGGATTGTCATGGGAGATGCCGACGAGAGCTATGATTTTCGGAGACGGACCGCTTCATTAGGAAATTCCAGGAAGGCTTTGAATTGGTCACCGGTTGCCGCCTGCCAAATGGCGGCGGAAAAATCTTGCCAGGCGCGATGCCGTTTTTACACCGCTGGGTGGGCAACCCTCTCTTTTCACGGATGGCGCGACATATGTTCGCCGCGCCCATTCACGATGTTTATTGCGGCCTCCGTGGATTCAAACGAGACCTGCTATGATCGGCTGGAGCTTCAGTGCGAAGGCATGGAATTTGCCACCGAGATGATCATTAAAGCCAGCTTACACGGCGCGCGCATCGCCGAAATTCCTATCACGCTCCATCCGGACGGACGCAAGACGCACGCGCCGCACCTGCGCACGGTTCGTGATGGCTGGCGCACCTGCGGTTCTTCCTCATATTTAGTCCGCGATGGCTCTTTCTCGCACCGGGTTTTGTTCTGGCTTTGCTGGGCTTGGCTGGTTACGCCGTGGCGTTGCCCGGATTGACAATCGCCGGCGTGACGTTTGATGCGCACACACTTCTATTTTCCAGCCTCGCGATTCTAATGGGCTATCAATCCGCTCTGTTCGCTATCTGCGCCAAAACTTTCGCCATTAACGAAGGCTTACTGCCCAAAGACCCGCGCGTTGATCGGTTCTTCAAAGTGATCTACCTGGAACGGGGTCTGGCCATTGGCGCATTGGCTTTTCTAGCTGGCTTGATTTTGTTGGGCGCGGGTGTGTTGCAGTGGAAATCTGCCCATTTCGGCCGTCTCGATTACGCCGTCACCATGCGTTGGGTCATTCCGGGCGCGACCCTGACGGCGTTGGGCTTTCAAACCGTGCTCTCAAGTTTTTCGTAAGTATTCTGGGAATGAAGCGTCGTCCATGAGCTAATGCCGAGAATGAATTCGGTCGAATATCTTCATGCCGGCGTTGGAATACTTTCGCAAAAAGGAATTCAGATGCAACCTGATAACATCGAGCAGAGGAGCCGAGCCGGGCGAAGTCGCCTTCCTGCCGATCCATGGGAGGACGCTTACCTGCGCTTTGAAACCCCTGAGGAAGAAATCCGAAAATTTATCGGACGACTAAAATTCATGGGTGCCATGAAGTGGCAACGAAATGCGAAGATAGTGGAGTTGTTTTGCGGAAGAGGAAGCGGATTGCTAGCGCTACATCGGCTTAGCTTCAGTCAGGTGGAAGGAATCGACCTGTCTCCTGCCCTTGCCGCCGAATACGCCGGGCCGGGCAAGATCCTGGTCGGTGACTGCCGGCAGCTCCCGTTTGAGAACGTCAGTAAAGACGTGCTTATCGTACAGGCGGTCTGCATCATCTGCCGATGCTCCCAGAGGACGTTGATCAGAAGTGCTGTGGCCGAGGCGAGGCGCGTAGTCACGGACGATGGCTTATTGCTTGTGATTGAGCCGTGGCTTACGCCTTTTCTCTCTCTGGTCCATGGACTCTGTCGAAGCCGAATCGTCAGGGTGCTTTCACCAAAGATTGATGCGTTAGCAACCACTGACTCATTACGAACGTAAAACGTACGAACAATGGCTAAGCCAACCAAGACTTGTCTTGGATTCGCTCCGTAAACACTTTCGACGCGAGCGCTGTCATTTCAGGTGGGGAAAAATCTACTTCGCCGGACGTAAACGCTCCCTGTTGAAACGTCTGCTGCCACACGCCGGCTTTGCGTGCCTCAATAGATGAAATTTCTGATCGCAAGAAGGCGCTATCTACCTTACTCATTTGTAAGGAGGGACTCCCATCCCTAATCTCCCGGCAAGCACGAGATCCTAAACCGTCGATCAGCTTTCTTGAGTGCTGGATCGTAGGGATGGACTAGGTAAAATGCGCCAACCCAATGACTAACGAGCACCTCTCGCCATAACAGTGGCATGGAAGCTTTTGCTATTCTCGCTCTGGCTATTACTTTTTTGCTTCGTTATACGCCATTCCTGGCGTCGCATCTGCTTTTGGGCCGTTTCTGGACAACGTCCATATCTATGGACCCATATTTTCAGAAGTCTCAAGGCTAGCGTCGTCCGGTGATGTTCCGTACTACCTGCCAAATATTGGGACGGGCTTTCCAGTATTCGAGAGCCCCCATTTTTGCATCCTCTATCCGTTTTATTTTCTTGGGCTGATCAACTACGGCGGGCCACTGAACTCGCTTTACACGCTCACCTATCTGACACTGTTCCACCTCTTCATTTTTACGTTAATCTCTACGTTCTGTTGCGTTGCGGCACTGGTTCCACCATGGGCTGCATTTATAGGAGCGTCCGTCGGCATGCTGGCGCGGAACACGGAACTGTATGCTAGTTGGATCACAATCACGGCAAGCTACGCATGGCTTCCGTTAGTGCTCGCTGGCGGCGTAGTTGTTATTTCGATTTCCTGGGAAGCCTAATGGAATAGTCGTCTTTTCAGTTGCAGCAGGTCTTCTGGCGTTGGCGAGCGCTTCACAGTCGGTTATTCATACCGCCCTGAGCTGTCTGATACTGTTCGCCGTAGCTATCGGTTGGTTATGCCTCGAGCGACGCTTTTCAGATATCTGGCGGGTAGCCTGGTCTCTGGCGCTATGCGGCGGGATTGCGTTCGGGCTGGCTGGGGCTGCGATAGTCCCAATGTACTGGCCACTGGTGAGATGATTCGGCACATCGGGGCGGCGCAGCCGTGATTGGGCACGCGCACATTCCATGGGAAAACTTCAATCTTATTCAGCTTAAGCTAAACGAAGCTGCCGGTATTGTCATCAGACCGACTTGGATCGCCATCGTCGGCAGTCCCTATGTAGGCTCTCTTGGGTGTAATCGGAACGTTGCTGGCCGGAATCTACTTCCGGCGGGTGGCCCAGTTTCCTCGGATGTTGCTTCTGGCATTTGGAGCGATCGCCTTGTGCATGGCTTGCTCTCCGGTTTTGGAACTAACCTGGGATTGGCGTATCTAAACTTCCATGTTCCCTTCATTAACCGGATCAGAGAAGCCGGACGCTACCTTGTCTTGTTTGTAATCGGCGTTTCGTTCCTAAGCGGCTTCGGTTATAGCCTTTTGCCGCGAATTTGGGGCAATACCGGAACAGCCGTAATCTGCGCCTCCTCATTGCGCCGGCACTTATGGCCCTTGCTATGACTGGAATCATTCTTTGGGAGCTCGCTCAGATGCATCCCCTCCAACGTTTGACGGGATGTTGGATGCTGGCACTGGCGCCTCTGCTGTTCGTTCTCGGGCGTTTCAGTAAAGTTCGTCGCTGCAAATTTCTAACGTTAGCCGGTGTACTCGTCTCCATCGCTGCGATGGTCATTCCAGTCAGAGGGATTTCAGTGTCTCAGTCGGCGTTCGATAAGCCGACGAATCTGCTTAGCCACAGAGTGCTCCAGCGGATCGCCACTGAGACGGATGTGCGCGATTGGCGGATAGATTTCCGTGACAGCGTCTTTGACAACAAGTTTTGGGGAATGAACGCCAGTTACTATGGGATCTAAGAGCTTCTACAACCAGCTTACACCACAGCCGTACGCACAATTCGAGTTTATGCTGCTGGGAAGTGTTCCGCATCTAAGGGCGCATGATGGGCGCGCGCTATGTGTTGTGCGGACCCGCTGAGTCACCAACAGATGCGAACACAAAGCAAATGTTAGAGACCGAGGGTTACAAGCTTTACGAAAATGCGAACCCGATGAACCGATTTACGTTAGCTACATCAGGTCGCAAGGTTCCGCCCCGAACGTCGCTGGTTTTGTCGAGATTATCCAAAGAGGCTTTAATTACCATTCTGAAGCTTACGTAACTCCACACGACCTTGAAAGCGTCCGCAAGTTTCTTGGCAACCAGCCAATGTCAGCACGGCCGGAAGATGTAATCACAAATGTTATTAATCAGCCTAATCGGAGTTATTCCAGAGTGGAGTCTAATGCAGCGTCGCTCCTCATTTTGAATGAGTGGTTCACGCCCGCTTGGAAGGTCCGGATAAACGCGTGTAAGTCAAGCAGCGTTACGTGTAAACCAATGGCAGGTCGGAGCGCTCCTGCCTGCTGGAAAAAATGACGTGGAGTTCGAATATAATCCGACGCTATTTAGAGCCTCGATGATTTTAAATCGAACCACCGTCGTATGTCAATCCTCGGGTTTTTGATTCTTCGATGGTACGAAATCGTTCGGTTGCTAGCTCTAATCCTGAGTAATGCTGTAGCATTCGCGGCTCAGACACTATTCTCAATGACGCGAATAGGTTTATATACCAAGCTTCGCTCTCATTTGCTGATCCAGGGTCGAAGCCCGTCAGTCCCTTGCTCGACACTTGCTGGATGAAGTTTTCCATTTTCGCTCAGGACGCCGATTAACCTCGGCCCAGTTTGCCCCAGCCTGCTTTTAAACCGTAAGGCCAAAAATTCGAAGAGCAACTTTATACCCGGATTATCCGCCAGAACACGATCGCTCCGCGCGAAAGCGTGAAGCTCATATCCCTGGATATCCATTTTGATGAGATCCACGCGTTCGCCAGGCTTGAAGTAATCGTCGAGCGCTATCATTTCGATAGGCACCGTATGACGCGAATCTCCTTCGGGCGGATACGCGCGATGATCGACGTTGAGTTTATCCGAAACGTAGAGTGTAGCTTTCCGGCTGGATTCGCCCACTGGCGGACTGCGATAAGCGCACATTTGCAAGCTTGCGCGTGGCAGACTGCAAGCGCCCGAAATTCTCCGGCGAAGGTTCAAACGAGTGAACAAGCCCAGTCGGACCGACCCAACGGGAGAGAAGCTGCGTATAGATGCCGATATTCGCACCTACGTCGACAGCGCGACGTCCCCGGCGCCAGCGTTCTTCGCAAGAGCTTACGCTCCGCACGATCAGCGTAAGCCTTAAAGCCACGATAACACAGGACGTAAATGGGAAACGCGCGATCGTAAACTCTATTGCCAATCTCGCGAAGAATCGGGACCAGCCGCATCAGCGTCGCGTCAGAGTTACGGTAAAGAAAGCTGCGCAGAAGCCTGGAAAGCTGCGACTGAGGGCGAGGTCGATTGGAAACAACGCGCTATAGATGAAGCGTGGAATCGGCAGCCGGTGCGATATTCCACCCGTAAGCATGCACGATAGCGAGCTGAAGGGCGCAGTGAAAGACTCTCAAGATCGTAGCTTGCATTCAAGCGTCGCAGCCATTCGTGTTTCCTGAAAAAATGAGCCATGGCAATGCGATATTGGCCGAGGCCAAAGGCCCTTGCACGTGAACCAGCTCCGGCTCGGAAATCTGGAAATCGACCATCTCGTGATGCAGATACTTGAAGATTAGAGTTGATAGCGCGGAAAAGAAAGGCTCAGTCGCGATTACTTTGCCGCCGGATTTCAACTTGCTGGCTGCACGATTCAGAAATGCAATTGGACTTTTCAGGTGATGTAACACGTTCGTGAGCGTAATAACATCAAGGCTGTTGTCTTCGATCGCGCCTAACTTGTCGATTTCGTGGCAATCAAACACAAGATCGAGATAGTCAAGATCCAGCACATCACTGCGTCAGGACGTTTGAGTGAAATTGCTTCAGCGGCGATGTGCCGCTTCCTATCTCAAGTATCGATAGCGCCGCCGGATTCGGAAAGTCTCCTGAATTGATCCCGATAAAGTTCGCGATACCAGAAAAGAAGATTTTGGTTGCCGCCGAGTCGCGCGCGGTTACGCAATGTTAATGGCGCGGTCCTTAGCCTGTGTCGCTCTGCACGGTAATTGTGCTGCTCATTTCACGCGCACGAATGTAAAGCGAGCCAGCAAACTCGGCGATCACCGGAACCTTCTCAAGAAAACGCCCGAACGGGTTCAATCCATCGATCAGAGCAATGGGCGTCTTCGGATGGAGGAAATCAAACAGGTCGATCCGAACATCGCGAAAGCCTGTTTGTTCGAGCAACTCGCCGGAGCGGCCATCGAAAGAACGCGGTTTCATCCGGTGAGTCCCCGAGTTTGCGTTTAACCCAGGGGACATTCTTTTGTATCGCGATCTGAGGGTTCAGCATGTTTGGCTCTGTAAAGTAAATTGTGCCGCCAGGCTTCAATACGCGATAGATTTCTTGCAGTGCCTCTTTGATTTCAAGGTGATGTAAAACCGAGCTGCCCACAACGGAATCAAACATGGCACTCAGGATAGCTCAACGCGCTAGGCGTCCTGGATTTCATAACGAACATTCGGCGTCGAACAATTCGGCTTTAGCGATTTCCAGAAGCTCAGGTGAGACGTCAATCGCGATGACGTCCGCCCTCGAGCGTGCCAGTTCGCGAGTGAAGTAGCCAGTACCGCATCCCAGCTCAAGCACCCTCATTCCGGGCCCGTAAATGACTGCTTAGCATTTTCACCCGCCGCGCCCAGCGCAGTTTGCCGGCTGGGCTCTCCCAATTCCAAATCTCCCCTGCACCGTGCGCGGCTAGGAAGCGACCGTGTTGGATTTCTTTAGCAATGCGCTCTCGCATCAAAAGATTCGGATAACTACGAATTCGAATTGGCGTCCGTTGAATGTAGTGCCCTTAGTATCCTAGTTTTAACTTCAAGAACCCATGCCAGCACATTTTCAACATGACAAGTCCGTTGCGGAAAACCTTTGTCATCTTTGTCGAACCATAAATGCGTTCCTGGTAATGGACCGGCAAGTCCAGTATTTTGAGGTTTAACTTCGCGGCGCCAAACAGTAGTTCATAGTCTCCCCAGCGGTCTTCGGTCCCCCAGGTTCCCAGGAACGGCTTGATTCGCTCCCAGTCATTTCTCCAGAGGACTTTGGTGCCGCACAGCGTGTCCTTTACTCGCTGCCCCAGCAGATACGTAAAAGCGACGCTGAAAAACTTGTTGCCGAGCATGTTTGCTCCGTTCATTGCTCCTTTTGGCACCGGGTAGACGAGTCGCGAGCCATTGACAAACTCCGCTTGTCCCGAAGCGATAACATCGATGAAGTAAGGCAGCTCCTCGGGAATCGTCGTCAGGTCGGCGTCGAGAATCATCAAAATATCGCCTGTGGCAGCGTTGAAACCGGTCCAGACGTTTCGCGACTTGCAAACACCCGGTCCGCATTCAAGCCGGATATTCTTCTCCGGATAGGCAGCTTGCACCCTCAGCACCTCCTCGGCCGTGCCGTCCGTTGATTGATCATCACAGAAAATGATCTCGGTTCTGGCTGCCAACCCCGGAATGCGTCTAACGGCCTCCTCGACGTTTCCCTTCTCGTTCTTGCATGGAATTACAACCGATACGCTAAGCTCTCCTGGCGAAATCGGCGGCAGCAGCATTCGCGCGACGACCACCTGCGTCATGCAAAGCTTACTCAGGAACGGCAGGCGCGCACAGAATCGATTGAGGAAACCGGACAACAACGGGATATACTTTGGTAACAGGACGATTCGATGCGTCTCAAGAGCTTCAAAACCGGCGAGCGTCAGCAGATTTCGAACATCAGCAATAGAAAGCCAGTTTTGCTCGGTCCGCGGAACCTTCATACCTACCCACTCGGCGAAGCTAACGAGCGGTTCCCAAAGGTGGTTGTAAGTTGTTATGAGCAACCGAGTGTGTCTCTGGCAAAGCGGTTTTAGATTCCGCAGTGCTTCAAGCACATCGACCGTATCGCCGATGTCGTTAAACAGGATGTAATCGAATTTTTCGTCTCCCGTGAAAACCTGCCGGAACTCGTCCTTGTCTGGAAATGCAACCGCGAATTCGAAGTTTGGATTTCGTTGCTGTGCGATTGTGACAATCTCAGTGCAGATATCAACGCCTTTGCCCACGCACGGCCGGACGACAGCCAAAAGATTGCCTGTGCCGCAGCGAACAGAGAGTACCTTTTTCTGTGGTTCCACCAAAAACAGAGAAGCCGACTCAGCAGTTCATAATAGTACCTATTGCGGTTGATCCAGATCTCGCGCCGGGGAGCAATGTTTGCTAAATGATTCCGGGTGCGCTCGCGCCTTTTGCTCAAGAGCGGCGGCCCCCCACGGTTGTGTGTGCGTCTCGCGCTCGTTTAGCACAGCTTCCATACTGCCGTCGTAACGAATTGCGTGCAAAGTTTCGCGGCGCAGTTTCCTTCAATTCCGCATGCTGTTCAAGATCGGTCACTTTGACCAAACCTGGTTGCCAGCGCTATACAAATGAATTAATTCGCGCTTTTCTCAGACGTTATGCGCACGCGCTCATGATACAGGATCCCTGAAGCAGTTTTTCGCGTTACAACAACCTGTGACAGACGGTTCACACAAAGGATTCGCAACAGGGTCATTTTCGCTGGCGCGTTGCTGCTTCTCTGCGCTTTAACCTTCTACTACTTCGCGGTTCTTAGAATCGATTACAGCAAGACAACGCTGCTGGACCTTGGTCCCCGTCCCGACGCGACAGAATACTTCGCGCAGGCAAAGCGCTTAATCGGGATCATCGCCCTTCCATACAGATTGGTTACGAGAAACTGCCATCAAGGGGCTTCTTTGGATACCCGGCGTTGATGCTTCCCTGGTTGAAGGTCCTGTCGGACGCAGATGCCGTGCTGGCACCCTTTCGGACGAATCAAACACTGGGGTTGCTTCTGCTTTTGGCTGTGTTTGCCTTTACGCGCTACCTGGCGATGCCGCTGACGGGCGGGTTTGCGGTGCTATTACTGGCCACGCTTCCCGGCTTCTTTACTTTCTGTCGTTCGTCGATGAGCGAAGTGAGTGCCTCCTTTCTAAGCGTGCTGGCCTTCATGTTTGCCTACTCTGGTGTTAGGGAAGAACGCCGATGGAAAATCTATTTATCGGCGGTTCTTCTTGGGCTTTCACTAAACGTGCGAATTCAGTCGCTTTCGTTCGCTCCATTGTTACTGGCCATGGCTCTGGTCCCAATGAGAGGAATGCACTGGCGCTGGTTGCTTCACTGCGCCGCATCGCCCGTCGTTTTCATACTCGCTGCCGCCCCCTGCTTGTGCTAAACACGATCCAGTTTCATTCGCCGTTCAAGACAGGTTACGACTTTTGGGCTCCGTTTTTCAAGGAGCATCATCTTCTCTTTTCACTTCGCTATATTCCGGACAACGCCATCAATTTGTGGAAGGAAATTACTCGTGCAGCCGCTTGGATTTCACACTGCGAATATTTTTGGCACCGGCACATCTTTTTGTCCCGACGTTTCTTCTTCTGGTTTGCATAGGGTTATTTTTTATTCGGATCGATCGCTTCGTTATCTGCGCCTTTTCAGCCGGCTTGACTTTTCTGGCGATGATCCTCACTCACATTGATAAGCTCGTTGATATAAGGTATTACCTGCCCCTTCTAATTCTCTTGGTCGCAGTCGCTGTCTTGCCAGTGACGTGGGCCGCGCAGAATATTTTGGCTGGACGAAGGGTTCTTACCGCCGCGGCTGTATTCGTTCTATTTGGCGCGGCCTGTCTCTGGCTACCCTTCGCGCTCCGGCTATAACACGCGCGAAATTGATCGACTGCAAGCGTGGGATGCCCTTCATTTCGATTCTCCACCACGCCAATCCACCGAGTTTATCTGCACGAGGCCGTTTCCTTGAAGAGTTCGGCAAACAGCCCGGCATCGTTCTTTCGGATATTGATCCTGTCTACTTGAATGCATTGTTTCCCAGCTGGGTTGTTGCCGCGCCGATGGACGGACAACACCGTTACAAATACAGTCGAATTTGGCGCTACGGGCCAGTTGAGGCTTTGAGCGCTCGTCCAGCGCGGTTTGCATGAAAACAGTGCGGTTTACGCCTTGTTCGTGTCCAAGCGAGAGATGGAAGACAAAATGGTGCGATTGCCGCACGTCGACGGCTATAAGTGGGTCTTGGCAGAAGATCCCACTCCCGAAGCAGCGATCCTAAAGCTCAATCCCAGTAGTTAAAAGGGGTTGGCGGCTCCCGCCAATTCCGTTGCGAGCCAGATTTTTGCTGGAGAAACCGAGAGGCTATGCTTGACTGATAGGTTCGACATCTCTCGGCAGAATGCCTGCGCAAACAATCAAGATTACCGGTGCCCGCCAGCACAATCTCAAGAACCTCCACGTCGAGATTCCGCGGGAGAAGCTGGTGGTCATCACCGGTTTAAGCGGCTCGGGGAAATCCTCGCTCGCTTTCGACACGCTTTATGCGGAAGGGCAACGCCGTTACGTCGAGAGCCTTTCCGCTTACGCGCGGCAGTTCCTCGATCAAATGGAAAAGCCGGATGTCGATTTCATTGAAGGCTTGTCGCCTGCCATCGCCATCGAACAACGCAGCGCCGGCGCGAACCCACGATCGACAATCGCAACCACGACTGAGATCTACGATTACCTGCGGATCCTCTTTTCCGCGGTGGGTCAACCGCACGATCCCCTCACCGGCCGGCCGCTCAGCCGCCAAACGCCTCAGCAAATCGTCGATCAGGTCCTGGCGTATCGAACCGGGCACCAAAATCGTTGTGCTGGCGCCGTTGATTGAGAATCAGCCCGGTGAGTTCCGGGACGTGCTCGAAAAACTCAGGCGTGAAGGATTCGTTCGTGCGCGCATCGACGGCCAGATGATCGAACTGGATCGCACTGAGCCGATCCGGCTGAAGAAAGGCGAGCGGCACACGATTGAAGCGGTGGTCGATCGGCTGGTCGTCCGCGATGGCATTCGGGTGCGGCTGACAGACTCAATCGAAACGGCTCTCAAATGGGGCGGCAATCGCATTGTCGCTTTGTGCCAAACACCGCCACTGCAGATGACAGATTGGGCAGAATGCCGCTACTCCACGGATTACGGGAATGCTGAAACCGGCTTCAATTTAGGCGAGCTGACGCCGAGACATTTTTCTTTCAACAGCCACCTCGGCGCTTGCCCGGCTTGCCACGGTCTGGGAACACAATTGGTGGTCGATCCGGAGCTGATGATCTCCGACCAAACCAAAACGCTGGCCGAAGGAGCAATCACACCCTGGCGTCGCGGCACAAAACGCATGCGAGTCTACTATCGGCATCTGCAGGATGCGCTGATCAAACACTTCAACGTGAACGAAGACGTGCCGTTCGCCGATTTGCCTGACGCATTCAAAGCCGCGCTTTACTTCGGCACGAATGGCAAGCCGGTTGAAATGGAGTTTGGCGGCAACGGCGACAAGAAAATCACAAAACCGTTCGAGGGACTCGTGCCCCAAATGCAGCGGCTTTATGAGCAAACCGAGAGCGAGTTCACGCGCAATCGCATTCGAGCATTCATGACACGCGAGACATGCAAGGTCTGCGGCGGCGCAAGACTCAAACCGGAAATCCTTGCCGTCACAATCAAGCGACCGCCTCGCCGAGGCTACGGCGGGCAGGCACCGCGAATTGAACATCCATCAGTTCAGCCAGCAAACCGTGGAAGACGCGCTGCGATTCATTGGCGATCTCGACCTGACCGAGCAGCAACAGACGATCGTAACAGACGTTGTCCGCGAGATTCAGCTCGCGTCTGCAATTTCTCGCCGAGGTCGGGCTAGGCTATCTCACATTGAATCGCGAGAGCGGCACGCTTTCCGGCGGCGAAGCGCAACGGATACGGCTCGCGACACAGATCGGCTCCGGTCTGGCTGGCGTTCTCTACATTCTCGATGAACCCAGCATCGGTCTGCATCAACGCGACAACTCGCGTTTGCTCGGAACGCTGCGAAAACTGCGCGATCTTGGGAATTCCGTCATCGTAGTCGAGCACGATGAAGAAACGATTCGGGCTGCCGACCACATTGTTGATCTCGGTCCGGGCGCAGGGCCGCGTGGCGGCGAGATTGTGGCAGAGGGAACTCTCGGCGACATCGAGCGCGCCAAAAATTCTTTGACTGGCAGTTATCTTTCGGGACGCGCGCGCATTGCCATCCCAAAACAACGTGTCCAGCCGCGGCCCGACGGCTGGCTTACAGTCGTAGGCGCAGGTGAAAACAACCTGAAAAAATCGATGTGTCATTTCCTCTCGGCTGCCTAACGTGTGTGACTGGTGTTTCCGGCAGCGGCAAATCGACTTTGGTGGACGACATTTTGCGGCGCGCCCTTTTCCGGCATTTCTATAACTCGAAAGATAAGCCGGGCGCTCACAAAGCGATTCGCGGACTGGAACAGATCGACAAGGTAGTTGTGATCGACCAAAGCCCGATCGGCCGGACGCCGCGGTCAAATCCGGTCACATACACCGGCGCGTTCACCCCGATACGCGAACTGTTCGCGCAATTACCCGCAGCGCGGATTCGCGGTTACGACGCAGGTCGGTTCAGTTTCAATGTCAAAGGCGGTCGTTGCGAGAATTGCGAGGGCGGAGGCTTGATCAAAATCGAGATGCACTTCTTGCCCGACGTTTACGTCGAATGCGAGGTTTGCCGAGGCAAACGCTACAACCGCGAGACGCTCGAGATCACCTACAAAGGCAAGAATATTGCAGATGTGCTCGATCTAACCGTGGACGAAGCTGCGCGATTCTTCCGCAATGTGCCGACCATCGCGGAAAAGCTCAATTCACTGCTCGACGTTGGCTTGGGCTATCTACGACTCGGCCAGGCCGGAACGACTCTTTCCGGCGGCGAAGCGCAGCGCGTGAAACTTGCCACAGAGCTTGCCAAAAAAGCGACCGGTCGCACTGTTTACATTCTCGATGAACCGACGACCGGGTTGCATTTCGCCGATATTGAAAAATTACTGGAGGTGTTGATGAAGCTCCGCAACGCGGGCAACACCATCGTGGTAATTGAACACAACCTCGAGATGATTAAGTGCGCCGACTGGATCATCGATTTGGGTCCTGAAGGCGGCGAACATGGCGGCGAGGTGGTCGGATCGGGTCCGCCTGAGAGGGTCGCCACTATTCCGGCCAGCCATACCGGGCAATACTTACGGGCAATGCTGGAGAGAAGATGAGACACATCGGACGCTTGGGCCTCACATGTCTGATCGCGGTACTCAGCCCAGTCGCCCGCGCGGATATCTCCGCTGAAATGGCCGAGGCCAGCACGCCGCTTTCAGAAGGCGTGCCGGAGGTGGCGGTCGTGCGGTTGCAGTCGCTGCTAAACAAAGATCTGCCAGAACCACAATGGCGCGCAGTCGCCGAAAAACTTGCGGAAGCGCAGGTGGCCGCAAACGAACCGGAGGCCACTCTGGTTCTCTTAACCGACGCCAGGTTACGCGACTTGCCATGGGCGAAATTCTGGCGCGCTCAGGCGCTGGCCAGTCTGCACCGGTGGGCCGACGCGCTGCCGCTTTACGAGGAATTGAGTAACGACAGTGTCGCCGTTTCAGAGAGCAGCTGTTTTTGGCGCGGGCGACGCGTTACGCGCGTTAGGAAAACGCCAGGAGGCTTTGAGAAAGTTCATTCTGCTGGCGCATGATAAAGAATGGGGCACGCGAGCGCAGCTGCGAGCGGCTGAGCTGCACATTGAATTGGGCAACGCTCCCGAGGCACGCCGGCTTTTGGAGCAGTTGCAACCAGTTTCCGTTGCAGAACGGCGCGAGCGGCGTGTGTTACGCGGGCGTCTCGAACTGATTTCGCACCGGCCTGAACGAGCGATCGGAATGTTTCAGGCGATTCTGAAAAGGCCGGAGGGAACGCCTCATCCCATTCTGCTCGCTGCGCTCTTCGGCATCGCTGAAGCGCATTTGCAGCTCAAAACGCCGGAGACCGGAGATGACGTACTCGAGCGTTTCATCGATCGTAACCACGCAGACCCTGATCTCGCGCTGATATTCGCAAAGCTCGATGAGCTGTATCGCGCCGAACACAAACCGTCGCGCAATGAACTGGAAAAGTGGGTGCGCAGGCCGGAACAGCCGCGGCGAACATTCGCGCGCTGGTATCTTGCGCGCCTGGAGATTCGCGCAGGCCGCAGAGAGCGGGCACGCCAATTGTTTACAGATCTGCGACAGCACAGAAATCAAAACGCCGGCCATTGCCCCTGCTCTCGTCGAGTTTGCCGAATTTGAAATTGACGACGGCCGCTTTGATGAAGCGATAGCCATCCTGGACGATGCGCGCCTGCTGCGGCCCGACCCGGCCTTGTTGACCCGGATCGATTTTTTATCTGCGCAAGCGCAGTATTTGGCGAGGCGATTCGATACCGCAACGGCTGCCTTCGAACAAATCGCGCAGCGCGATTCGCGTTGGGCGAAAGCCGCGCTGTTTAACGCATCCAGCGGCTGGTTGCAGGTCGGTAATCACACTCGTTTCATCGCTGATTACAACCAACTGGAAAAACAGGGCGGCGACGAACAATCGCGTGCCGATTTGCAATTGGAGGAAGGTTTAATGCAGGCTGCCAAGGGCGACAAAAAGCTGCGCCATCGTTGCAGCGATTCATTCACGATTTTCCAAAGAATCCGCGGGTGTCGGAGGCTTGGGTGGGCTTGGCCGAGTTGGCGTTTCATTCCTCACCGCCACGCCTGGATGAAGCGCGAAAAGATCTGGATCACGCAGTTGAGTCCAGACCAACCGCTGCTGCCGCCGAACGCGCCGATTATCTCCGCATCTGGGTAGAAGAAGCAGGCGGCGGAAACGAATCGAAAGTCATTGAGCTCGGAAAGCGATTTCTCGAGCAGCATGGCCAGTCGCAATTCGCTCGGGAAGTTCGAATGAAATTGGCGGAGCTTTATTACCGTCGCCAGGATTTCGCAAATGCGCAGACGCAGTTTGAAATTATCGCGCAACAGAATCCGAATGACCCGCTCGCGGAAAAAGCGCTCTTTTTCGCGGCAGAATCAGCCATGTCGAGCATGAGCGAGCATACCCTGGATCGGGCACTCGTTTTATTCGATCAAGTCGTGCAGAAGAACGGCGCGATGCGCTGGGCCGCGCGCAACGAACAAGCGGTGATCGAGCGCAAGCTTGGGAAACCTAAAGACGCTCTCGCCTTGTATGATGAGGTGTTGAAGAGTGACGCCGGCGCATCCGAAAAACGCGAGGCGCTTTGCGGGAAGGGCGACATTTTCTTCGAGGCTGGCGCAACGGACCCGAGTAGTTATCAACGTGCCATTGAGGCCTACGACCAATTGGCTGCCGATAAGGAGGGGTCGATTCATTGGCGTAACCAGGCGCTGTTTAAAAAGGATTATGCCTCGAGAAAAAGGCGATCGAGCCGGCGCGCTGGCGACGTTCTATAAAATTCTGGAGGACGAGTCGCGGCCCGGTGAGCGCCGCGAGTTGTTCTGGTATTACAAGGCCGGATTCAACGCAGCGCGATTGTTGGAGGAAGATTCGAAGTGGGAATCTGCCGTCGCGATCTATGACAAGCTCGTCGCAGCCGGAGGCAGCCGTAGCGAAGAAGCAAAAGCGCGTCTGAACAACATTCGCCTCGAACATTTTCTTTGGACGGACTGAAGCATTCCTCGCGGAGGCTGGAAGAAGTGGGCTGGCCTAAAAATACGAAGTGGGTCGGGAATAAGCTTGCTTAAATTCCTAATGGGATCAAAATCCTGGCATGGGAAAAGGAACCAGACTGAGTCGCGGGTGCGGCTGGTCGGTCCGATTTGCAATAGGGATCTTCGCCCTTGCATTCTGCGCATCAGCATTCGCTGATGATCCAAGCAAGAATGTAGTAGCGCTGCCATCGCAGCCACTGCCTGCCACAAACACAAAGAAAATTTGTTACGTGGTAACGGGTGACTCGCGCATTCCGCAGCGATGCGATCGTCTCTCTGCAATTCCGACCACTGCTCACCACGATGGACATTTACGGTCGTCGTCCGGGCAGATAATAATAGAGTCCGGCGATGCTCGCGGGTGATTGCGTGCTGCCAGCACGGCAGCGCGGACGGGAGATTATATTTTTCTGCCGCCAGCCCATCACTGCAGATTCAGCCTGAACCGCGCGGCGAAATTTAAAGCGAGTTCAGCGAAAACGTTTACGCAGCCGTCTTGGCGGTGCCGCTCGTTAGGCAAGATTTTGCTGCCGCGATCACTGCTTTGTCGTCATTATCTGTCAGCCCCGCCAGGAAACCGCGAATCCGACGGAACGATTGACGCAAAAACAAATCTGCCGCCGAGTGGTCCGGCGATACTGCATTGCCATTTCGGCCTGCGAACTGAATCTCGCCATCGATGCGGCTCAGCACACACGTCGCAGCAAAAAGATCCATGGCCGCGTTCGCGATCCGCTCCTGGACAAGCTGCATGTCCAGAATCGGCTCACGATACGTGATCAACGCGCGATTAACGGCAAAATTAAAATGCCGGATCAACCGGCCGAGTTGCCGCGCCTGCGCGCGAAGCTGTTCGCTTTGCACGGGCACGTCAGGCACACGAACCGTCGCGCTGAGGCGGTTCTTTCCGGCCGCCCACGCTTTGCTCATTCCATCGCGCGACGGCTTCATCATCGTGTCGTAAATTTCTTTGAACTCCATTCCCGGCCCGCGCATCCCGACTAGCGCGATGAACGAAGTGAGCACTTCATTGGCCCCCTCGCCGATTTGGTTGATCCGCGCGTCGCGCAACATTCTCTCCAACGGCAGATCGGTGAAATACGCCGATCCGCCGTAAATCTGGAACACGTCGTTGATGCACTCCCAGAGCCGTTCTGTCGTGAACACTTTCAACATCGCGGTCTCAAGCATGTAATCCTCAAGGCCGCGGTCGATGAACGCCGCCGTGACCGTGGTCATCGCTTCCATGGCATAAGCGTCAGCCGCGATCCGGGCGATTTTCTTTTTCACCAGCTCGAATTCGCCCAGCGTCTTGTTGAATTGCCTGCGGGTGTTCGCGTGCGCGACGGCCAATTCCAAACAGGTTTTGGCTGCGCCTGTGCAGCACGCGCCGAATGTGGTACGTCCAAAATCGAGCACCGTCAGCGCGACCTTCAGACCCTTGCCTATAGGGCCGAGAATATTTTCTTTTGGCACTTTGACGTCGCGCAACGCGAACCGTCCTGTGGCCGTGCCTTTGATTCCCGTCTTCGGCATCCGCGCCTCGAGCATTTCGAAACCCGGCATGTCTGGCGTCACCAGAAACGCCGTGACAGCGGTTTTATCCGAGCCGGGCACAGGAGTGCGCGCCATCACCGTGAGCTCGTGCGCAATCGCAGCGTTCGTGATGTACCGCTTCTCGCCGTTCAAAATGAAATGCGAGCCGTCCTCGCTGGGACGCGCTTGCATCTGCACGTTTGCCGCATCCGATCCGGCTTCCTTCTCGGTGAGCGCGAACGCGCCGAGTTGCTCGCCAGTTACCAATTTAGGAAGCCATTTCTGTTTTTGTTCGTGCGTGCCAAACAACAGCAACGCGCGGATCCCGATGGAGTGATGCGCGTTAACGAAAACCGATGTCGACGCGCAACGTCGCCCGATTTCTTCCAGCACCTTGCAGTTGGCCATCTGCGAGAAACCGTGTCCGCCGTATTCCTTCGGTGCCGTCATGCCGAGCACGCCGACGCGCCCCAACCCATCGATCACGCTACGCGGAATATCCGCCTGCCGATCGATCTCCGCAGGATCGAGATCTGCATTCAAAAATTTGCGAAGTTCAGTAAGAATTTGATCCAGCTCGCCCTGTTGCGCCTCCGGGATGCGCGGATACGGCATCACCCAATCCGACACGAAATGCCCTTGGAAAAGTCCTTTCGCAAACCCCAGCGCCTGGGGCCCTGCAAAGAGCAGTTCCTCAGCCTGTTGAATCTCTTTCTGTCGCTGTTCGTCGAGTTTGTTCATTCAATTGAAAAGCGGGCGACGAATTCTAGCCGTGCGTGCTCGCATGTCCAATCAGGTGCATCTACGCTTTGCAGGCCCAAAGCGTCAGGACTCCGAAATTCGATGTTGCAGCTGCGACCCGAGGTTCGTCCTCAGCTACAGCCCTGGCTCGTGCCGCATTCGGTGCAGACGCCGCAGGCGCCGGCGCGAATGACTTTGTCGCTGCCGCACACGGAACAGGTGATGCCCATGAAGATGCTGCCAAGCGCTACCGTTACTCGGTCAGATGAAGTGCCAGCGCCGTTGCCGTTTCCTGCGGCAGACGTCCCACCGTTTCCATGATTGGACGGATGACCGGTGATGACGTCGATCACTTCCTTGTCGCCTGTGCGCGCGAGATCGGTGACCGGCCGATTGAGTGCTTTCTTCTCGATGTCGGGAATTTCTTTGAGCGGTAGATCGGGTTGCGCGCGATTCGGCGCGGTCGCTTCCTTGTAACCTTTGATGAACTGGCACGCGAGCCAGCGGAACACGTAATCGGTGATGCTCGTCGCATGGCGAATGTCCGGATTTTTGTGAACCCGCTCGGTTCGAACCGCTGATACGCGAATTTTTCACCAAACTCTCGAGCGGCACGCCGTACTGAAGTGCAATCGAGGTGAGCGTGCCGACGGTGTCCATCAAACCGCCGATGGTGCTGCCCTCCTTCGACATCGTGATGAAAAGCTCGCCCGGCTGTCCATCCTCGTACAGCCGACGGTGATGTAGCCTTCGTGTCCGGCGATCTCGAACTTGTGTGTCAACGACGTGCGCGTGTCCGGCATGCGATGGCGCACGGGCTGATCGAGCTGTCTTCGCAGCATGGTCAGTTCTTCTTCAAGCTCGAGGATGCGGCTTCTGCAGCGTCTCCACCACAAGACCGGCATCAACGATGCCGGCTACAGTTGCGCCCATGTCTTTTGTTTTGCGTGTGTTCAAAGGCGCGGAGCGCTTCGAGCCTTCGCGATAGATTGCGACCGATTTCAGGCCGAGCCGCCAGCCTTCGATGTACGTGTTCATGATGTCGTCCACGCTGGCTGACTCCGGCAGATTGACGGTCTTGGAAATCGCGCCGCTGAGGAATGGCTGCGCAGCCGCCATCATTTTCAGGTGTGCGAGGTAATGCAGCGAGCGCTCGCCTTTGAACGGCTTGAACGCGCAATCAAAGATCGGCAAATGCTCCAGCTTCAGTCCGGATGAAATCTTTGTTCCGTCGGAATCGATCACGTCTTCGATCGTGTCGAACGCGTCGATATGCGCGACGATGCGCTCGATCTCATCGGAGGCTGTAACCGAGTTTTTCCAGCGCGGGCTTGATCGTTTGATTGACAATCTTCAGCATGCCGCCGCCGGCGAGCAGCTTGTATTTCACCAGCGCAATGTCCGGTTCGATCCCGGTGGTGTCGCAATCCATCAGGAAACTGATCGTGCCCGTGGGCGCGAGCACGGTTACCTGTGCGTTGCGATAACCGTGGCGGTTTCCAACGTCCGCCGCTTCGTCCCAAGTCTTTGCGGCTTCCTCTTTCAAATGCGCGAACTCTTTTGCATCCGGGATTTGGTGCACCGCGCAGCGATGCAGTTCGATCACTTCCAACATTGGCGCGACGTTGTCCTTTGCGACCGGCTTCGCCACGCCGCTGGCACGTGAATCGCGATATCCGGGAAACGGTCCCATCGTCCGCGCCATGCGCGCGCTCTGCGCGTAGGCTTCGCCGGTCATGATCGCCGTGATCGCGCCGCAGAGCGCCCGGCCTTCGACGCTGTCGTAGCCGTAGCCGTAGCTCATGATCAGCGAGCCGAGATTTGCGTAACCGAGTCCGAGCGTGCGGAAGATGTGCGAGTTCTCCGCGATTTCCTTGATGGGGTAACTGGCGTTATCGACGATGATTTCCTGCGCGGTGATGAAAATCCGCACCGCGGCTTTGAATCGCTCGACATCAAAGTCGCCGTCGGCGGTCTTGAACTTCATTAAGTTCAGCGAAGCGAGATTGCAGGCGGTGTTGTCGAGGAAAAGGTACTCGCTGCATGGATTCGTAGAATTTTGCCGGTCGGTGCCTTTGCACGTGTGCCACTTGTGAATGGTCGTGTCGAATTGCATGCCCGGATCGCCGCAGATCCATGTGCCCTCGGCAATTTTGCGCAATAGCGCGCGCGCATCTTTTTCTCGCACGGTTTGCCGTCGATTACGCGACGCGTCCACCATTCGCGGCCCTCCAGCGCCGCGTCCATGAATTCGTCGCTTACCCGGACGCTGACGTTTTCATTCTGATACATCACCGAGCCATAGGCGTCGCCGTTGTAACTGCCGTCGTAACCCTGTTCGATCAGCGCCCACGCTTTTTTCTCTTCCTTCTGTTTCGCGTCGATGAACTCTTCGATGTCCGGGTGCCAATCCTTGAGCGTGTTCATCTTGGCGGCGCGCCGCGTTTTTCCGCCGCTCTTCACCACGTTCGCAATCTGGTCGTAAACTTTCAGAAACGAGAGCGGCCCGCTCGGTTTGCCGCCGCCGCTCAATTTTTCCCGTGTCGATCGGAGCGACGAAAGATCCGTGCCGGTGCCGCTGCCGTATTTGAACAGCATCGCTTCGCTGGTCGCCAGGCGCATGATGTCCTCCATCGTGTCACCCACGCTCTGGATGAAGCAGGCGCTGCCCTGCGGGTACTCATATTGCGAAGCCGCGCGTTCCGCTTTGCCCGTCTCGCGATTGTAAAAATAATTCCCCGCACCCGCGCCTTTGCCGATACCGTATTGATGATACAACCCAACGTTGAACCAAACCGGCGAATTGAACGCGCCGTGCTGGTTCAAGCACAGCCAGGTCAGCTCGTCATAGAAAGTTTCGGCAGCTTCCGCATCTGCGAAGTAACTATCCGCGATTCCACAGTCGGTGATGGTGCGCGTGACGCGATGAATTAACTGCCGCACCGAAGTTTCTCTTCCGCCTTTGTACGGGTCGGTGCCGTTGGCAATGTCGCCGTAGAAATACTTCGACACGGCGATTTTCGTGGCGAGAGGGCTCCAATTCTTCGGGACCTCAATGTCTTCCTGCTTGAAAATGACCTTGCCGCCGTCGTCAGTGATTTCCGCGGTGCGTCGTTCCCATTCGATCTGATCAAATGGCGCGACGGCAGCATCGCTGAACACACGCTTGAAACGCAGGCCGCCATTCTTCTTCCTTTCCATCCTGTTTTTTCGACGTGCGGCCGAGTGTGTCGGTTTATTTAGTGACGCGGGCGGAATTCCGGGTTTGAGTTGAATCATGGCGGTAAGAGAGGGGTTGAGGTTCGAATAAGCTGGGAATACTGGTGAACAGCGGCGCCAAGAACCTGTGAATACCGGTCAACAACAAGTAATAGCGTGGCTGTCCGTGTGGACATACAAGATGCAGTAAGCTTGGCAGACATGGCAAGCCGAAAATTGTAACATTTTTTGCCTCGTGAGGCAGAGAATCCTGTCTGCCAGACGGGTCGGGCGCAAGCCAGGCGATGGGCTGAATACAACGCTGAACGTCCAACGCCCAACGCTGAACGCCAATCTCAGAAGACAGTTGCATTCGAGCGTTGGATGTTGGACGTTCAGCGCTTGCGAGCGTTTTGGCGTTCTTCGCGCTCATCAAGGAAGGGTGGCTGAGTCCGGTTTAAGGCACTCGACTCGAAATCGAGCGTGGGGAAACCCACCGTGGGTTCGAATCCCACCCCTTCCGCCATTCTTGGTTTTTCATGGTGAAATCGGCGTTGAAAGGCCGGCAATGCAGATGTACGAAGCGCTTGCGCGACGATCAATCTGATTTCCGATGCTTTGCCTTTCGGTGGCCTGTCGACGTCAACGATTGCATTCGCTTATGCGCAGCAACGCCAGTTTTTACGCTCGCCGGTGCGCCGCGAATCGCTTCGCCCGCCGCCCGATGGATGTCGATTCGAGGAGCGCATTCGCGATCTTGAGCGCAGCCTCCGCGAGGAACGTCGCGCCTTGAGGGAAGCGGACGCGCTTTATCGTCGGCTCGCTTTCCGGCGTTTCGAGCAAACTTTGTTCGGACAACCGCGCGTATTTCCCACCAAGCGCAAGCAGTTGCTCGTGGGTTCCGCGCTCGACGATACGGCCGTGATCAAGCACGAGAATCTGGTCTGCGTGCACGACAGTGGAAAGCCGGTGCGCGATTACGATGGAAGTGCGGTCGAACATCAGAGTCTCCAGCGCTTCCTGGATGAGTCGCTCCGTCGTGGTGTCCACGCTCGCCGTCGCTTCATCCAAAATCAGAATTGGCGGATCCTTCAAGAGTGCCCGCGCAATCGAAAGCCGCTGCTTTTCGCCCACACTCAACTTTACTCCGCGCTCCCCCACCACGCTGCTCAATCCGTGCGGCAGCCGATCGATGAAGGGACGCGCGTTTGCCACCGCCGCTGCCTCCAGCAGTTCTTCATCCGTCGCATCAGGCTTCCCGATTTGCAGGTTCTCGCGGATGGTGCCGTTAAACAAAAAGCATTCCTGCGTCACCATCCCGATCTGTTGCCGCAATGCGCGAATGCTGAAATCACGAATCGGACTTCCGTCGACTAAAATCTCGCCGCTATCGAACTCGTAGAAGCGCGTGAGCAGATTGATGATCGTGGATTTTCCCGCGCCGGTCGTGCCGACAAGCGCGACCGTCTCACCCGGGCGTGCGTGAAATGAAATGTCACTCAGCGTCGGCAGCTCGCCGGAATAGCTGAAACTGACGTGCCGGAACTCAATCTCGCCGCGCACTGTCTCAGCAAACGTTTCGCCACCCTCCGGCTCGCCTTCTGAATCGAGAATTTCGAAGACGCGTTCGCCCGCGGCGCGTCCTGCCTGCACCAGTTGATTGAGTTCATGCAGTTTCCCCACTGGCTCGTAGAGAAAACTCGCGAGCACAAGAAAGGCGCCAAAATCGCCCAACTGCAAAGCGCCTGATAAAATATCGCGCGCCCCCACGGCCACCACCAGCAGCACGCCGAGCGAGCCGAACAAATACATTGAAGAATGGTAAAGTGCCCACACCCGCGTGACGACGAAGGTGGCGCGCCGCAACTCGTCACTCTCTTTGTTGAAGCGACGATCTTCCTCAGGCTCGCGCACAAAACTTTTGATCTGACGAATGCCGGAGAGATTGTCGTGCAGGAGCGAATTCATCGGCCGAAGCGGCGCGGCGGTGCAGCCGATATCGCCGGTGCGCCGTGAGCGTATACCAAAGCGCGCCGCCGGCCAGGAACGGCACCGGCGCGAGCGCGACCAGCGCCAGTTTTGTGCTGAGGTAAAACATTCCCGCCACCACCACCACGATCTGCAATATCGCCACCGTGCCTTTCTCGATGCCGTCGATGAGGACGCGCTCGACCGAGCTCACGTCCTCCAGAATCCGCGTCATCAGATCGCCGGTGGCGCGATTATCGAACCAGCGCAGTGGCAGAGTTTGAATGTGCGAATACAGATCGCGGCGCAGATCGAAAATGACTTTTTGCTCGAAGGTGTTGTTGAGCAACAGGCGAAGATAATCCAAGCCTCGTCTGAACCAACATGGCGAAAGCCACGAGAATAAGCAGCGGAAGCAAACGTTCGGGGTGGTGACCGTTGATGACGTTATCGAGAATATATTTCGTCGCCGCAGGTGGAACGATCATCATGAGCGTGCCCACGATCGCGCAAGCCAGCGTCGCGATCGCGAGCATCGGATAGCGTTTTAGATAAACAAAGACGCGCCAGACCGTTTTCACTTCCCTTGAAACTCAGTGACGTAGATAAGATCGAACTATTCACTCATGCGCGATCACAAGTAAAGAAGCCGAGCAGTTGGTTTCCACGCGTTCGGACCCGATTGATCTAACCGTGGATTCGAATCCCATCTCTTCGCCAGTTTTCTAGTGAATCATTGGCGGTTGGTCGCTAAAAAGATTGGAATCCAACACGACCATTTCGAATGATCGCGAACAAGAACCACTCATTATGAGCGCGCTGGAAGCGTTGGCTACCGGGACTGCAGATCCTGAGCGATTACCAAGCCGCCTGGTTTCCGCGCGATGTGATGGCTGGTCTGGTGCTGGCTACGATGCTGGTGCCGGTCGGTATCGCTTATGCGCTGGCTTCGGGCGTTCCCGGAATCTATGGGCTGTATGCCACGATCGTGCCCTTGCTCGCGTACGCGCTCTTTGGTCCCAGCCGCATTCTGGTGCTGGGGCCGGATTCGTCTCTCGCCGCCGTGATTCTCGCGGTCGTGCTCCCTCTCTCGGGTGGCGACGCCATGCGTGCGGTAGCCCTCGCGAGCATGATGGCGGTGGTCTCGGGTCTGGTGTGCGTGCTGATAGGTGTGTTGCGCCTGGGGTTCGTCACGGAGCTCCTCTCCAAGCCGATCCGCTACGGCTACATGAACGGCATCGCGCTCACAGTGCTGATCAGCCAGCTGCCGAAGCTCTTCGGGTTCTCGATCGATGGCGCCGGTCCATTGCGCGACCTCGTGCGCATCACCGAAGGCATCCTCGGCGGACAGGTGAACTGGACGTCATTCGCAGTCGGCGCCGGCACGCTCGCGGCGATTCTTTTGCTCAAGCCCTACAAGCGCATCCCGGGTCTTCTGCTCGCGGTCGTCGCCGCGACTATCGTGGTCGGTATACTGAACCTCGACGCTACCGCTGGCGTGAAGGTTCTCGGGCCGCTGCCGCAAGGACTGCCATCGTTTGCCTTGCCGATGATTAGTTTTGCTCACCTCGACGACGTCATAATCGGTGGCTGTGCTGTCGCCATGGTGGCGTTCGCGGACACGAGCGTCTTGTCGCGGACGTACGCCGCCAAGATACGCACGCCGGTCGATCCGAATCAGGAGATGATCGGCCTGGGCGCAGCCAATCTCGCCGCCGGCCTTTTTCAGGGATTCCCGATCAGCAGCAGCTCATCACGCACTCCGGTCGCAGAAGCGGCCGGCGCGAAGACGCAGCTCACCGGAGTGGTGGGCGCGATCGCGGTCGCGCTCCTTCTGATGTGCGCACCCAACCTGCTGAAGGATCTGCCCAGCAGCGCGCTCGCCGCGGTCGTGATCGCCGCGGCCATTGGCTTGTTCGAATTCGCAGACCTGCGCCGCATCTTCCGCATCCAGCAATGGGAATTCTGGCTGTCCATTGTCTGCTTCGTCGGCGTTGCCGTGTTCGGCGTGATTCCCGGCATCGGCATCGCGATCAGTCATCGCGGTCATCGAGTTCCTGTGGGACGGCTGGCGGCCACACTACGCAGTGCTCGGCCGAGTCGATGGTGTTCGGGGCTACCACGACATCACGCGCTATCCTGCTGCGCGTCGCGTTCCCGGCCTGGTGCTGTTTCGTTGGGACGCACCTCTCTTCTTCGCCAACGCCGAGCTCTTCCACCAGCGAGTCGCTCGACGCCATTGCAGAATCGCCGACTCCGGTGCGGCGAATCATCGTCACGGCCGAGCCCGTCACCAGCATTGACGTGACTTCGGCTGACATGCTTGCCGAGCTCGAGCACAGCCTGACCGAATCCGGCATCGAGCTGCGGTTCGCCGAGATGAAGGATCCGGTCAAGGACAAGCTGAAACGCTTCGAACTATTCGATCGCTTCGGCGCCGCCGACTTCTATCCGACCATAGGCAGCGCCGTGGACGCCTACCTCGAAGAGCACGCTGTCGACTGGAAGCCTTAAAGCTCTGGACAAGCTCGAGCGACCTCCAACACGTTTCAGGCTGGGGAAATCCAACCAAGCGAGCGCGCCAGCTTCACAGGTTCAGTGCGGCGCTTCGATGCGATGGATCGCCTTCTGCAGTCGCCGGCTTTGTAGCGCGCGCGGCACAGGTTTTCGGGATCGCATTCTTAAGTTCAGCATTTCCACGAACAGCGCGAACGCCATCGCGAAATAGGTGTAGCCCTTCGGAATGTGAAAGCCGAGACCTTCGGCGATGAGATTCATGCCGATAAGAAGAAGAAAGCTCAGCGCGAGCATTTTAATCGTGGGATGACGTTCGACGAAGCCGCTTACCGGGCCAGCGAAGACCATCATGACAATCACCGCCAGAACGACTGCGATGATCATGATGGCGATTTCATCGACCATTCCGACAGCGGTGATCACCGAGTCCAGAGAGAACACGATGTCGAGCAGACTAATTTGCACGAGCACGGCGAAGAATGACGCCACGACGGGCGCTTGCCGCTGCACGTCGCTCTTCCATCTGGTCATGAATTTCATGCGTGCTTTTCACGAGAAGGAACAAGCCGCCCGCGACTAAAATGATCGCGCGGCCGGTGACTTCAAAACCGGCAATGGCAAACAACGGACGCGTAAGGCCCATGATCCAGGTGATCGAGAACAGCAGCAGGATGCGCATGAGCATGGCCAGACTGAGGCCAATAAGGCGCGCCTTCTTTTGCTGATGTGCAGGAAGTTTCCCCGACAGGATCGAGATGAAAACGATGTTGTCGATGCCCAGGACGAGTTCGAGAACTGTTAACGTTAACAGTCCGATCCATGCATTCGGATCACTGAGCCATTCCATGAACGATCGTTCAGTCTACCGCCGTGGAGCTCGTCGCGCACGGTCTTACGCTAAGTATCGTTAGCGCCCAGGCTGGTGCGCGCCGAAATTTTCGGTAACCGCACATCTGTGTTCCCAGTTCACTTTGAATCAATTCGCCACGGCACTGCATCCAATCTGGGAATGAAATCGCTGTTGCATCCGATGCGTTCAACGGCACTTTGCTCACTTCGCTCTCGTTACTCTATGAATATGCTTTGTCGTTTCTTTTCTCTCGATCACGATCGTCGTTTGCTCGTTGACAACTGCCTCGGCGCAAAACCTGCCGAACACGACGCGGCTACTGCGTTTTCCGACCACGAATGATCGGGACATCGTCTTCTGTTACGCAGGCCAATTGTATACGGTCGGCAAAGACGGCGGCACAGCCCGCCGCCTAACAAGCGGCCCGGGTTACACTTCGTTTTCACGGTTTTCGCCGGATGGAACGCAGATCGCTTTCACTTCGGAATACGACGGCAACAGGGAAGTTTACGTGATGCCCGCCGAGGGCGGCACACCGAAACGGCTCACGACTTCAGCGACGCTCGGGCGCGACGATGTTTCCGATCGCATGGGGCCTAACAACATTGTGATGGCATGGGAAAACACCAAGCCGCTCGTCGTCTTCCGCTCGCGCATGAGATCGTTCGACGATTTCGTCGGCTCGCTTTTCGCCGTAGGTCTGGACTCAGAATTGCCGCAACAATTGCCGGTGCCGCGCGGCGGATTCGTTTCGTTTTCGCCGGACGATTCGAAGATGGCGTTCAACCGCATCTTCCGCGAATTCCGCACATGGAAACATTATCGCGGCGGCATGGCGGATGACGTTTGGCTTTACGATTTTAAAACCGGCGCCACGGAAAACCTAACGAACAATCCGGCGCAGGACATCTGCCCGATGTGGGGACCGGACAACAAGATCTATTTCATTTCTGACCGGGACAACCGGATGAATCTCTTCGTTATGGATCTTGCAACGAAGGAAACAAAGCAGCTGACGCACTTCACGGATTTCGACATCAAGTTCCCATCGATGGGCAAACAATCGATCGTGTTTGAGCAGGCCGGTCACATCTGGCGTTATGATCTGGCCACGGGCCAGGCCACGCCTGTGCCCATCGACATCAAAGAAGACTTCGACGGCGGGCGCGGCGGATTGGTCGATGCGGCTAAGCATATTGAATCTGTAAACCTCGCGCCCGACGGCGAGCGCACGATCGTCGTTGCGCGCGGCGATCTCTTTTCGGTCCCGGCAAAGAACGGGACGCCTCGCAATCTGAGCAAAACTTCAGGCGCGCACGAACGCGATGCGGTTTGGTCGCCCGACGGAAAATGGATTGCGTACAACTCGGACGCGACCGGCGAGAACGAACTGTATGTGCGTTCGCAGGACGGCAAAGGCGAGCCGCAACAGATCACGAATGGCGGCGACACTTATTACTACGCGCCGAAATGGTCGCCCGACAGCAAGAAGCTGCTCTGGAGCGATCGCTTGCAGCGGTTGCGCTATGTCGATGTTGCGTCCAAGGCGGTGACCCAGGTCGACCAGGACAAATTCGGCGAGATCCAGGGTTATAACTGGTCGCCCGACAGTCAGTGGATCACTTGGGCGCGCCCCGAAGAGAACGACATGCCGCGCGTTTACCTGTACTCGCTCGCGAACAAACAGCAGACCGCCGTCACCGACAGTTGGTACGGCTCGGGCGAACCGGTCTTCAGCGATGACGGAAAATATCTGTTGCTCGCTTCCGCGCGCGATTTCAAACCAACTTTTGGCGATCAGGAATTCGCGAATGTCTATCGCGACATGCAGCGCGTTTATCTCGTTACGCTGGCGAAAGACACTGCGAACCCGCTCGCGCCGAAGAGCGATGAAGTCGGCAAGGCCGCGGAAAAGCGAGAAAAAGAAAAAGCGAAGCAAGCCGAAGAGAAAAAACCGGAGGCAAGTCCGGGCGAGAAAAACCGGAAGAAAAACCGAAAAAGCCGGTCGTAGTGAAAGTTGATACCGATGGAATCCAGAATCGGATCGTTGGTCTGGAAATCACGCCGGGAAACTATCGCAACATCCGGATGCTGGATGATAATCGCATCTTTTATCTGCGCCGCACAGCCGGCGATGAGGTGGGCGAGGATGACGAAGACTTGTTCTCGGACAAAGACAAGAAATCGCACCTCTGCGCTTACAATCTCGACGACCGCAAGGAGACCGTGATCGGCGACGCCAACAATTATCAGATTACGTTCGACGGAAAAAGATGTTGGTGAAGATCAAAAAGGACTACGCCATCATCGACATCCCCAAAGATAAGATCGAGACCAAGGATCACGAGCACAAGATCCAGGGACTCGACATGCAGCTGGATCGCCGTGCGGAGTGGCGCCAGATCTACTTCGAGTGCTGGCGGCAAATGCGCGACTTCTTCTTCTCGCCGACGATGGACGGCATCGATTGGAAGGCGATGCGCGACAAATACGCGGCGCTGTTGCCGTTCGTGAATCATCGCAACGATCTCACCTACTTGTTAGGCGAACTGATCGGCGAATTGAACATCGGCCACGCGTATGTTGGCGGGGGCGAACGGCCGGACACTCCACGCATCAAGTTGGGCCTGCTTGGCGCGGAACTTTCCCGCGACCCGGCCACGCGCGCCTATCGGATCGAGCGCATTTTACCAGGCGAAAACTGGGACAAGAAAACGCGCTCACCGCTCACAGATATCGGCGTGAATGTGAAACCCGGCGATTACATTCTGGCAATCAACAACACGCCGGTCTCGAGTTTGCCAAACCTTTACGACGCGCTCATCGGCACCGCCGGCAAACAAGTGATCCTGCGCGTGAATTCCAAACCGACCGACGCCGGCGCGCGTGACGTTACCGTTGTGCCCACTGATGACGAAGCGCCACTTTATTACATCGATTGGGTGCAAAAGAACATCGATTACGTGACGAAGAAAACAGGCGGCGAGGTTGGTTACATTCACATTCCCGACATGGGCCAGCCCGGCCTCAACGAGTTCACGAAGCTTTACTTTCCGCAAATCCGGAAACACGCGCTCATTGTTGATGTTCGCGGCAACGGCGGCGGCTTTGTATCGCCGCTTGTGATCGAGCGATTGCGGCGCGCGCTGGTGATGATCGGCATCGCGCGCAACGGCATGCCGCAAACCGACCCGTCACAAACGTTCACCGGTCCGATGGTAACATTGATCAACGAATTCTCCGCCTCCGATGGCGATATTTTCCCTTACCGATTTAAATCGCTTGGACTCGGCAAACTCATCGGCAAACGGACCTGGGGCGGCGTAACTGGCATTCGCGAATCGCTGCCGCTTGTCGACGGCGGACAATTCTTCAAACCGGAGTTCGCGCTTTACTCCAAAGACGGCAAACAATGGATCGTCGAAGGTCACGGAGTCGATCCTGATATCGTGGTCGATAATGATCCCGGAAAGAATTCAAAGGCGAAGATCAACAGCTTGATCGCGCCATTCAGGAAATGCAGGACGAGCTGAAGACAAAACGCTTCGATCTTCCATCGCCCCCGCCCTGGCCGAACCGCAATCCCGCTGGCGGAACCTAGCGCGATTTCATAAGCCACTGCCGCGAGACGCTCGAGGCGGCATTGAGGCGCGAAACCTCTATAGAAGAGATCTCCTGCATTTCACGCGGGACGTCTGCAACGAAAGGATTACTTTATGGGTGAGCAAGGTCTTGAAAACTTTGAATCGACGACCCAGTCGTTATTTCCCGCGCCGGCTTCAGCAGCTTAAAGCGGCGCGGTCAGCCGCATGGAACGAGCCTTTCTAAACCGAACCGAAGCGGGGCGGTTGCTCGCGGAGAAGCTCGAAAAGTATGCGAACCGCGAATGACGTCGTCGTGCTCGGTCTGCCGCGAGGCGGTGTCCCTGTTGCCTACGAAGTCGCGAAACGCCTAAACGCACCGCTCGACGTTTTCATCGTGCGCAAACTCGGCGTGCCTGGATTTGAAGAACTGGCTGCTGGCGCGATCGCCTCTGGCGGTGTGCGCGTTTTGAACGAAGATGTTGTGCGCGCAATACCATACGCAAGCGAGGCGATTGAAGCAGTGACCGCCAGGGAAACAGCCGAACTTCAAAGGCGCGAACAAATTTATCGTGAAGGACGCCCCGCGCCGGAGTTGCGCGACAAGATCGCGATCTTGGTCGATGACGGATTGGCTACTGGCGCGACCATGCGCGCAGCGGTAAAGGCATTGCAACAGCGGGGTGCGGCGAAAATCGTCGTGGCAGTGCCGGTAGGGCCGCCAGACACCTGCCAAGAGATTGCACAGGAAGCCGATGAAACCATCTGCCTAAGCACGCCTCCGTTCTTTCAAGCTGTCGGCCAGTATTACGACGACTTTTCGCAGACTGGCGACGACGACGTGCGCGAGCTGCTGACCCGAGCTGCGCAAGAGCGACAAGGAGGGGCGGTTTCCAATCCGCCCCACTGAAACGGCGGACTAGAGACCGCCGCTCCTTGATGAGCAGGAGCATGAGCAAGAGTAAGACGAAGAAGAAGAGATGACTGAGGTACAAATTCCCGCTGGGCGCGCAGTCCTATCGGGTAACCTAACGATTCCAGAGAACGCGATAGCACTCGTGCTGTTTGCGCACGGCAGCGGGAGCAGCCGGCACAGTCCGCGTAATCAATTTGTGGCGCGCACACTCAATCGTGCCGGGCTTGGAACGTTACTTTTTGACTTGCTCACGCCTGAAGAGGAAGCGCTCGACATCTACACTCGTGAACACCGATTCAACATCAGTTTGCTGGCCGAGCGCCTTGTGCACGCTACCAAGCTGGGCCGGGCAACAAGAGGAAACGCGCGATTTGCGCATCGGATATTTCGGCTCGAGCACAGGCGGCGCTGCGGCATTGGTGGCAGCGGCGCGAACTTCCACAGGACGTCGGTGCGGTCGTTTCGCGTGGTGGGCGTCCCGATCTTGCTGGCGATGCCTTGCCAAGAGTCCAAGCGCCGACATTGCTCATCGTCGGCGGCAACGATGACATTGTCATCGAGCTAAACGAAATGGCGCGCGACCAGATGCGCTGCGAAGTGAAGCTGGAGATTATTCCCGGCGCAACGCACTTGTTTGAGGAGCCGGGTGCACTGGAGCAAGTGGCCAAACTGGCAAGCGATTGGTTTTCGCTTCACCTCAGCGGTCCGCATTAACGGGTGACGAATCGACGCGATGCGTTGCTCGCAGATGACGCAGACGCGCTCGACCTTTGCGTCGCATTGTCCACCAAATAATCGAACGCAACCTGACGCACGAACCGGCACGTCCTGGTAGCAAATTCGCGACAACGTCTAAATTCGGAGTCGATGACTCCGCCAACGCATAGCTTCACCGCCCTAACGACCGACCTTTACGAGGTCACGATGGCGTGCGGTTATTTCAAAGCCGGCGTGACCGACCATGAGGCGGTGTTTCACGTCACCTTTCGGGAGAACCCCTTTGCCGGGCAATTCACCGTGGCTTGCGGACTGGCGACAGCGATCGATTTCCTGCGCGCGTTCCACTTCACCGATACGGAAGTCGATTATCTTGGCTCGCAGCGCGGCAACGATGGTAAACCGCTGTTCGATTCTCGTTTTCTCGATTACCTGCGCGGGCTGCAACTGACCTGCGACGTAGATGCAATTCCTGAAGGGACGTTGGTTTTCGCGAACGAACCGCTGATCCGGGTGATTGGTCCGATCATTCAATGCCAGCTACTCGAGACGGCCCTGCTCAACATTTTCAATTTCCAAAGCCTCATCGCGACTAAGGCGGCGCGTGTCTGCCTGGCTGCTGAACATGATCCCGTGATCGAGTTTGGTCTCCGCCGATCGCAGGGAGTCGATGGTGGATTGACAGCAGCCCGTGCCGCTTACATCGGCGGCTGCGCCGGCACATCGAATTTGCAGGCAGGACAACAGTTCGGCATCCCGGTGAGCGGGACGCAAGCGCACAGTTGGATCATGTTTTTCGAAAACGAGCGCGAAGCGTTTCAGTCCTACGCCCGACGCCATGCCTAACAACTGCATTTTTCTGGTGGACACATACAACTCCATTGATGGCATACGTCACGCCATCGAGATAGGTAGCGAACTGCGCAGACAAGGGCACGAGATGATCGGCGTGCGTCTGGATTCCGGCGACCGCGTCGCGTTGAGCATCAAAGCGCGCCGGATGCTGGATGAGGCGGGCTTTGCAAACGCAAAGATCGTCTGCTCAGGCGATCTCGACGAGTACATGATCACGGACCTGAAACAGCGCGGCGCGAAGATCGATGTCTGGGGCGTGGGAACAAAGCTTTCCACCGGTCAGCCGGACGCCGCTCTCGGTGGCATCTACAAACTCGGCGCGATCCGGCGCCCCGGTGGGGAATGGCAATACCGCATCAAACTTTCGGAAGAATCAGCGAAGGCTTCGGTCCCAGGCTCATTGCAGGTCCGCCGGTTTCATCAGCCGGATGGGAGATTCATGGCGGACGCGATCTACGAAACTGATCACGGCGTTTCCGAGCCCTGCGAAATCGTAGATCCCGAAACAAACGACCGACTAACCATTGGCGACGCGAGCGCCATCGCATCTGTAGGGAAGCCGTCGGCTTCCCACGGGACACAACGTCGTCCCTACAGTGGCCGGCACACTTTACCGATTTGCTGGTGCCGATCTTCCGGGGCGGGCAACTTGTTTATGAACCGCCGAGCATTGAGGCGTCGCGCGAGCACCTGCGTAAACAGCTCAGTTGCGCGCCTCCCGAGATTTTGCGGCTGAAGGATCCGGCGCCTTACAAGATCGGTCTCGAACGATCATTGCACGAGCTAAGATCGAGATTAATCGCGCGCGTTCGGCAGCAATTGAAATGAACCATTCATCCAGAGCCCATCTTCGCCTCTCGCTTTTCGAAAAGCGCACGTTTAGCGCCAAAGGCGCAGCATTCAACGCAAAGCCTGGGGCATCGCCCCAGGATTTATGGTTTCAAGACACCAGCGCTGAAGCGCGAATCACTTCCAGCGCGATTGAAACGCGCTTTCAGCGCTGATTTACGCGGCGATTTGAATTCCCGGGCGATGCCCCAGGCTAACATGAGATAGCGCTTTTAGCGCTAAACGGATACTGAAACGGGAGACCCAACAAGGTTGTAGCACCGAACACGCTCAATGAACGCGCTGATCCTCGTCGATCGTGTAATGTCATTCTGAGCGAAGCGAAGAATCTCGAGCAATCCGGCTGATTGTGCACGGGAACACACAGAGATGTTTCGCTCCGCTCAACATGACAGCACCATTTATGAAAAGCGCGCTGATCCTCGTCGATCTTCAGAATGATTTTCTGCCGGGCGGCGCCTTGGCGGTGCCGCATGGTGATGAGGTCATCCCGCTTGCAGATGAATTGCAGCGACGCTTCGATCTCGTCGTCGCGACCAAAGATTGGCATCCGTCCGACCACGGCAGCTTCGCCGCAAACCACAAGGGAAAGAAGCCGGGTGACCGCATCATTCTCGACGGAATCGAACAAATCCTATGGCCGGTGCATTGCGTTCAAAACACGCACGGTGCCGAGTTCGCCCCGTTATTCGACACCAGCCGCATCGCTCATGTTTTTCACAAGGGCACCGAGCGAAACATTGATAGTTACAGTACGTTTTTCGACAACGCCCATCGACGACACACCGGTCTTGCTCATTATTTGGAGAAGCGATCGATCAAGGAGATCTACCTTATGGGTCTGGCGTTGGACTACTGCGTCAAATACAGTGCGCTCGACGCCCGCCACCTCGGCTTGAACTACATACGTCATCGTCGACGGATGCCGCGGAATTGAGCTAGAGCCGGGCGACATCGATCGCGCGCTCGATGAAATGAAACGCGCCGGCGCGGTTCTTCTGAAAAGTCCCGAACTTTCCGGGATAACCGAGGCGGCTACAAGCCGTTGTGCGCGGTAAACGGGTTTGGCGCGGATGGAACGCGCCCAACCCAATGATCGGTGACAGTCGAATTTGCCGACGTCCGTCAGCAAAGTCAGGTCGTCATCAACGTTCGGCCTTTGCATGGACAGCAGATCCCCGTGTTCCCGCTAAAGTATTCGACCCTCGCTGCCGTGCCGAGTGTGTCGGTGGTCGCAACAAATCAATGCACCTAAACGGTCTCGACCAGTTCGCGCTCAGGCGCGATTTGGGCGTCGGGTTTCTCGCGTTTGAGCACCCGATATAAGAACCAGACAATGAAACAGTTCGCCAGCAATATGAGCGCGCCCACCAGACCCGGCCGATGCCAGAGATGCCGAATCTCAATTGGAATCAGGCTCGCGGTCGCGAAAATCATGAGTAACTCCGCCCAGCGTTGCTGCATGTAAACGCCGATTCCTTCGGTGAAAAGAACCGCCGAATAAAATAACGCCAGGAAACCCGTCGCCCGCACTGCACCGTCTGCGAGGACGGCTTGTAGTTTGTGAAGCAGCCAGACGACGCCGCGGCTATGCTCGAGCAGGATTTCATCCGCGGTCCAGTTCGACAACGCATCCATCCAGCGAGTCCGCGCGTTCAGAAAAAGCAGTGAAACGCCAGCCACCAGCAGCAGCACGCCTTTGCCGATTTTGAAAAGCGCGATCAGCTTGAGATAGCGAACACGGCGTGCACCCTGCAAAATGGCAGGTTCGTGATGCGCCGGGTTCTTCGTTCTTAAATCGGCCACTTCCCAAGTGTAGCGGCAGGACGTGTCGCCTGCAAAATCGCGATGGTCGCAGCCGGCACGGCTGCCCCTACAGGTTAATCCGCAAATACCGGCTTCTCGCGGCAGCAAATTTCGAGTTTGTTGCCATCGGGGTCCTCGAAAAAGAAGGCGTAGTAACCCGGACTGTAGTCCTCGCAAACTTCGGGACCTTCAAGGTTTTTCCCGCCAGCGTCGCGCACGAGTTTCGAAATCTGATCCACTTCTTCGCGCGTGTCCGCCCAAAACGCGATTCGCGTGCCGTTGGGACGATGGTTCTTGTCCTCGCTCAAACAGAAAAATTCCAACGGCCGTTCGCCACCGCCAGCATAGAACGTATAATAATCGTCGCCCGGACTTTCGTGAACGAACCCAAGCTGCGGCAGAAATTTTGCCGTAGAACTTTCCCGCCGTTTCCATGTTTGTCACCCGCAAATCGATGTGATCAAAGCAACGCGTTTTCATTTTGTGATTCTCAATCGCCTCGGCTCGAAATTCAATCGCTCGTGATCGCAAAGGTAGAGCGCGCAATCCTCTGCGCGCCGATCGCAATCAAGACGTCGGCGCGCACTCGCCACGGCGAGCAAGCTGCATGACGCGCCCTACCGATATCGACAGGACCTTATTCGGCGACGAAGCGCGCCAAAATCGGTCTCAGCTTTTCTATCGTGGCTTCCGGCCACAACTTCCGGTCGGTCACTAGCGCCGTATCCAACGCGGAATGTTCCGGCCAGTTCGGCTCATTGGGAATTCGCGGGATGACGTCTGCGATGACTCTGCGGGCTGTCTCTGCATTTGCGAGCAAGTGACTGAGAACGATCTCAGCCGAGACCGGTTCCTCTTCGATTTTCCAGGAATCGTAGTCAGTGATCATGGCCATGGTAGCGAGTGCGATCTCCGCTTCGCGAGCCAGCTTTGCCTCTGGAAGATTGGTCATGGCGATCACGTCGAACCCGTTGCGGTGATTGAATTCAGATTCCGCACGCGTCGAGAATGCCGGGCCGTCCATGTTCACGTAAGTGCCGCCGTTGTGAACGGTGTATCCCAGTGACCTGGCCGATTCAGCCAACAGGTTGCGCAGGTTCGCGCTGATCGGTTCGGCGAATCCAACGTGCGCCGCAATGCCTTCGCCGAAAAATGTATGCGCCGTCGCGTTGACTGGTGCGATCGTAAAACTGCGAGGGTAAGACCAGATCTCGCGGCGCATATTTTTCCTGCAAGCTGCCGACCGCCGCTACTGAAATGATCCAGCGAACGTTCAACGAGCGAAGCGCGTAAATGTTGGCGCGGTAATTTATTTCGTGCGGCAGAATCCGATGACCGCGGCCATGTCGAGGCAAAAGTAAACCTGACGCTCGCCTAATTTTCCACCGACGAGCACGTCCGACGGCGGTCCAAACGGTGTGTCGATTTTGTGTTCAGTCGTATCGCGCAACTCCTCCATCTGGTAGAGACCGCTGCCACCGATGACGCCAATCGCCGGAACGTCTTCATTCATGCGCGCCGCGATTTAATCCCAAATGGACACGATGAAAAGCGGATAATGTGCTCGTGGCGCACGTGGCGTCGCTATGTATTGTTTTCGTCCGTCCATGCCGAAATTCTTCATCAAGACTTATGGTTGCCAGATGAACGAGCGCGACTCCGAACAGGTCGCGCATTCGCTCGTGGCGCGCGGCTACGAGCGGGTCGGGCACGAATCGGAAGCCGACGTCGTGCTCCTGAACACATGCAGCGTGCGCGACATGGCTGACCAAAAAGCGCTTGGCAAGATGGGCATGCTCGGGCGGCTGGCGAAAGAAAGGCCGCACATGGTTTTCGGGTTCCTCGGCTGCATGGCCCAGGCGCGCGGCGCGTCGCTGCTGAAAGGTTTGCCGCACGTCGATCTTGTCGTTGGCACACAAAAGTTTCACCGCGTGGCCGATTACGTGCGATGAGTTGGTTGCACGCAAGAAAGCCGAATGCGCAGACGCGCGCAGCGCTCAACGTCCAACTGCAAAATCGCGCGATGGATGATCTGCGATTTTCGATCGTTGATGTCGAGGAGGAAGCCGGTTCGCAATCGACCATTCGCGACCAGCAACTGACGCCCAGGCAGGCGACGGCTTTTGTCTCGATCATGCAAGGATGCAACATGCACTGCACTTTCTGCATCGTGCCGCAGACGCGTGGAGCGGAACGCAGCCGGTCCATCGGCGAGATCGTGGCCGAAGTGCGCGATCTGGTTTCGCGCGGAGTCAAAGAAGTCACGCTACTGGGGCAAATCGTGAATCTTTACGGTCGCCATGAATTTCCGAAGGTCGACAACAAGTCCCCGTTCGTGCAGTTGCTCGAAGCCGTTCACGAGGTCGAAGGCCTGGAGCGACTTCGTTTCACGTCCCCTCATCCGATCGGTTTCCGCGACGACTTGATCGACGCAATCTCGCGACTTCCGAAACTTGCCGAGCACGTTCATCTGCCGTTGCAATCCGGCTCGAACAAGATTCTCAAAGCGATGCACCGCGCGTACACCGCGGAGAAGTATTTGGATCTGGTCGAGCGAATCCGGCGGGCGCGCAATGGCGTTGCGATTACCACCGACATCATCGTCGGGTTTCCCGGCGAGACAGACGACGACTACCGGCAGACACGCGATTTGGTCTGAGGAAATCCAATTCGATAACGCATTTGTGTTTCGCTACTCACCGCGGCGCGATACTCCGGCCGCGGAAATGCCGGATCAAATCGACGAGCACGTCAAAGAACAGCGCAATCAAGATTTGCTCGAGGTAGTAAACAAATCGAATCGCCGGATTCTCGAACGCCTGGTTGGAAGCCAGGTGGAAGTGCTTTGCGAAGGCCCCAGCAAAACAAACCGCGCGCGCCTGATGGGCCGAACCCGCACAAACAAGATTGTCGTATTTCCGCCTTCGCCAAAGCGACGACCAACAGGCGAAAGCGAGGAACTTGTTGGGGAGCTTGTGAATGTGCGAATTGAGCGCGCCAACGGATTCAGCCTCTACGGGATGCCCCTGCTAGAGTAGCGCATCTTCAATCGCAGGTTGAAAACTTGCGTCACCGTATCCAAACTCACACGCCATCAGTGTAGTTCGACGCATGATTTACCATCTCTCTTTGCACACAGCAGGAGTAATCGCCGGCGCGTTTCTCGTTGTAGTCGGTGTGCTCGGGTTGATAAAACCGAGCTTCGCGCAAGTCGTGAAGCAGTTTCCGCGCTCTCGCCTCGCCGGAGTTGTGCTGCTCACCATTTGCCTGGCTTGGACCTTCTGGTTGGTCGCCACCATCCAGATGGGTGAATTCTCCAGCTTCCGTCGTCCGCTCCTGATTGCTTTGCCAATCGGTTACGTGCTCACGCTGTTTTTCGTGGATGAATTCCTCGCGGTACGCGCTCTCGGGATTCTCTGTTTGCTCGCCGCCGAACCGCTGCTTGACGCGGCCTTTTTGCGCTACGAAACGAGCCGCTTGCTCGTGACGGTGTTTGCTTACTTGCTGATTATCGCCGGCTTGTTCTGGGTGGCGATTCCGTACGTCCTTCGCGATCAAATTAATTGGAGCGCTCGCAGTGTTTTTCGCTGGCGCTGTCTGCATGCTATCGCGCTGGTTTACGGCTGCGTGATTCTCAGGTTCACGTTTACGCAATACTAAAGAAACTTCGCTGTAGCCACCGGCCTGTGGCCGGTCTAGGCGGACTGTTTCGATTTCATGATGAACACGGCCCGCAGGGCCGTGGCTACAGTAAGATAGATGAACCGCATTCTGGTGATCCGCGGCGGCGCAATCGGCGATTTCATTCTCACTTTGCCTGCGCTCAAAGCGCTTCGTGACGCGCGGCCGCAGGCGCACATGGAGATTCTCGGCTACAAGCACATTGCAGTGCTTGCGGAGAAGCGGTTCTATGCGCAAGCGGTGCATTCGATCGAATACGGACCGCTCGCCAGATTTTTCGCGCGCAACTCGGAATTGCCTGCGGAATTGGCCGATTATTTCGCGAGCTTCGATTTGATCGTCAGTTATCTCTATGACCCCGACCGGATCTTCGAAACAAATCTTCGTCGATGTGGCGTCGAAAATCTGATTTGCGGACCCGCACGGATCGTCGAAAACGCCGGCCACGCGGCCCGGCAGCTTGCGCGACCAATCGAGGAACTGGGAATCAACGTTGTCGATTTTGCCGAGAGAATTTTTCCTTCAATAGAAGATCGGGAGTTTGCCCGCGAATTTCTCGCGTCGGTGCCGCAACCGATTATCGCGATACATCCGGGAAGCGGCAGCCACGAAAAGAACTGGCCACTGGAAAACTGGATTGGCTTGTTTTCGCCAGACAGTCGTTTCGCAGACCTCGAAGGCCTGGTGGTGATCTCAGGCGAGGCAGACGAAGCTCAGACCGACCAATTGGAACGCGAATGGAAGAATCGCGATGTCCGTTTCGCCAGGAACCTGCCGCTGCCTCGTCTCGCCGCCGTCCTTGAGCGCTCGATATTCATCGGGCACGACAGCGGAATTTCGCATCTGGCTGCGGCCGCCGGCGCAAATTGCATTCTCCTCTTCGGTCCTACGGATCCAGATGTTTGGGCGCCAAAGAACGAGAACGTGCGAGTTCTCAGGCCGCCGAGCGGGAGACTTGAGGATCTCCAAATCGAGACGGTTGAAGCAGCTCTCGCCGGCCTGCACTGTAGCTAGTTAAACTCGCGAAGGTCGCTGGGTAGTGTGCGCAGTCCTCAGCGCCATTGCATCTTACATTGCACGCGACGCGCGAGACTGTCGCGCCTGAGGACAGCGGACTTGCTACAGCAGACTCGCTGACCGGCTTACATTTAGTCGCATAGCCGCGAGGAAACTTCTGATGCCATTTCCAGGCGCTCTCGACAATCGCGTCGAGGGATTGGAATTGCGGTTGCCAGCCAAGTTCCTTCTTGATTCTCTTTGAGGAAGCGATGAGCCGGGGCGGGTCGCCTGGTCTGCGTGGTTTTTCGATCGTCTCGATTTTTCGTCCAGTGATTTTGCGGCACGATTCGATCACTTCTCGAACGCTCGAACCGCCACCCGTGCCGAGGTTGTAACAGCCGCTGGCGGCTTCGCCGAGAGCCAGAATATGCGCGTTGGCGAGATCGAGGATGTGAATGTAATCGCGAATACAGGTTCCATCCGGCGTGTCGTAGTCGGTTCCGTAAATTTCGACGTTCGGTTTTTCACCGAGCGCCACCTGCAGCACAGCCGGAATGAGATGCGTCTCCGGTCGATGGTCTTCGCCGAATTTCTCGGTTGCGCCGGAGGCATTGAAGTAGCGCAGGCAAACAAATTTCACTCCATGAATCTCGTCGTACCAGCGCAGAATTTTTTCAAACGCGAGTTTGGATTCGCCGTAGGGACTGATGGGACGCGGCTGCGCGGTTTCGTCGATTGGCAGGCGATCGGGCGGACCAAAAAGGGCGCATGTCGACGAAAAGATGATCCGCCGCACACCAGCCGCGACCATGGCATCGAGCAGATTCAATCCATTGCAAATGTTGTTGCGAAAATATTTGGACGGGTTCTGCATTGATTCGCCAACCAGCGCGTTGGCGGCGAAATGCATCACGGCGTCCGGCCGATGAGTGGAAAGGGCAGCCTCGATCTGCTGGCGATCCGCAAGTTCGCCTTCAATGAAATGCGTTCGGGAATCAACTGCGCCTCGATGGCCTTCACTCAGGTTGTCGAAAATGGCAACTTCATGCCCCTCATTCAGCAAGAGCTCGGAGCAAACGCTCCCGATGTAGCCTGCGCCGCCAACGACAAAGATTTTCATTGGCGGGGAAAATGCAGCGTGATCAGCGCTAAATCAAAAGCAACTCGCCAGGTGAGCGCTGCGCTATCGCGCGCGTCTGCTCGTCGCCTGTCGCTAGTTTGAAGCCGAAGTGCGCCGGGGAGTATTTTGCGCGACGGTTTTGCCCTTCTTCTTTCGAGAGCTGCGACCATCTTCCGAACGCAATTATGTTTGCAACGCGGCGCAAGAACTTTCAAACTTTCTTCCTCTGAGCCCCATTGCAAAATGTCGATGTCCACATAGCGGACACCCCAGTTTCTCACGTCCGACCGGGTGGTCTTATAAAGATCGATAGTGTCGGTGCCGACCAAGGCGTTCCCGTAATCGTCGATGACGTATTCTTCGCTAGTATCAACGAGGCGAAAGCGCGTTCCGAGCGGGTATCGCGACCAATCTGAAGCTGCACTTAACACATGCCGACCGGAAAGATACGTGCCGACTGCGTTGTGAGCCCCGCTTCCTCCTTCGTGATGTGTGCGCGGTGGTGCGCACCTTTGGAATGCGCTGTCCACTGGTGAGAGTCGGTTTCGTTGATTGCGTCGCGCAGCCTACGACAAAGCAAGCTAAAGCTCCCGCGAGCGCCAGGTTAAGGCATCTAGGCATCGGCGTTTCGGCGCCTTCAATAGCAGCCCGGTCAGCCAGGGGCAAGCGATTTTTACGGAAATTCCCTAGGGATACTGGTGCAACCGGAAGCGTGCGGCTTTGCGACAGTATCCAGCTAGCAGCGTTAACGCGCGGCAGGCTGCGACAAGTTCAGTTGTGCAATGAGGACAACGCGTCGCTTTGATGGGGATAGTCATCGCACATGCCGGACAATCTTTTGACACCGGCTGCAGCGTTCGGCGCCGGGCGCTTCATCTTGTTGACTGCTTTTACGACAAGGAAGATGCAGAACGCAACAATGACGAAGTTAATAACAAGCGTGATAAAGTTGCCGTAGTTCCAGGTGATCGCCTTGTGAGCCAGTGCGTCAGCCGGAGTTGAGAAATTAGTCATCCCATCCCCGCCTGCCTTTAAAACAATAAACTTGTTGGAAAAATCGAGCCCGCCGGTAAGCAAGCCTATCGGAGGCATCAGAATATCTTTCACGAGCGAAGTAATGATACTTCCGAAGGCCGCGCCGATGATGACGCCGACAGCGAGATCAATGGCGTTACCCTTGACCGCGAATTCTTTGAATTCCTTCCACATGTCGCTCACTTAATCAGGTGACGACGATATTGACGAGCTTTTTGGAACGACAATCACTTTGCGAACCGCCTTACCGGCGATCCGGTCTTGAACTTTCGGGTTCGACAGCGCGACCGCCTTCAGTTCCTCCTCCGTAGCCACAATCGGCATCTTCATTCGATCACGAAGCTTGCCGTTTATTTGAATGACGATTTCAACTTCGTCTTCAATAAGCAAACGCTCGTCGTAAGCCGGCCATGATTGTTGGGTAACATCTCCGCGCGCGTCGCCAAATTCAGCGCTCAATCTCTCCCACAGCTCGGACGAAATGTGCGGAGCGAATGGATTGAGCAGGATCAGGAACGTCCGCATCGCCGACAACGGGATCGTTTCGACGTTCGTAAACGCGTTCACGAAAATCATCATCTGCGAAATCGCCGTGTTAAAGGAGAACGATTCGATATCCTCCGTCACTTTCTTGATCGTGGCATGCAGTAACTTTTGCTGCGGCTTGGTGGCATCGACGGCTTTGATCTTTTTGATAATTCCCATTCGCCTGCCTGGTTCTCTGTCATGAGCAAGCGCCAGACGCGCGCAAGAAAGCGCGCGACGCCTTCGACGCCGCGGGTGCTCCACGGTTTCATTTGCTCGAGCGGTCCCATAAACATTTCGTAGCAACGAAATGCGTCCGCGCCGTGCTGATCGATCACGTCGTCGGGATTAACGATGTTCCCGCGCGATTTCGACATTTTCTGGTTGTCCTCGCCGAGGATGACTCCCTGGTTCACCAACCGCTGGAACGGCTCGGGCTTCGAGACGTAACCCAGATCGAATAACACTTTTTGCCAGAACCGGGCGTAAAGCAGGTGCAACACCGCGTGCTCAGTTCCTCCGACGTACAAATCTACGCCGCCAGGTTTATCGCCGCCCATCCAGTAACGTTCCGCCTCTTCGCCAACGAATCGCTCGTCATTGTGCGGATCGCAGAACCGCAGGTAATACCAGCATGAGCCTGCCCACTGCGGCATGGTGTTTGTCTCGCGCATCGCCTTGTCGGAGTAACGGATCCACTCTTTTGCCTTTGCCAGCGGCGGTTCTCCGGTGCCGGTCGGTTTGTAATCGTCGAGCGGCGGCGGAACGACTGGCAATTCTTTTTCCTGCAATGCGCGATGTTTGCCGTTTTCCCAAACAATTGGAAAGGGCTCGCCCCAGTATCGTTGACGCGAGAATAACCAGTCGCGCAGTTTGTAATTGATTGCCCGTTTGCCGAGGCCGCGTTCTTCCAGCCAGGCGGTGATTTTCTTTTTCGCCTCAGCGCTCGTTAGGCCGTTGATGATCGGCGAGTTAATGGCGATGCCTTCGCCGGTGAATCCAAGTGCCGGCTCATCTCCTGTTGGCTGAACAACGACGACAATCGGCAGATCGAATTTCTTCGCGAATTCCAGATCGCGTTCATCGTGCGCCGGCACGCCACCTATCGCGCCGGTCCCGTAGCCAAGCAGCACGTAATCAGCGATCCAGATTGGAATCTTTTCGTTGGTCGCCGGATTAATCGCGTACGCGCCAGTGAACACGCCGGTTTTTCTTTCGATAGATCGGCACGCTCCAGCTCACTTTTACGCGCGGCGCGCTCGCGATATTCGCGCACCGCCGGCCACTGCTCCTCGGTAACGATCAAATCAACCAATGAATGTTCCGGCGCGAGCACCAGGAATGTGCCGCCGTAAAGCGTGTCGGGTCGCGTAGTGAAAACGCGAATCTGCTGATCTACATTCTCAATCTTGAAATCGATCTCCGCGCCTTCGCTTCGGCCAATCCAGTTGCGCTGGAGCAATTTGATTCCTCCAGGCCAATCAAGTCCGTCGAGTTCATCGAGCAATCGCTCCGCATAAGCAGTGATGCGCAACATCCATTGCCGCATCGGTCTTCGAACAACCGGAAAGCCGCCAACCTCGCTTTTTCCATCTACAACCTCCTCATTCGCCAAGACTGTGCCCAACTCCGGACACCAGTTCACCGGGACGTCAGCGACGTAAGCGAGTCGAACGCTGTCCGGATCGGTTCCGCGATAGGTGGAAATCGGCTCGGCCCGATTTGTCTCCGGATTGAACCAGGAGTTGTAGATCTGCAGGAAAATCCACTGCGTCCATTTGTAATAACGCGGGTCAGTCGTGTTGATCTCCCGCTGCCAATCGTAGGAAAAACCGATCCGCTTCAATTGGCTCTTGAACTTCGCCACGTTTTCACGCGTGGTGACCGCCGGATGCTGACCGGTTTTGATCGCGTATTGCTCCGCGGGCAGACCGAAGGCGTCCCAGCCCATCGGGTGCAAGACGTTGAAGCCGCGCAGCCGTTTATAGCGCGCAACGATGTCGGTGGCGGTGTAGCCTTCCGGATGACCAACGTGCAGCCCCGCCCCGCTCGGGTAAGGAAACATATCGAGCACGTAGAATTTTGGCTTCGCAGGATCGAAACCTTTCTCGCCGGGGTTGGGCGCGTGAAAAAGCTGGCGCTCGTCCCAGATGGCCTGCCATTTCGGCTCGATTTGGTCGAACGGATATGGTTTACGGCGGTCGCTACTCATTACAGGTAAATCAGGAAACCAGAAGCCAGGAAAAGAAACTAGAATTTACTCTTGTTTTCCGGTTTCCACATTTCAATTGAATGGTGATCGAGCTTGTAGTCGCAACGCGCAACAGACATAAGACGCGCGAGATCCAGCATATTCTCGGACCGGAGTTTAAGGTGCGCGATCTCGGAGCGCATCCCGACGTTTCGGAGATTCGCGAGAGTGGAACGTCGTTCGAGGAAAACGCGAAACTCAAAGCTCTCGCCGCATCAAGACAATTGCCAGCTCTGGTGATTGCTGACGATTCGGGACTGGAGGTTGACGCTCTCGGCGGTGCACCGGGAATTTATTCGGCGCGTTACGCGGGCGCGAACGCGACGGACAGGGACAAAATCGATAAATTACTCCGCGAGCTTGCGCGAGTTCGCGCCACAGAGGATGGGCGTCGCGCTCGATTTCGCTGCGTCGTGGCGCTCGCGCGTAACGGCGATCTCCTCGGAACGTTCGAAGGAATAGTGGAAGGAAGAATCACCGATACAGCGCGAGGCGACTCCGGATTCGGCTACGACCCGATTTTCGTTCCTGATGGATTCGAGCAAACGTTCGGTGAACTGCCCACGGAAGTGAAGAACACAATCAGCCATCGCGCCAAAGCGATTCGCGCGCTCGCCGATAGACTTCGACGGCTTGAGTTCGGCGGCTAAGGCGAAGGAGGCGGAGGAGCAGGAGCAGGAGGAGCCGGCGCCTGTTTGGGTAACGCCCCCGGCTGCCCTGATCTGATATCCAACTTTTGTGATGCCAACCGATCGAACTTTGTCGAGGACTCCAATCACGTCGCCATACATCGCCATCGGCTGCGCGCTGATTGAGATTTTGATATCCTTGTTTGCCCTGTGAAGCTGGAATAATCGAGGCATTACTTGATCATCCGGTACATACATGGTTGTCGAAGAACACCGCGTTTCCTTCCAGCACTTTGATCGAGACGAAGTCCTTCACCCCGCTTGGCGGCGGCCCAACCGCAGCCGGTAAATTGACGCGAATGCCTTTCATGTGCGTCTGGCTCAGACTCACCATCATGAAACTGGCGAGCAGAAAGAACATGATGTCGATCAACGGGATGATCTCGATCCGCGCTCTTTTTTGGAACTGGCGAGGATAATCTCATATCATAGTTTAGGAAGCGCCCGGTCATGGTGAAGGTGATGGGAATGTTAACCTTGGAAACTGTTCCAGGTCTAAATCGCCACTGCCGAAACGCGCTAGTGGCGGCATTATCCAGGATAGGACTCCCAGTGCTTGACGAAACACTACAGCCACTGACGCTGCCGCTACCTGAGTCCACTGTGCAGACGATCACTCCACTGCCGGTGACGTGCCGTGAACGAGCCTCGTAAGGGTACTGTGGACGCGGCGCGTATAAGGCGAGGGCTTTCGCTCGCGACATCGACATCGGTCCCGGGCTCTTGACTGGCGCGAATTTCTGCGCGTTTTGTGGTTGTCGCGGTGGCGGTGTTCTTTCTTCAACAAATTCCGGTTGAATCTCCGGCGGAGGAGGAGGCTCTGGAATGGGAATGTCTTCCGGCGGCGGAGTCGCTTCAGGCGGCGCCAGCACGGCTTCCACCACTTGCGGCGGCTGAGGCGGTAAATCCACCGGAGGAGCTTCGTGGCGCTGAGAAGCCACAACCGCTGCCAAGTGGATTCCTAAAGCACCACCAACCGCGGTCCAGAAATACCATCGCGGGGGTGGCCGGTAAATGAGCAGCTCGGCCTGCCTTGCTGTTTGTCCTAGCGGTTCTGCCATATCAAAATCAATGTGCCCCGGGAACGGCCTTGAGCGATTCGCTCTTAATTTCGAAGGAAATCTTGTAATAGCCAGCCGCGCGAACAAGGTCCAGCAGGTGGGCAACGTTCAGGTGGACTGAATCCTTGTCCCCTCGAACGAAGACCTTCGCGTCAGGAGCCGATTGATGCGCCATTTTCAGACGGTTCAGCAATTGCTCATCGTTGATTTCGTCCTTATCAAAGAAATAATGGCCATCCTTATCGACCGAGACGCTGACATATTCGCGTTTTGTCTGGACCTCACCCGAAACACCCGAGGGCAGATTCACTTTGATCCCCTTCATGTGCACCTGACTCAGGCTCACCATCATAAAACTGGCGAGCAGAAAGAACATGATGTCGATCAACGGGATGATCTCGATCCGCGCTTTCTTATGTGGAATGGGTGACGTTAAGCGCATACGAAATTGCTAGATGGAAGACCGCGTTGCCGATGAGGGCGTGCCACTCTCGATCGCCACGTGTTTTTCAGCGGTTTGGGCTTGGAGCATAACTTCCAAATTGGTGGCTGCCGTTTGCAATTCGAACTCCAAGTTAGACACGCGAGAGGTGAAAAAGTTAAACGGAATCAACGCAAAAATGGCGATACCCAGACCGCACGCCGTGGCAATCAGCGCTTCGGCAATACCGCCAGTGACGGCTTGCACAGCGAGTTCCTCGTTGCCCAGAAAACTGAAGGACTTGATCAGCCCGGTGATTGTGCCCAACAGACCGAGCAATGGCGCGAGCGTCACGAGCGTATCCATGACCACCAGGAAGCGTCCGGCACGTTTGATCTCGATGCCTGCGGCAACCTGCAACGCGGCCTCGAGCGAGCTGTGCTGATGGTTGAGACCGTTCCAAAGCATTCGTAGCACAGGGTCGCGGGAACTGCGCGAAAGCCTCGAAGCCTCGGTAGTGTCACCATTTTCAATTGCGGTGAAAACTTTCTCGATCCGTTTCGGATCCCGCCGGAACCAGCGGCCACCCCACCAAATGCATCGCTCGAGCACAACGGTGAGCGCTACGATCGAGACGATCAGAATCGGCCACATTATCGGACCGCCTTTGTGAAACTTGTCGATCAACCAGTTACCGCCCAAAAAACCAGCAGGCTGTTCCGGAGTGGCTGCAACAGCTGGGGCAGCACTCGTCGCAGCGGCTGCAGCAGGACTTGTTGCGCCAGCTGCTGCCGGACTGGTCACTGCGCCCGGCGCTCCAGGTTGGCCTACTGCTGGAGCTTGTCCAGCTGGAGGTTGTCCTACCGCTCCGGGTTCTCCTGGCGGCGGCGGCGGTTGCTGCCCCGGCGCCAGGTTCGTGGCAGGCGGCTGCTGTGCCGCGGCTGCCGGATTCGTCGGCGCCTGAGCAGCCGGACTCGTACCACCGGTTGCCGGCGGCGCTTGTGCCGGAGGCGGAACTTGCGCGAGCGAAACCAACGCGAACGCGACTGTAGAGAGACAGATAGTGAGTAGTGTTTTCATAGTTGAAGCACGAGTTTGATGACCGGTTCGATTCGGTGCAGGTTTTCCGAGGTTTTCCGTTATCGCAGAGGACTTGTTCGAGAGTCCAGCAAAACTTTTCATTTTTTTCCGCGATGCTCCCTTTTGCCTAGGGCGCCATCTTTAAATCGAAATATCTACACTGCAAGGACGTAGGCAAGTGTTTCAAATTGTGTTGCCTGAGGATCTTTCAGCGTTGACCAGTCGAGAATCTTTGCGCAATCGCGACCGCTGTTGCGCAAGCGCGGCCAATCATCGATCTCTGCTTCCAATTCATCTCCCGCTTGAATCGGGCCCACGCCAGCGGGTGTTCCAGTTAGAATCACATCGCCCGGCAAAAGTGTGAGCGATTGACTGACGAATGAAATAATCTGCGCAACTGAATGGATCATTCGGCTCGTGCGCGTGCTCTGGCGCAGCTCGCCGTTCTGCCACAACTTTATCGACGCGTCGCGCACATCGGCATCGGCATACACGAAGGGTCCTATCGGCGTATAGGAGTCGAACGATTTGCAGCGACCAAATTGCTTCTCCTGTTTTTGCAAATCGCGATCGGTGATATCGAGGCCGATGGTGTAACCGAAAACGTGATCGAGTGCATCGTCCGCGCTGACATTTTTCGTGCGAGCGCCGATCACGACAGCCAGTTCAGTTTCAAAATCGGTTTGATGCTCGGGAAACGCTATTTCGATCACGCCGTGATGTGCCAGCAGAGAACTCGGCGCCTTGAACCAAATTAATGGCGCGCCGATTTCAGTGCGTTTCATCTCCGCGATGTGATCCGCATAATTCAATCCGACCGCGATCAATTTCGATGGCGCGACTGGAACATCGATTTGCAGATTCGCGAGCGGCAGTATTTCGCCCGTGGGTTGAACTTGAATCCAGTACGGCTGTGACAGCCGATGCACTTCATCGCCGCGCAATTCGCCGTAGAAGAATTCGTTGCCAGATCTGAATCCGCCAAATGTTCTCATGCGCTCGGAATTGTAGGGCAACCGCTCATGCTGAGTTGCGCGAAGCATCGAAAGTCTGGCAGGATCGTGATGATCAGAGATCCTCGCTTCGCTCGGATGACAATCTTCATTTCGGCACGACGCCCACAAAATCGCGCACCGGTTTTCGCCCTGAGATTGAGAATGCGCTGCCGTCCTCGCGTGCGAACCAGAACGCGCTCGAGGAACCACCGTCGAGATTCATTGCGCGTCGGATTTTCGAATCCGCAACGATGGGCGCTCGTGGCGAGGATGTTTGCCAACTCGGCAAGCGAAACGTCTGAGCAAACGCCGAGAAAGGCGCGATCGTTCGTGGCTATTCCGGCAAAGGTTCGGCGCGCCAGCTGTGAATCATTCAACCCGCGAATGCGCTTGTTTCCTTCGACGAGAAATGGTCCGGATTGAATTGCGGCGACGATTTTTTCGTGCGAGAAAATTCACTGACACGCACGACGTCAATGCCGCGGTCCGACTGCAGCAAGATTCCAGTAATCAGACGCGCCCGGCGTAACGGCGAGAAAGTCGTACCATCGGCAACTCGCAAGCCGATCGGCTTGAATTCCGTGTCGAAATAACCGCCGTTCACGCCGCACACGCATTTTTCTCGCTTCATCACCGCGCCCAGACTTTGGCCGTCAGGATTATCGATGACACGCAACGCAGTCGATTTAGCGGAGAAAACTGCAACATCGACAGCGACGCGCTGACCGGCGGCGGCGTCTTCCACAACCACATGCCGATGCTCAATTCCTGCGCGGCCAGGTTCCGATTCGGCTGAGAGGATTTTCCACTCTGCGTGCGCCGACGCGGCAAGCGCGAACGACAGGAGAACAGCACATGCAGATTTCCGTCATGTCGAGCGAAGTCGAGCATCCGGCATGAACTGCGTAGCGAGATTCGCACGACTCGCTCGAATGCGCCGAGTAGATTAAGCTTTTCCCGCGTATTTGGCGAAGAGCGCCTGGAACGCCGGATCGTTCCGGATCGGATCCCATGCCGGATTCACTTTCAGCGCTTGCAACGTCACTTCGCTAGGCGCGACTCAACAATCCGTCCAGCAACTCGATTGCGCGAGCGTTGTCGCCGAGGATCGCATAAACCTGCGCGACCTGCTCAGTGATCTCGCGGACCTTCGAATGCATCTTTGCTTTCCGGCCGCAAATCCATCGCTCGTTGCGCTTCTGCGATGGCAGCATCTTTCTCGCCAAGCCACGCGAGCAGTTTCGCTAATTGAACGTGCAAATCCGGATCGTCCGGTTTTTGCTTCAGTTGCTCTTCAAGAATGTTCTTCGCTTTGACGAACGCAGTGCGCGCCGCTGCGTCATCGCCCAAGCCTTTTTGAGCAATGCCGATGGCGAAATACTTCCCGGCCAGCGAACCCGGAACCGCCGCGCAATGAATCATCAGGAAACTCTCTGACCCAGTTGCAAAACCTGCTGGTACTTGCGTTGAAACAGGAGAAGATCTGGCTTGCGCCGCCGACAATCTTGAGCCGCTCTTCGCTCGCTCATCGGCAATGATTTCACTTTCTCCACGAGCTTGCTCATACACGCTGAAGTCGCCTTTCTCGGCGATGGCGAGTTTGACCTTGATCTCCCAGAGTCCGATTCCGTTTGGATTCAGTCTCGAGCGCGCGATCGATCGGTCTTGTTCGCGGCGTCGAAATTTCGCTGCATCTGCATAATTGAAAGCGAGATTTTGCAGCGGCCACGTGTCCTTTGGATTCAAGCTGGCCGCCTTCTCCAGATTTGCGGTGGACTCAGCCCATTTTCCCTGGCGGCGCTGGATCGCGCCGATGGCAAGATAGACTTCTGACTCGTTAGGCAATCCACGCTGCGCGATCTCGAATTCTTTTAGCGCCGCCTCATAGTTGTTGTCGCCATAGTAATACGAGAACCCCAGCGCCAGATGCGCCTCGGGCAGATCAGGCTGTAGTTGCAAAGCGCGCTCTGCCAGAGCTGCGGGCTTTTTCGCGGTGTTCCGATGAGGCGTCGTGCGTACGCACCATCCAGCTTTCCAGTTGCGAATAGCGCGCGAGGGCCAGAGCGAAGTTTGGATCCAGGTCGATGGCGCGCTGATAAAGCTGCTCGCTCTGTTTCAACTTGGTCAAATCCTCCATGGCGCACGACAGATCATGCGCTTGCACGAAGGCAAGGTAAGCCTCGCCGTTTTCGGTCGGCTTCCGCGTTCCATCCGCGACTTTTCGCTCGGCGACAATTTTGCCCGCAGCTCATTCGCGATCTTCTGAGCGAGATCGCGTTTGAATCGCAAAAACATCAGTCACATCGCGGTCGTAATCGTTGGCCCAGACGTGCTCATCGGTGTTGGCGTCGATCAATTGCACGTTGACGCGCACCTTGTTTCCCGAGCGGCGCACGCTGCCCTCGAGAATATTGGAAACCCCGAGCGCCTTGCCGATTTCACGAAGGTTGGTTGGCCGGCCTCGGTATTGCATCACTGAGGTGCGCGAAATCACCCTGAGGTCGCTTATCTTCGAAAGATTCGTAAGCACGTCGTCTTGGATGCCGTCCGCGAAATACGCGTTTTCTTTTTCATCGCTCAGATTTTCAAATGGCAGGACGGCAATTGACTTATCGACCTTGTGCGCGGCGACACGAGGCAAGAGAAAGAAGCCTGTGGCCGCGGAAATAACCACGCCGGTGGCGATCAGCATGATTATGTTCCGGCGACGACGGGTCCTGGGCGCGGGAGTGTCAGGCGTGGCCCGAATACCTTGCGACGTGATGTCGAACGCCCACGCAAGAATCAGAGCGATTGGAAATCCGACGAGCAGCAACAGAATCACCAGGCGCAGCGACCAGTTTGGCAGTTCCCATGCTGGAAAGGTGGCCGAAGCCAGTTGGATGATGCCGCCGGCAGCAATGATGTAGGCCGCCGCCACCCGATAAACTTTGCGCCGTTTTACTTCCTCGAAGAAGCCGGTCATAAGAAGAGTTTTGATTGCGGAACTATACTGCAGCCGTGAGTATAGACACAAATTGAGGCGCGGCATTCAACTTCGGCACGTCGATTGTGTTGGCCGGAAGTAGGATCGCTCTTCACCTGCGATTTATCGAGACTAACGCAGGTTCGACGCTAAACTTACGTCGTCCCTGTCGATTAAAGCCTGAAAACGCGCGATCGTTTCGCAACGAGTCCCAAATCGGGTTTACTTTCAGGCCCTGCACAGTGACGTAGCTTGGCCGATTCAACAGTCCATCCAGAATTTCGATCGCCCGATCCTTGTCGCCGAGAATGGCGCAGACTTGCGCCACACCTTCCGTAATTGCCGGGCCCTCAAACGCGTCCTTGCTTTCGGGCTGCAATTCGCTCGCACGTTGCGCTTCCGCCATCGCGAAATCCTTTTCGCCAAGAAACGCAAGCACTTTTGCCAACTGGATGCGCAACTTGGCGACGTCCGAGTGCGTTTAAGTTGTTCCTCGGCGGCGCTCTTCGCCTTGAGGAAGGCCGCTCGCGCTCCGGCTCGTCCTCGAGTGCTCTGCGCGCAAAGCCAATGTGATAATATTTGCTCCATAGGCCCGTGGGATAACTCGCGAGCCTGATCGTCCGGCAGGCTTTCCGCCTCGCGCAATCCGTCGCTGTATCTCCTCTCCAGCAGAAAGACGTCCGCTCGGGCATCGGCGGTCCTGAGTTTCTGCTCGTTGGTCATTGGAATCGATTTGAGAGCTTCAAACCTCTCTCTGCGACACCGAAGTCACCTTTCTCCGCGATAGCCAGACTCGACTTGACGCCCAAAAGCTCCATCGCGGTCGGATCTAGTGCGAGCGCGCGGTCGACAGTTTTATTCGCCGCATCGTAATTCCGCAGAATCGAATAATTGTAGCTGAGATTCTGTAGTGCCCAGGTGTCTTTCGGGTTCAAACTGGCGGCTTTCTCCATGTTGGCAATGGAGTGTGCCCATTTACCTTGCCGGCGTTGAATGGCGCCGATGGCCAGGATACTTCCGACTCGTTAGGTAATCCGAGGCGCGCGATTTCGAATTCCCTAGCGCTGCCTCGTAGTTCTTGTCGCCATAGTAATATGAGAACCCTAGCGCCAGGTGCGCTTCCGGCAGGTCAGGCTGCAAGTTGCATGGCTTGCTCCGCCAGAGTGCGCGCTTTTTCGCGCCGTTCCGGTGTGCGCTCGACGTCGTTCAAGAACCAGCTTTGCAATTGCGAGTAGCGCGCAATCGCGAGTGCGAAGTTTGGATCCAAGTCGATGGCGCGCTGGTAAAGCTGCTCGCTCTGTTTGAGTTTTTCGAGGCTCTCAACCGCGTGCGAAAGATTGTGGGCCTGCACAAAGGCGAGATAGGCCTCGCCATTTTCAGTAGGCTTGCGCTCGATTTGCGCCTTCTCCGACGGTGACAGTTTGGCCTGCAATTCGCGGACGATCTGCTGTGCCAGATCGGTTTGAATGGCGAAAACGTCGGTCAGGTCGCGGTCGTAATCTTCCGCCCACATGTGCTCGTCGGTCTCGGCATTTATTAGCTGCACATTCACACGAACCCGATTGCCAATGCGGCGAACGCTGCCTTCGAGAATGGCACCCACACCGAGCGTCTTTCCGATCTCACGAGCGTTGGATGCTTTCCCTCGATATGGCATAACCGACGTGCGCGAAATCACCTTCAGATCGCCGATCTTCGACAGGTTCGTGAGCAGATCATCCTGAACGCCGTCCGCGAAATAGGCGTTTTCTTTGTCATCGCTCAGGTTTTGGAAAGGCAACACTGCAATCGACCTGTCGATTTTATGCGCGGCGACCCGAGGCAGCAGAAAGAATCCCGCAGCAGCCGAAAGGAATCAGCCCGACCGCCACGAGCAAGATCATGTTGCGACGAGCGTGGGTCCTGGGCGTCGCTCCGTCAGGGGTGACCTGAATGCCATCCGCGGTAATGTCGAACGCCCACGCAAGCATGAGCGCCACCGGAAATCCCATCAGCAAACACACAATTAGCACGCGCAAGGTCCAGCTCGGTAATTCCCATGCGGGAAACGCCGCCGAAGCCAATTGAATAACGCCGCCCGCTGCGATGATGTAGGCCGCTGCCACCCGATAAACCTTGCGCCGTCTTACTTCTCCAAAGAAGCCCGGCAAGACTGCAGATTTCTCGGTCGAGACCATAAAACCAAGGGCCTGACTTATTGACAGCCGAGGCAGCCTCGGCGTTCACTTAACGCCGCCGGCAAAGACAGTCTGAAAATGCGGGCTCTGCTTTTCCCGGGAAACGACGCTGACCTCGATATCCCGGAAGCCGCTTTTCTCGAGGAGTTGGTGTAACTGCACTTCGCTGAATCCGAGCCAGTGGTCCGCGTAAAGTTCACGCGCCTTTTCGAATCGATGGCTCAATAGATCGAGAATCACCAGGCGCCCGCCGCGTTTCAAAATCCGGTGAGCAGCGCCGATGGCGCGCTCGGGATGAATGGCGTGGTGCAACGCCTGGCTGAGGATTGCAAGGTCGACGCTGTCTTTCGCGATCGGCGGGTCCTCAATATCGCCCAGCCGGTACTCAAGGTTCTTGAATCCGTGTTTCTTCGCCAGTTGCGACCCGAACTCGACCATCTTCGGCGAATTATCGATGGCAATAACTTTGCGCGCTCGTTTCGCCAGCAATTGCGAGAGTGTCCCCTCGCCTGCTCCCAGATCGGCGACGGTCAACGGCGGGAGCAACGTGATCAGCGTGTGCGCAAGCGCCTGCCACGATCGCCCCGGCACATAGCCTCGACCGAATTTGCCAGCGAGTTCATCGAAGTATTTCCGCGCCTTATCCTGCCGCTTCTGGAGCACAAGCTTCAGACTTGTGCGATCGCGCGAGCCTTCGCGCAGTTCGCGCGCCAGGAGTCGAGTGATTTCCGCCACACGCTCACGCTGCGCGTTCTGCCCATTGTGGTTCGCGCCGTAATAAACATTCTTTCCGACACGGCGATCAGCCACCACGCCGGCCCGCTTCAACTGAGCGAGATGACTCGAGATACGAGACTGGCCCATCCCAAGAATTTGTTGCAATTCAGCGACCGAAAGTTCCTCCTGCTCGAGAAGCAGCAGCAGCCGCAGACGTGTCGGATCGGCCAGCAACCGCAACAAATTAATGGTTGACGCCATGATTGGAGCCTACGATATATCGACGCATCATGATTGGTCAATATGTCGCTGGCGACGACGTTACATCGTTAAAACGTTAAATCGTTACAACGGTTGAACTCTCGTCCCTCGGCTAATCCGATTTAACGCTTGTAACACTTTAACGAATCACATTCTTCGAGCCATGTCCCGCCGTTACATCTTCTCTTCCGAATCAGTCGGTGAAGGTCATCCCGACAAAGTTTGCGACGCCATTTCAGACGCCGTGCTCGACGCGTGCATCGAGCAGGACCGGCGTAGTCGCGTGGCTTGCGAAACGTTCGCCAAAAGCAACATCGTCGTCGTAGGTGGCGAGATCACTATTCCAAGCCTGTCTGAAGATAAGCCGCTGGCGAGTGTGCTGCCTGTCGAACAGCTCGTGCGCGACACGGTCCGCGGCATCGGTTACGTGAACGACGACGACGTATTTCACGCCGACAAAATTTTCATCACCAACATCATCACTAAACAATCGCCCGATATCGCGCAGGGCGTGGACGCCCGCGCAGTTGAAGGTAAGGACACCGCAGAACAAGGCGCGGGCGATCAAGGATTGATGTTCGGCTACGCGTGCGACGAGACGCCGGAACTCATGCCGGCACCCATCATGTTTGCACATCGGCTCGGGCGCGAACTCACCCGTATTCGCAAGAATTACAAAGTCGGCTGGCTGCGACCAGACGCGAAATCGCAGGTTTCAGTGATCTACGAAAACGGCAAACCTATCGGCATTTCTTGCGTCGTTGTCTCGACCCAGCACACGCGCGACGTGAAGCATTCGGAACTCCGCAGTTTCGTGATCGAGGAGGTAATCAAGAAAGTGTTGCCTAAGGAAATGCTAAGCGAGAAGACGCAATTCCTCGTCAATCCTACTGGCAACTTCGTGATCGGCGGCCCGCAGGGCGACGCCGGTCTGACCGGGCGCAAAATCATCGTCGATTCCTATGGCGGAATGGGCCGGCACGGCGGAGGCGCGTTCTCGGGAAAAGACCCGAGCAAAGTCGATCGCAGCGCTGCTTACATGGGACGCTGGGTTGCGAAAAATGTGGTGGCGTCAGGTCTGGCGAAAAAATGCGAAGTGCAATTCGCCTATGCCATTGGCCATCCGGAGCCGCTCAGTGTTCACATCGACACGTTCGGCACGCACGCAGTTAATGAAGAAGCAATCGAACGGGCCGTGCTCGCCACGTTCAGCTTCAAACCGGCCGACATCATCAAACAGCTTAACCTTCTTCGCCCGATTTATTCCAAGACCACGAACTACGGCCACTTCGGCAAAATCGACGATCCCGATATCACGTGGGAAAAGGCTGACAAAGCGGAAGAGCTAAAGAAAGCCGCCAAATAAATTTATGAAAACATCGACAATCGAACGAACCGAAACCGATTACAAAGTCGCCGATATTTCGTTGGCCGACTTTGGTCGCAAAGAAATTTCTATCGCGGAGAAGGAAATGCCCGGGCTGATGGCGATCCGCGAGAAATATGCGCCGCAGAAACCGCTGGCCGGCGTCCGCATTACCGGATCGTTGCACATGACGATTCAGACCGCCGTGTTGATCGAAACACTTACCGATCTCGGAGCGAGCGTACGCTGGGCAAGCTGCAACATTTTTTCCACGCAAGATCATGCTGCCGCGGCCATGGCCAAGCGCGGCATCGCTGTGTTCGCGTGGAAAGGCGAATCGCTCGAGGATTACTGGCGCTGCACGTATCGCGCAATCTCGCACCCCGAAGGCAAAGGCCCGCAGCTCGTGGTCGATGATGGCGGCGACGCAACATTGCTCATTCATAAAGGCTACGAACTGGAAGAAGGCAGCGATTGGGCGAAGACGAAATCGGCAAACAAGGAAGAGCAAGTCATCAAGGATCTGCTGCTCGAAATTCAGCGCGAGAATCCCTATCGCTGGCACGAGATCATGAAGGATTGGCGCGGTGTGTCTGAGGAGACCACCACCGGCGTGCATCGCCTTTACAAGATGCACGAGGAAGGACGGCTGCTCGTTCCCGCGATCAACGTCAACGATTCAGTCACCAAATCGAAGTTCGACAATCTCTACGGCTGCCGGCATTCGCTGGTCGATGGATTAAATCGCGCACTCGACGTCATGCTTTCCGGAAAAGTCGCCGTCATTTGCGGCTACGGCGACGTCGGCAAAGGCTGCGCGCAATCGTTGCGCGGCCAGGGCGCGCGCGTTGTCATTACCGAGGTCGATCCTATCAACGCTTTACAAGCAGCGATGGAAGGCTACGAGGTCACGACCATCGAAGACACGCTCGGCCGCGGCGACATTTACATCACTGCGAGCGGCAACCTTGACGTGATCACGCTCGAACACATGCAGCGCATGAAAGATCAGGCCATCGTCGCGAACATCGGCCATTTCGACAACGAGATTCAAGTGGACGCTCTCAACGAAGCCAAAGGCGTGAAGAGAACCAACATCAAACCGCAGGTGGATAAGTACACGTTCCCGAACGGGCGCGAAATTTTCCTGCTCGCCGAAGGGCGCCTGGTGAATCTCGGTTGCGCCACAGGTCACCCGAGCTTCGTCATGTCCAATTCATTTTCCAATCAGGTCCTCGCACAATTGGATCTGTGGAAAAACCGCGACACCTATAAAGTCGGCGTTTACGTCTTGCCGAAAAAACTCGACGAAGAAGTCGCGCGCCTGCATCTGGAGAAAATCGGCGTCAAGCTCACCAAGCTCTCCACGAAGCAAGCCGAATACCTGGGTGTTCCTGTCGACGGCCCGTTCAAGTCAGAGCATTACCGATATTGATGGTAGGGACATCGCGCTGCGATGTCCGGACGGCGCAGCGCGCCGTCCCTACCCCTGTCCCGGCTGATTCGGCGTGACGATTGAGTCGGTCACGTGCAGCCGGGTCACTCTTAGCTCGCCAATTTCCAGTCGCTTGATTTTCGCGCGGCCGATGACCAGCCGGCCAATCGCTATGAATCCGATCGCGACCGCGCTGAGCGCAACAGCGCCGACTGCAATCGCGCCGATTGACTGCGCGCCTACGGCTAGCGCGCGAATTGCAATTGGTCCGATTGTTCCTCGTGTTTCCTCGATTTCGTTTGATTTCATCTCGTTACTTCCGCGCTCGTGACTTCAACGTAGCTGCAGTTCGATTGTCCGCCACGTCGCCATTTTCCAGAAATATGGACTCGCCGGTTATTCTTTGCCGCCTCAGTGAGTATTTTCGTTTCGTGCTTCGGCGCACCGAGCCAGACCGTCGACCCCGCGCTCCGAAAATTAAACATGATCTGCGGCGTGCACGGTTCGCCGGGATACAGCGTGACCGAGCCGACTTGATCGAAACGCACACCTGCCGGCACCGCCCTCGCCTGAGCCGCCGGCTTCTTTATCTGGGCGCAACCAGCCATTCCGGCCAGAGCGGCCCCTGCGATTACCCAACTCAATAACAGCTTTTTCATATCGACGGAACTTCTTGCGCGACGGCATCTATCGCCCCACTTTAGCAGGCGATTTTGCGCGCAAGATAGGCTGAAAAATAGCCGGCGTAACGCTCCTGCAAATCCGGGCGTTGCCAATCTTTGCCTGTTAAGGTTTTCCGGCAATCAGGCGCGCCACAGTTGCATTCGACGGAATAATCGTCGTCATCGGTCATCGCCCAATCGTGTGTGAGTTCTTCGCCAGCGCAAATATCGCGCATCGCCACGAAGGTGATCTCGCCGCGCACTCCAAGATTCGGATCGCATGAGTGATTTGAATACAGCATCGACAACTCGCGTTCTTCTTCGGTCACCGGCGCGATGAACAGATCGTCGTCGATCTGAATTTCCACAGGGCCCAGCACGAGGCGTGATTTTTCACGCAAAGTTTTTCGATCAACAATGTGACCGCCTTTCACGGCGACGATTTCGTTTTTGGCAATGTCAGCTATCGCAAATAGACCGCGCCCGTGAATTTTACTCTCTCGCACTTCCGTTTTCGGCGAGAGATAGGAAAGCGCCATCATCGCTCAAAATAGCCAAGGTGGAACGCGTTGTCCTCAACGCGTTGGTCACGGCAGCTGCCGGACGGCTTGGCCGCCTGATATCTGCGCCTTCGGCGATTGCCAACATCGTCTTCGGGCCGTAACGGATGCGAAGCAACGGCCAGGCTTTCCAGCCGATCCACCTTTATCCTCTTGCGCCCTCCGTTTCCGGCGAGAGGTAGGAGAGGCTAACCCATTCGCGACAGATTAGTTGTTGAGGCGCTCGCCGCGGCGAGCGCCGTTGCTGCGGTTGACACAACCGCCGCTACAACGTTGCGTTCATGCTCCACTCAGCATGAAATCTCGCAAAGCTGCGATTATTTTCATTCTCGTCACGGTGACTCTCGACATCCTGGCGATGGGTTTGATCATCCCCGTCCTGCCGAAGTTGATTCTAGATTTTCTCGGCGGCGAGATGACGGATGCGGCGAAGTGGAGCGCGCGGTTCGCGGTGGTCTTTGCGCTGATGCAGTTTTTCTTTTCACCCTTGCTCGGAGTTTTGTCAGATCGATTTGGAAGACGGCCGATCATCCTGCTCTCAAATCTCGGTCTCGGATTGGATTACATCGTGATGGCGATGGCGCCCACGTTGAGCTGGCTTTTCCTCGGCCGAATTATTTCAGGAATCACGACTTCAAGCATTCCCACCGCGATGGCTTACATCGCCGACGTTACGCCGAAAGAAAACGAGCTGGAGCGTTCGGGCTGATCGGCGTGGCATTCGGCGTCGGATTCACATTCGGACCAGCAATTGGTGGATTGGCTGGCGACGTCAATCCGCGTCTCGCGTTTTGGATTGCAGCCGCCCTTAGTCTGGCAAATTGGCTCTGGGGTTACTTTTTCGTTCCCGAATCTTTGGCGAAAAATCAGCGAAAAGAATTCAAGCTGCGGCGCGCAAACCCGGTCGGCTCACTTAAGCTATTGCGTTCTCATCACGAACTTTGGCGGCTGACCACGATCCAATTCCTGGCCTATCTCGCGCACAATGTGTTTAGCGTCTGGGCTCTTTACGCGATCTATCGCTACAGCTGGAGCCAGGGAATGATCGGACTGTCGCTCATGATTGTCGGAATCGTTACCGCGGTGATTTCCGGCGGCTTGACCGGCAGAATGGTGAAACGTTTCGGCGAAAAACGGACGCTTTACATCGGCCAGTTTTTGGAGCGAGCGGAATGCTTATGGCCGGGTTGGCCAAAACAGGCGCGTGGTTACTGGCTTCGATCCCGATCATTTCACTTTGGAACATTTCCATGCCAGCCGCGCAGAGCATGATGACTCATCGCGTCAGCGAGCGCGAGCAAGGCGAATTACAAGGCGCGCTCCAGAGCATGCGTTCGATCACGTTCATTGTTGGCCCATGGTTATTCCTTCGAATTTTTGGATGGTTCATCGATCCGAAACAGTCGCATTCACCTTCCAGGCGCACCGTATTATCTGGCAGCCGCTTTTCTTTTTACTGCGATGCTGATGTCGACACGCATCCAGCAAACACCGCTCCAATCACAAGACGGCCATGCCGCCGAGCGTGCCGTTGGTGCCACCAGAGATCACCGCGACTGGCGCTGCGCCGATTACGGAAACGGAAGAAAATATTTGAGCATTCAGCTCGCGTCAGCGATTGAGTGAGTGTGAGAGCAGGTGCGCGTTCCTTGATTGCCGCAATCACGATCTGTTCCTGGATCGCGGTCTCGAATCATTGCGCGTTCGCGGCGGTCGCAACGGAAATCGATAAGGCGCAAACCGAGTGCCCATTCCATTCCAAGCCTGCGAAACAAAAGGAACAATCATCGCAGGTGCAGTGCTGCAAAATCCTGCGCGCTGTCGTTTTTGCGAAAACAAAAGATTGGGCACGCAATGATGCGAAATTCTGCGATGCAAATTTTCCCGTTCAGGCGGGCGCGTTCGTTGTGTATTCGTCGCGAGCTGTTGCGCCGCTGTTACTCGACACCGGACCACCCGGCGCATTTTCGTTCGCTGAATTGATCTTGCAGCGGAGCCTTCTCGCTCACGCTCCGCCTTTCGTGGCGTAGAGCAGTCGCAATCGCGTTCTGTTTGTAGGGCAACCGCTGCGGTTGCCGTCTTCCCCGCTGGCAGGCGAGGCGCCTGCCCTACAACCAGACGAAAATGCAAAAACACATTTCAGCCATAATCGCGAGTGCACTTGTGCTGTCGGTGACCCACACGGTGATTGCGCAGCACTCCCATGGCGAGCACCCGCCTTCGGCCGGCACGGCGACCTCCGGCGCGGCAAGCGAGCAGGAGAAAAAGCAGCAGTTACACCTGCCCGATGCATCCCGAAGTCATAACTGATCAGCCGGGAAATTGTCCGAAATGCGGAGATGAAACTCGTGCCGCTGAAAGAGAAGAAACGCCGAACGTCCAACTCCGATAAATCGCGAGCAGGCGTCCAACGCTCAACATCGAACATCGTGCAGCCTGAAACGCATTCGTCGCATATGTCGCACCCGTCCGATGCAACGCACCACGGTGAGATGGAAATGTCGATGCACTCCACCATCGATCTCGCCGATCCGATGAGCCGCGAAGGTTCCGGCACAAGCTGGATCCCGGATTCGTCGCCGATGTACGGCCGCATGTTCATGTTCGGCGAGAACATGCTGATGTTGCACGGCGCGATTTTTCCGCGCTACACAAACGTGAGCACCCGACGCGGCGACGATCGGATCGATGCGCCGAACTGGTTCATGGCGATGTTTTCCCATCCGCTCGGCGAACGCACCCAGTTCGGTTCACGCTTAATGATGAGCCTCGATCCGCTCACCGAAGGCGGACGCGGTTATCCGCTTCTATTTCAAACCGGCGAAGCGTGGAACGGCGAGGCATTGCACGACCGCCAACATCCGCACGATCTCTTCGACGAACTTTCGTTCAGCCTCTCGCAAAAGTTCGAGCACGATCTCAGCGCGTACGTCTATTTCGGTTATCCGGGTGAGCCGGCGCTCGGTCCGCCAGCATTCATGCATCGCCCATCGGCAATGGACGATCCAGACGCGCCGATCGGACATCACTGGCAGGATTCCACGCATATCACGTTTGGCGTAGCCACGCTGGCGGTCTGCAATGGCGCGATATGAAAATCGAAGGCAGCATCTTCACCGGGCGCGAGCCGGATGAAGACCGTTACGATTTCGACCGGCCGCGTTTTGATTCATACAGCGGCCGCCTCTCGTGGAACCCGACACGAAATCTGGCGCTGCAAGTTTCGTACGGTTACATCAAGAGTCCCGAAGAGCTTCATCCCGAAACCAAAATCCATCGCACCACTGCCTCCGCGATTTACAATCTGCCGCTCGGCCACGATACCAACTGGTCGAACACCTTTGTCTGGGGCCAGAACAACGCGCACTGAGGAAGGCAAAAACGCAATCGTTCCTGATCGAATCGAATTACCAACGTGGCCGCGACACGGTTTACTTTCGCTGGGAACGCGTGCAAAAATCCGGGCACGAACTCGTCCTCGATGCCGTCGGATGAATCCGAAATTTTTCCAGTGAGCGGATACTCGCTCGGTTACGTCCGCGACTTGTCGCACGGCAAAGGTATCGACATCGGTCTCGGCACCCAATTCACCATCAACGACCGCCCCGATTGCTCTCGATCGTTACTACGGCGACGATCTCGGCTATGCTTTCCAATTCTTTCTGCGCATCCGGCCATCCTTGCACAGTCACGGCGGGCACGAGCACGCGGAGCAAGTGCCTGGGATCATGAAGTGACGGTCGGGATAAGAATGACTCGCCTCTTCTTTTGTTGCGGGCAGTATTCAAATGGCTTCCCGCCTCAGCTGGGAAACTCGCGAGATTTCTCGCGAGCTTCCAGCCACCATTATGTTGTCGTTTCCTGAAGTCAAGGAGGATTCGTATAAATCGCCATCGGACGGTCCTGAGGTGAAGGCCATTACCTCATTTGTTCCTTGTCCTGTGGCTCTTGGAAAACTGGCCTACAGAGCCGGGCTGCCAGGGGAGACATGCCGTTTGGTCATTGACAAATGACCCATTAAGGTTGCCATCTACAAGCAAACTAATTGAGTTTCCCTGAGTTGTTGTTGAGCGTTACTTGATCTTGGGCTCTAGATCTCTAAGCCCTGAGATTGAAATCATCAGCGAGCAAAGAATAAGGAAATCCTGTAGTCTTGATTTAGTTTTCTTCATGATAATTAGATTGGTTAGTGGGCTTTCATATTTACTATCGGTGTTTTGGGTTTCCGTGACTTCTCCCTGGCTCGCCGTAGCCTTAGCGAAGGCGGCGTCATCGAGGAACTGATTTCTAGCCATTCCGCAAAGGTATCCACGTAAGATTTGGCGGTTCGTTACGCGGAAAATGGCTTCCGCCACGTTAAATCGCCTGCTCGCGAACACCTTCGGAGTTGAATCGTTTAACAGTTGAATCGGGAAACCGCCTTCGCCGTCGATTACGGCGTGGCGAGACCACAGATTCCGCGGACTCGCCCAGCAAAGAAGATTCTAAACAGAAGACCAGGCGGAACGAAGATTCTGTTCTGCCGAACTCCAAAACCTTCACGTTGTCTTCGCCTGCTCCGCGAAAGCTTTCAGGTGCCTTCTGTTAAAGCAGCTCCTGCAGCGGCGCGGTGGTCACGGAAGGAGGCTGTGCTCGCGCTTTGCTCTCACTTAGTCGAGCGACTTGATCAACTCAAGACCTTTAATGCCTGAGCTTTGTAATTTCGCGCCAACGCTTCCTTGCTGTCACGGATGTATGCCTCTCCTGGAAACCGAACCGAATCTGAGCTCATACTCCGGGGTGATCCACGCCGGTTTGTTCTCGTTCAGACATCTTGATATTTTGGTCATAAATTCGTCTAACGCTGCTTCCTCTCCTCCTGCATTCCTTCCAGCTCAACCTCCTCGGGTGACATAGTAGAAATAGGGCCCCCAGGTCGCCTTTGTGAAGCTTATCAAACTGTCCATTTCTTTTTGGTCGTTCGCGGTCTCAGGCAATCAAGATGCAACCAGTTTTGGCGAGAACTCTTTCATCCGTCGAGCTCTGAGCGCTTAGCCCGCTTGCCGTTAAGAAATGCGATAGCGATGAGTCATTGAGTAGTTATGAGTTTCTTTTTCATAGGGTTCTTGTTTTGAGGGTTCAGGTTAGTGTTTTAGTTAGCGGGTATATGTTCCATCCGCCCAAATCCTTTCTGCACACCGGGGCAGGTGTCGGTAGCGGTAGTTGATATGGTATTGCAATCTCTTATTAGTTGCACCCGGCTGGCATGATAAGATAGCATTCAGCATTCAGAAGACACTGGTCAGATGCATTCTCAGGACCTGTCCTTCTGTCAGGTAACGCTTATTCCAAGATTGGTGCCGTATGTGGTCATCAGATTAGTATAATCAAACCATTATTGTGTAGGGTTTGGACCCGCTGGTGAACATGCGACAGTGCACAGAGATGGCCTATTTCGTATGTGCTAATACCGTCGTACAGTGTGTTAGACGCGATAGCGATCGACGAGCCACCATGTGAAGGTGGCCTCTCCAGCGTTAGTGTATTGCACACCTCTGAAACACTCGAACGCCAGTAAATGCTTGATTTGTCTGACGTCACGTAGCCGATGTCCGCCTTTATTGAGGTGGCCATCGTACTTATTTTGGTAGTTAGCAGTAGCGGGGCTCGAGGATTGGCGGTAGCATCCACTAAAAGTGACGGCAGTAGAAATCAGCACACTCTCTCCGTGCTATATATGGTGGAGGCTGCTAAAGGGCATCGTTGGCGCCTTTATGCTCCACGGAATTAAAGTCCCCGTAGACGACCCAGATGGTAACCGGGATTGAAATCTTATTAGCGAAGCGGAACCATTATGTTGTCGTTTCCTGTAGTCAAGGCGCGTTCGCAAAGATTGCCATCGGCCGATCTTGGGTAAAGGCCATGATCTCATTCGTTTTATTACCGTTCACTCTTGAGAATTTGCCCGATAAGAGCGGGACTGCCGGGAAGACGTACGTTTGGTCGTTGACAAATGATCCATTGAGTTTGCCATCTACGAGCAAGCCAATCGGGTTTCCTGAGTTGTTGTTGAGCGTTACTTGATCTGGCTCCTAGATTTCTGGCTGATTGAAATCATCAGCGAGCAAAGGAATAAGGAAATCTGTAGTCTTGATTTAGTTTTCTTCATGATAATTAGATTGGTTAGTGGGCTTTTACTATCGGTGTTTTGGGTTTCCGTGACTTCTCCCTGGCTCGCCGTAGCCTTGGCGAAGGCGGCGTCGACTGGAGAACCGATTTCAGCCATTCACGGGTGTGCTCCGTAAGATTTGGCGGGGCGTTACGCGGAAAGTTAGGAAAGATTAGGAACCACGGATGTCGCGGATGCCACGGATGGGTTTCCTCGCTGGCGTTCGCCGCGGCGGACGCCATACAGCTGGGTGCTCGGCTTTGTTGCGCCGAGCAATCGCGTCTACCTATCCGTATTATCCGTGGCCTGCCACGCCGGAGCCTGGGCGGATGTGGGTCAAGTTACTTCGGCTTTTCCTCGCAAAGTTCTTGAAATCGCGGATCGCCGCGGAGCGAGGTCGAACATGGGATCGAGCCGAAGCAGCGCAGGAGTGAGCGGTGGCACGGTTTTAGCAAGAAGGGGCCTTCATAAGGTATCGACAGAAGTTTTCGTAAAGCAGCGATGGCGCGGTCGGGCTCATCCATCTTCGCTGCCACGCGAGCGAGGATCTCGATCGGAATAGGACCGTCCACTGCGTCTTTTTCGATCGGGATGCGCGGCCATCGCCCGCTCGGTCAGAGCGAACGCAGCGGCTTTGTCACCAAGGCCCATATTGGTCAGCGCAAGATCTCCAATGAGCAGACAATTTTCCGGCTGTTCTTTGAGGAAAGATTCCAGTTCGCTGCGTGCTTGTCGCCAACGTCTCCTGGGCGGCGGCATGGTCGCCGGCGACTTCCTGCGCCCAGCCTAACCAGAAGCGCAGTTCGCCGTTGAAGAAACCCAACGCCGGATCAGGCTTGGCCAGTATTTCCTTTAGCCGAGGAATGACCGGTGCAGGGCGGCGCTCCAGGATCGCCTGGTAAACCTGCGTTTCCACGAGCCTGGTGAGGTCGTTGCTGGCGGATGCAACGGAGCGAGAAGCACCGATGCCCGCGGCAGGTCGCCCTCGGCTTGAGCGATCGCCGCCTTGTAACTGACCGGGTATCGACGTCGTCCGGCGTAATGTTGAGAACCTGATCAAGCTTGCGCTCCGCTGGGAAACGACGAAGTTCGATATAGGAAAGCCCGTGCTGAGTGAGCAGGTGAACGTTGCGCGGGTCGAGCCGCTCGGCTTCGTTGAAGTACGACTCGCTCCGGTCCCACTGGCCTCGCCTTCGCGCGACATAGGCCAGCGCCTCAGGAATCCGGCTGTCTATTGGGCAGGAACTGACGTGCTTCCTCAAAGTAACGCACCGCGGTGTCGTAATCCTTGAGGCAGGCGTAGTGATAATATCCCTTGGCCCAGCACGGCCTCGCCGAGGTTGGGCTGAAGGGTGAGCGCGGTTTCGGCTGCCTGCCGCGCCTCTTCACGCGAGGGCGGCTGTTGGTTGGAAGAAGCACGTGTGCGGTAGCCGCGCGAATCAACGTATGAGAGCAGTGCCCAGGCAAGCGCGAACTTCGGGTCCAACCGCACGGCTTCTCTGAGATACTTCTGTGCGCCGAGGAGCGTTGGCGGGCATGGGTGCCATCGCTTTTAGACTATAAGCCAGACCGCGCAGGTAGGCATCGTAGGCCTCCGGATTGTTTGTTGGTTTAGCCGCTAAGGCCTGCTCCTCACGACCGGTCAGCTTCGCCTGTAACGACTCCGCTATTCGTCCTTGGCGATCTCGCTCTCAACGCCGAAGATGTCAGTCAACTTCCGGTCGTAGGTATCTGCCCAGAGATGGGAATCGGTTTGCGCGTTAATCAACTGCACATTGACCCGCACCTGATCGGCCGCTTTTTGCACGCTACCCTCAAGAATGTTCGCTACACCAAGCTGCTTCGCGATCTCGCGCGAGATTCCTCGGGTTTGCTCTGATAGTGCTGCGTGGAAGTGCGCGAAATTACTTTCAAGTCTGCGATGCTTAGCCAGCCGCGTCAGGATCTCCTCTTGAATGCCGTCTGCAAAATAGGCGTTATCTGGATCGCCGCTCAGGTTTTCAAACGGCAGAACGGCGATTCCGTTTGTTACCGGACTGACGGATAAATTCGCTTTTCCAAACGATCCAGCCCGCAGCTGCTGCCAAGTGCGATCAGGGACGCTGCCAAGTAGCGCGCTGGCTTGGATTGCGCCGCACCCATTTTCTGCCACGCGTGAAAAGTCCAGTGCGCCGCGCCTGAATCGGCTCGTGCTTTAGCCAGCGTTCCAGGTCTTCGGCCAGCGCGAGAGCGGAAGAGTAACGGCGCTTTGGATCTTTCTCGAGACACTTGAGGCAAATTGTCGAGAGATCGCGATCGATTTTCGGATTTAACAGGCGCGGTTGCCGCGGCTCGGTGTCCAGCAGCAGCTTGATCGTCTCGTAGGTTGTTCCACCGGCAAAGGCGGCTGACCGGTCAGCAATTGGTAAAGCACTGCGCCGAGTCCATAGACATCTGTGGCGCTGCTGACAGCCGCGTTGTTTCCCACAGCTTGTTCTGGCGCCATGTAACTGGGCGTGCCCAGCACGTCCAGCGTGCGCGTGACGCGTGCTCTCAGATTCGACCAATCGCGCAAGACCGAAATCGGTCAGATGCGGTTCGCCTTTTGCATCGAGCAGAATGTTTCCCGGCTTGATGTCGCGATGCAGAATGCCGTGTTCGTGCGCGTAATGCACGGTGCGCGCCACCTTCGCGATTAATTCCGCCGCCTGCCGGATCGGCATCGGCGTCGCGCCTGACTACTTCGTCAAGCTGGCCGCCTTCGACGAACTTCATGCTGAAGTAGCACGAGCCATCGCGCTCGCCGACTTCGTGGATCGGAACGATGCCGGATGCTCGAGGCTGGCGGCAGCTTCCGCTTCGCGGCGAAAGCGCTTCAGGTGCGCTTTGCTCGCCCACTGACCAAGGCTGATGACTTTTAAGTGCGACTGTGCGATTGAGACTCTTCTGCCGCGCGCGAAACACCACGCCCTGACCGCCGCGACCGACCTCTTCCAGTAATTCGTAATCGCCTAACTCTCCGAGCAACTCAGCGGCGCGCGCGGTTTTTTGTTGTTAGGCGCTCCATTCTCATCAGTAGCTGAAGGTGTGTCCGAGCGGCCGGGGTCATCCGCCTTCGCCGAGGCTTCGGCGGACGAGTCGCCCCGGCTACAGATGCATCCGCGAAATTGCCGAGCGCACTCTTCAGCACGCATCTGGGGCAAAGCCCTTCCGGCACGTCGGAAAAGATCTTGGCGCCGCACTTCCGGCAGATTCTGATTACCCTGATCATTGTCGGAGAGTCGCTCGCAGCACTCCCCGTTTATGCTCCGTAAAATTCTCGCCATACGTTACGCCTCGAGCACCGCGATGAGATGGCGCAGCTCATCTTCGATGTCGCCGGGTGTCGCAACGGTGTGGGCAATTTCCTCTCGCAATAACGACTTGGTAGCGCTGCCGAAATCGGTAAAACGCCTGCCGGACCGCATTCTCGGTCATGCCCAAGCGCGCGGCGATCTCCGCCTGTGACGGCGAGCCCGGTTCGTCCGGCAGCAATTGCTTCAACGAATCAAACAACGCGGCGTTACCCGCCGCGAGGTATTCATCTTTCAATCGGCTGAGCACGCGTTCCAGCACCGTCAAAGCCCAGCGGCGTTCGTAAATCATTTCGGCAGTCATTGGATCCGCTGGTTCCATCTCGATCCGCTCGTCAGCGCGCAGTTCTTCCAACGGAATAAGCCGCTGTCCTTTCCCTCGCTTGATCGCCATCGCGCGACGCCGCTCGTCGGCCAGAAAATATTTCAGCGCCCCAAGCAGAAAGAACGAAGTCGTCCCTTTTCCTTGCGGACGGCACTGAGATCTTCTGCGCTCCAATAGCTGCGCAAAAAACCCTGGGTGATATCCTCTGCCTCTTCTGGCCGACATACCCTGTCGCCGCAGAAAGCGAAAATGGGTCGCCAATAAGTGCGGCAAAGCTTTTCCAGCGCTTCTTGTGCCGCGGGCGATTCGCCTTGCGCCTCCAGCACCACGCTCCAGTGCGTGCGTCGTAAACGCGACACCACCGTGTTGCCCGCTCGCATCCGCAGCAGCTGTTGAAGTCACCTCATGGGGGCGGCGCTCACAGGACGATCAAATGAAGAACCGCGCCAAAAGCAAGCACGGGCGGCGGAAACCATCTTCTCACAAGGAGCGACGGTTGGGCAGCCCGAAAGCTTTCCGGGGCTGGCAAGCGAGTCACTCGTGCTGCCTTGTCATCGCG